>JGI20225J20221_1000034_pt1 | contig 438796 bp, 385 predicted proteins | sample BioMet4_FD_20221 | JGI IMG/M metagenome (IMG submission 20221)
TCAGCAGTGCGGCAGGCATCAACGACATAAAGATCAATGTGAAGAAGGTGGATGCCCTGGCGCTGTCTGCGGAGGTACAACGGCAGGTAGGCAGCCATCCGGTGTACAATTTTTCTGTGGAGGCAGGCGGAAGCGTGATTTCCAGTTTTGGCGGCGGCTCGGCGATGGTAAGCATACCATATCAGCTTGCTGAAGGAGAGGATGCCAGTAAAATCGTTGTTTACTGCATTTCAGACAGCGGTGAGTTCATCATGGTGCCGAACTGCGTTTACGATGCCGCGATAGGTACGGTAACCTTTACTACAACTCATTTCTCAAATTACACGGTCGGCTATAGCAGCATGAGCTTTACCGACGTTTCCGGCTGGTATGAAGATTACGTATACTTCCTCGCGGCGAGAGATATTGTTAACGGAACAGGCAACGGGAAATTTAGTCCGGATAAAAATATAACGAGAGCACAGTTCGTGACCATTCTTGCAAACCTTTCCGGCGACGACATTAGCGGTTATAAGACCTCGTCATTTGTGGATGTCAAACCGTCGGACTGGTATTTCAAAGCGGTACAGTGGGCGTATGAAAAAGGAATTGCAGCAGGTACGGGCGGTAAATTCGACCCAAACGACAACATAACCCGTCAGGATATCGCGGTGATGATCGCGCGATATGCAAAAAAAGTAGCGAATTACGCCTTACCAGAAACAAACGGCGCCGTGACCTTCACAGACAGCTCGGATATCTCCTCTTATACGTCGGATGCGGTAATGGCCGTACAACGGGCGGGCCTTATCTCCGGCTACAGCGACGGCAGCTTTGCTCCGGCGGCAAACGCAACACGCGCACAGGTAGCAAAGATCATTGCTCTGCTCCTGCAAGGCATGATCGGAAATTAAATAGCAAAACAACAAGGAGGAAGGCAGCCTTTCACGCCTTCCTCCCTGTTGTCCAGTTGGAGGGATATCATAGAAGTGCAGAGAGCAAACACCCAAAAAGTGATAGAATCAAGGAAAGGACAAGGTGGTGTTTGCGATGCGCAAATATGACAAGGAGTTCAAAGAAGAAGCGGTCAAGCTGTCCGATGAAATCGGTGTAAAGCAGGCGGCGGCACAACTGGGTATTCCATACTACTCTCTGGCGGAGTGGCGGCAGAAGCGAAAGGTATTCGGAGATCACGCCTTCGTCGGCAGCGGCATTCGCCGCGACGCGCCGCTTTCCGAGAACGAACGCCGGCTGATAAAGGAAAACGCCGAGCTGCGGAAAGCCAATGAGATTCTCAAGGATGCGCTGGGTTTTTTCGCCAAAGACCGGAAACGGTAAAGCCGGAGCGGTTGTATGAGTACATCACGCTGCGCCGTGAGCGGTTCTGCGTTCATGCCATGTGCCGGGTTGTGAAAGTCAGTGAATCCGGGTACTACCGCTCTTTGCAGTCGGCTGGCAAGCCAAAACCGTGGCAGTTGCTTCTGGTCAAAATACGAGAGATTTACAAAGAAAATCCAAACAATGACAACTACGGCGTCGGCCGAATCCTTCTGGCACTTACACAGCGCGGTATCGCAGTAAGCCGAAGCAGCGTACGGAGGGCCATGAAACGTGGAGGCCTGCTCCATGGCGCTCCTCGCCACCCCAGCAGTCTGACAAAAGCAGACTTGGCTGCGCAGAAAGCGGAGAACCTGATTTGCCGAGATTTTACCGCAGGCGCTCCCAACCGGAAGTGGCTGACGGATATCACGCAGATACAGTGTCTGGGCGGCAAGCTGTATCTGGCAGCAGTTCTGGACTGTTATAACGGAGAGATCGTTGGTCTTGCCATGGATGACAACATGAAGAAGGAGCTGTGTATCTGGGCGTTCCGGTCAGCCTGCCAGGCGCAGGGGGCCTATGGGATGATCCTGCACAGCGACCGCGGCAGCCAATTTACCAGCTCCGCATTTCGAAAGGCGCTGGCGCAATACGGCGCGGTTCAAAGTATGAGCGGCACGGGCCGCTGCTATGACAACGCCCGGATGGAGAGTTTTTTTGCTACGCTGAAGAAAGAAAAACTTTATCGAATCAGGACGGAGCGGATGCCCATGGCACAGGTTAAGAGCATCGTATTCCGGTACATCATGACCTACTATAACCGCCGGCGAATCTATACTGCCAACCCCGGCGGCCTGCCGCCAGCCATGTATCGTCAGGCCGCCAGAGGCCTGGCCGCATAAGCCGCAGATTTTGGGTGTTCACATTCTGCACTCTTCTTGACTTCTCTAAGTATCGGTTACCTAAATACCCACCTATGTCTGATAACCCTTGTTAAGCAGGGTTTTCTATTGGTAATTCGACTCTGACGGAAAGCGTATACTCTCGCTTCCGCTCGAATTAATAAATACTAAAAGTCCGAGGTCCGAGTATGTTAATAGGGATAATGCGAAGTTGACCATTCAGTCGGTCTAGAATGTTATAAACATAATGCGAAATTCGTGCGGGAACCTTCGTGTGGGGCCGTAATATGACGTTCATGGAATCTGTTGGTCACTCGTCTAGAACTTAGACCCGGCGTGTTTCCTTTGATAATATTTCATAATGACATTTAGCCAAACCATATGGAGCTTGTTCTCTAATAATTTAACGACCTAGTGTGAATTCATTGTTTAATAGTCCGTCCCTTATCATCATTGATTCGAGAACATCAATATCGCTCGTAACATCCAAAACATCATCAATTGCTAGGGCGTCTAGCTGCTTTTCAAATCCCAAAACCAGTTTTTCAATTATGGCTTCAATTTCTTTTTTTAGATCAGATGCGTTTTCACCTGTACCGTATTCCTCGTATTGAGAATACTTGTCGAGCAATTTTAATGTAGTGGGAAGATAATAGCTAACAAACAAATCCACCTTACTTGACTTTTCCGGTTCTCTTTCAATAATTTCAAAAATATGTGTAGTAATCAGTTCTACTCGTGATATTTTTTCCGAGATATCTTCATTTGATATATTATCGTTCAATTTGTGAATTCTTTCCAAAGTGCTCGTGTATTCGTCCGTGCTTTTCGAAGGCGGCTTAATCGTTTCTATATCAGCCGCTTTTTCGCCGTTCTTTTCGCCTTCAAAGGATATAGCACCAGCATCGTATAAATTGACCCGCTTCTTTTTGCTTTTTTGCAGTATAAGTATACCTCCAGCAAAAATTAGAAGATAGAAGAATATTCCAGCAATTCTATGAGGAACATTATCAGCGGTGGCAAGGGCAATCGCCCCAAGCCCTCCCAAAGCAATTAAGAAGACGCCAATGGCAAAGAATAACTTTGAATATATCACTTTATGCTTTTGTGATATTTCTTTCTTATTATCCAAAACTATTTCCCCATTTCAAGATAATCAATTGTATTAATTATGAGTAGCTCAACAGAACCAATGTGGATAATCTGCTCCTTAGTTTAATAAACATTACACGAAGTCCACAGATGTATTTAAATGTCACAGTATGCTTATAATCTCACTGATAATGCGGAAATTTGCCATACTAAAACCATGCTTCGTAATAAAACCAGTTCTTCATTATTTTTATTGTTCGACCGCCATTATCTGTACTGTCTGACCATTCCCACTCATCATCAGATACTGCAGAAAGTTTGTTATTCGTATTCTGATATGCTGTTGGGACGTCATCAGGCGAATAATAAAAGCCATAATATTTAGAAGCCGGAGCAATTCCCACTCCACCATAATAAAACTGTACAATATCATTGTCACCGCTAAAAGCCTGCTCTACCTTCACGCCCTTATATGTTTTTATTGTCGTATCAGAATTTAGACTTGCTTCCGCAATAGTCACCAATTCTTCACTATTTTGATTAACGAAGTTTTTTATTCGACGCTCCGGATTTGAAATAAACCTTGTCGTGTAAATAGCCGGGATAATCAGCAGCGCTATAATTATTATCTTATTCCATTTCTTCATAATAACGTCGCCTTCGTTTTTCATATAATGGAAAATTCCGCTTTATTGTTCTGCGTGCTAGCTTTCTTGGTAACAGGTTATCTCTAACTTTTTTTAAAAAGCATACACTTAACCCGAATTCCTTGGACAATGTTGACCGCACGATAGCCAGCTGAAATCCACGATTGACATTGAGTATGAGAGCCACCAGGGGTCCACCACATGGGGTATGTATAGGCACTTTTGGGGAGAGCAAATCCCAAAATCGTTTCTATTTCTCCGAAGGAAAGGGCTATATGAGAGTCGTCTTTGACGTGCAAATACTCATACAGGGGCGCATATTTTCCCAAGGAGGAAGTGGTTTCCTTTTTGAAATTTTCCATTACAATCGTGGGTGGATTATCCGTGTCAGAATGACCTGCTGCGTCGCTAAATAATTGTATCATCTTGAATTCTTCCTGCGTCAATGGTTGTGCGTCAAGGCCCTGTTTCAGCCACAAACCGCTGTTTCTAATTTCAATCTCGGGGCTGTATTTCCCTGTCCACTGGTCACTACTTCGGAAGTCGTTTGTGTGGTTTAGTGTGGATATAATGGCCTCCTCCAACCGCATACGCTGCTCCCTTTTCTCTACTGGAAAGGCGGTAAATGTTATGGCCTTCCGAAGGTATTCAGACACGCGGTGCTCCGTGTCCGCATTTTTTTGGGGATCGAGATACCGTGCATTTTCCGGCTTAGAGGTGTCTAATGTCCAGATACTCAGATAGGGATCGTGATGGGCATTTAGAATGGCCTTGCCAATATTTTTTCGAAAGATGCTGCCGTCGTGGTTCTCTCGGATAAAATGGTCCTTCATGCGCTGTTTTAAGCGCCCCTCTGAGCGATGGGTCCCCACCCGAACAATGCGGTTCATTCCGTGATATCGCTCGCCATTTTCAAAGACGATGTAGATTCCGTTTTGAAAGGGAATGTCAGAAATTTGTTCCCAGTTGTAGCGTGGCAGGCTGTTGAAAAGCGTGTGAATTTGCGCACACATAGGTGTGAATTTTTCCGGGGGTTCCAGTGCAGATCCTGCCGGCTCGTCAGATTTCCGGGAGGATGCTTCTTTCAGTTTTTCCTTTAGAAAAGCCATGCGTTTTCCCATTCGGAGGCCCTCTAATGGTAACTTATAATGGACGAGATGGCCAATCACATCACGGCAATATGTGTTTCCTGCAAGAAGCACGAACTCGTCCTTGGTTGTGCTGCTCACACAACCGAGTGCATGTAGAACCTGCATTGCCCACTCTTTTTGCTGCTGACGACTCATATCTTTGAGAGTCTGGTTGTAGGGCTCCAGCCACTGGTTTTCTCCCACCAAGCCATATTTTGCCGAAAGAATAAAAATCTGATCTGCCCACCGTTTGGCATATTGATAAGATAGAGAAAACATCGTGCTGGCTGAGTACAATTCACTTGCCTTACAGGGGTAGGGTTTCTTCTCTTTACTGCAGGATATGAGCGCAATTTTCATCTTGCTGGCCCTCCACCATGAATTGTTGGCGGTGTTTTGACGGCTTATTAGTGGGTAATAAACATAATGGGAAGTCCACGTGGTAAACACGAAAATCTATTTGATACCGCTAATGTGAATTTGGCGTAATAGCTGTTACTTTCCGTGGACTCACTCCGATGTGGCCTTTTGGTCACTCTAATACCCCATGTACTAAGCAAATCTATACATTTTTTATTGCTAAGTCATATAATAGATGTGCGAGAATCAACGAATAGATTGAGCAGTTTCTGCTTTTAACTAATACAATTGCAAAAAGTAACCCCACGATTAGCGCAGTAATAAATTGGATTAGATCTTGATTAAATACAAAATGAATACCTGCAAACAGTGCAGCTGTAAACAGAATAGCTCCCGTGGATGATTTGGTAATGCTTTTAAAAATACATAAAAGGTATCCGCGAAAAAGAAATTCTTCTGTTACCGCAACAAGAAGCTGAAAAGTAAAAAAGTTAACCCTGGCACAAATACCAAGCTTCAGAAATTGAAAAGTCGAGAAAGAGTGAAACCACACAAGGTTTATAACTCCCAGAGCAAAAATTAAGATGAAGGCTAAGGCCAGTCCAGTTAAAATTTGCGAAAGAATATGTTTATTGGAAAACCGAACAATACAAATGCACTCATCATTTTCTTTTATGAGCACAATCGTTATCAGCAGAATTACTATGTAGATGAAATAATACATTATTCAAGCTCCTGTTAGTAAAAGGACAAGCCATGCCTATTTATAAAAACTATTAACCCTTAAGATTGCAGCTTTTCCTGTGTAAACAAACTGCGAAGCTCAAATTAACTATATATTAGCCAATATAATAGGAGCTTATTTCTTTGCTATAGATTAGACTTTTTCTGTATAACCGAATTTTTTTAGAATTTCTACAGCCATTTTAGCAAAAGATTTATTGGCACTAAGACTTAAATTGAATAGCTCATATCCTCCACCACAACCAATTACTTCGGCTGCTTGAATATGAGATGTTTCTGTCAACAGAACAATTAGATTGGCATGACTGCTACAGCGGGAATAGTACCTTTCAAAAGATAGCAATGATAAAGTGGTCTCGCCCAGAGTTCTAGTGCTTTCATAATCAAGTTCCGCATCAATTCTACTTTTTAGTATTTCGGACAACTCTGCAATACTTACTTTGCTATCATTGCATTCCATCTTAATTACTGCACAAGACATTATTAAACATCCTTTTTATCCCGATTCATTGGGTTTGTTGCTTCACTAATCTAACTCCAGTCATATAGCCATACCTTAATTTCCCACTCAGTGTAAACAAACTGTGCAGTTCAGAATTTAGCAGTGTTTTGTCATCTTATAATTTATCAATGTAATGTTGTTCCGTATAACTTTGTTTTCTATTGCGGCCGTATAACCTTGTTTCTCAAAAAAGGGCTTCGCTGTAATTGAAGCATACGTTTCTATGTAAGATAAATTGGTTTTTTGCGCGCGTCGTTCCAATTCATATAGCAAAGCAGTCGCAATCCCCATGCCTTGAAAATCCTTATGAACATAAAGTCTGTCCAGATAGCCGGTTTTATCCATGTCCGCAAAGCCAACGATTTCCCCGTCTATTTCCGCCACTAGAGTATCGTGTTCTAAAAAGGAACGATCCCACTTTTCCAAATCAACGGCTCCCGTCGCCCATACGTCAAGTTGCTCATTGGTGTAATCTCTAGCGTTGACCGTATGCACGGTATCATAAAACAATTTCGACATAAAAGGGCAGTCACTTGGTTTGTATTCTCTGAGCATTATAATTACCTCGACAAACTTCAATTTGACATGCTAGGAATTCTCCTAATTGCTAAACGAGTCTTGTCCACCAATTAAACATACTGCGAAGCTCATTTAAACGAAGTATAAAATTCTGTCCCACATTCTGTAATTCTGATCATTTGTTCTGTATCATGAGAAAAACACTTGACTCATCCACTTCTTCAATTCGGCATGGCAGGCCACTCTTTTCTCCAATTTTTCTTAATTGTTCCGGCGAATGTGTGATTGCTCTGAATCCATCCTTGCAGACGATGACACCATCTTTTGTCTGATCGTAGTCAATTTTTCCAAGCAGTCCCTTATCCGCCTGTTCTTCAAACCATTTTAGGCGCCATTCCCAAAACTTAGCGCTGTAACTGCTGAAATAAGCCGTTCCGCCTGGTGCCAAGAGCTTAATGATATGATCAATAACGCTGGTATTGGCTCTCATGGCGGACAATGCATTCTGTAAACAGAGGATAACGTTGAAATTCCTGTCAAAGGCCATATCATGGGCGTCCATAGTCACCATGGATGCGTTGGGATAGCCTTTCAAATACTCCTTACCCAATTCCACATTTTCAGCAGAAATATCCATGCCGATAATGGAATCGCAATAGGGTGCCAGCTCTTTCACGATCCGCCCGTAGCCAGCGGCCATTTCCAGAACACGTTCTGTCCCCGAGAGCTTTCTTCGGACGAAATCGATCTCTTCGCCCAAATACTGCTTCACGCGGGGGATATCCGTCTCGTACACACGAAACAGGCTTTGGGAATTCAGCTTGTCAGCATAATAATTGTCCATTACGTTTTATCCTTGTATTCATAGAGTAGTAGTTCATAAAGCCCCTCTCCAAGGGTCGTACTATACTATAAAGAATGCTGTGGATTGGTTTAATATTCTAATACGAGATGGTTCACGCTGAATGCCTAACAGGTTGGGATGGAACTTTTCATTGTTGCTACAATCTGCTTGCCCATCATAAACATAACGGGCAATTCACTTTTGCCGTTGTGCTAACTTACCCAGAATTCAGATGAATCTCTAAATACCAGTTCACGAGAAATCACCGTTCTCCATTTATTTATTTCTGATGAACCGCGACTGCTGGATTTATCATGAACAAATATCTCCAAATCAGCAATATTCCTCAGTGCATTTATTAACCGATCATCTCCATAAGGGGAGACGCCAAAAACGCGAATTTTGTCTATGTTTTCGAGTTCAAAATACGGCTTAGGTGTAGAGCTCGGGAAGTTATCCCAACATGGGAAATTATCATTAGAAGGATAATTCCCAATTAGGTTCACTTTATCTTGCATAGACGGAGAAAACAGTATAGCAAGGTCACGCAGTGGATAAATCTTGAATTTGGTCATCAAATTATTGATGGCGTTATGATACGCCACTGCTTCAGGGCAAGAACGATCAGAAACGCTACTCAAGTAACGAGGCTCATCATAGAAAATAGACGGCACCGCACTTGTAAGCAAATCATCCATTACACTCTGCGGAATAGCGCCATGCATATATGTGCAATAGCCTGGATTCGGATTCCAGAACTCATAATAATTTAGGGAATACACGTGGTTGAAACTCTTGATCAAATCAGCTTTTTCTGCGGGAATAGTTGGAAGGATTAGGTGGTCATAATCGATGAAAATCGCAGTCAGAGAAGTAATTTTGATTGCCGCAATAATCCTTTTCCTAAGATTAACGCTCTGCCGAATCCCTTTTGCCATGCAGTAATTCCAGATAAAACGATACAGTTCATCCGCTATCTGCTCAATGTTCATTCCTGATCTGAGCTTTCGGACATCATCCAACATATCATCAACATTGCCAAAATTAAATAACGCCTGATACAAAACTCTCGTTTTTTCGAGAACGTCTATCAGTCTTTTCTTTGTGGCATCAGCACTATATGCAACCTTGTCGAATGCCATATTAATCCCGTTTCCAATAAGTAGATTATTATCCGTTTTAATTACTCCCTCCCATACTTATCCTCAAAGAACCTCCACGTTAAGCTATTACAGGAATGCCAAGCTCCTTTTGGACTTCTTGAACATGAGCTATCTCATCAGGACTTGCGGCGATACACCCGCCCGCTGAAAGCAGCTCAGCAAGAGCAGTTTTTTCGCCGTCATGCTCGTCAAAAAATTTTCCTACATCACGTAACGCGCATAGCGCATCAAATGCAGATTTTAACATTGCATTGGGAGTTTTCATGTCTACTTCTGATGGTTGAGATAGAAATCCTTTTCCTTCGTCGGTTTCAACAAAGGCTAAAAACTCTTTATACTCATCTTCCGTCATACCGAGATCGTGACCGTCTTCGCTTTTACTATGGACATACTTGTTGCGCTCTCTAAATAGTGAATCAGCCAGATTCCATAACGTTGTTCCTTTAACAACATCTGCTTTCAAAATAAATTTTGCAATCAGTTGTAATTTTCCCATTGGCCTAAGGATTTCAAAATTCTCATAGAAGAACTTATCACCTAGCTTTTTGGCAGCGTAGTCATTAAAAAACGCTTCCAGTGTCATGGCTGCGAACGTCACTGTTACGATAGAACTGTTTGTAAGTGCCATCTCCAGTTCGACAGCCTCACCGCACATATATTTCAAGCAAGATAGCTGTTCATAGTTATTCTTAACTTCCCAATAGTGAAGCATTGATATCCAGGAATAATTCGAGACCTCATATTCTTTCCTTGCACTCATTTTACACCTCCGTACTTCTCCTAGAAGAACCTCCAAGCCGGCTCGACACTAACTGCGCAGTATTGCTAAAACACGCCGTTGGACGAGCTTCCTAGTATTGCTACTAACGACAGTTTGCATAGCTATCCAATGCAGCCGCAATTTTCTCAGTCTCACCGCTGCCGTTGGTTGCGAGTCGCAGCAGTGGGATACCGTAGAGTTTCAAAATATAATCTTTTAAACGGTCTCGTTCATACTGCGCTGTGCCGTCTTTGTGAAAATGAAATCCATCTACCTCAATTGCAAGGACTGGAAATTTGCTGATGCGATTATATATCAGAAAGTCGAGGTGGGTTGCTGTGTTCATCGCGTAACGGTACTCTTTTTCGTTCAATAGATGAGGGTCTCGGATCAGCATGTTGAGTGGCTGATGACAAATGACGCTTAGAGAGAGCTGCGGCCGTTCTTTCAGCAAATCGCAGATGGCTCCATACATTAGGTTTTCGCTATCGTACTCCGAGACGTGCGGATGCTTTTTTAAATACGAGATTCGAGACTCGGTGTATTGCTGATAGAGCAGATCGAACACAGAGTAAATTTTGCTCTGGATCACCTGATAGTTGTTGTAGCGTATATAAGAAATCAAATCACCTATATTGCTGTCGGCCGGCTGGTCGTTTCCAGATGCCACCAGAAGCAGTCGTTTCTTTGCACGCGAAACTGCGACATTTAGCAAGTATGGATCGTCCGAAAAATCCGTTATTATGTCATCGACAGTAGTCAGCACAATGACATTTTTTTCACGCCCCTGAAACTTATGGACGGTATGTACTTCGATCTTGCTGTTGCCCAGCTGCTTCTCAATTTCCGCAACCTGATCCTTGTAAGGCGTAACGATACCGATCTCCTCTGGTGGGATACCTGTCAGCAAGGGAAGCGCATCCTGCTCCATTGCGTCGATTTGCCGCTGGTTGATATGATCTCTGCAGTGATTGCCTTGATTGGTTTCTATCAGCGTTAAAGTATCCTTTTCACCGCGGTCCTGTGTCATGATGAGCAACTCGTTGTTGTAGAATTTCTCATTACAAAAGCCGATGATTTTAGGATGGCAACGGTAGTGCTCACGCAAAAGCGTCTGCGGAACATTCGGCAGAATGCTGCATATGGATTTCAGAAAGCTGTTTTCCGAATAAGAATAGCCCTGGGGAAGCTTAAAGGACGCAAAAATAGCGTCGCTTCGCGCTTTCATCTCACCGGATACCACATTCGGCAATTGCTTTAAGTCGCCGACAATAACGGCATTTCTTGCACAGGAAAGGGCCAGCGCTCCAGTGGCGACATCCACTTGCGAAGCCTCATCCATAATCAGATAGTCATAGACAACGTCCTTAAGGCAAATACGGGATGAAAATGTTGTGCTCAGAATAATCGGATACTCCGCCAAAACGGCTGAAGCCCGTTTCCAGAGATCTTCTTCAGTAAACAGGTCTCGCGTCGCACGGTTTCCGTAACGTGTAAACAATCTGGCCCGCAATAAATCCATCGAGAGCTGGGTAAGCTCGTCCATTTTCTCCTGTGCATGTGTTTGGGCTAGAGTTGCCTCAAGACCGGAAATTTCCTGATCCAGCTCTTCTTTTCTAGCCTGGTAGAACAAACCTTGTAATAGTGAGATAATAGAGGATAAGTCGCTCCTATAAAAATCCCAACCAGATATTCCATAGAAGAAGACATTTTTTAACTTAAACCAGAAGGAAACATTTTGATTCCTCTCTGAAAACGTATTACATTCCTGCCATAGCCGCATCAGAGTGGCTGATCTGAGTCTGCGCTTTGGTTTAATCCAAGATTTGCTACAGCCAGTCTCCTCGCAATATTCTTCAAAGTAATGTATCTCCGTAAGGAGCCATGTTCGCTCTGCCCGTGCTGTAGCAAGCCTCTCTTGTTTTAAAAAGGTCTCGGATAATTCCGCAAATAACATTTGAGCATTCTGCTGAGTTTCTGCCTGCCGTTGTACATCCATATTCCAGGCTGATAGATTCGGATAGCGGCCAATCTGGCTCGCAATAAAAGCGACCTTTTTTGTGGATTTACCCAACGGTGCTGCCAAAAAATCCATACCATACTTCGGAGAAGACAGTTTTTCACAGACGTTCTCTGTGGCGGAATTGTTGTATGACACAACAAGAACACTTTTGCAAGCCACAAGCAGGTTGGAAAGAATATTTAGAATCGTCTGCGTTTTGCCAGTACCGGGAGGCCCCTGTATCACGCTAATCTGATTACTAAGTGCGGCCTCAACTGCCTTGAACTGGCTTGTATTGCCGCCAAACGGGAAAATCAGATTGCCCTTAGAATAGACGCGAGGTTTATGAGCCTCTGGATTTAGATAAACAGCCAGGGCACTGTCCTGACCTACAAAACCAAGTTTTTCATATTGCTTTTGTAGGAGAATTTCCCCGTCCGAACTCTTTAACTCATTGATCGCGGAAATTTGTCGCAGATAGGCAAGCCGGTTCTTCGCCTCGGTCTCACTCAGACAGGACGTGGCAATCTTCAAATCGCACTTTGCGTAGGTGCGCTCACTGCCGTCGCTGAAGCAAATGTGCCAATAATCACCGCAGCGGGAGTGGAATACAAAGATGCCTTGTATATTGAACAACTCCCGCTCACCGTGTGCTATCTGTATGAGAGCAGGATTCAGCGCTTTTGGGTCTTTAACCCATTCAATAGAATTATAATTGTAGGCATATGTTTTACCACCCCGATAGGTGACGTCGTATTTTCCTGTATTTGAGTTATATTTGCAGTATTGAATATCGGCCGTTTTGTCCTGATTGTTTACCAGGATAAGGTTATGTCGTGCATTCACGTGGTTTCCTCCAGATGGACGTTAGGCGAAATGGTGTATTTAATGGATGTTGATAATACATCTGAAATTAGGATAATCAGAGTACCCATAAAACTCTTTGCCGATGTCAGACCCGCTTGCGGCGTTGTGCTTTACCATGACAGCTCCACATTTTGGGCATCATTTTTCTGTCAATAAACATTGCACTAAACCGCCCTCGGCGGTGGTATTAATTGAAGTTTTGGCTGCTGATAAAATAGCACCACAACATAAGCAACGTTTCCTCTAAAGAAAAGCGGCTGGAACGATACCAGTGGAGGTTTATTTGTTGTACCAAAAGTACATTTTTTCGCTTTCTTTTATGCTGAAATCCCTGATTTGCAAGGCTATTTCGGATAATATGCTTGTCAGCTATCAAGCAAGAGAAATTATAATTTTCCCATAGGCAGCGGTTTCGTGCTATGGAATTATCCAACCAAAAGCAGTCTAGATATTTCTTCTGGACTGCTTTTTTCGCGCCTTTGCTCGGATAATTTGCTAATCATAATGGGCAACATACATCTACTTTAACATCATGATTACCCGGAACACAATATACGTCACTAGGACTAATCGAAAAAAGATTGGAGATTTCCAATAGATATTCTTTTGCTTTTTCGTACTCTGCTTTAGTTCCAGAAAAGGCAATGTCTCCTGATACAAGAATTCCAGACACATTCTTGAGAACACCTTTGGCATTTACGTCCAAATCCGTTATAATCGCATCTCGCAAATCCCGATCTATATCGGCTGGATTATTGCTTGACTTCACAAAGTGAATATCTGATAGATGAACAAAAGAGATGCTAGACAAGAAATCACCACCAAGTCATATTTTTTGTGAATTGCTTAGTATATTCTAAGTCTTTGCTGCATTTTTTGGTTTACAACATGAAACGAGCAATCAATATCATTGGAACAGACCAATTAATTTGGGCATTACAGGTGTAATTCCGCTCCTGCAATATCTTGTTTTTGCATTTTTGGTGATTTAATAGAAATCACAAGCTGCCATTTGTTGTGTTTACACGCGTTTTCACACAGTCTCTGCTATAATGTAAAATTTTCACTACCAGCATATACCAAAATATTACAGATTTCAACATTAAAAGGAAATCCCCATGGAAGAATAAGTTTCCATGGGGCATCACACCAAAGCGATGTCTGATTCCGCCGTGGCGAGCAACTGCGGCGGTATTTTTTTAAGCAGTTCCCGGCAGGCTGTCGGCTCCATGATCCAGGTGTTGATCAGCTCCGGCGTCAGGACGACGGGCATACGCGGGTGGACATCCCGCACTGAATCGTTTGCTTCCGTGGTAAGAATGCAGTAGCAGTTCTTCCCGTCCCGCTCCTGATAGATTCCGGCCATATAGAGAACCTGCTGCTCCGGAAGGCGAAAGAGATATTTCCGCTTGTCCCTGCTCCACTCGTAGAAGCCCGTAGAGGGGATCGCACACCGGCGCTGCTCTAAACTGTCTCGGAATAAGGACCTTTGATCTGCTGTTTCTGATCTGGCATTGATCACCAGCGCCTTGGGCGTCTGAAAGCCCCAATACAGCAGGTCAGGTGTGACGTTGCCATGTGACGACTCTCGCAGGACAGGCGCCTTATTGGAGGGATATACGTCTCCAGGCTTAAACTGGTCATGTCCGCAACGATCCTGCACTTCCTGTACAATTCGCTGAATTTCTTTGCTGTCCTCTGCTGTAAACTGATAGCGTCCACACACTTTAGGCACCTGCTTTCCGGTTCAAATGAGTTTCCTATACCGGATATAGTATAGCACGTTTGCCGATACGTCTACTCAGTTAGCAATAACTCCCTCTTGCATAACAGAACTATTGTTCTATATAATATAGCAGGGGGTGATGGCGTGGCGCGCAGCATTCTGCATGTGGATCAAAATTGCTTTTATGCGTCTGTGGAAATGCAACGGAACCCGGAACTGCGAAACCGACCGCTGGCTGTCTGCGGCAGTCAAGAGGATCGACACGGAATCGTGCTGACGGCGAACTATCTGGCAAAGCCGCGCGGCGTGAAGACTGGCATGGCCATTTGGCAGGCCCGCCAAAAGTGCCCGGAGCTGGTGGTGCTGCCGCCGGATATGGCGGAGTATATCCGCTTCAGTCGGATGGCACGGGAGATTTATGCGGATTACACGGACCAGATCGAGCCGTTTGGCTTGGATGAAGCCTGGCTGGATGTGACCGGCAGCGCCAGCCTTTATGGAAATGCCATGGAGATCGCCCAGGAGATCAGCCATCGCATTAAGTTTGAGCTGGGGATCACAGCCAGCATCGGTGTGGCGGACAATAAGATCACTGCCAAGTTGGGAAGCGACTACAAAAAGCCGAACGCCATTACGCGAATTGAAAAGGACAATTATAAGGAAATTGTTTACCCACTGCCTGTGGAGGATCTTCTTTACGTCGGGCCTGCGACCAAGGAGAAACTGCGCCGAGGCGGTATTAAAACCATCGGTGAACTGGCCGAAGCACCGGTGGAGTTCCTGCTGCACAGGCTGGGAAAGATGGGCGTGGTGCTGCACACCTTTGCCACTGGGCAGGATGTTTCCCCGGTGCAGAACACGGAACATATTCCAACCATCAAGTCTGTGGGGAACAGTGCCACCACGCCACGGGATCTGATTAACAATGAGGATGTGCGCCTCATGCTGCTAAGCAGGTTCAGCGCCATGACGCTCCCGTCCATCATCCTTGCGAAGTAGTTGCCATGGTCGTCTCGGTACAGGCTGACAATCATGGGGAAACCACCCATCAAGGTCTCCAGCGGGAAGATTCGTTTTAAGACATCCTCCACTAGCGGCTGGGGTGGATAATATGGGGAGAGATGCTTGTAGCCGTCTTTTTGCAAATTACCAAGTGGCTTCAGACTGATTCGTTTTTTTGCAAACCGATTGCTCACTGACCGGCAGATGTCCTCCAACTTATCCTCCCGGTCGGAGAATGGCATAGCGAGAATTGCCACATGGCCGATGGGCGCATTTTTGAAGTCCATTTCTTCAATCAGTTGGTCAGCGTCTACGGCTTGTTTGTTAAAGTGTTTTCTGCGTCGTGGGTTCGTCTCCGATGCCGCATCTCGGTCTGCCGTCTTAATGCTGCGGGCCAGCGCATCGCCCAGCTCTGCGGTGTTGCCAGGATAGTAGGTAATGGAGGTAACGCAGTCGCTGTTATTCATCAAGTCCACGGCCCAGGCGTAGTCCAGCTCGGAGGGGAACCGCATAGCGCCATAAATTCGGCCTACCACCGGCCCGATGGTGACCTTGGAGACGCCGAAGCTGATACCGCCCACAGGCGTCAACAGATCCTGGAGAGCGACGCTATCGCCGCTCTCTGCGCTTCTAGTGGTTAAAAATCGTTTTTTCTGAGGAAGCAGTGGAATGTCCTCGTAAATCTCATCAGAAGAATCCTGATAGGTGGTCAGGTCGGCGAAGACTTTGCATAAATAGGTGATCTCCTGGTCGGTCATGAGTTCCACAGATACCTGGTACTCGATGAGTTTTGCACGCAGCTCCTTCAGCCGCTTTTTGAGGATGGCGTCCGCACCACGGCTGGCCTTTTCCCAGCACTTGATAGCAATCATATCTTCCATCTTTGCACCAGTTTCAGTTAACCCTTTTTCTACGAGGTTGCGCAGGACTTCACTTTTGGGCCGATGCTGTTCTTTTGCGATTTGGGAGATCAGGGCGCTCATTTCCTCTGAACAGCGAAAAGGAATGTAAACCGCACGGTTTTCTGATACGGCCCATCGTCCAGCTCCATATGGGGCAGCGTGGTATCTCGGCCCTGAATCTGTACGGTCACCTGACCGACTGATATGTAGAATGCTTTGCAGACTTGATCCAACATGGGATAGCACAACCGGGAGAGGTCAAAAGGCGTCACTAAACATACACTGTTCCACGAAAAGAGATTGTGGGCCACGTCGATGAGCTTCTGAGTGCGGTCATCAAAGCCCTGCGTGGAACGCTTGATTCTGGTAAAGTCAATACCGTCGCTGTCGATATACTTAGCTGCAATGTCCGTCAGCTCCGTATCAGTGGAGAGTAAGTACAATGCCGCCTGATAGGACGGATCTGTGATCGGCCGCAAACGGAGCAGCAGGGCTTCCAGTTTCAAATAATTTTGTGCCTGAGACATATCAACGACCTCCATTTTAGATTTGCAGTACGAGATAAACTAACATTCCAGTTCACTCTCTGATTCTGGTTCTGGCGGTGCTTTAGCCCGTGCCTGCGTGTGGGTCTCTCTGGACTGTTGGATGCGTTTTTGTTGCTCGGGCGTCTCTGCCACGATGCGCTGCCCGTGGTTCAGGGAGCGCCGCACCTGATGCTGGAACGCTGCACGGTCATTGTAGGCGACGGTGGCCGTCACCGTTCCCCGGTCGTCCAGATAATGAATACGACCAACGGTTTTTCCCGGTTCTAAAGAATAGTTACTGGTAGTGGGCAGTTGCGCCGCACCCTCCGCAACTTGACGCCATTTGACCAAATAATCGTTCCAGTCCTTTCCCACGCTTTGCCACAGGCTGACAAGATTGTACTGTCCCTCGCCCAACAACTCCCGGATCTTTCGATCGGCGGCTCGTCCAGCGGCATCCTCGTCCATGGCGATTACCACGCGGGAAATATTGGGGTGAGTCTGCAAATAGGTGGTCGGGCCGATAGTCTTCTCTGTGCCGCCCAGGGCGATGCGGTCATNGAGCTTGTCATCAAGTCCAGCGTCCTTGTAGATGCAGGCGTGAGAGATTGCGTCAATGGACGCTTCAAAGACAATAACTGTATCTGTAGTCCAGCTTTTCCTTCTCGTTGTGCAGAAGGTATTGGCACGGATCGTAATTAATGCCAGATACATGGTTGTAGATCAGGTCTGAAATGGAGTAGTTGCCATGGCCCTCCACCTGCACGGTGCGGCTAAGGTTCCTTTGGGAGTCTAGGTCAATGAGGCAGACCCGCTGACTTACGGATGCCAGGGCCGCGCCTAGGTTGACCGTCGTCGTGGTCTTTCCCACGCCGCCCTTTTGATTGACAATACTCAGAACTTTCATTTCCTTTTCCTCCTCTAATTTTTTACTCAGGGAATAAAAAAGCTCCCTGCTTCCGCAAGGAGCTTTCGTGTATAAACAGCACTTATGAAGTTGCCGGCCACTTTAGCGACGGTACAATTTCTCTCCATCCTGATTTTGCTTTTTCTGCTGTTATCGCTTCTCGCGGCGAGCGCATGTTGTCCAGCTCCACGGTACTCCCTAGCTCCACCAGAAGGTTACCGGCCTGTAGCTCATGCCAGGGATATTGGGTATTCTGATTCAAAATGGGCGGCATTTCAAGGTTGGCGGCGCTGATGCCGAGTTCCCGCTTGATACCAGTGATTAGAATATATGGTAAATCAAATATAAAAAAAATGAAACAATTTTTTGGCAATTTCAATATAGAAGTTTTTACCATCCTTGACCGTGACGCCCTTTTTGATGGTTTTGAATTACTAGACGTAGCAGAAGGGACACAAGAAATACGAGAAAAATTTATTGCTGTCTTAGATAAGTATATCTTAGAGAATATGATCCAAGCAGATATATCGGCAGAAAAAATTAAAGAGTGCATAAGAAGATATTCATGGAGAGACAAATATAATAATTTAAAACTGATATGTCAAAGGGTAAAAGACGGAGAAAATATTACTCAAGATGATGTAACTACAATAGATTTCTTGTTTGAATCTGAGACACAGGATAAGAGAAGAACGGCACTTAACAAAATAGGTGAATTTGACGAATTAGAAACACTGTTATCAACATTAAGAGCTCAAAAAATATTCATTCTATCAAAAGGGTGTGTCGAGGATTATTATCCTGATGGTGTTTTGGGAAATGATAAACCTACGAAAGCATTTAATGCCTGTAAACTTGTAAATACGCCGCAGATAGCACAGGAAATTTGTCCTAAAATTAAAGATGGAGACAATGAATATAGTGAATTTGATTGCATATTCCGAGCAATTTTTTGCTAATTAGTAAAATAATCCAGATGGTCTGGACAGGTCTGGCGGTTGTGCCACTATCCCTACAGAGTACCATTTGATGTATGCGTCCATTGCGCTGCAACAGTTACAGAGTGTGGAACATGAATTAAGCGGAACTTATTAAGAATAAGGCGGAACTTAACAGGAATAAGTCGGAACAAAACAGTAATTGACAAATAGATTCTAAATGTTACAATGTTACTGTGCATTATTGGAGGTAGCGGCGGGTGACCGTCATCGACAGTAATGTAAAAGTCCATCTTGCGAAATCATTAGGCCAGCCCGGTGTGCAATCGGGTTGGTCTTTTTTTGCGCCCATTTTTGCCAAAAGGAGATAATTTATATTATGGCTGTTCCTCGTGCGCCCCCATATTCAATTTTAGTTAATCTAATTATAAAAGGAGACGAAAATATGTTAAACAAAATGATTTGTCGGTTCTTGCTCTACCAGGTTGACCACGGTGCTGATCTGGACCACGTCTATCGATGCGCTTTTATTATGGCTGGATTTTCTGTCCACCCTGTTCGGTGGCAGCCGACGTTTGACTCTTTTTTACGTAAAAAATACTCCTGCCCTGAACATCAGCGGGCGATCCTGCGGACCGCCATATGCGCTGTCTCTCTCGGGGTCTCTGATCCCCACAAGGGGGCAGGGCAATAACATTACGCCGCATGGTATACCATGCGGCGTAATGTTATGCCCACAGGGGGGCCGCAGCCCCCTGTGCGGATGTGGTGCCGATATGGGTCGCGCGCGCATGTGCGGGACCCGCATCGGCGTCCACAGACGCGGGGGGCCAGGGGGATTCCCCCGGCAAGACAGGGCAAAACAATCGCCCTATAGGGCAGATTGGGCTTGCCCTATCTTGTTAGGGCAAAAGGCATAAAGCTGCGTAGTTAGCGCAGCTTTATGCCTTTTGTATTGTGGTGAGTAGGTCTCGAAGGGGGCAGCGCGGGCGGAATGCAGAGCGACCATCAGGCATCGCGGCCCCAGCGAGTAGAAGGGTTGTCCCTCTGCACCGAAAGGTACAGAGGGACAGCCTAGATACGAGCCGTGGGCAAGCTTGGCCTGATGGTTGCAGAGCAAGAGCGCCTATGCTGCCCTCTTCGATGCCTGCGAATCGCAATAAATCGTTTTCTCATCACACCAAAACCAGCGTTTTATATCAGTTTAGCGAGAGTCACTACTTTTTTAAATAGTAACTTTCTCCAATTTTTAAGGAGGTACGCAGTGAATTTTACAGTAGTTGATAGAGGTATAAAATGGAGCGGACAAATTACGATTCTCATGCAAAGTAAGTATTATATATGCGCCACCATCAATGCTCGTGGCAGCGAGTATAAGGTTTGTGTCGTGTGCTATTTTGCAAACGGTCTGGGCAACGAGTATGCTGCAATATTGCCACACTGGGATTTTGGTTGCCGTGTCGATGAAAATATCAACTGGAATTTTGAACAGCTCAAAGCAGGTGTCGACAACAAAGTCGACCGCGCGACCTTGGCGGCTGCGATTTCTTCCATTATTAACCTAGTTGGTCGTTGACTCGAAATTCTGATTGATTCAATAATCTAATTAAAAGGGAGTTGGCAAAATGGCAAGTGTTGAAAAGTTTTCAGGTGCATCAGTCAGAAACATTTTGGCTCATAGTGACCGCAAAATCACTGAACCATCCAACAAAGATATTGATCCATCCCGTTCGCACCTTAACTACTCTGTTCTGGTTCGTGAGCAGCCCCCCTATGACTACTACAGGGCACGTAAGCAGGAACTGCATTGTCTCCACCGGGATGATGTCAAGTTGCTGTGTGGCTGGGTTCTGACTGCCCCAAGAGGTTTACCAGAAGCGCAGCAAGAAATCTTTTTTAAAGAAAGCTATAACTTTGTTTCCGCCCGTTATGGCGAAATCAATATGGTACAGGCCGTGGTTCACAAGGATGAATCCGGTCAGCCGCATATTCACATCTGCTTTATTCCGGCTGTGCCGGATTTGAAGCATGGCGGTGAAAAGATTTGTGCAAACGATGTCATTACCCGTAAAGATTTAATTACATTTCATAGCGACTGGCAGCACTATCTTGACGACCTCGGTATTGACGCTGTGGTGCAGAGTGGCATCACTAAAACCCAGGGTGGAAACATCACCGTTGCTGAAATGAAGCGTCAGCGGAATGTGGAGATCAGCCAGTGCCGCGAAATTGAGCAGTCTGTGGAACATGACCGCTGGGACGAACCTACCGTTGAAGCCTGCCGCAATATCGATGATTGGAGGAGATGGTGATGTTTCAATTGCTTGTTCGGTTCGGCGAAATCATGCACACTCTGTTTCCCCATATTCTCCTTTGGGGCATTGTGATTTACAGTTTCGTCCTTCGCAAAAAGTTGGAACATTCTCCCATTAAATTCAAGAGAAACCTGACTGCGGTCCATGGTATTGTCTTTGGCCGAAAAGCTGGGCTGTATGCTTACTCTCCCTCTCATGCAGAAGGACATATCGCTGTCTTTGGCGGTAGTGGGCTTGGAAAAACATCCGCTCTACTAATACCGACCTTGCAAAGCTGGGATGGTTGTAGCCTGACAATTGACATATCGGGTGATATTTCTTCTAATGTGGATATTCCCAACAAGTTAATCTATTCTCCTATGAAACCACTGGGTATTCCTTAAAAAGTCTTCGGGCTAATCGACTTGATGGGCAGTGAAGCTGACAGAAACGAAGCACTAGAGCAGTTGGCATTACTCATCATGCCAGACCCTGAAAATAAGGATTCCGAGGCAGCCGCCTTTTTTCAACGAGAAGGGCGCAAGATTTTGACAGCGGCCCTCATTTCTTTCTATTTTCAGGGTTTTGATTTCATTACTATCTGCGAAAAAATTATGGCCAGCTCATATCGTGTACTTTTCAGGGAAATTGATAGCAGCAAAAATAAGACTGCGATTCTATATATTAACTCTTTCGAGGGCACTTCTGAAAAAAACGCCTCGGGTTGCAAGCAGGCGTGTGATGCCGCAGTTAAACTATTCGCAACCAATGAACACATCAAGCAGACTATTCGCAGACCCGTCGCAGGAGAACCTTGCTTTACCTCAGCATCCATCGAAACGCACAATGTCTTTGTCTGTGTACCAGATAAACTTTTAAAACTGTATGCGCCCCTCGTGCACATCATCGTAGCGCAGAGTCTTGAATACTTTTCCAGTAGAAGTCTCAAATACAAAACACCCATTCTTTTTTGTTTAGATGAATTTGCCTCTTTCGGCAGGTTGGAAATGCTTGACGCACTTCGGAAACTTCGCAAACGCGATATTCGTATTATGGTACTCACACAGGCCCTTGCGGATATAGATATAATCTATGGAGCAGATATGCGGAAAGCCATGCTTAACAACTTTGCTTTTAAGTGCGTATTGGGGGCCACAGACGCTGATACTCAAGAATATTTTGCAAAACTTATCGGACACCAAATTGTCAAAAAGAGCAGCATTACCAAAGGCCGAGAAATTTCGCAGACAGAGAGTGAATCCCGTGAGTGGGTTATAGAGCCGTCTGATTTAGGTAGACTTGGGAAAAATCTGATTTTGTTGCATCCAGAAGGTTATGTAAAACTTCGGAAATCTTACTATTGGTCAAAGGGACTGTTTTGAAGGTGTACTTTCAAAACAGTCCCTTTTTCATGAACAGGATATAACTATGAATTATACAGATTACAACGATTTGCCTCTGATTTTGACTGTCGAACAGCTGGCAAAAATTTTAAGTATTGGACGGAACACAGCTTACGAGTTTGTGCGTTGCGGAGCAATCAAAAGCGTACGTATTGGACACCAAATTAGGATTCCCAAGGATGCCCTCAAAGTCTTTTTGCAAACATCACATTGACCCAGACGCTACGCAGGGTTTACCATATAGCTATGGTATATCCTGCGTGGCGAAAGGAGGTTATTATGCCACGCTCTCAATCAACAGGCCGTAGCGCCAACGGTACCGGCTCTATCCGCAAAATTACAACCACCCGCAACGGCAAGCAATATATTTACTGGCAGGCTCGTTACACCGCAGGATATGACCCCGGGACCGGAAAGCAGCTTCAGCGATCTATCACCGCCAAGACACAACAGGAAGTCGCTCAGAAGCTAAAAGCCACCACAACGGCCATTGACTGCGGTACTTATATCACCCCCAACAAACAAACGCTGGGTGAGTGGTTGGACGTCTGGGTAGACACCTATTTGCTAAACGTTAAGCCCCGCACACTGGACATTTACAAGTCAGATATTCGGCTTCATATCAAACCCTCTCTTGGAGCTGTCCGCCTGGAATCGTTGGACGCTCCCACCATCCAGGCTTTTTATATAAAAATGTTGAAGCCATCAAAGGAACATCCAAAGGGGCTGTCTGCCAAAACAATTAAAAATGTCCATGGTGTTCTCCACAAGTCGCTCCAGCAAGCTGTCCTCGTCAATTATCTGCACTTTAACCCGGCGGATGCCTGCATCCTACCCCGCATTGAAAAGGCGAAAATTATTCCCTTGGACGATGAGCAAATAGCAGCTTTCCTGTTAGAGATCCGTGAAAACCGATTTAAAGCGATTTTCACTGTCACGCTGTTTACCGGGATGCGGGAGGTAGAAATTCTCGGTCTTACTTGGGATTGTGTTGACTTTGACCGAAGTGTCATTATCATTGACAAGCAAATCCAGCTTCACCAAGAATCGGGTTGTAACGCCTACGAGCTGGTTTCCACGAAGAACGGAAAAAGCCGTTCTATCGTCGCTCCTCCCTCCGTTATAGCACAGTTGAAGCATCAGCGGATGATACAAGCACAGCAGAAGCTTATGACAGGCTTGGTATGGCATAATCCTGACAATCTGGTGTTTACTGACGCTTTTGGTAATCACCTGACAAAGTCAACTGTCTACAGGGAGTTTAAGCGCGTCGCCGCCGCCATCGGGCGCCCTGATGCCCGCTTTCATGATTTGCGTCACTCTTATGCCGTAGCCGCGATTCGTTCTGGGGATGACATTAAGACCGTTCAAGGGAATCTCGGACACGCTACAGCCGCCTTTACGCTGGATGTTTACGGCCATGTCACCACGCAGATGAAGCAAGACAGTGCCGCACGCATGGAAGCATATATCAAAAGTGTATCCAACTTGTAATGCCTGAGCTTCAAGCAACAATAAGGCTAAAAATAAGGCCAATCTTTGGTTTTCGGACGTAAAAAATCCCTGTAACCATTGCGGCTACAGGGATTTCTATGGAGGTGACACCCGGATTTGAACCGGGGGTGAGGGTTTTGCAGACCCTTGCCTTACCACTTGGCTATGTCACCATCGTATCTTCTATTATATGCGGTATGCAGCAAAAAGTCCAGAAAAATCTGATAATCTTTCAGGTGAAACAAAATGCCCACACAAGGGTGTGGGCATTCATTTTTGGAGCGGGCAACGAGGCTCGAACTCGCTACCTCCACCTTGGCAAGGTGGCGCTCTACCAGATGAGCTATGCCCGCAAGTGGTGCCTTCGACCGGAATCGAACCAGTGACACGAGGATTTTCAGTCCTCTGCTCTACCAACTGAGCTACGAAGGCATATGCGGGAAGCGCGGCTTCCCGCAGGAAAATGGCGACCCGGAACGGGCTCGAACCGTCGACCTCTAGCGTGACAGGCTAGCGTTCTAACCAACTGAACTACCGGGCCAAATAACTTTTGCAGAATTGCTTTCTTCTGGGCAACAGGCTCGCTTTCTACACCAATTTCAAATAATCGATTTGAAATTGGTGGGAACAACTGGACTCGAACCAGTGACCCCCTGCTTGTAAGGCAGGTGCTCTAACCAGCTGAGCTATGCTCCCCAATGTCATCCGCACTCGTCAGACGGCAAAAGTTATTATACAAAAAGGACCCCAATCTGTCAACTGAAATCTAAAAAATTTTTTAATTTTTTTATTAAATTGATAAAATCCCCGTACGCTCAGCGCTTTGCAGCGAAAAGCATTGCCTCCAGTTCTGCCCTTGAAAAGGTCTGCACCCGGTCACAAAAGCGGCAGGTCAGTTCCGCGCCGCCCTGCTCGTCGATCAAGCTGCGCAGCTCCGCCGCGCCCATAGAGATCAGTGCCCGCTCCATCCGTTCCTTGGAACAGGTACAGCGGTATTCCACAGGAGTTTCCTCCAGAAACTCCAACTCAAAGTCTGACAGCGCAGCCCGCAGCAGCTCCGCCGGGTCAGGGCACTTCTCCAAAAGGGCCGTAACGGCTCCGGCAGCCAGCAGGCTGCCCTCCACTCTGGAGATTACATCCTCTCCTGCGCCGGGCAGCATTTGGATCAGATAGCCGCCCGCGGTTTTTACGCTTTGATCCCGATCCACCAGGACCCCCAGACCGCAAGCGGTTGGGATTTGCTCAGACTCCACGAAATAAGCCGCCAGATCCTCGGCAATTTCGCCGCCGATCAGCCCTACGCTGCCCACATACGGCTCCTTCATATTCAGGTCCCGGATCACGGTCAGCGTACCCTCACGACCCACCGCTCCGCCCACGTCCAGCTTTCCGTCCGCCCGGAGAGGCAGATCGGTCTCCGGATGGTCCACGGTCCCTCGGACGTTGCCCTCGTTGTCGGACACGGTCAGCACCGTTCCCAGCGGACCCCCGCCGCGAAATTGCAGCGACACACTGGCTCCGTCCTCCTTCAGGGCATTGCCCATCATGGACGCCGCCGCCAGAGCGCGGCCCAGCGCCGCCGTTGCCACCGGCAGGGTATGATGAATATTTCTGGCCCGTTCCGTCAAATCCCGGGTAGAGACCGCCGCAGCCTTCACGAAGCCGTCGGCGGAAATCGCTCTTACGATCTTGTCGCTCATGCGTTGCTCCTCTTGTGTTTTTCATCGTTGTTTGGTTTTCGGCAGCGGAAGATCACCCGATCCTCGTCAGGCCGGGGCGCGGCACGGCGCAGGTCGCCGGTGACCCGGATTTCTCCAAAGCCTGCCTTTTCCAGCATGGCCCGCAGCTCCGCCTCCTCCCACGCCCGTTCCCGATGCTCCTCCCAGGTGCGGTTCCATGTCCCGTCCGGGCGCAGACAAAAGAGGTCTACCCCATAGGTGCAGACCCTGCTTCTTTCTGAAAAGCTTGTCCGCCAGACGCAGTATGTCTCGTCGGTCTCGTCGATATACATTTCCCCGTCCATCCGCCGCAGCTTATAGGGGGTATTTACGTCGAACATAAACAGTCCGTCGGGGCGCAGCCACCTGTAAACGCGATTAAACGTCTCTTGCAGGGCTTTCTCCCCCGTCAGGTAGTTCAACGCATCCAGGGTGGACACGGCGGCGTCTACCGCCTCTATAAGCCGAAGGTGGGGCATGGACTGGTGCAGCAGCAGCGGCCGCTGCGCTTCCGGGAGAGTCTCCGCCTTTCGCGCGGCCTCCGTCAGCATTTCCTCTGACAGGTCCACGCCTGTCATCCGGTAGCCCATGGCCGCCAGAAGGCAGGTGATGGTGCCGGTGCCGCAGCCCAGATCCAGCACCGTTTCCACGCTCTGCCGTTCCTTTTGCAGCAGCCGATGCAGAAACGCCGCCCTCCTCCGATAGCCCACGTCGGCGGTCAGTCGGTCATAGGACCCCGCCAGATACTGGTAGCTGCTCATTCCTTCTCCATGCGTTCAAAGACCTTGTCATAGCCGCCCACGCCATAGCTCAAGGAACGGTTCACCCTGCTGATGGTAGCGCTGGACGCGCCCGTGCGCTGGAGAATGTCGTTATAAATCATTTCCTTGTGCAGCAGCGTCGCTACCTCGAAGCGCTGTTCCATGGCCCGCAGCTCCGAGACCGTGCACAGATCCTGAAAAAAATTATAGCACTCCTCCTCGTCCTTCAACAGCAAAATTGCCTTGTAGAGGTCTCCGTTCTTTTCCTTTTTTCCAATTTTGACCATTTCAAAACTCCTTTCCAGCAATACGCGATACGTTGTCTTATTCCAGCTGCATTTTACTATTTTACAGCGTGAAAGTAAAGAGGTCTGCTCTATTTTTTTCCAAATTTTTAAGCATTACCGCTGTGATTTTCGTCCGGCTCCGGTTCGGGTGAGCCGTCACCGTCCGCCGGGGCGCGGCATAATCTGGAGCAAGAACGGTTGGGCCGGCGGAAAAATTCCGTCGGCCCAACGGACCTGTGAAGGAGGCTGCCATGTGTGATCAGTTAATGCTGGAACCATTTGTCGCCCGGCGGGAATGGACGGCGGACGGTATCCCCGTGCTCACCGCAGAGCTGTCCCTTCCCCAGCCTGTGGGCGAGAGCGGGCAGGCCATCCGGCGGCTGGACCGGTATTACCAGCTTTATGCCCGATCCTATCTCCGCTACTGTGAACGCTGGATCTTTCCCCAGTCGGCAGAGGCGTACCGACTGGCGTTGGAGACCAGCGCGCCTTTGCCTCAGGACTCCGCTCGGCTCTCTTATCACGTCACATGCAACGGCGGCGGAATTCTGAGCCTCTATACAGAGTCCACGGAAACCTGCGGCGGGCATACAGAGCGGCGGCGGCGCGGGGATACCTGGGACCTGCTCACCGGCTATCCGGTTCCCCTTTCAGCATGCTTTCCGCGGAAGTCCCCCTGGCGCAAAACGCTGCTGCGTCAGTCGGAAGCGGAGATTGAACGGCAGGAACGGGCGGGAGTAGCCCGGTACTACGAAGGCTGGCGGCGACTCCTGCGCCGGAATTTCAACTCGGATCACTTCTACCTTTCAGAAACAGAGCTTTTTTGGTTCTGGCAGATGTTTACCCTTGCTCCGTCGGCGGAGGGTATACCGGTTTTTGCCATGTCCTATGGCGAAGACGATTGCTTTTTCCCCGGAATCCGTGATAAAATAGAGACATAAAGGCGGAAACGGCATTGTGGGAACTGCAATTCCCCCCTTGGAAGGAGCACAAATATGGAACATAAAATGGTGATGAATATCGGTCGTGAATTCGGCAGCGGAGGCCGGGAGATCGGCAAGCTGGCCGCTCAGAAGCTGGGAATCCCCTACTACGATAAGGAGCTGATCGTACTGGCGGCGGAAAAATCCGGTCTCAGTCCGGAATATCTCGCCAACCTCGACGAGCAGTCTGTCAGCAGCTTTCTCTATTCCTTCTCCGGGGCCAGTTTCTCCATGGGAATGCGGTTGAACAGCGTCAATGTATTGCCTCCTGCGGACCAACTCTTTTTATCCCAGTCAGAAGTCATCCGGGATATTGCCAACAAAGGCGGCGCGGTGATCGTGGGCCGCTGTGCGGACTATGTGCTTCAGGAGAAGTGCAGCCATCTAAACGTTTTTATTCAGGCGCCCATGCGTTCCCGTGTCCAGCGGGTTATGGAACGGCACAATCTGGATCAAAGGGGGGCGGAAGCCCTGATTACCAAGACCGATAAGAACCGCGCCAATTACTACTTGCATTTTACCGGTGAGAAGTGGGGGGATCGGAGAAGCTTTGATCTGATCCTCTCCAGCGTGATCGGTATTGAGTCCGCGGTGGATATCATCGTGGACTATTATCAGCAGGTGGAGGCACATCTGAAAAAATAAACAATTATAGGAGGACTGGGCTATGCAGCTGGTAACCATGCGTCTGATTCTGCGTCCATGGCGGGAATCCGACGCAGAGAGTTTATATGCATACGCCAGAGATCCTCGGGTGGGTCCCATTGCGGGCTGGCCTCCGCACACCAGCGTGGAATACAGCCGCCGGATCATCCGGAACGTCCTCTCGGCGGAGGAGACCTACGCCGTGACTCTGAAAAGCGAGAATGACCGGGCCGTGGGCAGCATCGGGCTGCTGCGGGGCGCGGCCAGCAACCTGCTGCTGCGGGAAAAAGCGGGGGAGATCGGATATTGGATAGGCGCACCCTACTGGGGCCGGGGTTTGATTCCCGAGGCCACAGAGGAGCTGATTCGCCATGCCTTTGTGGACCTTGGCCTGGAAAACCTCTGGTGCGGGTATTTCGACGGGAATGAGAAATCCAAACGGGCGCAGGCCAAATGCGGCTTTACCTATCACCACACCGTGCCGGACGTCCCCTGGCCTCCCATGGGCGACATTCGGACAGAACACATCACCCTCCTGACAAAGGGCCGGTGGCTGGCCCAAAAAACAGTGCATTTATAAAACGAAACGGGCAGCGGCTTAAAGCCGCCGCCCGTTTTCATTTGGGGCACCAGCGGAACAATCTGATTCATATATTAATGATGGGAGAGGTTCATTCACCGCAAATTAAGCAATTGAGGAGTAATGAGAAATGGTTTCAGAGGCTTTAAATGTTTTATCCAGCGATACGAATTCCATATCGCTTGTAATAGATTCATTCAACACCCCGTATTTAGCCTATCAGGATACCGGAAACGAAAACAGGGTATCTGTAAGCAAATACAACGGATCATGCTGGGAGCTTGTGGGAGAACCCGGTTTTTCGGCGGGCGCGGCAACCTATATTTCGATGGCTTTAGACCGCAGTAATATCCCGTATGTCGCTTACGTCGACGGTGCGTACAGCGGAAAAGCAACGGTGATGAGGTTTGATGGTACAAACTGGATGACCGTCGGAATTCCGGGCTTTTCGGCGGGTGCGATAGGGTACACTTCCATCGCTATCGACTCAACCAGCACCCCCTATGTAGCCTTTGATGTGGCAGGGCCAATTTACAAAGCCACGGTGATGAGGTTTAACGGCTCAAGCTGGGTAACCGTCGGAAATCCCGGGTTTTCGGCAGGTAACGCGCTGTTCATGTCGATTGTTTTGGATAGCGGCAATATGCCCTATGTCTCATACGAGGATGTCGCTTACAGTTATAGGGCAACCGTGATGAAGTTTAACGGCTCAAGCTGGGCAAACGTGGGGGACCCCGGGTTTTCAATAAGCGGAGTAAATTATATTACGATGGCCATTGACTCAAACGATACGCCCTATGTCGCCTATCAGGATGCCGGCAGCGGCTTCAAAGCATCTGTGATGAAGTTTAACGGAACAAACTGGGTGTACTTTGGGAATCCCGGGTTTTCTCCCGGAGAGGTGTTCTTTACCTCCATCGCGATTGATTCCAATAATATTCCGTATATCGCATTCCAGGATGCTGCAAATCAAGTGAGAGTCACGGTTATGAAGTTCGACGGTTCAAACTGGGTATATGTCGGAAACCCGGGTTTTTCGCCCAGCAGCGCCTCGGACACAACCATTGCCCTGGACAGAAACAATACACCGTATATCGCTTATCATGACGTATCCCAAAATATAATCGTTATGAGATATACGGGGGCAAACTGGGAAACGGTCGGCAGTTCGGCGGGATGCGGACAGCAGACTGCCGACGGATGGGTTTTGCGCATATTGGCGGAAGAAGCCTGGATGATACGCTGTTTAAGACTATTTTTCTGCCAGTCCCTTCGTGAAATATCGAACGAGAAATGTCTGAGCCCCGAACGAAAAATAAATCTCGCCAAGGACCTGCTGCATGCAGCCACTCAAAAGGAGCAGGCGCTGGCGGAAGTTCTTGACGCAGCAAGTAAGTTTTGAATGTCACAAAGGCGTCTGTAAGGGGCTCCCGCGTGTCCAAGTGCAGTCAGACATCCGTATGGGATGCACTTGGACCATTTCTCAAAAAGACCGCTCAATCATAATGATTGAGCGGTCTTGCTTTAGCGGTCCCGAATGACCTGGACGGAACAGATTCCGTAGTAAGCAAACACCTCAACTGCATCCTGCGCAATGCGTTCACCGCCCACCACCACAGGTACCGCGGGGGGACAGCCCACCGTAGGCGCAGCCAAAATCCGACCCACACCGCTGGCGGCGGGCACAGATTCACTGGGGGAGAAGACAGCCTCCCGGGGAGAGCAGACCGTCTCCGGCGGAGAAAGGCACGGGGACGGACGGCGGAGCGGCTCCAGACGGGGGTTGCGTCCCAGAGCCGCCCAAATCCGCACAAAATCCTGCTCTGTGTTTTCCGGTGTGGCCATCAGCACCACAAAATCCGGGTCGGCGTACTCGCACTCCACGCCGCCGCGGCGCAGCAGGGCGGCCACATCTCTGCCATCCCAGCCGCTCTCCGCGGCGGAGATCGTCAGCTTCAGGGGATCGCTTTGCGCAACGCGCCAGCCGCCGCCGCGCAGATCGGCGCGCAGAGCCTCCAGCCGCGCCGTGCAATCCGCCAGCCGCCGGGGATAGTCCTCCGCCAGACGGCGGTTCACAAGATCAAGGGACTGCAAAATCAGGTAGGAGGGGCTGGTGGACCCAAACAGCGCCAGAGCCCGCTTCCCATTTTCAGCAAAGTCCGCCGGAGCTTGGGGACCCACATGGAGATAGGCCCCACCGGTGAGTACCGGCAGCGTCTTGTGGGCGGAGTCACAGCACAGATCGGCTCCCAGATCAATGGGATGCGCACCGTGGGGCAGAAATTTGAGGTAGGCGCCGTGGGCGCCGTCCACCAGAAGGGGGACTCCGAACCGATGGGCGGTCGCCGCCAGCGCGGCGACATCCGGCGCGTTCCCCAGATAGTCCGGCGCGGTGACATACACCGCCGCGGGCGGACGGGGCAGGGCCCCGAGAACACGTTCCAGCTGTACGTGGGACACGTCGCACCGGCACAGGGAGAACGGGGATTCCTCCGGCCACAGCCAGACAATCTCCGCGTCCAGCAGAGCCGCCGCTAGCACAAACGACTGATGGGCATTCCGGGCGGCCACGATCACCGGGCGTCCACCCCCTGGGGGGGCATGGAGCACGGCCAGGTACAACATGGCCCGGATGCATTGGGAGGAACCCTCCGTGGAATAGAAGGTTGCGGCTGTACCAAACAGAGCCGCGGCATTTTCCTCGCTACGGGCAATGATGCCGTCCGCTTGATACAGCTCATCTGCCCCGGCGATCTCCGTGATATCCAAACTCTCACAGCCCAAAGGCCCCCGGCCCTTGTGACCGGGCATATGCAGCCTGGAGACGCCGCTTTGCCGATAGGCGTTTACAAAATCCGCGATAGGGGTTTCCATGGCCTGTGCCTCCCTGAATTCGGTTACTTGCCCAGCTTTTCCGCCACCTGAATCATGATGGCGCACTCCATCCGTTTCCGAAACAACTCGCAGCCGTAGCCGTATGTGCCCCGGATAGAGCCGGTGGCGTGATAGGCGTTGGCGGCGCAGCCGCCGGAGCAGTACAGCTTTGCCCAGCAGTCCGCGCACTCGGGGCGGGAATACGCGTTGCAGCTGCGGAACTCCTCCTGTACGGCGGTGTTGTCTACGCCGTTCCAGATATCACCCAGCCGGAACCGCTCCTCTCCCACGAACTGATGGCAGGGGTAAAGGTCTCCCCAGGGCGTCACGGCCATATACTCCGTCCCGGAGCCGCAGCCGGAGATGCGCTTGTAAATGCAGGGGCCGCTTGTGAGATCGATCATATAGTGATAAAATGTGTAAGGATGCCCGTCCTGTTTCCGCTCCAGCATCTCTTTGGCCAGCAGCTCATACTGTTCCAAGACGATGGGAAGGTCGTCCTGCGTCAGCGCGGCGGGGTCGGACGGGGCGCAGACCACCGGTTCCATGCTCAGCTCGGTAAAGCCCAGGTCCAGCATGGCGTGAATGTCGTTGAGAAAGTCGGGATTCGCGTGGGTAAAGGTGCCGCGCATATAGTAGTTTTGGTTGCCCCGGGCCTGCACCAGCTTCTGAAACTTGGGGACGATGCGATCCCAGCTGCCGTTACCGGCGTAATCCACCCGGCAGCGATCGTGGATTTCCCTGCGCCCGTCCAGAGACAGCACCACATTGCTCATCTCCCGGTTGGTGAACTCGATCACGTCGTCGTCGATCAGCATCCCGTTGGTGGTGAGGGTAAAGCGGAAGTTCTTGCGGGCGTCCTTCTCAATGCTGCGGGCATAGGCCACCAGCTGCTTCACTACGTCCCAGTTCATCAGAGGCTCTCCGCCGAAGAAGTCCACCTCCAGATTTGTGCGGGTGCCGGAGTGCTCCACCAGATAGTCCAGCGCCCTCTTGCCCACCTCAAAACTCATGACGGCCCGGTCCCCGTGATACTTCCCTTGACTTGCAAAGCAATAGGCGCAGTTGAGGTTGCAGGTGTGGGCTACATGCAGGCACAGGGCCTTTACAACGCCGCCGCTGCGCTCTTTGAAGGTGTCTGCCAGCGGAGCGAAGGTATCCGGGGTAAAGAGCTTGCCGGAGCGTTCCAGCTCCGCCACGTCCGCCAGGCACTGGCGGAGCTCCGCCTCGCTGACGTCGGAGCGGCCGCTGTATTTTTCCAGCAGAGCCGCCACGATTTCCTCGGCGCTCTTTTCTTTGTACAGGGAGATGACGTCGTAGGCTACCTCGTCTACGGCGTGGATGGAGCCGGAGCAGGTGTCCAGTACGATGTTGCAGCCGTTGAGCTGATATTGATGTACCATAATTCCTCCGTTATTGTGAGCCATAAAAAATGCCGCCGGAACGGCGGCATTTTTTTATCAGCTTTTCTTACTTATCAGCGTTTTCGCACTTCTGATTGGCAATGCCGCAGCTGGTCTTGCAGGCGGACTGGCAGGAAGTCTGGCATTCGCCGCAGCCACCGTGCTTGGCACTTTCGCAAAGATTGCGGGTTTCGAGCGTCTTGATTCTTTCCATGATACAGATCTCCATTTCTGTCTGCGCATCCGCAAGCGGCGGCGCAGACCATCCTATCAATATTTGACGTAAAAATATATAGCATATTTCACCCGAATTGTCAAGAAAGCACAGGAGAAAAGCGCCGGGCATGGACATTTATCCAAAGGACTCAGATTTTTTTGTCTGAGTAAATTCCGTCGATTGAAAAACACTAACCGCGAGGTGATGTTCCAGATGAAAAAAGAGCGTAAGCAGCGGCTCGCCTTTGAACGGGTAAAACACAATCTTTCCCAACTCGAACGCCAGGCCTCCGTCTCCCGCGTCCGCAGTCTGTGGCATAGCGAGAGCTCCATCCGCAACCAGCTCAGGCAGCTAAACAATCTTCCGCTGGCTGACTTTCCAGATGGGCAGAAGGTCTATGACCAATATGCCATGCTGCTGGACGACGTATCCCGGCGGGTGCTGGAGCAATACAACCGCAAAACCGGGACGGATTACAGCTTTGACGCCGTCATAGCCGGAAACCGGGCGGAGTATCTGCAGTCTGGAATTCTCTCGGTTTTGCGCTCAAACCACATTCCCAAAATGGTGCGGGAGGAATTTCGCCGCCTGCTGCCCCGGTACCCCCAGGACGAGTACCCGGAAGCGCGGCGGCAAACGCGGATGTTTTACCTTCATCTGGGGGACACAAACACCGGTAAGACCTATCAGGCTTTACTCCGGCTGCGTCAGAGCCGGTCAGGCATTTATCTGGCGCCGCTGCGAATTCTGGCGCTGGAAAATTATGAACGGCTGAATGCGGAGGGTGTTCCCTGCAGTCTGCTCACCGGGGAGGAGGAAGTTCGCGTGCCGGGTGCGCAGCACCTGTGCTGTACAGTTGAAAAGGCAAATCTGAGCAGAAAGTACGACGTGGCGGTGATCGACGAGGTGCAGCTGCTTGCCGACTCCCAGCGGGGCGACGCGTGGACCCGAGCCATTCTGGGTCTTCCCTGCCCGGAAATCCATCTGTGCGGCGCTCTGCTTGCAAAGGAACATCTGATTACCATGATCCACGACTGCGGCGACGAATATGAATTTAAGGCCTATACCCGTCTGGTGCCGCTGCAGATGGAGTATGCTCCTGTGCGGCTGAGCAGTGTGGGGCTGGGCGATGCGCTGGTGGCCTTTTCCAAGGGCTCGGTGCTGTCTTTGTCGCGGTATCTCTCTCAGCTGGGAATTCGCTCCAGCGTGATTTACGGGGACTTACCGCCGGAAGTACGCCGTGGACAGTATGACGCCTTTATCCGGGGGAAAAACCCCGTTCTGGTAGCCACAGACGCCATTGGCATGGGCGTCAATCTCCCCATCCGCCGCCTGATCTTTACGGAGCTTGAGAAATTCGATGGGGAGTCCCGCCGGCCCCTCACCTCTCAGGAGATCAAGCAGATTGCCGGTCGGGCGGGGCGCATCGGCATCTACGAGGTGGGCTACGTGGCTTGTCTGGACGAGCGTATTTCATTGGTTGAAGAAAAGCTCAACGCCGAGGACGAGCCTATCGAACAGGCCGTGGTGGGGCCCAGTGAGGCCATTTTGCAGATTGGCCTACTGCCCCTGCGGGAAAAGCTGGCGCTGTGGAGCGCAGAGCCCGAAGCCCTGCCCTATTACCGAAAAAAAGATATGAGCATGGAACTTTTTCTGCTGGATCTGCTGGAACCCTACCACTTGCCGGAGCAGATCCAGTGGCGCCTGATGCGCGTGCCCTTCTCCCCGGGGAATCCCGTGCTGCTCTCCCAATTTTCGGACTATGCCCACGCCTGCTTTGCCTCGGATGCGCAGCAGCTGGATAAGCCCGTCCCGGAGGGGCACGCCTGTCAGCAGCTGGAGACCTATTACCAGCAGGTAAACCTTTACTACTCTTTTTCCAAAGCGCTGGATCTGCCGATTGACGAGCAATGGGTTCTCGACACCCGGGAGCGGGTGTCCGCCCGCATACGTTCGGCGCTGGAAAAGCTCCGCTGGCCCGGCTCACCGGATGCGCTCCGCAGGAAAAAGCGGTAAAGCACCGGCCTTTGGCTCGGGTCACGGACAAACCGGGAGGGTGGCCCTAAAAAGCCGCCTTCCCGGTTTGTCTTGATACGGGTCAGGGTGTCTTTTGAAGCGCACGGTAGCGCGCTGTCACATTTTCAACAAACTCCTGCTCAGAGTCGGACAAGACGGCCTCCCGGCGTGTAATCAGGCCGAATTCCAGCCGTTCGTTGCAGCTCATAATGGGGACGGAGACGCACTGATACAGGGAGTCCTGCGTAGAAAACCCCTGGATTCCGATGGTGTAGAAATTGCTCACAGAAATCAGGTGCATCAGCGCCGCCCTCCCGTATACATAGATAATGCGGGAGGAATTGTTCAGATCGGTCTGGTGATCCTCTGTGGAAATATTATAGATAAAGTCCTCGTACTGTCCGATGTAGCGCACAAATCCATAGTCCCTCAGGTTTTTCAGCGTGACGGGAATCTCCCGGCGCAGCAGCTCGTGGTTTTTGGATACGACAATGTGCGGCGACATGGTAGCAAGTGGCATCAGCTCCAGCCCTCGTTCGGATAGGAGCTTGCGGAAGCGCTCTGTCTCGTGACTGGCGAAGTGAATACAGCCCACGTCACAAACGCACTCCTCCACATCCGACACCACATCCAGCGTGCTCCCCTCGTTGAGAAAATAGGTAAAGCGGGGAAGCTGCTGGTGGCGGGTGCACACCTCGTTGAAGCTCTCCATGGTGTGGGTGAATTTGGTCATGGACAGTCTCAGGCAATCCCCCTCCGGCTCTGTCCGGCAGGAGACCTGCTTGAGGCTCTCCATCTCTTTGAGGATGACCTTGGAGTGTTCCAGAAAGGCCTGTCCCTCCGCCGTGAGTGTGACTCCCTGCTTGGTTCTCCGAAACAGGGAAACTCCCGCGTCCGTCTCCATATCCCGAATAATGTGACTGAGGTGCGGCTGGGAAATGTATAGCTCCTGCGCCGCGCGGTTGATGGACCCATAACGGGCTACCGCGCAAAAAAATTCCAGATGCTTGATATCCATGTTGCTCTCTCCTTATCTCAGCGCGCACACAGCAAGGCGTACGTCCATTGCGGACAAGTCATTGCTGTTTATTTCCCGCCTTGTACATTATAACGCATTTTTGGGCAAGTGAAGCAACGATTTACTGTGCGAAATTTACAAAGAACTTTTTGGAAAATAGTCGAATTTGCTATATCACTGCTGCATAACCCTATCGGAGATCCATATTATCCTTTTGCATAAAAACGTGTTAAGATATTGCCAAATATAAAGCAAATTGCCCAATGCCTGTGCCGAATTTGGCATCACGGCAAAAAGAGAGGGAGAACGATTTCCGATGGCTCGCAATGAACTTATTGAAAAAACGCTGGCCGACGCAATGGAATATGCCCGCACCTTTCTCCACACGGGAAAGGTCGCAACCTATATTCCGGAGCTGGCCAAGGGAGACCCGGACCGTCTGGGGGCCTGCATCATCACTACCGACGGCGAGGTCTATCACGCCGGCGACTGGCAGCAGGAATTTACAATACAGAGCATTTCCAAGACCATCACCCTGATTATGGCTCTGCAGGCGGCGGGCTATGAAAAAGTATTCAGCAAGGTAGGGGTGGAGCCAACAGGCGACGCATTCAATTCGCTGGTACGTCTGGAGACAAAAAACACACACCCTCTCAACCCAATGATCAACGCCGGAGCCATTGCCACCGCCGACTGCTGTATGGACAGCAAGGACCCCTACGACGGCTTTTTGGCGCTGGCCCGCAAACTCTGCCGCCGGGACACCATTCAATTGGATGGGGCGGTGTTTGAGTCGGAAAAGAAGGCCGGGATGCGAAACCGCTCCATGGCATACCTCATGCGGGGCGACAACATTCTGGAGCATGACGCCGAGGAAGTGGTGGATCTGTATTTTTGGATGTGCTCGCTGAGCGTGAATGCAGAGGATCTGGCCAACTATGCACTGGTACTGTCCAACAACGGCGTGGACCCCCGTTCCGGCGTGGAATTGGTGGAGGACTGGATCGTGCGCATTGTCAAAACGCTGATGGTAACCTGCGGGATGTACGACGCCTCCGGTGAGTTTGCTATGAAAGTGGGCATCCCCGCCAAGAGCGGCGTGGGCGGCGGCATTATGGGGACAGTGGAGCACAAAATGGGGCTGGCAGCCTTTAATCCGGCGCTGGACCCCAAGGGAAACAGCGTGGGTGCGTACCGTGTGCTGGAATATCTTTCGCATTATTTGGGACTTCACTACTTTTCCGGCTCCGGTTGTGCGGTATAATGAGGAAGCGCGGACGGCACTTTTCGTGCCGCACAGAATAACGCAAGGGCAGAGGAGGTATGCCATGGAAAAAGTTTCCGCCCGGCTGTGACCTGTACACAGCAAGGCTCTAAAGCTCCCGGTATATTTTAAAAAAAGAAAGAGAGAGCGTAAAAGATGGTAATGACAATTCTGGATGGACTGGACAGCTTTCTGTACTACCCGGTACTGATTGTTGTCCTTCTGGCGGCCGGTCTGTTTTTCTCCGTGCGCACCGGCTTTGTGCAGCTGCGGCTGTTCCCCGAGTCGATCCGCGTCGTGACGGAAAAGCCCTCCTCCGAGGGAAAGATCTCCTCATTTCAGGCGTTGATGGTCTCCACCGCCTCCCGCGTGGGCACCGGAAACATCGTGGGCGTTTCCACCGCCGTGTGCCTCGGCGGCTATGGCGCGGTGTTCTGGATGTGGCTGATTGCCATCATCGGCGGTGCCTCCGCGTTTGTGGAAAGCACGCTGGCACAGGTGTATAAGCGCCGGGACAAAAACGGCGACAGCTACGGCGGCCCCGCTTACTACATTGAGACCGCCCTGCATAACCGCGGCCTTGCCGTGCTGTTCTCCGTATGTCTGATCTTCACCTACGCGGTGGGCTTCAACATGCTGGCATCCTATAACCTGCAATCCACCTTTTCTGTATATGGCTTCTATGACGCCAAGGTCTCTCCGTGGATCATCGGCGCGATCCTGGCGATTCTCGTGGGCTGGTGCATTCTGGGCGGCGGCCGCCGCGTGGTTAAGGCAACCAGCGCCATCGTTCCCATCATGGGCGTGATGTACATAATCGTTTCGCTGGTTGTGCTGTTCTCCCATATCAGCCTGATCCCCGCCGTGTTTGGTAAGATTTTCAGCGATGCCTTTGATTTTCGGGCAATCTTTTCCGGCATCGCCGGTTCCTGCATGATGTATGGCATCAAGCGCGGACTGTACTCCAACGAGGCGGGCGTCGGCTCCGCACCCAACGCTGCGGCGGCCGCAGACGTCTCTCACCCTGTCAAGCAGGGCCTGGTACAGGTTTTGTCCGTGTTCATCGACACAATCCTGATCTGCAGCGCCACCGCTCTGATGTGCCTGTGCTCCGGCGTGGAGCCCACCGCGGAGATCGCCGGCGCTCCCTATGTGCAGGAGTCTGTCAAAACCATCATGGGCAATTTCGGTCCCGTGTTTGTCACGGTGGCAATGGTCCTCTTTGCGTTTACCACGCTGCTGGGCAACCTCTTCTATGTGGATAACTGCCTGACCTTCATCCACCGCAAGACGCCCAGCAAGAACTTTATGCTGGGCTTTCGTCTGGTCTGCGCGGCGGTAATTCTGGTGGGCGCGGCGCTGCCCATGGCCGCCGCGTGGGACATTGCAGATATCATGATGGCCATTATGTGCCTCATTAACCTCCCCGCGTGCACGGTTTTGAGTAATGTGGCGGTAAAAGCCTGCCGCGACTATGTCACGCAGAAAAAGGAGGGTAAGAACCCCGTCTTCCATGCTGCCGATATCGGCATGGATGTAAGTCAGTTGGAATACTGGAAGTAATCCGTCCTTCCGGCCTGCGCAAAGTAAATATTTGTTTTCACAGGGCGGTATGACTTTTGTCATGCCGCCCTCAGTCTCTTGAGAAACCGGAATTGATGGTATGGTTTTTTCAACAAACTGAGTACCCATAGCGGCCTTTAGACCGCTATGGGTACTGCAAATTTACGAGGCCTTATAAATTTTCCTGAAGAAGATAGATCCCTACGGTTTTATCCGACTCAGAACCGACGTCGTGGATGACAGAAAGGCAAAAATCCTTGTATGGAAACCGCGCGTCACCATTGCTGTCACTGATGGGATCGCCGAAGACTTTCTTAAATGAATCCAGGCTGTCACCCATGTGAACTCCATTCAAGTCGATTGCATCCGTCATAATAAATACCTGAGCCACTTTGGTATAGGTCGCATCGTCGAACCACACGCGTATTCCGGCTTTTTCAAAGCCCAGACCGCCTTCATCCACATCAACCGGGGTTTCATCCCCCATTGCCGCAATCAATTCATCCCGCGTCATGCCTAACAGGCCGCTCAACGCCTCAAAGCTGAGGGTATTCGCATCACTTACCCCGTCCGCATCCGCTTCAACAGGATCGGAAATACCGCTGATTTTCAGCACGCCGTCGACCTCTTCAAAGGTAAGGTCCTGTTGATAGCTTCCTGCGCTTCCGGTGGAGGAGGCATACTTCAGGATCACCCGCACGCCGGTGTCCGTTTTCTGCGTGGAATACCGCTCTACCCAGGGGCTGGAGGTTCCCGTCACCCAATTCAATCCGGAAAACTGATCGTGAACGCTCTCCTGAAGCGCAGAAGTCATCAGATCATACTGGGCTTTTCCATCCCGATTTTTTATGGCTTCGGCCCACGTGTTAGCAATCTCAATCGCGCTGCTTTGGCTGGCAGGTTGAGATACGGTGGATTGCGCAGACCCATCTGCGGAACCATTGGGCGGTTTTGTTCCGCAGGCGCTCAATGTAATCATGGTTCCAACCGCCAAGGCTAATGGCAATGCCCGTCCCCAGTAATGCGGCCTTTTCCAGTGTTTGAAATGTTCAAATTCTAATGCCATAAAAAATACCTCTTTCAAAATAGTACCGATTGCTTCACGGATTTGGCCTTGCTATGTAGATTGACGTTAATTTAATATAAAATGTTTCCTCCACTTTCTGGTCTACTTGTAATCTTGACTCCTAGCAAATAGAGCGCGGGAGCCACAGGGCCCCCGCGCTCTATTTGCCTGTAAAATTTGCATAATATCCATCGCGCCGATCGTGACGATGCCCATTTGCCTCATGACAACTTGCTGACGGCGACAAAAACGTCCGAGATGCGGTACCAAGTTGGGAAGTTGACCCGTCCCGTGACCGGAATGTCAAAAATCTGCTGAAATACCCTGACAGCTTTCGCCGTACTCTCTCCGTATACGCCATCCTCAGCTACCTTTGGAATCAGCGGATAGTTTTTGGAAATGGTGTTCAGTTGGTGCTGGATGGTCTGCACAGCGCTGCCTGTGGAGCCGATGTCCAGCGCGACACCGGGGAACGACAGCGGAATCCCCTCCACTTTGTTTGCTTCCTTGAGTATGATCTCATAGCCGTAAAAGCTTTTCAGGATTTGAATCGCGGGATATCCCTGATCGGCCAGGTCCTTAGACCCCCATTGACTCAGCCAGCCGTCGCGTTTGACCCGCACTCCATCGCAATACTGGGTGAAAAGAGGCTGGGCGATGTCCGGCTTGGTGATGTAGGTGGTGAATATCTCATCCACCACATCCGATATCTCCTTGAAAATCGTACGCCCGTAATTAAACGACTGATCGTAGGCAGTGGAGTTTGTCACGGTAAAATCGTATCCCTTTCCCCGGTACCACTCGGTATAGACTCGGTTGAGCGTGAAAGAGATAATCGCCAGAATATTGGCCTTCAACGATTCCTTCGGCCATGTGGTATAGATTTCGCTGCTGGCGACATTCTTGACGTAATCCGTAAAGCCCACGGTGACGTTCGCGGCTGAGGCATCGTCCGGACGACCCAGGTGAACCACGACCAGACCGGGCACCACTGGCTCCGGCAAAACTACCAGATTACTCGGAAAAGGCAATTCCTTGATTGCGTCTTCGGGAATTTTGGGTGGAAAAATTCCCCACAGTGTGGGATAGGGAATTACAATTTCAGGGATCTGCGGCTTCAGGGACACATTCTGCACCGCGGTGCTCTGCGGATACATCTGAACGTTTTCAATGACTGCCTCCTGATAGTCCGGAAACGAGATCGTCAGATTGTATTGGTTAAACGGGCGCGGCAGACCGCTTTGCATGGAGTATTCCAACGGCGGAGTTGCAAACGTCAGCTCCGGGGCTTTTCCTAGAGCATTTGTCCGGATTTCCTCCAAAATTTTCCCGGAATCAGGGTCAATCACCCGCACCGTCGCACCCTCGGCCGGCTTACCGATATCGTTCAGAAACGTGTTAACCTGTAATTGGCCGATGCCTCCCTGCGTATTTTCCACCGGCGCGGTATTGACCTGAATATTCATATAGAAGCTCTCCTCCCTAAAATGCTCTCCCCGATGAGCAGGAATGACACAAACAGACTCAGCTAGCCCCAGCCCACTGATACTTGGGCATTTACATATATGCCTTTTTCAAAGGGTTTATCACACGCGCCGCAGCAGCCTTTGTAGGGACGGCTGCAAATCAAAACGGAGCCGGGCAGACGCCCGGCTCCGTTTTGATCTATTTGGATTTTGCAAGCATCACGTCCGCTTCTGCGTCTCCAGATAATCGTTCAGCTCCGAATTCTTCACGTCGGTGATAAACATGTGGCCCGGAGCGTGCGTGATGACGATGGGCGGCTTCGCGTTCTCCACCGCAGCCTGAGGCGTCACGCCGCAGGGCCAGAATACCGGTATCTCGCCGGGCCGGATCTCCACGGGGTCTCCGTAGTCCGGCTTCATCACGTTCCGGATACCGATCTTCGCCGGGTCGCCCATATGGACGGGCGCGCCGTGGACATTGGGCATCTTCTCGGTGATGGCCTTGGCGATCTGGGCGTGCTCCGGCGTCATGGGCCGCATGGAGCAGACCATGGGACCGTAAAACGGCCCGGCCTGCGCCGTTGCGATGTTGGTTTTGTACATGGGTACGTTGCAGCCCTGGGTGATGTGCCGCACCTCAATTCCGGCGGAGAGCAGTGCCTCCTCAAAGGAGAAAGAGCATCCGATCAAAAAGCCCACATAGCCCTCCTTCCAATAATCGGAGACATCGGTCAGTTCGTCGGTGAATACGCCGCGGCGATAGATGCGGTAGCGGGGAATGTCGGTGGTAATGTCGCCGCCCTCGCCCATGGCGTGGGTCTTGGGCGTACCCTCGATCACCTCCAGAACCGGGCAGGGAAACGGATTGCGCCGCGCATACTCTTTGAAATCCGCCGCGTAATCCGGCGGCAGGATCACAAGGTTGGCCTGCGCGTAGCCCCGGCACATGCCGGCGGTGGGGAAGTCAATCTCCCCCGCGCGGATTTTCATCCGCACTTCGGCGGGAGAGAGGTCGATATAGGGGGTAATGTCGAATGACACGGGTCATCCTCCTTTTCCATGGCAGCACCACATTGCGAATGCGGTGTTGCGCAGTCCGATTTTTATTTGTGGGATCAGCCGTCCAGCACGTGCCGCAGCAGCCGCAGCGACGCCCGCTGGGCCAGCAGGGCCTCCTGCGCGGCGGGCAGAGAAATCTTTTCAAAACGGACCCTGTCCCCGCTCTTTAGCTGGCCCAGAACGCGGAAGTCGGCGGAGATCACGTTGGCGATCTTGGTGTAGCCGCCGGTGGTCTGCCGGTCGGCAAGCATAATAATGGGCTGCCCTGAAGAGGGTACCTGAATCGCTCCGAAGGCGATGCCGTCGGAGATGATGTCGCCGGAGGTCTCATGGGCGATCTCCGGGCCTTCCAAACGGCAGCCCATCCGGTCGAACTCGGCGGTGACGGCGTAGACTCCGGTGAGGAACGTCTCGATTCCTGCGGCGGTAAAGGCATCGTCCTGAGGCCCAAGCACCACCCGAAGCGTATACTCCGTCCGTGCGCGGAATTCCGGCGCAATGGAGCGGGCCTCCAGCGTCTTTGGCTCCGTCCCCGGTGCGCGGAAATTCAATACGTCCTCTTTTTCCAGCTTCCGGCCCTTAAAGCCTCCGATCTTCGCCTTCATATAGGTGGAGCGGCTCCCCATGACCTCCGGAACGTCCAGTCCGCCCGCTATGGCGATAAAAGCCCGGCAGCCGCACCTGGGTCCGGTGAAGCGCAGCACCTGTCCCGCCCTCACTCGGACGGCACGATAGTTATCCATGGGAACACCGTCCAGCGTGGGGCCCAGATCTGCCCCGGCGATGGCAATGACGGCGGGTTCGTCAAATCGGAGCTGGGGGCCCATCACCGTGCACTCCAGAACGGCCTCGCTTTCTTCATTGCCCGCAAGAATATTAGCCACGGCGGCGGAGCGGGGATCCACCGTGCCGGAAACCGGCACGCCGAACTGCTGATAGCCTATCCGGCCCTGGTCCTGAATCGTTGTCAGCATACCGGGATGCAAAACCGTGATACTCATTTTGCTCCCTCCTCTCTGGAGTGACGCTTACAGACATACGTCCCGGCGGCCTCCTGCTCTGCTATTCGATCATATTCCGCACGGTCGATGGGATAAAACCGGATATACTGTCCGGCCTCCGGCAGAATGGGCTTCTCCCGTTCCGGGGCATACATCCGCACCGGTGTGCGGCCGATGAGCTGCCAGCCTCCCGGGGAGTCAATGGGATACACGCCGGTCTGCGCCCCTGCGATGCCCACGCTGCCGGCGGGAATTTTGACCCGGGGCGTTTTCAGCCGGGGCGTGGCAATGGTCTCGTCCATGCCGCCCAAATACGTAAATCCCGGGGTAAAGCCCAGCATATAAATGAGATACTCCGGGGCGCTGTGAATGGCGACGACTTCGTCCGCGGATCTGCCGCTGTGCTCCGCCACGAACGGGAGGTCCGGCCCCTCCTCCCCGCCGTACAGCACGGGAATCTCCAATACCTCGCTGGGGGGAATCCGCACCTTGTCGAGACCGCTGAGCAGTCCCTTCAGTTTCTTTTCCAGCGAAGCATAGCGGATAACGCCGGGATCATAGTGCACCATCAGGGAGCGATAGGTTGGCACGGTCTCAACGATTCCCGCAATGCCGCTGTCTTGCAGCGCGATATTGAACGACCGAATGCGCCCGTTGATCGCCTCGCTGATCTCGTTGCCGAATTCCACCGTCACGGCGGTGTCGCCGGCATTTAAAAATCTGACTTCGTCCATATTTGTTCCTTTCCGTTGGGAGCGGCAGTGCCGCTCCCAACGTCAATGATACGCCTTCGATCAGGCGAAGAGCTTCAGAATGCCGGGAACGGCCTTTACACCGGCATAGAGGGAGATGCAGACCACGATTACGCCCAACACGATCATCCAAGTAGGATGCTTGTAGTCATCGCCTACGATTTTTTTATTGCGGCACGCCAACAGCATCACACCGAGGCTGACCGGCAGAATCAAGCCATTGAATGCACCCGCAATGATCAGCAACTGGGCAGCGTTGCCAACCAGTACCATCATCAGCGTGGAGAAGGTGATAAAGCCCACCACGAATTGGCGCTCATACTTGGCAATGACGGGGTGCAGCGTCTTGAGGAAGGAGACGGAGGTGAACGCCGCGCCCACCACAGAGGAGACGCCGGCGGAGAACAGGCACAGACCAAACAGCCGATAGCCCAGATTGCCGGCAGACAGGCGGAACGCCTCGGCGGCGGGGTTGGCGGCGTTGATAATGGAGTCGGCATTGGCGGCATTCCACTGGGTTCCGATCATGCAGGTACCCAGCACGGCCAGAAACAGCAGAATACGCACGGTTCCGGAGGTTCCGCAGCCCTGCAGCACACTCTTGCGCACATGACTCACATTTTCGGGACCGGAAATGCCCGCATCCAGCAGCCGGTGAGCGCCGGAGAAAGCGATGTAACCGCCGCAGGAGCCGCCCAGCAAGGTTGTCAGAGCCACAAACATGGAGGGAATTTCATTGAACTTGGTCAGGCTGGATGCCACCACGCCCAGCGGGGGCTTAGAGATAATCGCCACCGCCAGCACAGTAATCAGAATGATGGCAGCCAGAACGGTGGCAACCTTATCCATGATGGTCTTGGCGTTCTTATTGATAAAAATGATGATGCCAAGGCAGCCGGCAACCACGGCGCCCGCCTTTTCATTCAAGCCGAACATGGCGTTAAAGCCCAGCGCCACGCCGCCCACGTTGCCCACATTGAATGCCAAACCTCCGAATGCCACCAAAATGGCAAGCACGATACCCAGGCCGGGCAGCACCTTGTTTGCAACGTCCTGCGCCCGCATCTTGGACACACTGACGATGGACCATATGTTCATTTGCGCGGTGATATCCATCAGGATTGCCAACAGGACAACAAGAATCAGCGCGGGGCCGTATTGTGCGGTAAACTTCGAGGTCTGGGTCAGAAAACCGGGGCCGATGGCGGAAGTCGCCATCAGGAACGCTGCGCCCAGCAGAACGGATTTGCTCTTTTTTGTCTCACTCGTATTCATCAGATTTCCTCACTCATTTAAATTTGAAACTGGGCTGCGCTTACACAATGGCGGCAATGGGGGCGATCTTCACGCCCTGAGCCTCCAGCGCGGCCCGGATATTTTTCACGAATTCGACCGCGGAGGGATTGTCCCCGTGGACGCAGATGGAGTCGGCGCAGATCGCGACCTCCTCGCCGGTGATGGCGGTGACCTTCCCCTCCGTCACCATGCGGACCGTGCGGCGGATGGCCTCGTCCTTGTCGTGGATCACGGCGCCGGGCAGCTTGCGGGGAACCAGAGAGCCATCCGCCTGATAGGCGCGGTCGGCAAATACCTCACTGGCCACCCGCAGTCCCGCGGCGCGGCCCGCCTCGATCATCCTGCTTCCGGCAAGGCCCAGCAGAATCACGTTCTTATCCACCTCCGCGATGCCCTCCGCAATAGCGGACGCCAGCTCCATATCCTTGCCCGCCATGTTATAAAGCGCACCGTGAGGCTTCACATGCTGAAGCTTCACGCCCGCCGCGGCAGTGAATGCCATCAGGGCGCCCATCTGATACTGAATGTAGGCCTTGGCCTCCTTGGGCGAACACACCATGTTCCGCCGACCGAAGCCCATCAGATCCGGAAAGCCCGGATGTGCGCCGATTGCCACCCCCGCCTCTTTTGCCATGGCAACGGTCTGAGACATTACCAGCGGGTCCCCCGCATGATAGCCGCAGGCCACGTTGACGGAGGATACGTGCCGGATTACCTCGCTATCCAGACCGATGGTATACGCGCCAAAGCTCTCTCCCAAGTCGCTGTTCAGATCTACTTGATTCATATTGCAAACTCCTTCCTTTTTTCGCCCCGTGGGGCGCAATGCCAAATGTATCTGCTTACTTTATAGCAAGCCCCGTGCCGAACACCCCAAAAATTTATGGATATATGCAGTTATCCCCGGTTCTGCACCAATATTTTGTATACCTTTACTGATTTGAGCTTGCTATTTTTTGCGTTTTACACATTGATACTTTTCCAATAAAAACACGTCTGTATGGGGAATCCAATCGTTTCCCCATACAGACGTGCGATTTTGCACAATCTGGTGTTCAATTCTGCACGTCGTCATCTTCCAGCCGACGCTTCAGGGTAAACCGGCTGATGCCCAGTAGCTCCGCCGCGGCTGTGCCGTTTCCCCCGCACTGCGCCAGCGCCCGGCGGATATAAGCCCGCTGAAACGCCGCCGTCTCCGCCTCCAGGTCGATGGGGCCTTTGGAGAGGTCCTTCAGTCCCTCACCGGAGACGGGTGCTCCGGCAGGCGGCTGAAGGGGCGCGCCGCGAAGGGTCCTGCCCTCGCAAAACAGCACTTCCCGCTCCAAAACGTTTCTCAGCTCCCGCACATTGCCCTTCCAGTAGTAGCAGCGCATCTCGTCCAGATAGGCCGGGTCGATGACTTCGATCTCCTTGGAAAATTTCCGGTTGAAGTGGCGCAGGTAATAATCCGCGATGACGGCAATGTCCTCCACTCGCTCCCGCAGAGGCGGAATCAATATCTGCATGACGTTCAGGCGGTAAAACAGGTCCTCCCGGAACGTTCCTTTGGCGATCTCGTCCTCCAGACGGCGGTTGGTGGCCGCCACCACCCGCACATCCACGGGTATATCCGTGAGGCCGCCCACCCGCTTGAAGCAGCGGTCTTCCAAAAATGTCAGGAGCTTTGCCTGCATGGAAAGAGGCATTTCGCCAATCTCGTCGAGAAATACCATGCCGCCGTCCGCCAGCTCGAACAAGCCCTTTTTCGTCTTGACGGCCCCTGTAAACGCCCCCTTTTCATAGCCGAACAATTCCGCCTCCAAGAGGCTGTCCGGAATGGCGCTGCAATTGATCTTTACCATGGGGCCCGCCTGCCGGGCGGACGCATAGTGGATCATGTTCACCACTACCTCCTTACCGGTGCCGGTCTCGCCCCGGATCAGCAGGTCAACATTGTCGTTTTTTGCCAGCAGACGGATCTGGGACCGGATGGCCTCGGTTGCGGGACTGCTGCCGATCAGTTCACGCTGCTTACCCTTCACTGCCTTCAGGCTCCGGTCCTTTTTCAGTTCGTCCAGACCGCGGCGGATGGTGAGATTCAGCTCGTCCAGATCAAAGGGCTTTTGCACAAAGTCATAGGCTCCCCGTCGGATGGCCTCCACCGCCTGGGACACCGTCCCGTAAGCCGTGACCATGATGATGCGGACGTCCTCGTCCAGACGGCGGATGGCCTCGATATAATCGGTCCCCACGTCGCTGCCCAGACGGTTGTCAAGCAATACCACGTTTGGCCGTATCCGCTCCGCCGCCGCGAGTCCTTCGGTGATGTTCCCCGCCGTTTCCACCTCGTAGCCCAGATCTGACAGGCCCGCCTCCAGAGAAATGCGGATAAGACTTTCATCGTCGATGACCAATACCCGTTCCTTCATAACGTCTCCTTTTCGCCTGTATCCGCCCGGTGGAACCGCATTTCGATACGGGTGCCGCCGCCGGGGCTGCTGCGGATTTTCATTTCGCCGCCGTTCTGCTCCAGCAGACGGCTGACGATGGCAAGGCCGTACCTCCCGGTGCCGCCGGAAGCAATGCCCTTTTCCACGGAGCACAGCTTTTCGCCGTCCATCCCCGCACCGTCGTCCGTCACGGACAAAAGCACGCCCGCAGGCCCGCTCTCCGCCCGCAGCTCGATGTGCCCTCCCTGACCCACGGCTTTCAGGCCGTTGCTCACAAGATTTACCAGCACCTGCTTCATCTCTGCCTCATCGGCATAGACGGCAAGGCCCGGCTCCGCCGCCGTTCTCATGGTAACACCGTGGTTTCCGGCAAGCTTTGAATAGAGCATCGCCACCTCGCCCAGAAGCGGTCTCAGCTCCACCATAGCTTTGTGGCTCTCCCGCTTACGGGAGAGGTTCAATAGGCCCTCAATCAGCTCGTTGATGCGGTCCACCTCTTTGATGACGCTGGTGCACAGCGTCCGGTCCCGCTCCCGTTCCAGCCCCCGGCCCACCACCTGAATGGACGCGCGGATGCCCGCCAGAGGATTGCGGATCTCATGGGCCAGCATGGCCGCCAGTTTTCCAATGTAGGCCAGCTTCTCGCTCTCGCCTACCTTTTCCTCCATGATCTTGTCATAGGTCACATCGTCGATGGTGCAAAGGGTCCCGGGTTCCGTCTCAGGGCCGCCGCGCCGAAGCCGCCAGACGCCGATCTGATAGACCCGCATGTCCCCCTGCCCATTTTCCAGCCGAATTGCCTGGAGCGGAACGCTGCCCTGGGTGAGATGGCGCTCCAGCACCAGCCGCAGCGTCTGTCCGGCGGCAGAAAAATCCTCATCCGCCAGCATGGTGCTGGCCCGGTCGTTGACGCACAGTACCTGCCCGTCCGCGCCGTAGGCCACCACACCCAGGGGCAGATTTTCCACGATGCTCTCGTTCAGCGCCTTCTGCTCCGCCAGAGCCGTGTTGTACCGGCGCAGTTCCTCCAGCATTCTGCCGAACGCATCAGCCAGCTGTCGGGTCTCCGCACTGCCCACATCCGTGGGGATCAGCTCCGGTGCCGCCTCCTGGGGCCGCTCCCCAATGGCGGCGCAGGCCGCCGCCAGCCGCCGCACCGGCTCCGAAATGCCGTAGGACACGAAAACGCCCACCTGAATGGTGACGATCAGCAGGGCAATGGTGGCGAGTATCGCGTATTTCTGCTCCTCCACCAGGCTGTTTTGAAACTCCGCCGGGTCCAATGTGTAGCAGAGCCGCCAACCAAAATGATTGTCGCTCCGGTCCGCCAGAATACTCCCCTCGTCCACCAGAGCGGTCCCCTGTTCCGTCCCCAGCAGACGGGCGCCCTGTCCGTCGAGGATGACGAGGCCGCTGTTCTCAAGCGCAGCGCAGCCCTCCAGGATGGCGTCCTGACCCACGTCGTCCCCAAACTGACGAATGTCCCAGCTGACATAGGCCAGCAGCTCCTCCCCCTTGTCCCGCTCCTGCGTCAGCTTGTTCTGATAGCCCTCCCGGAGCATCAGAAATCCGAAGCACAGCACGGAGAGGACACAGATGCCCACAACGGCCATAAGGATTTTATTCTCGATGGTCAGCGACCGTCTCCGCTTCATGCCGCCGCCTCCTCTTTCCGGCTCAGCACCGATCCCAGCCACAGCGCCGCGGTGGAAATCAGCGTCCCCGGCAGGGCGGGATGCAGGGGAAGCGCCCCCCGATAGTAAAGGGGATAGAACACCGCCAGCGCCGCAAGGCCGGACCCCAGCGCCGCATATACTCCGATCCGGGTGGTACCCTTCCACAGAAGTGTTCCGAACACCGGGGCCAGCAGCGTCACGCTGAATACGCCCCAGACATCCCCGCCATAAGTCAAAAGGGACGCCGGCGGCGACAGGGCCAGCAGCAGCGACAGCGTTCCCCCGGCCATCACCGCCCCCCGGCTCAGATTGACCAGGGTGCTCTCCTTCAGCGGTTTGGGCCACAACGCCCCCACGATATCACAGGAACAGCTGGACGCGATCAGCAGCAGCTGAGAGTTGGCGGTGGAAACACACGCGCCGATAATGGCAAAGAGCAAAAAGCCGCTCCAGCCGCTGTACAGGTCATTGTTGAGGATATAGGTGAAGATCTCGTCGGTGGATAAGGATGCGTTCACCGTGGGGATCAGCACCCGCATACCAAGTCCGATGCTGCTCAGGGTAAAGTAGATCCCCGCCAGCAGCCCCAGGGAGATCCAGATCATCCGTCTGGCGGAACGGGCGTCCCGGGAGGCCAGAATCCGCACGGCGTACTGCGGGTTCACCGCAAGGCCCAGTCCCCAACCGAAAAACATGCTGATGCTCATGAGTGGCGCAAAATCCCCCTGCCCGAAGGGCTTCAGAAGATCGCCAGCCTTTGTTGCATACTCCATGCCCGCGTGGGCGTATCCCGTCACCTCTGCCGCGCCGGAGTAGATACCGCCAAAGCTTCCCACCCTGGCCACAACGATCACCAGCAGAACGCCCAGACCCACAATCATCAAAATCAGGTTGAACACGTCGCTGCGGGTCACCGACTGGTAGCCGCCGAAGGAAGTGTACAAAATAAAAAGGTATACAAGCAGAATCGCAACACTGTACGGAATGCCGAACAGGGTAGACGCCACAATGCCGAAGCCCTTGATCTGGATCACCAGATACAGCACGTACACTGCCGCCAGCAATGCTCCGTAAGCTGCCTGAAGTCCCCTGGACCCGTATCGGACGCGAAACAGCTCCGGCACCGTGGTGACCCCCGCGGCGTACAGCCGCCCGCTGATCAGCACGATCAGCAGCGCGCCCAAAAACCAGGGTACCACGCTGAACGTCAGCGCGGACAGCCCACTCTCATACACGGACCCGGTGAGACTGAGGATGCTGGCGGCCGAGACCCACGTTCCAACGAAGGTACACACACACCGCCACAGGGGCAGCCGACGGTCGCACATGAAAAACTTGCTGACGCTGTCGCTGTCCCGCAGACTGCTCTTGCCGATAACCAGCAGGATGGCGGAATAAATCGCAAAATAGATGAGATAGAGCAGAGTTTTGTTCATAGCTGATTTCCCCCCATGCGCCCGCGGCGGCTTTTCTTTTTACCGCATCTCATCCTATCATACCCCGCCAAATTTGAAAACCCCCGACGCCGGACTTCCATTAACGGGGCGAAAACAATTTCTCTTTTTATTTGACAAAAAATCTGCTATTATAAGAAAAACAACGCTCACAGCAAGGAGGCGGACCATGGCTTTTCAGCAGCGATTGGAACAGGTGCAAAAACAGATCATGACACAGACGATGCTGCAGTCTCTGCACTGTTTACAGATGCCCTCCGTGGAGCTGCGGGAGTTTCTTCAGGAGGCCGCTTTGTCCAACCCTCTTCTGGAGGTAGAGGACACGCCCCACGACGGTCCGCAGCCGGAGATACTGGAACCGGCTCCCGCCACAGACGTTCCCATCGAACGGCGGGAGCAGTTGATCTGGGACGGGAGCGGCACGGAATCGGATTTCACGTCCAGTCTGTCCCGTCCCCAGACCTTCAGCGAATATTTGACCGCTCAATTGGGGCAGTCTGCGCCGCTGGACGGGCGGATGCTGTCTCTGTGCCGCTACCTGGTGGGCTGTCTCAATTCCGCCGGGTATCTGGACTGTGAGCTCTCGGAGCTTGCGGAGGAGCTGAACGTCCCCGAGGCGGAGTTAGAGCAGGCGCTCTTTGCGGTGCAGGCGCTGGACCCGCCGGGCGTGGGCGCCCGGAGCCTGTCCGAGTGTCTGCTGCTTCAGCTGTCCCAGGGGAGAGAATTTTCCGAAGTGAACATTCACCTCATCCGCTTCGGTCTTCCACTCTTGGCGGACAGCGACTATGCGGGCCTTGCCCGGCTGCTGTCCGTCCGTCCGGCAGATGCCCGGCGGGCCGGGGATGTGATTCGCGCCCTGAACCCCATCCCCTCCAGGGGGTTCAGCTCCGAGCGTACTGCGGCAATGATTGCTCCGGAGGCCGTCATCCGCCGGATAGGCGGCGGACTGGTAATTGAGATGAACGAGGGACTCATCCCCCGCGTCTCCCTGAACCGGGAGTACTGCGCTCTGGTAGGCGATCCCGGCTGTCAGGAGGCCCAGCTTTATCTGAAGGAAAAGCTGACTGAGGCAAAAAACCTTATGAGCAATCTGGAGAACCGGCACGAAACCCTGTTTCGCCTTCTCTCAGTTCTCGTCCGCTGCCAGGAGGGCTACTTCCTCCGCCGGGAGGACCTGCTGCCCATGACGATGGGACAGATGGCGGAGCAGCTTTCGCTGAACGTCTCCACCGTCAGCCGGGCGGTGAAGGATAAATACATTCAGTTTGACGGTCGAGTCTTTCCCCTGCGGGCGCTGTTTTCCGCCGCGCTCCCCACGGGCGGCTCCGCCGAGGCGGCCCGCCGCCAGCTCCGCCGCTTTGTGGAGGCCGAGCCCCCGGAGCATCCTCTCTCCGACGAGGCGCTGGCTCAGGCGCTGGCCGGAGTTGGATTTTCGCTGTCGCGCCGCACTGTGGCGAAATACCGGGGCGAATTGTCCATTCCCCCGGCCGCTCAGCGCCGCCGAAAAGCATAGCGCTCCAAAAGTCAATTTGTAAAACGGGTTCAGGCCCTCCCCGCGGGGATGGCCTGAACCTAGTTTCAGCAGCAGGCAGAGGCTTCTCTTGCTGTGTGCCGCTCAAGTTGTTTTCCGGATTTAGATACAGCCTCTTCAAGTTCGCAGGGTCGCCCGCAGGCGGTCTGGTTTCAGCAGCAGGTCCAGCGCATCGGCGGCGCTGGCCACGGCCACGTCCGCGTGGGTCAGGAGAGCGGCGCAAAGGCCCTCTCCCTCCAATACGGCGACAGAAAGGTCCGCCGCGTCAAACATCTGAATATCGTTAAAGCCGTTTCCGAAACACACCGTACCTCCCACAAGCGCTTTCACAATGCGTTCCTTGCACAGCGCTGCGCCCTCCCGGGGGAAGGTCTCCACCTCCACGCCCAAGGGACGGCACTCCGCCGCCACCGTGCCGTAGGTATCGGCGGTGAGAACATGGATGGTCAGTTGTTCCTTCAATTGCGGGATGCGGCGGCGCACGCTCTCCAGCAAAGCACCGTCCACGGCAACGGTTCCGTTGTAATCCAGAACCAAATGGTCCAGCTTCAGGGCTGGGCGGCCGGGGATCTCAATGGTCAGCATAATCAGTCCTCCATGATCGGCATCGTCCGGTCAGCCGAAGCTTCCGGAGAGAAAGTTTTTGTCTCCTCCGAAAAGTTCCACGAGCTTTTTCGGCGGCCTTTGTGCGTCCCGGCTTTGCCGTCCGGAACGTCCTTTTCAGTTTCGGAACTTTACAGGGTCTGCGCCAATGTGGCCGCGCGGGTACAGGCGTCTGCCACAAGGGCATCCACGTCCGCGCCGTCCAGATCCAGGCCGTCTGCCGCTACGCAGTCCAGTTCTCCGAACCCGAAAAACTTTCGGATGGCCTGAAGATAAGGCACGGCCTGCTCCATGGGGTCGCCGGGAGCATACGCGGCGCCGCGGGTGGTGAGAAACACGCACCGCTCCGCCGTGCACTGGCCCTTCAAGCCCTCCTCCGTACTGCGGAAGGTAATTCCTTCCACCGACACGTTTTCAATATAAATCTTCAGCAAGGACGGGAAGCTCATATCCCAGAACGGTGCGGCGATCACCACAAGATCCGCCGCCGCAAGCTGCCGCGCCCGGTCGAACCGGGAGTCGTCGGTCTTTCCGGCCTGAAGCAGAGCCTCCCGCCCGGCAAAAAACTCCCCACTGAGAGGACGCAGGTCCTCCCGCATCAGATTTACCGTCGTGACTTTCCATGTTTCCGGCAACGCGGCAAAAAACGCCTCGGCCAGCTGCCGTGTGCGGGACTGTCTGCCCCGGATGCAGCAGTCGATATACAATGCCTGTTTCACAGAACACTTCCTCCTGTTCTTCCGTTCATTTCCGCCCCTGAAAAGGCGGAAGCTCTCCGCTTTGGAAGGTTTTTTCTCATAATTATTATAGTATACGGCCCCAGGGAATCAACGTCAAGCACACAGTCCATTTTGCTCCCGCTTGTTCGCCCCATGGAAATAAATGTTTTTCACATGAAAACGGTTTTAAAGCGTATATAAATTGCACAAAGTTTTTTTGTGGAAACTGCCGGTTTTAGAGAAAGCCATGAAATCCGCTCGTCCGCTGGGCCGAATCCCTGAAAAGCGTTGACAACACGGCCTTTCAACGCTATAATTTCACGCAAGAGAGCGCAACGGAGCCCCTCGAAGGTTTCGTCGCGCCCTTTTTTTACCTATCGCTTTATTACGTTATTGTGTAAAACTAAGCGGAATAATAAATCACAGGCTTCCAGCCGAAAGGAGACTGTTATATGAGCAAGTACAGCAAGGAAGACATCCTCCGCATGGTACAGGATGAGGACATCCAATTCATTCGGATGCAGTTCACAGACATCTTTGGCCAGATGAAAAACGTGGCCATCACCGCCTCGCAGATCGAACGGGCACTGAACAATCAGATCATGCTGGACGGCAGCTCCATTGAGGGCTTCGTCCGCATTGAGGAATCCGACCAGTACCTGTGGCCGGATCTGGACTCTTTCGCGGTGCTGCCCTGGCGGCCCCAATACGGGAAGGTGGCCCGACTGATCTGCGACGTCTACAACCCGGATGGCGCACCCTTCCCGGGCGACCCGCGGAATGTGCTGAAACGGGCGGTAAAGCGGGCGTCGGATTTGGGTTTTACCTTCAATGTGGGGCCGGAGTTGGAGTTTTTCCTGTTTCAGACCGATGACGAAGGCAACCCCACCACCGCCACCGCCGATCAGGCGGGGTACTTCGATCTGGGTCCTCTGGACCACGGCGAAGGGACCCGACGGGAGATCTGCCTGACTCTGGAGGAGATGGGCTTTGAGATTGAGGCCAGCCACCACGAGGTCTCCGCCGGGCAGCATGAGATTGACATAAAGTACGTCGACGCTCTGAAAGCCGCCGATAATATCATGACCTTCAAGCTGGCTGTAAAAACCCTGGCCCAGAAAAACGGCCTCCACGCCACCTTTATGCCAAAGCCTGTTTTCGGTGCGGCAGGTAACGGAATGCACGTGAACATGTCGCTGTTTCGGGACGGGAAGAATACCTTTTACGATGAATCCGACCCCAGGAAGCTCTCTCCCCTGGCCTACAGCTTTATTGCCGGTCTTCTGGATCACGCGCAGGGTTTTTGTGCGGTGACCAACCCGCTGGTGAACTCCTATAAGCGGCTGGTGTCGGGATACGAGGCCCCCAGCTGCCTTGCTTGGTCGTCCTCCAATCGTTCCGCGCTCATTCGCATTCCGGCCCCCCGTGGGCAGGATACACGGGTGGAGCTGCGCAGCCCCGACCCCGCATGCAATCCGTATCTGGCCTTTGCCGCGTGTCTGGCGGCGGGGCTGGACGGAATTGAGCGGGAACTGACGCCGCCCGAAGAAACTGCGGAAAACCTTTACACCATGGACGCGGAAAGTCTCCGCAGCCACGGCATCGCCAGTCTGCCCGATACGCTGGAGACCGCGATCTCCGCACTGGAGGCGGACCGTGTCATTACCGACGCCCTGGGTCCCCACGTCACCGGTCAATACGTCACCGGCAAGCTGCGGGAGTGGGACGAATACCGTTCGCAGGTCACACCCTGGGAGCTGGGGAAGTATCTGGTCACGTATTGATATCTCCCACAGTCCGCATTTAAGGCAGAAGGAGCGTGACAACCGCACTTTTTCAACCATCCCGCCGGGTTGCGGGCAAGCGCACGCCGGTTTTGATTTCCCGGCACGGGAACCCGGATCAGCAAACAGCGCAGGACAGGGGGAGAGGTCATGGACAGGATCATCGTCGCATTTCCCAATGCGGAAGCGCAGCGGCGTATCGTAAAGCTGCTGGAAACCGACGGCTGTGTGCCGGCCTGCTGCTGCGCGGCGGGGGCGGAGGCAATTCGCGCCGTCCGGAAGCTGGGCAGCGCCGTGATCATTTGCGGCTTCCATCTGCGGGACATGACCGCAAACGAGCTGGCCGCCTCTCTCCAGGACACCGCCGCGCTGCTGGTGGTATCCACCGCCGCAAATCTGGACTTCTGCGAGGGTGAAAATCTCTTTAAGCTGCTCACTCCCGCCCATAGGGCAGACTTTTTCGCCTCACTGGATCTGCTGCGAAGGTTCGAGACGAAAAATTTCCGTCATCCCGCTCCGCCCCGTCAAGAGGAGGAACAGCGTCTTATCCGCCGGGCCAAGGATCTGATGATGGACATCAACCGCATGACCGAGGCCGAAGCACACCGCTTTTTGCAGAAGCGGAGCATGGATACCGGCCTGAAGCTGACGGAGACCGCGCGGCTGATCGTGGACTCCTATACCCACGGAGCCGTCTGACAGGGCGTGTTCCCAGGCGGAGCTGCCGCTGCACTCATCTCATGCTGCGCACGATTTCGGTCCCGCCTGTGCGGGGCGTTTTTGAAAAACTGCCGCAGGGAGGACTTTCCGCCCTGCGGTGAAATTTACTAATAGATAGGAGCTGTTTTCCATGGCTGACCCTCACCAGCAGCATTCACCTCTTTACGACCCCCACATCGAACACGACGCCTGCGGCATTGGTGCCGTGGTAAGCCTGCGGGGTGAAAAAACCTGGCAGACCGTAGACGACGCGCTGAAAATCGTGGAAAAGCTGGAGCACCGCGCCGGCAAGGACGCCGCCGGCGAGACCGGCGACGGCGTTGGTCTGATGCTCCAGAGTCCCCATAAGCTCATGACGAAAGCGGCTGCAGCGGAGGGCTTCGCCCTGGGCGGTGAGCGGGACTACGGCGTGGGGATGTTTTTCTTCCCCGCCGATAGGCTGAAGCGCGCCCAGGCGCAGAAAATGCTGGAGATCATCGTGGCCAAGGAGGGCATGGAATTTTTGGGCTGGCGGGACGTTCCCACCCGTCCGGAGGTGTTGGGGGAGAAGGCCCGATTCTGTATGCCCCACATCTGCCAATGCTTTGTGAAGCGCCCGGCGGGCTGTGCCCGGGGACTGGATTTTGACCGCAAGCTGTATGTTGCCCGGCGGGTATTTGAACAGTCCAACGTCATCACCTACGTTCCCTCGTTTTCCAGCCGCACCGTCGTCTACAAGGGCATGTTCCTGGTGGGACAGCTGCGGGAGTTTTATCCCGACCTCTCCGACCCTGACTGTGAGAGTGCCATTGCCCTGGTCCACTCCCGTTTTTCCACCAACACAAATCCCAGCTGGGAGCGTGCCCACCCTAACCGGTACATTCTGCACAACGGTGAGATCAACACCATCCGGGGCAACGTAGACCGAATGCTGGCCCGGGAGGAGACCATGCTCTCCGCCGTCATGGAGGAGGACATGGATAAAATTCTTCCTGTGGTGGACCAGAGCGGGTCCGATTCCTCCATGCTGGACAACACTCTGGAATTTTTGATGATGAATGGCATTCCCCTGCCTCAGGCGGTGATGATGTGCATTCCGGAGCCCTGGGCCAACGACCGGAGGATGAACCGGGAAAAGCGGGATTTCTATCACTACTACGCCACCATGATGGAGCCCTGGGACGGCCCCGCTGCCATCGTCTTCTCCGACGGGGACACGGTGGGCGCCATCCTGGACCGGAACGGCCTTCGGCCCTGCCGCTGGTATCTCACCGACAACCAGACCCTGATTCTCTCCTCCGAGGTGGGCGTACTGGACATTCTGCCGGAAAAGATTGTGAAAAAATCCCGGCTTCAGCCGGGGCGGATGCTGCTGGCGGACCTGACCCTGGGGCGGCTGGTGGACGACGGGGAGATCAAGGAAAACTATGCCCGCCGTCGGCCCTATGGCGAATGGCTGGACCAGCATCTGGTCCAGCTGAAGGACCTGCCCATCCCCAACCGGCAGGTGGAGACCCACTCCCAAGAGCTGCGGGACCGGCTGTACAAGGCCTTCGGCTATACCTATGAGGAGGTCAAGGACTCCTTGCTCCCCATGGCCCGGGACGGGGCGGAGCCCACCTCCGCCATGGGTGTGGACACACCTCTGGCGGTACTGAGTGAAAAGCATCAGCCCCTGTTCAACTATTTCAAGCAGCTTTTCGCACAGGTGACGAATCCGCCCATGGACGCCATCCGGGAGGAGATTGTCACCGACGCCACGGTCTACGTGGGCGCGGGCGGGAACCTGCTTCAAGAGCAGGCGGAAAACTGCACAGTGCTGGAGATTCACAACCCCATCCTGACCTCCGTGGATCTGATGAAAATACGCTATATGAACCGCCCCGGCTTCCATGTGGAGACTCTCTCCCTGCTGTACTACCCCGGTATGCCTCTGGAGCACGCGCTGGACCGTCTGTTTGTCAACTGCGACCGGGCATACCGCCACGGCGCCAATATCCTGATTCTGTCCGACCGGGGCGTGGATGAAAACCACATGGCTATTCCCTCCCTTCTGGCGGTCTCCTCCCTGCAGCAATATCTGGTGCGCACCAAAAAACGGACCGCCGTCTCCATGATTCTGGAGAGCGCGGAGCCCCGGGACGTACACCATTTCGCAACGCTTCTGGGCTACGGCGCGCAGGCCATCAACCCATATCTCGCCCAGGAGTGCGTGGCGGAGCTGGTGACGGTGGGTCTTTTGGACAAGGACCCCGGCGCGGCGGTAAACGACTACGACAGTGCCATCCTCCACGGCATTGTGAAAATAGCCTCCAAAATGGGCATCTCCACGATCCAGTCCTACCAGTCCGCCCAGATCTTCGAGTGCGTGGGCATCAACCGCTCTGTCATCGGCAAATACTTCACCAACACCACCAGCCGGGTGGAGGGTGTGGGCCTTACCGAGATCGGCGAGGGTGTGGAGTGGAATCACAATCAGGCGTTTGACCCTCTGGGCCTTGGCTATGACACCACGTTGGACTCCACCGGTGCCCACAAGCTGCGCTCCGGCCCCGACAAAGAGGATCACATGTATAATCCCCGGACCATTTTGCTGCTGCAAAAGGCCGTGCGGGAAGGGAACTACGATGTGTTCAAGGAGTATGCCTCGCTGGTGGATTTTGCCGACAAGCCCCACACGCTGCGGGGCCTGCTGGACTTTCGGTTCGACGAAAGCGGCGGCATCCCGCTGGACGAGGTGGAGAGCGCAGAGTCCATCGTGAAGCGCTTCAAGACCGGGGCCATGAGCTACGGCTCCATTTCTCAGGAGGCTCACGAGTGCATGGCCGTCGCCATGAACCGCATCGGTGGAAAATCCAACTCCGGCGAAGGCGGCGAGGATCCGGAACGCTACGGCACGGAACGGAATTCCGCCACAAAGCAGGTTTCCTCCGCCCGGTTCGGCGTCACCAGTGAATATCTTTGCAGCGCGCAAGAAATTCAAATCAAAATGGCTCAGGGAGCCAAGCCCGGGGAGGGCGGACACCTGTCCGGCGCGAAGGTCTACCCCTGGGTCGCCAAGACCCGGTATTCCACCCCCGGCGTAACGCTGATCTCTCCCCCGCCTCACCATGACATCTATTCCATTGAGGATCTCGCGCAGCTGATCTTCGACCTGAAAAACGCCAACCGCCGCGCCCGCATCAGCGTGAAGCTTTGCTCGGAAGCCGGCGTTGGAACCATCGCCGCCGGTGTTGCCAAGGCGGGTGCGCAGGTGGTCCTCATCTCCGGCCACGACGGCGGGACCGGCGCGGCCCCCAAAAACTCCATTCAGGGGGCGGGTCTTCCCTGGGAGCTGGGCGTTGCCGAGGCGCACCAGGCGCTGATACAGAACGGTCTCCGGGGCCGGGTGGTCATCGAAACCGACGGCAAGCTGATGACCGGCCGGGACGTGGCCATCGCCTGTATGCTGGGTGCCGAGGAATTCGGCTTTGCCTCCGCGCCGCTGGTGGCCATGGGCTGCTGCATGATGCGGGTATGCAATCTGGACACCTGCCCCGTGGGCATTGCCACACAGAACCCCCAGCTTCGCAAACGGTTTGCGGGAAAGCCGGAGTATGTGGTCAATTTCATGTACTTCGTGGCCCGGGAGCTGCGGGAATTTATGGCAAAGCTGGGCATACGCACCGTGGACCAGCTGGTGGGCCGCAGCGATCTGCTGCGAGTGCGGGACAAGCTGGTCACTCATCGGGCGGAAACGCTGGACCTCAGCGGGCTTTTGTACAATCCCCACGGAGACCATGTGCCCCATTTCGCCCCCGCCGAAGTCTATGACTTCCAGCTTGAGAAGACCGTGGACATGAGCGTTTTGCTGGAAAAGCTGGGGAAATCCCTAAAAAGCAAAAAGTCAGGAAAACTGGAGTTGAACGTTTCGTCCACTGACCGCGCCTTCGGCACTTTGTTCGGCTCTGAAATCACCCGCCAGTGCGGCAACTCCCTGCCGGATGACAGCTATGTCGTCACCTGTCACGGCGGCGGTGGACAATCCTTTGGCGCATTCATTCCCAGAGGGCTGACGCTGGCTCTGGAGGGCGACTGCAACGATGGCTTCGGCAAGGGGCTTTCCGGCGGCAAGCTGTTCCTCTACCCGCCAAAAGGCAGCGTCTTTAAGCCCGGCGAGAACATCATCGTGGGCAACGTGGCACTCTACGGCGCCACGGCTGGCCAGGCATTCATCAACGGAATGGCCGGTGAGCGGTTCTGTGTCCGCAATTCCGGAGCCGTCGCCGTGGTTGAGGGCGTGGGAGACCACGGCTGCGAGTATATGACCGGCGGCCGGGTGGTCATTCTCGGCCCCACCGGGAAAAATTTTGCGGCGGGCATGTCCGGCGGCATCGCCTATGTGCTGGACGAAAAGCACGATCTGTACCTGCGCCTGAACAAGGAACAGGTGCTGACGGACACGCTGACCGAGACGCACGACATTCAGGAGCTTCGCTCCCTGATCGAAGAGCACGTGGCAGCCACCGGGTCCCCCCGGGGCAAAAAGATTCTGGCCGCGTTTCAGTCCTATATTCCCTGCTTTAAAAAGGTCATGCCCATCGACTATGATCGGATGCTCCGAGCCATCGCCCAGTGGGAGGAGAAGGGAATGAGCCGCCAGCAGGCGGAAATTGAGGCGTTTTACGCCCACGCGCAGGCGTGAGAAGGGAGACGGCACTATGGGTAAAATTACCGGATTTTTGGAATATCTCCGCAAGGACGACCCTCAGCGTCCCCCTCTGGAACGGGTGGGAAACTGGGACGAATTTCATATCCCGCTATCTGATGGCGCCCGCGCCCAGCAGGGCGGGCGGTGCATGAACTGCGGCGTCCCCTACTGCCAGGCGGGAATGATCTACGAGGGGAAGGTCTTTGGCTGCCCTCTTCACAATCTGATTCCGGAGTGGAACGACATGATCTGGTCGGGCAACCGTGGCCACGCGCTGAGCCGCCTGTTAAAAACGAACAACTTCCCGGAATTCACCGGGCGGGTCTGCCCCGCCCCCTGTGAACAGGCCTGCATCTGCGGGCAGTATGGCAGCGCCGTCGCCATCCGGGATAACGAGCTGTGCATCATCGAGGACGCGTTTTCCTCCGGCAGGGTAAAGCGCCGCCGCCCGCCCCAATGGTCTGGAAAAAAGATTGCCGTCGTCGGCTCCGGCCCGGCAGGACTGGCCGCGGCGGACCAGCTGAATCACCGAGGTCACTCTGTCACCGTCATTGAGCGGGAGGCTCACCCGGGCGGACTGCTGACCTATGGTATCCCCGGCATGAAGCTGCCGAAATCCGTGGTCAAGCGGCGGATTGACCTGATGACCGACGAGGGGGTTTCCTTCGTCACTGGCGTAGACGCCGCCCAACCTAAGACCGCCAAGCGGCTTATGGAGGAGTATGACGCGGTAATCCTCTGCTGCGGCGCGGAGCGTCCCCGGCCCATGGACCTTGATACCAAGGGTGTCACCGGCGTGTTCTATGGCACAGAGTATCTGAAATCCGCCGTGGAGCAGCAGGTTTTCGGCATGGAAATCGCTCCCGCTTCCTCTGCCAAGGGCAGGGATGTGGTAGTTATCGGCACCGGAGACACCGCCTCGGACTGCGTGGCGACCGCTCTGCGGCAGGGCTGCAATTCCGTCACCCAGCTCGTGCGGCGTCCAAGGAAAGACTATCTGGACGTCAATGGGAATCTCTCCACGGACTACGCCCACGAGGAAGCCGTCGCCATCTCCAGTGCGGACCCCCGGCGCTTCGGCGTTCAGGTCCAAAGTCTCGCCACCGGAGAGGACGGAGCGCTGACCGGCGTCGTCACCACGGAGGGCGACACCCTTCCCTGTCAGCTCTTGGTTGGGGCCACCGGCTTCTCCGGCTGCGCGGAAAATGTCTGCAAAGCCTTCGGCGTGGAAAAAGACAAAACCGTCCTGACGGAAAAGGGCCGCTTTTGCACCAACGTGGAAAAGGTCTTTGCCGCCGGGGATATGCGCCGGGGCGCGTCGCTGGTGGTCTGGGCCATCGCAGAGGGCCGGGCCGCTGCTGCGGAGGTAGACCGATTCCTGATCGGCTATACAAATCTTGTTGGAAATGTCTAATAGGCCGAATTATTTTGTGCAGAACTGCAACTTTCTTGGGAAATCCGCCGGTTGACGTATATCCGTTTCCATGGTAAAGTCATACCATCGTATCTGGCAAAGGCGCTGGAGAGAGCAAACCGCTCTCCAGCGCCTTTGCCATTTTTTGCGTGTTTATTTTGGGCATAAACAGGAGGAGAGGAAAATGAGTGCAATCAACACATTATGGGTCCTGCTAGGGGCTACGCTGGTCTTCTTCATGCAGGCAGGCTTCGCTATGGTGGAGACAGGCTTCACCCGAGCGAAAAACGCAGGCAATATCTGCATGAAGAATCTGATGGATTTCGTCTGCGGCACCATCGTCTACTGGCTGATCGGCTTTGGCATTATGTTTGGGCCGGAGCTGATTCCCGGCATCATGGGAACGCCTTCTGTGGCCGCCGCGGCGGATACGGACTGGACCTCCCTGATTTTCCAGACAGTGTTCTGCGCCACCTCCGCCACCATCGTCTCCGGGGCTATGGCTGAGCGGACAAAATTCAAGAGCTATCTCGTATACTCAGTCGTCATTTCCCTGTTTGTCTATCCCGTCTCCGGTCATTGGATCTGGGGCGGCGGCTGGCTCAGTACCCTGGGCACCGCGGGCGGCCTTCTTCCCCACCTGGGCGCTTACGGCTTCCACGATTTCGCCGGCTCCACCGCCGTTCACATGGTGGGCGGAATCAGTGCATTTATCGGCGCGCTGATTCTGGGGCCCCGCATCGGTAAATACGGCAAAGACGGAAAGCCCCGCGCCATTCCCGGCCACTCCATCACGCTGGGCTGCCTGGGTGTGTTCATCCTGTGGTTTGGATGGTTCGGCTTCAACCCCGCCTCCTCCCTGGCAATCGACGGACTGACCAATAATGTGAGCCGCATCTTCATAACCACCAATATGGCGGCTGCCACCGCCACACTCACCGCCATGATTATCACTTGGGTAAGGTACGGGAAACCCGACGTGTCCATGACGCTGAACGGTTCTCTCGCAGGTCTTGTCGCTATCACCGCCGGCTGCTCCACCGTCACCGTCACCGGTTCCGCCATCATCGGCATCATCGCCGGATTCACCGTGGTGTTCGGTGTGGAGTTCATTGACCAGAAGCTGAAAGTCGATGATCCCGTCGGCGCGGTGGGTGTCCATGGTTTCTGCGGCGCAATGGGTACCCTGATGGTCGGTGTGTTTGCCTACTTTGATCCATATACCGACACGGATGTGCTGACCAAGGGCTCCGGCCTCGGCCTTGTCTATGGCGGCGGCTTTGCCCAGCTGATCGTGCAGCTCATCGGCGTGTTGGCCGTGGCCGCTTGGGTCACTGTCACCATGACCTGTGTGTTCCTGATCATCAAGCACACCATCGGCCTGCGGGTCTCCCGCGAGGAGGAGCTGGAGGGCCTGGATTCCACCGAGCACGGCCTGCTCAGCGCCTATGCCGATTTCACCTTCACCCGCAACGATTATGACGACGAAGACGCGCCCACGGGCAGCGTTCCCGTACGGGAAGCCGTTCCCGTAGAGCTGGTCACCCCCACCGCTCAGGACGCGGTCCCTGTGGCTCCCGCCGGAATGAAGTTGACGAAAATTGAAATTATCTGCAATCAGGGCAAATTCGATACGCTTAAGTCCGCCATGTTTGATATCGGCATCACTGGCATGACCTGCACCAATGTTCTGGGCTGCGGTGAGCAGCGCGGCGCCAGCGAGTATTATCGCGGCGTCAAGATGGAAGCCACTGTCCGACCCAAGCTGAAGGTGGATATCGTGGTATGCAAGCTGCCGGTATCACTGGTGGTTTCCACCGCGAAAAAGGCGCTGTACACCGGCCATATCGGCGACGGAAAGATTTTTGTCTACGATGTGGAGAATGTCATCAAGGTCCGCACCGGTGAGGAGGGCTATGACGCCTTGCAGGACGACGTCTGCTGAACCTTCCTCCCGCGGAAGATACACCTGTTTTTCCTTCTTAAAAAGGGAGACACCCGGAGTAATACTCCGGGTGTCTCCCTTTTCAACGGCAGTGTTTCGCTGCGCATCAGGGCTATATCCCATTGCGCCGTCTTTGAGAAACCTGTTCCTGCACCATCAGCAACGAAGCCGCGGCGTTATGTGATTGCGGCATCCGAAGGAGGCGAAGAATAAACGATCCGCCGGGGTGCATCCTCCTCTTGACAAATTCAGTCTATAATTATAAACTATATGTAGTTTATAATTATAGACCAAGGAGGGCGTTATGACATATAAGCTCTGCGACAGTGAATACCGGTTCATGCAGGTGGTGTGGGACGCCGCGCCGGTTCCCTCTCCCGTGCTGGTAGAACTGTGTCTGGAAAAGCTGGGGTGGAAGAAGTCCACCACCTACACGGTGCTGAAAAAGCTGTGTGACAAGGGACTTCTGAAAAACGAAGACACGCTGGTATCCGTGCTGGCCCACCGGGAGACAGTGACGGCGGCGGCGGCGGCGGAATTCATAGAAAAGACGTTTTCCGGGAGTTTACCGTCGTTTTTGACCGCGTTCATGGGTAGCCGCACCCTCTCCGCCGAAGAGGCGGAAAGACTGAAACGGCTGATCGACGCCCACAGGGAGGACGCGGAATGACGACTTTGACAGCGGTCTTTCAAACCCTGCTGGATCTGAGCCTGACGGCGCTGCCGGTGATGGCGGCGGTGCTGCTTGCGCGGCTGTGCCTGCACCGCGCGCCAAAAAAGTACAGCTATGCCCTCTGGGCCGTAGTGGGGTTCCGGCTCCTCTGCTCCGTGAGTCTTCCCTCTCCCATGAGCCTTTTTAATTCCGCGCCGGTGCAGACCACCCAAGAAAGCGCTCGGATTGCGGTGCAGCAGTGGGGGAAGACAGCTTCCGGAAACTCGTATGCCCCTCCCGCCACCGGGATTGTCGGCGGGAACGCCAACGGGTCTTCCCCTGTCGGAAACTTGTCCCTTGGCGCTTCGCCCGGCCCCTCCGCCATGGAAATTCTGACGGTGATCTGGGCTGTAGGACTGGCGGCGATGCTGATCTGGGCAATCGTCTCTTATCTTCGCATCCGCCGGAGTGTGCGGCAAGGGGTGCTTCTGGAAGGCGGCGTTTTCCAGTGCGACGGGCTGAAGACGCCGTTCGTGCTGGGCTGCTTCCGGCCTAAAATCTATGTACCCTTTCAAATGGAGGCGGAGGAACTCGCGCACGTCTTGCTCCACGAACGGACCCACCTTCGCCGTCTGGATCCCTGGTGGAATCTGCTGGGGTTTGGGATTCTGGCGGTCTACTGGTGGAATCCTGCGGTCTGGCTGTGCCACTTTTTGTTCTGCCGGGATATGGAGATGAGCTGCGATGAGGCAGTCCTGCGGGAAATGGGGCCGGAGGTGAAACAGTCCTACAGCCTGTCTCTGGTTTCCTTCGCCGCCGGACGGCACTTTCCCGCCGCCGGCCCCCTGGCCTTTGTGGAGAACGACGCAAAGTCCCGGGTGAAAAATATTCTCCGCTGGAAGCGGGCGGCTCCCGCCGCTGCGTTTTTGGCGGCGGCGCTGTGCATTCTGGCAGCGGTGATCTGCGGTACCGACGCACCCACAGGCCGCGGCTGGGTTCAAAGTGAAGGCACCGTCAGCGCAGGGGGGCGGTCAGAGCTGCGTTTTTCCTACTCCGTGCCCAAAGATATCAACTCCTGCCTCTTTTACGAGGACGTCTATGAACACGGCAAGCTGATCGCCCGGAATCCGATGGCCTATTTCGATTTTAGCGGAGACTGGAATCATGTGGACCGCCGGGGAACCGCCGGACTGTCCGGCTATGTGGACAGCGGCTTTGAAAGCGGTGGCTGGTACTTTAGCCGGACGAATGAAGACGGCAACGAAAGTGGCTTTAGCCATCCGTCCTATATTCCCCAGCGCTCCTATTGTGCCAGCAGTCTTGCATATGCGGGACAAAACGGAGACCAAACCCGCCGCACCCTCAACGAGCTGGACGCGGTGGCGATCCTGTTTCTCTCCGACGACAACGGCAGATTGAGTTCGTACAACTTCTCCTCTCAGGAGTTTTCCCCCAGCGATCTGTTCGCAGACGGTTTTACGGATGTGGCGGCAGTTTTGCGAGTGGAGTTCTCCCGTCTCGGCGCGGAGGAGCTGGAGAAGGCGTTTCAGGAAGACGGGCCGGGAGCCGGAGCCGCGCAGGACGGCAATCAGGTTACGTTGAAGGGCGCCTCCAAAGGGGAACATGGTTCCCAAGGCGTGGGCGTAGACTTCCGCGCGGAGCTGGTAAAACCGGTGCAGTCCTGGGCTATTTACGAGGACGTGTACGACCACGGCGTTCTGGTCTCCAGCATCCCCCGTATCTCCGACGGCTTTTTGGAGGACGGCACCGGCGTCACATCCCGGCAGTTTTCCGGGACGCTGCTGTGCAAAGCCTCCAGCAATAGTGAACGCTTTGACGGAAAACTGGATTGCAGCTACGGTGAGACGGGCTCCCCCGCCATGGCAAATTGGCCGGTGCAACTGCCCTTAGAGAGTTTCCACGCCAGTGGTTCAATCATGGGCTACAACAGCGCGGGCATGATCCCCGGCGGCGCGGCCGATGGATCGGGCGGCACGATTTCTTTGGCTGACGTCCACGAGGCCATCCTGATGACCTATGTTTTCTCAGACGGTGACTCCGGCGTCACGCTCTATTCAAAAGCGGTCAATAATATTGCCCTGGCCAACGACGCGGCGGTGCAGTTCCGGCTGGTGACATCCGTGGAGAGCGCAGAAAACTCTCTGAGTCGCAGCGCCCTACTGCTCTATTCCCTGAAGAATCCCTACGTGGGTGATATGGTGGCAGACGGAAAGCTGCTGAGTGCTCTGAACGTTGCGGATTTGGGGGCCTATAAGCTGGAATTGTTCACCAGCCGGCAGCCCTATGTCCTCCAAATTAATTTTCAGAACGAACCGGAGGACCCGTACGCGCTGAACAACGCCATGGACAGCAGGGCCACCATACTTCTGGCCCTGATCGGCAATCTGGACGAGGTCCGCTGGTCCTATCCCCAGACGAAAGACGGCATCCCCACGTTCTTAATTTATTACTTCGATGAAGCCAACGCACTCAAGCCCACAGGAATGAGTATCAAGGACTGCGGCGCGTCCCCGGCGGACTTGCAAAACCTGCTGAATTACGCGGGCTTGGAAAATGATATCCAGCCTGCTGGGACAGCGGAGATTGCGGGCGTCCAAACCATCTTCACCAACATTTTGGGCCAATCCGGTTTTATCCGTCAGGAATCCTTTTCCAGCGGCTTTCTCTTCAATCATTACATCGCCCAGGTCGGTGGTCAGGAGACCTGCATTGCCGAGAGCTGGGGCTGGGACCGGGATGACACCGCCGTGGATTTGGACGGCGACGATGTGAAGGAACTGGTATGCAACGTAACCTACGGCGCGGACGGCGTCCAGAGGGTCATCGTCTACCGTCTGGCGGCGGACGGCTCCGTGGAGTGCGCAGACCCACTGGAGCTGCTGGACGTCCCCTACCGCGATCAGGGCATCGGGCCGCTCAGCGAAGTCTATAACGCCGTACATAACACGGTGGACATCTCCTACTACCAGGAGGGGCAGGCGGGCCCGCAGCTCAAATCCTATCCTCTGGACATGACGCATTTGACCTTCTCACCCTATGTCTGCTCGGAGAGTTCCGACCAGCGGGCAAGCGCGCCTGAACGGAGGTGAACTCCTTCCGGGTCATTCTTCATCTCCAAACAGGGCGTCGGTGACTCGGATGACCTTTCTGTCGCGGTCTTTAACAGCCGCCTCGGCCTTTCCTCCCGTGTAGTCATAAAAGCCACGTCCGCTTTTCACACCCAAGCAGCCGTTTTCATAGAGAGACTTCAGCAGGTCAGGAACGTCTCTGCGGTTCTCCAAATCATCAAACAGATAGGAGGCAATCTTATAAAAAACATCGATGCCTCCAAGGTCCACCGTCTCAAATGGTCCCAGGCAGGCATAGCGCAGCCCAAGGCCGTACTTCATAGCGCCGTCAATGTCCTCAAGGTCGGCGGCCCCGCTCTCCACTATGGACAGTGCTTCCCTGAATACGGCGAGTTGAAGCCGGTTGAGCACAAATCCGGGAATGTCCTTGACCCGGATCGGTTTTTTGCCGAGCCGAAGGGCCAGGTCGTAAACGAAGTCGGCGGTCTCCCCTGCGGTTTCCCCGCCGCTGATGACTTCCACAAGCGGAATCAGATGTGGCGGGTTAATCCAGTGCATACCGGCAAACCTCTCCGGCTTATAAACGGAAGTACCCAACGCGCTGATCGGGAGTCCCGAGGTATTGGTTGCAAGGACGCAGTCCTCACGCACCAGCGGGCTGACATGGCGGAAAAACGCCTGTTTGACCTCGAGATTCTCCGCGATGCTCTCAATGACAAAATCGGCTTCCGAAAAGCAGTTCTCGTCCGTTTGAGCAGTGATACGCCCGGTCAGCTCCTGCGATTCAGCTTCGGTCAGGCAACCGGCGCTCACCAGCGCGGTCTGGTTGTTTTTGATGAGAGCCTGTGCTCGGTCGAGACCTTCCCGGCTCCGGTTCCAAAGCGTCACGCGCAGACCGCGCTGGGCAAAAATCTGCACAAGCGACGCCCCCATGGTTCCGGCGCCGGCCACGACGACGCTGGATATTTCTGCAGCCTTCATTTGAACCTCTCCCCTTGTTTTAATATGATTTTCTATACCCACGCATCTGAGCTGCGCCTGGGCAATATAAAATTCCAAATTTTGATAGGATAATTTTTTTAAGAAGGGCCATAATATTGCTTGGGTACAAAAGTACCCAGCAGATATTTAGTTTGGAATCAGGAGATGATTGAGTTGAATCGATCTATCTTTGAACCTATTATGATTCGAGCTGTTTGGCTGAAAGATTAACGGGAGAAAATTAGGCTGATAAACTCCACTTCCCCCATGAACAATTAAATACCGGCTTTATAGACAGAGGCTCTTAATTGAGTCTCTGTCTACTTACTTATTATGGTTGGAATGCAATGACGTAGTGGATTCGGATTTCTTGAGCTTTTTGTACTGATACATTTGGCTGTCAGCCTCTTTGAGTATTCTTTGAATATCCGGCGTTCCCCCACCCTTGAAAATACTGAATCCGTAAGCGACCGTAGGCAGCCGACCATTGGTCCCCTGTTTTTCCGAGAGGGAATTTGTTAAATTCTGAAGTTGATATTGAATTTTCTCCGAATCGGTCTCGTTGCCGATGATATAAAATTCATCTCCACCGACACGATAGCAGGAATAACCGTTGTCCAAAGATTCTCTAATAACACCCGCCACCGTTTTGATTACGGTGTCTCCATAATCATGGCCAAACGTATCGTTAACACTTTTGAAGTCATTGATATCAAGCACAATCATGGAAAACGCCTTATGATTTTCTTTCTGCCTTGCCATTTTCTCAAAAGCCGCCCGATTGTAAAGGCCGGTCAAGGCATCAAAACTGCTGTCAAATTCGGAAAGTAAAATGAAATACAGAAGAATGGACACCGTGACACAGTGCCAGGATAAGTGAACCGAAGAATCAATAAGTTGAATGCTTGTCCCGACAACCGTAAAGATGCATAGCGCAGTCAATTTCCCCTGAATGGGATAACGATATTTTTTACCGGTACGCAGCGTGCTGATAACTAGCAGCAGTAAATTGATGATATACGCCGTCACGAAAATAAAAAAGCCGTTCCCTCTGCTGTACTGATTGTCCGCATCAATATAAAAGATCCATCTAAAAGCGGGCGATAGAACAGTGGCGGCCATATTGATCATTGTTGGGATCAACAACCATTTATGCTCTCTAAGAATTTCTATATCAGACATAGTAACAAAGGATAATGGAAGTACCGGAGCCAGTGCGAATCCCAAAATATTGAAGAGAATGCTGATACCGCGCAACCCCGGATCTCTACCTTCCGTGAGCATCGTTCCGGCTTCGGACAGAATAATGACCAAGGTGAGCACTAAACCCAATAGAAACGGCTTCCTGCGATGGTTCTCCATCATATTGCTTCCGCACAATATACCAAGCAGTAAGAGGAGCGCAACAACATCTACAGAATATGTCGCAATGTACATTTTTGTCATCCAAATTTCCCTTTATTCCCGACATATGTCTTTCACAAAATGTCTTAATACCTTGAATGAATTTTAAAGGCAATTGTAGTGGATACAATATTGGATTATTCTTTCCACTATTGAATATACCACACACCCCCGACATAATACTATAAAATATTTATAAATTATATTATATAAAAAGCAAGCAGAGCCACAATGACCATGTTAGTCATCGTGGCTCCATTTCATCTACTCGAATCCGTGCTAAAAAGCACAGTTCTTCCCTGCAATTGTTTCCTTTTCCCGGGATAGCGGGGCCTTTCCGCTGCGCCGTTCCGTTCTTTTGGCTTTCTCCCCCGCCGTCCGTCTCCGGACGTTAGGTTTCACGGTCCTTATACCTCCTGCGCCAGAGCATCCGCCCCGCGGGCAGGCACCGCTTTCCGCGCCTTCACCTTCGCGGCAATATAGTCCGAAACCTCGTTCATCGGGATATCCAGTGATGCGGCCAATTCGCCGTTTAGAAGCTGTTCGGCCTCCTTCATAAAGTGCTCATCCACAGCCCCGAACTTTCGCTTTGTCTGCTCCACATACACCTTTTTCGCGTAGATGGACATCACAAGCTCCATCAGATCGGCACAGTCGCTGGTCTGCATTAGGGTCTGATAGTGGTTCCGCAGTTCCTGGGTACTGCCGCCGTAATAGGCCTGCACCCCAATGGTGGGAATCATATCCACCAGTCGTTTTGCCTCCGCCGCCGTCAGAATAGGCCGAATGAGCACCTTGGGATTGTCCATCGGCGCATAAATCGTCCCGCCCTGATAAAGGGGCTTGAGCATATAGTAGAGTTTTTTCTCCTCACCGGGTTTTGCCCGGAAGAAGTCCGGCGTGGTAATATCCATTACCCGGCAAACCCCTGTGCGCCCATAAACTACCAGATCATTTTTTTGAAACATTTCTCCTCCGCTTCCCGATGGCGGACGGTCCATCCGCCAAAATGCGCCGTGCGCCCAACTCAACTCCACGACGGGGCGCACAGCCGAAAACCCGCCTTTATTGATTTAAAATAAAAGCGTACCGGTCCAACGTCCGACTTTTCGGCTGCTGAACCGCATATCTACAATTTATATTTTAACACATTTTTTGCAAAAATGTAAGGGTATTTTTCAAAAAAATTATCTATATCAGCAAATTTTTAAAATATAGTAATAATGTGACATTATTCATCGGTTTTGAGCGTCAGTTTTTCTTCTGCTCGTGTTCCCGCATTGCCATCCTGTGAAATCCATCCGGAGCCACAGGGCCGCAAACAGCGGCACGCCGGGTCACGCAGGTGGGCGTGACCCGGCGCATTTTTTATATGAACAGGCACAGCAGGATCGGCAGAAAAATTGCGGGTATATAATTCATGACCTTCAACTTGGTGACTCCAATCAGATTCAACCCCAGCCCCAGTATCAGAACGGACCCCACCACCGTCATTTCTTCAATAGTATGTCCCTGCTGCAGCAGGGGCGCAATCAGTCCTGCAAGACACGCAATGCTCCCTTGTATCACAAATACGGCCCCGGCCGCCAGTAAAACTCCAATTCCGAGGGAGGAAGCAAAAATCATAGAAGAGACAAAATCTAAAACCGCTTTGGTGAACAGCATCTCGTGGTTTCCAGATAGTCCGTCGTTCAATGCGCCCACAATTGTCATGGTCCCCACGCAGAATACCAGCGAGGCTGTGACAAAGCCCTCCGCAAGGGAGGTCTTGCCGCCGGACTTTTGGAATTTCTTTTCAAGCCTTGCGGCAAACCGATTCAGCCGTCCATCCAGATCCAGCAGTTCGCCGCCGGCGGCACCCACCGCAATGGGAATAATGGTGATGAGGGCATTTTTGCCGCCCAGCATTCCGGTGATACCGATAAACATGGTGCACATACCAAGGCCCTTCATCACCGTGTCCCGCAGCCGCTCCGGCAGAATATTGCCCAGAGACAGGCCGATAAGCGAGCCAAGGATGACGGTTGAAGTGTTTACAATCGTTCCGATCAGCATGATTGTTCTCCTCCTGATAAAAATTGCCCAATTTGGGCTGGGTCCACAGCCCCATCCCCAACTCCGGCTGAAAAGCCGTGGTATTGAAGAAGCATGAGACCCTGATGCCCGGGCATCAGGGTCTCATGTTCCGGAGGCAGCCACAGGCGCGGCGCGGGAATGCAGTATCAGCCCGCGTTGAAGTCCATTGCAACCTGCGCGTATAGCAGCACGCTGTTGATCAGCGCGTTCTCATCCACCCGGTACTTGCCGGAGTGCTGGGGCCAAATGGCGCCGCAGGCCTCACCGCCAACGCCCATCAGAGCGATAGCGCCGGGAACCTTCTCCATGAAATAGGAAAAGTCCTCACCGCCGGTAATTCGGTCAATCGTGATCACCGCGTCGGGAGAGATCGCCTTGACCGCGGCCCCAATGGCCACCTGCGTCATTTGATCGTCGTTGATGGTGGGTGGAACGATGTGGTCGTAATTCAGCTTTGCCTCGGCCCGGAAGGTCTGAGCCGTCTGCGTCACGACCCGCTCCATCATCTCCGGGAAGCGCTGATACAGGTCCCGGGTGAAATAGCGGGTGGTGCCCTCCAGCCTGCCATATTCCGCCACCACGTTCCAGCGGGTGCCCGCCTCAATGCGCCCAACGGTCAGCACTGCAGGGTCTCCGGGATCAATTTCCCGGCTGACGATGGTTTGCAGGTTGGTCACAATCGCGCTGGCAACGACGGCGGCATCCACACACTGCTGGGGCGCAGAGCCGTGGCCGCCCTTTCCCTTGACACCGATGGTAAACATATCTGCGGCGGCCATCCGCGGTCCCGGCGCCAGCGCCACCTTTCCGGCGGGCACATTGGACCACACATGAATGCCGAAGCAGCCATCCACACCGTCCAGAGCTCCGTTTTCAATCATGGCTTTCGCTCCCTGGGCCGTTTCCTCCGCCGGCTGAAATGCAAGACGGACGGTGCCGCACAGGTCCGCCTTCATATCGTTCAGCACGCGCGCCGCGGTCAGCAGCGTGGAGATGTGGCAGTCGTGGCCGCAGGCATGCATCACGCCCGGGTTTTCGCTGGCAAAGGGCAGTTCGGTTTCCTCCTGGACAGTCAGAGCATCCATGTCGCCCCGGATCAGAATGGTCTTGCCGGGCTTTGCGCCCCGGATCGTGGCCAGAATGCCGGTCTCCAGGCCGCAGGGACGCCAGGAAATCCCAAACTTGTCCAGCTCCGCCTTGACCCGCTTGCTGGTTTCATACTCTTTTCCGCTGATTTCCGGATGCGCGTGAAAATAGCGCCGCATCTCGATGAGGTAATCGCCGTATTTTGCGGCAGCTTCTTTGAGGTTCAACTCTCAGCACTCCTTGTTCATTAAAGCATTTTTGCGAACGCGCCGGCGATGAAGACCGACGTAATGGTAACCGTGACGAAGCCGCCCACGATCATGGACGGGAACATCTTGCTCATCAGATATTCCTTCTCTTCCGGGGTCTGTGACAGAGCCGTGCAGGTGGACTCGGTGATGATGGCGTCGCAGGGGAAGCCGTACAGCGCCGTGAGGCCGTTCGCAAAGGCCATGGGGAAGGACATCCGCAAAACCTTGGCGACAATAAAGGACATAACCGCCATGCCGATGACGCCGATGACAATCAGGATGATCATCGGAAGGATGATGGACTTCAGCATGTCGGGCGTGCAGTCCTTCAGGCCGTCGAACACATACATCATCAGCGCGAACATAATGATCCCGTAAGAATTGGCTTTGTTCAGGGAGTTGGCATCCAAAAAGCCGATGGTGGTAAAGATAATGCCCAAAACCAGCGCCCAGATAGCGCCGCTGATCTTGCCGACGCCGGGGAAGACGATGCTGCCCAGTTGCGTGGCAATCCAGCCCACAAAGGCCAGCTTGATCAGGACCACCACGGCAGAGTCAAATCTCTTGGGAATCGCGGGAACCAGCTTCTTTTTGGCTACTGCCACGGCGGTGGCGGACTGGGCCTTGCTGACGGCATCCCTGTCGGCGGCGGTCATGGTGACCGTTCCGGAGCGGTACTCCTTCAGCAGGCGCTTACCCTCCATCTGAAGGCAGACGGCGGTGATGGGATAACCGGCAAATCCCTGAATGCAGTACATGGTAATGGCAAAGACAGCGGCGGTCTGAAGTCCGGCAGCCTTGGCGGCATCACGCATGATGGAGGCAGCCACAATGCCGCCGGTCAGCGGAGGCAGCCCGGCGATGACTAGCTCACGGTCCATCAGCAGAGGCGCCACCAGCAGGGACAGCGCGCACATGCCGGCCAGGCCCATCAGGCAGACCACAATGGTCCTCCACTGCTCTTTCAGCTGCTTGAGGCTGATGACCGTGCCCATGTGGGTAATCAGCAGATAGATGCCGATGGTGCTGCCGAAGGGGATCAGCATGCTGTCGCTGACCAGGGTGGCGGGGAATACGGTCCAGTATCCGATCAGCATCACCACTGCGGTGACAAAGACTGAGGGGATCCAGGCTTTCGTCGCGGTGGAAACGACCTCACCGATGATGAAAGCGGCTGCGCAGATGACGAATGCGAGTGCAAAATTGTACATGTCCTCTCCTCTTTCTGTCTTGCTTATTTCTATTCAAAACCCGACCGCACGACGCCGGAATACCTTTTGTCCAAGGCATTTATCCCGCCATCCGTTCCCGGGTCCGGAATATCCCTGTTAACGGTTCAGATATTCGATGGCGATGCTGGCCATGGCCCGGATACCGCAGGGCATGGCTTCCTCCCGAAGGACGACCTTAGGACTGTGGAGCGGATACAGCTCCTCCCCTCCCTGTCCGCCAAAGAGCATGAAGTAGGCGGACGGTGTACCGGTCATCTGATAAAAATAGGCAAAATCCTCGCTGAAGCCCATGGGTCGCTCCAGCTCCACGATGGCGTCGCCGCCCAGCTCGGCCGCGACCGCCTTTCTGGCGCAGTCCACCAGATCCGCGTCGTTGTAGGCGGCGGGATAGCCGTAGTAGTGATAGATATCCACCTTGCAGCCGGAAACGGACTCCATCCCCTTGCCGATGGCAAACATCTGCTGGCGGATGGTCTCCCGTACCTCCTCGGAAAAGGCCCGGGATACGCCTCCGAATTTCACCTCACTGGGAATCACATTGGGTGCGTCGCCGCTGTGGATGCTGCCGATGGAAAGGATCCCCGTCTCCAACGGGTCGATCCTGCGGGCGACGATCTGCTGCATATCCACGATCATCTGGCAGGCTGCCAGAATAGGGTCGTCCGTTTTCTGCGGCTCGGAGCCGTGTCCGCCCCGGCCAGTCACCGTCACGTCGTACAGGTCCACGGAGGTAGTCATGGACCCCGCCCGCATACCGATCTTACCCATGCGCTCTTTATCCGGCAGCATGTGGATGGCATAGATGGCATCTACATGGGGATTTTCCAAAACGCCCTTTTCCACCAGCTCCATGGCGCCGCCGGGAAGCGTATCCTCGCTGTGCTGGAAGATCAGCTTCACCGTTCCGCGAAACCGGTCCCTCATGCCGCAGAGCACCTTCGCCACACCCAGCAGCATGGACGCGTGCATGTCGTGCCCGCAGGCGTGCATCATCCCGGGCGTCTCGCTGGCAAAGGGCAGTCCGGTATCCTCGTACACCGGCAGCGCGTCGATGTCGGCCCGCAGGGCGACGCATTTACCCGGCCCCGCAGTGCCATGGATCAGGGCGACCACAGCCGTGGGGACAGGCTGCTCGATTTTGTCCACCCCGTATTCCGCCAGCTTTTCCCGAATCAGCGCGGAGGTCCGCACCTCCGACCGGCCGATCTCCGGATACCGGTGAATGTCTCTGCGGATAGCGACGATTTCGTCGATACATGCTTCCGCGCTAGTTTGAATCGCGCTCATGTTCATCAGGCTCCTTTCTCTTCTATCACCGCTGTGGCTGATAAGCCATGCAAAACGCCTGCAAAAGCGGTTGGTTTATCGAAATTGGCTGCGAACTTTCCCACCGAGTGTTTTCAGATTTTCTGTGTTGAGAGAGCCGCCGAATGAATCTTGATTTTTCGCTGCGGTCTATAAATTTAAGAGGGGCTTTTGTAAAACATCCACAAAAGTCCCTCTTAGATGAGTTCGCACAGACGTCTTTGCTCTGCTGTTTACTTTTCCAATCAAGCGTTTTTTGTCGAGCAAACAGTTAGTTTAGCTATTTAAACTGTATTATGACGTAAAACGTATAAACAGTCAATAGCCGTTAGCGAAAATTTATCCAAATTTTTTAAGAAATTCCCGTGCTTTATGGTCTTTTTGCCCAGACAGTACTCTTGCAGGCTCTGCGTTTTCATGTGCTTTATTTTTTTAAAAGTCCCTCATAGAGCGACAATATTGCAAAAATATGTACATATTGGCACACCGGCAGATTCTTGCCCCCTTTTAAAAAAAGTCGCGCCAATTGGAAGAAAAACCGATTCTTATTTGTATTTTATGCACATCTGCGGCGAACGTCCGAAAACAGGTAATGGCCGAGTCCGCACACGGTTAGACCTCCTCCCGCCGCCCAATAGAAGACGAGCAGGGATGAAACCGTTCCATAGATTTCAAATACTCCGGAAAGACAGCACCCAACGCTCAGCGTCGCCATGGCGCAGGCCCACAGGCAGCGCGTCGTCCGCCCCGGAGCACGCCTCGCCGAAAGCAGCAGAAAGGACGGCAGCGCCCCGCCCAGCAGCGGGATCAGGAAGAAAAGAAGCATACATTCTGAATAGACCCCGTGGCTGAACTGCTCGTATGCAAAGCCGAACACTCCGCACGCAGCCGCAGCAATCAGGTAGCCGCAGCCGCAGCGCCGCAAGGAAATTTTATCCGATGAAGACAATATCGCTCACTTTCCTCTCCTGAATACGCCTCCCGTCCGAAGTGGGGCAATTGACGACGGCACCGTTAAACACCATTGTGGATGAGCCTCCCCCGTCCAGATTGTAGGCGGTCTGCACACCCAGCTTCTGCATAAACTCAGCCAGTTCGTAAAGGGAGACGCCGGAGCTTGCCTCCGTGCGTCCGTCCGCCACAACAAACACATAGTGCAGCGGGCGGAGAATCCCGATGGCCGTCCGGGGATTGCTGGTTTTTGCTTTGTCCACCTCCGTGTTCTGCTCCACCGTGATCTCCCCGTCCTCCAGAAGGCCTGGACCAAAAGAGAGGACCTGCTGCGCACCGGCATCCAGCAGTTCCTCCGCCGTCACGTCTCCCTCCCGTACGATGGAAAAAGATCCGTCCGCGCCGATGACCAGATCCTGCTGTTCACCGCCTGCCGAGGTGCTGCGGTACAGCACGCCGTTCCGGATGACGTATCCGCTCCGGACGCCGTAGAAATCCCCGTTGATGGCAAGAATGGCCCCATTATCCGCGGCAATTTCAGACGTCGCGGCGGTCACGTTCTTCCCGTAAGTATTGTTGGCCAGCGCGGTTTTTAGCGTCTCCGCGCCGGTCAGCGTAATATCGGCCACGTAGAGATTCGTATCGTATGCGCGATATTGGGTGATCTGAATGGTGCAGTTATCGTCGTTATAGGAGCTGTCCGTTATCACGGCGGCACTCTCCGCCGCGCCGCCGCCTCCCGCTTCCGATGATGCTGCAATCGCGGAGGAAGACGCATTCTCCGTTACGGCGGAATAGCTGCGCGGAATCGCAAAGGCGTCCAGCAGAACATAGGCGGAGAATGCGGTCAGTGCCAGGCCGTAAAGCAGCGGCCAGCGATGCTTATTTTTCACGAAACCACCTCGGTATCCTCTGCCGCGGAAAGGCATCGCCCGCCGCGGAATCTTGTTCCTCCGCGGAGTTTCCGCGAAAAATCCAGAAGTGCTGGGCAAGAAAACTCAGCGTGAAAAAAGTGATCTCCGTCACCAGCTTGGCCGCAAATTTGTTGACGCCCAGGATTTCCGTTAAAGTGCTCAGCAGCACGGTGTTTCCCGCCAAAATGCAGGCCGCCAGCAAGAAATACTGCCCGCCGGTTTTTAGAGCACTCTCCCCGCTCCGAAAAACGAAGCGCCGGTTAATGGCAAAATTGACGCTGGCGCTGACTACGCGGGCCGCCACATTGGAGATCGGCACGCTGGCCGCGCCCATGTCGGACAGTAAGATCACCAGCAGACTGTACAGGCTGTAGTCGATAACAAAGCCCGCCAGCGAGGACGCGGCAAACTTTAAAATGCGGTTGTAAATCCGCAGGGAATCCCGGACGGGATGAAAATGGGAGCCGCTGTTATGCTCCAGATAGATGGTTTGAATGGGAATCTCCTGTATAGGAATTCCCCGCTGGGGGCACTCCAGCAACATGTTCATCTCGTATTCGTACCGCTCTCCCTCCATGCTTGCCAGCGCAGGCAGCAGCTCTGCGCCGAACGCCCGCAGGCCTGTCTGCGTGTCCTGGACACGTACTCCGCTGGACAAGCGGTAAACCCCGCAGGTTACGGCGTTTCCAAACCGACTCCGGGCGGGAGTCCCCGGTCCGAACGTGCGGACGCCCAGCGTCAGGGCCTCCGGCCGGCGAAGCGCCGCCTCCGCCACGCGGTCTGCGTCTTCCGCCGTATGCTGACCATCGGAATCCAACGTGACCAGAACGTCTTCTGCCGCCATGTGCTCTTGAATATAGGCCATACCGAACTTTAAGGCATGGCCTTTTCCTCTGTTTTCCGGATACGAAAGCACAATGGCCGGCGGCGGCACCGCCCGAAAAGTCTGCCGGTATGCCTCTTTGCTGCCGTCGTCCACCACGACGACGGCAAAGTCTCTTAACAACAGCGAACGGACCAGCCGTACAAGCGTTTCCCCAGGTTCGTAAGCTGGAATCAACGCAAATTTTCGGTGAGACACAAGATCATCTCCTTATAAGCTTCTTTTGCTTGACGGGCTCAGTGTATCCTGCGATGATTGAAAAAAACTATAAAATTTTTGTTGACTTGCGCACTTTCCGGTATACGTCTGCGCTGTCGGATTTTTTGTCAGATCGTTCAGGCGTGTAAAACCCGGCGAAAAGGCGCGGTTCAGGGGCAGCACGGCGTCCTTTCGGCGCTGCCCAAAGCCAATTTTAAAAAAGTGTATACAAATCGTGTAGAACGTGGTATACTATGCTGTGTATTTTCTATATAGCGTTTCGCGCGCAGCGCGTTGAGCAGCGAAAATTTGCCGCTCCGCCGCCGCGGAACATTGGTTTTTTGTATTTCACCGGGCAGAACTGCGGTTCCATTCCGGTTTAATAAACGGACAATCTCACAGGGTGCAGCGCGGACGCAGCGCGCCTTTCCGCCGGCGAAACGGGGTCGGACGGAGGCGGGTCGTCCTTGGTTTGGTGCGGCTTTTTGCGATGCAAGGAGCTTTTGCACCTTATTTTGGTATGCGTTTTTTCGCCGGGCATTCAGGGATATCTCCGTATTTTTACATACTTAAATAATAAAGGAGTTCTCTATCTATGGCAGAAAAACTGAAAATTATCCCTCTCGGGGGACTGGACGAGATCGGCAAAAACATGACCGTCTACGAGTGCGGCGGCGAGATGATCGTCGTGGACTGCGGCATGGCCTTTCCCGGAGACGACATGTATGGCATCGATCTTGTGATACCAGACGTAACGTACCTCATCAAAAATCGCGCGCGGGTCCGTGGTCTGTTTATAACCCACGGGCACGAGGACCACATCGGGGCCATCCCCTACGTGCTCAAGCAGATTAACCTCCCCATCTACTGCACTCGGTTCACCGCCGGTCTTATCAAGCTGAAGCTGGAGGAGCACGGGCTTATAAAATCCACCAAGCTCATCACCGTTGAGCCGGGTGAAACCGTTCGTGCGGGAAAATTCAACGTGGAATTTATCCATGTGAACCACTCCATTGCGGATTCCGTGGCCTTTGCTATCCATACCCACATGGGGACGGTCGTCCACACCGGCGACTTCAAGATCGACTCCACCCCCATTGACGGAGAGTTCATGGACCTGGCCCGTCTGGGTGCGCTGGGGAAAGAGGGCGTGCTGGCCCTGTGCGCCGACTCCACCAATGTGGAGCGTCCCGGCTTTACCCCTTCGGAAAAGACCGTTGGAGCCACCTTTATGCGCCAGTTCACCGGATGCAACGAGCGTATCATTGTCACCACCTTCGCCTCCAATGTCCACCGCATCCAGCAGGTGCTGGACGCCGCCGCCGCCACAGAGCGGAAGGTGGCCGTTACAGGCCGGAGCATGGAAAACATGATGAAAGTCTCCACAGAGCTGGGCTATATGAAGGTGCCCAAAAACACGCTTCTGGATCTCAATAAGATCAAGGGTCTTCCCAAGAACAAGCAGGTCATCGTCACCACCGGCTCCCAGGGTGAGGAAATGAGCGCGCTGTACCGTATGGCGTTTTCCACTCACCGTCAGGTGGAGCTGGGCGCGGGGGACAAGGTTATCATCTCCGCCTCCGCCATCCCCGGCAACGAGGTCACGGTGGGCCGGGTCATCAATGAGCTGTTCCGTAAGGGTGTCAATGTGATCTATGATCGGGCGGATATGCTCCATGTCTCCGGCCACGCCTGTCAGGAGGAGCTGAAAATCGTCCACGCGCTGACGAAGCCCCGTTTCTTCATCCCGGTCCATGGTGAGCAGCGAATGCTCCAAATCCACTCCAATCTGGCCCAGTCCATGGGTATGGATCGCAATCACATTGCCATCGCTGAAAACGGCTCCGTCATTGAGATCACAGGAAAGAGCATGAAGCTCAACGGCACCGTCCCCTCCGGCGAGGTGTATATAGACGGCTCCGGCGTGGGCGATGTGGGCGCCGTGGTAATGCGGGACCGCAAACGTCTCGCTGAGGACGGTATGGTGGTGGTCATCCTGCCCATCTCCTCTCACGACGGGCAGCTGCTCTCCAAACCTGAAATTGTCACCCGGGGCTTTATCTACGTGAAGGAGTCCGACGATATGATGCGGGAACTGCAGAATATCGCCATGACGGCGGCCTCCAACGCCCCCCGCCAAAAAGGCCGGGACGACAGTGAGCTGCGCAGCGCGGTAAAAACCGCCGTCAGCAATTATCTCTTCAAAAGTACCCAGCGTAACCCCATGGTCATTCCCGTGGTCTCAAAGCTATAATATCAAAGCCTCCGGCTAGCCGGAGGCTTTTTTTTACCCTCAGCAAAGCTGAGGATCCTATTCGCACCGTAAAGAAATTTGCCGGTGCAGATGCTATATTAACCGCACAACTGGGAAAAATAGATATCCTCAAAAGCGGTTTAAATGGTAAATCGTCCTCTTTTTGAGATTTTCGGTCAAAGCAGACCGACGGCACATTTCCAGACAGTTCCAGCGTAACCAGCCGCATAGGAAAACAAATCCTGCGGATACTAAACCCACCAAACCAAATGATACCTTAGGAGGAAGTTATAGATGAAAGCCACTGGAATTGTACGCCGCATCGACGACCTTGGCCGAGTGGTCATTCCCAAGGAAATTCGCCGCACCATGCGTATCCGCGAGGGTGACCCGTCACATATGACATTGACATGGTGGGAGCGGTTCTGCTTTGGGATGTTGGATTTTGCAAAACGCACGGGTTGGAAATATACATAGAGGGGAAACACTCTCCGGCTGGTGCCTGACTTGGCAGTCGGGTTATTCTACAGACCGAGGAGAGTCTGCAACAGATTGTGTTGCAGACTCTCCTTTTAGGATGCGGATGGCCCCGTTCATTACTCTTGTGTACTCCCAAATACATTCTCCACTGAATAAAGGCCCGCCGGCTTGCCTTCCAGAAATGCCGCGCAATCGCAGGCTCCATGGGCAAAGCAATCCATATTGTAGGAGTGCTGCGCAATCTCAAGCCGCTCCCCCATACCTCCGAGAAAAACAATGTGGCTGCTGGGAATATCTCCGGCACGCAGGGAGTGGAAGCCAATGGAACCGGAGCTTCTCGCGCCATGCCCCCGGTGGCCAAATTCGGCCACGTTCTCCAGGACGACTCCCTGCGCATTGGCGATCGTCCTGCCCAACTCCAGTGCGGTTCCGCTGGGCGCGTCCAGCTTCCAGCGGTCGTGCATGTCCAAAATTTCTACGTCCACCTGGTCGCCCAGTTCACCTGAGACCATTTCAAGGAACCGGTTCATCAGAAATACCATTCGGGAGGTGTTGGCGGCGCGCACAATCGGAATCTGCTTTGACGCCGCCAGAAAAAGGCTGTTTTCCTCCTCGCTCAGGCCGGTCGTCCCACAGACCAGAGCCTTTCGGTGCCGAAGGGCAGACTCCAGTACCACAGGGGCCATCTTCCTGACGGAGAAGTCGATGACGGCATCGCAGCTATCAATCACCGTTTCAATATTCTCCACCACAGGCACACCCAAGGCTCTTCCGACCAAGGCAACCTCGCCCAAGTCACGGCCTATATAGTCGCCGCCCGGAACTCCCACGCCAGCGGCTAACTCCAGCCCCTCTCTTGCAGCAGCCACACGTACAATGGCACTTCCCATTTTGCCTCTTGGCGCGATAACAACCAGTTTCATATTTATGACCCTACCTTTCCGCTGCGCTGCAAGACAAAAAAGGGGACAAAACGCAGTGTCTCAAACGCAGCTTGTCTAAATTTGCCAAGCTCCTGTCAACGTGTTTCAATCTTCTCTCATTGCTCATATTTAACGTCCCGTCTGGTTCCCCTCCCATTTATGCTGCCGCAATGTGGATTACTATTTATTAATATATATACAGATCCTGAAAAATGTAAATGGCTATTTTGGGACAATTACAGCATCTCCAGTAACGCCTCCATGCGGGTACGCAGCTGTTCCAAATCCGAAGTAGAATAATCCGCTTCGATTTTCAGATACGGTAGTTTTAATTCATCCGCCAAGGAACAAACACTGTCTGCTTCCACCGCATAGGTGTGACATGCCTGTAAAACAATTTCGACGATGGCGTCCGCATGATAGCCCTCCGCCAGTTTTGCCAGCAGCTCCATACGGTGGCGGTTTGGCGTCATAACCGAGCAGCCAATGTTAAGATAGCGCCGGGCAATAGCCTCCACAATGTCTTCCGCCTCCTCATCCACCATCTGCCAGGCGGCCTTGATTCCGCTGCAGTTTTCAAAGCAGACCACTACGCCTCCCAGATCTTCGATGACCCCCACGGTCTTTTCCAAAACCCCGCCGATTGGGCACCCGGTAATCAAGATCCTCTTGGCGCCGGAAGGCACCGGACACTCTCCCCGCTGATAGGCTTTCACAACCTCGCCTCTCAGCTGTTCCAGCGACTGCAGGATTTCCTCCCGATGCAGCCGGAATCCGGCACCCTCCAGGGCCTTGTATAACTGGTAGCCCCACATGGGAGGCGGGTCCAGCCGCTGTAATTCCATCAAGGAACAGCGCAATGCGCGTTCCTGGTTGCGAATATGAGCAGCCTGGCGCAGTTTTTCCTCGGTGATGTCTGCTTGAAACCGATCCTCCAGATAGGAGATAAAACGGCGCAGCTCCTGCGTCCACATTTCCTGTGCATAATCGCAGTCGGAGCCTTGGGGAAGATGGAGTACATAGACCTCTTTGATCCGGCCTAAAAGCTCATACATCTTCTTTTTCCCGTCACAGGTCGTCTCCCCCACAATCAGATCGGAAAAATAGGTGTAGGGACACTTGTCCGTCACAGCGAAACCGTAGCTTGATTTGATCAGCGGGCACAAGTTCTTTGGAAGATGAGCCTCGGCGGCACCCACCGTCTCATTGCTCATGCCGCAGAGGCTCACCGGGATAATTCCGGCTGCGTCCAGAATTTCGCAGGGTGTAAACGTGCAGAAGATACCCGCAATCAGGCCGCCTTCCTCCTTAATCTGCTTGACCCGAAGAAATCCGCTGCGCCTGGCTTCTGAAAATTCTTCAAATTGCTCGGGAAGACTTTTTACCATAGCATACCTCACCTTTCAATTTTCTGAAATAGGATGCTCAGCCCGTCTGCTTTTCTCCATTCCGGCAGGGCTTTTGCGCAAACCGTGCCGCTTGCCGTCAATTTTTATCCCCATCATACCAGAGAACTCAGTACTGTCAAGGGCTGTGCTTTTATGAAAACGGCCCGGGCCTCTGTAAGTAAAAGAGCTGTACAGTCGTTTTTCTGACTGTTTTTATGAGTTCGCTCCTTGTGCTAGAGGCGATGTATGATACTGTCCGTATCGGCAATGAAACGGCTGCCATTGCATCCCTGACTGAGCAGTTGGGCGGTGCGCTGTACGGGGTCGATCCTTCCCTCGGAAGTACCATTCCTTAATCAACCAAGCCACTGGCTCTGATTGTCCCTGCGCGCGTATGTAAAATTGTTTCGGTTTTCCCATTGTAGCAAAAATGCATAGCAGAATGCGTTTTCTTCATGCCGAAATCCATTGCCTGTACGTTCAAAAAATGTTAACATTTTAATGTTCCAGCTTCGGATACTGCAAGCCATCCAAAGCGGTACACGGCAGGGCTTTTTTACGGCTTTGACCCATTTTTAGAAAGAAAATGAGGGAAGAACATGGAAAACAAAAAGAAGTATCCTTTCGGGTTCTACGTCTGCTCCTTCACCTTTACGCTGGAGCGTATGGCGTTTTACTCCTCCAAATGGCTGATCGCCATCTGGATCGTTGCCGCAACTGCGAAAGGCGGTCTGGGGCTTGAACCCGCACAGGGCGCTATGATGTCTGCCAACTTTGTGGCGTTCACCTACATCACCCCCATGATCGGCGGCTATATTGCAGACCACTGGATCAGTCCCCGCATCTGTGTTACAGTCGGCGCAATTTTGATGGGCGCCGGTTACGTTTGCGGCTATTTTGCCACCGGCTCCGCGATGGTGTGGATGATGATTATTCTGGTCTCCATCGGCACTGGCCTTTTCAAGGGCAACCTGTCCGGCGTCAACGGCCAGCAGTTTCATGAGAAGGAGATTCTGGACTCCGCTTTTACCATCCAGTACTCCTTTGTCAACATCGGCTCTCTGATCGGCACCACATTCGTTGCTTTTGTCGCCCGCGCCGTAAGCTACAACTTCTGCTTCCTGGTCTGCGGGATCTTGCTGTTTCTGGATGCCGCCTGGTTCGGCATTCTCGGCAAAAAGCATCTGGGCGAGTGCGGTAAGTATCCCTTTAAGCAGGGCCAGGTCAAAGAGCGTACCGCAGCTGTTTCCAGAACTCCTTTGACCCACTCCCAGCGGGACAAGGTATTTGCGATTGTCATGGTCACCATTTTCTCCATTGTCTTCTGGCTGGTCTGGTATCTGACCTACATGCCCGTCTACTATTACTGGGGTCCCGATTCGGGTTGCCTGAACCACGCCAACTGGATGATCGGTAGCTTCACCGTTCCCTCTTCCTGGTTCGATTCCGTCAACGGTCTTGCCTGCATTCTCCTCGGGCCGGTGCTGGCCGCATTCTGGTCCAAGAAGGCACAGACTCCCAAGGGCGACCTGAGCATGTTCAAAAAGACCGGTCTGGGTATGGTCTTCATGGGCCTTGCTTTCATGGTGATGTGCTTTGCAGATATCATCCGCGGTGAAAACCAGGCAAGCCTCCTGTGGATTCTGGCAGTCGGCCTTCTGATGTCTTTGGGTGAGATGGTGTTCAGCCCCCTGGGCAACTCCTTTATCACCAAGTTCGCACCCAAGGAGCTGCTGGGTCTGCTGTTGGGCTTCTGGGCATTCGCCATATTTATTCCTGCAAAGTCTTACGGCTATCTGTTCGCGATTCTGGAAAAGCAAAACTTTGTTGCCGGTTACGGCACGGTTGGCTTGATTGTTCTTGCCTGCGGCGTTGTTCTGTGGTTCGCCGACAAGAAGCTCAATAAGCTGCTCACCGCAGAGGACTAATTTCAAATTAAATCATCTGGCGTCTTTTTTCTCCGGCGCTGACGGGGCGTCTCAGCAGTTTGACTGAGACGCCCCGTTTCTAAAATATAGAATGGTCAGGGAGGTTCAGCAAATGAATGTTGCAGAACGGATTATCAAGCTGCGTTCCTTGATGGCACAGGCGGACATGGACGCATATGTCGTTCCCTCTGCCGACAACCACCAGAGCGAGTATGTAGGCGAACATTTTAAGTGCCGCCGCTTTATTACCGGATTTACCGGCTCTGCCGGTACTGCTGTCTTCACGCAGAGCAAGGCGGGACTTTGGACGGACGGCCGCTACTTTGAGCAGGCGGAGCATCAGCTCGCCGGAAGCGGCGTTGAGCTGTACCGCATGCGCGAACCCGGCGTTCCCACCGTGGAGGAATTCCTGGCGGCGGAGCTTCCGGAAAACGGTGTGCTGGGTTTTGACGGGCGTGTGCTTTCCGTGGAAGAGGGCAAGGATTTTGAAGCCGCTCTTTCCTATAAAAACATTCGCTTTACCTTTGAAGAGGATTTGGTCGGCAAGGTCTGGACGGATCGCCCGCCCCTTTCTGAAGAACCCGCGTTCCTGCTGGTGGAGAAGTACACCGGCGAAAGCGCCGCTCATAAGCTCGCCCGCGTCCGCGAGGAAATGCGTCAAGTTGGTGCAACCGTCCATGTGCTGGCATCTCTGGATGATGTTTCGTGGCTCATCAATCTACGCGGCAACGATATTGAATATTCTCCCCTGCTGTTGTCCTACGCATTGATTTATATGGATGAGGCACTGCTTTTCATGGATGAGCGCAAGCTTAATGCCGAATGCCGCGCCTATGTGAATGAAAACGGCTTTACTCTGCGTCCCTACAATGATATCTACAAAGAGATCACCCGCCTTGCGAAGCAGGAGACGATTCTCCTCGACCCCATGAAGCTGAATTTTGCCCTTTACAAGAGTATTCCTGACAATATTCGCAAAGTAGAGCGTCCCAATCCCACCATTTTGATGAAGGCAATGAAGAACCAGGTGGAGCTGTCCAACATCCGCGAAGCCCATATCAAGGACGGCGTTGCCGTCACCCGTTTTATGCGCTGGGTTAAACAGCACGCCGGTGAGGATACTCTGACCGAGCTTTCCGCCACCGACCAGCTGATTGCTTTCCGCAAAGAGCAGGATGGCTATTACTGGGACAGCTTTGAACCCATCTGCGCATACCGCGATCACGCCGCCATGATGCATTATACCTCTACACCGGAGACCGATGTCGTCATGAAGCCCGGCGCACTGTTCCTCAACGACACCGGCGGAAACTACAGCGAAGGCTCCACCGATATTACCCGCACCTTTGCGGTCGGCTCCGTTTCACAGGAACTAAAGGTTCACTTCACCGCTGTGCTGCGCTCTATGATGCGCCTGGCCTCGGCCAACTTCCTCCATGGCTGTACCGGCTATAATCTGGACATTCTGGCGCGCGGCCCTGTGTGGGATCTCGGCATCGACTTCCGCTGCGGTACGGGACACGGCGTCGGTTACATGCTCAGTATCCACGAACCCCCCACCGGCTTCCGCTGGTACGTTGTACCCGCCAAAAACGAAACACATCCGCTGGAGGAAGGTATGGTGCTGACCGACGAGCCGGGCATTTACGTGGAAGGCTCTCACGGTATCCGTATCGAAAACGAGATGGTGGTTCAAAAGGGTGACGCCAACGAATACGGACAGTTCATGCATTTCGAGACGCTGACCTTCGTTCCCATTGACCTTGACGCCATCGACCCCACGTTGATGAATGATCAGGAGCGCGCATGGCTGAACAATTATCACCGCGCTGTCTACGATAAACTCGCTCCCCGCATGACTGCCGATGAGCGGGAGTGGCTGGCTCGATATACGCGCGCCATCTAATCTGAAACAACCCGAAAATGCGGCGAGCAGGAGTCCGGAAAAAGCAAACAGCAGGAAGGGTCCTTGATCCTTTCTGCTGTTCTCTTTGGAGATTTAATTTTTTTATTTCAGCGCACTTCGTTAACCTGCTGTGCCTCCCCACGGGCAAAGGCGGTCAAATCCTGAATCATACGACTTCGTTTCTGCCGCTGGTTCTGCCTGGGAATAACCATGGACAGCATACGCGTTTGTTCCGGCAAAAAGGGGCGCGCCACAACATTCGCACTGCTGCCCCGCAGCGTCATTGCCGTTACCATGGAAACCCCCATGCCTCTGGCGACCATGGAGAGAATACAATCGTCGCCGCGCACCCGAAACCGCTTGGGCGGAGTCAGACCGGTATTTCCAAGCACCTGCGTAATATACTCGTCCGTTCCGCTTTCCTGCAAAATATAGGGATATTGCAAAAGCTGCGCAGGTTCCACCGCCTCTTGCGCAGCAAGGGGGTGCTTCGGCGGCAGTACCGCCATGATTGGCTCGCGCAAAAGTTCTACGATCTGCGCCTCGATCACAGGATAGGGCGGCGATGTAAATGCAACATCGATCACACCCTGCTTCGCCAAAAACTCGATCTCGCCATGGTCGGCAACAATGATCTGATATTCAAGCTGAGGATATTTTTCCAGCATGGACTGCATCACATTCGGCAGAAAACGCTGGGAAAAGCTCTCTGAGCAGGCAACACAGAGTCGGTCGGAGGCTCTATACTTTATTCGGTGGACGATTTCATTGAAATTATCCGCATCTCGCAGCAGAATGCGTAAGTATGGCTCGATCTTTTTTGCCTCCGCGGTGGGGCGCACACCATCTTTCTCCCGCACCAGCAAGGGAAATCCGAACTCACCCTCCAGCGAGGTGATCATGCGGCTCAAATTGGATTGCGTATAGTTCATCTGCTTTGCGGCCTTGGAAAGGTTTCCCACTTCCATGGCGTACAAGAGTGCATAATACTTTGTCAGGTTCAAGAAAAGCCCTTCCTTTCACGATTCTTGCAGACTGCTTTGTCACGCATAAAATAATTCATGCGCGGTTTGGCAGCAGGTCGAAAAAAACAGCCACTGCTCCAAAAGGACTGTGCCCTTTTGGAGCAGGCTGCATTTACTCCTGCCTTGCCTGTAGCCGGCGAGGCTGAGAGACTCGCCAAATAAATAGCCCTAGTAAGACCACCAGCATCCCGCCTCCGATCAGCTCTGCCTCGTAGGAAAGATTGTCCGCCTGGGTTTTCATAGCTGGCGCGGCGGAAAGCACCACGCTCAGCGCACAGGCTATCAGCGCAATCGTTGCAATCACCACGGCGCTCTCCGTGTTGCGGCACATTGCATACGGACGCACCTCATTCGGATGATCACTGCGCAGTTTGATATAAGCGGCAAACAGCAACACATAGGGAATCATCCCCGTCAAGGCCGTAATGCTGACCAGAATGTTATAAATGTACTCCACTGCCGGCAGCAACGACGTTCCCAGCAGAATCACGGTGACAAAGATCGCCTGTCCATAAACGGCGCGGGTCGGCATCCCCTCGGCGTTACACTCCATGATCTTATCGGAAAAAACGCCGCGGCTGACACTGCCGAACAGCATCTTGACCGGCGAGGCCACATACAGCACCACACTGCCTGCAACGGACACTGCAATTCCCACCGCCATCAGACGTACGAACCACATACCAATCCCCAGTGACGCCGCCGCGCGGGCGATGGCGTCGAGAATGCCGGTGGTTCCGGTAATTTCCTCTGTGGGCATCACCATGGTAATGGCGATTGAGCCAAAAATGTAAAGTCCCGCGATAATGGCTGCCGCCGTAAAGATTGCCCGTGGGATTGTCTTTTGCGGTCGGTCAATGGAGGTGACAAAGTTCGCGCAGACCTCCGTGCCGGACAGGGCAAACATCAAGGTTGAATAGGCAACCATCGCGTCCATGTCAATGTTTGGCGTAAGCTCCGTCCGGTAATCGGCAACGCAGGGCAGGGTCTTCAGCAGCAGAACGGACGCAGCGGCAAGCGCGATCATCACCACCGTCGGAATGGTGGAGCCCATGGCACTGGCAGTGGTGAACATTTTCGCCCGCGCCAGCCCCTTTGTGCTGATAAAAGACAGTATCCAAAACATCACCACGGAAACGCTCAGCACCAACCATTTGTTTTCCGACAATTCTTTATGCCCGAACACATAGGTCATATTGATCACGAAGAATGTTAAAAAACCGGCGTACCAGAAGGCTTTGCCTGTCCAGTTGAGCCATGCTGCCAAAAAGCCTGTTTTTTCGCCAAACGCCTCCCTCACCCACGCATAGAGCCCGCCGTCGGTGGGGTATGTGGACGCAAGCTCGGCACAGATCAGCGACTCCGGGATAAAAAAGACAACCGCGCACAGCACCCACATCGGTATCGCGCCGACGCCAAATCCGAAACTTGCCGCCGTGGACTTTGCAATCCAGCGAATACCGTATTGGGCCGTGACATTGATGAACACAAGATCCCAAAATTTAATGGTTGCCTTTTCTTCCATCATATCCCCCTATGCCGATGAAGATCACACCACCAGCAGATCCTTCGTAAAGCGATTCAGGACTTCGCAGCCGTCTTTGGTAATCAGAACCAGATCCTCAATCCGAACGCCGACCTCACCGGGGATATAAATGCCCGGCTCCACGGAAAAGACCATACCCGGCTTGATGACTTCTTCGTTGACAGAGGAAACATCTCCGAATTCGTGATCCTCGATTCCGATATTATGACCGGTGCGATGGGTGAAATACTGACCGTATCCCTTTTCGGTGATATAATCGCGGCAAGCGTTATCCACATCGCAGAAGCGATTGCCGGGCTTTGCGGCGGCAATACCCCGCAGGTTCGCCTCCAGGACCACATGATAAACCTCACGTGCCTTTTCGGACGCCTCGCCAAGGAACACCGTGCGGGTCATATCAGAGCAATAGCCATCCTTTACGCCGCCGATATCGAGCACGACGGCATCACCGCGCTTTCCAAGCGTCACCTTGTCGGTGGCATGGTGCGGATCGGCGGCGTTTGCACCGTAGCCAACGATCGGATCGAAGGAAACTCCCTCGCAGCCGGCCTTTTCATACTCGTCCAAAAGAATATCTGCAACGCCCTGCTCGGTCAGGCCGTCGGCAACGTGGCGATACAGTTTTTCCATGACCATGTCGTTCACCTGAGAAGATACACGCATCAGCTCCTGCTCCTTTTCATCTTTAATCTGGCGGATATGATCCACAATCACCGAGCTGTTTACAAAACGGCAGCCCGGACGCAGTTCCATCAAACGCAGCAGGAATTTTGCAGGCCACACTTTGTCAACACCGAAGGTCTTTCCGTCTTTCACATACTTGGCAAGAACTGCAACGCAGTCGTCGACATCATCGTAATACTCAATATCGAAGCTGAATTTGTTGCCCTGCGGAAACAGCTTGTTCAGAATCATCTGCACCTTGCCATCAATGTTCAGGAACAGGGTCATCAGGCGTTCTCCCGGATGAATCCAGCAGCCTGTCAAATAATAGATGGAGGCAGGATCAGAAATAATCATCTGTTCCACATGGTTTTCTTTCATGGCTTTCATAATTTTTGCAAGTCTCGTATTTTCCATAGTAAACCTCCGCAATCAATAAAATAGTGATGCCGCTTCGATCAGCAACATCCTTATTTACAGATTATGCCGTTTACCGACGAAATAGCGCGTAAAAACCGCGTGATAACCGCGTTTCACTTGTGAATTTCTCCTGTTTTATTCAATTATTTTCAAATATTCTGTTAAAAACGCAAATACCGACTTATGGGAACTCATGGATGCCTGACAAAAACACCGCCCGGGAAACTTCCCAGGCGATGTTTATCTGTTCAAACGGGCGTCATAATTCGGCTGCCAATCGGCATACGGTTATGAAATACAGGAGTGTGGAACGGAGGCGGTCATACTGTATCAGGCAATCTTAGGCGCAATCCTGGCCGGTATTTTTACCGCTCTGGAATCCAGCGTCAACTCTCAGCTGGCAAAACAGCTCACACCCAGCATTGCAACGCTGCACAGCCTTGTTACAGGAGCTGTTCTCATGGCCGCCATCAGCATTCTCAGAGGCTCTTATACCCGCTATATCCGCGTCCTTCATGTAAACCCGATCTGGCTGATCGGAGGACTTTTCGGCGCCATGATTATCTATTTATCCTCAAAATCCATCCCTGTGCTGGGCGTTTCCAAAACACTCACGCTGATTCTCGCCGCCCAGATTATCACAGGTGTTGTAATTGATACGCTGGTCAATCACATCGGTATTGACCTTTATAAAATATTCGGCGTCACATTTCTGTTGCTGGGAGCCAATCTGGTTATACGATGAAAACCGCCGTCGCAGGGAGCTGCTTGTCAGCAGCCCGCCAGTGCGGCTTCGGCTTCGCTTTTCAGTTCTGCAATCAATTCTCTAACGGGAACAATTTCTTTAACCCTGTGCACATTACTGCCCACAAAAATCAGCCCGTCATCTACCTTTCCCGTCACTGCATTGATCAGAGCCTTTGAGATACAGTATGGGGCCACCTTTGGATTGCAGCCCTTCAGGCAGCTGAAGCAGCCCTTTATATCGTCTCCGCATTCCGCCACTCTCTTTATGAACGCATTGTTCAGCGCTCTGCCCGGCATACCCACCGGGCTTTTGATGATGACTATATCTTCTTCCTTCGCGTTGACATATGCTTCCTTATATGCACGATCCGCATCGCATTCGTCGGTCGCCACAAAACGGGTTGCCATCTGGACGCCGTCTGCGCCAGCGCGAATGCATTCGGCAATATCCGAGCCGTCAAAAATTCCGCCGCCCGCAATCACGGGAATATGCTTTTTAAATTTCTCCCCAAACGGTTTTACAGCTTCGATCACTTCTTTTACCGTATCAAGCAGCTTGGGCTTATCCGGTCCCGCCAAAACTTCGGGAGAATATCCTAAATGCCCGCCGGCCTCTGTCCCTTCTACCACAACCATATCTGCGGTAGTGTCAAAATGTTGATTCCAAAATTTCAAAATGACTTCCGCGGCCTTACCCGAGGATACAATCGGCGCAATCCGGGTTTTAGACCCCTTCACAATCCCGGGAAGCCTCAGCGGAAGCCCGGCCCCGGAAACGATCAGATCAATCCCTTCATCGACCGCAGCTTTTGCCAATTCCTGATACTGATTCATTGCCACGAGTAAGTTTAATCCAATAATTCCCTTCGGAGCCAGTTGTCTGGCCTTTCGGATCTCGCTCACCAGCGCCCTCAAATTGACCTCAAACGTATGATTGGAAAAGTCAGGTTCCCGATACCCGATGTTGACGCCGGATATCATTCCGATCCCGCCTTCATTTGCAACCGCTGCCGCAAGTCGGGCTCCGGACACACCGATGCCCATGGCTCCTTGAACGATGGGCACCGTCGCAGTGAGCCCGTTCAATTCAATTTTGGGAAGTTTCATTTTGTACCTCACTTTATATGGATAAGTAAAGTATATACTTTTTTCAGTTTTTATGCAATGCATGAATCACAAGGGAACCGCCCATTTAATTGTAAAATGAACACCCAAATATGGTAAAATAGAAGAAATAGTGCAGACGATAGGCAGCACGAGTCAGCCGAGCTTCAGCGAAAAAAGAACTATAACGCGTGCGCCCCGACATATCGCCAGGGCGCACGCGTTCCGTTTCCCGAAATAATCGGTCGTTCTTTTCACCAGGCTAAAGTGCCTGTCTCAGTTTTTCCGAGCGCATAGTCAGCATGGCATTGGTTTCCTCGCCCCAGCTGTAATTGCGCATATATTCGCCGTTATAGACACGGATCGCCCGTGGATCGCCCTCTAAAAAGCGATAGTAATCACAGTCCAGCAGTTTTACGTTGACACTGCGCTGATTGCGCATATCAATCAGAAGATCCCCGATCCCCGCATCCGTCAGGTTCCGGCGCAGTTGGGTAAGCGTCTTGCGGTACACGCTGCCGGCAAGGGAGTCATGGGGCCGATCCTCCCACAGAACGGAAATTGCCTCCTCCGCACTGACCGACGCACCCCGCCGGTCGATCAGATAGGCTAGGAGCTCCTTCGCCCGCGCATTTGGAAATTTGACCATAATGTCATCCACAAACACATCAAAATTGCCAAATGTGGTAGCGCGTATTCGTTTTACCGTACCAACCAGCTGCTTTTGCGCCGTCTCCACTTCTTCACGAATACGGTTCGGATGGGCAGGCTTGAGCAGATACCCATTCCCCCGTATACCAAACGCATCTACCGCATATTGGGCGTGCGCGGTGACAAACACAAGATAAATGTCAGGGTACAGTCCACGCAGCTGCCTTCCCAACTCAATGCCGTTCAGTTCTGCCATTTCAATGTCCAAAAACGCGATATCGACCGGATTCCCGCGAGCAAACGTCAGTGCCTGCGCCGCGTTTTCAAATGCGTGCAGCGACGTGATCTGGGCATAGGCGCCAAGGGCACGGGTCATAAATTGTAAGGAAAGGCTTTCGTCATCAATCACGATACAATTCATGCCAGCCCTCCTTCCTTACAGTCAACCGCGTTTACGCGGCAGAATAAGAGTTACAAGCGTCCCCGTGGGTGTACTTTTGATTTGCAGGTCGCCGGAGGCGTTGATTTGCAAGCGGGTACGCACATTGTGAATTCCAATGTGCAGTTCGCCGTCAAAGGCGGGATCCTCCAGCACCCGCTGCGCGTCAAAGCCGTTGCCGTCATCGCGCACAGTGACATAAATATTCTTTGTGTCTCCAAACGAACGAATTTGGATTTCACCGCCCGCCGTTTTCTTTGTTACCCCATAGCGAACCGCATTTTCAACGATCGGCTGGAGCGACAGGGGCGGAATGAGAAAATCTTCCTCCTCCAGCACCCAGCGCACCCGCAGGCGTTTGCCAAAACGCATTGACTCCAGCTTCAGATAATTACGGGTATGCGCCGCTTCCTCGGAAAAGGGAATCAGCTCCTGCTTCTCAAGAAAATTCATGTCGCTGCGCAGGTATTCCGAAAAGTCCACGATGGCGGTCTCCGCCTGTGCCGCATCGATCACGCACAGGCACCGGATGGTATTGAGTACATTGTAGATAAAGTGCGGACGGATCTGACTGAGCATCATGGCGGCCTTCTGCTGCTCTGCAGAAATTTGCAGCTCCACCGCCTCCGCCGCCTTAGCGTGCAGCTCGCCGTTGATCAGCATGGAAGCATGGTATATATAACCCATGCAGGCCATTGTGGATAAAAGTCCGAAGCGCAGCTGCGTGTGATAATGATAGATCACAAAATCCGCCGCAAACACCATCAAATTGACCACTACAAGTACAAAGGAGATCAGCCGTCCGCCGGATACACCGTAACTTACAATCTGAACGTACTGGTTGCGCATTATGCAAACAAACAGCACAATCATGTTTAAATGCTGCAAGATCACACAGGACATGGCGGGCACACCCGTGAGTGTTGCGATAAATACGGCGGTGTAAAAGGCAATATAGTAAATAAACAGCAGACGCGCCGTGTGTACGATGGAGCGATTCTCCGCCGCCTCGTTCAAATAGCAAACCAGCGTCACCGGCAAAAGCCACAAGGCCGACAGTCCAACCCAAGAAAGCCAGTCTGGCATGGCGACAAGCACACGGCCGGAAAGTCCCTGATAAAAGTCCCACATGCCCAGCTGGATCGCCGCCATGCCAAGGGTCAAGAGCCGATAATCCGCCCGGTAATAGCGGCGGTTTTTAAAAAGGTTGAAATTTAATAGCAGATATCCTCCATAAAAGAGATTGGATACGCTCAGGAGGAAGAAAGGAAGCTCCTCTAAAATCGAGTATAGCTGGCAAGCAATGCCGCTGTCAAGATACAAGTCGCCTATATAGACAACGGTATTGTCCTTCCACGAAAGGTCCAATGTCAGGACCTTTCCCGCATCGGCGGGGGAAAGATCCACATACTGCCAGGAATACGGCATGGTCAGCGATTGCAGCGCACCCGTTCCGTCATAATGATAGATCTCCTCTCCGTCGATCCTGACGGACAGTGCAATCAGCGATGTGCGGAACATCAGCACATCGTCCGCATTCAAAAATTCCGGCAGACGGCGGAACAAATGCAGCGTGTTGCCCTGTACGTGAAAATCCTCTCCCAGCGCCATCATTCGCGTCTCCTCTCGAGAGGAGAGCGTCCAGTCATCGGTGAAGGAATAGGGCGTCATCCGCGTCAGCTGTTCCTGCGGCAGAAGGTTGGCATAGCAGCAGATCAGCAGCAGTGACACCGCGATCGCAGTCAGCAGGATGGTCAAAAATTTGTTTCGTCTTTTTGTTTCCATCACAACCGCCCTCTCCGCTCCGTTTCCGCCGTCTTCAATGCTCAGTCGTTAGCATTCAGCCACTGGCGCATCAGAGCGATATACTGCTCATTTTCCTCCACAAAGCTCATATGGCGGCAGGCGCGGAAAAGCTCCCATTTTGCATTGGGAATCCGATCATACATGTATTTCGCTATATAAGGTGTGCACAGATCGTTTCCTCCGCTGATCACAAGCGACGGCTCGCGGATATCTCCCAACTGCTTGGTCACATCGTAATTCCGCAGGGTACCCAGCGGGGTGAATTCATTGGGACCCCAGCCAACCACATAGGATTCTTTTCCCTTTTTCACCTTGCGGCGCAGGCATTCGGGAGAGTCCTCCGTCACTTTGCCCGCCGCATGGCGCAGCATATACTCATCCTCTGCGGCGGCATAGGCCGGATCACTGTAATCACCGGAAGCAGTAGCTTTTGCAATGGCATCCTGCATATCGCAAGGCAGTTCGCAGATCATTCTCTTCTGTTCCTCACCCCACATCCACGAGGCAGGCAGTGTGCTGGAAAGGATCAGGCTTTTGAGTCCCTTATGCTCGTAATTGCACACATAGTCCAAAAGCAGCATACCGCCCCAGGACTGTCCCAGCAGATGAATTTCATCAAGTCCCAGATGTTCGCGCATCGCAACAAATTCAGCCACCCATGTTTCCGCCGTCCACAGCTCCGGATGTCCGTCCACATAGGAATTGCCGCAGCCAATCTGGTCATACATCACAAGCTGGCGCCCGTCCGCCTGCGCAAGCGCATCGAGCACCTCAAAATAATTGTGGGACGAACCCGGCCCGCCGTGGAGCAGTACCAGCGGCTTTTTAATGCCTGTTTTTTCACCAACAATTCGGTAGTACGTTTTGTACCCGTGAAACGGCATATACCCTTCCGTGATTTTCATGATGCAGTATCCTCCTGTTACGATATATTTGGTTGCGGGCATGGCATTCAGCCGTGTCTTTTTCCATCTTGTTTCAAATGAGAGGGCAAGGCGTCTGACGGGATCCTCCAGGGTCTTTGCGTCCGTGCGTCTGTCGGCCATTCTCTTATTTGCAGGCTTATTCGGTGCTTTCTCCCGGTTGTAAGAAAGCGCCATTGCCTTGCTTCATTATACCGGAATTTTGTGAAATTGTACAGATTCGGCCTATGAAAGAATATCATAAGCAGCAGCCATAAGTGAGTAACGTCCCAAAATAACGGAATGGGTTCAGTTCCACACGATACCTTGGCAAAGCATCCACATGGGCGGCCGCCCTTAACAAAAGGCGTTTCTGCCTCTAATAAAACGTCAAGGGAGCGACAGCACCAACGCTTGCCGCTCCCTTGACATTATTTGCTCCGGTCACTTTTTCCAGAGAACCGGCTGTATAAAAAGAGCGGTCATGCTCTTCTCTGTTCTTGATTCCCCATCTCCCGCTCAATAATGTGCGCCGCCGTCTCTACACAGAAGGAGACAATATCTGCACATTTTGCTTTGCGGGACTCCATCTCCCGATTTGGAAATTCCTGAATCAGCTTGCCACAGCAGGTGGCGCCGAAGCGTTTACGCACCTCCTCGGCAAACTCGCAGGTCAGCTTGTGGCATTTGTTGGCGCAAGGATCACCCTGTGTCCGTCGTCCAAACATATAACCGATGCACATCGTACCGCCTGCTACCGCGCCGCAGAGGCAGCCCGCTCCGCCTAGTCCCCACGGAAACCCCGTGCTCATAGCAATGGCATCGTCTGAAAGATTCGTCCAACCGAAATTTTTGCGAAGTGCATAGATCACGGATTCCGAGCAGGCAAAGCCGTGATGGAACACATCCAGCGCGTCCGCCTGCAATTGTGCATAATCAATCTTTTGTTCCATTCAGACATTCCTCCGAAATTTTTGGTTGCTTGCAAGTGCAGAAATCTTCAAGCTCGATTTTAGCAGCGGAGCACTAGCAAAGCCCTTCCGCAAAAAGCCGAGAAGGAGCCGAAACCAGCGGCGCCTCCTCGGCTGTTAATAAATTTTAGGGATTATGCCCTTGTGCTGTACCGGGATGATCGGGTACAGCTAGAGATACCCGATGATCCCAAGAAACAATTCCATCTTGCCGCCTTGCGCTGAAATCAGGGGTTCTGCGGATCAGCCGACAATGAAGCCCTTGCCCAGCTTGTCTGTCGGATCAATTACATATGTAGCTTCGCCGGTCAGGTAAGCGCTGCCGGTAACCATGGGGATCACGGCATTAAATGGCCCCATTTTTGCCTCTTCCTTTATGACACCCTTAAACATGGTACCCATAAAGCTCTCGTAGATAAAGGGCTGGCCGATGCCTATCTGCTTGTGCGCGTACAGTGTGGCCAATTTTGCGCTGGTGCCGGTGCCGCATGGGCTTCGGTCCGCCTGCGCCTCTCCGAAAATCACGACATTGCGCTTATCGGCGCCCTGCGTGACGGCGGGGCCGTAAAACTCGACCAGATCCACGGTGGTGATATCCAGCTCGGGATGCTTGATCTCAACCGTCTCGTTGATTTTATTCATCAGCGCCATGCCCAGTACCGTCAGCTCGGGAACGGTCTTGGAGTTGATGTCGATTTGCAGGCTGGGCTGCTGGGTGTCCACCAGAGCAAAGAAAGAACCGCCAAAGGAGATATCGTATTTGATTTTTTTACCCATGACCTCGGTCTCCAGATTTTCTTTGTACAGGAAAGCGGGGACATTTGTCAAAGTGACATTGAGAACCTTGCCGTCCTTGCACTGGGCCTCGGTGTGAATCAGCCCCGCCGGCGCGTCCAGCGTCACATGGCTGACCGGCTCGGTCATAGGAACCATACCGGTCTCCAGCGCAACGGTAACGGCGCCGATGGTGCAGTGACCGCACATGTTCAGCCATCCGCCGGTATCAATGAAGTAAATGCCGAAATCCGCCTCTTCATGGACGGGCTGGCAGAGAATTGCGCCAAACATATCATGATGTCCGCGGGGCTCCAGCATAAGCGCCTTGCGATATTCATCGTAATGCTTTTGCAGATAATACTTGCGCTCCAGAATCGTGTCACCTTTCCCCTCGGGGAATCCCTCGTACACAACGCGGCAGAATTCACCCTCCGTGTGCGCGTCGATTGCTTTGAAGCAGGCTTCAAAACGCTTGGTGTTCAGGACTGGTTTTGGTTCAAATGTCTTCATGAAAAACTAGCATCCCTTTCCGTAATATTCTCGATTTTTAAATTCGGGGGAGACCTCGCATTTCATTATGGCGTATTGCTTTGTGAAAATCAACCATATTTTTGATTTTCTACAAGGCGCTTATAAGTCAAATACACCGCAGCTTCTTAAGATGGGCTGTAATCATGCACAGAAAAATCCGCTAATCGGTTCTGTTTCTTGACAAGAACTTGTGAACTCTATACAATACAAAAGCAAGGAGTTTTACGCCGGCGTCCGCGCAATCGGGCAAGGCGCGGGCATCGGCGTTCCGTTATAAATCCGGGAAACCTTTTAAATTTGGTTTTTTTCCCTGATCGCGCAGAGCGGACCGGACAGCGACATGCCATACGGCACAGACGAAAGGCAGAGGACAGATATGAAGCATATCATCATCGGAACCGCAGGGCATGTGGATCACGGAAAAACCTGCTTGACAAAGGCCCTGACCGGAATCAATACCGACCGCCTGAAAGAGGAGCAAAAGCGTGGGATTACCATCGAAAACGGCTTTGCGCAGTTGACGCTGCCAAATGGACAGGAAGCCAGCATCGTAGATGTCCCGGGGCATGAACGCTTTATCCGGAATATGCTGGTGGGCGCGTCCGGAATGGACGTTGTGCTGCTGGTAGTGGCGGCGGACGAGGGATTTATGCCGCAGACCAGGGAACATCTCGGAATTTTGTCGCTGCTGGGCGTCAAGAGCGGAATCATCGTGGTCACAAAGACCGACATGGTGGAACAGGAATGGCTGGAGGCCATGCTGGAGGAAATCCGGGAAAATGTGCAGGGAACGTTTCTGGAAAAGGCGCCCATGATTCCTGTCTCTGCTTACACTGGTCAGGGAATTGATGAGCTGAAGGCACAGATTATCTCTTTGGTGGACGGCGCGGAAGAAAAAAGCTACGTCCGCCCGTTCCGGCTTCCGGTAGACCGGGTTTTCACGGTAGACGGCTTTGGCACGGTTGTCACCGGCACACTGGTGGAGGGCACCGTCAAAACAGGAGAGACGGTAACCATCTATCCTTGTGGGGAAAAGGCCCGGGTCCGCGGTATTCAAAGTCATGACCGGTCCATAGACCAGGCGGCAGCGGGAATGCGCGCGGCGCTGAATCTGATTGGGCTTGACCGACACGGGGTCAGGCGGGGCGACACGGTGGCGAAGCCGGACAGCATGACGCTTTCCTCTTGCCTGGACGTGCAGATCAACATGCTGAATGATGCGCCTTTCTCTTTGAAAAGCGGAACAAAAGTTCATTTTTATCATGACACATCGGAGCTTTTGTGCAAAGCGCGCCTGCTGGATGCGGAGACTTTAGAGGCGGGGCAGCAGGGCTTTGCCCAGCTTTTATTCGACCAGCCGCTGGCGGTAAGAAACGGAGACCACTTTATTCTGCGGTTTTTTTCTCCCACGGTAACGATCGGCGGCGGCGTGCTGCTGGACGTGGACGCCGCCCTCCACAAGCGCCGGAGCTCGGCTGTACTGGACAATTTGCGTGCCCGCGCTTCAGGCTCTCCGGACGAGGTTGTGCTGCGGGTGCTGGAGAAAGGAACCGCCCCGAAGCACAAGGAGTTGGCGCAGGCCTGCGCTCTGACCGAGGAGGAACTGGACGCAGTGTTGTCGCCGATCCTGGAGAGGGGCACGGTGCTGAAGCTGGGCCAACGGTACCTGCTCCTTTCTTCGGTGGAGGCGCTGTGGAATTACACACGAGAGATGCTGAAGGCTTATCATCAGCAATATCCGCTGCAAGTCGGTATGAATCTGAACGAGATGAGGAGCCGTCTTGGGTCTAAAAGTCCCGTTTATATTACGGATGACTTAATTTCCTGTTTTACGCGTGACGGCAGGCTGAGGCTGGAAAACAGCGTGGTGGCGCTGCCGGACTTTGAGGCGGCCTATACGCCGGAATCCGCCGCCATCCGGGCACAGGTGCTGGCCCTGTACGACGGTTACGGTCTCCAGCCGGACACCGCAGAGCACGCGGAAGCGGCGCTGGGCGTTGACCCGAAAGTGCTGTCCCATGTGATTGCGCGGATGCGGTTCGACGGCGAACTGGTCTCCCTTTCCCCGCAGCTTCTGGTGGATCGCGCCCATTACGATCTTGCCAGGCAGACAATGCTGGAGCTGTTTGCGCAAAAGCCCGAATTGGGACTGACGGAATTTCGGGATGCGCTTGGTATCTCCCTCAAATTTGCCCGGGCCTTTTTAGAGTACTGGGACGGAAACGGAATTACCCGCCGTACAGAGGGCAACACGCGCGTTTTGCTCAAGCAGAAGTAATTGCCCGGTCTCCCTTTCAAAATGAGAACCGGATTCCATTTCGACTCCGGCTGAAAATTCAGAGGGTCTGGACGCCGTCCGATATGCTTTCCCGCAATCGGGTAATCGTGAGCAGTTCCTGCCCTTCCGCCGAAAAACCCGTCGGTTCTGTCCCAGGACAGAACCGACGGGTTTTCTGCCTCCGCTGCCAGACTGCGCTCAACAGAAGCTCGCGAAGCAAATTTTTTTATTGCGAGGGGTATTAAATTATTTTCCAATCGAAGATTACTCAAAAAAATAAGTAAAAATGACGGTTCAAAATTTGCCGCCTGGAAAGTCCACCGATTGGAAATACAAGGGAATTAAGCCTGCGGTTTTGTAGAGATTGCACCGACTTCAGAAAAAGGTCGGGAAACCTGGAATCAGGCCGTTATTATCGTTTTTTCCTGAATTAGCGGAAGGTGGTGCCAAAAAATTTGGCTAATAACACGATTCTTGACAAATTATTGCGGAGTGAATATACTAAAAATTAGTGATTGCTACCAAACCGAAGCTTTGCAAAATTTGTGTCCATTTATGTCTGAGCAGTATCTGGAACAACGGTAAAATCATAGAATAATAAAGGAGGAAAAATGTAACATTATGAGCAACGTACAGTTTCTGTTAAAGCAGCATGTCGGCGGGCCATGTAAGCCAGCGGTTAACGCTGGCGATTATGTGAAAAAGGGTACGCTGATTGCGGAACCGGCCGGGCTTGGCGCAAATATTTTTTCCAGTGTTTACGGGACAGTGGAATCTGTGGACGATCGGATGATCGTAGTTGTTCCCGACAAAGAGCAGCCCGAGGAATATGTGAAACTGGAAAAGATGAGCAGCAAACTCGACATGGTAAAAGCGGCGGGTCTTGTCGGTATGGGCGGCGCAGGCTTTCCAACCGGCGTAAAGCTGGGAACAGATCTGCAGGGCGGTTATATCTTGGTGAATGCCGCGGAATGCGAGCCGGGCCTGCGTCATAATATGGTGCAGCTTGAGACGAAAGAGCTGTGTGAGAAGACGGTGCGCGGCGTGGAATACTGCATGGAGATTTCCAACGCCGCCAAAGCTATCTTTGCCATCAAGGCAAAGAATGAGGCTGCCGTTAAATCGTTGAAAGAAGCGATCAAGGGCAAGCCCGCTATGTCAATTCATCTGCTGCCGGATATTTACCCGATGGGCGAAGAGCGCGCGGTTGTCCGCGAGTGTCTGGATATCCTTCTGGAACCGGACAAGCTGCCCTCCGCGGCCCAATCCAACGTCTGCAATGTGGAGAGCGTTCTGCGTGTGGCGGAGGCCGTTGAGGACTGCAAGCCTTGCTTCTCCAAGAACATGACGGTCATCGGCAAGCTGAACGGCGGAAATGCCCCCCATGTGTTTATGGACGTACCCATCGGCACCAGTGTCGGTGATCTGATTGAAAAGGCGGGCGGCATTGAAGGCGAGTACGGTGAGATCGTTATGGGCGGCCCGTTCACCGGTCAGCCGACCACGCTGGAGTCTCCCGTCACCAAGACCACCGGCGGCATCATTGTTACGGTTCCTTTCCCCGATCTGCACGGCGCTCCTGTCGGCATCCTGATTTGTGCCTGCGGCGGCTCTGAAACGCGGATGCGCGATTTGGTCGCCAAGATGAACGGCAAAGTCGTTTCCGTTACGTTCTGCAAGCAGGCCGTGGAAGTCAAGCCCGGCGCTCCCCGCAAATGCGAAAATCCCGGCAATTGCCCCGGCCAGGCGGAGCGCTGCCTGACCATGAAGAAGGAAGGCTCCGAATATATCCTCATCGGCAACTGTTCCGACTGCTCCAACACCGTTATGGGCTCGGCGCCTAAGCTGGGCTTAAAGGTGATGCATCAGACCGACCATGTCTGCCGCACGATTGGGCATAAACTGTATCGCCATTTGACCGTTTCAAAAACGGTGGAGCAGAATATCTGAGTTGACGCGGCGTGCCCCATATCGTGCGGAGACTTTTGCATCCGCTTGTTTTCGGGGCTTTGCAAAGCGCGCCGGAAGTCATTCAGGTCGCGCGGGCTTTTTATGTATGCTTCATCCGAGAGGATGTTGCAAATAAAGGTGGCCGTCAAAGCGATGGCCATAAAAATTAAAAAGGAGGTAAAAACGTGTCTATTTCTCTTGATTATGCGATGGAGCACAAAAATGATCCTGCTGTTTTGTGTTGCCGCACAGAGGCTGGTGTCGTACTGAGCGAACACAACCTGGAAGATCCCGCAATTTTTGACGATCTTGTGGATTCCAATTTGCTGAAGCTGGATGGTGCCCTGACAATCGGCCAAGTTATCGGAGCAAAAATGACAAAGACCTGCGATTCCCTGACCCCGCTTACCCCTGATAGTGTGGAGGGCTTTAAAGCGGCGCCTGCCGCTGAGAAAGCTCCTGTGGTGCCTGCCGCCGAAGTGGCTGCTCCCGCACCCGCTGCTGTGGCCGCGCCTATGGCCAGAATGGCAGGCGGCGTCCTGAAGCTGCACATTGACGAAGGAAAGGGCATCGACATCGAGCTTCCCCTTGGCATGGGTTCCGCCGTTGCCACGGCAGGCGGCGCACCTGTCGCCATGGAGGTAGGGCCAGCTGAATTGCCAGCCAAGGGGGCCGACGAGGAAAAAATCGTCCGCTCCCTGATTCGCAAGCACTACAAGATCACCGAGGTTAAAAGAGGTCCCGAGACCAAGATTGAGGGCACGACGCTGTTCATCCGCGAGGGCATTGAAAAAGAGGCGATCGACTCTCAGGAATTGGTTCACAATCTGAAGATTGACATTATCACTCCCGATCTGTATCACAACTATTCCGATACCATTATGGATGTTCAGCCGATCGCAACCAAGGAAGGCGAGGACATTCTGGGCACCGGTACGACGCGTGTTCTGGACGGCGTCGTGATGATGGTCTCCGGAACGGACGACGATGGCGTTCAGATTGGCGAATTTGGTTCTTCTGAAGGCTTCATGGATGAAAACATCTGCTGGGGCCGTCCCGGCTGCCCGGATAAAGGCGAGATTTTCATCAAGACTGAGGTAACCATTGCGGAAAAGACCAACATGGAACGCCCGGGCCCGCTGGCCGCTCACAGAGCAACCGACTTGATTACCCAGGAGATTCGTATGGCGCTCAAGACGCTGGAGGATGATCTGGTTGTCAACACTGAGACCTTTAACCAGGTTCGCCGCCCGGGCAAGAAGAAGGTTGTGATTGTCAAGGAGATCATGGGACAGGGCGCAATGCACGATAATCTGCTGTTGCCCCAGGAGCCTGTCGGGACCCTTGGCGCAAAGCCGAATGTCGACATGGGCAATGTCCCCATCGTCGTCAATCCGTTGGAAGTTTTGGACGGCTGTATCCATGCCCTGACCTGCATTGGCCCGGCTTCCAAGGAAATGTCCCGTCATTACTGGAGAGAACCCCTGGTTCTGGAAGCCCTGCATGATCACGATGTTGACCTGTGCGGCGTTGTATTTGTCGGATCTCCCCAGATCAACAGCGAGAAGTTCTATGTCTCCCGCCGCGTGGGCCAAACCGTTGAAAGCATGGATGTTGACGGCGCGTTTGTGACCACGGAAGGCTTCGGCAATAACCACATCGACTTTGCCTCTCATATTGAACAGATCGGTATGCGGGGAATTCCTGTGGTTGGAATGTCCTTCTGCGCCGTTCAGGGCGCGCTGGTTGTCGGCAACAAGTATATGACGCATATGATCGACAATAATAAGTCTGAAAAGGGCATTGAGAACGAAGTCTTGGGCAATAACACACTGTGCCCTGAAGACGCGGTCCGCGCTCTTGACATGCTGAAGTCATTTATGTCCGGCGAGGAAGTCGAGAAGGCCGAGAAGAAGTGGAATCCCAATGTGAAGTCCAATAATATGGAACTGATTGAGAGCGCCACCGGTAAGAAATTTGATCGTGCTGAGAACGAGTGGTCTCTGCCGCTGAGTGAGAAACGCCAGAAAAAGTACGGCGATGAACCCCGGTAAAATGAAGTACGGTGATAAAATCATCTACATGGAGGGCATCATCGTCGAAATTCATGACGGCAGCGTGGGTATTGATCTCAAAGGCCGGCTTGGATTTCTGAGTATTCCCATGCGGATGCTGATTAGTGACTCTGAGCTTAAGGTTGGACAGGAAGTCGGCTGGAACATGAGCTTTCCTGAACAGCTTTCGCCTGAAGTCAATGAGAGCTATTTCAGCAATTTGGATGAGTATAAAAAGCGGCAAGCCGAGATGACTGCTGCAAATAACGCTAAAAAGGAGGATCCAAAGTGAGTTACACTGTTATCAAGGGCTTACAATCTGAAATTTTTGTGCCCATTACCCCGCCGTCAGTTTGGGCTCCGGTGACGAAGCCAATTAACGAGTGGGTTGTTGCCATTGCCACTGCGGCTGGCGTCCATCAGAAGGATCAGGAGCGCTTTAACCTTTCCGGTGATTTTACCTGGAGAGAGGTTCGCGACACAACGCCTCCCGACCAGCTGATGGTTTCTCACGGTGGTTACGATAACTCCGATGTGAACAAGGACATCAACTGCATGTTCCCCTATGAGCGCCTGCATGAGCTGGCAAAGGCCGGTTTCATCAAGGCTACCGCCCCGATCCACTGCACCTTCATGGGTGGCGGCGGAGATCAGGAGAAGTTCAAGAATGAGACGGGACCCGCGATTGCCAAGCGCCTGAAAGAGGAGGGCGTCGATGCGGTACTGATGACCGCTGGGTGAGGTACCTGCCACCGCTCTGCAGTTCTGGTGCAGAGAGCAATTGAAGAGGCCGGTATTCCTACCGTCATTATCGCCGCACTCCCTCCCGTTGTTCGTCAGACCGGTACGCCTCGTGCCACCGCTCCGCGGGTGCCGATGGGCGCGAACGCCGGCCAGCCGCACAACATTACGATGCAGACTGGCATCGTCAAGGATAGCCTGCAGTTCCTGCATGATTGTCAGACTCCAGGCAAGATTTTGGATTTGCCCTACGAGTATGTTGCTAAGGTCTAAAAGTTAACCCTGAAACAGGGCTGTCGCTGCGCGGCAGCCCTATTTCCCATGGAAAAATGAGGCGATTCTGTTTGCTCTTGTGTACGCGGCTGATTTTTGCCGTGATATCATTCGTCAGGAGATGAGACTTATGGACGAAGAGATTAAACTGCGCCGCTTGGTCATTAAGGCGTACCATATGGACAAGGTGGAATGGGGCAACTGCAATAAAATTTCCACCGATGGTGTCATGACCGTCAGCAAGGAGATGCTGGATGGCCTTGTGTCTAAGTATTCTCAGATTCACAGCATCGACGTTCAGCTGATCCGCCCCGGCGATCTTGACCGTTGGACCAATACCATTATGGATATTATTCCAATATCCGCAAAGGTACTCGGTTCGATTGGCGAAGGCATTACGCATACCGTTACAGGCGTATATGTGCTGTTAACCGGCGTGGATGTGCATGGCGAACAGGCCCATGAATTTGGTTCTTCGGAGGGAAACCTGCGTGATGTGCTGTTTCTTGGCCGTGCCGGTACTCCGGGCGAAAACGATTCTATGATTTCTTTCGACATCACGTTTAATGCCGAAATGGGACAGGAACGCGCCGGAGTCACGGCCGCCCATGCCGCTTGTGATGAATTTATCCAATCTTTCCGTGATCAGCTCAAGCGTTTTAATGGAGACGCCTGCACTGAACGCCACACGTATTACGACACCATCCGGCCCGGAAAGAAAAAAGTCGTCATTATGAAGCAAACCGCCGGTCAGGGAGCTATGTATGATACCCATTTATTTGGCAGGGAGCCTTCCGGCGCTTTAGGCAGTCACTCCATCATCGAAATGGGTAATATGCCTGTCTTGGTGACTCCCAATGAGTATCGTGACGGAATTATCCATTCCATGCAGTAAGTCCCTACACAGGGTCAAGGGCATGGCGGCGGCGGGATTGCCGCAATCTGCAGACAACTTGCGATATTTTCTGCCGACTGCACATTTCTGCCGCTGCGCAGATGGAGCGTATCACCTATTATAAGAGGAGGAAACAGAATATGGGTATCGGTCCTTCTACTAAGGAAACTTCCTTGCATCATTTTCGTGATCCCCTTTTAAGTGTGGTATCAGCCGATGACGATCTGGATTTAATGGGCATCATTCTTGTGGGGACTCCGGATGTGAGTGAGGATAAGCTACGGGTCAGTACGCGTGCCGCTGTTATGGCGGCGGCGATGCGTCCAGATGGGGTCATCACTTCAACTGACGGCTGGGGAAACAGTGATGTCGATTACTGCAATATGGTGGAGCAGGTGGGACGGCAGGGAATCCCTGTTACAGGCCTTCATTTTACCGGAACCTGCGGCCGTTTTGTGGTCTCCAACGACTTCCTGGGTAACATTCTGGACATGAACAAAGGCGTTGGAACAGAGACTAGCCGGGTGGGAGAAAATGCCGTCAACGAAATAGATGCCCGTAAGGCGGTTGCACGATTAAAACTTATGATGCGTAAGGCCGAGCAAAAGAAATAACTGAATGAGTTCCAGATATTCGAGCATTTGCTGATGGCGGCAGTGAAAACCGGGCCGCTTGTCCTATGCGTTCCGTTCAACCTCCGCAAAAAAGCGGAATATATACAGCTTGCCCCATCATACAGTCATGTATATAGTTCGGCTTACAGCGTATGTATGTTGTCGAATATTCGGACATAAACAGGTATGCTCTTCAATCCGCCTTCATTTTTTCCAATTTAACCAAAGTTTTGTGATAACTTAAAAAAAATATTAGTTAAAACATAAAAAAATACATTGACACGCATAGAAAATCCTGCTATTCTTTGAATGGAGTTTGGCAAGAGAATAGTTCTATTCTCAAGCCTTCTTTTCGTACTCATAGGAAAGTTTTTTGGGGAGGGAAATTTTATGGTATTGGCACTTCAAATTATTCTCGCGATCTGCTTCTTCGTTATTCTGTTCGACTACATAATGAATGTCAGGAAAAACCACAAAGGCGAACTCAAGGGTGTTCCCGGGAAAAAATGGGCATGGGCAATGGGTATCGGCATTTTTGCAAACCTGCTGGACACTCTGGGCATCGGATCCTTCGCAACATCTACATTCCTCTATAAGACATCCAAAAGCTGCCCGGATGAGCTTTTACCAGGAACGCTGAATGTTGGTGACACCTTCCCGGTGATTGTGGAAGCGCTGGTATTTACCACCGCAGTTGATTGCGATGGTCTGACGCTGATTTTGATGTGCATTGCGGCAATGATCGGCTCCTATCTGATGGCCGGCGTCGTCTGCAAGTGGGACGTAAATAAAATCCGCTATGGCATGGGCATTGCCATGCTGTGTGTTGCCGTTGTGATGGCTTGCAAGAATGCCGGCGTCGGCCCCTTCGGCCTGATCGGCACAGCTACCGGCCTGCGCGGTTTCAAGCTTGTTATCGCCGTCCTTGTAAACTTCATTCTGGGTGCTCTGATGGATATTGGTTTTGGCCTGTACGCTCCCTGCATGGCACTTTTGCTGCTGCTGGGCTGTGATGCTTCCGTTACGTTCCCCATCTTCATGAGCTCCTGCGCTCTGCTGATGCCCGCTTGCTCCATCAAGTTCATCAAGGAGTCCAAGTACGATGTGGTTTGCGTCATGGGCAACCTGATCGGCGGCATCATCGGCGTTATCCTGGCGTGCACCATCGTGACCAGTCTGCCCATCCACGCGCTGATTTGGGTGGTCTGCGTCGTCCTGGTCTATACGTCCATCATGATGTTCCGCGACGCCTTGAAGTCTAAGAAGGCGGTCGCGCAGTAATTCATTATCAATAGCCGAACCGGGTACTGAAAAGAAAACCGCTCGATCAAAGTCGAGCGGTTTTCCTTTACCACTCTCCTCAGAAAGTTCTGTGTGAGTGGAGTAAACATACACCTATCAGGCGGATGAGTTTGGAGTTTGCACTATAGCGAAAGCGTTTTTATAATCTTGGAGGGAATACCCCATGTTTCAAAACGAATACTGTATGGATATCAACCGGTATCGACATTGGACAAGTCCGATTCTGACAAAGGCAAAGGGCTTCCGGTTCTGGCTGCTTCTAACCTTGATCGGCCTGCCCACGGCTTGCGTGCTCTATGCAACCGATGCAAAGCAGAGTTTTAAATCGGCGGCACTTTTGATTACGTTGGCGGCATTTTACCGAGGGTTTCTGTTCCGTCCCATGTACGCCAACAAACAGTTCCGCTTACTGTCGGCACAATTTAAAAAAAAGTCCTGGATGACTAAAGTTGTGATAAGCGATACCATTCAACTTTATATGGACGGGGAGCTAAATAACGAGGTTCAATGGAGCCAGGTGGACAAACTGGTGGAAGCTAAGTCCTATTTTGACCTGGAGGTCGACGGCGACTATCTTCGCCTTGACAAAGCAACGTTTACTCAGGGGGATGCCGAGAGCTTTCTCACTTATATGAAAGAGCGCCACCCGGAAATTCCACATCAGGAGGAGAAGCCGGAGTTCAATCGTTGATTAGACGGCACCGTTGTCCGGCGAAGCGATGCACGTACCCAACCTGGGAAAATGATTTTTCTGTTCGCCCATACCGACATATCGGCGGAGGCAATATTGGCGGGTGTCCCGTTCCGGGAACGCATAAAATACCGGCGAATCCTGGGAAGTTCAATCGCTTTTGAAAAAGCCGCTTTTCTTACAATTTTGAGAGCCGCGCTGTCCGCCGCCGGGGTATGCGGGAGCATACGGTCCAATTGTATATGATATTTGCACTGGCAAGCTTGATCCGAACTGACAGGCTTTGCCTGCCATTCTGATTCGGTATGCCGATACAGGCCAAAGAGAACCCATTTTGCGCCGCCTCGCTGTTTTCAGCGGGCGGCGCAGTTTTCCTTACTTCCTTCATTTGCTCCACGCGCTGAATGCGATAGCGGGCGTTGCGGTCCAGCAGCATCTATCCCTGCTCCACGGATGCCTGCTTCCTGTCTTCCCAGATACGCATCTTGTCAATCAGCGCAAAACTGGAGCCCCGCGGCACATTGATCTGGTACATGTGTGCGCCGATTCCCTGCCTTTGCAGGCGCTCCTTAATGCCTGAATACTCTTCCGAGAGGTTTCTCTCAATCATGCCGCGCAGCATAACTTGCCGCTTCGCGCTGGCATGCGCCATATCCTGATTGCCCGTATGATTCAAAAATTCCCGAATAGTGGACCGGTCAGATTTTTCTTGTCTTTTCCAAACCTCGTCGGCTAATTTGTCGTACTTGAATGCGCTTAAATCGCTTTCATAAATCATACGGCCAATTTTTCAGGCATCTATCAATTGGATTATTCCTTACGTTGGAGCTATGATAAAAATATACCCGTCAGGGTTTAGAAAAATCAGTGAGCCATTAACTTTTTAAAAATTTTGAAACAAGGGGGACCAAGTTGTGGCAGACAAGAATCACGAGATGTGGGAAAATCTAGGAATGGATCTGGAGACGCACGATCAACTCTGCTCCGTGCTCCCAACGGCTTTCGGCGACGTATTCCTGAGTCAGGAGAACCGTCCTGCGGGGATGGATTATTTCAACATGGTGGCAGCGGATATTCACGGCCTGCGTCCGGCAGAGCTGATTGACGAACAGAAGAAGGGCCGTAAGGTTTTTGGCACCTTCTGCGTCTTCGTGCCCGACGAGGTGATCATCGCCGCCGACGGCATCGTCACCGGCCTTTGCGGCGGCTCTCAATTCTGGGTACCCGAGGGTGAGAAGGTCCTACCCTCCAACACCTGCCCGCTCATTAAGGCGTCTTTGGGCGCGCGGTTGGGAAAGACCTGCCCCTACTTCCGCATCGCGGATATGTATGTAGGCGAAACCACCTGCGACGGCAAGAAAAAGGCCTATGAAATTCTGGGTGAGGACGTCCCCATGCACATCATGCACCTGCCCCACGGGAAGCGCCCGCAGGACATGGCCGCATGGTCGGATGAAATCCACCTGTTTATTAAGCGGGTGGAGGAGTTTACCGGCAACACCGTGACGCTGGACAAACTGAATGAGTCCATCAAACTCATCAACGCCAAGCGCCGCGCGCTGGAGCGGCTGTATAACTGCCGGAAAAACGCGAACGTACCCATCAGTGGACGAGATACCCTGCTCATCATGCAGATCGCCTTCTTCGATGACCCGGCCCGCCTGACTCAGATGGTCAACAAGCTGTGTGATGAATTAGAGGACCGCGTTGCCAAGGGCGTTTCCATCGCTCCCAAGAAGGCTCCCCGTATCCTCATCACAGGTACACCGCTGGCCGTTCCAAACTGGAAGATGCACAACATCATCGAATCCTCTGGGGCTGTGGTGGTCTGTGAGGAAAACTGCACCGGCACCCGTTATTTCGCACACGAGGTGAAGGAGGACAACAAGACACTGGACGAGGCTGTGGATGCGCTGACCGAGCGGTATTTGGGCAACATCCACTGCGCCTGCTTCACACCCAATCCCGGTCGCATGGACGATATCGTTCGTTTGGCCAAGGAGTATCAGGTGGACGGCGTGATCGATCTGAACCTGAAGTTCTGCACGCTCTATGATACGGAGGGCCGCCTTGTGGAGCGCCGCCTGAAGGAAGAGGGCATCCCCTGCCTGGGCCTTGAAACTGATTACACCGACAACGACGCCGAGCAGCTGCGCACCCGTGTGGAGGCGTTTTTGGAGCTGCTGCGGGGCTGATGACGGCCTATTACATTCTCTTCGACAGCCATGAACAGGCGATACGGCTGCACGGCACGCTGCATGAAGCGGGATTGCCTACGACAATCTCCCCCACACCCCGGCAGGCCAGCGTATGCTGCGGCGTGTCGCTGATGGTTCCGGAAAACGAGATAGAAAGGGTGCGCGCGTACCTTGCGGACCATTCCTGCATTTACAAGTCGGTGGAGCAGGTGGAGCAGGAGTTCAATGCGCGCCGGGACATATACTGCTGATGCATTATATCGGAATTGATATCGGCTCCACCGCCGCCAAGGTCTATGTACAGGGGGAGGAAACCGCTTGGCGGTTCTCCCTGCCCACCGGCTGGAGCAGCCGGGAAACGGCGCGCCTGATCGAACAGCGGCTGGGGGGCGAGGGGATCGACGTGGCGGACAAGACGCATGTGCGTGTGGCCTCCACGGGCTATGGCCGTCAGGCGGTGGAGTACGCCGACGACGTTATCACGGAGATCACCTGCCACGGCCGGGGCGGAAGCCGTCTTGCCGGGGGGGACTGTACCGTGATCGACGTGGGCGGGCAGGACACCAAAATCATCTGTATGGAAAATGGTGCGGTGGCTGATTTTTTGATGAACGACAAATGTGCCGCAGGTACCGGAAAGTTCATCGAAGTGATGGCAAACCGACTGAATGTGGAGCTGAACGAGCTGTTTTCTCTGGCCTCTACGGGGACGGTCCTCTCCATCAGCTCGCTGTGCACCGTGTTTGCCGAGTCCGAGGTCATCAATCTGATTGGAGCTGGCAACCGGCGGGAGGATATCGCCGCCGGAATCGTGGATTCCGTGGCGGCGAAGGTGGCTGGAATGTGCGCCAAGCGCACGGTCGCCCAGCGGGTCATTCTCACGGGTGGGCTAGCGCAGAACGACTTTTTTGTCGAAACGCTGGGCCGTAAAATCCATCGTACGATCCTTCGTCATTCGGATGCCCGCTATGCAGGCGCCATCGGTGCAATGCTGACGGCACAGCGCCGGGGCGAACGGGGCGGATAATGCCAGCGTTTTGAATTTTTCGCAGTTAAACAAGGATCCCGCCATTCCCTTTTCGGAAATGGCGGGATCCTGCTGCATTTATTAACTAAGTCTCTATTTACCTTGCGGATAGCTCTCTATTCCGCGGTAGGCTCACTTTGGTATACTTTTTTAGCAGCAGTCGCAGGTGGTATCCTCACAGACGTATTCCGGCGTTCCGACAATCTGAATGTCCTGATCGATTCCAAGCTTATCAATAATATCCTCGGAAAGTGAGAAGTCCACGATGGTGGTCCAGATTGTGGTGGTTGCACTGGCACTGGCCAGATATTGATCGAGCACATCCACTTCGGGAGTCAGATTTCTCAGTACAATATAGGACTGAAGCGTTGGGTCGTTCAGCTCACACTTCCGCAGAACCGCGCTAAAGCTGGACAGCGGAATCGTCACGGTATATTCAAAGTTGGCATAAGCGGTTGCCGCCTGGTTATATTTGATCACCAACTGTTCATAAGGCTGCGCTACGTTTTGATGCTGAACAATCGGTGTGCCGGTCGTCGGATCAAGAACAGTGGCATCCACGAACGCTTTTGTGGTCGCGGCATTGTATTGTGTGAAAGCCGAAAGGTCTCTTGGGAGCGTCAGCACGTCGAATGTATTGTCCTCGTATTCCACGATCAGAACCAGTTCGAAATTGAGCGCTACCCTTGATTTCTGTGTGCAAAGAATGGTATTCCTCGGGTCACCGTCGAGAACCCTTTTGCAGAGTTTTAAGCATCTTACCGGAGAACCGTAACTGGTGTTGGGTGAATCTGTGGTTGCCACCGCGCCGTGGTTGATGATATAGAGCGTTAACGGGGCCTTTGTGCCAAGGGGCACCGGGGGGTTCGCGGTCGAATAGTTTTCCTGGAAGACTTCTTGCATCTGAAGCAATTCGGCTTTCGCCAAAATTCTTCGGGCAAATATATCAAGTGTCTCTTGAGCTAAGTCGTTGCTCATAGTATTTCACTCCTAAACTAAAGGTTAGAAAAGGAAATGTATCACTTCCTTTTTCAGTATATGCGGATCAGTGGCTAATGTTTAAAATACAATACAGGAAAAACAGCGGGCAGATTCGTTGATTACTTCTTTAGCAGCCAAAAGGCGGGTTTTTTACCCGCAGCTTCTTTTTCCTCCAAGCAGCTAAGTAAATTGTCTGTTTTTTGACTCTGCTCTAAAACCAAGCGATTCAACGCATGAATATCAGCGCTGATTTCAGCTAATTTGTTCAGAATATCATTCAGCCTGGCAACTTCGCCATCATTGGCACGTTTTACAGTATTTTCGGCATCTTTTTTATATTTTACAGCATCAGAAGGCATACTAGCCGCGCTCGTCTCATTTTCCCGGATTAAGGGTCTCCATGCGCTTTTGTAATTTTGATAAAATTCATCCATACCATCACCGTCCTGGCAGAAATCTTTACAGCATTATATTCCGGCCGCCCGTTTTCTGTGCCGGAAGAACTTCCAGCTCATTTCGTTCCGGCGGAAAGCGGAGCCGCAGGCGGAGCGCGGATCAGCGGCGAGGAACGATCCTCCTCCAGGTTGTGAATGCAGCGCGGCTCAAAACCCGTCCCCTTGCGGCGGGTGTCCGCGCATGATACAATAGGGATAAAGTGGCTATACTTGATTCATGCCATTTGTTCCGCCGCTGAAGCGGCAGTCGAAAAATATGCCATATCGGGAGCGCTCCGCAGACCCGGTATGATATTAAAAAAGAGGGGGAACGCCGCCGTGGTAAAAAAAAAGCAGTGGTACAAGCTGGACAACGCGGGCGTGCTCTACTCCGCCATTCAGCGGGAGGAGTATTCCGCCGTGTACCGCTTCTCCGCCGTGATGGCAAAGCCGGTGATCCCCGCCGCCTTGCAAAATGCCGTCGACGCCGTGATGCCCCGGTTCCCCGGCTTTGCCATGCGCATCCGGCGGGGCCTTTTCTGGTATTATTTTGAGCCCAACACCGCTCCGGGACCTTTTTTGAAGCCGGATGTGGCCGACCCCTGCCAGCCCATTCGGTTTCATGAGGACGCGGGGTGGCTGGTCCGGTTTTACTACTATCAAAACCGCATCTCCTTCGAGGCATTTCACGCTCTGGCAGACGGCGTGGGGGCGCTGACATTTTTCCGGACGCTGCTGGCGGAATACCTGCGCCAAACCGGCGTGTCTGTCCCGGCGGGTGAGGGTGTGCTGGACCTGAACGAGTCACCCCGACAGGAGGAGATGGAGGACGCCTATGCACGTTATGTCGGACCCGTCGCCCGGAGACTGCCTCTGGTGAAACACGCCTATTCCAACCGGGGTCAGTCGGAGCCGTTTTACACCTTCCATGTCACTATGGGCTTTCTCCCGGTTGATCAGCTTCGGGAAAAGGCCCGGAGCTACCAGGTGTCGGTCACGGAGTATCTGGCGGCGGCACTATTGTGGGTGCTGGCGGAAAAGCAGCGCGGGGAGAACTATCACCGGATGCGGCCGGTCACGCTGGCGGTGCCGGTTAACCTGCGGTCCTATTTCCCGTCGGATACTCTTCGGAACTTTCTTGTCACCGTCCAACCGGGCTTTGACCCGGCACTGGGAAAATACAGTTTTGGGGAAGTGGCAACGCAGGTACACCATTATATGCGGCTGCATACCACGCCGCAGGAGATGCGCTCACAGATCACCCTGAACGTCCGGTACCAGTCCAACCCGGCGCTGCAATTGATTCCACGGGTGCTGAAAAACCCCCTCGTGGCCCATAATTACCGGACCCGGGGCGTGCGCCCCTTCTCCGCCACCTTTACAAATCCCGGCGCGTTTACCGTGCCGGAGGCCATGCGCCCCCATATTGGCCACATGGAGGTGGTGCTGGGGCAGGCCACCGTCCCCCGGCCACATGTGGCCTCCATCAGCCACGGCAACATCATGGAGATCACCGTGGCGGGAACACAGAAGGACGCGGACTTGGAGCGGGAGTTTTTTCGCTTTCTGGTGCGGGAAGGACTTCCCGTCCGCGTTGAGAGCAACCGGACCGATACCGGAAGGAGGGTATAGAGAATGCCTTATTGCGTACACTGCGGTGTGGAGCTGGACCCTGCCGTGAAGACCTGCCCCCTGTGCGGTACAGCGGTGAATGACCCCGCCGCCTGCCCGACGGAGGACCGGCCGTCCTTTTTCCCCACCCGGCGGGCAGAGGTGGCTCCGGTGACGCGAAAGGCCGCCGCGCTGCTGATCACGTCCATGTTGGCGTCGGTGAGCTTGTGCTGCGCCCTTTTGAATCTGGCGCTGAAGCCCCAGTATCAGTGGAATCTGTTCGTGGTGGGTGCGGCGGTGATGCTGTGGATCTGGTTTGTTCTGCCGCTGTTGGTCAATCGCTGGGTGCCTGTCTGGATACGGCTTACCGCCGATGTGGGCGCGGTGGCGGTGTACATTGCCTTGATTGCCCTGGCGATGGACGGGTGGGCTTGGTTCCGCGGCCTCGCAGTGCCGATATTAATACTGGCTGCGGCGGTAGTCTGCGCCCTGGGCTGGCTTCTTAGGCGGGGGCACTCCGTGCTGACCACCGTGACGCTGAGCCTTACCGCCATGGGCGTATTCTGCGTGGGGGTGGAGGCCTGCGGTGACTTGTACTTTTACGGCGAATGGTCGCCGGGCTGGTCCCTGGTGGTGCTGGCAAGCTGCGTGGGGCTTTGTATACCGCTGCTAGTGATACGGCGGGTGCCGTCACTTCGGGAGGAAGTTCGCAGAAGATTTCATTTCTGATACTAAAATCCATAAAGGTGGGTAATCTTTCCTAGTCCGAATCTCACTGGATATTGCATAAGACGGATTTTGCGCTTGCTTCAAGCGCAAAATCCGTCCCTGCACTTCCTTATTAAAACTGCCACCTCTAAGCCTGCCGCCGCTTGCGCTTTGATGCATTGCTGGAAAAAGCTTTTGCCCGCCTTGCTTTTTTCAGAAGAATTATTATAATGAAAAGGTAATTCTGGTTCTGCGCGGAAAGGATCTTTCTTGTGAACATAAAAAAACATACAAAGTCAGTCTCCGTCTATCGGCTGAATCTGCCACTGACGCTGCTGGCGGCAGTACTGCTGTCGGGGTTTTACACGCTGCTGTGTCTATGGATACAACCTAACAGCCTGCGTTCCATTCTCTCATTTTTTCGGGCGCAGCCGCTGCTCATTGTCCTCAATGCCCTGCCCATCGGACTTTTGATTCTGGCGTTCACCTGCTTTTTGGGAAACGTATTCTCTTCCGCCGCTTTGGTGGGGACGTGCTGCGCGTTTCTCTCCCTTGCCAACCGAATCAAAATTGAGGTCCGGGATGAGCCGGTATTTCCCCGGGATCTGGGGCTGCTGAAAGAGGCCGGCAGCGCCGTGGGATCCTACGACATCCATTTTCCCTGGCCCACCATCGCGATCGTAATCGGATTCTGCGTTTTTTTGATGGTTCTGGGCATATTTCTGCACTGTAAACCCCTTTTCCCTGACAGGCCGGGCCGCGGTCGGGCTGTCAGGCTGGGAGGCGGCGCAGCGGCGCTGGGCGTACTGGCAGGCCTGATCTTCACGGTCTACGCCTCCAACGAGCTCTACAACTCCTTTCCGGTGTCCAACGCCTACTATGTTCCCTCCGTGTTCAACGAGCTGGGGTTTCCCTACTGCTTCACTCATCATTTTACCGCCTACACCGTGGATAAACCAGCCGGATACAGCCGGTCGGAGGCAGAGAGCTGGGATAACGCCGCTGCCGTCACCGGGCAGGGGAAACCGGTGAATGTGATTATGGTGATGGACGAGGCATTTTCCGACCTGACGGACCAGCCCATGTTCACCTATTCGGCGAAGGACGATCCGCTGAAAAATCTCCACGCCGCGCGCCAGAGTGCCCACTGCATCTCCGGCCATGTGGTGGTTCCCGGTTTTGCCGGAGGCACCGCCAACACGGAGTTCGACGTGCTGACGGGGATGCAGACCAACGCCCTTTCCGCGACAACCACCTCCGCCTTCCGTGCGGTAAACCGCAATCTGGACAGCCTGTACCGCGTCTTTGACGCGGATGGCTACGCCACCTCGTTTCTTCACCCCGGCGACGCCTGGTTCTATAATCGGGAGAACGTCTACCGATTCTTCGGCGCAAAGGAGATTGAGTTCGTCAACGACATGACCGATCTTACGTACAAGGGCCGCTGGGTCACCGATGATTATATGGCGGGTCTGATCGAGCAGAAGTTTGAATCCGCCGTATCCGGAGGCAATACCCTTTTTAACTACACCACAACCATCCAGAACCACATGTCTTACACCGCCGACAAATATGGCGCAGGCTATGTTTTTCCTCCGGTGCAGACCTCGGCCAGTCTCTCCGACGAGGCCCGGACGCTGCTTTCGGTCTATATCGAGGGCGCGCGGGATGCGGACGCCATGCTGGGCCGCCTGACCGATTACTTCTCCTCCAGCGGCGAGCCCGTGGTGCTGGTTTTCTGGGGCGACCACCTGCCCTATCTGGGCGACAACCAACTGGCCTATAAGGAGTTGGGCATGGATCTGACACCGGAGGAAAACGGCTCGGCCAACTTCCTGCGGTCCTATGAGACGCCCTATGTGATCTGGGCCAACGACGCGGCGGCCCAGACGCTTAACTGGGATACGGCCGTCGCCTCTCTGGCTCTGCCGGAGGACGGAACCATCAGCGCCTGCTATCTGGGGACCACGGTTCTGGAGCTGACGGGACACGCCGACGAAAGTCCCTGGTTCCAATTTATGGCCAACCTGCGCCGTGAATATCCGGTGATTCAAAAAGGAACGGCGGTTCTGTCCGACGGGACGGTGACAACACTGGACACGCTGGAGCAGAGTGGAAAGGACCTGCTTTCCAAATGGCGCTGCTGGAGCTATTACAAACTCAAGTATAAGGATGTGGGCTGATGGGCCGGCAGTGCCATAAGATCGCCTTTTGCGGCGTATCGGCGTCGCTGGGAACGGTGCTGCTGCTTCTGGGCGGTCTGATCCCCGGGGCAACCTATTGCGCGCCGGTGCTGGGGATGCTGCCGCTGCTGCCGGTTCTTGCGGAATACGGCTGGCGGCCCGCCCTCGGCGTCTATGGAGTGACGGCGGTACTTGCGCTGCTGCTGACGCCGGATAAGGAGCTGGCGGGCGTCTACCTGTTCTTGGGGTACTACCCGGTCTTGCGGCCCGCGCTGGAGCGGCTTCACAGCCGCCTTGTGCGCCTTATCTGCAAGCTGGCTGTTTTTAATGCCGCGGTGCTGGCGCTGTATTTTCTGCTGCTGCGAGTGCTGGGGCTTGATATGCTGGAAACGGAATTCGTTGAATACTCCACGCCCTTATTGATGGCCCTGCTGGTTGGGGGAAATCTGGTATTTCTCCTGCTGGACCGAACGCTGGGGCAGCTAATGCTGTTGTGGCAGTACCGGCTGCGCAGACTGTTTTTCAGACATTGAAGTTCTGGCCCGCTGAGGTGCGCGTAAAAACGGGACCGCCAAATGCTCTATGAGCATTTGGCGGTCCCGTTTTGTCCGGCGGGATGTCCACCTCTTTTGCGGGAAATCTTGCGGCGTCAACCGGGATAATTTTCGGGCTCGCCCCCGGCGGCGACGGCATTTTCCGGCTCTCCGTGAAAATGCAGATACACGCTCTTCCCAGCGGCAGCTCCGATGACGGCGCTCAACTCTTCCGCCGTGGCGGCACGAATCGTCTTCACCGTTCCGAAATGCTTTCTCAAAGCGTCCCTGCGCTTTGGCCCAATACCGGGGATATCGTCCAGCGCGGAGCGGAGCGCGTTTTTCCGGTGGCTGTCCCGGTTATAGGTGATAGCAAAGCGGTGGGTCTCCTCCTGGATCTGCCCGATCAGGGAAAACACCGCCTGATTCGCCTGAATGCCGATCTCCATGCCCTCCGGTGTCACCAGCGCCCGGGTCCGGTGCCGATCGTCCTTTACCATGCCGAAAATGGGGATGGTCAGGCAGAAGGCCTCCGTCACCTCCAGAGCGGTCCTGGCGTGGACCTCGCCGCCGTCGATCAGTAACACGTCCGGCAGGGGCAAAAACTTTTCGTCTCCGTCGGCGGCGCGCTGAAACCTGCGGCGCAGCACCTCCCGCATGGAGGCATAGTCGTCCGGGTGGCCGGTCACATCCTTGATCTGGAACCGCCGGTAAGCGCTTTTCAGCGGCCTGTCGCCGCTGTAAACCACCATGGAGGCCACGATCTCGCTGGAGCCGGTGTTGGAAATATCATAGGACTCCATTCGCTTTGGCGGCTGGGGCAGACCCGCCATTTTCGCCAGCAACAGCAATGTCTGGCTGCTGCGCTCCTCCCGGGTGGTGGCCCGCTCCGCCTCCTCAGCGGCATTCCGGCGGGCCATCTCCAGAAGCTCCGCCTTCTCTCCCCGCTGGGGAACGTGGACCCAGACCCTGTGGCCCGCCCGCTGGGACAGGACCTGGGACAGCTCCTCGCAGTTTCCCGAATCGGCGGGAATTAAAATCTCGTGGGGCAGCAGTGCGCGGGGCAGGTAATACTGAGCGGTGATGGCGGAGAGCATCTCCCCCTCGTCTTCGTCACCGGGGGCGGCGAAGAGCTCCGTCTCCCGTCCCGCCAGATTCCCGTCCTCCATGTGGAGAATAGCGTAGCAGCTCTTGGCGCCTTTATAGATGCCCCAGATGTCCGTGTCGGCGCAAAGACCCGCGATCACGGTCTGCTTTTTGCCCAGCGCGCTGATGGCGGCCATGCGGTCTCTGAGAACGGCGGCTCTTTCAAAGTGGAGCGCCTCGGCCTCTCCTGCCATCTCCTCCGCCATCTCCCGGAGCAACAGCTTGGACTTCCCCTCCAGCAGCGCCGCCGCCTGGGACATGCGGGAGCGATAGTCCTCCGCCTCCGTGCCGGGACGGCACCAGCCGTCGCACCGGCCCATGTGATAGTTGAGACAAGGCCGTGCCCCACCGATATCCTGAGGAAATTTTCGGTTGCAGGTAGGCAGCTTCAGCGCGGCGCATACCGCATCCAGCGCCTGGCGCGTCTCGAATCTGCCGCCAAAGGGGCCAAAGTACCTCGCACCGTCCTCCGCATACCGGTGGACCATGGAAAAACGGGGATACGCCTCTTTGGACATGCGCACAAAGGGATAACCCTTGTCATCCTTCAGCAGAATGTTGAAACGGGGCATATGCCGCTTGATAAGGGAGTTTTCCAGCACCAGGGCCTCCCATTCGCTGGAAACAAAGATGGTGTCGAAATGGTCCACCTCGGATACCATTCTCCGGGTCTTGGCCGTGTGGGACGCGCTGTCCTGAAAATACTGGCTCACGCGGTTTTTAAGCCGTTTGGCTTTCCCCACATAAATGACCTTGCCGGTCCTGTCCATCATCAGATAGACGCCCGGCTTCAGCGGCAGGTTGTTGGCCTTCTCCCGCAGTTCCTCCTTCGTCACGTTTGGAGTCCCTCCTTTTTTATGCGGCAAAAAGAAAACCCCGCGTCGCCGCAGGGCAAAAGAGACCCGCGGGGCCTCTTTTTTCTCTCTTTTATAAAAAGGATTTTAAAGCGCGGGTAAAAAGGTTATTCGCCGAAATTGTTCTTAACCAGCTCCACCAGTGCGGTGACAGCTTCCTTCTCGTCGGTTCCGTCGGCAATCAGCGTAATGGTGGTCCCCATGACAATACCGAGAGACAGAACACCCAGCAGACTCTTGGCGTTGACCCGGCGGTCTTCCTTCTCCACCCAGATTCCGCTCTTGAATTCGTTTGCCTTTTGAATAAAGAACGTCGCTGGTCGCGCGTGCAGACCCACCTCGTTGTTGACCGTGATCTCCTGTGTATACATATGCAGCACTCCTTTTCCCTAACGCCTTATTGAAACTCCGCATAATCTAATTTTCTCTCTTTATCATATCCGTTTTTTGCAAAAACGTCAACAGGGTTTTACAGAAACATTTTGAAAATACATCGGTTTAATCTCCGCGTTTTTGTCTGATTTCACAAACATTCGTCTGGATTCCAGTTTCGCTTTTGTGCGTAATTTTATTTTCCCCAAAAGTTGTAAATTCCTCCAAATGTCCGTGACCCGTCTGTTCGGTCAAAAGCTGGGGCTGCCGCTTTCGCGGCGGCCCCAGTCAACGAAAAATTTATAAATTAATAGTTGAGAGCCTTGATCTGAAAATAGCTCTGGGGATGCTTGCAGACAGGGCACACCAGCGGCGCGCTTTCCGCAATCTCCACATGGCCGCAGTTACGGCAAAACCACATGACCTTCTCACCCTTTTTGAAAACCTCGCCCTTTTTTAGGTTTTCCAGCAGCTTCAGATACCGCTCCTCGTGGGTCTTCTCGATCTGGGCCACCCCCTCGAACTGAGCGGCCAGAGCCAGAAATCCCTCCTCTTCGGCAGTACGGGCCATGTCGGCGTACATCTCCGTCCATTCCTCATGTTCACCCGCAGCGGCGGCGGTCAAGTTTTCCTCGGTGGAACCGATGCCGTCAAGGGCTTTAAACCACAGCTTGGCGTGTTCCTTCTCATTCAGAGCGGTTTCCTGAAAAATGTCTGCGATCTGCTCATAACCGTCTTTCTTCGCCCTGCTGGCATAATAATCGTACTTATTGCGAGCCTTGCTCTCCCCCGCAAATGCGATCCACAGATTGGCCTCCGTTTTGCTTCCCTTCAGTTCCATAGAGCAAATACCCCCTTAAAAATTCTTTTTTTATTTTTTCTGTTTCTGTTTTCTCACGCTCTGTGAGCAGACGCCATACAGGCGCGAGCTATTTGGTACATTCAATAATATTAATATTGGTTATACTATAAATGCAAGTATTTTTTATTCTATTTTGCAAAAAACTGCCACGGTTGCTTTTCGTTTGTGGAGCCATACTAATGCAGGGTATCGCAATGCAACAAAAGTCCACACAAAGGAGGAAACGACTTGAAAAGGACATTTGCGCTCTTGTTAACTGCCCTGCTGGCCGTAAGCACGACTGCCTGCGGCTATACGAACGGCAACGTAAACAGCACCACTCCTAATAAATCCGTCACCGGCACCGGTACGACTACCAGCACCGGCGTGACTAAAAGCAACGGTGCGTCCGGTACCGCCGCCAAGACAGCGGGCGATAGTATACTGAGCCGTGATAACAACGGTCTCGGTACGTCCAAATCCGCAGTTGTTAAAAACGCAGCAAACGCAACCACCGCTACCACTACCACCACTACCCAGAATGGGACTAACGGCAGCGTAATCCGGGGCGCGACCTATGGCCAGATGCTCCGCAACGCCCGCGTCCACGACAAGGATGGCTTTTTGCTGGACGGTGAAAATGCCGTGACGCCCGGCGCGGCATACCGCTAAACGTCGGAGTCGTAGTGTAACCCAGTTCTGCCGCATAACCATACGGCAAAATGATTGTTCCTGCCAGGACAAGCTATAAAGAGCCACGGATCTAAAAAGCGCCGGGAAATTTCAAAAGAAATTTTCCGGCGCTTTTCTCTCACAACGAACAGAGGGACAAACCATCCATGGTCAAAATGGCGGTTTCGGTAAATCCGGCGTTCCTTGCCGCCTCCGCCGCCAGATCGTAGCCAAACAGGATGGCGTCTGTGCTGTGGGCATCCGAGGTCAAAATCACCTTCCCGCCCATGCCGCGCCACTCCTTCAACAAAAACGGTGCAGGGTAGGGCGTCTTTCGATAACCCCGCTGAACGGCCCCGGTATTGATTTCCAGCAGCGTGACGGTCGGGTCGGCAGCATGAAGCGCCGCCAGCGCCGCCGCGCGGTACCGGGGCGCGGTCTCATCAAAAAACGCGCCGTCCGGATTGAGCTTTGTGAGGAGATCCATATGTCCCAGAATGGTGGGTTTTTGCCGCGCCAGAGCGGCCACGTCCTGATAGTACCACTCCGCCAGGGGCAGGAAGTCCCCGCCGCAGGCCTTGTCCCGACAGGCGGACAGGCTCTCTGCTTCCCAGTCCACGCAGTAGTATTCCCCGGTTTTTAGAGAATGCAGTTCATGGACGGATCCAATCCAATAATCGAAACCGTCGCGAATACCGTCCGACTGGCTGTCCCACTCGATGCCAAGCAGCACCTCCATCCGTCCGGCATACTCCTTCCGCAGGCGCAGGACCTCGGCCCGATAGGCGCTCGGATCTGCGTCCAGCACGCAGCCGGCATCCGAGGGCGCGGGCGTGTGGGAGTGGCCCGACGCGCCGAAATACCGGACGCCGGTGGCGTATGCAGCTGCGACCATCTCTGCTAAAGTGTTTTTTCCGTCGCACAGGGTGGAGTGCGTGTGAACGGAGCAAACCTTGGCGTTTTGCCTCATTGCATCCGCTCCTGCTTCACCTTGTGATCCACCACATGACGCTTTTCAAGCTCCGCCGTGATGTCCTTTACGGAAATCCCCATCTGTACCATCAGCACCAGAATGTGGTAGCATACATCAGCAATCTCAAAAACCGTCTCCTCCTTGTCGCCCTTGGCAGCGGCAATGATGACTTCTGTGGTTTCCTCTCCCACCTTTTTCAAAATTTTATCCATGCCCTTATCGAATAGGTAGGTGGTGTAGCTGCCCTCCTTCGGCTCCGTCCTGCGGCCTTTGATGAGCTCATACAGGCCCTCATAGCTGAAATGCTTCAACTCGTCGGAGAGATACAGCCCGTTAAAAAAGCAGCTTTCCGCCCCGGTGTGGCAGGCCGGGCCGTCCTTCACTACCTCCACCACCAGCGCGTCGCAGTCGCAGTCCGCCGTAATGGAAACTACCTGTTGAAAATTACCGGAGGTCTCTCCCTTGCGCCACAGTTCCTGGCGACTGCGGCTAAAAAAGCAGGTCCGCCGTTCATCGATGGTGATGGCCAGACTCTCCCTGTTCATATAAGCCAGCGTCAGGACCTCTTTCGTATAGTGATCCTGCACAATGGCGGGAATCAGGCCCCTTTCATCAAATTTCAATTCCATTGATCACAATCTCCCCTCTTGATTCTGCTCGCACCAAAGCCGTAAACCACGAATCACGGCGTCTTAAATCCTCATCTCCACACCCCGGCTCCTCAGCCAGCGCTTCAGCTCTTTAATATCCACCTGTCTTGTGTGGAAAATGGAGGCCGCCAGCCCCGCGTCGATTCCCGGATGGGTAAAAAGCTCTCCAAAGTCCTCCATCTTGCCTGCGCCACCGCTGGCAATGACCGGCACATCCACTCTGCCGGTCAATTCGTCCAGCATTTCGAGATCGAAGCCCTGCTTCACCCCGTCGGTGTCGATGGAGTTCAGCACGATTTCCCCCGCCCCGCTTTGAACTCCCCGCACGGCCCAGTCCATGGCGTCAATACCGGTATCCTCCCGGCCGCCCTTGGCAAACAGGCGGAACTGTCCGTCCACCCGTTTCACATCCATAGAGAGCACCACGCACTGGTCGCCATACTTTTTCGCCGCCGCCGCAATAATGCCGGGGTCCGCAATGGCCCCGGAATTGACGCTGACCTTGTCCGCGCCGCATTTTAGAACCCGGTCGAAATCGTCCAGGCCCCGGATGCCGCCCCCTACGGTCAGGGGAATAAAAATTTCAGAGGCCACCCGGCGCAGCACGTCCGTGAACAGCTCACGTCCCTCGAACGAGGCAGTGATGTCGTAAAACACCAGCTCATCCGCGCCGGAGTCGTTGTAAAACCGGGCCATATCCACCGGGTCCGCCATGTCCTTCAGACCCTCAAAATTCACGCCCTTGACCACCCGCCCGTTCTTCACATCAAGGCAGGGGATGATTCTTTTCGCCAGCATGGTCCTCTCTCCTTTCAGGCAGCAACCTGGAATCTTTTAAAGCAGTGGCGGCTCGTTGTCGGACTGATCCGGGCGGTCTCCCGCCGCATCCAGGCACATGCCCAGATCGAGCTTTCCATCATAGATCGCCTTGCCCAAAATCGCCCCGGCAATACCCATCTCATTCAGCGCCCGAATCTCCAGAAGATCGCTTATGCCGCCGGAGGCCACAATATCCAGTCCCTCCAACTCCGCCAGACGGCGGTATGCGTCCAGATTTGTTCCAGAAAGAGCGCCATCCTTCGAGATGTCCGTATAAATGACGGTCTGCACTCCTGCGTCCCGCAGGCGGCGGCAGAAGTCAAAGCTATCCTCACTGCTGGTTTTCAGCCATCCGTTGGTCGCCACCTTGCCGTCCCGCGCGTCCACACCCACGGCGAGCTTCTCCCGATACCGCTGGGCCATGCGCTGCGTAAAGGTAAAATTCTCAACAGCTGCGGTGCCCAGAATGCAGCGGTTTATGCCCAACTCCAGATACTTCCGGATGCCCTCCTCCGTGCGGATGCCGCCGCCCACCTCAATGAATGCGTGACCCTGCTGCACCAAGGCCTCGATCTCCACCCAGTTGGCCATGCTGGGCCGTCCGTCCTTCGCGCCGTCCAGATCGACAATGTGTAGGTGCCGCGCCCCAGCTCGGATGAAACGGCGGGCAACGCCGCAGGGTTGGGCGGAATAAACGGTCATCCGGTCGTAATCTCCCCGCAGCAGCCGGACGGCCTTGCCGTCCCGCAGGTCAATGGCGGGAAAAATCTGCATAAAAACCTCCCTGCGCCTTTCGGCGCTCAAATCAAGATCCCCCATGCGGGCGTTTGCCGCAGGCGGCTTTGGCAGCCTGCGGTATGGAAGTCCGCACCGTACAATTGCGGCCTGCGCCTTAAAGCTCTCCGAACGCTTTGAGCAGACGCAGCCCCGCGTCCCCGGACTTCTCCGGGTGGAACTGGGTCCCCCAGACGCTGCCCCGGCGTACCGCGCCCGGGACGGCCACGCCGCCGTAGTCAGAGACGGCAAGGGTGCTGTCAGCGCAGTCTTTCGCGTAAAAACTGTGGACATAGTAGACATATTCCCCATCCTGAAAATACTTGAACAGGGGGTCGTCCCGCCGGATACGCAGGCTGTTCCAGCCCATATGGGGCACCTTCAGCAAGTGATCGTTCAAATCCGGCTTCAAGCTGTCCACCACTCCGGGAAGAAAGCCCAGACCGTTGTGCTCTCCGTATTCAAAACCCTTGTCAAACAGCAGCTGCATTCCAAGGCAAATGCCAAGCAGCGGCTTCTTTTTGCTTTCCTCCCGTAACACGGGCACCAGCCCCGTGGCATCCAGCTTTGCCTTTGCGTCACCAAACGCGCCCACGCCGGGAAGGATCACGCGCTCCGCCGCCCGAAGGCGGTCCGGGTCCGCCGTCACCTCCGGCACAAAGCCCAAAGACTTCAGGCTGGAGGCCAGGGAGAACAGGTTTCCCACTCCATAGTCCACAATCGCAATCATATCACAGCGTCCCTTTCGTGCTTGGAATTTCCCCGGCTCGCTCCGGGTCCATACCTACTGCCATGTGGAGCGCCCGGCCCGCGCCCTTGAACGCGGCCTCCAGAATGTGGTGGGTGTTCTCGCCGGAAAGCTGACGAAAATGGAGTGCACAGGGACACTGGCGCACAAAGCCCAGCCAAAACTCCTTACCCAGCTCCGTATCAAACGTACCCACCTTTTGGGCGGGCAGATCCAGCCCCCAGCCCAGGAAATCCCGGCCGGAGAGGTCCACGGCGCACAGCACCAGCGTCTCGTCCATAGGAAGCAGGAACTGCCCGTACCGGGCGATGCCCCGCTTATCTCCCAGTGCCTTCGTAAATGCCTGACCCAGAGCGATGCCGATATCCTCCACGGTGTGGTGATCGTCCACGTCCGTGTCGCCCCGGCAAGTAACATTCAGGTCAAGCCGCCCGTGGGAGGCAAACAGCGTCAGCATGTGGTTCAAAAAGCCGCAGCCGGTGTCGATTTGGGACTTGCCCGTCCCGTCCAGCTCCAGGCTCAGTTCGATCTTCGTCTCGTTGGTGTTTCTCACGATCTCCGCTCGACGCATGGCTCACATCTCCCCCAGCAGTTTTTTGATCGCCTCCACCATCTGCTCCATCTGCTCCGCGGACCCAATGGTGATGCGGTAAAAATCCCGAATACGTTCCTTGTCAAACCAGCGCACCAGAATTCCGTTTTCCTTGAGCTTCCGATACAGCTCGCCGTTTGGAAAGCTCTTCGACGAGGCAAAGATGAAATTTGCCTTGGAGGGCAGGACGGTAAAGCCCAGTTCCTCCAGCGCTTTGGCCGTCCAGTCCCGGGTCTTTTGGATGGCGGCGGTGCAATTTTGGAAGTACGCCTCGTCCTCTATGGCTGCGGCCCCCGCCAGAATGGAAAGGCGGTTCACATTGTAAGGGTTAAAGCTGTATTTCACCCGGTTCAGGTCCGCAATCAGGTCCGGGGCCCCCAGCGCAAAGCCCAGCCGTCCGCCGGCAAGGTTCCGGCTCTTTGAGAAGGTCTGGACCACAAGCAGATTGTCATACCGGCACAAAAGGGGAACACAGCTCTCCCCGCCGAAATCCACATACGCCTCGTCCACGATCACCACACGATTCCGGTCCGCCTCCAGCAGACGCTGAATCTGGGCGGCAGGCAGCTCCACACCGGTAAGGGCATTGGGGTTGGCAAGGAGGATGGTTCCAGAATAGTCCATGTAATCGTCCGCATCAATGGTGAAATCCGCCTTCAGCGGGACAACCTTGGCTTCGACCCCGTAAAACGCGGCCCAGACCTTGTAAAATCCATAGGACACATCCGGGAACGCCACGCCGTTTCCCTCGCCGCAAAACGCCCGGAACGCAAAGGAGAGCAGCTCGTCGGACCCGTTGCCCGCCAGCACCTGCTCCGGTTTGAGTTCATACCGGTGGGCGATGGCACGGACCAGTTGGTCGCAGGTTGGGTCTGAATAGAGGTTCAGCTTCAAAAGCTCCGAGCGTGAAACGGCCTCCACCACCTTGGTGGAAGGCGGAAACGGGCTTTCGTTGGTATTCAGCTTGATATACTGCATATCCACGGGCTGTTCCCCGGGGACATAGGGCTCCAATCGGCCCGCCTCGCGGGAAATAAAGCGGCTCATTGCGCACTCCCCTTTCCGTTGTGTTGATCCCGCACCGCGATGGCGCGGGCGTGGGCCTCCAGGCCCTCCTGCCGGGCAAAGCTCTGGACCCGTGAGGACACGGCTTGCAGGGCCTCTCCCGTATAGTAGAGGAAGCTGGATTTTTTCACAAAATCGTCCACGCTGAGAGGACTTGAAAACCGCGCCGTGCCCGCGGTGGGCAGGGTGTGGTTCGGCCCCGCAAAATAGTCCCCCAGCGCCTCCGGGGCGTTTCGGCCCAAGAAGATGCTGCCTGCATTGCGGATGCGGGGCAACAGCGCAAACGGCTCGTCCACACACAGCTCCAGATGCTCCGGGGCGATGCAGTTGGCGGCCTCCGCCGCCTTTTCCAGCGAATCGGTGATGATAATCTTTCCATTGTTGTCGATGGAGGCCCGTGCCACCTCTCGCCGGGGCAGCGTCTCCAATTGGACCTCCAGCTCATCCCGGACAGCCTCCGCCAGCGCGCGGCTGTCCGTCACCAGCACGGCGGAGGAAAGCTTGTCGTGCTCCGCCTGACTCAGCATATCCGCCGCCACCCATCGGGGGTCGGACTTTCCGTCCGCCAGCACCAGAATTTCGCTGGGACCTGCGATCATATCAATGCTGACAAGGCCGAACACCTTCCGTTTTGCCGCAGCTACATACACCCCGCCGGGACCCACGATCTTATCCACCTTCGGCACGCTCTCCGTCCCATAGGCCATGGCGGCCACGGCCTGAGCACCGCCGCACTTCAAAATTTTCGTGACCCCCGCGATCCTCGCCGCCGCCAGAGCCGCCGGGGCGATGGTCCCGTCCGGAGCAGGGGGCGTCGCCATAAGAATCTCTCGCACGCCCGCAAGCTTCGCCGGAATCACGTCCATCAGAACGGTGGAGGGAAACGCCACCGGCGTTCCCGGCACGCAGACGCCCACGGACTCGATGGGCGTGTATCGCTGTCCCATAACCACGCCCGGCTTGTCGGTGAGAACGAAATCATTGTGGATCTGGCGGCTGTGGAACGCGCGTATGTTCTCCGCCGCCTGACGAAGCGTCTCCAGAAGCTCCGGGTCCACCTGCGCCTCTGCCGCGTCCAGTTCCGCCTCCGTCACAAAAAGGCCATCCAGCTCCGCACCGTCGAACTGCTTTTCATAGCTTCGCAGCGCCGCGTCGCCCTCCGCCCGCACGGCGGCCAGAACGGCATCCACCGCCGCGTCCACATTCTCCTCCGCGAGAATCCCCCGGGTCAAAATATCCGATGTGGGAACCTTGTCAAAATCAAAGAGCCGAATCACTCTCCGTCACCTCCGATAGCTTTCGCAGCAGCGCGGCAATTTCCTTGTTTTTAAACTGGTAACTGGCCTTGTTGGCGATAAACCTGGCCGAGATGGACATAAATTCTTTGATGATCTTCAGGTCGTTTTCCTTCAGGGTCGTTCCGGTCTCCACAATGTCCACAATCACATCGCTGAGTCCCAGAATGGGGGCCAGCTCGATGGAACCGTTGAGTTTGATGATGTCGATATCCCGGCCCTTGGCCGCATAATACGCCTTGGCAATGCCCACAAACTTGGTCGCCACCCGCAGCGTCCGACCGGGGTCGTCCACGAAGTCCTTCGGGCCCGCCACGCACATCCGGCACCTGCCAAGGCCCGTGTCCAGAAGCTCATAGACATCCGCGCCGGACTCCTGCAAAATATCCTTTCCCACAATGCCGATGTCCGCCGCGCCATGCTCCACGTAAATTGCCACATCACTGGGCTTTACCAGAAAATAACGGATGCCCGCGGATGGGTTTTCCACCACCAGCTTGCGGCTGTCGGCATATCCGCCTGGGCAGCCGTATCCCGCGCCGGAGAGCAGGTCGTACACCTTGTCTCCCAGCCGGCCCTTGGGCAGCGCCACGTTCAGCATCACCTTTTTCCCGGCAGACTTCTCTACCAGCGGCTCCGGGGCCTCCAGTCTTTGAAGCTCATCCTGATACAGCGCAAAGCCAATCGCCCGCGCGCCGGGGGCAAACTGCTCCGCCAGCGGGTCATACCGTCCGCCCCGCAGGACAGCCCGGGGGATTCCCGCAAGATATCCTTGAAATACCACACCGTTATAATAGCCGATATCGTTGACCAGAGAAAGATCGAGTTTCAGCTTCTCCGTCTCGTCCCGCTCCTCCAGCATTTGGCAGACAATTTTCAGTTCCGTCAGCGCCGCTCCCATAGCCGCGTTCAGCGCCAGCGGCTCGGCCTTGCTCAAAACGGTTTTCCACGGGCCCGCTAATGTAATCAGGGAGCACAGCGCGTCCGCCCCCTGAGATGACAGCCCCGCGCCGGAGGCAGCCTTTTGCAGCTCATGGGCATTTTTATCCCGGATGCAACCAAGCAGCTTCGAATGGATGGACTCCGGCGCCCCCACCGCGTCCAGCAGGCCCGCAACGAAGCCCATATGGCTCAGCTCCAGCACAAAGTCGGGTCCCGCCAATGCCAGACTATTCAAGGCCAGCGACAGGACTTCCACCTCAATCTCATCGTTCAGCGCGCCGATGTACTCAAGCCCCGTCTGGCCGATCTCCTGAAAGGTGTGGCTCTCCTGACTGGGGCGGTAAACGTTTTCTGTGTAGTAGTAGCGCTTGCACTCCCCCGGCTCCGGCTGGGCATTTTTTGCGATGGACAGTGTCACATCGGGCTTCATGGCCAGCAGCCGCCCGTCAAGGTCTGTAAAGGTGAGGACTTGCTCGCTGGAAAGGAACCGGCGATATTCCTGATACAGACTGTATTCCTCAAATCGGCCCACATGATACTTGCAGCATCCGGCTTTTTCATACAGCAGACGCAGGCGCAGCGAAAGCAGCTCCTGCGGTTTTAATATTCCCAGATCCAGCTCCATATGTCCCTCCGTTGTCCGCCTTAGTTGGACAGTTTAGTAAATTTATAATACTTCATCCAGTTATCAAAGTAAAGTGCATTTTTTTGAATGCTTCAAATTCCCTTTTTTGCACAAAGATGCGCATTGCCCGTCTCCCGCACCCCGTCATTTTTCCCACGTTTCATTTACCTCCTTCAAGGAAAAGGCCTTGGAACGAACTTGCAGGTAAAAACCGGATCGGAGTAAAAAGACGAGAAACCAAGAAGTACCAAAAGCTTGCATTCTAAATAAGCGGCATATATAATACTTTCGTAGTTCATTTTTCATGAAACCTTATAAGGAGGCTCCAACATGGATCAGTCCCGTAAAGTGCTGAAGGGCGCTCTCGCCCAGCAGCGTAAATCCGCCGAGACCCGCCGTCTTGCCCCCGCCATGCGGGTGCTGAAGGCCCTTCACAGCGCCGGGACGCCGGAGGTACAAACCTTGGAGGAGCTTGAAAAGCAGCGCCGGAACCAAGAGCTTTTGGGCAATCTCACCGCCGAAATGACAGACATGAGCTGGGAGCCCTTCGACCTTGCCGGGATGCCCGCGGCGTGGATGCGCCTGCAGCGGCCCCACCGGCGCAGGCGCGCCGTTCTGTACTGCCACGGCGGCGGATACACCAGCGGAAATCTGGGATACTCCAAGGTTCTAGCCTCCAAGCTGACAAAGGCCACCGGCTACGATGTATTGACCTTTGAATACCGTCTGGCCCCGGAGCACCCCTATCCGGCGGCGGTGGAGGACGGGGTTCGGGCCTGGAACTATTTGATGCAGCTGGGGTACGGGGCGCGGGACGTGGTCCTGGCCGGGGACAGTGCGGGGGGCAATCTGGCGCTGGTTCTGTGCCACCGGCTGAAAGCCGCCGGACGGATGTTGCCGGCGGCGCTGATCCTGATGTCCCCCTGGACAGATATGACCGCCTCCGGCCCGTCCTACACGGAGCGCTCGGAGATCGACCCCATTCTGACGGCGGAGTATATACACGGTGTCCGGGCTGTGTACGCCGGGAACCGGGACCTGCGAGACCCCAGCCTCTCCCCCCTGTTTGGAGACTTCACAAGCTTCCCGCCTACGCTCATTCAAGTGGGCACTCACGAAATTCTCTATTCCGACGCGGAGCGGCTGCGGGACGCCATGCTCTCTTCGGGCGTGGAGTGCCGGCTGGAGGTGTGGGCGGACATGTGGCATGTGTTCCAGCTGTTCCCCATCAAAAAGGCGGCGGCGGCCATGGAACAGACCACCCGGTTTCTGCTGGAGCTGCTGTAAAATACCGGCTTAAGGAAAATTTGCTCTGTTCCCGGCAGATTCCAGTTGATAATTTGAAAAGTTTATAGTAAAATAGAAGCGTTCTGAATCAAATCCTCCGCTTGCAGCCGCGGAGCCGGTCTCGCGCAATGGATGCCCGCTAACCATGTCAGGCGGGGAACCGAGCAGCATCGTGCGGGATATTCCATGTGCCGCGAGGACGCCGGTTCCGTGGCTGCAAACGGAGGACTTGTTTTGTTTATCGAAAGGAGATGCAGGGATGTATCAGGCACTGTACCGCAAGTGGCGGCCCAAGACGTTTTCTGACGTTATCGGCCAGTCCCACATCACCGAGACGCTGAAGCGTCAGGTAGCGGAGGGCCGCACGTCCCACGCATATCTCTTCACCGGCACCCGGGGAACCGGCAAGACCACCTGCGCGAAAATTCTCGCCAAGGCGGTGAACTGCGAGCACCCGGTGGACGGTGACCCCTGTAATCAGTGCCCCAGCTGTCTGGGGATTGAAAACGGTACGTTTTTGGACGTACTGGAGCTGGACGCCGCGTCCAACAACGGCGTCGATCAGGTTCGGGCCCTGCGGGATGAGGCGATCTATTCCCCCGCCAACGTAAAAAAGCGGGTCTATATTGTGGACGAGGTCCACATGCTGTCCGTGCCTGCGTTCAACGCTCTTTTGAAGATTCTGGAGGAACCGCCGGAGCACCTGATGTTTATTTTGGCGACCACGGAGCTGCACAAGGTCCCTGCCACCATTCTTTCCCGCTGCCAGCGATATTCCTTCAAGCGCATTACGCCTCAGGACGTGAGCCGCCGTCTCTCCTTCGTCGCTCAGCAGGAGTCCATCGATTTGCAGCCCGACGGCGCGGAGCTTTTGAGCCGTCTGGCGGACGGCGCACTGCGGGATGGGCTGTCTCTTCTCGATCAGTGTGCGGCGACAGGCGGCGTGATCGACGCCCGCGCCGTGCTGGACGTGCTGGGCTTGGCGGGCAATCTTCAAACCGCCCAGCTGATGGACTGCGTTTTGCGGCGGGACGCGAAAGCGGCTCTGCTGCTTATGAACCAGCTGTACGCCGGGGGCAAGGATGTGGGTGCCGTTTTAAACGAGCTGTCCACCCTGACCCGGGATCTGCTGTTGCGCCGGACTGCCCCGGAGGGGGGCGCAGCGTTGCTCTCCGGCGGATTTGACGGCGCCACGCTGGACGGGCTTGAAAAGGACGTGCCCGGCAGCAGGCTTTTGTATCTGGCAACGACCCTGCAGCAGGCCACCGCCGATCTCTATTACAGCTCCAACCGTCGGACCGATGCGGAGCTTTGTCTCCTGCGGTTATGTGACGAGACGCTCTCCGGCGATCTCAGTGCTCTCACTGCACGCATTCAGCGGGTGGAAGACACGCTGGAACGGCTTCCGGCACTGCTGAACAGCGGTATTCCGGAGCAGCCGGGAAAGCCCGCCCCGGCCAGGTCGGCGGCGAAGCCGCCCTCACCCGTCCCCGTTTCGGCGGACAGCCCTCCCTGGGACGAGGAAAGGCCACCCCTTCCGCAGAATCCGCCTCTTGACGACGAACGTCCCCCTTTACCGGAGGAACCGCCCGAACCGGGCGAACCGTCCTTTGAAAGGGAGTCGCTCGCAGAGGAAATGACTTCCACTCCGCCCGTGAGACGGGAAACGGCGTCTCCTACGCCTGCGATGGGTCCGGCGAATTCCCCCCCCGCGGGTAACGCCTCCGGCGCTACCGGCGGTGCGGTCTGGTGGCGTGCGCTGGCGGAGGAGTGCAAGGGACGTCTGCCGCCCATGTACCGGGCGTTTCTGGACAAGTGCAAAGGTGAATTGAAAGACAGCATCGTAACGGTCTATGCCCCTGACGAGATTATAAGGGGCCGCTTGGACAACGACCGGGTTCTGGGCGCTTTACAGGAGCTGAGCGCACTGAAGGCCGGAGGGCCGGTGACGGTGCGGCTCACCGTGGGCAGCGGCCCAGCTTCCTCGCCGGAGGACAAATTGCAGGGCCTGATCCAGATGGGAAGCCAGCTGGACAATTTCTCCATCCAGTAAAAGCAGCCACAGACTGTTTTTCGGCCGCGCCGCCCCGAAACAGCGGGACAACGGCGGCGCGCTTATCTTTGATTGCAGGGCAGAAAAAATATATCTGAAAAGGAGTAAAACTTATGAGCTACAGTGCTCGCCGTGGATTTTCCAACGGCAGTATGCGCCCCACCGGGGCCGCGCGCCAGCAGGACATGCAGCAGAGGATTCAGGAGATGCAGGCGGCCATGACCGCCGCACAGGACGCGGTGGAGGTTCAGGAGTTCACCGCCAGCGTGGGCGGTGGCACGGTGGAGGCCAAGGTCAACGGCAAGAAAGAGCTCTTGGCCGTGACTATTAAACCGGAAGCCGTGGACCCGGAGGACGTGGAGATGCTTCAGGACCTGGTGGTCTCCGCTGTAAACGAGGCGCTGCGTCAGGCCACGGACGCCATGGAGAACAGCCTGAATAACGCCACCGGCGGCATGGACCTGGGTGGTTTTTCTCTATAAAATCACACAAAAAGTCCGCAGGCTATGCCGTGCGGGCTTTTTTGCAGACTGGAGGCAGTATGAGAGATAGGGTTTCAAAGTTTCTGGCCGCATCCATGGCCCTCGTCCTTCTGGTGGGACTGACGGGCTGCGGTGCGCGGAAGCCGACGTTTCCAGACGGGCCTATGAAGCTGGCTTATGTCCCGCTGGACGACCGACCGGACAATGTGGAACGGGCGGAATATCTGGCGGAATCGCTGGACTATGACCTGCTCATGCCGGGCAGGGATCTGTACGCCACAAAGCTGGACGGCCAGCCACTGAACGCAGCCGGCACGCAGTCGGGTAACCGGGCCGCGCTGTACGAGTGGGTCCTCTCTCAGGAGGAAGCTGGCTGTGACCGATACATCCTCTCTCTCGACCAGCTGCTCTCCGGCGGGCTGGTCAGTTCCCGGGCCATGACGGGGGAAAGCAGCGTAACGCTGACGGACGGTACGGCGCTGACGGAGCCGGAGCTGCTGGACAGTCTCCTGTCTCTGCTTTCCAAAGATAAAAACAATCAGGTCTGGCTGCTGGACAGCGTCATGCGCCTGGCCCCCACGGTTGGGTACGGCGGCTTCGGTCTCAACGAGTACAACACCCTGCGGAACTATGGCATTGCGGCCCGGCCTCACCTAACCGGAGATGCGCTGAGCGTTGAAAACATCACGGCGGATTACCGTCTGGGGGCTGACGGTCAAGAGCTGGAGGTCCGGTCGGCGGAACCGCTGCCGGACGGCGCGGTGGAAAATTATCTGGCGGCGCGGGTCCGGAAGCTGCGGCTCAGCGCCCATCTTCTGGGTGCGCTGGACGGCGGGGCCTACGCTAATTTTCATGTTTTAATCGGCGTGGATGATTCTTCCGCCGAGGATAGCATCCAAAAGAACGAGATCGCGTACCTCTCCGTGAACCTTCGGGCGGGGGATTGGCTGCTCTCCGGTGTGGACGACCTTGCATTCAAGGCCATCACGAAGCTGTATCTTCAGGACTGCGGCTGGAACGGTGCCAAAATCAGTCTGCGGTATATCGGGGGGCTTGAAGCGCAGCCCGCCTGTGACTATGACTATCAGCCTCTGGAAACGCTGGTAGACCAGCATCTGGACTTTTTTGATCTGCAAAAGCTCTCCAAGACCAGCGGAGCGGATTTTCAGATTCTGGTCCTCACCGCCCCAGCGGAGCCGGAGCGCTCCGGAGACTATACCTGGGCGCTCATCAACGCCCTCAGCGAGAACCGGAAGAACCGGATCCCAACAGTTTTGATCGATGCATCCAACGACGCCTACGGCACCGTGATCCATGACGCGCTGGCGAAGCAGGCGGAGCTAAGTTCCCTTCTGGCCTATTCCGGCTTTTTGGACATGGCCATCGTCACCGGCACCGCCATCTCTCACGGGGTAGCGCGGTATGCGTGGCTGACCCATACGCCGTCCCCGGAAAAGGACGATGTGGCCAACACGGCCTTTGTCAAGACTTTGTCCGACAGTGTAATCAAGGACTTTGCCTTCCGCAACACGGTTCGCAACGACCTGTACGCCTATGTCCGGGATGAGCTGGGCGGCAGTCCGGATAATTTTTACAGGCCGGAGATAGACCGGGCACAGGTTCTCTCTGTTCTGGAGGCAGACATGGCGGCCTCCGCCGCGCCGGTGCTGGCCAATTTCAGCAGCGGAAAAATTCTTGTGGGCCTGTCCCCATGGGTGGAATCCGGCTGCGGTACGCTGACACTCTCAAATTACTGCTTTCCCTGGAATCGGGTGTTTGAAATCGGTATGGATATCCGCCGGCAGACATCCGCACCGGAAGGCTGAGCGCTTTAAAACGCTTAGGAGACCAAAAAGCGCCGCGGGACTTTTGTCCCGCGGCGCTCTCATATTCCGTTGTGTTTCGCGGAGTTATAGCTCCTTGACGGTGTAAAACACCGCCAGTATGAAAATCACGATTCCCAGTACCCACAGGGCATAATAGGCCACGGTGGCGCTGAACAGGGACAGCACGGTGGCGGCGGCGGAAAGGCCACAGGTGACAAACAGGATCGTGCAGTCAGTATTCTCGGGCAGGATGCGGATCGTACCCATCATTCCGCCGGCCCGCTCCACCTTCCGTGCAGTCAGAGCCACAGCAGCCAGTAGCACCAAATACGCGCAGGCACCCGCGATCACATAGCTCCTCCAAAAGATGTTGTTCATGCCATGCCGGCAGACCCATGTGGCAAACAACCCGGTGCCAAGAACCACCATTGCATAGAAGCAGTCCCGCGCGTACAGACACCAGAGGACTCCCAGCAGCATGGCCGCAGCCGCGATCACGGAGAGGATCACCGCGCCGGAGGGATACACCGCTTTGACGAGCCAGTTTCCGGCGGAGAAAAATAGACCGGAGAAAACCACGGTCCAAGCCAGCGTCCGCTTCCATCCCGACGCCTTTCTCCACACGATGGCCAAAATCACGCCCAGCGCCAGCACAGCGGCACCGACTCCGATCAGGGTGGGCATTGCGGCATCCCAGCCCAACATTTGATTCACATTGCCGTTGATGTAATACTTTCGGACCATCATCAGATAAATCTCTGCTAAACAGCCCCCGATAAAAAATTTAAGCGCACCGTTCAAGGGCGCGTTGTTCTTCTTGAGTCCTTCCGCTTTGTTCTTTTTCGGCATTTATTGCAACCTCCATGGGTAATTTTAAAATTGGCGCAGAGAAACGCACACACATACCGTGTCATTCTAGCAGATTGTCTGCGTTTTTGCAAGGGCTTTCACGAAAAAAGCACCCGGTAGCAGTTCTCCCCGCTTGTCTGGCAGGTAAAACCGTGCTATACTGATAGTTCCCGAAGTATTCTGATTTCCTGCCAAATTTTCAAAGCGAGGACAAGCACATGAGACGATTTTTTGCCGCCGCGCTGTGCGCGGTGCTGGCCTGCGGCCTGACCGCCTGCGGCCAAGGCGGAGAGCAGTCCGCGGACTTTTATGCCATGGACACCACCATGAACGTCACCGCCTACGGCAAAGGCGCAAAAAACGCCGTTGGAGAAGCCCAGACAGAGGTGGATCGGTTGGAATCCCTGCTCTCCCGCACACGAACGGACAGCGTGGTCTCCCGGCTGAACGCCGGGACCGGAGACCGGGCTGTGGGGATGGAGGTCTGGGGTCTCTTGTCGGCGGCGGAGAAATACAGCATTGCGACAAACGGCGCGTTCGACATCACCATCGCCCCGGTGGTCTCCGCCTGGGGCTTTACTACAGACCACTATCAGGTTCCGGACCAAAGTGAGCTGGACGAGCTTCTGGCAAATGTGGGAAGCGTCCACATCCATCTGGGTGAGGAGAGCATAGTCACTCTAGATGACGGTACGCAGATCGATCTTGGCGGAATCGCCAAGGGCTACGCCTCCGACTGTGTGGAAGCGATTCTGGCAAAAGACGGCGTGGAAAGCGCCAAGGTGGCGTTGGGCGGCAACATCTATGTCCGGGGGAGCAAGCCGGACGGGACCGCCTGGCGCGTGGGTGTACAGGACCCCGAAAACTCCGATGGTTTCGTTGGAATTCTCTCCCTGACGGACGCCTTCGCCGTTACCTCCGGCGGCTACCAGCGGTATTTCGAACAGAACGGCAAGCGGTACCACCACATCATCGACCCCGCCACCGGCTATCCTGCGGAGAGCGGACTGACCTCCGTCACCGTGGTGGCCCCTGGGAACGAGGAGGGAACAATAAGCGATCCCGGCCACGGCACCATGTGCGACGCGTTTTCCACCGCGCTGTTCGTCATGGGGGAAGAAAAGGCGGTGGAGTTCTGGCGTTCCGGCGCCTATTCTTTTCAAATGGTGCTGGTGACGCAGGATGGCCGGGTGCTGGTGACAGATGGTCTCAAGGACAAATTCGAGCAGGAGGATGGCAGCGGCTATGCCTATGAAACGATCTCCCGAAGTCCGTCCTAAACCCGCCGATGCGCTGGTGGCGCTGGCGGTGCTGGCGCTGGCGGCTGCGCTGGCGCTGAGTGCATGGGGCGGAGGCAGATCCGGCGGCCTCACCGCCGTTATCTCCGTGAACGGGCAGGTGACGGAGACGGTGAACCTCTCCCGCCTCTCCGGGCCGGAGGTACGGGAATTGAACGCAAACGGCTATACGCTCCATGTCCGCCTGTCATCAGACGGGGCAGAGGTAATTGATTCCACCTGTCCTAATCAGGTCTGTGTCCATACCGGGCATATCAGCCGGGCGGGACAGAGTATTGTGTGCCTGCCCGCGCGGATTTCGGTGACGCTGTCCGGTGGGGCGGAGAACGGCGTGGACGCCGTACTGGGGTAAGACGATGAAACTGACGACAAAACAACTGACGCTCTGCGCCGTGCTGACCGCTCTGGCGCTGGCCCTGAGCTATGTAGAAAATTTTCTCCCGCTGTCGCTGGCGGTTCCCCTACCGGGAGTGAAGCTGGGACTTGCCAACATTGTCACCGTGTTCGCGTTGTACGCGCTGGGGATTGGGCAGGCGTTCCTCATTCTAATCGCCCGGTGCACGCTTGGCGCGCTGTTCGCGGGAAATCTGAACGCGCTGCTGTTCTCCCTTCTGGGAGGGCTCTCCGCCATGGCGGTCATGGCTCTGCTGTCCAGGTCAAAGCGTCTTTCCATCTACGGCGTTTCCGTTGGCGGGGCGGCGGCCCATAACTGCGGGCAGGTGGCGGCAGCCGTGCTGACACTGGGCAACACGGCCCCCCTCTATTATCTCCCCCTGCTGCTGGGGGTATCCCTGTTCACCGGGGCCTTGACGGGCTTCGCGGCGGGGCTTTTGTTCCGGGCACTGGAACACACTTCTTTGATGAAAGCGTGAGCGTATGGACAGAAAAGATGTCAGCAAAAAGGACCAGATCATTTTGCAGCAGTTGGATGTAATCCGCACCATGACGGAAAACAATCTGGGCCGCATGGGGACGGATTTCTGGGGGCATCCCACCGCTCCGCCGGAGGCGGCGAAACCCCGGACGCCGGACGTGCCCTCTCCCGCTCCCCCGCTGAAAACCGGCGGAGGTAAGGAAGGCGCCGGCAATTCGGCCGCGTCCACCGGTAATGACGACACAAAAGCCCCGGGGCAGACCGCTCCGCCCCCGGAGAAGATCGAGGATCTGCAAGCAGAGCTGGAGGGCTATATCGGCCTCACCGCCATTAAAAAAGAGGTCAAAAACCTCATCAATATGGTAACCGTCTATCAAATGCGGAAGGATCACGGACTCCCCACCACGGACCTCAGCCTCCACATGGTCTTTTCCGGCAATCCCGGCACCGGAAAGACGACCGTGGCCCGGCTCATGGCCCGTATCTACCACAGTCTCGGCATTCTCTCCAAGGGCCAGCTGGTGGAGGTGGACCGCAGCGGTCTGGTGGCCGGATATGTGGGGCAGACCGCCATCAAGACCACCAAGGTGGTCGACTCGGCTCTGGGCGGCGTGCTGTTTATCGACGAGGCTTACGCCCTCAACGGCAGAGCGGAAAACGACTTCGGTCAGGAGGCCATAGACACCCTTTTGAAGGCCATGGAGGACCATCGGGACGATTTGGTGGTCATCGTGGCGGGCTATGACGGTCTGATGGATGACTTCGTCCACTCCAATCCCGGTCTCGAATCCCGGTTCAACCGCTTTTTGCACTTTGATGACTATAATCTGGACGAGATGCTGTCGATTTTTGATATGCAGTGCAAAAAGGGCTGCTATCAGCTGGACGGGGAGACCCGGGAGATGGTCCGGGACTTTATTCAGGAGGAGAACACGAATTCCATCGCGTTTGGAAACGCCCGGGGCGTGCGAAACATTTTCGAGCAGATTCTGGTGAATCAGGCCAACCGTCTGGCCACGCAGGAAAACGTATCCAGAGACGACCTGATGAAGATGATACCCCGCGACATTTTGATGTCCCGGGGTATGGAAGAGGACGCGGAAAACGCCGCAAATCAGTCTCCGCCGGAATCCGTTGGACTCACCCAAGAGAAGCCCCCCGCTCCAGAACCGGCTGAAAAATTCTCGGTGGAGAAAGACAGCTCCGCTGCGAACGAACACGAACCATTCTAAAAGGAGAGACACCGCATGAAAGCTCTGGTACTTGCCCCTAAATTCCGCTATGACCTCTTTGGCCCGGAGACTCCCGCCAGCAAATCGGTGGAACTGATTTTCTGTGACCGGGAGGGAACGGAGGCACAGTGGCTGTCCGCCGGATGGGACGCGGACGCGCTGTTTGTCACCCCCGTCACCGTCATCTCAGAAAGTCTCATATCTAAAATGCCAAATCTCAAGCTCATCCACTCAGAGGGCGTGGGCTTTGACCGCATTGACCTGAAAGCCGCGAAAGCCCGCGGCATCTATGTATGCAACAACGCCGGATGCAACGCGGCGGCGGTGTCGGAGCTGTCCGTCACTCTGATGAGTATGCTGCTCCACCGGGTGCTCTGGGGGGACCGGATGGTCCGCCAGGGCCGTCAGGGAGAGGCTGTTCGGCTGATTGAGGAAGATATCCCCTCAGACTTATCCATCTCCACTGTGGGGCTGGTGGGCTTCGGCGCCATCGGTCAGGCCGTGGCGGAGCGGCTGCGGCCCTATGGCAGCGAGGTTTTCTACTTTGCACCTCACCGCCGGGACCCTGAGACGGAGGCGCGGCTGAACGTCCGTTACCTGCCGCTGGAGGAGCTGGCGGCCCGGTGCGACATCATCAGTCTCCACCTGCCCGCCAACAGCGGGAGCCGCCATCTGGTGAATCGGGAATTTCTGTCCCGCGTGAAGCCTTCGGCGTTTCTGGTGAACACCGCCCGGGGCGCCGTCATAGACGACGAGGCGCTGTGCGACGCTCTCCGGGAAAACCGGCTGGCGGGTGCGGCGGTGGACTGCTATGAGCCGGAGCCCGCCGGGGCCGACCATCCGCTGGTCCGTCTGGCGGCGGAGTACCCGGACAAGCTGATCCTCTGCCCACACTACGGTGGAGTGGCCAAGTCCGCGTTCCGCACGGCGCACCGGATGCTGTTTGAGGATTTGGAGAGCGTCATGGCGGGCAAACGACCGCAACGGGTGGTCAACGGTCTTTGAAAGGATCACTCCGGGGAACAGTAGCCCGGTACGGACAATTCAGGATTAACCCGATAAGCAGGAACGCCGAAAGGGCGTTCGGTTTTCCATTGAGAAGGGAGCATTCTATGAAGGTCGCGCTGATCCAGCTGGGGGGCGGAACCGGCGATAAAACCGCCGACATCGCTCTGGCCGGTGAAAAAATCCGAGAAGCGGCAAAAAATGGAGTGGACTTTGCCGTGCTTCCGGAGATGTTTTGCTGCCCCTATGACAATGCCTGTTTCCGTGATTTCGGCGAGACGGCCGGCGGGCAGGCGCAGACCGTTCTGTCCGCGCTGGCAAAGGAGCTGGGCATTTATATTGTGGGCGGCTCTATCCCCGAGATAGCGGACGGAAAGGTCTACAACTCCTCTTTCGTATACGACCGGGTGGGCCAGGAGCTTGCCCGGCACCGGAAGGTCCATCTGTTCAACATTGACGTGGCGGGCGGGCAGCGGTTTTTTGAATCCGATACTCTTTCCCCCGGTGATCGAATCACCACGTTTGATACGGAGTTTGGTGTGATGGGTCTTTGTATCTGCTTTGATCTCAGGTTCGAGGAGCTGGCAAGGTGCATGACTTTGCGGGGCGCAAAGTGCGTCTTTGTTCCGGCGGCGTTCAACATGACCACCGGCCCCGCCCACTGGGAGCTGCTGTTCCGCCAGCGGGCGGTGGACAACCAGTGTTTTACCGTGGGGGTCTCTCCCGCACGGAACCCGAATGCGTCCTATGTGGCTTACGGTAACTCCATTGCCGTGGACCCCTGGGGAGAGGTGCTGTGCCGTGCCGGAGCGGAGGCGGCGGTGCTGTACGCAGAACTGGACCTTTCCCGCATCGATGTGGTGCGGGGACAGCTCCCCATCCTCTCCGCCCGGCGGACGGATCTGTACCAGCTGCAAGAGCTGTGATTCTGGCATTTAAATTTTTAAAGTCCCATCTGTAATCACAAAAAGTCCCGGGAGATTTTGTCGAAATCTCCCGGGACTTCTATTTTATTTTGCCAGCTCTAAGCCTTTTCTTCGTTCAAAAGGTGGACGTTCAGGTGGTTATAGGTCATCTCCACCCTCTTCTCTTCAAACGCACTCCTCAGGTTTTCGCCAAGGCCCAGATACACGTCCCAGTAATTCTCCGGCGCGGACCAGCAGTAAATACTGTATTCGATGGCGCTGGACTGATAGTCCGTCAGATAGACCGTGGGGGCGGGGTCGGCCAGCTTGCCGGGCGTTCTCTCCAGGGCCAGAAGACAGGCGGCCTTCACCGTCTCCGTGGGCGCATCGTAGGACGCGGTCACCTTTCGGCAGATCCGGCGGCGGCCCAGGGTGGTGTAGTTTGTCAGTTTGCCGGAGGAAATCGTCCGGTTGGGAATCAGAACCGTCAGTCCTTCCGGGGTCACCAGCTTCGTGTGATTCAGGGTGATCTCCTCCACCGTTCCGGAGACGCCGTCAGACTCGATGAAATCCCCGATTCCAAAGGGACGGGAAGACAGCAGCACCAGCCCGCCGGCCACATTGCCCAGGATATCCTCCGCCGCGAGGGTGACGCCCAGAGAGGCCACGCTCAGCAGCGCCACCAGGGACGAGGAATGGATTCCCAGCGTTTCCACCACAATGACAAGCGTGACAATGTACAGTGCCAGCTTCAACCCCGTCAGCAGATAGTTCTGCACCCGCTCATCCAGTTTGGTACGCTTTACAATCCGACGCAGCAGCTTCATGATGATTTTCATGACAATCAGGCAAATCAGCAGCGTGATGACGGCGTATACCAGCCGGCCAACCGTCACCGCTGCCACGCCGGGCAGCGCCGCGTTCCACAGGGCCTCAAAGTTCACAGACGCACCTCACTTCTTCTCCGCCCGGTCGGCTTCGATCAGCAGCTTCAAAGCCTCCACAGCCACCTTCACAGACGTGGTGGTATCCTCACTCATGTTCTGATCCAGCCCCGCCTTCTCCCTCTCCTGATTCCAGACCACATGGAAGCAGGAGCCGCACCGGACGCCCAACGCCGCCGCCACCACGAACAGGGCGGCGGATTCCATCTCGCTGGCCTTCACTCCCAGACGCTTCCAGCTCTCCCACTTCTGCTGAAGCTCATAGTAAACCGGGGACTTCTCCGGGCTGTGTTGGCCGTAAAAGCTGTCCTTGCACTGGACGACGCCGGTATGGAGCGGGTAGCCCAGTTTCTTCGTGGCCGCCGCCAAAACGCCGGTGATACCGAAATCCGCCACGGCGGGGAACTCGATGGGCGCGTATTCCATACTGGTATGTTCGAATCGGATCGCTCCCGTAGCCACCACAATATCGCCGGATTTTACGTCCAGGGCGATGCCGCCGCAGGTGCCGGTACGTATAAAGGTGTCCGCGCCGCACTTCACCAGTTCCTCCATGGCGATGGAGGCAGAAGGCCCGCCGATGCCGGTGGAGCAGACGGAGACCTTCTCCCCCAGCAGCGTGCCGGTGTAGGTGGTAAACTCCCGGTTCTGAGCCACCTTTTCCGCGCCGTCGAACAGAGCGGCGATGGAGGGGACGCGGCCCGGGTCCCCGGGCAGGATGCAATAGCGGCCCACGTCTCCGGGAGCGCACTGAATGTGGTACTGTTTCGGCAAATTGTGCATATTCCTCACCTCATCAAATTTTTTCGGCCCCCGCCGCGACGGGGGCCGTGCAAAAACAAACGCTCTTATTTCATGCTTACCACAGTGACGCCGGTTTCGCCCTCGCCGTAAACGCCGAGGCGAAAGCTCTTGACTGCCTTGTTTCGCCGTAGAATCTCGTGGACGGCCTTTCTCAGGACTCCGGTACCCTTTCCATGGATGATGGTGACGGTTTCCAGCCGCCCCATCACAGCGGCCGAGAGGAAATTCTCCACCACACTCTCCGCCTCAATGCTCTCCATTCCCCGAATGTCCAGTTCGCTGGAGGCGGCGGTACGCAGCAGCTGCTGCGCCGCGTGAGACTGAACGGAGACGGCGGGCTTCTTCCTTCCGCCGGGTTCCTCGATCAGCCGCACCTCCTCCGCCTTCACGGTCATTTTCATCCGGCCCGCCTGCAGCTGGAGCATGCCGTCTTTTCCCAGGTCGATCACCTCCGCCAAGGTCTTCACGCCGGGGATCTCCACCCGGTCACCCTTTTGGATGGGACGGCTGGGCTTGGGGATGGGCTCCGGCTCAAACTCACGGTTGCGGAGCTTTTCCTCGGCCTCGTTCAGCCCCCGGCGGATGGCAGCCTGGGCCTCGTTAAGATTCTGGGCGGCGTCGGCTTTGGCCTGCTGCTTGCGCAGCTCCGCCAGATCGTTCATGGTCTGATCCGCGGCGGCCTTCGCGTCCCGCAGGATCCGGCGGGCGTCTGCCTCTCCCCGGCTGCGGGCGTTGTCCCGCGCCCGCTCCATCTGCGTGCGAAATTCCCGGGCCTTGCGGGCGTCCTCCTCCCGCTGCTGATAGAGACGGTCCGTCTCCACCTGCTTTTTCTCCAGCGCCTGCCGCTTTTGCTCCAACTGGGTCAGCACGTCCTCGAACCGGACACTGTCTCCGGCCATTTGGGCCTTTGCGTCCTCCACCACGTCGTCGGGCAGGCCCAGCCGCTTGGAAATCGCGAACGCGTTGGATTTTCCCGGGATGCCGATGAGCAACCGATAGGTGGGCTGCAAACTCTCCACATCAAATTCGCAGGAGGCATTTTCCACCCCCGCGGTGGTCATGGCAAAGGTCTTCAGCTCCGCGTAGTGGGTGGTGGCCGCCAGCTTCGCGCCAGAGCTCCGTACCCTCTGAATGATGGCGATAGCCAACGCCGCACCCTCCACCGGGTCGGTCCCCGCCCCCAGCTCGTCAAACAGCACCAGAGTCCGCCGGTCCGTCTCCTTCAGAATCCGCACAATGCCGGTCATGTGGGCGGAGAAGGTCGACAGGCTCTGCTCAATGCTCTGCTCGTCGCCCACGTCCGCCAGCACCCGCTCATAAACGGATATCTGGCTTCCCGACGCCGCGGGGATATGAAGCCCGCACTGGGTCATCAGCGTCAAGAGGCCCAGAGTCTTCAGGCTGACCGTCTTGCCTCCGGTATTGGGTCCGGTAATGACCAGCGTATCGAAGCTGTCCCCCAATTCGATGTCGATGGGGACCGCCTTGGCCCGATCCAGCAGGGGATGGCGGGCCTTTCGCAGGACGATGGCCCCGTCCCGCCGAATCTCTGGCCGGACACCGTCCAGTTTATAGGAAAGCTGTCCTCTGGCAAAAATCAGGTCCAGAAGGACCAGGGCGTCGTAATCCCACTGGATGTCCTCCCGGTGATTTGCCGCGTCGGCGGACAGCTCCGCAAGGATACGCTCGATCTCCTTCTTTTCCTTGGCCTCCAGCTCAATGTACTCGTTGTTGGCCTGAACCACTCCCATAGGCTCCACGAACAGCGTTGCCCCTGTGGAGGATACGTCGTGGACAAGGCCCGGCAACGCCCCCCTCTGCTCCGCCTTCACCGGCACCACAAACCGCCCGTCCCGCTGGGTGATGATGCTCTCCTGCAGGACCTTGCTGTAAGACGGGGAGGAGATGATGCGCTGCAGGACCTGGCGGCTTTTCGCCTGTGCCGCCCTCATTTTCCGGCGGATATCGTTCAGCTCGGGGCTCGCATTGTCGGAGATGGTGTCCTCGTCCAGAATGACAGATTTGATTCTGTCCTCCAGAAAACGGTTGCCGTGGAGGGATAAAAACAGGTGGTCAATGGCGCTCTTTTCCCGGTTGTCCCCATTGAAATATTCCCGGGTTCTCCGGGCTGCGGTCAAAAGGCCCGCAATGGTCAAAAGCTCCCGGGTATTCAGTCCGCCGCCCCGGTCCGCCCGGTCCAGAGCCTCCCGCACCGGCTTGAGTCCGGAAAAGGACGGACTGCCCCGCAGCCCGATCATCTCCCGGGCCGCGTCGGTCTGGTCCAGAAGCCGCAGGACCTCCTCAGTCTCCGTCTCCGGCGTCAGAGTCAGGGCGCGGCGCTTCGCCTCATCGCTGACCGCCTGAGCCGCGAGCAGAGTCAGCACCTGAGGCAGCTCCAGCGTCCGCATAGATTTTTCAAATAATTCGCTCATAATCTATCCTTTTCGTATAAAACGTCCATAATAGTACAAAATGTATCATAAATTCGACAGGCTTTTATAATAGTCCAGCGTTCGGAATCCCCGCTCCAATTGGACGGCCACATATCGCTCCGCCGCGTCGGAGAGCTGATTCAGCCCCTCTCCGATCAATGTAAAGGCATAAAGCCGTCCGGGGTCTCCATAGACGATATGCCGCAGGGCGGCCACCGCCTCCGGACACAGCGGAAGCGTCCCTACGTTTCCCACGCCGCCGCAGGCGGCGCAACGCAAAACGCCCTGTACCGGGTCCAGGCAGGCGTCCGTCGGGTTATCCGCGCCGCAGACGGCACACCCGTCCACCAGCGGCTCGTATCCCGCAAGACACATCAGTCGCCACTCAAAGGCGGGCTTTGCCAGCTCCCGGGGCTTTCTCAGGGTATCCAGGGCGTAAAGCCCGTTGAGCAGGTGGCTCAGCAGGTCCGGCGCCGGGATTTCCGGGGAGGAGACGGCCTCCGTCAGCTCCGCGAAGTAAAAGCCCAGCGCCAGTGCCTCAAAATCCGCCCGCAGGCCGTCGAACAGCGACAGGGTTGTCCCTTCATTTAAATAATACCAGTCTCCCCGGCGTGTCAGAGTCAATTCACTGTATACCAGCGTCTGGCAGGCAGCTGTAAAGCGGCAGGACTTGCGCCGTGCGCCCTTGGCGATCACGGATATTTTTCCGTGGTCGGGGGTGAGCACGGTGAGAATCTTATCCGATTCCTTCGTCTCCGTCTCCCGCAGCACCGCGCCGCGCGTCACCAGTTCGCTCATGGTTCCGCCTCCTCACACCGAGGCAGTAGTCGCCTCCATAAATTCCCGGTACAGCGCATAGCATTCCGGCACGCCGGTGGCCCAGAACAGGGTCCAGCAGGTCTCAGCAGTCATGTTTGATCACCTCTTCGGTCAGTATGGCCGATTTTGTCGAAAAAAATGGCTGGAAATGACTGTGAACGCCGCAGGCAAAGTGCCCCGGCCCCAGCAAAAGCCTCTGCGCTATACCGCATTATTATAGCAAAGCGGCAGCAAGTCCGCAAGAGGCGCGGTGGTACGCGCTATTCCTTCTTTTCCTCCAACGCCTTCGTCATTGCCTCCCGCATGGGACGGGCCTTTCCGTACAGATTGTTTTTCTGCAGAATATTTCGGATCTCTCCCGTGGTCTGGACCATCTCTTCGTGAAAGCCGGCGGCGGAGACCCGCAGCGCCCCGTGGCCCAGAATGATTACCTGCTCCGCGCCGTCGGAGGAAACCACCCGGACCCGATGCTCCCGTCCGATCTGATAGGTGATCCGCTCGATGTAGGAGTCCGCAGTCTCCGTCTCTTTTGTATAAATTACATGAATATTTTGATACTTTTCCTCCCGTTCGGTTCCGCCCTTGACCTTGTAAGCATCGAACACCAGAATGACCTCGCATTTGCGAAAGCTTTGATAATTGCTCATCAGGTCGCACAGCATCCGCCGTGCGGCGTCCAGTCGCTCTGCGGCCACGGTTTTCAGCTCGTCCCAGGAAAAAATAACGTTGTATCCGTCCACCAACAGATATTCCGCCCCGGCGGGCCGGGGCGCGGCGCGGAGCTCCGCTTCGCCGGATACCGCAGGTAAAGGCTTTTGAAAGGTCCGGCGCTTTACCGAGCCGTAGGTCCGCTCAAAGATGGCCTGCAATTCCCTGTCCTGTTCCACCGTTCCGGCGTAAGACGAGGAGCGGGCGGCGGGGCCCGCCGCGCGTTCCTCAGCGGGCCTCCCGTCCAGATGAAAGCCGCTGTCCACATGGGCATGGGATGGAACATCACTCCACTTCACCAGATACCCCGCGCCGTGGGCACAGAAAACGGAGTCAGCCGGGTTCTCCAAATCCCGCTCCGGGTCGTACCCCGCCGCTTCCACAACGGATTCCTGCTTTTGACAGGGGCGGTAGCCGCCTGGGACGCATACAAGCCGTCCCTGACCCCTTGTATAGGCGATTACCTCCGCCGCATAGTCCCGCAGGGCCGACACGGGCGCCGAGCCGGTAAACTGAGTGTCCTCCCCCTCTGTTTCCGGCGGCGCAAACTCTCCGCCCATTCGCTGAAGATCCGCCATGGACCGGCCCGTCTGAGCTGTGGGGACCGTGAGACAGAAATCATACCAGGGCTCCAGCAGGACGCTTTGGGCAGACATCAGGCCCTGCCGCACGGCGCGCCATGCAGCCTGACGGAAATCTCCTCCTTCGGTATGTTTTTCGTGGGCTCGTCCCGCCAGGAGGGTGATCTTCATGTCTGTAATCGGCGCGCCGGTGAGAACGCCGGGGTGGCTCCGCCCAGCCAGATGGCTCAATATCAGCCGCTGCCAGTCAAAAGCCAGCACATCCTCCGGACAGGCGGTGGCAAACCGCAGTCCCGCTCCCCGCTCCAGAGGCTCCAGCAGGAGGTGAACCTCCGCATAGTGCCGCAGAGGTTCAAAATGACCGATGCCGATCACCGGGGCGGCGATGGTCTCCCGATAGACCGCGGCTCCAGGACCAAAGGTCACGTCGAGATCAAACCGATCCTTTAAAAGCCGCTGCAAAATTTCCTGCTGGATGGTCCCCATCAGCTGAACGTTGATGCGCCCGGTCTGCTCCTGCCAGACCACGTGGAGCTGAGGGTCCTCCTCCTCAAGCTGCCGCAGCTGCATCAGCGCGGTGTGGGGGACGCATCGGTCCGGCAAAAACACCTGGCAGGTCAGCGCCGGTTCCAGCGTTGGAGGTGCGGACGCCGCCTCCGCCCCCAGTCCCTCGCCTGGGAAGGTACGGCTAAGACCGGTGACGGCGCAGACCGTCCCCGCCTCCGCAGCGTCGGCGGGCTGAAATTTGGCGCCGGAGTAGATGCGGATCTGGTCCGCCTTCTCCTGCCAGTCCTCCCCGTTCCGGCTGCCAGAGAGCAGATCCTTGACCCGCAGCGTCCCGCCGGTGACCTTCAGATGGGTCAGCCGCACGCCCTGAAGGTCTCTGGAAATCTTAAAAACCTTGGCGCCAAACACATCCCCATAAACCGGTACCGGGGCGAACCGCTGCAGACCCTCCAGCAGCTCTTCCACCCCGTCCAGTTTCAGCGCCGCACCAAAGACGCAGGGAAACAGCTTTCGCTCCCCCACCAGCTCCGCAACGGTCTCGTCCTTCAGTTCGCCAGCGGCCAGATACTCCTCCATGGCCTCCTCTCCGCAAAGGGCAATCTCCTCTCCCCGCTCCGCCTCAGACCGGGAAAAGTCCACGCAGCCGCCGTCCAGGCGGCTTTTCAGTTCCGCCAGCAGCGCGGTCCGGTCGGTCCCCGGCTGGTCCATCTTGTTGATAAACAGGAATATGGGTATGCCGTACCGCTTCAGCAGCCGCCAGAGCGTCAGGGTGTGGCCCTGAACGCCGTCCGCTCCGCTGATCACCAAAACCGCGCAGTCCAGCACCTGAAGCGTCCGCTCCGCCTCGGCGGAAAAATCCGCGTGACCGGGGGTATCCAGCAGCGTCAGCTCAAGACCGTCCAACGGCAGCACCGCCTGCTTTGAAAATATGGTGATGCCCCGCTCCCGCTCCAGCGCAAAGGTATCCAGAAACGCATCCCGGTGGTCCACCCGGCCCAGCTTCCGCAGCGCTCCGCCCACATACAGAAGCCCCTCGGTCAAGGTGGTCTTCCCCGCGTCCACGTGGGCCAATATCCCAATTGCCAGTTTTTTCATCGTCTTCTCCGCTCATCTTGTTTAAAATCGGTAATTTTTCTTTCAGTATAGCAGTCTTGGGCCGCAAGGTCAAAAATAACATTTGCTTTTATAGAATATTTACTATTATGGCAGCTGCCGTGTCCCCCCGACGTTTGACGCAGACAGAGAAAAAATACAGTAAATTCGTTGAATTTATGTATTGTGTTCCTAAAATCCGCCATTGACAAGCGCGGTTGATTCCACTACAATATATCGTCAGAGTATGTACAAGCAGGAGGTACACCATGAGTTATCTGCTGGCCGGCGGCAGTGTATTTTTGAACGGTGCTTTTCAGACGGCGGACGTAGCCTTTGAGAATTGCCGTATTGTTTCTATTTCCCCGTTTCTCCCCCGTGAGAAACAGTCCGTGATCAAAATTGATGATTTGTTTGTTGTTCCAGGTTTCGTCGATGTCCATGTACATCTTCGGGAGCCTGGATTTTCTTATAAGGAAACCATCGCCTCAGGCACGGCGGCGGCAGCGGCGGGGGGCTATACCGCCGTGTGCTCCATGCCCAACCTGAAGCCGGTGCCGGATAGTCCGGAAACTTTGCAGCCAGAGCTGGACGCCGTTGCGCGGGACGCGAAGATCCGCGTCTATCCATACGGTGCCATCACCGCTGGAGAGGAGGGACAGGCTTTGTCCGACATGGCGGGCATGGCTCCCCGCGTGGCGGGCTTTTCCGATGACGGGCGGGGCGTCCAGTCCGAGGACAGGATGCGCGCCGCTATGAAAGAGGCGCGGGCGCTGAGCAAACTCATCGCAGCTCACTGTGAAGCGAACGAGCTTCTGACCCCCGGAGGCTGCGTCCACGACGGAACGTGGGCCAGGTCCCACGGCTTTCCCGGCATCTCATCGGAGAGCGAATGGCGGCAGATTGAGCGGGACATCGGCCTGGTCCGGGAGACCGGGTGCCAATACCACGTCTGCCACATCTCAACCAAGCAGAGCGTAGACCTTATCCGCCGGGCGAAAGCCGAGGGCCTTCCCGTAACCTGCGAGACCGGGCCGCACTATCTGGTTTTGTGTGAAGAGGACCTCATGGACGAGGGGCGGTTCAAGATGAACCCGCCGCTGCGGTCCGCCGCGGATCGGGACGCGCTGATCGAAGGGCTGCTGGACGGCACCATCGACTGCATCGCAACGGACCACGCTCCCCACTCCGCGGAAGAAAAATCCGGGGGCCTTCGAAAAAGCGCCTTCGGAATTGTGGGCCTTGAGACCGCGTTTCCCATTCTGTACACCCAATTGGTGCAAACGGGCATTGTCCCGCTGGAGCTGCTTCTGGACCGGCTGTGCATTCGGCCCCGGAGGATTTTCGGGCTGCCCGGCGGCGATGTAGCCGAGGGTGCTCCCGCCGACCTGACGGTGCTGGACCTGAACCGGCCCCACGCCATCGTCAGCAGTACTTTTAAGTCCATGGGCCACGCAACGCCCTTTGACGGCTGGACAGTGGCCGCAGCTGTGGCCGCCACGATCTGTGACGGAAAATTGGTTTACACGAATTTTCAACGGGAGGACGTATGAAGCAATCTCTCTTTACCATGGAGCATACCCGCCAGCTCACCGCCGACACCTATGAGATGGTACTCTCCGGAGATACCTCCGCCATTACCGCGCCGGGGCAGTTTGTCAACATTGCCCTGCCGATGAAATTCCTGCGCCGTCCCATCTCCGTCGCCAACTGGACGAAGGATGGGCTGCTGCTGATCGTCCGGGTGGCGGGCGAGGGGACGCGGGAGCTGGTGCGCTCCGTCCCTGGGACGGAGCTGGACACCCTCTCAGGGCTTGGCAACGGATTTGATCTGGAAAACTGCCCGGAAAATCCCATTCTGATCGGCGGCGGCGTGGGCGCGGCTCCGCTGTTCGGGCTTGCGGGGCAGATGCGGCAGCGGGGCGTCACTCCCACGGTGGCGCTAGGCTTTCGCACCGCGAAGGACGCATTTTATCTGGAGGAGTTTGCCGCTCTCGGCTGCCGCCTCTTTCTTGCAACGGAGGACGGAAGCCTTGGGACAAAGGGATTTGTCACGGATCTTGTCCGGGCGGTGCCGGAGTGTACCGCCGCGTTTGTCTGCGGCCCCACGCCCATGCTGAAAGCCGTTTGGGCGCTGCCCCAGCTGAAAATTGGGCAATATAGCTTTGAGGCCCGGATGGCCTGTGGCTTCGGGGCCTGCGTGGGCTGCACCATCGAGACGAAAGGCGGCCCGCGCCGGGTATGCAAGGACGGTCCTGTGTTCCGGAAGGAGGAGATCGCATGGTAAATCTGGAGGTTTCTCTCGCCGGCGTATCTCTTAAAAATCCGGTGATTCCCGCCTCCGGCACGTTCGGATACGGGCGGGAGTTTGCTGAGGTCTATGATTTGGACATCCTGGGCTCCTTCTCCTTCAAGGGCACCACGGCGGAGCCCCGGTTCGGAAATCCGCAGCCCCGCGTGGCGGAAACGCCCTGCGGGATGCTGAACGCGGTGGGGCTTCAAAATCCGGGCATTGACTCTGTGGTCACGCAGGAGCTGCCCAACATCGCGAAGATTTTCCACGGCCCGGTGATTGCCAACATCGGCGGCAGCACGGCGGAGGAGTATGCGGAAAATTGCAGCGCTCTGGACGGCTGCGCGCAGGTGGGCATTATCGAGGTGAACATCTCCTGCCCCAACGTCCACTGCGGCGGCAAAAACTTCGGTTCCGACCCCCGCGCCGCCGCTCAAGTGACGGCGGCGGTGAAGGCCGCCACGAAAAAGCCGGTGTTTATCAAACTCTCGCCCAACGTGACGGATATCGCGGAGATCGCCCGGGCCTGTGCGGACGCGGGGGCGGACGGCCTGTGCCTCATCAACACCTTGCTTGGTATGCGCATCGACCTGAAATCAAAGCGCCCGATGCTATTCAACCGCACCGGGGGCCTGTCCGGACCCGCCGTGTTTCCCGTGGCGCTGCGGATGGTGTGGGACGTATACGAGACGGTAAAGCTCCCCATCATCGGCTGTGGCGGAGTCAGCTCCGCAGAGGATGCGTGCGAAATGATGCTGGCGGGGGCCAGCGCCGTGGAGATCGGCGCGGCCAATCTGAAAAATCCCTCTGCCTGCAAGACCATTGTTGAAAATCTGCCCGGCGTTTGCGAGCGCCTAGGCGTGACCAAAATTTCCGAACTGACAGGAGGAGCGCACTATGAATAAAGACGTCATCATTGCCCTTGATTTCCCCACAGGGGCGGAGACCCTGCAATTTCTCGACCGGTTTCCCGCCGGAGAGAAGCCCTTTGTGAAAATCGGCATGGAGCTTTTTTACGCCGAGGGGCCGGATATGGTCCGGAAGATCAAGGCCCGAGGCCACAAAATTTTTCTGGACCTGAAGCTCCACGATATTCCAAACACGGTGAAGCGGGCCATGAGCGTCCTCAGCCGTCTGGATGTGGACATGGTGAATCTGCACGCCGCGGGCGCGTCCGAGATGATGAGGGCCGCGCTGGAGGGCCTTACCCGCCCGGACGGCACCCGGCCTTTACTGATTGCCGTGACTCAGCTCACCTCCACCAACGACGAGGCTTTGAAAAATGAACTGCTGATCGATGTCCCCATGGCGGAGGCGGTGATGTCTTACGCCAAAAATGCCGCTGCTTCCGGGCTGGACGGCGTGGTCTGCTCCCCGCTGGAAGCGGCGGGCGTGAAAGCCGACTGCGGCAGCGGCTTTGTCACGGTCACACCCGGCATCCGCTTTGCGGATAGCGCCGCGGGAGATCAAAAGCGCATCATGACGCCAGAGTTGGCGGGAAAGTCCGGCTGCGACTATCTGGTGATGGGCCGCCCCATCACGCAGGTGGACGACCCTGTGGCTGCCTACCGCCGGGCAGCAAAGGACTTTTTCGGTCAGTAAGCCACAAAGTCAAAGGAGATTTGTAGAGTATGAGTATTGAACGCGAGATCGCACACGATCTTTTATCCATCGGCGCGGTGTTCCTGCGCCCTGACGAGCCCTTCACATGGGCCAGCGGCATCCACAGCCCCATCTACTGCGACAACCGCCTGACCCTGACGGCCCCCGCCGTTCGCACCGCCGTGGAGACCGGCCTGGTGAATCTGATCTGCAAACACTATCCGGACGCCGAAGTGCTGATGGGCACTTCCACCGCCGGCATTGCCCACGCCGCCATCGTGGGCCACCTGATGAGCCTTCCCATGGGATATGTCCGGTCCGGGCACAAGGACCACGGCCGGGGCAACCAGATCGAGGGAAAGCTGGAAAAAGGCCGGAAAGTGGTGGTGGTGGAGGACCTGATCTCCACCGCTGGAAGCTGCATCGAGGTGGTGGACGTTCTCCGGGACGCCGGGGCGGACGTGCTGGGCGTGGCCTCCATCTTCACCTATGGGCTTCAAAAGGGCATTGATCGGCTGGCGGCGGCAAACGTCGTCAATTTCAGCCTGAGCAATTTTGACGCGGTGTGCGAAGTGGCCGCCGAGGAAGGCAAAATTAAAACGGAGGATATCCAGCGTCTGAAAAAATTCCGCGCCGACCCCAACGACGAAGGCTGGATGCACGCCTGATCCGATCCAGCAAAACGCAAGAAGGGAGAATCTCTATGTCAAATCGCAATCTCATCGACATCACCGACCTGACTCCCGCCGAGATCGACGGACTGATCGCCACGGCGGAGGATATCATTGAAAACCCTGAGAGATACCAAAATCTCAGCGCCCACAGGCAGCTGGCAACGCTGTTTTTCGAGCCGTCCACCCGGACGCGCCTGAGCTTTGAGTCCGCCATGCTCTCTCTGGGCGGCACCGTGCTGGGCTTTTCCGAGGCGGCTTCGTCCTCAACCGCCAAGGGCGAAACCGTGGTAGACACCGTTCACACGGTGAGCTGCTATGCGGACATCATCGCCATGCGCCATCCCAAGGAGGGCGCGCCCTTTGCCGCCGTCCAGCGCTCGGAGGTGCCCATCATCAACGCCGGAGACGGCGGCCACAACCATCCCACCCAAACCCTCACCGACCTTTTGACCATTCACAGGGAAAAGGGCCGTCTCAGCAACTTCACCATCGGCTTTTGCGGCGACCTGAAATTTGGTCGGACGGTCCACTCCCTAGTGAACGCGCTCTCCCGTCAAAGCGGCATCCGCTTTGTGTTTATCTCCCCGGAGGAGCTGAAGCTGCCCGGCTATCTGAAGGAAAATGTGCTGGATAAGAACGGTCTTCCGTATACGGAGACGGACTCGCTGGAGGACGCCATTCCCAGCCTTGATGTCTTGTATATGACCCGTGTCCAAAAGGAGCGGTTCTTTAACGAGGCGGATTACATCCGGCTGAAGGACACCTATGTTCTGGACCCGGAAAAGCTGATCCCCGCAAAAGGCGATTTGTGCATTCTCCATCCCCTGCCCCGGGTGAACGAGATCGCGGTGGCGGTGGACAACGATCCCCGGGCCTGCTACTTCAAGCAGGTCAAAAACGGTAAGTTCATCCGCATGGCCCTGATCCTGCTGCTGCTGGGCCTGCGGGCAGAGTAAAGGAGGCCGAAATGAATATCGACAGCATCCAAAACGGCGTGGTGCTCGACCACATTCAGGCCGGAAAGTCCATGGACATCTACAAGTACCTGCACCTTGACCAGCTGGACTGCTCCGTGGCCATTATCAAAAACGTCCGCAGCGGGCGGATGGGCAAGAAGGACATCATCAAGATCGACTCTCCCATGGAGGTAGATCTGGACGTGCTGGGCTATATCGACCCGAACATCACCGTCAACATCATTCGGGACGGAAAGCGGATGGCGAAAAAGCATCTGGAACTTCCGATGAAGCTGGTGAATATCATCCATTGTAAGAATCCCCGGTGCATCACGGCGGCGGAGCCCCAGCTGGACGCCATTTTCCTTCTGAGCGACCGTGAGAAACACACCTACCGCTGCGCTTACTGCGAGGCGGAAAAGAAACGAAAGCTGTAAAAAGCGGCGCGGCTGCTCCGCACCGGAAAGGGGCAAAAGCCATTGGAGAAACAATCAGAAATCGCGCTGGCCGAAGACGTGCCGAATAAAATCAGCCCGATAGCGTGCAAGCCGGAGGGCGGAGGGGCAGAAGCTACCGCGGTGGAAGGGGCCCCGTCCCTCCGCCTCACACCCCGGCTGGCTATCGGGCTGATTTTGCTGCAAAGTCTGTTCTTCGGCCTTGGAGATCCCATTTCCAAGGAAGCCTATCACGTTGTGCCGGTATACGCGCTGCTCTCCATGCGGTATTTGCTGACGCTGCTCATCCTGTTTCTGTTTGCCGGAAAGCGGATCGTCGCGGGGCTGCGCCGCTGCCGTGTCCGCGACTGGATTGCCTCGTCGCTTTGTATCGCCTGCGCCCATATGAGCGGCAACGTTGCCATAATGCTTACCGCCGCCACCAGCGTGGCGTTCTTGCGGTCATTGTGCACCGTAATGACTCCCCTTCTGGTTCTGCTGCTGTTCCGCCGGAAATACTCCTGGAAGCACATTCCCATTCAGATTTTGGTGGTGCTGGGGCTGTATCTTCTTTGTGGGTTGGGCGGGCTGAGCGGCTTCGGCGCGGGGGAGATGCTGTCCCTGCTGACGGCTCTGCTGCTGGCGGGGTCTCTGGTGCTGGGGCAGGAGTCTTTGAGTCGGGTGGACCCGCTGACCCTCTCCGCCGTCCAGACCGCCACGGCGGCGGTGATGGGAACAGCCTGCGCCTTTTTGTTTGACGGGGGCTGGACCTCCCTCTCCGCTGCCACACCCCGGATATGGGGCATCATTGTTTATCTGGCCATAGCCTGCACAGTGGGCGGTTTTCTGCTGCAAAACGCGGCGCTGACCGCCGTCTCCGCCCGGACCGTGGCGCTGGTTCAGAGCATCTGCCCGGTGATGACGGCGCTGTTCTCCTTTTTCCTTCTGGGGGAACGGCTCTCCGCGCCGGGTCTTCTGGGCGCGGGCATCATCGTGGCCTGCGTGGCCGGCGAGAGTCTGCTCCCGGAGGATGGGCCTTGCAATCCCTGAAAAAATGCGCTAGAATTGAATCAGTTATGCGGCTCTGCGCCAAATGGCGAAGGGCCGCGTTTTTTGTGTCACCCGGTGCCAACGCGCAGGGGAATCGGCAGCCACGGGTTCTGCGGCGCTGCCTTAAGGAGGTCCTTTTTTGTGTATGACGAGTTGACGGAAGTGGACATTCAGAAGATGAAGGAAGAGATCACCTACCGCACCACGGTGCTGCGGCCAAAGCTGATTGAGGATGTGCAGACAGCCCGCGGTTTCGGCGACCTCAGTGAAAATTTCGAATATAAGTGCGCCAAGCGGGATAAAAACCGCAACGACAGCCGCATTCGCTATCTTCAGCAGATGATCCGCACGGCAAAAGTTATCCGCCCCAAGACCTCCGACGCGGACTGCGCGGGCCTGTTCGACACGGTGGTCATCGTCCCCGCGCCCACAAAGACGCCCCAGGCCATCCGCATTGTAACCACGCTGCGCCAGGACGCGCTGAAGGGCCTCATCAGCAAGGAATCACCGGTGGCCAAGGCGGTGCTGGGCCGCAGAGCCGGAGAGACCGTCTATGTGGATTTGGGCGAGGGACGGGGCTATGAGCTGACGATCCAGTCCGTTGAAAAGGGCGCGGACGACGCGTCTTTGGATATCAGCAGCTACTGAAGTGCTCCTCCCGAACACAGCGGGGAAAAACTCATATCAAAGAAACGCCCTAACCGGGCGTTCCTAAAAAAGCAAGCCCCTCAGTCCGCCATGGACCGAGGGGCTTGCGCTATATTCGTATGTATTCTCTCGCTTTTACCGCACCCCAGCCCGGCGACCCGCGGTCAATTTTTGAGACTCATGCCCACGGTGCGCATCACCTGCTCCACCTGCCGCGCGGTGGCGTCCTCGCCCTCCTGGCTGACGACGATCACGTCGGCGTACTTCGCGTACAGCGGCTCCCGCTGGCGATAGATTTCCCGGATCGTCATGTCCCGGGGCGCGGCAATGCCCCGGTCCCACAAATCCTCCGGCATCCGGTCTTCGATCTCCCGCAGGGGCGTCTCCAGCCAGACGGAAACGCCGTTTTTCCGCAGGCTCTCCATAGCTCCGCCGGAGAGCACCATACTGCCGCCGGTGGCAATCACCGTATCCTGAAGGTCGAGACTCGCGCCCACTTCTCCCTCCAGCACCAAAAAATCGTCCACACCCATCTCCAGCAGCAGTTCCTTCAGCGTCTTGCCCGTCCGCTCGTAGATCACATCGTCCACATCCAGAAACGTATATCCCAGGCGCGCCGCCAGAGCCTTGCCCACAGCGCTCTTGCCCGTGCCGGGCATACCGATCAGAATCAGATTTTTCACAAGCCCCTCCTAAAAATGCCTTGACAAAATATCGAACGCGCCATACGGCGGTTTTTGTCTGCGCCCGCCTGAAAAGCGGGGCGGTAACCGTCCGACAGATGCCATTATAACTATTTTGCGGACAAATGTCCACCAGTAATTTACACAAAAATACGGCTCCGCCACAGCAGACAATCCCCGCAGAAACACACGGAGAAATTCTGTGGATTTTGTCAGTTGCGGCAAATGAGAAATACGGATATAATAGGTATGACCTTTAAGGTATTACCTATTGCCATAACGGCTATTTGATTTGATAATGAGGTGAGCTATATGAGCAGTCCGATTTCCCAATCCAAGACGATCCGTATGCAGCTGCTGATTGCCATGCGGGATGGAGCGTACGCCAATTGCGAACGTCTGCCCCGTGAGAGTGTACTGGCGGAGAAAATGGGCATCAGCCGCACGCAGCTGAGGGATATCCTCGCCTCGCTGGAGCGGGAGGGATTCATCACCCGCCGCCACGGAGTGGGTACGATCATCAACCGCCATGTTCTGAGTGTCCAGACCCGTATGGACATTGAACTGGAATTTCTGGACATGATTAGCCAGAGCGGGCATAAAGCCGCGGTGGCCTTCGTCCGGGTATCCGACGGTGAGGCGGATGAGAAAATTGCAAAGCAGCTCCATCTGCCGGTGGGCGCGCCCATCATCCGCATCTCCCGGCTCTGCACCGCCGACGGAAAGCCCGCCATCTACTGCGAGGACATCGTCGAAAAGGCGCTGGCAAAGGGCAGCTACACCATCAAGGACTTCAAGCTCCCCATCTTTCACTTCCTGCGCCAGTTCTGCGGGGCGGTCCCTTATATGGACCTGACAAACGTGCGCCCCGCGGCGGCAGACCCGACATTGGCGGAGATTTTTTCCATTCCCGTCGGAACGCCGCTTCTGAATATGGACGAGGTCGACTTCGACATCGACGGAAAGCCGGTGTTCTGCTCCAACGAGTACTTTATAGACGGCATTTTCAACCTGACGGTTATGCGCAAAAAGCTCTGATGCGGCGACGACCGCGGTGAAAGCCAGTTAAACTCTGCGGCGCGTGCGCCGCATAAAAGGCAGAGGAGAGCAAGTATGAAAAAAGTTGCCGTAATCATGGGCAGCGACAGCGATTGGCCCGTGGTCAAGGGGGCCTGCCGGGAGCTGGAGGGCTTCGGGATTCCCTATGAGGCCCATATTCTCAGCGCCCACCGCACTCCGACCCAGGCGGCGGAGTTTGCCAAAAACGCCCGGACCAACGGCTTTGGCGTGCTGATCTGCGCCGCGGGGATGGCGGCGCATCTGGCGGGGGCCTTTGCGGGCAACTGCACTTTGCCGGTGATCGGTATTCCCATGAAGGGCGGCGCCATGGACGGGCTGGACGCCCTTCTTGCCACGGTTCAGATGCCCGGCGGTATCCCGGTGGCGACCGTGGCCATCAACGGGGCGAAAAACGCGGCGGTGCTGGCTGCGCAGATTTTAGCGGTTTCCGACGATGCACTCTCCGCCCGGCTGGACGAAGCACGCTCCGTTATGGCGGCCCAGATCGCCGAAAAAGAGGAAAAACTTCAAGCTGAGCTGTATAACGGCTAAACACCATTTAATAATAAGTATAAAAAATTATTTTTTTGGAGGAACACAAGATGCAAAAGCTGGAACAGATTTATGAGGGCAAAGCCAAAAAGGTGTTCAGAACCGATGACCCGGAACGCTACATTGTGGACTACAAGGACGACGCCACCGCTTTCAACGGAGCGAAAAAGGGCACCATTGTGGGCAAGGGCGTCATCAACAATCAGATGACCAACTATTTCATGCAGCGCATGGAAAAAGCGGGCATCCCGACTCACTTCGTTCAGGAGCTTTCCGAGCGGGAGACATTGGTGAAAAAGGTCTCCATCGTCCCTCTGGAGGTCATCATCCGCAACATTTCCGCCGGCTCCTTCGCCAAGCGGTACGGTGTGGAGGAAGGAATCATATTCGACGCACCCACCATCGAGTTCTCTTATAAAAGCGATCCTCTGGACGACCCCCTGCTGAACGAGTATCACGCCCTGGCTCTGAAGCTGGCCACAAAAGAGGAGATCGAGACAATCAAGAAGTACGCGTTCGCCGTCAACGACGTTTTGAAGGCATTCTGGACGGACTGCGGTATCACTCTGGTGGACTTCAAGCTGGAATTCGGCAAAACCTCGGACGGTGCCGTAGTTCTGGCAGACGAGATCAGCCCCGACACCTGCCGCCTGTGGGACAGCAAGACCCATGAAAAATTGGACAAGGACCGGTTCCGCCGGGACATGGGCGGCGTGGAAGACGCCTATGCCGAAGTGATGAAGAGAATGAAAGCCCATGACGCGAACTGAAGGTATTTGGGTCCCCGCCCGTCACCTCCATGAGGAATGCGGCGTTTTCGGGGTATTTGGCAAAGAGCCGCGGGACGTGGCCTCTCTCTGCTATTATGCGCTGTACGCTTTGCAGCATCGGGGGCAGGAGAGCTGCGGCATCGTGGTGAACGATGACGGCGTGTTCTCCTCCTACCGGGACGTGGGACTAGTGGGCGACGTGTTCACACCGGAGCATCTGCTGCCTCTGGGGCAGGGCAACATCGCGGTGGGCCACGTGCGCTACGGCACCACCGGCTGCGACAACAAGCGAAATGTCCAGCCCATTCTGGTAAATCACCATAAGGGCCGCATGGCCCTGGCTCACAACGGCAACCTCACCAACGCCCACGAGCTGCGGGAGGAGCTTGAGTTGCAGGGTTCCATCTTTCAAACCACCTCCGACACGGAGGTCATCGCCTATATCATTGTGCAGGAGCGGCTCAAGCAGCCCTCTATTGAGGAGGCTGTCTACGCCGCCATGGGCCGCATTGAGGGGGCCTATTCCCTGGTGCTGTCCTCTCCCAGTAAGCTGATTGCCGTCCGGGACCCCCACGGCTTTCGGCCTTTGTGCATGGGCAGGCTGAAAAACGGCGATGTGGTGTTTGCCTCGGAATCCTGTGCGCTGGACGCCATCAGCGCAAAATTCGAGCGGGACATTCAGCCCGGCGAGATCGTGGTGGTGGATAAGAGCGGTGTCCGTTCAGACGCCCGCCGCTGCGGCTCCGCCCAGCGAAAGCTGTGTGTTTTTGAGTTCATTTACTTCGCCCGGCCTGACTCTGTGATTGACGGCAGCAGCGTCCAGACTGCCCGCCAGCGGGCGGGGGCGTTTTTGGCGCTGGATCACCCCGTTCAGGCGGACGTGGTGGTAGGCGTTCCCGATTCGGGACTGGACGCGGCGCTGGGCTATGCCCGCCAATCCGGCATTCCCTATGCGCAGGGGTTTATCAAAAACAAATATATCGGCCGCACCTTTATCTCCCCCACCCAGGCGATGCGGGAAAGCGAGGTCAACATCAAGCTCAACCCCATTCGCTCCGCTGTGGAGGGGAAGCGGGTAGTTCTGGTGGACGACTCCATCGTCCGCGGCACCACCTCCCGGCGCATCGTAAATCTGCTCCGTGCCGCCGGGGCAAAAGAGGTTCACATGCGCATCTCCGCGCCGCCCTTTGTGGCTGCGTGTTATTACGGAACGGATATCGACGATAACAGCAAGCTCATCGCCGCGAACCACTCCGTGGAGGAGATCGCGGGGCTCATCGGCGCGGACTCCCTTGGATATCTGAGCCTTCCCGATGTGGAAAAGTTGGCGGATCAGACGGCATCCGGCTTCTGCACCGCCTGCTTCGGCGGCGAATATGCCACGAGCATTCCCTCCGGGGGCAAGGACCGATTTGAAAAAAAGATCAGCGAGAATGAGGAGGACAGCCATGCGTAGTTTTTCCGACAGCTACCGCGCCGCCGGCGTGGATATTGAGGCGGGATACAAGGGCGTGCAGCTGATGAAAAAGGACGTGGCGCGCACGATGGTCCCCGGCGTAATTTCGGATCTGGGCGGCTTCGGCGGCTTGTTTGCCCCGGATTTTGGGGGTATGCGGGAGCCGGTGCTGGTTTCCGGCACCGACGGCGTGGGTACCAAGCTCCGCATTGCCCAGCTGCTGGACAAGCACGATACCGTGGGTATCGACTGCGTGGCCATGTGCGTCAACGATATTATCTGCTGTGGCGCAAAGCCCCTGTTTTTTCTGGATTATATCGCCATCGGTAAGAATGATCCGAAAAAAGTGGCCGCTATCGTCTCCGGCGTAGCGGAGGGCTGCGTCCAGTCCGGCTGCGCCCTCATCGGCGGCGAGACCGCCGAGCACCCCGGCGTCATGGCCGCGGATGACTACGATTTGGCCGGATTTTCCGTGGGACTTGTGGACAAGGCCAAAGTCATTGACCACAGCCGGATGCAGCCGGGCGACGTGATTCTGGGCCTGCCCTCCTCCGGCATTCACTCCAACGGCTATTCTCTCGTGCGGAAAATTTTCAATGTGGAACACGCCAACCTGAATCTCTACTCCGACGAACTGGGCGAAACTCTGGGTGAGGCGCTGCTGACTCCTACCAAGCTCTATGTAAAGCCCGTTCTGGCCGCACTAGAGGCCGCGGAGATTCACGGTGTCAGCCACATCACCGGCGGTGGATTCTTTGAAAACATTCCCCGGTCCATTCCCGACGGCCTGAGCGCAAAAATTGAGAGAGCCGTTTTGAAAATACCCCCCATCTTTAAAATGCTGGCTTCCATGGGCGGCGTTTCGGAGCGAGAGATGTTCAACACCTACAACATGGGCGTAGGCATGACGGTCATCGCCTCCAAAGAAACCGCCGACCACGCGTTGGAGGCTCTTCGCGCCGCCTATCCCATCGGCGAAATCGTTGCCGGGGAGGAAAAGGTGTCTCTATGCTGAAGCGGGTCGCCGTGCTGGTCTCCGGCGGTGGAACGAATCTGGAGGCTCTGCTGAATGCTCAGGAGAGCGGACGCATTCCCCACGGGGAGATCGTCCTGGCGGTCTCCGGCACCGCCGGGGCCTATGCCGTGGAGCGGGCGAAAAAGCACGGTGTCCCCGCCCTGACCCTGTCCCGAAAGGAACTGGGTCAGGCAGGCTTTGAAGACGCCCTCACTTCCTGCCTGAAGGAATACCGCGTCGATCTCATCGTCTTAGCCGGGTTTCTCTCCATCCTATCCGCGAGCTTTGTGGCCCGGTGGCCGGAGCGGATTGTGAACATCCATCCCTCCCTCATCCCCGCGTTCTGCGGCAAGGGGTTTTATGGACTCCGCGTCCACGAAGCAGCGCTCAGCCGCGGAGTCAAGCTCACCGGGGCCACGGTCCATCTGGTGAACGAAATTCCGGACGGCGGGCGCATTTTGCTGCAAAAGGCAGTGGAAATTTTACCGGACGACACGCCGGAAATCCTTCAGCGTCGGGTGATGGAGCAGGCCGAATGGGAACTGCTTCCCCGGGCGGTGGAGGATTTGTGCGAACAACTCAGTGAGGAGTAAAGGAGAGGCATATGAACGAATTGGAACTGAAATACGGCTGTAACCCCAACCAGAAACCGTCCCGTATTTTTATGTGGGACGGCGGCGACCTGCCCATTGCCGTTCTGAACGGCAAGCCGGGCTATATCAATTTTCTGGACGCGCTGAACTCCTGGCAGCTGGTGAAGGAGCTGAAAGTCGCGACCCATCTTCCCTCCGCCGCCAGCTTCAAGCATGTCTCCCCCGCCGGTGCTGCCGTGGGAAAGCCCCTGAGTGCTGTTGAAAAGCAGATGTACTTCGTGGACGGCGGCGCGGAGCTCTCGCCCCTCGCCTGCGCCTATATCCGCGCCCGGGGAGCCGACCGGCTCAGCTCCTACGGCGACTGGGCGGCATTGTCCGACGTGTGCGACGCGACCACCGCCGCCTATCTCAAGCCTGAGGTATCCGACGGCGTCATTGCCCCCGGCTACACCGCCGAGGCATTGGAAATTTTGAAAACCAAGAAGAAGGGCAATTACAACATTGTCCAGATCGACCGGGACTATATTCCCGCCCCCACGGAGCGGAAGGACGTGTTCGGCGTCACCTTTGAGCAGGGCCGCAACGAATTCCGAATCGACGAGACCCTGCTGGGCAACATTGTCACGGAAAACAAAGACCTGCCGGAAAGCGCGAAGACCGACATGCTACTGGCACTCATCACGCTGAAATACACCCAGTCCAACTCCGTGTGCTACGTGAAGGGCGGGCAGGCCATCGGAATCGGTGCGGGCCAGCAAAGCCGCATTCACTGCACGCGTTTGGCCGGAACCAAGGCGGATAACTGGGCGCTGCGGCAGCATCCCAAGGTCCTGGCTCTACCCTTTGTGGAGGGCATCCGCCGCCCCGACCGGGACAATGCCATTGATATTTACCTCTCCGACGAATATGAGGATCTCTTGGCGGACGGCGTGTGGCAGGATACATTCAAGACGCGGCCCGAGCCGATGACGGCAAGTGAGAAAAAAGAGTGGATTGCCGCCCAGTCCGGCGTTACCTGCGGGTCCGACGCGTTTTTCCCCTTCGGGGACAATGTGGAGCGGGCGCGCAAGTCCGGCGTGCAATTTATCGCGGAGCCGGGCGGCTCCATCCGGGACGACCATGTGATCGCCACTGCCGACAAGTACGGCATGACGATGTGCTTTACAGGCATGCGGCTGTTCCACCACTAAGTCATCGCAAAGTCCGCTCCATCCGTTTCCGCCTTCCGGCGAAAACTCCTTCCGCTCCCTTGCTCTTCCTCTTCCTCCGCAAACGCTTCGCTTACTTTGCGTCGGAGTTAAGACGGGGGATGCGTTTGACGCAAAGTCCGCTCCATTCGAGTCACCCAGCAAATTTCCACATGAGGAGGACCTTATGAACATTTTGGTCATCGGCAGCGGCGGCCGTGAACACGCCATTATCAAAAAGCTGAAAGAAAACCCAGAGGTTTCCATGGTCTATGCGCTGCCGGGAAACGGCGGTATAGCCGCTGACGCGGTGTGTGTGGACATTGGCGCCAAGGATATTTCCGCCATCGTGGATTTCGCCAATAGTCACGCGGTCGATTTTGCCGTGGTGGCCCCGGACGACCCCCTGGCTCTTGGGTGCGTGGACCGGCTCCACGAGGCGGGCATTTCTTGTTTCGGGCCCGACGCCAAGGCCGCACGGATTGAGTCCAGCAAGGTCTTCTCCAAAAACCTCATGAAGAAGTATGGCATCCCCACGGCAGACTACACGGTGTTCAACGACCCCAAAGCGGCGCTGGAATACCTGAAAACGGCAAAATATCCTACAGTCGTCAAAGCAGACGGCCTCGCTCTTGGCAAGGGTGTCCTCATCCCGCAGACCTACGCCGAGGCGGAATCGGCGGTAAAGGCCATTATGGAGGACAAGGTCTTCGGCGCATCCGGCAATGAAATCGTGATCGAGGAGTTTCTCACCGGGCCGGAGGTCAGCGTACTGGCCTTTACCGACGGGACCGCCATCGCCCCCATGGTCTCCTCCATGGACCACAAGCGGGCGGGAGACGGTGATACCGGCCCCAACACCGGCGGCATGGGCACCATCGCCCCCAATCCCTGCTACACGCCGGAAATTGCCGAGCTTTGCATGAAAACCATTTTCCAGCCCACCCTCGCCGCCATGCGGGCGGAGGGCTGCCCGTTCAAGGGCTGTCTTTACTTCGGGCTGATGCTCACTCCCGACGGCCCCAAGGTCATCGAATACAACTGCCGCTTCGGCGACCCGGAGACGCAGGTGGTGCTGCCCCTGCTGAAAACCGATTTACTGACGGTGATGCAGGCGGTGGAAAACGAGACGCTGGCGGAATTAAACGTGGAGTGGGGGTCCGGTGCGGCAGCCTGCGTGATTCTGGCCTCCGGCGGCTATCCAGGGCCCTACGAAAAGGGCAGGGTCATGACTCTGCCGGAGACTCTGCCGTCCAACGTGATGCTTTACCACGCCGGAGACCGGCTTGAAAACGGCAATCTGGTCACCTCCGGCGGACGGGTGCTGGGCGTCACCGCCACCGCACCTACGTTGAAAGAGGCTTTGGCGGATGCCTATCAGGCGGCCGAGACCGTCCGATTCGAGGGCGCTTTCATGAGACACGACATCGGTCGGCGGGCGCTGGCCGTGATGGAGGAACGATAAATGGTACAACGCGTTTACGTGGAAAAAAAGGAACCCCTGCGGCAGAGCGCCGCGGCTCTGCTGAACGAACTGAGGACCGTTCTGGGCGTCTCCGCCCTGACGGGGCTGCGGTTTGTGAACCGCTACGACGCGGAGGGCCTCTCCCCAGAGGATTTCCAGCGGGCGGTGTGCGCCGTATTCTCTGAGCCGCAGGTGGACGACGTGTACACCGCCCTCCCCGTCGGGGAGACCGTGTTTGCCGTGGAGTCTCTCCCCGGCCAGTTTGACCAGCGGGCGGACTCCGCCGCCCAGTGTATCCAGCTCCTCACCGGCAGAGAGCGCCCCACCGTCCGCACTGCCAAGGTCTACTTGCTCTCCGGGACGCTGACACCGGAGGACACGGAGAAAATCAAACAGTATGTCATCAACCCCGTGGAGGCCCGGGAGGCGTCGCTGGACGAATTGGAAACGCTTTTGGTGGAGCATCCCGCTCCTCCCGCCGTGGAGACCGTTGCCGGGTTCACGGGACTGGACGAAGCGGGCCTCTCCGCTTTGCTTGATTCCATGGGGCTTGCCATGGATCTGGACGACCTGAAGTTTTTGCAGGCCCACTTCCGGGATGCGGAGCGCCGGGACCCCACCGTGACGGAGATTCGGGTGGTGGACACCTATTGGTCGGACCACTGCCGCCACACCACCTTTTCCACCCATCTCGACAAGGTGGAAATTCTAGATTCCCGGGTAGAAGCGGCTTATGTGCGGTATCTCGCCGCACGAGAGGAAGTCTACGGTTCGGAAAAAGCAAAGCTCCGCCCCCAGACGCTGATGGACATAGCCACCATCGGAGCAAAAGCGCTGAAAAAGCGGGGTCTTTTGCAAAATCTTGACCAGAGCGAGGAGATCAACGCCTGCTCCATCCACGTTGCCGCCACGGTGGACGGCGAGGTTCAGGACTGGCTTTTGATGTTCAAAAACGAGACTCACAACCACCCCACGGAGATCGAGCCTTTCGGCGGCGCGGCCACCTGCATCGGTGGGTGCATCCGGGACCCTCTTTCCGGCCGGGCCTACGTTTACCAGGCCATGCGGCTCACCGGCTGCGGGGACCCCCGCGCTCCCCTGAGCGAGACCATCCCCGGAAAGCTCCCCCAGCGGAAGCTGGCCCAGACGGCTGCGGCGGGCTACTCGTCCTACGGCAACCAGATCGGCCTTGCCACCGGTCTTGTCAACGAGCTTTATCACCCCGGATACGTCGCCAAGCATTTGGAAGTAGGGGCCGTTGTGGGCGCAGCTCCGGCGAAGAACGTAGTCCGGGAGCGCCCTGTCCCCGGCGACGCAGTGATTTTGCTGGGCGGACGCACGGGCCGGGATGGCATCGGCGGCGCCACCGGCGCGTCCAAAAGCCACAATCAAAAATCCCTGACCACCATGGCCAGTGAGGTCCAGAAGGGCAACGCCCCGGAGGAACGGAAAATCCAGCGCCTGTTCCGGGACGGAAACGTGACCCGCCTCATCAAGCGGTGCAACGACTTTGGCGCGGGCGGCGTCAGCGTCGCCATCGGAGAGCTGGCGGACGGTCTTTCCATCGACCTTGACGCCGTGCGAAAGAAATACGAGGGGTTAGACGGCACAGAGCTTGCCATCTCCGAATCCCAGGAGCGCATGGCTGTAGTGGTGGCCCCAGAGAATACCGAAAAATTTATCGCCGCCGCGCAGGAAGAGAATCTGGAGGCATATCTGGTGGCCGTGGTAACAAAGAGCCCCCGGATGGTCATGACCTGGCGGGGCCAGACCGTGGCGGACCTGAGCCGGGAGTTTCTCGACACCAACGGCGCTGTAAAGCACACTGCCCTGCATGTCGCGCCCCAAGCCCGGCCCACCGCCCAGCTGGGCGGCAAGTGCAGCCTTCGCGCGATTGCCGCCGACCTGAACACAGGCTTACAGCGGGGGCTGGCCGAGCGGTTCGACTCCACCATCGGCGCGGGCAGCATCCTGATGCCCTTCGTGGGTAAGTATCAGCGCACACCCGCGCAGGTGATGGCGGCGCTGCTGCCGGTGCTGCCCGGGCAGGAGACGGAGGACTGCTCCGTCATGAGCTGGGGCTGCGATGTGTTCCGCTCCGGCGGGGAGAACTGTTATGAGAGCGCGGTTGCCGCCGTGGTGGAGTCCCTTGCCAAGCTGGTGGCGGCGGGATGCGACTATCACATGGCATATCTCACCTTTCAGGAGTATTTTGAAAAGCTGCGGAATGACCCCACCCGCTGGGGCAAGCCCTTTTCCGCCCTGTTGGGGGCGCTGGACGCACAGCTCAGCTTCGGTGTGGCCGCCATCGGGGGAAAGGATTCCATGTCCGGCTCGTTTCTGGACAAAGACGTGCCTCCCACGCTGGTATCCTTTGCCATTGCGCCGGAAAAGGCGCAAAATGTTCTCTCTCTCGCCTTTAAAGAGGGGGGCCACCCCGTTTATCTCTTTGAGCCGGAGTCCGGGAAGGACTGGCCGGTGAACGCCGACGGCAACCGCGCCAACTGGGAGCGTTTTCATGCGCTGTGCAGGGCCGGGAAGGTAAGTTCCGCCTGGGCCGTGGGTGTGGGCAGCGCCGCCGAGGGTATTATCAAAATGTCCTTCGGCAACCGGGTTGGCTTTACGGAGGACGGCGAGAAGGGCCGCCTTTCTACCGCCGTCCCCGGGACCATCGTGGCAGAGCTGACGGAGGACGCGGATTTCGGCGTTTTGGTGGGCCATACCACAGTGGACGAGACCGTCTCCATCGCAGACGAGACATTGTCCATAGCGGAACTGCTGGAGCTCAGCGAGGGCGTTCTGGAATCCGTCTACCCCACCCGCGTCGAAGCGGCAGGCGCCGAACCTGTCCCCGTTCTGGAAGCGCCCGCGTTCAGCCGCGCCGTGCCGAAGGCGGGCGCTGCAAAGCCCCGGGTGCTGATTCCCGTCTTTCCCGGCACCAACTGCGAGTACGACAGTGCCCGGGCCGTTACCCGGGCTGGCCTTGAACCTGAGCTTCTGGTTTTAAACAACCAGAGCGCTCAGGGCGTGGCAGACTCCGTTGAACGGTTTATCAGGGCCGCCAATAAGAGCCAGATCATTTTTCTCCCCGGCGGCTTCTCCGGCGGCGACGAGCCGGACGGATCCGCCAAGTTTATCACCGCCTTCTTCCGAAACGCCGCTGTGAAGGACGCGGCCCACGATCTCCTCAAGAACCGGGACGGCCTGATGCTGGGCATCTGCAACGGCTTTCAGGCGCTCATCAAGCTGGGTCTTGTCCCTTGCGGCGAGATCGCCGACACCGACGCAGACTGCCCCACGCTGACCTACAACGTCATCGGGCGGCATCAGTCCAAAATCGTCCGCACCCGGATTGCCTCCAACCGCTCTCCGTGGCTGGCGAGGGCGGCTCTGGGCGGGGTTTACAACGTCCCCATCTCCCATGGAGAGGGTCGGTTCCTGTGCAGTGAAACACTTTTACAGCAGATGGCGGAGAACGGTCAGATTGCCACCCAGTATGTGGATACAGACGGCAATCCCTCCATGGACGTGGAGTGGAACCCCAACGGCTCCGTCTGGGCCGTGGAGGGTCTCACCTCTCCCGACGGGCGGGTTTTCGGAAAGATGGGCCACGCGGAGCGTATCGGCCCGAATCTGTACCGCGGCATTCCCGGGGATTATGACCTGCACCTGTTTGACGCGGCCAGAGATTATTTCTCCATCTGACCGTTGCTTTTTCAGATAGACGTGGTATTCTAAGAAACAAGAAAAACCGTTTTTGCGGTGCGTCTCCCCGGCCCTGCCGGGGAGATGATTCCATTAAGCTTAAATCAGAAATACAACGAAAGAGGTGGCCGCATGGCATATTTTTTTGAAGAACCCTCCCATACGTTCAGCGAATATTTGCTGGTACCCGGATACTCCTCGGCGGAGTGCATCCCAGCCAACGTATCCCTTGAATCCCCCATCGTGAAGTTCCGCCGGGGCGAAGAACCCGCCATCACCGCCAACGTCCCCATGGTCTCCGCCGTCATGCAGGCGGTCTCCGGCGATGAAATGGGCATTGCGCTGGCCCGGGAGGGCGGCGTCGCCTTCATCTATGTGTCTCAGCCCATCGACCAGCAGGCGGAGATGGTCCGCAGGGTGAAAAATTATAAGGCCGGGTTTGTCACCAGCGACTCCAATCTCCGGCCTGAGAGCTCCTTGAGGGACGTTCTGGCTCTGAAGGAAAAATCCGGTCACTCCACCATGGCGGTGACCGAGGACGGCACCGGTACCGGAAAGCTGTTGGGCCTCGTCACCAGCCGGGACTACCGCGTCAGCCGCATGAACGGGACGGAAAAGGTCACAGACTTCATGACCCCCATGGAAAAGCTCATCTATGCCCCGGAGGGAACCAGCCTGAAAGAGGCCAACAACATCATCTGGGATCACAAGCTCAACGCGCTGCCCATCGTCTCCGCCCGGGGCAATCTGGTGGCATTTGTGTTCCGCAAGGACTACGACACCCACAAGGACAATCCCCTGGAGCTGCTGGACAGCCAGAAGCGCTACGTGGTGGGCGCGGGCATCAACACCCGGGACTATGAGCAGCGGGTCCCCGCCCTGGTGGAAGCCGGCGCGGATGTGCTTGTGATGGATTCCTCCGAAGGGTATTCCGAGTGGCAGAAGCGCTGCCTTTCCTGGGTTCGCGAAAAGTACGGGGACAGCGTAAAGGTGGGCGCGGGCAACGTGGTTGACGGCGAGGGCTTCCGCTTTTTGGCGGACGCCGGAGCCGACTTTGTAAAGGTCGGCATCGGCGGCGGCTCCATCTGCATCACCCGGGAGACCAAGGGCATCGGCCGGGGACAGGCCACGGCGGTCATCGACGTAGCGGCGGAACGGGACCGGTATTTTGAGGAGACCGGGGTCTATGTCCCCATCTGTGCCGACGGCGGCGTTGTGCAGGATTATCACATTACGTTGGCGCTGGCCATGGGCGCGGACTTCTGTATGCTGGGCCGGTATTTCTCCCGGTTTGACGAAAGTCCAACTCAGAAGGTACTCATTGGCGGAAGCTATATGAAGGAGTATTGGGGCGAGGGCAGCGCCCGCGCCCGAAACTGGCAGCGATACGATCTGGGCGGAGACAAAAAGCTCAGCTTCGAGGAGGGCGTGGACTCCTATGTGCCCTATGCCGGCGCTCTGGCGGACGGCATGGCGACCACCCTGTCCAAAGTCCGCTCCACCATGTGCAACTGCGGCGCGCTGACCATACCGGAGCTGCGGGAAAAAGCCAAGCTGACCCTGGTGTCCTCCGTCTCCATTGTGGAGGGCGGCGCCCACGACGTGCTGCTGAAGGACACCACCAATTCCGGAAATCGGAACTGACTTGTCTGATCCGCGGCCTGTAAACTGCAAAAGACTGCGCCGCCCCAAATGGGGCGGCGCAGTCTTTTACGCGATCATGAGTCGCGCATTTCGCAATAAATAGCAGGAGTTTTTAATTGCAGACCGGCATTACGCATGTCTCCGCCTTCAAAAGGTCCAGAATCGCAAGGTCGGCACTCCAAAAATAGGCGCTCTCGCCCACCAGCGCTGTAATTCCCGCCCGGTCAAAATAAGTACGGACGGATTCGGACACTCCGCAAAATGCCACCGTCCTGCCCGCCTCCTTCAAACCCTGGCACAGTTCCAGCATCGTCTGAACGCCGGAGACGTCCACGCTGGGCATCCCCCGCAGGGATAAGATCACATGGTCGTACGCGGGCATCTCACTCATGCAGCGGTTAAATTCGTCCACCGCTCCGAAAAACAGAGAACCGGTGACATAGGCTACGCCGGAGGTCTTTAAGACAGGAGTCTTTCCCGCGGCGGCACGGAGGCGGTCGGCGTCAATGGCGGAAAAGTTGACGCCGATACGGCTGGAGTGAGCCACATACAAAACGGCGGAGTACAGCACGCCCAGCAAGATTGCCACCGTCAGGTCAAAGGCCACGGTAGCGAGCATTGTCAGGAGAAATTGGCTGATGCCGGACTTGAACCGGTGGGAAAAGATGTAACGGATACCCACCCAGTCGTTCATGCGCCACGCGGTGACCATCAGCACTCCGGCGAGAGCCGCCAGCGGCAGCTTTGCCATGACACCGCCCAGCAAAAACATGGACGCCAGCAGAAATACGGAGTGGAACACGCTGGTGAGCCTTGTCTGCTGACCGGATTTTACCGCCACACTGGTACGCGCGATGGCAGCCGTGGCGGGAACGCCGCCGAACAGGGGCAGCAGCATATTCCCCACGCCCTGCGCAATCAGCTCCTGGTCGGCATTGAACGTCTCATTTTTCATCCGGGCGGCGGACGCGCCGCACAGCAGACTTTCGATCATACCCAACGCTGCGATGGTGACAATGGGCGAGATCAGACTTCTCAGCGTCGCCATGCTGGCGCCGCTCAAGGAAAGCCGGTCGGTCAGCAGCAGCGTGCGGGGAATATCGCCCACCACGGCTAGATCGTCCATACCAAACGCAGCGGACGCAGCAGCGGCCAAAATAATCCCCGTCAGAGATCCGGGCACTTTTGCGCCCCACTTTTTCGGCCATGCCAGCATTACGGCCGCCACTAGCGCACCGATTGCCACGGTCCGCCAGTCCGGGTGAAAGCCCAGTCTACTATAGGAGAGCAGCTTTTCCAGATTGGAGCCGCCCTCGGATACAGTACCGAAAAAATTGTCGATCTGCCCCATGGCAATAATAACCGCAATGCCCGAGGTGAAGCCCATGACCACGGGCATCGGAATGAAGCCGATAAGTCGGCCCATTCGGAGTATCCCCGCGATCAGCAGCAGCACGCCAGCGGCAAAGCTGGCCAAAAACACACCCTGCAATCCGCAGGTCCCCACAATGCCGATCAGCACGGCGCTCATAGCGCCGGTGGGTCCGGATATCTGATAGGACGCGCCGCCCAGAGCGGCGATCACCACACCGGCGATAATGGCGGTGACCAGGCCAGCGGCCGCCGTTGCACCGGAGCTGACGCCAAAGGCCAATGCCAGCGGCAGCGCCACAGCGCAGGCCGTCAAACCGGCCATTGCATCCCGGGCCAGTCCGGGGCCATTATATCCCCGGAACTCATTTTCTAAATGGAATATAAACCGCGAGAACATGACAAAATTCCTCCATAATTGTACTGAAAACACGCAATTTTTTATTATAGCACAACCTCTTTGGAGGTACAAGCTTGAATTTGCCTTCTGTGAAGGGCATCTTCCGAAAACAAAAAAGCACTTCAACGCGCCGTTACTTTGCAGCAACGGCGCGTTGAAGTATGGGTACGCCTGTCGTTTCGGAGCGCCAGGATTTACAGGTTTTCATCCAGCACAGAGGTAAACGCTGCCGGCGGCATGACGCCGACCTTCCGGTCAACCTCCCGTCCGCCCTTCAAAAACACCAGCGTGGGGATGGACATGACCCCAAACCGCTGGGCAAGCTCCGGCTCCTCGTCAATATTGACCTTGGCCACCAGTGCTTTGCCGTCATAGTCGGCGGCAATCTTCTCCACAACGGGCGCCACCATTTTGCAGGGGCCGCACCAATCCGCCCAGAAATCCACCATCGCCAGAGGGGCCGCGTCCACCGCCGCGTCAAAATCGGTCTTCTTCAAATGCTTCAATGCCATTTTTAAAATCTCCTTTTATCTTTTTATTTTGATTGGTTCTCTTTATTGTTTCCGCGCCTGAGCATCCACATACGCCGCGGCACTCTGACCGGCAATCAAGCCCTCGCCTGTGGCTTTCGATACCTGTAAAGGACCGCCGGTGCAGTCTCCCGCCGCGAACACGCCGGGGAGTCCCGTGGCCATGCGGCGGTCCACCTGCACGTAGCCGTTCTCAATCCCGAGGCCGGGAAACAGGTCCGTGGGGGCCATGGCTGGCCGCAGAATAAACACCCCGGCCACCTTTACCGTCTCTCCGACGCAGACCACTTGTTCCACCTTCTCCTCACCGGAGATTACGCAGTCTCTCGGCCTGTCAAAGTAATGCACTTCACAGCCAATCCCCTGCAAAAACTCCGCCTCGTGTCGGGCAGTCTTGCTGTATCCCAGCACCGCAACGGGTTTACCCCGGTAGAGCATCCCGTCGCAGGTGGCGCAGTAGCTGACGCCGCGGCCCAGGAATTCCGCCTCACCGGGAAATTTCTTTCCCCGGGCCACACCCGCGGCCAGAACCACAGCCTTGGCTTCCTGTACGTCGCTGCCCACGCTCACATACCACTCGTCCATCATAAATGACGCGGACAGCGCTTTTCCTGTCAGGAATTCCACACCGTCAGCCTCCGCGTGCTTTTGCATGACCGTCAGCAGCTCCGCTCCGGTGACTCCGGGCAATCCCAGATAATTTTCCACTCGCTCCGATTTCCACAGGGGGTTTTCCTCGATGGAATTTGTCACCACCAAAGCGCTTTTCCCCCGCGCCCGAATGTTGATCGCCGCGCTCAGCCCCGCCGGGCCGCCGCCGATCACCAGCACATCATAGGGCATAGCTCTCAACCTCCTCTTGAAACAGCGCCGCCACCAACCGAGCCACCTCCGGCGACGCCGCCCTGTAATAGACTTCGTTTCCGCTGCGCTCCGCCGTCACAATTCCGGCTGCCTTCAGCTTTTGCAGATGCTGAGAGATGCAGGACTGGCTCATTCCCGTCCCCCGCTCCATGCAGCCCACGTTGCGGCACCCGCCGCTCAGCAGGCAATGAACAATCTGCAGCCGAGTCGGATTGGCCAACGCCTTCAACAGCTCTGCCTGACGAATATAATTCACTTCCATCTCTCACCCACCTCTCATCTGAAGTAGAACACTTGGCTAAAAACATAGTCCGAATTTCCACTGGGAATTTTGTATTATTAGAATATCCTAATATATAAATACCTTCAGTAGTTTTTGCAACAAATCAAAAAAATATTTTAAAAAAAGCCGGGCGTAAACGCCCGGCTCAATCAAATAAAAAGCATGTCAGAGGTGATCAGGGCGCATCCCTTGTCTGCGCTCCCGTTCATTGTCCGGTTTCCACGGCGGTTTAGGCCCGCTTCCACACTGCGCCGCCGGATACGTCGGTGACTTCGATGCCCTGCGCTTTCAGTTCGTCGCGGATGCGGTCCGCCTCGGCAAAGTTCTTGGCCTTTTTCGCCTCCGCCCGCTGCAGCACCAGGGCATCGATCTCCGGATCGCCCTCGCCCTGAACGGTAAATCCGCCCACGGCGGAACTGACAGCCCTTGCATCCTGCTCCCGCTTTTTTGCCGCCCGGTCCAAAAGGCCCAGGCCCAGTACGCTGTCGAACTCATTCAGCAGGGCCAGCTTTGTACCGTCGGAGATGTCCGCCTTCAAAACGTCATACAGTGCCGTGATGCCAAGCGACGTGTTGAGATCGCTGTCCATGGCAGTCTTAAATTCGGCCCGCAGCGCATCCGCAGCTTCCCCCCCCGCCTCAGCCGGACCGTCCTTCAGCGCGGCCACCCGGGCAATCAGCTTGTCATAGGCAGTTTTGGCGTTGTCCAGATTCTCATACGAGAACACCAGTGCCTTGCGGTAGTGGGACTGGAGGCAGAAGAACCGGTAATCCAACGGGTCATAGCCCTTCTCCTCCAGCAATGAGACGGTCAAAAACTCGCCCTTGGACTTACTCATTTTTCCGCTGGTGGTGTTCAGATGCAGCACGTGGAACCAATAGTTGCACCAGTGGTGGCCCAGATAGGACTCGGACTGGGCAATCTCGTTGGTGTGGTGCGGAAAGGCGTTGTCGATGCCGCCGCAGTGAATATCCAGGTCCTCGCCCAGATGCTTCATGGAGATGCCGGAGCACTCGATGTGCCAGCCGGGATAGCCCACGCCCCAGGGAGAGTCCCATTTCAGCGCCTGATCCTCAAATTTGGACTTGGTGAACCAGAGAACAAAATCGTTTTTGTTCCGCTTGTTGACGTCCTCCTCCACGCCCTCCCGGACGCCCACGGCCAGATCGTCCGCGTCGTGGTCGTTGAACACGTAGTACCGCTCCAGCTTGGAGGTGTCGAAATACACATTGCCGCCCGCCAGATACGCGTATCCGGTATCCATCAGCCGGGTGATAATCTTGATATACTCGTCGATGCAGTGGGTGGCGGGTTCCACCACGTCGGGCCGCTTGATGTTCAGCTTGCGGCAGTCGTCAAAAAACGCGTCGGTATAATACTGGGCAATCTCCAAAACGGTCTTGTGCTCCCGCTTCGCCCCCTTGAGCATCTTGTCCTCACCGGTGTCCGCGTCACTGGTCAGATGGCCCACATCGGTGATGTTCATGACACGCTTGACGTTATAACCCACGTACCGCAGGTACTTTTCCAGCACGTCCTCCATAATATAGCTGCGCAGGTTCCCAATGTGGGCAAAGTGATAGACCGTGGGGCCGCAGGTATACATTTTCAAGATGTCGGGGTGATTGGGTTTAAATTCTTCCTTTTTGTGGGAGGCGGAGTTATAGAGATACATGGCTCAAGCCGTCCTTTCTTTTATGGTTTTCAACTCCTGCTCCAGAGAATCCATCCGCTGGAACAGGGCCAGAAGCTCTTCCTGAACGGGGTCTTGCATATCATTGATCTGGTCCACGTCGTTGGCAAAGCTGGCCTCTATCTTCCGCCCGCTGACCCGCACCACCTGAGCCGGGACGCCCACCGCAGTGGAATTGGGCGGGACTTCGCTGAGCACCACGGCCCCCGCCGCGATGCGGGAGTTGTCTCCCACGGTGAAGGGGCCCAGGACCTTCGCGCCGGAACCCACCATCACATTGTTTCCCAGGGTCGGATGGCGCTTTCCCTTGTCTTTTCCGGTGCCGCCCAGTGTCACGCATTGGTAGAGCAGGCAGTCGTCTCCGATCTCGGCGGTCTCGCCGATGACAATGCCCATTCCGTGGTCGATGACAAGGCGCTTCCCGACGCTCGCGCCGGGGTGAATCTCAATGCCGGTCCAAAAGCGGCTCCACTGGGACACGCACCGGGCCAGAAACTGCATGCGGTTCTTATAAAAAAGGTGGGCAATACGGTGATTAATCAGCGCATGAACACCGGGGTAGAGCAAAAAAATCTCCAGTTTGTTGCGGGCCGCGGGGTCGCGGCGCTGGTAGGCGTCCAGCAATTCCGTCAAACGGTTCATATTCAAAAACTCCTTATAATTCAAAATGTCGCGGGGAAGTCAATCCCGGGACATCGAAAGGCGAAAGTCTGCATCCAAAGCTCCTCCGAAATCAAAAAACGCCCCTCGTACCTCAACAGGTACAAGAGGCGTCAGCGACGCGGTTCCACTCTTGCATATACTCATGCCGGCCCAGCAGCCGGACGGCCCGATAACGGCGGCTCTGCCGGAGGCCATTACGCCCCTCGCTCCCGGATGCACTTCACACTCCCCGCCGCAGGCGCGCTTACAGCCGATGACGCGCCCTCTCTGCCCTTTGGGGAAATGCTACTCTTTCCGTTCCTCGCGTGACTATTATATTATCAGGATTCACTCCGCGTGTCAAGGGGGGCGCAGCAGCGCACGGTGAGGGAGTGCAATTGCGGAAGGGGATGCGGCGATCCGCCGCGCCCCTTTCGCGCTATTCTCACCGCCTGCAGGGCCGTTTATTCATCCTTGTAACCGAGGTTTCTCACGTAATTGACGTTGTCCCGCCAATTTTCCTTCACCTTGACCCAGGTCTGAAGATAGACCTTCGTCCCCATAAACTTTTCCATGTCATGCCGGGCCATCGTACTGATCTTTTTCAGCATGGCGCCCTGCTTTCCGATGATAATTCCCTTGTGGCTGGACTTTTCGCAGTAAATTGTGGCGTCGATCTCAATGACCTCATCGTCCCGTTCGGAGAACTTGGTGATCTCCACGGCGGTGCCGTGGGGAATCTCCTTGTCCAGACACAGCAGCAGCTTTTCCCGCAGAATCTCCCCCATCACCTGCCGCTCCGGCTGGTCGGAGGTCTGCCCGTCCGGGAACAGCTGGGGTCCCTCCTGCGCGTATTTGCCCATCTCGGACACCAGATCGTCCAGTCCATCGCCGGTGTGGGCAGAGATGGGGATAATGGAGGCAAATCCGTCCCACGCCTCATTATACGCCGCAATCACCGGCAACAGCTCATCGGGCTTCACTGTATCCGTCTTGTTGATGCACAGGATCGTGGGGATTTCTTCTTCCTTCACCCGTTGGATGAGGGACGCCTCCGGTGCGCCCACATGGGGAATGGGCTCCACCAGTAAAAGGGCACAGTCCACATCGGAGAGGCTGGAGGTAACAATCTTCACCATATAGTCCCCCAGCGCGGACTTAGGCTTGTGCAGTCCCGGCGTGTCCATCAGGACGAACTGGGTGTCTCCCCGGTTTGCCACGCCGCAGATGCGGTTGCGGGTGGTCTGGGCTTTGTTGGAGACGATGGCGACCTTTTCACCCACAAGTGCGTTGGTGAGACTGGATTTTCCCACATTCGGGCGGCCGCAGACGGTGACCATGGCGGTTTTTTTGATTTCGGGCATAGATGATCCTCAACTTTCTTCATTTGAGCAATTTCTTGTCTGTAGTTTCGCTGAACTCCATCAGCGAAGAATTTTTCAAGTTCTCGAATCGGCAAAGTCCGGAGCTTGAACTGCTCGGGGCCGTCAACTTTATTTTTGCGCAAACACAATACGCAGTATACCCTAGAACATAGTATCTCCCGAGCCTGCCTTTTGTCAAGTTGATCTAAGCATTGCCAGTAAGTGCTGACAAGTATTTTGTGGTGGAACCGAAGGGGCGAAGATACTTCGATTGATTGGTGCAAATATGCCGTCTTATTCAAAATCATGGCATTTTTGTAACTATTGTAATTTGACAGAAATTTTTACATCGCATAAGATTCATCTATTGGGTCTTTTTGTAAATAGAGGGAGAACGCAGCAAAAAAAGGAGAATATGATGAATAAACGGCTAAAGTTTAAAAAGTTCAGAATGAAGTCTCTTAAATCCAAGCTTGTGCTATGCACGGTTTCAATTGTAATTTTGACCGCCGCTCTCAATCTGGTAATCGGTACTTTTTCCAGTTATCAGGGATTGACGCAAAATGTCAACAGTGATTTGACCTCGATGGGCACGATATTGACTGAATCCATCTCGCATGGATTGGAAAACATGCAAACTCAGCTTAAGTCTTTGGCCCAATCCGATGAAATTGGAGCTGCCGGGCTCTCGGAAGACCAGATCATAAATCTTTTGGATCAGGACAAGGATTCTTTTGGATATAAAACGTTGAGCCTCGTTAAAACGGACGGAACGATCATAAGTAAGGATTCCGCTCTGAACAACCAGAACATTTCTGATCAGGTTTATTTTCAAAGCGCCGCAAAGGGAGAAACTTACTTCTCTGTCCCTATGAACGACCCGGCGGGAAACTTCTGCATCCTTGCGTGTACTCCAATTTACAGCGCGAATTTCAACGGAGTATTGATGGCCACGCTGGACCCGTATAGCTACAGCCCATTTATTCAGAATGTTGTGGTGGGCAAAACAGGGAGCGCATTTATCATCGATAAAGACGGCGTTCTGATTGGCAATATCTCATCAAAAAAAATTGACGACCATAAAACTGCCGAAGTTTATAAGTATGCAGACTTGACACAAAGCGGCATCACGATCTATTCCTATAGCGCGGGAGATCGGATCTGTTATCACGCCCCACTGCCGGAGACAGACGGATGGTCTTTTGGAATTGTTGCTCCCATTGCTGAAATGACCGCTTCCACTCACTATACAATCATAGGGCTGGTTGCGTCATCCGTCTTCTGCATTATATGCGCAATTGTGATTGCTTTGTTGGCTGCGAAATCCATTGTCAACCCAATTACATATGTCTGCCGCAGACTTGAACTTTTGTCCGTTGGCGATTTGCACTCGGAAACCGTTGATATTCATTCGGATGATGAAACCGGAATCTTGGCAGAGTCTTTGAACAAAACGGTGCTGTCTTTGCGGAGCTATATTGAAGAAATCACAAACGTTTTGTCTGAAGTTTCTCGGGGTAATATGCGTATAGAAACGCAGATTAAGTTTGACGGAGATTTTCTTCCTATCAAAGAATCTCTTGAAAATATTACAAAATCGTTGGATGGGTCTCTTATTTCCATCAGTCAAGCCTCGGAGCAAATTGCCAGCGGTTCCGAACAGGTTGCAAGCGGAGCTCAGCTGCTTTCACAAGGTGCCACGGAACAGGCTGCTTCCATTGAAGAGCTGTCTTCCACCATGGACGAAATCGCAGAGAATATCAAGGCAAATGCAAAGCACGCCGGCCAAGCAAACGAAAAAGTTAACGATGTCCGCACCCAAATCAATGAAAGCAACCAGCACATGAATGATATGTTGAAGGCCATGTCTAAAATTGACCAGTCGTCCAATGAAATCGAAAAAATTGTAAAAACGATTGAAGATATTTCTTTCCAAACCAACATTCTTGCATTGAATGCAGCTGTTGAGGCAGCCCGTGCAGGGGCGGCAGGAAAGGGTTTTGCCGTTGTGGCGGATGAAGTGCGGAATCTGGCGGCAAAAAGTGCAGAAGCAGTCAAGGGAACAACTCAGTTAATTAACAATTCCAGAGAGCAAGTTGAAAAGGGCGCTGTTGTCGCCAATAGCACAGCCAAGGCGCTGCAGGCAGTTGTGGAGAGTATGGAAGCCGTTTCTGAGAATGTGGAGCAGATTTCCAAGGTATCCAGCCTGCAGTCCAATAAAATTGAGCAAGTGTCTATGAGTGTAAATCAGATTTCCAATGTTGTCCAAACAAACTCCGCCACAGCAGAGGAGAGTGCAGCTGCCAGCGAAGAACTGTCCGGGCAGGCGCAAATACTCAAAGAGTTGGTGGCAAAATTCCAGTTGTAAGGGCGAAATTAAAAGAAGAAGCTGTTGGTATCTGAAAAGAGATACCGACAGCTTCTATCTTTCTAGCACGCAATTGTACAATCCGGAATTGTTCTGAATGCCGATTTGCCCAATACTAAATTTCCTGCCGTCCCTCCAGCGCGCGGGACAGCGTGGCGTCGTCGGCAAATTCCAGATGACCGCCCACGGGGATTCCATAAGCCAGCCGGGTGACCTTCACCTGAAACGGCTTCAGCAGCCGCGCCAGATACATGGCGGTGGCCTCCCCCTCCGTGTCTGGATTGGTGGCCATGATGATCTCCTCCACGCCGCCCTTGGCCACCCGGTCCAGCAGCGGCTTGATGGCAAGATCGTCCGGGCCGATGTGGTTCATGGGGGACAGGACTCCATGGAGCACATGGTAGTGTCCATTAAATTCCCGCGCCCGCTCCAGTGCCGCTACATCCCGGGGGTCCGCCACCACGCAGATAACGCTCCCGTCCCGCTTAGGCGACGCGCAGATGGGGCACAGCCCCCCCGCAGTGAAATTCTGACACACCGGGCAGCAGGTCACATTTTTCTTCGCATCGATAATGGCCTCGGAAAACTCCCTGGCCTCCTCCTCGGGAAGCCCCAGCACATAAAACGCCAGCCGCTGCGCAGACTTTCCGCCGATGCCGGGGAGGCGGGCAAACTGTTCCACCAGTTTTTCCAGTGGTGCGGGAAAATACTCCATGGTCAGACCTCATTCTCTCCATTTATCCAAGTTCCATTGCAAAAAGCGCCGCCGCACCGCCGGTGTGGACGAAGACCACCGCGCCGTCGCCGGAAAGGGAACCCTCCTCCAGCATCCGGCACAGCTTGGAATATGCCTTCCCCGTATACACCGGGTCCAGCAAAATGCCCTCGTCCCGGGCCAGCGCCAAAATCCGGGGCGTATCCTGCGCATTGGGAACGGCATATCCTACCCCCACGTTTTCCACCATCTCAAAATCGCCGGGATTTCCGGCGGAGGCACAGTCCAGCAGCTCCGCCGCCCCCGCGGCCAACTCCGAAACAATCCGGTCGAAGGGGTCGTCGGACACGGCCACACCGATGACCTTGGCGCCGGGCTGAAACAGCCGCGCGCCCAGAAGCAGTCCGGCGGTCGTACCGCCGGAGCCGGTGGCGGAGACAATGTGCCCCACCCGGACGCCCGCGGCCATGGCCTGCACCGTGAATTCCCGGACGCAGTTCACATAGCCCACGGCTCCTAGAGGCGTGGACCCGCCCAGCGGGATCAGGCAGCTCTTGCGGCCCTGTCTCTCCAGTTCCGCGCCTCGGCAGCGCATCTCGGCATAGATCTCGTCGTAGGAATCGGTGTCCATCAGATGGACCTCCGCGCCGTACAGTTCATCCAGGATCAGATTGCCCCGGCGCTCCGTCACGCCACGCTGCTTCAGCAGCAGCACGGCCTTCATGCCAAGCCGCGCCGCGCATGCGGCGGTCAGCGCCGCGTGGTTGGACTGGGAACCTCCGGTGGTAAACACAGTGTCGCACCCGTCGGCCTTTGCCTGGGCCAGAAGAAATTCCAGCTTGCGGACCTTATTGCCTCCCAGAGCCACTCCGCACAGGTCGTCCCGCTTGATATAAACGTCCCGCCCGTATCTGGCGCTGACGGATTCCAGCTTGTAAAACGGCGTGGGATACTGCCCCAGGGGCAGACGGGGCAGATCGCTGATGTTCTTCATAGCGTTCTCCTCTCAGCCCCGCAGGAGCCGGATGCGGGCGGGAATGTCCGGTGCCTTGTACACCGCGCTGCCCGCCACCAGCACATTGGCACCCGCATCGATGCAGGCATGGAACGTATCCGGGGCCACGCCGCCGTCCACCTCCAGCTCACAGACGGGATTCTGCTCGTTGATCAATTTTCGGATTGTGCGAACCTTAATCATCTGATCGGATAGGAAGCTCTGCCCGCCGAACCCAGGCTCCACAGTCATGACTAGAATCATTTCCACGTCCCTGATATACGGTAGCACCGCCTCGGCGGGGGTTCCCGGCTTCACCACCACGCCGGCCCGCTTCCCCTTGGCGTGAACTTTTTCAATGGCGTCGCGGAGATTCGCCTCCGTGTCCGACTCCACGTGCATCGTGACGATATCCGCCCCAGCGTCGCAGAACTGCGCAGCGTACCGTCCCGGCTGAACAATCATCAGGTGGACATCCAGCGGCAGGGCCGTGGCGGGACGGATCGCCTTGACCACCGGAAGCCCGATGGTAATGTTGGGAACAAACACGCCGTCCATCACATCCACATGGACATAGTCGGCGGTGGAAATTTTCCGAATGTCCCGCTCCAGGTTCGCAAAGTCGGCGGACAGGATAGACGGCGAGATCTTAATCATAAATGCCCTCTTTTCATTGAAAAATCAACGGCTCCGTCGTGGTCAAGCCCTCCAGGCCAGCAGGAACCGTCTGCCCCGCCGGGCATAGGATATCCTAAGCGGAAGGGCGCCACGCGGCACCCCACGCGGTGTCCGGCCCCGACGCGGCGCCGCCGCTTTTTTGAATAGGGCCGGCAGGGCGTCCTGCCGGCCCGCTGTTTAATTATTACAGTATAGCAAACTACGCGTAAAAATGCAAGGCTGCGGCCGCCGCTTTCCTTGGCCCGCTCCGGCATAGGCATCCCCGTCTCCGACCGGTTTGGATGGATGTCCGTGTGATCGAAGGAGCGGGGCACTCGAAAGCTTGTCCGCCTACTTAAAGATGGCGTCGCAGCCGCCTGCAAAGCAGGCGGCTGCCGGACTTTGATCAGCAGCAGCCGGACTTCGTACCGGCTTTTTTCGAGTGTGGTTATTGCTGCTTCATGCCCCGCTCCAGTAAAACCAGCATTCGCTCCGCGTGGCGGTACTCGTCCTCGCTCAGCTCGTTCAGCAGTTTGGCGAGGCATGGGTCCGTGGTCTCATTGGCTGCCTGTGCGTAATGCAGGCCTCCGCATGTTTCCGCATGATACCGTGTCCGCAGCGCCGGGCAAAGCTGCCCCACGCAGATGCGCTCGCAGCTGACCGCAGGCTGATAGCACTGGCCGGTGATGAGGTAATATACTGCCATCAGCCTCCGGGCGTGACCTCCCTCATCCTCGGCGGTGTCCCGCAGAGTCTGTCTGGCCCAGCCGGGAGCCTGACAGGAAAAAGCCATATAATACCGCCGGTCTGCCAGCTCATCCTCGATGAAGCCCTGTAAAGCTTCACTCATCTCCAATGCCGCCATGCCCATGCAGCACGAATTGTCCGCTGTTGCAGGGAGATTTCCGACCAGCGGAGCTGTATTTGGTTGAACCATATTGGGCTGAACCATATTGGGTTGAACCATATTGGATTGAACCATATTGGATTGAACCATGTTGGGCTGAACCATATTGGATTGAACCATATTGGATTGAACCATGTTGGGCTGAACCATATTGGGTTGAACCATATTGGGCTGATTTGCTCCGGAGATCTCTGTCGCGGGAAAACCAGGTACGGGGTTGACAGCGGGAGGCTGAGCCGTGCCATTCCCCGACTGCATTCCGGGATATGGGTCAAGCGTGGGAGCAACCCGCTGCCAGACCCGGTCGTATTGACGGTAGTCATATGTATCCTGAACCTGCTGTTGCATAAAAACGCTCCATTCCGCCGCTTCGCGTCGGCAAAAGTTACAGAAACGCGCCGCACGCCCCGCCGCGCGAAGCAGCTTTTCGGCGAGGTCCGGTTTTCTCTCTCATCGTATGCGGCAGGATGTTTCCGTGTGCACTGTGGCATATACGGCAGATAAATCTGCCACTTTCGGATAGAATATCCACAACAATAGCCAAACGCATTGCTTTTTGGGAAAAAAACTGATAAAATACGAACAATCCAAAATGCACAAGGAGGTATGGCGCTGTGCTGGAATTGCAACACATTTATTACACCGTCCATGAACCGGACGGTGAACTGGGTATTTTAAAGGACATCTCTCTGACCATTGACGATCACCGTCTGGTGGTTTTCACCGGTCCCAATGGCGGTGGAAAGACCACTCTGGCGAAGATCATCATGGGACTTGCGAAACCCACAACGGGCAGGATCCTTTGGAACGGAGAGGACATCACGGACCTGGGTATCACGGAGCGGGCAAAAAGAGGCATCAGCTACGGATTCCAGCAGCCACCCCGGTTCAAGGGGCTGACTGTCCGGGATCTGCTGACCATTGCGGCGGGAGACGAGAAGCTGTCCAAGGACCGCTGCTGCCAGTATCTGACAAAGGTGGGGCTGTGCGCCAACGACTATCTGGACCGAGAGGTGGACGCATCCCTCTCCGGCGGCGAGGTAAAGCGCATTGAGATTGCGACCATTTTGGCCCGGAGCGCCCAGCTGATGATTTTCGACGAGCCGGAGGCGGGCATCGACCTGTGGAGCTTCGCCCGGCTCACGGAAACCTTTGAGCAAATTCACAAGGCGGGCAGCGCCACCATGATCGTTATTTCCCATCAGGAGCGTATTATCTCCCTGGCAGACGAGGTGGTGGTGATCGGCGAGGGCAGCATCCGCCACCGGGGCTCCGTCGATGAAATTCTGCCCGAAATTCTGGCGGACACACTGGGAGCCTGCCCGGTTCTCACGAGAGGAGGCGCCGCGCTATGATGGATACGGAAGTGGATCGCGAGCTGCTTGAAAAGATCGCAGATTTAGTTGGAAAACCCGTGGGTGCCTTCAATATTCGCAAGGACACCGGCTGTGACGGCCGCCAGAGCACGGAGCACATTGAGATCACCGGCAAGACCGACAAAGCAGGCATTGATATCCGGGTAAAACCCGGTACGGAGGGCGAGACCTGCCATATTCCCGTCATCATCACCAAACCCGGCGTGCAGGAGATGGTATATAACGATTTCTATATCGGGGAGAACAGCAATGTGAACATTGTGGCCGGCTGCGGCATCCACAACTGCGGTGACCAGACCAGTCGGCACGACGGCGTACACACCTTTTACGTGGGGAAGAATTCCCATGTTCACTATACGGAAAAGCACTACGGTGACGGCGACGGCAAGGGCGGGAAAATTATGAACCCCCAGACCATCGTCTATCTGGAGGAGGGGGCGTCCATCCAGATGGACACCACCCAGATCCGCGGGATCGACTCCACGAAGCGCTACACCAAAATCGTCTGCGGGAAGAACGCGGAAGCGGTCATCACCGAGCGTCTCCTGACTCACGGGGAGCAGGTGGCGGAAAGCGACATGGAGATCGTGCTGGACGGGGAAAATTCCCGGGGACGCGTGATTTCCCGGTCGGTGGCGCAGGACCACTCCCAGCAGCTCTTCAAGCCGCTGGTAACGGGCAACGCCAAATGCTTTGGCCATGTACAGTGCGACTCCATTATCATGGGCGATGCAAAAATCCGCTCGATACCGGAGATCGCCGCCAACTGCACGGAGGCGCAGCTTATCCACGAGGCCGCAATCGGCAAGATTGCGGGCGACCAGCTGTTGAAGCTGCAAACTCTGGGCCTCACCGAGGAAGAAGCGGAGGATTTTATTCTCAAGGGCTTCCTGGCCTGATATGGGAATTGCAAGAGGACCCCGCGGCACTAGCCGCGGGGTCCTCTTTGTCTATACGATTCAAAATTCCAGCACCATGTCGTACCAGACCACACCGCCATGGATCGACTGGGACACGCCCTGATTGCGGTAACCAAGCTTCTCATACCAGGAAATCAACTGATTCTTACAGGTCAGAATACAGCCCCGCCGTCCGGCGGCGCGGGCGTCGTCAGCCGCAGCGGTGAGCAGTTTGGCAGCCAGACCCCGGCGGCGATACTCCGGCAGGGTATTCACGCCAAAAATCGCCTGCCAGGCCCCATTCTCCTGATGCAGCGACGCGTCGGCGTACATCTCGTCGCGGATGCTCGGCTCGTCTGTGACCATGCCGTTGACAAAGGAGACCACCTTTCCGTCTTCCTCCAAAATCCAGAAGTGATTGGGATAGACCCGGAGCCGGGCGGCAAAATCGGCTTCCCCGGCGGCCTCCGCCGGCGGGAAGCAGGCGGCCTCCACGGTCGTGAGCGCTTTCAGATCCGCCATTCCGGCGGTGCGAATTTTCATGATACAGCCTCCGATTGAATAGAGTTTTTCTCGATTCGCAGCGTGCGATAAGTAGCCGCGCTCAATGGAGCAGCTTTTTCAAATACTGCCCGGTAAAGCTCTCCGCACAGGCGGCCACCTCCTCCGGTGTGCCGGTACAGACGATGTTGCCGCCGCCGTCGCCGCCCTCGGGGCCCAGATCGATGAGATAGTCGGCGCACTTGATGACGTCCAGATTGTGTTCAATGACCAGGACGGTGTTCCCGCCCTCCACCAGCTTTTGAAGCACCTCCAGGAGCCTTCGCACATCCTCGCTGTGAAGTCCGGTAGTTGGTTCGTCCAAAATATAGATTGTGCGGCCCGTTGCAACCTTGCTCAGCTCTGTGGCAAGCTTCACCCGCTGGGCCTCGCCGCCGGACAGCTCCGTGGAGGACTGGCCCAGCTTCACATACCCAAGGCCCACATCGCAGAGCGTTTGCAGCTTGCCCCGGATTCTCGGCAGGGCGGAGAAGAACTCCGTTGCCTCCTCCACCGTCATGTCCAACACCTGGGCGATATTCTTGCCCTTGTACCGGACCTCCAGCGTCTCCCGGTTGTACCGCGCGCCCTTGCAGACCTCGCAGGGAACAAAGATATCCGGCAGGAAGTGCATCTCGATTTTGATGAGGCCGTCTCCGGAGCAGGCCTCGCACCGTCCGCCCCGGACGTTGAAGCTGAATCGGCCCGGACCGTAACCCCGGCTCTTGGCCTCCTGCGTGGCGGCAAACAGATCCCGGATGTCGTTGAAAAGGCCCGTGTAGGTGGCGGGATTGCTGCGGGGCGTCCGCCCGATGGGGCTCTGGTCGATGTCCACCACCTTATCAAGGAACTCCAGCCCCTCAATCCGCTTGCACCTGCCGGGCCGGGTCTTCATGCGCATCAGCTCGGCGCCCAGCTTCTTAAAGAGGATCTCATTCACCAAAGAGGACTTTCCGGAGCCGGACACGCCGGTCACGCAGGTGAAGGTTCCCAGCGGGATCGCAACGTCCACGTTTTTCAGGTTGTTCTCCTCCGCGCCAATGACCTTCAAAAAGTTGCCGCTTCCGGTTCGCCGGGTCTCCGGGACGGCGATCTTTCGCTTTCCGGAGAGATACTGCCCCGTCAGGGACTTGGGGTTTGCCATAACCTCCTCCGGCGTGCCGGCGGCCACGATCTCGCCCCCGTGGATTCCCGCGCCGGGACCCACGTCGATGAGGTAGTCCGCCGCGCGCATGGTATCCTCGTCGTGCTCCACCACCAGCAGCGTATTCCCAAGGTCTCGCAGGTGCTTCAGCGTGGAGAGCAGCTTGTCGTTGTCCCGCTGGTGCAATCCGATGGAAGGCTCGTCCAGAATATACAGGACCCCCATCAGGGAGGACCCGATCTGAGTGGCTAGCCGGATACGCTGGCTCTCACCGCCGGAGAGAGTTCCGGCGCTGCGGGAGAGGGTCAGATACCCAAGGCCCACGGACTGCAAAAAGCCCAGCCGGCTTCTGATCTCCTTCAGAATGCGGTCGGCGATCAGCATCTGCTGCTCCGTCAGCGTCAGGCGGTTCACCCAGTTCAGCTCGTCCAGCACGGACATCCGCGTGAAATCATAGATGCTCAAGCCGCCCACGGTAACGGCCAGTGCCTCCTTCCGAAGACGCTTTCCCTTGCAGGCGGGGCAGGGCTGCTGGGCCATGAAGTCCTCCAGCTCCCGCTTCACGGAGTCGCTCTGGGTCTCCACATAGCGCCGCTCAATATTGTTGCAAATACCCTCAAATGCCTGGTGCAGAACACCCTTGCCCCGGGGCTGGTCGTAGTGCAGGTCCAGCTTTTCGTCGCCGGTGCCGTAAAAAATGATGGTCCGGATATCCTCGGGCAGGTCCTTGAAGGGTACGGTCAGAGAGAACCGGTACTTCTTCGCCAGGGCCTCGAAGTACATCCGGGAGATACCGTCGCCCCGGATATTGTTCCAGCCGGAGGCCTGAATGGCCCCGTCCAGAATGGTTTTTTCCTCGTCCGGCACAATCAGCGCCGGGTCCACCTTCTGCTGGCTGCCAAGGCCCATACAGGCCGGGCAGGCGCCGAAGGGGTTGTTGAAGGAGAACATCCGGGGAGCCAGTTCCTCGATGGAGATGCCGCAGTCCTCACAGGCGTAGTTCTGGGAGAACATTAGATCCCGTTCCTCCCGAACGAGATTCACCAGCACGATGCCTCCCGTCAGCGAGGAGGCGGTCTCCACGGAGTCCGTCAGCCGCTGGCGCACATCCTCCCGGATAATCAGCCGGTCCACCACGACCTCGATGTTGTGCTTTTTGTTTTTATCCAGCTTGAGCTCCTCGTCCAGCTCGTAGAGAGAGCCGTCCACTCGGACGCGGACATAGCCGGACTTCCGGGCGTCCTCAAAGGTCTTAGCGTACTCGCCCTTTTTTCCCCGCACCACCGGGGCCATCACCTGGATGCGGGTGCCCTCCGGCAGCGCAAGCACCTGGTCGATGATCTGGTCGACGGTCTGCTGCCGGATTTCCTTTCCGCACTTAGGGCAGTGCGGCGTGCCCGCCCGGGCCCAGAGAAGGCGCAGATAGTCATAGATCTCCGTCACGGTGCCCACGGTGGACCGGGGGTTTTTGGACGTGGTCTTCTGGTCGATGGAGATGGCGGGACTGAGGCCATCAATGTAGTCCACGTCGGGCTTGTCCATCTGACCCAGAAACATCCGGGCGTAGGACGAAAGGCTCTCCACATACCGCCGCTGGCCCTCGGCATAGATGGTGTCAAAAGCCAGCGAGGACTTGCCCGAACCGCTGAGGCCGGTCAGGACTACCAGCTTGTCGCGCGGAATCGTCACGTCAATATTTTTCAGGTTGTTGGCACGGGCGCCCTTCACAACAATTTTGTCTTGCATTGCCTAATAACTCCTTATTTGTTCCCCTCGGGAAGTATAACTGCCGACGGAGAGCTGAATTCCCGCAGTCACTCCGTGATGAGATCCGCCGTGTCCGCCTGCAAAAGGGCCAGCAGGCCCTTGAGGTCGACCTCCACCTGCGCCCCGATCTTTCCGGCGGAGATATAGATGCTGTCAAATTCCTCCACCGTGCGGTGAAACACGGTGGGAAACCGCTTCTTCATCCCCACGGGGCTGCATCCGCCCCGGATATACCCGGTGACGGAATTGATCTCCGCTACGTGGAGCAGTTCAATGGATTTCTCCCCAACCGCTCTGGCGGCCTTTCTCAAATCCAGATTTTCCGCCACAGGCACTTCATAAACATAAATATTTTTGGACGCGCCCCGGGCTACCAGCGTTTTGAAAACCCGCGCGGCATCCTGTCCCATGGCCTGAGCCACATGGAGGCCGTATTCCCGGTCTCCCTCCGGGCCATCTGATTCCTCGTAAAAATGGGCAGTATACGGCACCTTCTTCTGGTCCAGAATCCGCATCACATTGGTTTTTTCCTCTTTTTGCTTCATGACTTCACCTCAAAATCACCACGCCCGTCAGGACGCACACAATTCCCATGGCGGTCAGCCCGCTCATGGGCTCCTGGAATACCAGCACGCCGATCACAGACGCCACCACCGGCTCAAGGCTCGCCATAATGGACGCCTTTCCCGACTCAACTCTGGAAAGCCCCGTCGTGTACAGCAGGTACGGCGCCACGGTGGACACCGCCACCAATCCAGCCCCCAGCAGCCACATGGACGGCGACCCGGCGGCGGCCGCCAGTTCCGCCGGGCGGATAAAAAACAGGCCCCCCGTTCCGGCAAACACATAGGTCCACATGGTCATTGTCTGTGCGCTGTATCCGGCCCGCAGGGCATACCGCCCGATGATGCTGTACAGCGCGTAGAAAAAGCCAGCTCCCAGACCCAGCAAAATGCCCGCCGGGGTAACGCTTAGATCTCCCGCGAACAAACCGCACACGCAGGCGCAGCCCAATAACGTCAACCCCAGAGCCAGCAGTTTTTTCTTAGTAATGGGCTCCCGCCAGAGAACGGCGGACAAAATCACCACGATGGACGGGGCCGTGTACAGCAATACGGAGGCCACCGCCAGCGAGCAGATCTTCTGGCAGGAAAAGTAACACACGGTAAACAGCAGAACACTCCCGACGCCGGTGCCGAAAAAGTATTTCAGATGCTCTTTTTTTATGTGGAATACGCTGCGGTCTCGGATGCCGAAGATTGCCGCCAGCAGCGCAAGGCCACCGGTATTGCGCACCAGCACAATGGACCACGGAGAAAAGCCCCCGGCAAACAGGCCCCGGTTCCAAAGGCCCATCATTCCCCAAAGAGCCGCCGCCGTCAAAATGCAGGCATAGGCCCCCCAGTCTGTGCGGGGTTTTCCCTCCGTCTCCATGTCCTCCCTGATTCCCTCCACAGGTATCCCTTCCTCTCGTCCGCTCATTTCCCCCGCAGCTCGATGATGCGGTCGCGCAAAACGGCGGCATATTCGAATTCCAGCATTTTGCTGGCTTCTTTCATCTCTTTTTCCAGGCGTGCGATCTCCGTTGCCCGCTCCTGATCGGTGAGCTTGGCCTTATGGCGTTTCCGCGCCGTGTCCGGGTCGGCGGACTTGGAAATCTCCAGCGTGTCCCGCACGTCCTTGATGATGGTCCTGGGTATAATGCCGTGGGCCTTGTTGTAATCATCCTGAATTTTCCGGCGGCGCTCCGTCTCGTCCATGGCAGATCGCATGGAGGGAGTAACGGTGTCCCCGTACAAAATGACCCTGCCCTCCGCGTTTCGGGCCGCCCGGCCCATGGTCTGGATGAGGGAGGTCTCGCTGCGGAGAAACCCCTCCTTGTCCGCGTCCAGCACAGCCACCAGACTCACCTCCGGAAGGTCAAGCCCCTCCCGCAGCAGGTTGATGCCCACCAGCACGTCGAACTCCCCCAGCCGCAGCCCGCGGATGATCTCCATTCGCTCGATGGTCTCCACATCGGAGTGCATATAGCGCACCTTGATCCCGGCGTTTTTGAAATACTCCGTCAAATCCTCCGCCATCTTTTTGGTGAGGGTCGTCACCAGCACCCGCTCGTGCTTCGCAGACCTGGCCTCGATCTCCGCGATCAGATCGTCGATCTGTCCCTCCACGGGGCGCACCTCTACCTCCGGGTCCAGAAGGCCCGTGGGGCGGATGACCTGCTCCACCACCTGACCCGCCCGCTCCCGCTCATAGGGGCCGGGGGTAGCTGAGACATACACGGCCTGACCCGTGCGCATCTCAAATTCCTCAAATTTCAGCGGGCGGTTGTCAAATGCACAGGGCAGGCGGAACCCATAGTCGATCAGGCTCTGCTTGCGGGCGTGGTCGCCGTTGTACATGGCCCTTACCTGGGGCAGCGACACATGGCTCTCGTCCACAAAGAGCATGAAGTCCTTGGGAAAGAAGTCCAGCAGCGTCATGGGCGCGGAGCCGGCAGGCCGCTCGGAGATAATGCGGGAATAGTTCTCAATGCCTGAGCAGTATCCCAACTCCGTCATCATTTCGATGTCGTATTCCGTGCGTTGTCTGATACGCTGGGCCTCCACAAGCTTGTTCCGCTCCGTAAAGTACTGAACCTGTTCCTCCATCTCCCGGCGAATCTCGCCGATGGCCCGGTCCATCTTGTCTTTGGTGGTAACATAGTGGCTGGCGGGATAGACCACCGCATGCTCCAAAAGGCGGAAGGCCGCGCCGGTGACGGGGTTAAATTCCGTGATCCGGTCAATCTCGTCCCCAAAAAATTCCACCCGAAGGCCCTTGTCTTTATAATACGCGGGATAGATTTCCACCGTGTCGCCCCGAACGCGGAACATATTCCGCTCAAAAGCAATGTCGTTTCGCTCGTACCGGTCCTCCACCAGACGCCGCAGCAGCTCGTCCCGGTTCAGATTCATGCCCACACGCACAGAGATCATCAGTTTGGCAAAATCCTCCGGTTCGCCCAGTCCGTAGATACAGGAGACGGAAGACACCACAATCACATCCCGCCGTTCCAGAAGAGCGCAGGTGGCGGAAAGGCGCAGGCGATCAATTTCGTCGTTGGTAGAGGCGTCCTTGGCAATATAGGTATCCGTATGAGGAATGTAAGCCTCCGGCTGGTAATAGTCGTAATAGGAGACAAAGTATTCCACCGCGTTGTCCGGAAAAAACGCCCTGAATTCCTCGCACAGCTGGGACGCCAGCGTCTTGTTGTGGGCCAGCACCAGCGTGGGCCGCTGGATCTTCTCGATGACCTTTGCCATGGTAAAGGTCTTGCCGGACCCGGTGACACCCAGCAATATCTGCTCGTCCAGACCATTTTCAATCCCCCGAGCCAGTTTTTCAATGGCCTCCGGTTGATCGCCGGAGGGCTCATAGGGAGAGACGACTTTGAATTTTGGCATAAACCCTCCTCTCTTCCGCCACCCCGGACGGGGCGTGGCCTGTCATTTTGTAAAGTAGCCAGAGTCCCGCATGGAGACAAAGTCTCCGTCGGCCACAATAATGTGGTCCACCAGCTGAACGCCCACACTCTCAAGAGCTGTTCGCACTCGGTCGGTGGTGGTGAAATCCTCGCTGGAGGGTAGCGCCACGCCGCTGGGATGATTGTGAGACAAAATCACCGCGCTGGCGTTGGTCATCAGGGCGTTTCCCACCAGATTGCGGATGTTCAACTCCACACCGTTGACGTCGCCCTCGGTCAGAAGTTTGCTCGCCAGGAGCTTTCCTTTCCTGTCAAGACACAACTCATAGACCATCTCATTTTTCTTCCCGTCGAACCGGTGGAGCATATAATTTCCCGCCTTTTCCGTGGAGTTTAGAATTACCGGGGCGTCTTCCTTCCTCCGACTCCTCTCCGTCAACATCGGAACCAGCCGCAGCAGCAGCGCCGCGCTCTCGCCCATGCCCTTCACCTTTTGCAGGTCCTCCACCGGCGCGGCCAGTACCGTCTCCAGAGAACCGTACCGTTCCAAAAGCTGATGAGCCAGGGCGTTGGTATCCCGGCGGGGAATGGCATAAAAGAGGAGAAGTTCCAGCGCCTCGTGGTCAGCAAAGCCGGCAAGGCCGGTCTCCAGAAAGCGTCGGCGCATCTTTTCCCGATGTCCGTCATGGATGCCCATGGGCATGCCTCCCTTGCAGCTTTATCCTTTGAAGTCTGTGCCGAATTTACAGGAATATTATTATATCACAGGCCCTTTAATCGTACAAGTGTTTGTACAGTGAAAATCTTACGAACTTGTGGATTACATGTAAATTCACACAATGGGGAGTTGCCCTCATTGTCCACAGCTACCCCCGCATATTACCCTGTCGCAACCGATTCTTTTCTGTGGTTTTACCATTTTAACGGTTGACATAGAGGACTTTTTGGCATACTATGAAGGGGAAAAGTGAATAGCGTCCGGTAGGTAAGGCTACCACAGGGATATGGGTTGCTGCCGCAAAATGATGGAGACATCATGAGAGGGTTTGAACAGGCGATATCGAATTTTAAGGTATCATCTAATGCAATTTCACTGCCTTGTGAAGCTAAAGCTTGAACGGTGGGGAGGCAATGCAGTCTCTCGGCAATGTTATTTTGAGATTTCCTCAATCGTACTGGGCGGGACGATTGAGGGTTTTTATTTTTTGTGGTGCCTGACACCGCTGACAAAACAAAGGAAGGAGGACCTGCGTATGTTTGAATTTGAAAACGAGCGCTCGGAACTGGTGGAAAAAATAGAGGAGTTCATCCGCCGAAAACAATATGCCGCACTGCGGGACCTCCTCAGTCCCATTGAGGCGGCGGACATTGCCCTTTTGATGGAAAATCTGCCGGAGGAAGACCTGCCGCTTCTCTTCCGCCTGCTGCCAAAAGGGCTGGCGGCGGAGGTGTTCGTGGAGCTGGACTCCGACGAGCAGGAGCTTTTAATTCAGGGCTTTTCCAACACGGAGCTGAAGGAAGTGCTGGACGAGTTGTACCTGGACGACGCGGTGGATATTGTCGAGGAGATGCCCGCCAACGTGGTTAAGCGCATCTTAAAGCACTCTGATCCGGATATGCGCAAGAGCATCAATGAAATTTTGAAGTACCCCGACGATTCTGCCGGAAGCATCATGACCACGGAGTTCGTGGACCTGAAAACCTCCATGACGGTGGAAGACGCATTTAAGCGCATCCGCCGGACCGGGCCGGACAAGGAGACCATCAACATCTGCTATGTCATCGACGACAACCGGCACCTGATCGGCCTTGTCACCATCCGGACGCTGCTGCTGGCGGAAGAGGACGCGGTCATCGGCGATATCATGGAAACCAGCATTGTCTCCGTCACCACTTTAGATGATCAGGAAGACGTTGCCGGCACCCTGAACAAATATGACTTTCTGGCGCTGCCGGTGGTGGATACGGAAAACCGGCTGGTGGGCATCGTCACAGTCGACGACGCCATGGACGTTTTACAGTACGAGGCCACCGAGGATATTGAGAAGATGGCGGCTATCCTTCCCTCCGACAAGCCGTATTTGAAAACCAGCGTCTATGACATGTTTAAGGCCCGCATTGTATGGCTGCTGCTTCTCATGATCTCCGCCACCTTTACGGGGCAAATTATCGCCCGCTTTGAAAACGCACTGGCGGCCGCTACCATATTGACCGCCTACATCCCCATGCTGATGGACACAGGCGGAAACGCCGGTTCCCAGTCCGCGGTCACCGTGATCCGCGGTATCTCCCTGAATGAGATCGAATTTAAAGACATTTTTCAGGTAATCTGGAAAGAAATCCGGGTTTCCGTGCTATGCGGAGTAGCGCTGGCATCTGCCAACTTTGTCAAACTGATCCTGATTGACCAGATGCTGTTCCGCAATCCCTCCGTAACGCCGCTGGTGGCGTTGGTGGTTTGCTGTACGCTGGTGGTCACAGTGTTCACCTCCAAGCTTGTGGGCTGTATGCTGCCTCTGCTGGCAAAAAAAGTTGGCTTTGATCCGGCGGTGATGGCATCGCCCCTCATCACCACCATCGTGGACGCCACCTCACTATTGATCTACTTTCAATTTGCTTCGCTTATCCTGCATATTTGAGTCTGAAAAAAGCTTTCAGAGGCTACAGACGCGCCCCCGCGGCATAGCCGTGGGGGCGCGTCTTTCTTCCAAATATTCAACTGGGCCTATCGATTACTTTCTTTTCTCCAACTCTCTGGCAGGATCGGCAAAGTATTCCTTCACCAGCTTGAAGACCACCGGCGACAGAAGCAGCAACGCAACCAGGTTGGGAATTGCCATCAGACCATTCAGGGTGTCGGCAATGTCCCACGCCAGCTGCAGCTGCATCGTCGCGCCCACTACCATGAAGAGGCAGAACAGAACCTGATACGGCTTGATGATCTTGGTCCCGAACAGGAACTCCGCGCAGCGAGTTCCGTACAGGCCCCAGCTGAGGACGGTAGACAGAGCGAACAGCGTCAGGCCCACAGCCACGACCACACCGGCGGCCTTTCCGCCAAAGGTGGTTGAGAACGCCGTGATCGCCAGATTCGCACCCGCGGACTTGCCAAACTCGATGCTGATGGCATCATTGCCGGTGAACGCGCACATAACGGTCAGCGCGGTCAGCGTGCAGATAACGATGGTATCCGCAAAGACCTCGAACACGCCGAACAGGCCCTGCCGGACGGGGCTATCCGTATCGGCGGCGGCGTGAGCGATAGGCGCGGAGCCGAGGCCGGCCTCGTTGGAGAAGATGCCGCGGCCAACGCCCTTTGTAATCGCCTGCTTAATCCCGACGCCGACGGCGCCGCCCACCACGGCGGAGGGGTTGAACGCGCCGCGGAAGATCATGCTGAACACGGTCCCGATGTGCTGGGAATTGGTGAAAATCACCGCCAGACAGCCCACGATGTAGATAAGCGCCATAACGGGAACCAATTTCTCCGTCACGCTGCCGATCCGCTTTAATCCGCCCAGGTACACCAAGGCGGAAATGACCGCGACAATGATGCCGATTACCAGGTAAACAACCTTCAGGGTGCCCTCATCCAGTGTAACGAACTCGTTGATGGCGGAGCCGATCGTCGTGGCGATGGTATTCACCTGCGTCATGTTGCCGATGCCGAAGGCAGCCAGCATACCGAACGTTGCAAACACCGCGCCAAGCCACTTCCATTTCTCGCCCAGACCGTTTTTGATGTAATACATGGGGCCGCCGACCCAGTCACCCTTGTCGTTGCGCTCGCGGTACCTGATGGCCAGGGTGACCTCGGAGAACTTGGTGCACATTCCAACCAGGGCGGAAAGCCACATCCAGAAAATCGCGCCGGGTCCGCCGGCCGCGATTGCACCGCAGACACCGGCAATGTTGCCGGTACCAACGGTGGCCGCCAAAGCGGTGGTCAGGGCCTGCACGGGCGTAACAGCGCCCGCCTTGGCCTCCACCTTTTTGAAGCACTTGCCGATGGTATTCTTCATTGCGTAACCGAATTTTGAGAACTGCAGGAATCCCGTGCGGATGGTAAAGTAGAGTCCGGTGCCAATGATCAGAATCATCATCGGTATGCCCCAGACGATGCCGTTGATTTTGCCGTTGATTAGCGCAATCATCTCTGCCATTGTATAGTGTCCCCCTCTTCCTTTTTCGTTCGCGGCCCTTCCGCGGATTTTTGAGCTACACAGTCTGCAAGGTATGAAAGACCATATATGCCCCTCACCAATTTTATCTTACCACTTTCATTTAAATGTTGCAATAAACAGGTTTGTGTTTTTAAAATTTTTGTGCATTTTTAACAGTTTAATCAAAAACAATTTTAATATTTCACATATTTTTCCAATTGAATGGCGATTTTCATGAAAAATCGCAAGAGATTCCGTTATCTGTAACCACAGACGGTGTAAGAGCATAGCGGAGCAACGTTTCGGCTCCACGCCGTATTTACGAAAGCTCTTGTCGGTAACCGTTTGAACTTCGGTTTGCTCAAATTTTTATAGATTCCATAAAGAAGCCGCATATGTCATTATTCACAGTCTAGAGCACAATTTTTACCGATTTTGTGACACTCTCTTGCTATTTTTAACATTTCATTTTTTCATACCAGGCATGATATTTGTTAATTTCGTTCTCCTGTCAAAAACATTTGTTTTTGTACGTTGGATTTTGTGGAATTTGGGGATTGCGTTTTTCTTGACAAGGAATATGATAACATGCAAATCAGGTAAAGTGCAGACGGCGGCGGAGAGGCCGTCCGAAGCCGGATTTATGCGCTTATTCCTGAGAGAGTTCTGTATGTATGAGAAACTATTAAAGGAGAGAGCAGTCATGACATTTTCCGATCTCGTTGATAAAGTCGACGGATTTGTCTGGGGGCCTGTCATGCTGGTGCTGCTGGTCGGCACGGGCATCTTCCTGACAATTAGAACCGGCTTTCTTCCCTGGCGCAATCTGGGCTACGCGCTTCACAGCGTGATGAGCAAGGAGGCCCGCACCACCAAACGCGGTACCGGTGACGTTTCTCCGTTTTCCGCGCTGATGACGGCGCTGGCCGCCACCATCGGCACCGGTAACATCGTGGGCGTTGCAACGGCGCTGGCCGCCGGTGGCCCCGGCGCTCTGGTCTGGATGGAAATTTCAGCCGCGTTTGGTATTACCTCCAAATTCTCTGAGTGCATGCTTGCGGTCAAGTACCGCGAAGTGAATGAAAAGGGCGAAATGTCCGGCGGTCCCATGTATGTGATGAAAAAGGCTCTGGGCGGCAAGTTTGGCGTGGTTCTGGGCTTTCTTTTCGCCTTGTTCGCGGTCATCGCCTCCTTTGGCATCGGCGACATGACGCAGGCCAACTCCATCGCGAGCTCTATCAACTCCACCTTCACGGTCCCCAACTGGATCACCGGCGCTGTTATCACAGTTTTGTCCTTGATCATCGTCATCGGCGGCATCAAGAGCATTTCCAAGGTGTCCTCCGTGGTGGTCCCCGTGATGGCCGTATTCTATCTGATAGCCGGTATAATCGTGATTTTCGGCAACATCTCCGCGCTTCCTGGCGCCGTTGTCACCATGTTCAAAATGGCGTTAAGCCCCGCGGCTGCTGCCGGCGGCTTTGCAGGCACCATTACCACTTCCATTCTGGGCGCGGCCCGGTACGGCGTGGCCCGCGGCGTTTTCTCCAATGAGGCCGGCATGGGCTCCGCGGCTATTACCGCCGCTTCCGCCACCACCGACAATCCTGTTCGTCAGGGCTACATCAATATGACCGGTACTTTCTTCGACACCATTGTGATCTGCACCGTTACCGGCCTTGCTATCTGTTCCTCCGGCGTGCTGGGCGCCACCAATGCTGATGGCTCTGTGATCAACGGCTCCGCGCTGACCATTCTGGCATTTCGCTCCGTCCTTGGTGAAACGGGTGCGATCCTTGTTACAATTAGCATCGCACTGTTCGCTTTCTCCACCATCATCGGCTGGGAGTATCACGGAGAGAAAGCCTTTGAGTATCTGTTTGGTATGAAGCCCGTGATGCTCTACCGCGTTGCCTTTGCTCTGGTCGCTTTTGTGGGCGCCACGCAGGAGCTGGCCGTTGTGTGGAACATCTCCGATATTTTTAACGCCCTGATGGCCATTCCCAATCTGGTTACGATGCTGCTTCTGTCCGGCACCATTGCCAAGGACATGAAAGAATTCCAGCCGGAAGTTGCTCTGCAAAAAAAGGCCTGGAAAGAAGCTCGCCACCGTGGCGAGAAGGCGGCGGCCTGAGCCGACATTTAAATTCGTGTGAAATAGGTCCAGACAAGCGCCTGGAAATTTCGGCCCCGTGTGTTCGTCCCCTCGTTCACACGATGATTTCCTGAGCGCCCCCTCACCGTCTGCCTGTTTCCAAGGCGGCGTCCCTTTCGGGACGCCGCCTTTTCCCATCTCCCCGGACTGGCACGCCGGGAAAAAATGTCCCCTTGACCGCATATCGCAGACGAAAAGTGAAAAAATTTGTGTACAGCGCATTAATTTTTGCTGAAAACATTGCATTTTGAGGAAAAAATGATATGATACTGGGTGTTGAGATACTCCTTAAATTAAAAGCGAAGGACTTGATTCCATGACAAAAATTGACATTATTTCCGGCTTTCTCGGCGCTGGTAAGACAACGCTTATTAAAAAGCTGCTGGCGGAAGCCTATCAGGGAGAAAAGCTGGTGCTGATCGAAAATGAATTTGGCGAGATCAGCATTGACGGCGGGTTTTTAAAGGACTCCGGGGTCCAGATCTCCGAGATGTCCTCCGGGTGCATCTGCTGCTCCCTGGTGGGCGACTTCAGCAAGGCGCTGAAGGACGTGCAGCGGCAGTTTCACCCCGACCGCATTCTGATTGAGCCCTCCGGCGTGGGCAAGCTCAGCGATGTGATTGCCGCCGTACAAAGCACGGTGGCGGAGACCCCGGAAATGGAGCTGAACAGCTTTGTCACCGTGGCGGATGCCTCCAAGGTGAAGGTCTATATGAAGAACTTCGGCGAGTTCTACAACAATCAGGTGGAGTCCGCCGGAACCATTATTCTCTCCCGCACCCAGAAGCTGTCCGCTGAAAAGCTGGATACCGCCGTGGCGATGCTGCGGGAGAAAAACCCTGACGCCGCCATTCTCACCACCTCATGGGATCAGCTGGACGGCAAGACCATCCTCTCGGCCATTGAAAAGGTGTCTCTTGCGGACGAGCTGCTGGAGCGCATCCGCAGGGAGCACGAGGCCGATGTGGAAGAGCATGAACATGAGCACCATCATCATGACCATGACGACCACGATGAGCATGAACACCATCACCACGATCATGATGACGAGCACGACGAGCATGAACACCATCACCACGATCATGACGACGAGCACGATGAGCATGAACACCACCACGATCATGACGGTCACGAGTGCGACGATCCCAACTGCTCCTGCCACCACCATCATCACCACGCCGACGAGGTCTTCACCAGCTGGGGCGCGGAGACGCCCAAAACCTTCACGGAGGCAGGTATCCGCTCCATTCTTGAAAAGCTGGACACCGGGGATTACGGCAATATTCTGCGGGCCAAGGGCATCGTTCCCGCAGCCGACGGCGGCTGGATTAACTTTGACTACGTGCCCGAGGAGGCGGACGTCCGCAAGGGCAGTCCCGATTATACCGGCCGCCTCTGCGTGATCGGCGCGCAGCTGGACGAGGGCAAGCTAAAAACGCTGTTCGGCCTGTAAGCAGGAAGAGCAGTTACGTGTAAAGGATTTTTCATTTATGGATATTCCCGTTTATCTGATCGCCGGCTTTTTGGACGGCGGCAAGACCGATTTCATCAACGGCATCTTAAAGGACGGCTTTGCTCGGGAGGAGAAGACCCTTCTGCTCTGCTGTGAAGAGGGCGAGGAGGAATACAACAAGAACGCCCTGGACAACATCACGGTGGTGACGGTAGAGGATGAGGAGAAACTGACCTGTTCGTTTCTGAAAGAGTGCGAAAAAAAGTACAAGCCCCGCCAGGTGCTGATCGAATACAACGGCATGTGGCAAATGGAACGGCTTTACAAGGACGTACTCCCCGCCAACTGGGTGCTGTATCAGATCATGTGCATGGTACAGGCGTCCACCTTTGACACCTATGCCAAAAATATGGGCCAGCTGATGATGGAGAAGATCACCAACGCGGACATGCTGATCTTCAACCGCTGCACCCCGGAACTGCGGGACAGCCTCCGAAAGCGGAACCTGCGGATGGTGAACCGCAGGGCGGACATCTATCTGGAAAACGACGACGGTACCAGCGAAGACTATCTCACCGGGGACGAGTGCCCCTTCGACATGACGCAGGATGTCATCGATATCCCCGACGACGACTTCGGCGTCTGGTATGTGGACGTGATGGATCACCCGGACCGGTACAAGGACAAGTTGGTTCACACGAAGCTGGTGATGTGCCACTCCAAAAAGTACCCCGGCGTGGACTGCCCGGGCCGGTTCGCCATGGTATGCTGTGAGAAGGACGTGACCTTCCTGGGCCTGCTGGCCCGAGGCGAGGGCTTGGATCAGTACAAGAACCACGACTGGATGGAGGTCACGGCGAAAATGGGCGTGGAAAAGCACCCCGCCTACAAGGGGCAGGGTCCGGTGATGAACGTGATCTCCGTGGGTCCCTGCGAGAAACCCGCGCAGGAAGTCGTGTCGTTTTAAGCGATTTCCGATTACAAAACGTAATATTATATGTAAAAGCTCCCCTTTGTTGTCGAACAAAGGGGAGCTTTTACGCCGCCAACAAAAATTATTCTACCAGCCAAGAGAACGGCACCCGCCGCAAATGCGGCGGGTGTCTCTTTAGCTTGCCTTGTCCGTCTCCCCCGTCCTATCCGCCGCAAACGCGAAGCGTTTTCGGCGGAAAAAGGAGGAGCAAGGAAATAGAGCGCCGTTTTCGCCGCAAGGCGGAAACAGAGCGGAATGGACTTTGCTCCGACGCCTTACTGCAGCAGCTGCAGCACGCCCTGAGGAGCCTGATTCGCCTGAGCCAGCATAGCCTGAGCAGACTGCACCAGGATGTTGTTCTTGGTGTAAGCCATCATTTCCTCGGCAACGTCGGTGTCGCGGACGGTGGACTCGGCGTCCTGGATGTTCTCGTTCATGACGCCCAGGTTGTTGATGGTGTGGTCCAGACGGTTCTGCAGAGCACCCAGATTACCGCGGGTAGAGGATACTTTGTTGATGGCACTCTTAATCAAATCTGTAGCAGCAGATGCGCCGGACTGGGTGCTGACATCGATCGTGTTAATACCGAGAGCAGATGTATGCATGTCGGCCACAGAAACCGTCAGCTTGTTGAAAGAGTCGCTGGTATCTCCGATCTGGAGGGTCAAACCGCCGGTACCAGTACCATCAGTCAAAGTAGTCGCAGCCAGTGTCAGGTTTGCACCACCAGCAGCAGCAGAAAGCGTACCATCAGCCGTCATGGTAAAAGAAGCGTACTTTGCGCCGATAACTTTTGCATTTGCAGTAGCACCGGCAGCGTAAGTGGTAGCCGCGCTGCGGACCGCACTGGTGATCTGATCCGCTGTATAGGTCGACGCAACACTGGTGCCCAGATTAATCGACATAGCGCCGGTAGCATCAGTAAAGGTCACACCAATACCAGTAGGATCGCTACTTCCATCCGTGAAAGTAACACTGGCGTCACTACCCAATGTACCGACGGTTGCGTCGCTGTCTCCAATGGTGAAAGTGACTGCTGTGCTTCCGATTAATGCGCTTTTGCTGGCGCCGCCTGACAATGAGCCGTCCAGCAGCTTGATGCCGTTGAAGTTGGAGGAATCGGCAATGCGGTTAATTTCGGAGGTCAACTGGGAGACTTCCTTCTGGATGTTGGAACGGTCGGTCGTATTGTCATAGGTACCGTTGGCAGACTGGTCGGACAGGGTCACCATACGGTTGAGCATATCGTGAACCTCGGTCAGAGAGCCCTCAGCGGTCTGCACCAGATTGATGCCGCTCTTGGCGTTGGCCGAAGCCTGCTTCAAGCCGGAGATCTGGGCGCGCATCTTCTCGCTGATGGCCAGACCTGCGGCGTCGTCGCCGGCGCGGTTGATCTTATAGCCGGAGGACAGCTTCTCAAGGTTCTTGCTCAGAGCGGAAGTGTTGCTGGTGTAGTTGCGATAGGCGTTCATCGCCATGATGTTGTGTTGTACACGCATAATTGTTACCTCCATGTAATTTTTCAGGTGGGAATCCATTCCCAACCTTTTTTAAGCGGCGTTTCCGGCTCCAGAGGCCTCATGGGTCCGTTCGCATCCGCGGCAGGGGCTTTTTTACCCTTGTAACCCATATATCGTCTGTTTTTTTCAAAACATAAGGTCTTTAGAAAAATTTTCCGACAATTTTTTGGCCGCTCACCCGCCGCACCGTCCGCGGCCTTGCGGCATACGATATCAGGACGGGAGCAATTTTCGGCGCGCCCGTCGGTAAAGGAGGATATCTGCCATGATGATCGCTCTTGAGCATGTGGCGCTGACCTATCAATCGCCGGACGGAGAGATCGAGGCATTGCGGGACGTGTCGTTTGAAATGGAGGAGGGGGAGTTCGTCAGCATCGTGGGACCGTCCGGCTGCGGAAAGTCCACGCTGCTGAGCCTCATCAGCGGGCTGGAGCCGCCCACAGGCGGACAGATTCTGGTGGATGGAAAACCGGTGACCGCGCCGTCCGGCCGGGTGGGGCTGATGCCCCAGCGGGACCAGCTTTTTGAATGGCGCTCCATCTGGGACAATGTGACGCTGGGGCTGGAGCTTCAAGGTGAGCGGGACCCGGCGCAGTATGAGCGGGTCCGGGCGCTGCTGGAGCAGTACGGTTTGGGTGCGTTTGCGGAGAAACGGCCCTCGCAGCTCTCCGGCGGAATGCGGCAGCGCTGCGCCCTGATCCGGACCATGGCCACCCAGCCAAGAATTTTGCTGCTGGACGAACCCTTTTCCGCGCTGGACTACCAGACGCGGCTGTCCGTTTCGGCGGACATTCATGCCATTATCCGTCAGGAGCACAAGACCGCCCTGCTGGTGACCCATGACATCTCCGAGGCCATCAGCCTTTCCGACCGGGTGGTGGTGCTGAGCCGCCGCCCCGCGGTCGTCAAGTCCATTCACGATCTGGGGGATCTGCGGGACCTCCAGCCGATGGCACGGCGGGATGCGCCCTCGTTCCGTACATTTTTTAATTCCATCTGGAAGGAGCTGGATGTCAATGCCTGATTCGACTCCCTCCCTCCGGCGGCTTGCCTATCTCCGCGCCAAGCGGCGAGAAAAGGCCGCCGTCCGGTCGCTTCAAATTTTTCTGTTAATTTTCTTTTTAATTCTCTGGGAGATTTCCGCCCGGCAGGGTTGGATCGATGCGTTTATTGTCAGCTCTCCGTCCCGTGTTGCAAAGACCGTGGCGGGACTGTATCAAAGCGGGGATCTCTGGGTCCACCTTTGGACCTCCTGTGCGGAGACCGCGGCGGGCTTTCTTCTGGGAACGCTCAGCGGGACGCTGATCGCGGTTTTGCTGTGGTGGAGTACCTTTCTCTCCCGGGTGCTGGATCCGTATCTGGTGGTGCTGAATGCCCTCCCCAAGACCGCGCTGGGACCGATCTTTATCGTCTGGATCGGCGCTGGAACGGCCTCCATTGTCGCCATGACGCTGGCGATCTCTCTGATCGTCACGATTCTCAACATGCTGGTGGGGTTTCTCTCCACCGACGAGCAAAAGCTCCGGCTGCTGCGGTCTATGGGGGCCAGCCGAGGACAGGTTTTACGAAAGCTGGTGCTGCCCGCCAATTTTCCGGCGCTGTTTAATACCCTTCGGGTCAATGTCGGCCTTTCGTGGGTGGGCGTCATCATGGGCGAATTTCTGGTTTCCAAAGCCGGGCTTGGGTACCTGATCGTATACGGTTCCCAGGTATTCAACATGGATCTGGTGATGGCCTCCGTCCTTATCCTGGCGGTGGCGGCGGTGGTGATGTACCAGATCGTGTTGTGGCTGGAAAAAATTTTAAAGAAACGTTTAGGAGTGATCGCATGAAAAAACTACTTGCCCTGCTCTGCGCCGTGGGTATCACAGCGTCGCTGTGCTGCGCCTGCGGAAAAACCCAAGAAACTGTCGCCGTCCGGTTGAACGAAGTCACCCATTCCGTGTTCTACGCACCGCAGTATGCTGCTATCAAGCTGGGATTTTTTACCGACGAGGGACTTGACGTGGAGCTGACCAACGGCGGCGGAGCCGACAAAGTAATGACCGCTGTACTGGCAGGGCAGAGCGACATCGGCCTTGCCGGGCCGGAGGCCTGTATCTACGTGTACAATCAGGGAAAAGAGGACTATCCCCGAGTCTTCGCTCAGCTGACCAAGCGGGACGGGTCGTTTCTGGTGGGCCGGGAGAATGTTTCCTTTAACTGGTCGGATCTGAAAGGAAAGACCATCATCGGCGGACGCGCCGGAGGCGTGCCCGAGATGACGCTGGAATATGTCATGCGGCAAAACGGCGTGGTCCCCCAGGAGGACGCGACGGTGGACACCTCCGTCCAGTTCAACATGATGGCAGGGGCTTTCACTGGCGGGAACGGGGACTATGTGACCTTGTTTGAGCCCACCGCCACAGAAGTGGAGCAAGCCGGGAAGGGTTACATTATGACCTCCATTGGGCAGGAGAGCGGCGAAATCCCGTATACCGCCTATTTTGCTTCTCAAAGTTACATGAGCGCCAACTCCGGCGTAATTCAACGGTTCACCAATGCCATTGCAAAAGGGCAGGCCTGGGTGCAGGAGCACTCCGCCGCCGAGATCGCGGAGGCCATTGCTGACCAGTTCCCGGATACGGATGTAGCCGTTTTAACCGCAGTGGCTCAGCGGTATAAGGATATTGACGCTTGGAACGCAACGCCGGTCATGGAACAGGCCGCTCTGGAGCGGCTGGAGACCGTTATGGAAACCGCCGGGGTGCTTGCCCATGAAAACTGGGTCGATTTTAACAAACTGGTGGACAACAGCTTTGCATTGTCTGTAAAGTAAAAAAGCGCCGGACGACGGTGAAATCGGCATAAAAAGGCCCGGGGAACTTTTCAGTTTCCCCGGGCCTTAACCTTTTAAAAAAGCTTCGGCCTGTTGCGCTCAGGCAAGCGATTGCAGCTTTAAGAAAAAAGCGAAAAAGCCTCAACTGACAGTCATATTGGACATTTTAACGCCACAATACGTCATAAGTGTAGCCCTAATGGTTATATTCTTTTGTATGATCTCAAATATCCGGTGAATAATAAATATATCCAAGAGAAAAAGCAAAAATTGTATGAAGCTGAGGCGCTGTCGGAAACTGCCACACCCTCCTGATACACAAAGCAAGGGAAAGGATGTCTAATATGAAGATTAAAAAAGTCCGCGTTAAAAGTATACAAAACTCGCCGTCGATGCAAAGCGCAAAAGCCATGACTGATTTCAGTGCCGAAAAAACGGATCCACAGGGAAGCTATACCGGCTGTCCGGCTGATCCGAAGGAAGTTCCCGTTCAAGACGCTGACGATCTGTAACCCGCTAAGAATCCTTCGGATTTTCGGCCTTATTTCCGCCGAGCCGGAGGGTATCAACCGCACAGTCGTCGTCAATGTCCATTCTGGTGCTGAATTTCAGGGAGATTGCGCGTCTTTTTGTAGCTGTTCCAACTTCGCTGCCGCTGTCCCCTCTGAGAGAATTTCGGATATTATTCAGCTGGCGGAACCAAACAGTCTTTGCCACCACTTGCGCTTTGGCGCGGCTCCCGGCCGCGGGGCCGGGCCTGTCGGACGCGCAGGCACATCCAACGGCAGTGCGTCCGGATTCAGCATTCCGTGCAGGGCGTTGACGCGGCGCAGCAGCTCCGTCTGGTGCTCGTCCATATGCCCGCCGGAGCTTGTGGCATACTGCTCGCGCAGCCGCCCGTAGAGCTGCGGCAGTTGGGCAGCCGCCTCCGTCACACCGCCTTGATACGCTGCGCTGACACCGCCGTGAACCAGAGGAGCCGCCGTGTCTCCTTCGGATTGACTGCGCGTAAAAGCGAAAAAGTCCTCAAGATTCGGTGCCTTTCCCGGTTGTCTGCCGGTCAGGCTTTCGCGGGTTTTCTGATCCCATTCACCTGACCGCTCAGCGGAACTCATGCCCATGCCTCCGTCGTGCTCATACGCGTTATCGATCAGGTGGATGCGCTGATGTTCCCTGTCTTCAGTCCAGTTGTCAAGATTAGTCAGACTGAAAACTCTATCCGTATTTCCGGCGATCAAATCCATGAACGCGACCCGGCCCATCGTTCTCTGATAGTCCTCTACATCCTCCGGGGCGTCGGTCAGCTTGCCCACATTGTCTCTGCTGTTAGCACGCGGATCGGCGCGCGACGTCCCCTCCACGAACTGATAAAGCGCGGCTCTGTCCGCGAGTCCCTCCGCCGTCTCGCCGGCCCTGGGTCCCGCAAGAGTGTGGCCGAACATTCCCGTAACCTGTCCGCGCTCACTGTCCCGCAGTCCCCGTACTCCCGGGGCGTCAAAACTCCAATTGCTGCCCCTTCTGCCGAACATGGAGCCTCCCGCATTGTAAAAATCCGCGACCGCGGCTTCCAGCGTCGGGTTGTCTCTGGGCTTCAGAACCGCCGGACCGGAGCTGGTGGAAACACCTGCCACCGATGCAAGGTCACTGCCGCTGGCTTTTTTCAGCGCCTCGACTTGAGTTCCCGGGCTGATTTCGCCGGGCGCGTCGGATGATTTCCGTCTGCGGAACGGGTTGCGGATCATCTGAATCCCGCCGGAGGGCGCGGACATCGTGGCGGCGTCGCTCCCCACCGCTCCCTGCTGCACGGTGTGCACCAGCTCGTGTGCCGCAACGGACGGCTCAAAGCCCTCGGTCCCGAAATATATGTCCGAGCCGGTCGTATAAGCCCGCGCGCCGATTTTGTCTGCGTAGGCGGCCGCACCGGCATCCGTATGGAAGCGCACCTTTGAAAAATCCGCGCCCAGCCGGGAGCCAAGCTCCTGCTTCACTTCTTCCGGGCCACCTTCCACAACGCCCGCAGACAGACGGTCGGCTTCGTTTTCCGCCGTGGGGATCTGTGGCTGCGGTTTACCCGGCAGACGGGACAAAATGCTGGATTCCAGGTTCGGAAGTCCCATATAATCCGTCTCATATGCCGCAGCAAGCACGCTGTTCGGCGCGGAAGCCCCTTCCCTGATGGCACAGGTCTGCCCTCTCTCCTCTGCCGCGTTTTTTTCCGTTTTCCTCTCAATCTGATCCTTCATCTCGCGCACTCCTTTCTGTTTGTTAAATGGTCTTGCGCAGGGTCAGAATGTTCTGACCGCTTTCATATCGGTATTCTACGTCGTCCATGGTTTTTTTGACCATCAGAATGCCCAGCCCTCCAATTCCCCGCTTTTCCGCCGAAAGCGTGACGTCGGCATCCTCCTTGAGCAGCGGATTGAAGGGTGTGCCTCTATCCAGAAACTGTATGGAAATCCGCAGTGGGTCGTGTTCCACGCCGCAGCGAACCACCGCCTCCCCCTCGCCGGAGCGGTAGGCATAGCTGGCGATGTTGACGAAGATCTCCTCCACGGCCACTTTGAGCTGGAAATCGACTTTGGAGGAACATGGATAATCCTTCAGCTGCTCAGTAACGAAGGTCTGTACGGCCTCCAACTGATCCCGCTGAGCGGGGAAAGTCTTTTCAATCATAAAACTTCTCCCTTTTGCCCGGAACGATACTCAAAACCCAGCATGGTGATATCGTCGAACTGCTCCGCCTCTCCCACGAACGTATCGATACTCCGCTTGATTCCGCCAAGTGTCTCCCGTGCCGAGATGCTTTCCGGAAAGCCGTTCAGACTTTGTTCAAGCCGTTCTTCACCGAACAGCCTCTGCTCCGCGTCGGTGGCTTCGGTTACGCCGTCCGTATAGAGAAACAGGCGGTCGCCTGCGGCAAGCTGAATGGAATTCTCCCGGTACCGGGTCTCCTCCAGTCCGGCAAGCACAAAGCCCGGGCGGCTCCGAAGCCACTCGTATTCTCCGCCGCGCCTGCGCAGAAGAGGCGGATTGTGCCCGGCGTTTACATAGCGCAGCTGCCCGGTGCCGATCTCCAGAACCGCCATCCAAGCCGTAACGAACAGCCCCGCGTCGTTCCCTTCGCACAGCTGGACATTGGTCTTTGTAAACACGTCTGCAGGGGATTCGCCGCTTTGCGCGTAGTTTTTGATCAGGGTTTTTGCGACCACCATGAACAGTGCCGCCGGGACGCCCTTGCCGGACACGTCCGCGATCACCAGCGCAAGATGATCCGCGTCGATCAGGAAGAAGTCGTAAAAATCTCCGCCGACCTCCTTGGCGGGGGTCGTTTCAGCGTAAATATCGAATTCGGGGCGGTCCGGAAACGCGGGGAAAATCCGCGGCAGCAGATCCGCCTGAATCTGGGTGGCGACGCTGAGCTCCGCGCCGATGCGCTCCTTCTCCGCCGTCATATCAATCAGGCTGCGGACGTAGGCGGCCATGTCCTCCTGCATCTTGCGGAAGGCATCCGCCATCTTCTCCACTTCATTTCCGGTATGAATCTCCGGCATGTTCACCTGCGAAATCCCCTGCGACAGCTCCGTACGGTTGGCCTCCACAAAACCCTCCGTCGCGCGTGTCAGCTGATTGATCGGCGTGACCACCGTCCGGCGGAGAATCGACAGCGACAGCAAAACGGCGCCGACCGTCAACGCCAGCAGAAGCGCCGAAAGACCGATGAGGAAATGGTGTTGGGTATTGACCACCTCGTTCATGTCGATGTCCGCCATCACGTAACCGGCCATGGTTCCGTCCTCATGCAGGACCGGACACATTGCCGTCATCAGCCAGCCATAGGTTGCGTCGTGGGCAATAATAGGCTTTACCTCTTTACCGGCCAGCAGCTGATCCGTGATCTTTGCGAAGGGACCCGCCAGCTCCACATAGGTGCCGAGAGAGCAGTTTCCGCCGGCATAGTAGTTGCCGTCCTCCCCCGTCTTCAGGTCGGAATCGAAGAGAAATGTGACGCCCGTTCCGTTGGGGCGTACAACATAGAGATACTCCACATCGTTGTTGTTCACCAAGCTCAGTATAAAGTCCTGAATTTTGTAATACCGGTCGTCCATCGTCTGCACCGCGTAGTAATGATCCAGATCGTCCGCCGTAAGCTGACTGGCCAGCGTTTTCACCAGGCTGACGCCGGTTTTGTCATAGTATTTTGTGATTTCCCCAGAGTACACGCGGTAGCTCACTGTCACGGCCACAGCCCCGAGTACCACGCTGATGAGCGCAATCAGAATGGTCAGCTGCTTTCCGAAGGACTGATTTCTCTTCCTTTTAATAAGCTTTTTCATGATTCCTGCGCTCCCCCCTCTGAAACGGTATCCTCAGGACGCTTCTCCACGGTTAAAATATCCTCTGCGCCGCCCGGCGTAAAGCTGATTTGTTCCGCGCTTGCGCGGACAAACCGGGCGGTCTGCTCGGCGGCCATGCCTTCGGCTGCGTCCAGCGGGTTCCTTCCACCCAGCGGTGCCCTGACCCGCAGCGTCACGCTCCGCGTCTGCGGATTGACGGCGCATTCCAAACACACCGACTCTCCCTCTTTCAACCTCCAACAGCACAGCGTGAACAGCTCCCCGGCCAGAACCACAATCTGCGCGATGGCGCGCGGCGCATAGCCGTTTCGGGACAACTGCCGCTTGAGGAACTGTGTGATCCGCGCTTCTCCGTCTCGGTTCGCCGAAACGTCGCACTGGTCAAAATACATGCTGCTGCGCCGATACTCCAGCAGCATGATTGCAAAGCTGTCCACTTCCTCCGGACGGCCCGCATAGGCCCTGCCCTCGTCACCGACGCAGCGCAGAAGGCCATCCAGATCCAAATTCCTGCCGCGGCTGAAATTCAGCGTCACCTGAAGCTGCCGTCCGGAGAACTCTTCCCCCTCTGCGTCCGCAATGCGGCTCAGGCCCGCCGTGCAGAAGAAGAACCGGTCCCCTTGACGCAGCGTGACTTTCCGCGCCTGATAGACGACATTCTCGTTCTGACCAAGCGGCGCATAGACCGGCTCCTTCATCGCCTCGTAGCGGTCCTTGCTCCGCATCAGAAGCGGGGAGCACTGCCCGGCGTTGATATAGGAAAATGTTCCGTCCTCCTCCAAAATACCGGCCAGCGCTTCCAGCGCCATTCCGCTTCCGATCTCATAAAGCAGCCGGTTGGCGGCGGTCATCGCCTCTACCAGCGGGAGACCGGAGCGCAGCTGACTTTTGACCGTCGTCCGAGCCACCACCATAAAAAGGCCCGCCGACATCCCCTCGCCGGGGACCTCTCCAATCACGATGCCAAGTCTGCCGTGCTCCAACAGAAAATAATCAAAAAAGCAGCTGCTCAGCTCATGCGCCCGTTCCACGCGGCCCCGGATATCAAAAGCTTGCCCCTCCGTCGTCAGCGCTTTAGGCAGCATGGCTGCGTTGATCTCATTCGAAAGCTGAAGCTCCGTCTCCAGCCTCTCCTCCCGCACCGCCAGCTGCGTTTGCTCTTGTCCGTGACGGTCGATCTCCTCCAGCATTCTCCGGAATGCGTCCGACAGCATTTGCAGCTCGTCATGGCTCCTGAGCTGAAGGCTGGAAAAGGCCTCTTTGTTCTCTCCGCCCTCATAGGCCTGCGCCGCCTCCGTCAGCTGACGGATAGGACGGATCACGGAGCGGCGGACAAAAATCAGATAAACCGCCATGATCCCAAATGTCAGCAGAGAGAACAGCACCGCCATACTGAGCAGAAACTGATGCTCTGCGGACAGCACCTCACTCATGCTGATGTCCACCATGATATAGCCCGCCATGGTCCCGTCCTTGTGATTCACCGGATAGCTGATGGTCATCAGCCATCCGTAACTCTCGTCCTTGGACTGGACGGGGGCAATTGCCTGGCCCGTCAGCATCTGATCTGTCAGCTGGGCGAAGGGGCCCACCAACTCTACATAGGTTCCGAGAGAGCAGTTCCCGCCCGCATAGTAGTCGCCATTCGCGTCGGCGCGCATATCGGAGTCGAACAGGAACGTCACCCCGGTGCCGTTCGGCCGGACGACATACAGATATTCCACATCGTTGTTGTCCGCCAGATCCAGGATGAAGTCCTGCAGCTTATAGTACCGGTCGTCGGGTTTATCCGTCTGGTAATAACAGTCCAGATCCTCCGGCGTCAGCTCGCTGGCCAGTGTCCGGTCCAGATTTTCCCCCATGCGTTGTAGGGAATTTCTCAGATTGGTACTGTAAGATCGGTAGCTGACCGCCACCGAAGCCGCGCAAATGATCGCGCACATCAGAAGTGTCAGCAGCACGATCTTCTTTCCCAAGGTAAACCGTCTCTTCTCTTTCAGCCTGCCCATCCCCTTTCTCCCGGCCGTAGCTCAGATTCAGATCCGTACCACAAGTGTGTTGAATCCGGCATAGCGCCGGTAGAAAAAGTCCTTCGCCCGTGTTTTGATGACCTTGATGCCAAGAGCGTCCAATCCTGTCTCCCGCTCAAGGCTGATGCCGTCCGTATTGAGTGCAAACGGGTTGAACTCCTTGGCGTTGTCGCGCAGGTGCAGAGTGATGTCCCCGTCTTCCTGGGGAACGATTGTCAGCTGGATATAGCCGTCCTGTGCGTGGAACGCTTTGCTGAGAATGACGCCGCAGACCTCTTCTACCATCATGGAAACATAGTAGGTCTGCTGGTGGCTGGCCCCGCGCTGCTCCATGTAAGCGTCCACCTCTCGCTCCACGCAGCCAAGGTCCGCCGTCCCGCTGTACAAAAATGCCGCATATATGTTGCCGTCGTCCGGCTTCAGATAGGTCCAGCTTCTCTTTTTTCGGTTATAGAGAATCATCACCAGCAGCGTTGCTGTCTCCGTGGCGGGGTAAATCCACCAGAAGACGCCTATCCCCGCGCGTCCCAACAAGAGGCTGAACGAGAGGAAGAACACAAAGTTGCGCAGCGTAAAGAGCATAAAGCTCATGGACTCCTTTTCTAGCGCCTGATAATAGTAGGTCATCAGCATATTGACCCCGGAGAAGAGAATCCCCGCCGCGTAAATCCGGACCGCCCCCGTACCCGCGGCCAGCTCGGCGGCCCCTCTCAGACCGAACGCAAAGCACACCTGCTGCGGGAAGAGGAGCAGTACCGCCGTCAGAAAGACACTGACCGCCGTGGTCACCCGAAACGCCTCTTGCAGGGAATCCCGGATGTTTCCGTTGTTCCGCTCGCCATTGAAGGTGCTCACCATGGGCTGGAGCGCCATGCTCACGGCGTCGTAGGCAGAGCTTGCCAACAGCGCCACGTTGAACACAATGCCGAACACCGCCACGCCCAGATCGCCGACGAGGCTCATAAGCAGGTGGTTGCACACCAGAATGGTGATAAACTGGTAGACATACTGAACCGACGTGGCAAAGCCCATGCGGAAGGACTTGGCGAGGCCGCGCCAATCCGGCCGGGCGACAGCAAACCGCAGACAGCCTTTTTTGCCCAGAATGTGGGTCAGGCTGATGCAGATCATCACGGCCGCGCCCACGCCTGTGGAATAGACCGAACCAGCCGGTCCCAGGCGAAGCAGCACCACAAAAATGTAGTTGAAGACGATATCCAGCGTATTGCTGGTCAGCAGGGCCACGCCCGCCAGCTTGGGATTGTTGTCGCTGTTGATGAAATAGTAAAACGGGCCCTGACAGAACATCAGGGGCACCAGCATCAGCTGTGCGCGGACAACGCTCTCGCAGTTTGCCCAGACCTCCGTCCCGGGCTCGCCGGCTCCGAGGAAGGTCAGCACCTGGGGCAAAAACAGCAGCCCCAGAGAGCACAGGACCAGATAGACGCACAGGGCAATTCCCAGCACGTTGGAAAAGATCCGGTTTCCCTCCTCCGTCTTGCCGCCGCTAAGTGCGGCGGAGTAGCGGATGGATCCGCCGATCGACAGCGAATAGCTGATCGTATTGAACAGCATATAGACCGGCTGGCCGATATTCAGCGCGGTCAGGCCTGTCATACCGACGACGTTTCCCACAAAAATGCAGTCCGCCAGCCCGCCCACCGCCAGTCCCATGCAGGAAAGGAGGCTGGGCAGGAAAAAGCTTCGAAACGCTTTCCGGACAAAGATCTCTCCGCTGAAGGCGGTCTCTTTCACATTTACACCACTCAAATTATTCAATTGTCAGAATATCGGCAAAGCCGGTCATCTCAAATACCTCCATGATCTCACCGCAGACGTGCCGGACGATCATTTTACCTTGCCGGCTCATTCGCTTTTGCAGCGTGAGAATGGCACGCAGCCCCGCGGAGGACAGATATACCAACTCATCCATGTCCAGCACCAGCTCGGCCACGCCGTCCAGTTCCTTAAGTTCCGCCTCCAGCTGCGGGGCCGTGGAAGTGTCCAGCCGCCCCTCCAGTGAAACCGTCAGCGAAGTTCCCGCCCTTGTTTTTGCAATCGTCATGATTTCCTTCTCCTTTCGTGGCCCGTCAGTCGTTCAGAAGATCCGCGAACTCCCGAAGTTCCTCCCGTACCACCACTATCTCATTTTTTTTCAGCTCGCCCACCGCGGCGCGGAGCAACTGCGACATTCCGATGGGGGCGCCCTCCTGTGCCGCCAGAAACGCGGCTGAAAGCACAATGTTCTTGATATGTCCGCCGGAGAGCTGGAATTTCTCCGCGAGGAACTTCCAGTCAATATCGCCAGCCAGCGGGGCGGCGGTGGGAATTGTACGCCGGTAAATCTCCGCCCGCATGGCAGCGTCCGGGAACGGAAAGTGCACCACATAGGTGATCCGGCGCATAAACGCATCGTCAATGTTGCCGATCAGGTTGGTCGCCAAGATGCACACACCGTCGTACTCCTCGATCTGCTGGAGAAGGTACGCCACCTCCACGTTTGCGCTACGGTCATTGGAGTCCTTCACCTCGCCGCGCTTTCCGAACAGGGCGTCGCACTCGTCAAAAAACAAAATGCAATTGGCGTGCCGAGCCTCGGCAAACACCGCCTGGAGATTTTTTTCCGTCTCCCCAATGTACTTGCTGACGATCTGGGAGATGTTGATTTTGTACATCTCCATGTTCAGTTCGTTCGCCATCACCTGCGCGCACATGGTCTTCCCGGTACCCGGCGCGCCCGCGAACAGGACGGACAGCCCCCGTCCGTAAGCAATTTTTTTGTCAAAGCCCCAGCCGTAATAGACCTGATAGCGGTATTTGATGTGGCTGCATGCGTGCCGCAGCAGCTTTTTCTGCTCCTCCGGCATCACCACGTCGTCCCACGAAAAGGCCGGTCGCACCTGCACCGCCAAATTTTCCAGCTTATGAACCGCCTGGCGATAACAGCACTCGTGCATCCGCCGTGAAGAAATCACCGCCTTCCCGTCGAGGTGGGCCAGTCCCAGCGCCTGCTCACAGGCCAGTCGGATCTGTCCCGGTGAGAAACGGAACTTGGAGGCAAGCTCCTCCACGGTCAGCCCATCCTCCAATTTGCCGTCCCGCAGATATTCGCAAAACAGCGCGATCCGCTCCTCTTCCGAGACAGGCGGCAGTTCCAGATCCACCGCAAAAAGCTGCGTTCTGCTGCGGATGGGCAGTTCGGAGAGGAGGAATGTTTTGTCCCGGCATAGGTCCATGCCCAGAATCGCGTCGATCAGCGGATTCGGAGGAGCAATGCGCTGTCCCTCGCTATCCCGTCCGTCCAGATGGAAGCAGCACAGGTATGCCCCGCACAGCCGGGCGGACAGCACCGCACGCGCGGCCAACTCCTCCGGGTTCTCCGTCTCCAAATCGACAAACACGCAGCTCTCCCGGCGGCGAGCCATCAGACGCTCCACCTGAAAGCGTTTTCCCGCTCCGGAGCCTCCGTGCAGACAGACCGCGCAGGGCCCGGGCTGCGCAAGGACCGCGTCCAGCCGTCCGGCGAGGCCGCCGCCCACCGGCATTGTTCCTGCAGGCGCCTCCCGCGCGCCGTCAAACAGCCGCAACCCCGGTGAATCCGTAAAGGCGCCGGTGCTCAAAAACTCCAGGACCGTCTGATTGAGGACCAGCACTCCGTCTGAGAGCCGCTGGGGGTCAAATAGCTCCGTAAATCGGTCCCTCCGGGAAAAGCGGGACAGGAACTCTTCCATCGTGCGGTCTTCTGGGAGAAAGAGCTCCGCGGCCAGTGAGCAGGTGAGTGCCTTCTGCGTGATGTCGTCCTGCAGATAGGCAAACAGCTTCTCATATTTCCGGTCCAGCACCACCGCATACGCGGCGGCCACGCACTGACATTCAAATTCATCCAGGCGGCACCGTTCAAACAGCGCCAGTAACGGAAATTCCGGCTCCGTCCGCTCCAGTCGCAGTTGGACCGCCTGACCGGCGTCCTTCAGCTGCGCGGCGTCCTGCGGGCTCAGACAGGACATCAGTCCCCGCTGCGCCGCCTTTGCCAGGCTGTGCTCAAATTCCTCCCGGCTGACCACCAGTCCCAGCATATTCTTCATTTCGTTTTTTGGGCCCAGCCACTGGTGGTTCTGATAGTAAAAGTAGAGCCGCAAATCCAGCCAGGCAGAGAGATCGCTTATCAGCTCCCACTGCGTTTCATAGCCCCGATCGAGTTTGTCGCAGGAGACCTCCCGCAGTGCGTCTTCCTCCATAGCCATCCCTCCTTTATCGCGCATTCTCCGCACCATGCGGACGTATATCTACAGTTCAGCGCCGTTTAGCCGGGAATATTAGGGGCTCTGCACGGTGACGTTCGGATTGAACGCCACCTGGATCACGCCACCGTAGGCGCACATCAGCTTACTGGTGTTATTCAGAAGCGGCTTTCCACACACCAGAACAGTGGGACATCCGGGCATCCACGGGGTGGGTATCACCGGCACGCAGGGCGCCGGAGTCGGTACCCCCAAGGCGGCGGCAGTCGCCGCAATCACCGCCGGATTCGCCGGATTGCTGCACATTCCGAACGTTGCGAATTGACTGTCCATGATCGTCGCGGCAGGCATGTCGCCCATCATCACGGTCTGCTGACTGCTCACCATCAACGGCATGGGAGCCGCACCAAAAGAACAGGTGCACACTGCCATGGACACCACCGGATTCGCCATCTCGGATCTCCTCCGTTTCTATAAGGTTATGAGCCTCTCCGTCCTGCTCTCCGCCAGATCCAGCGTATCCACCGTACCCCGGTCGTCCTCGTACACGACCACGGTTCCACCCGAGCGGAAGACGGCGGTCAGCCAACCGTCCCGGTCGGTCCGGAACTGCTGCGCGGGCAGCAGACATTTGCTCCGCTTATGCCGGTGCGCCAAGGGTGCGGCGAGCTTTCCTGTCTCCTCCTCCGCAAAGAGAAGGGAGACAATCTCGCTGTCTTTTCCGTCCTCGATCAGAAATGTCCCCGGGACCGTCAGCGGCTCTGCCGCGCTCTTGCAGAAGATTCTGAATTGGTCCTCCCCCACCTCAGCCGCCTCCTGTGCAATCCGGCACTCCGATGCGGTGGGAACGGTCAGCCAGAGCGCGCGGCCCGCGACGGGCTCTTTTTTTTCAAACAGCCGAAGGTGCAGCCAGACAGTCTCCTGACGGAAAACGTAATCCTCCGCCGGCTTGAGGGAGAGATACAGCTTCTCAGGGGACCCTGCGCTTACGGAAAAATCGATTAATTCCTCCCTGAACCCGGCGCGCCGCAGGGAGAGCCGGTGAGGACCCTCCGAAAGGTTCAACAGCACCAGATAACCTCCCGGCTTGCACACCGCCCGGACGGGTGCGCCGTCCAGCGCGCACCGCAGGCCCGCACTTTCTATCGGGCGGCCGGTAAAGCCGTCCCGTATCTGACAGACGGCGCTTACATGCAGCTGAATCATTCCGGTTCCCCCCGCTGCTTTGTCTCCGTCGTAATAACGACGTCCGTGACGCGGCCCACCCTGCGGGTGCGGCGCGATTCGATCTCCACGCCGGTCAGCAGCACCACAAAGGACAGCTTATAGGGAGATGACGTGTTGTTCCAGATTTTCAGCATCTGGTCCTGCGTGGTCTTCTCCAGCAGGATATGGATTGTGCTGCCGCTCTCCGCCAGCGAGCCGCTGAGATACTGGCGGTCGATGACCGGATGGTCCTTCAGCACTTGAAGCGCGGCGCCGACGATCCGGTACTGGTCCGCCTCACGCAGCTGCGCGGGTGCCTTGGAGTGCGCCGTGAGCAGAAAGCGGAGGCTGTAGCGCGACGGACTGATCCGCTGCAGGTTCTCCTCCGCCTGATAGTAGCCGACGGAAGCGCCCTGCGAATCTTCTTCAACCTGATAGAGGTATGCGGTCAGCTGGTTGTTCTCGCTGCTGTGGGGTGAGCAGAGCGCAATCATCTCCCGGTTGCCGATGGGTTCCGGCGTCAGATTGTCCCGAAGCAGCTCCACCAGCGCACTGCCGGCCTCCACCAGAGCGGTATAGCCTGCCATGGCAGTTCCCTCCTCTCCGCTGCGGCCTTTTTTCGGTCACTGCGGTATTTTCCCGGCGGCCCTCCGCCGCGCTATGCCGTCTGCGTACGATCCTAGGCGGCCTGCGTTTGGTAAATTGCCTTGAAGCTGTCCGCGAGCCAGCCGCACTGCTTTGAAAGCCACCCGCCGGAAAGCCCGTTGAGCGCGCTGACCTGACGGGTAAATTCGGTCAGCGCGGCGTAGATGTCCACGACCGTTTCGTTCTGATCCACCTTGGCGCGGTCAAGCACGCTCTCCTCCACACTGCCCTTGGCATACGCCTGGCTCTGCTCCTCCACGTTCTTCTCGGCCTTCTCGCCTGCAGAGCGTGCGGCCTGAACGTCCTCCCAGGCAACCTCCAGATTGATCAAAGCCGTCTTGGCCTGCACGGTCAGGTTCTGCGTACTCACGGCGTTCGGGTCCGCCGCGGTCGCCGCGGCATAGGCGGTCACCGCGGCGCACAGCGCCGCGGCGTCCAACTGCGCCGGATCGAAGGAGCACAGCAACCCATCCAGCGGGACGTCCTCACCGCTCTGTCCGGTCAGCTTCTGAACGGCCAGCTTCGCCTTTTCCGCGTCGGCTTTGCACCGGCTCAGTTTTCGGTCCAGGGCGTCCAGTTCGTTTTGAAGGGCCTGCACATCTTCCTGACTACCGATTCCGCGCTGGAGTTCCGCCTGCACCGCCGTCTGCATCTGCAAAAGCAGCTTCTCGCTCTCCTTGAAAGTCTCTTCCGTCCGGCTGCTCTCATAGCTGTCCAGCAGGGCGCCCACCAACGCTGCCGCGTCATCCGGCGTCTTCACGGACGTCAGCAGCTTTTCAAGCTTACCCGAAGAGCTTGCGGGAGCTCCGACGCCAACTTGGTCCAGCGCATCCAGCAGATTGTCCATCTGTTTTTGGGCATTGCTGGACGCGCCGCCGGAATCGGCTGCGGCCGTGTTGAGCGCACCGTCGGAAATCCACCGCAGCACCTCCGGCGCGCCGCTTTTCGTCCTGCCGAAGGCCGTGCACGCGTAAGAGTCATATGTATTTCGGAATTTCCAGTACTTCCCGGACGCGCCGTCGGGCAGCGAGACGGCCGTATAAACCGCCTCATCCTGGCCGGTGCTGTCCGGATCGGCCCAGGAGAGATAGTCCGCCATCGTCTTCCACGGGAGCAGCAGCGCCATGGGCTTCTCCCCGTCGGTGGGAATCAGCCAGACACTGTGGGCCGCGGCGTCGCTGTCCTCCTTCTGGTAGCCGCACTGCACCGTCACGCCCAGCTCCGTGTTGCAGATCAGAAAGCCGCCGCCGCTGTACTCCGACTCGGAGACGGTCGCGTCTCCAAACGCCTCCCGAATTGCGTCCGCGGTCTGGCTGAGCAGCCATTGGCCATCCAGCGTCCCCCGCTTCAGCTGTCCCGCGTACACCGCCTTTCCGTTTGCGGCGTACAGCGTTCCGAATCCGTCCGGCGTCAGATTGTCGGCGCTTCCCTCATACCAGAGCTTTCCGCTGCGATACCAGTCGATCTCCCCGTCGGTTTGGCCGGAGGCGAATTCCGCCTGAACCGAACCCGCTCCGTCCTCCAGATAATAGGTCCCGCTTCCCTCGTACCGTCCCTGAGAAAACGAGCCCTTATACTGCGTGCTTCCGTCTTCGCGGTACTCTGTCCCGTCGCCGTCATAGGCGCCGTCGGCAAACGAGCCCTTATACTCCACCGCGCCGCCCGGATAATAGGCAATCCCCTGGCCGGAGCGGACCCCGCCGTCAAACATCCCCACATAGGCCTTGTCCCCGTCGGCATACTCGGTTCCAAGACCACTCTTCTCTCCGGCAGAAAATGCGCCCTCGTAGGAGACTTCACCGCTGCCGTACAGCGTGCCGGTCCCGTCATAGACGCCGCCGGCAAACGAACCCTCATAGATCAGGACGCCGTTTTCATAGGCGCTTCCGTCACCGGAGCGCTCTCCGTCCGCGAAATCCCCCTCGTAGACCAGGGAGCCGTCCTCGGCGTACTGGATACCGTGTCCCTGCAGTACGCCGTCCTCCAGCTTTCCCAGATACATGGGCTGTTTTTTCTTTTCGTCATAGTAGACGATCACCTTCCCGGACCAGTCCGGCAGCTTCTGATCCTTTTGCCAAAGGTGGGCGGTGAAAAAGTGACTCAGCAGAAACGGCCACACGAAGAAGTAAATCAGCGCGATGGCCCCGGCGATTCCCAGCACCAACAGAATGAGAAAGGACTTGGCGACGTAGAGCCGCCGCGTCTCAACATAATCCTCGCGCTTAGTCGGCTTTTTCAGGGCGGTGGCAGCATTCTGAAATGAATCTGAGGCCACCTTGGTCGCCTGACGGGAGAAGTTGGTGATCCGCCGGATTCGCGCACCGAGCCCCACAAATTTTCTTGTAAAAAATGCCCGAATCGTCCGGAAGAAAATCCCGAATGAATTGATGAGCTGTCGAAACAAATAACTAAGCAAAGGAAGTCCTCCCACGTATCAGTTTCACCGATTGACCAGCCGCGCTTTGTCCGCTCCGTGCCTGATCAGCACGGCTGCGTCATGCGCGCGGCGAAAATCGGGTCAAAACGCCAGAATCCCCGCGCCGATCAGAATTCGGACGAGGGCGATCAGTGCCGCGGCCAGAACAATCAGCCCAATGATGCGGCGAATACGGCGCCGGTAATAATCTGCCGAGACCCGTACGGGCTGCACCGGCGAGCGGCGGAGATACCCGTCCGCCAGCGGCACGGAAGCATGGTCGGCGGACCCATTTTCGGGTACAGCGCTGCCCCGGCTCCGGGCGTAGCGCCCCTCTGCCCGCGCGGCCTGCCGCACCAGACTGTCCGACTGCGGCGGCGCCGCGCCGGTCTCCGCCTGACGCAGCGGCTCCTGTTCCAGTAATTCGGCCACTGTCTCTCCCTCCTGTTCCGCAAATCGATTGTCACACTCTGCTTCGCGCAAAACGACGCATCATCGGCCCTCCAGACCGATCTCCCGGTCCGGGTGCTTCTCCAGCTCGTCAGCGAGATAAAGGTAGTATTTCGCCCCGCCGTCCCCGGTGTTCTGGTGCATCAAATCCAGAAAAATTTTCTTGGCCCCGGTAAAATCCCGGCTGTACAGGGCGTAGACCCCCTCGGAGAATTTCTTTCCGGTAAACTCCTTCAGCCGACGGACCTCAAACGGATCGCCGTCAAAGATCTCGTAGATGCGGACGCTCTCCTTTGCCCCAACGCTCTTCCCCATGTAGCGGACACCATATTCCTGCGCGCTTTTCGCTACGGCCTCCGTACAGAGAATGTTGGCCTCCAGCGAATTGCACAGGGAAATAAGTTTCCACTCCACGGAAAAGCTCGGGGAAATTGCCGCCGGCTCCATCTGGACCTCGTCTCCCACAATACCGATCATAAGATTGCCCTCGTCCAGCGCGATGCGGAGCACAATGGCGGGCCGTCCTGCGGCCTCCCGCTCCCTGTTGATGGCCAGCAGCTCCTGCTGTACCGCCACCGCCGTGCTGACCGCAGGAGCGGAGCCCTCCTCGAACACGGCGTCGTAGCCGCTGTATGTAAAATTGAACACCGTTCCGCCCTTGCCGGACACAATGGACGCCGTGCGCTCGATCACCTCGTTCAGGTTGTCAAACAGCTCCCGGCCGCTCTGCTCGTACAGCTGGGGCGGCAGACTGAACCAGATCATCATGGTGGTCATTCTGCCGGAAGCAAACGTCTGCTTATCAACCTGCGTAAGGGATTCCTTACCCAGCAGGGATAAAATCCGTTTCGGTACGAAGCGCTGATAGGAGAGGGACAGTTCAAGCTGCCGGCCATCCATTTCCTCCACAGTGTCCGCCAGACTGCTGAGCGCGTTGCTCATCCCCTCCATCTCGTCGCCGGTCTTCAGCCGGACCCTGCGGTCTGTTTTCCCGGCCGCCAGACGCTGCATTCCGTCGGTAAGCCGCCTCAGGCAGGAGCTGATCCACGCCAGCATAATAAAGGAGATCAGAAGCAGCAGGGCGGTCAGCCGCCACGCGCTTTGCGCACTCCGGTAATACGCAGAGTGCGCCGAAGCCTCCAGAGCACTTCGGCCAATGCTCACGACAAGCAGCGATCCGTTTTGATATACGCAGCGGCACAACCGACCTCCGCCAACGCCCGGCAGCGTTCCAAAAGCGGAGCCGTCCTTTTGCGCGGACAGTGCCAGCTCGCGGTCAAACCCCACCGTCACTTCCGCGCGCGCCCCGGGCAGCGCGCCCGCGTCGGACGACTGCAGAATCCAGACTTTCTCCGATCCCTGCCGGTAGATGGACACCGCCGCGTCCCGGTAATCGTCTCTGGCGGCAGACAGACTCCGCGCCAGAACTCCCGGCAGAGTGTCGCTGTTCCATCCGGAATGATCCAGTGCAAGCGACGTGACGCTCTCAATCAGCTTCTCTGCCTGGGAGACGGCGAGCGCCTCCTGCTCCGGCAGGACGGTGCAGCGCAGCATTCCACCGGTCACAAGGCCGCAGGCCGCAGCCAGCAAAGCGCCCCAGCGCAGCAGCAGCGGCAGCTGAAACGAGCGCAACTCACTCACGCCGTACCAGATTACAAATGACACCAGCAGCACCGCCAGAGCGATCCCCCCGAGAATCAGTCCGCATCGCAGCGGGCTTCTGTACAGCATCGCCGACAGGTCTCGTACGGAGCTTCCATTGTCCAGAAGAAGTGTCTCCCCCTGAAGCAGCAACAGCAGATCGCCGTCCCGGCCGAGGGATACGTCGGTGCCGTCGTTGAAGTCACAGCCGTCTTTTTCCGGTTTCAAAACCGATTGGAAATTCTCCGGATTCGTAAAGTCCGTATAAAACACCTCAAGACCGGCACGGTCTATATAGTAAAAACCGGTGCCCGCCTGCGTAAAGTCTGTCATAATTTGATTTTCCCGGGTTTGAAGCAGCTCCCCGTCCCGGTACAGCTTCTCCCCGGAACCGGCAATCAGCGACCCGTCCGCCGTCACGAGCGCGGTCTGAACGCCGGGGATTGAACAGGTTTTTCCGCCGGTCAATCCCTTCTGGGTTCCGGAGCAGGCATAAACCTCGACCGTATCCCCCTTCATCAGCGCAAACGAGATCACTCCGTCCGATTTTGTAAACGCGGAGACGCGTACACTCTCCATCTGCTCGGGCACCGTATCGCCGGCGCAGGCCTTTTCAAGCAGCTGAACGACTGTCTTTCCCTCATCGGACACGCGGAAGATCCGAAGGTCTGCGCCGCCGTTTGAATCAAACTCGTAAAGGCCCAGATAGAGGTCCCGGGTGTCCGGGTAGAGCGCGGCAACCCGACCGCCCGGAAGCAGATCGGGGTCCAGCCTCCACGAATCGGACCGCCCGCCGTTTCCGTCCCCGAAAATAACGCTCCACGCCCCTTTTTCCCAGCCCATGGCGCAGACTCCGCCGTCGGCGCTGAGCGCCGCAGCCTCATAGCGCTCCTGCCCGTGCCCGGAGCGGAGGACGCAGACGCACTCCCCGATCAACGGTGAAAACAGCAGTGCCGCAAACCCGGACAGGAGCGCCGCGATCAGCAGGAAAGCGCCTGCTTTTCTTACCTTTGCCACGCGCGTTTTACCTCCTCTTCCTCGCCTTTCGGCGGATCGCTCTTCCCAGATCGCAAAAGGTCCTGGACACCGGATTTCGCCCCTCTCGCTCCTCGTAAGCGGTATGAAGCTTTTCACGCTCCGCGTGCCAGAGGGAATAGAGCTGCACAACGCTTTCACAGGAGCCGTCGTCCAGCCGATTCAGGAATACGTGCTCCTCCTCCGGGGCCGAAAAGCCGCCCAAAAGGATCTTCTTCACCTGATCGCCCGCCAGCAGAGCCAGCTCCCGGCGGTTCATATCCTCCATCGGGCGGACATGATAGCGCAGGCGGACCCGGTCGCCGGGCAGATCCACGAACACATTCTCCGACAAAAACGCGGCACAGCTCACCAGCGGCGGGAGGTTGGCCAGACTGAGCGCCTTGTGGAGCAGCAGCTCCGTGTAGACGAGCCGCGTCTTCCAGTTATGCTCCGCGCCCAAGTAAAAAACTTCGTCAATGGTGCGGCCCAGACATTCGTCAAAGACTGCCACAAGGCTCTCCCCGGCAAGGAAAATGCGCTGAAACCCCGGACAGTCGGACATCTGCTCAAAGCAGTCCAGATACCGGCGGAGAAGGGGTCCCTCGTAGACGTTCAACAGGCAGGTGTTGTTTTCGCGATCCTGAATGTCCACCGCCTCCATAAACGCATAGTACTCCTGCGCCTCCAGAACGCGGACAACCTTATACCGCTCGCGAATCAGCATTGTGTCCAATGTCCGTCCCCCTTCTTTCCTTACCGAAAGCCTGTCATTCCACGATGACAAACGCGCTGGCGGTCACAGTCTCGTCCGCGCCGGACGCGGCCACGATCTCATAGGTACCGGGAAGCTCGGGTGCTTGGTACGTACCGTTACGGTCGATCGCCCCGCCGTTTGGCTCCTTGACCGACCATGCGACGGATTTATCCTCACAGCCCACGACCTCGGCCCGGAACTGCAGCGTACTGCGGCAGGCCAGCCGGGAGAACTCCGGCGTCAGCGCCAGACTGATTTTTCGATTGGAGAGGATGCGGCTGGTGTCCCGCTCCGGTTTCTGGGCGAAATAGTGGACCCGCACACGATTCCCGTCCACGGTGTCATGCAGCCACAGGCCGATGCGCATGGTTCCTTTTTCCGGGTAGACCACCGCAGCGGTCTCCACCCATGGGGGCGATATGGATACGCCCTTTCCTTTGAACACCTCGCTGTTGCCGTAGAGCAAAGCGGGTTCCTGATCGTCCAGAAATTCGACGCTCAGACGGATGTCAACCGCGCCGGTACCCAGACCGTGGGCTATTTCCTCAGAGAACACGCGGGTGTTGACCCGGATGCCGCTGGGCATCGTCAGATCCACCGCGCCGTGCGCCACAGCGTAGTCGTACTGCTCCGGAGACGGAATACCGAAATTAAAGTGCAGGCTCCGTCCGGACTGCTGATACGCCGCGCGGACATCCGGCTTCTGCCAATATTCCAGGCTGTGGACGGAGGTGGTGACCGTCAGGTCCCCGCCAATGGAGCTCCGGCTCTCACGGCTTTGCCTGACGCTCTGTCCGAAGGGCAGGTTGGTAACACCGCCGAGGAACACGCCGCCTGCGGAATTGATCAGCTCCAACTTCGCAAGGTAGATTGGAATATCCCGGCCCAACAGATGCTGCTCCAGCGCGTCCCGCCGACGGCAGTACGCAAGTAGCGTCTCCTCGTCCCGGCAGAGGCAGACGGAGGAGTCCGCCTCCAGATAGTTTTTGTAGCGATGGCTTCCCAGCTCCAGATTCAGCTCCATCCCGGAGGGGAAGAGTTTGCTGGTGATGTCGCTGAGCGCGCGGGCCCGAAGTGGCAGGTCCACGCTGTAGACGCTGCGCTTTTCCTCCCGGCTCTCATGAAAAGAGAGGTGAACGCGGCCACTCTCGCTCTCCACAAAGGAGCTCTCTCCCTCCAGTGAGAAATTGACCTGCGGGGTCTTTTCACCCTTGACCACCAGGATACGGACCTGAAATTCCTCCCCGGAGCACACTGCAGAGGGGACGGAGAGCACCAGCGTCAGCTCGTCGCTGCTGTACAGAACGGAGACATTTTCTTGGCCCGACGCCTCCAGCAGCCCCCGGTATTCCGGAGCCTGTGCGGTCAAATAGAGGTGGCAGCCCTCGCGGGTCATGTTAAACTGGCTGCTCTCGCCAGCCTCGCCGCCCACCGCGTTCACTGGCTCAACAGCCGCCTCGTCATAGGTCAGGCACAGATATGCCTGCTGTCCGCCAGCCAGTGTTTCCTGTCCGTCCAGCATCTGGAGCTTGCGGAAGATCGTCTCGGGCAGGACGATTTCCCTTCCCTGATAGTCCATCGCGAGGCCGCTTTCGATCATCAGCGTGGCGTCATCGCTGGCTGTCACACCGAAGCCACAGACCACGCCCGCGCCCTGCAGCACACGGTTGAGAAGCTCCCGCTTGGCGCGGTTATACTGCTGTTCAACCTCAAAATCCCGGACAGTCAGCAACTTTCCATAAAAGTACCGATTTCGCTCCAGAGGGAAGAAATGCTCATTCATGGCTTGCTCCTCCAATCGTGGTATCATAGTGAATCGTCATAGTCTCGTCAATTGCCACGGGGACGTAACCCCCGACCGCAGAGTTGATTCCGAGATAAGTGTGCCAGTCCAGCTGAATGCTCTGCTTGAGCAGCACCAGTTCCATGGAGGTCCCCGCCGGGATCAGCTCCTCCATTCGCCGCCGAAACTCCTCCATTGCCTGCCGGTTGGGAAATGTGCCCTCCCGCAAAAGCACAAAAAAACGGTAGGGGTCACCGCCGTACAGCCGCCGGTACAGCTCCGGGTTCCGGCAGTCCGCCCGGTTGGACGAGACGCTGAAATGCTCAATGATCCAAGGCTCCCGGCCGGTCAGCCGTCTGACAGACCGGCGGATTCCCCCCAGGGTGTACTGCGCCTCGTAATCTGGGAGAGCGCCGGCGATCCGGTCAGCCAGCGCGGACGACTCTGTCCCCTCCTCCACGCACACCCATGAGGCGAGGTAACGCAGCATTTCCGGGTCGGCGCTCTCGTAATCCATCTGTCCCGGCAGGGCGCAGATGCTGTCCTCCATATCCAGAAACATACTGTTGAAAACGGAAAGAAATCGGCGGGTAAAATCGTCCTCCTGATAGATGGCGGGCAGATAGTCAATCATGTGGTCGCCGGCCATGCGGACCGTGACTTTCCGGATTGTCGGAGAATCGGTTCCCGCCGCCGCAAGCTCCAGCAGCAGCCACAAATACCGTCCTCTGGCGCGGAGCAGAAAATCGCCGCTCTCCGCCACAGGCAGGCCAAACCGCTTACGCATTGCCCGGGCAGCGTCCTCTGTTCCGTCAAACTCCGGCCATCCGTCGTTCCAGGAAAGATCGTCGGAGGCGTGAGCGTAGACGCGCAGCGCCGAATCCTGCGGCAGATCCGCGTCAATCAAAATCCGGCCCCAGCAAAACCCATTTTCCGCGCTGTCGATCACCGGCAGACAGCAGAGGCCGGATGTGAATCTGGCGCTGTCAAGGCGCAGGCCGTCGTCCCACGGCTCGATCCCGCAGAATTGACCACCCAGCCACTGTTCATGACAGCAAAGCACCAATTTTTTCTGTACTGGGTTCACAAGCTCTTCCCCCCTCATCGCTCCGCAGTCCCACAGGACTCATTCGCTGGCTGTCTCCGCCGGTGTCAAAATCAGTTCCAACTTTTGAAGGCATGGAATTGTACAAGGCGGCAGCTGAATCTCCCCTGCCGTGTTCTGGTAGCATCCGGGTCCCAGCGCCCGCAGGTCTGTCCGCGCCACACGCAGAACGCCCGGGATGGCCTGAAGCCGTGCCGACAGCTCGCCTGGGCGGAGAACCCCGCCGATACCGGCACCATCGGCGGAGAGATACCGCTCCGCAACGCCACGGATTGCCGCCTCACTCACCGCCTCCCGCGCGGTGAGCCGGATGGAGGCAAGGACTCCCTGATAGGCCGGCGGCACGGCCCGCACACGGGTACACACAGGGCGGTAACGCTCCAGCCGCTCCTGCACCGCCGCCAGAAAACGGCTGTCCGGCAAAGGCTTCTCGTTCTCCGAGGCGGGGGCTACCACCACGGTGACTGTCGGCGTCCGGCTGGCACCGGTCGGTTCGTCCGGATCGTAGCCGGGCAGCGCTCTTGCCGCACCTACCCGCAGGCCCGGCGTCGTCAGCGCCAAGCGTTCATAATCGGCGGCGGACGCGCATTTTTGAGTATTCTCCAGCAGCTGCAGGAATCGGACAGACGCCTCCGCCGCACTCTCATACCCGACACCGCCGGACGCACTCTCGTTTCGCACTGCCGCGCCGTCGTCTGTGAAGCGCATTCCGGTTCCGGCAGGAATATTTCCGCCGCCGCACAGGGAAAGCGTCATGCCGGTGACCAGCACCGCACCGCCGCCTGCCTGAAGCAGTGCGCCGTGTTCCCCGTCGCCGAACGTGATTGTCTCGCGCAGCGGATCGTAAGTAAACACCCGGTCCCTGGGGGAACTCACGTAGAAATCGTCCGCGCAGTGCCACGCTGTGGGGCGGATGCTGCCGTCGGCGTCCAGCGTCTGGCAGAGGAGTGTGAACCCCTCCGTCAGCACCTCCCTTCCCCCCAGATTCAGAAAGAACGTCTCACCGGGCAGTCCCCGGGCATCGAAGATCAGGTCCGAACAATGCTCCGGGTCCAGACAGACGATTAGCACGTTTTTTCCGCCGTCCTGCTCCGTATCGGTCGTATCCACGCACACGCTCCGGCCCTCCGGCTGGAGGCGGGACTCGTAACCGGTAGTCTGTTCCCACGTCCCGTTTCGGCGCAGAAACACGGCCAGCTCCGCCCGCCGGCTCGTTGCGTCGTCCAACAAAACAGACCACTCCCGCTCCTTCGGCGCGGCAAAGGAATGGCTGCATACGCGCGTCTCCCGCTGGACGGCCTCCCAACGGGAGACCGAGATTTTGGAGAGCCGCACGGCTTCCTCGCAACCGCCGTCCGTTTGTCGCACGCTCAGCCATTGCAGACCGTCCGCGTCGGCGGGCCAGTCCCGTGGAACTGAAAAAGTGATATAGCCGTTTTGACTCAGGGCATGGGTCTCATCCCGCAGCGGGGTCACGACCCCAAGGCCCTCCGCCTTCCACATGAGTGTACGCGGCTGCTGGTCATCCCGGTCGAACGGATTGCGCGCCGCTCCAACGGGCGGCTCCACCTCAAACCAGATGCGCAGGTCACCCTGCCCGGGAGAGGAAAGCCCGATGCAAAGTCCCGTGTCGGGCCGCCCGCCAAAACGGAAGGGCTGAAAGGTCAACCGGCCGGAGCGCAGCATCTCCAACAGTTCCGTCCCGTCCACGAGGACATGCTCGATTCGGGGCATCCGCTCCGGTACCGGCCATTCAAGCTCAAAGGGGACACCCTCAGACGTCGTCAGCCGGGACAGGGCCGGGCGGGCCGGGCCGCTGTCCGGCAGGTACACCGCGCAGACCGCCGGCGAGGCCGGACGGCGCTGGATACCCGCCAGTTTCAGCAGCTTTCCGCGCAGCTCGTCGGTAAACTGGCTGAGCTGGTACTGCTGCATCTCCTTGTACCATGCCAGTAGCTCCAAAACCGTTACGCCCGGATCGTGCGCATTATGATCGGTCCACGCAGGGCAAATCCAGGGGAGCCGGCTCATCGCGGTTTCCAGAATGGACTGATAGGTCTGATCGTCCAGATTTCGCTTGTTAAGCATTCCGTCTCTCCTTTCGTGCGTCAGCCGATTTGAATTCTATGCAATCCGCTGCGTACAGTGGCATAGGGAATCGTCCCGTCGTTCTCCAGGGGGACGGAGCGGGTCGTGCCGCCCTCGTCATAGGCGCCCTCCACCAGAACCTGCCGGGTCAGGCGCACGTTTGGCGTGTCACGTACCGTCTGCCAGATTTGATCGACCCGGACCTGATCTCCGATGCCGCGGCTGCGCCAGCGGTGGCCGATCAGCTCTGCGAGCCGGTCCGCAAGGTTCTGCTGCGTTGCGGCGGACTCATCCGGATCCTCGACCTCCACCACGATCTGCGTGTTCACCGTCAGCACGGTGGACGGAATCACATGCAGGCCGCCGGACGACACTAGCGTGCAGTTGCACCGGGTCTCCAAATACTCCCCAATCCGGTCGCACAGGTCCAGCGCCGACCGGCCCGCATCCGCATCGGCATTCTCCACCACGACCGTCACATTCCCGGGTGCTTTCCGGTTCTTTTCATCCCGCCCCGCGAAACACCGAACATGCTGTGCCTGCGGAAACTCTTCCAGAACCATCTCCTCAAAATCCCGGACACCCAGTGCCCGGTACCGGTGGCGCAAGCGCCGGTTGCCCAGTTCCTCCGTCTTTTCCCGGGGGAAGCGGTCGGTGCCGCCGCTCATTGGGGTCAGGTTTGCCACGGAGCTGATGCGCGGAAGCGCGCCGATCAACTCCGCCACGGTCCCCCGAGGCCGGTTGCCTCGTTTTCCACCGCCGGAAGCATAGGTAACGCGGATATTTCTCATTCCCTCGGGCGGAACGCGCCCGTGAAGCCCGTCTCCGAAGGCGACGGTGCCGGAATAGGGGTCCAGAAGATAGGCGCGTCGCTCTCCATCCGCCAGCTCCAGATGGGCCAGTCTCTCCCATAGGACCCAGCAGTGCATCAGCACACCGTCCTCCCGCTCCAGATGCACGCGTTCCGGAATCTGCCTTACCAGCGTCTCAGCATCCGCCACCGTCAGGCCGTTGACCTCATCCACCCAAAGCTTCAGATCCTGCGTCGGCGTCTCCAACAGCGTCAGCGTTTTCCCGGCCTCATAGGAACCGGTGTCGAACCACTGCTCCTCCGCATGCCGGCGCTGAACCGCCGAGACGGTGTTGAGCCGCACGCCGCCGATGTGGGGATAGCCGCCTGAATTTTCAAGATAGGAGCTGCGGATCATCCGCAGCCAGCAGCCCTCGCGGCCAAAAAACCGCGCCTGAGGCAGGATAGAGGGCAGGTAAAGGAGCACAAGGCCCGTGTGAAGCAGGTTCCGCGTGAGATCCACGCTGCGCACCTTCTCAAAGCGTTCCCCCGTCCACGCCTCAAAGGAGAGCTTATCGGACAGAATCGCACGGCCCGCCACCTCGAACAGAAGTGCAAGCGGCATGGCGTCCGGGGAGCGGTCGAAACACAGATAGACGGCCGCCGGTTCCTCCGGCAGAGAGATCAGTGCCGGAAAATGCAGAGAATTCACCTCCGCGGCGTCGCGGAGCCATACCGTATCGCCGTTGTTCTCGGACCGATATAGGTCGGCAGGCCGCCCCGCGGGATACTGCCAGGAGCACTCCGCCTGTTTTACGAATGGTACGATCCAGCGCGGCGTGACCGAAAACTCATTCTCCACGTGAACTACCCGCGCCCGAATAAACCAGCCGGTCTCCGCATTTACCTCAGCGGGACAGATATCCTCTGGAACGGTAAAGAGTGTTTCCCCCGCCGCGGCCTCTTTGCAGGAAAAAGGATTTCTGCTGCCACTCACGGGAAGGCGGGTCCAGCCCGCGCCGTTAAAATACTCCCACGCAACTTCGTCGACAAACACATCGTCCGGCCTGACCGTCACGGCGTCCCGCTTGTCGATAATACGCTGATTAAACTGGTACTGCGGTGAGCTTTGCTCGTAATCCGTAACAACGGGCGCGACGGTCAGCACCAAATTCACCCGCGCACTACGCTTGCAAAACGTCTGGTCGGAGCGGAGATAAAACAGGCTGTACGGCGTTGGGCGGCGGCCAAAGCAATACCCGCCCTCGCCGGCGAGGATCGGCGTATCGCCGCCCGCCATCTGATCAATGGGTACTGGTCCGGCAGGTGCACTGCGCATCCGCACGCCGCTCAGCAGGATGTTTCCGTCCAGGGCTCCCAAGCAGGCGCAGGTGATAAAACGGTTGCCCTCCTCGTCCGGTTCCAACGCCCCGGAGGCTGTCTTTTCAAGAATCAGGCAAGATCCCTCGGCCCGGACGCTGTCAAAGGGGCGTTCGGCACCGCCGGTGTGGTAACTCCAGCGCATCCGCTCCGGGTCCGCTAACTCTTTAGCAGTCTCCGCGGCGGCAAATTCCGTCTCACCGCGCACCTCAATCTCAACGGTGAAGGGACCGGTGAGGTCCAGTACTTCGCTGCATGAGACGGAAAACCGGTGGCACTGAAGGTTTTCGCCGTCTCCGGGAGTAAACAGTCTCTGCGGGTGCGACAGGTCCAACTCCTGAATCACACCCTTGCGGGGATCGGAGTAAAAGAGGCCTTCCAGTTTGGCGGGCGTGGACTCAATTCGCCGCTCCGTCTCGTAGATGATATTTTCGCCAACCTCGTCCACGGTGAACACCTGGGTGCCGGCGGGGACGGGAACCGCCCTTTCCACCGTATCGTGCGCGTTGAACTGTATCAGGCCCGCCGCCGGGACAGGGTCCGGCGTCTGCATGCCGACAAGCTCCAGAAACTCCAGATACAGCTTCTCCGGAACGGCGTTGAACCGGTCCACCGTCTGATAAAACATCTCCCCGAACAGCCGTGCAATCGCCGCACCCGGATCGTCCGCCGTTTCCTCGTAGCGCCACTCGGGCGTATATTGCCTGGCGTGGGCGGTCACCTGCGCCATGATCTCCTCAAGCCCTCTCGGGTCCAGAATCGGTGCGTTCATACGGCTCCGCCTCCTTCCGAACCCTCGGTAACATAGAATGGATAGACGTGGTTATACCGGTTATTGGTATCCCGCACGGTATAGGACACCTCAATCATCAGCGCGCCCTCCTGCTCGACGGAGGGGCGATACTCCACTTGAATGTCGGTGATTCGCGGCTCCTGCTCCTCCAGCTGGCGGGCAATATCATAACTGATTCCCTGGGCGGCGGAAGAGGACATGGGGGAGAAGGCGTACTCCACAACATTTGAGCCGAACTCAGGCCGCATAACCCGCTCGCCCTGTGAGGTACGCAGAATGATACCGACGGCCTCCCGGATGTCCTCCTCCGCGCTCACCATGGCAATCCGGCCTGTGCCGGCATCTACCTGAAGCGGGAATTTTACCCCCCGGCCGAGGAATTCGCGTCCGTTCATCGTCTAGCCTCCCGTCTGTCTGCTCATGCTGCTCCTGCGTTCCATTGGTCAGTTGATTTTCACGATGGCCCCCTTGACCTGCAGCGGTCCGGAAGCCTGTACGCTCATGGTGCCGTCTGCCTTGATCTCTGTCGCCATCCCTTGCAAGGACAGCTTGGCTGTGGCCTTGCCCTCAACCGTGGCGGCCTCAACACTCACCTTGCTCTGCGCCTTTTCCTTGATCGTTCCGCTGGATTGCAGCGTGATTTCCGTGCTTCCGGCGGTCAGCGTCAGCTTTGTTTTGGCGGAGAGTGCAATTTCGCCCTTGGCAAAGTCCATTGCCAGCTTGTTGTCGCTGTTTTTATCAGCAAAAGTCGCGCACTTCTTCTCGTCGTCAATGATCAGCCGCGACCCGGCGGGCGTCGTGATCGACAGCTTCTGCTTTCCCGGCTCGTCATAGAAAAGCAGCTCCGACCCTCCCGGTGTCTTGATGGAGAAGTTATAAACCTTGCCGTTTTCAATCGTATAGGGCGGCGTAACCTCCGTGTTCCAGATCGCACCCAGCACAATAGGCCGTTCCCCGCCCATATAGCCCAGCACCACAATGTCGTTGACATTTGGGAAAAAGAACTGGCCGCACGCTTTTCCCCCCAGCGGTGCCATCACATAGCACCAGTCTGTCTCCTCTTTGTTTTCGTTTTCAATGGGGGTGCATTTGACCCGGTTGAGCTTTTCCTCATCATTGATGTTGGTGACCCGGGCCAACCGCAGCCCCATCTGCCGAATCTGTAGACTGGGATTCTGAGTCTCCGCGCTCTCCCTGAAAAGCTGCTCGATGCTCATTCGGTCTTCGCCCCCTTTACTTCAAAACGGGTGTAATACCCCTCGGCTGTAAAGCTGTGGGTCACCTTACTCAGGAAATAGACGCCCTCCGTCTCGCTCTCCATCCCGTCGACCGTGATAAACCGGCCCGGAATCAGCTCCGGGATCCCGATGCACACGCCCTCGCCGGAAACCAGGTTCATGGACAGTCCGTCCAGCTTGGCCTGCGCCAGGCGGGTGCACTCCTCCGCAGTCCGAGCAAATTCGCTGAACTCCCGCAGCACAGCGCCCTTCAGCCCGGGCGCGAGCTGCGCCGCGCTCTTTCCCTTTCCTCCGGTCTTAACCGAGGCGGCGGAGCCCTGAACAAATTTCTCGTTGACGTCCCGGCCCCAGACCACCACCTTGCCCACCTGGTTTCGCAGGCAAACCCGCTTGGTAAAGCTCAGCAGGCCCTTTCCCATCGTGAGCTTTATAATGGACTCCGATTCCTTCCACAGCGCGTCAAACACCAGCTCCCCGTCTATGCTCGTCACGGCCATGCCGTACCGACGGGCCAAGAGCTGCAAAAACTGAAAATCGTCCATCCGCTCCTTGACCAACGGGGTCGTAAACTCCTTTAGCGCGTTGCCGCTGTCTACGGTGAACTTCTTTGCAAAGCCCGCCGCCACACTTTTTTTCAAGATGTTTGTAATAATTTCCTTACTTTTTGTTTTTCCACCGTAAATCGGCTCGTTGCAACTCATTAAAAAGCCCAGCCCGTCGATCCCGGAAATTCTGAGCTTGGGTGCGCCGGCGTTGCTGTGCTCCATGACGCTCTCATCCACATAGCCGTAAAAAAGCGGACTCCGCTTGACATAGCCGCCAGAGACCTCCAGCTTGGTCCCCACCTTGACAGACTTCGCGATCTCGTTCTTCCACTCACTTTTCTCATAGTCGAACAGACTGTCCACGGTGAACGTGCAGCCGCCTGCAGATCCTCCCGCAGACAGTTCCACCTCCAGCTCCGTGATCGGAGTCTTGCTGGTATCCAACTTTTTCCCGCCCAAGGTGATTTCAATAGAGGGCGCCAGAAATTTCTCATACTTTTTTTCCAGCTCTGAAATTTTGTATGAACCCTTATCCATGGCGTCCTCCCTTCTGCCTTTTTGCCCTCCGGCGAATTATTTCAGCGCGGGCAGGGCGATGGTATCTCCGCTGCGCAGCAGGCGCGGATTTGTGAGGTGGTTGGCATTTGCAATCTCCCTCCACCGGCCCGCTTCTCCGTATTCACGGTCTGCGAATCCACTCAGGGTATCCCCCTGGCGAACGGTACGGTACTTGGTGGTATCCGGGGACTGCAGCGACTTGGTCCCGATATTGCTGATAAACTGCCGGAAGGTACATTCCAGCCATGCGCGAACCGGGACCCCCTTCTCGTTGAAGCGAACAAAGTTCTGCTCGCACTGCACCAGGTGTCCCGTGAAGTGAAGCGATCCCCAGTCCAGACGGAGCAGCGGCGGAACGTGGAGCTTTGGGTCGATTTCCATCAGCTTGTAGACTTTTTGCGTGTAAGTGGAGACATCCACAAATTTCAAAATAGAAGGCAGCTTGCTATTAGCCTCCATCTTCAGGCGGTCGCCAAAGGAGCCGCCCACCTCCGATCCGGCGGACATGCTGTCAAAGAACAGGGAAAATTTCAGTATCTCCGCCGAGCCGTGTGAAAACTGCGTGATGGGCATATCCATGGAGAGGCCGGCTTTGTCGGAATACTGCACCTGCCGGGTCCGGACATACTTTTCGGGATTGAACAGCACTTCAAAGCCGGGGTCCGTTCCACCGGCTTTTGAAATATGCAGCTTTTTCAGCGGTATCAGCTGATTGGGGTTCGGCAGGCCGATATACATGTTCTTCCGCTCCTCTCATCAAAGGTCCAGCCTTCTCCGCTCCCTGCGGATGCGGTCCTCGATCAATTTGTAGACCTTGTCGGCCATATGCCGAATCTCCGTGTCCGACAGCTTTTCCTGCGGCCGCGTGGTCTGCGGTTCCTCCTTCTGCCGGAGGGAGAGCTCCGCCGGTCGGCGCTGCGGAGCCATCCATCGTTGCGGAGCCGACCAACGCATCTGCCCTGTCTCCACGCCGGAGCCCGGCAGCACCGAGATGTCCCGGGCCGCGGTGGGAAACGCGCTGCCCGCGTCCGGATTTTCGGCCACAGAACCGTTTTTCAGAAAATTCTGCGCCCATGCAGGGAGACTTTTGACATATTCCGAGTCCATCTGCGGGGCGGGCGCTTCGGCGGGCTCCTGCCGAATGGAAGCGGCAGCCGCATACTCCAGCGCCGGCACGCCGGCGTCCGTATAACATGCCCCGACACTTTCCGCCATGCCGCGCGGGACAACCCCCGCAAGATGCCCCGCCGTCCGGATGTCACGGCTCACCGGCATAGCGGCACGGGGTGGAGTAAGCTCCTCCGGATGTGCGCTCTCCATTGTGCGCGGCGTCTTTAGGGCGGCGAAATGCGAAGTCGCCTGGACGCGCGGAGGCGCGCTCCTCATGTGCTCTGTTTTCACTGAGCCGCGGACAAGGCTGCGATCTTTTTCGCTCTCCGCCTCGCGGGTCAGGGACAAATCCGCCATTGCAGGCATGGCTGCCGACACACTGTTTGGCGCTTTCCTGTTCCGTTCCGCCGGATGAAAGGGCACAAGTTCCGGAAAAGCCGCGTTTCCATACGGCAGCGGCGTCAACACCTGCGGCTCCACTAATTGAGATTTTGCTGACTGCGGCTCAACAGTCCTCGGCCCCATTGGCTGCGGAAACGCCGGTTCGGCGGCACGTGGCGATTCAGGCTTAAAGGGCTTTGCAGGTGCCAAAGCCGTTCCGGCAACAGCCGCAGAAACTTCCGCCGCAGAGATTGACGGCACCGCCGCCCCATCTCCCGGGTGATTCAGAGCAGGCAAGTTTCCCATCTTCCCGGCAAGTCTGCAGGGTCCGGGCAAGCCGGTCTTAGCGGGACCGTTTGTCAGGCTGCCGCTCCGCAAAACGGGCGCTGGCCGCTCCGGCACATCGGATTCCGGCGTACGAAATTCCAACGGTCCAGGTTCCTTCCCGACATATGCTGCTTTTCGTTTCTCCGGCAGACCGACATTCTCTGAGAACGTCTCTGGCTCGGTCAGGGACCGGGGCGAAAACTCCGTCCGTTCAGAAGCACCAAATGTCCGCAGCGGGGACTCCTCCCGATTCGCCGATTCCCCCGTCCGGACTGCCGTTCGGATGTCCCGATTTACTGTCGGAGCGGTTTGGCTGTGTCCGCTGCGCTCTGCGGTTCGGCCCCGCAGTCTGGGAGATTGCCGCTCCGCCCCTTGCGTCTCCGGTGGCCGAAGCTCAGCTGCGGACTTTGGAAACGCCTGCCGGGCGGCGGGTGCCTGAAGGCTCGCGGACACCGAACGCGCCTCAGTGGCAGCGGGAAAGCGGATCTCCACCGGCACCGGAGTTGAAGCTCCACGGGCCGCCTTTCCAGACGGCTCCGACTTTGAGGCAGAATGTGCGGACTCCGGCAAACCGGTGTTCTCTGCGGATGTCTTCCGAACATCCAAGGTTCCGGATGAATATACCATGTCCGCCGCTGAATCAGCGGCTCCGAAAATCAGCCGGGGATCTGCCGAATCCGGCTTCACCGCAGGCGCGGCTGTTCGGATATCCCGGCTCACCGGCGAAAGGCCGTGCGCCTGCGGAGCCGGGGCCGAAAAGCGGCCCTCTCGCCCGGAATCCTGCCGCTCTGCCGTCAGTGTCTGGTCTTTCGCGGAAGGCTTGGCGGATGCCGCAGATTCCCCGGCGGCAGAGGGAGCAACCGTCGCCATGGAGACCGGAGACGCAGCCGGGCCGGCTGCCGTATTCTCCGAAACCGGCAGCTTCGCTGCCTTTCCGGTGGATCCGCCGGACTGCGAATCATCAGAAGTCCGCCGGGCAGACTGCCGCAGGCTTTCCGATGAATCGCGCCTTTTAAGGCCGGTTTTCTCCGCGTCAGGCTCCGGCGTATGGAATTCCCGCAATGTAAGCTCCTCGGGTTTCCGTATGTAAATCTCCCGTGAGCTGTTGTTTTCCGGAAGTTCCTGAGTCTGCGGAATCCGCACCGAACGCGGCAGAGGCTTTCCCGGTTCGGGATCGCCTGGGAGCCGCTTTGTATGCTCTGCCAATCCCTGTTTCTCGGTGGCGGACGTCCGAATATCCTGGTTTATCGGCGAAAAGCCGTGCTTCTTCGGAGCGGGTTCACCCAGTTTCCAGTCGAAGTTTGCCGGCAGGCTGTGAAAATCATCGCCCGCTTCAATGCCGACTGTTCTTGTTTGGCCGTCAGGTTCGTCTTTTTCCCATTCCGGCTTCGCTCCGGAAGAGCGGGGTGGCACAGGCTGGGAGCTATTCATTTTACTCGGTTCTTCCGCTCCGGGGCGGGACACCTTCGGTTTCTGAAAAGGCTCTGCTGCCGCGCTCCGGTCAACCGCCACCGTCGGCTCCCGGCGCTTTTGCTCTGCCGTGGTCTCCTGCCGATCGGCTCGCCGCGCATGCGGCTGCTGGGCGGTTTCTTCGCGGAGCCGACGCTCCAGCGTCCGTTCCATGGCTTCGGCAATCTGTGCGGGAGAAAGTCTGTTGACCGGTTCCGGTTTGTCCGCTACAAAAACCGTCTCCGCGTCCGCGGGCCGGGCCACGTGCGGGGCGTTTATGCGAAGGCTTTCAGCTTCTGGCTTGTTCTGAAAATTCATCCGCATCGCAGAAGATGGTCTCGTCGGTGTACCGCTTTGTTCAAAAGCAAGCTCGTCGGAAGCAGCGAAATCACCGCTCGTCCGCCGCTTCTGTCCACTCGCCGTTTGCGCGACGGAAGCGCTCCTTGCGCGGAAGGCGGCTTCGGCCGACGCGGCGCGCGCAGCGGACTCCGCCCGCAAAAAGGCGCCGGAGAGCGTCTTTTGGGGAAAAGCAAGAGGCTTTTCCACCTCTGAAAGCTGGAAAATTGTCTGGAACAAAAGGTTTTGCAGCGTAATCGCCGTCGGGCGCGGCTCCGCCAGCGCAGGCCGATCCTGTTTTGGTGGGTTGGTCCGCTCCCAGAGCCGCGTCTCCATGCGCTCCAACAGCCGCTCCGTCCGGACGCGCTCCGTCCCTTCGGACGGCTCCAGCTTTCGGAGCGTCTCGAGAATCAGCTCAAGGCTGATGCGGTATTCGTTCCCCGCCGGGGCGGCCGGCTCCGGTTCCTCGGCAAATTCCAGCGCCAGCTGCCGGTAAAGGCCGTCGGTCACGCTCATGCGGCTGAGGATCTGCAGGGCAAACGCCCGGCAAAGCAGGCCGTAGCCCGTTCCCTCCAGCGCTTCCTTGGAAAGGATACCGGGGTTCTCTTTGACCATGGAAATAGATTTCATCAGCAGCACCCGTTATAGACCAATTCAATTCGGCTAACCGCCAGATTCGGCTGGTTACTGTCCAGTTGCGGCCCCTCGTATCTCACCAGATGGGCTCCGCTGATCGTCCAGACTCTTTTCAGCTTGCCAAAGCTGTCCATCAGTGTGATGAACCCGCTGAGTGAAAGGGACATTCCCAGATTTGCCATATTGACCAAAATCGATATCGTGTCCACAGAGGTAAGCGTCCCCTCCTGCAGGATCAGGGTCTGCGGCTTGGCCTGCTTGAAAAAGTAGCGCGGATAGCTGCTGCCGCCCTCACAGAACGTCTCATACTCAAACTCCATGTCCAGCCCGGAGACGGATACAAAATCCCCCTTGAGGGAAATGCCGAGGCCCGACAGCATCACCGAAAAATAGGCCCCCGATTGAAAAGACATCAAACCGCCTCCCTTGCTTTGTTCGCTTTCAGCTTCCGCCCTCCGTCTTCCGTTCCATTCCCTGAATGGAAAATGTCAGGCTCTCCGTCAGCACCTCGCTCCGGCCGCCGTCCATGGGCGCGAGCTCGTAACCGATGGGCAGAGCGCCGCGCAAAGACCATGTCACGCCGCGCTTTCCGTGTTCATCCAGCGCCACCACATTCAGCGTACGGCGCAGTGAGATGCCCGTGGGGCCCCTGTGCACTCCGGCCGAAGCGGAATGGAGCCATTTTAGAAAGTCGCTGTCTCCCACGACTCCCTTGGACAGCGTAACCGGTTGAAACACGGTCAGTACGGGAACGTCGGTCTGCACGCCGCGCCAGTCGTCTCCCGCGCGGCCGCTGACGGTCCGAACATCCATCTTCACACCTGAAAAATAGGAAAACGCCGCCGCGACCACGCCGCTGTTCTCCATCTCCACCAAAAACCGGAAGGCTTTTAGCGGTTCGGTATAATTGGCCATCCCGTTCGCGTCCTCCCTCACTTAAACTCGTAGGTGTTCCGCTCATTTCCGCTGAGCTTCTTGTTGATAGCTGAAATCTCACTGCACCAGCGCCGCCGCTCCCAGTGGTCCAGATTCATCAGATCCTCCCGAGACCAGTGCAGGTAATAGGCCAGAAACGACATCTCCTGATAGAGCCGTTCCTGCGGGTAGAGCGGCATCCCCCGCGCGCGCCCGTTTCCGGAGAGACCGCCCCGCCGCTGCGGAGCGCCGACGGCGGCTTCCGCCGGCGACTTCGCTCCGGCCGGAACGGACGTCAGCCCATCAAAAAATCCAGCGGCACCTCAAACTGCTGATTGCAGTGAGGACAGGTGACCTGATATTTCGGCGTCTCCGACAGATTGATCCGCTGGTACAGATCCTGCAAATACGCAAGGTCCATTGTAAACAGGTTCTCGATGACGTGGGTATTAACAGTACTCAGCGTCCCCAGCTTTGTGACAACCCTGGAAAGCAGAATCACGGTCAGATACCCCGCGTTCTGCTGGACTCTGGGGTCGCGCAGCGGAAGAATTTCATCCGCAGCGGTGGCCAGACGCATGGTCCCCTTCTTATGAACATCGCCGTTGGGGTCCACATAACCCTTGGGCAGTTCAAACTCATATTCAGTCTGCATTTACAAATCCTCCGAAAAAGTGCATTCACCCGAAACACCCCCCCAAGCCCACAGGCACTGCGGCCCACGGGCTTGGAGGCATTTGGGGGGTCAGGCCGCGCGCGTGCATACGCGCGGCCTTTCAAAAGGATCTCTCTTCGTATCAGATGGTTGAAGGCTCGCCGGACACGCTGCCGGGCGTGTGCTCGAGGCCCTCGTGGCACAGCTCCAGTGACTGGATGGCGACCTCGCCGCCCATGCCGTTGAGATCCGGCACCGTGTAGCCCACAGGCCACGCGTTGATGAGGTTCCAGGACGGGCCGGGGTTGCCGGCGTCGTCGATCAGCGTGATGGTCACGTTGTGGCGGACAATACCGGTGGGAGGCGCGGTGTTTGTGGGAGCCACGGAATAGACCCAGTCCAGGAAATCGGAGTCGTCGGACACGCCCCAGCGCAGCGTCACATTTCCGAACTTTGTGAGCCCGGAAAGCTTGCGCGGAGTGTTGCGCAGATCATCGCCCTCGCGGTACTCCACGGCATCGGTGGAGGAACTCATGCCGGATACCTCGGAGAATCCCGCGCGGCTGATTCCGTCAATCTCCACCTGATAGCGGAATACGCGGTATGGATAGTTGATGGCCATGTACGTTCACCCTTTCTGTAACAGTGTGCGCGGGATCATTCGGAAGCGGAGGCGGTCTTCTGCGTAATGCGGAAGATCACGAACTCGGCAGGCTTGACGGGCGCAATACCGATCTTGCAGATCAGACGGCCGTTGTCGATATCGTCCTGCGTCATCGTGGTGGGGCCGCACTCCACAAAGAATGCCTCGGAGGGGCTGGATCCGGCCAGCGCTCCGTCGCGCCAGCAGGTGGCGAGGAAGGTCTCGATCGTCCGGGTCACGCGGTTCCACAGCGTCGCGCTGTTGGGCTCGAAGACCACCCAGTTGGTATTGGCCTTAATGGACTCCTCCACAAAGATAAAGAGGCGGCGGACGTTCAGATACTTCCACAGGCCGTTGGAACTGATGGTCCGTGCGCCCCAGACGCGGATGCCGCGGCCGGTGAAGGCGCGGATCAGGTTGACGCCGATGGGGTTAAGGATGTCCTGCTCACCCTCGTTATAGGTGCAGGACAGGCCCGTGCAGCCGCGCACCACCTCGTTGGCAGGCGCCTTGTGGACGCCGCGCTCCGTATCCACGCGGGCATATACGCCGGCGATTGCGCCGGAGGGCGGGAAGTATGCGGAGCGCTTGGCTCCCGCGTCCATCATTTCCAGCCAGGGATGATACATGGCCGCGTAGGTGGAGTCATACATATCGCGGAAGTTGGCCACGTCGTTGGTCTTCTTAATATCCATGGGGACGTCCAGCAGTGCGAAGCAGCTCTTCTTCTCCTCGCAGAAGCCGATCAGCGCGGCCTGAACCTCCGGCGCGGTTACGCCGGGAATCGCCATGATGGAAACGTTTCCATTCTCCCGGAACGCCTGCAGTCCGGTGCGCTTGCCCGGGCCGTCGTCTTTTCCGGTATACGCGTCGGCGGTGACGGTGAGGACGGAGCCATTTGCGCCGCCGACAAGCGTCAAAACCAACTCGGCGTCTCCGCCGCCGCACAGCTCAAACGGCACGATGGCGGCAGGGCTGGCCACCACGGGAAGCTCTTTGCCGTCCTTGTCCTTTGCCTTCTCCTTTGCGGAGGCCTTGCTCTCCAGCAACTCCACGCAGATCAGGTCGGATTTCCGGGTCCGGACACAGGCATTATTCAGCGAATCCGGCTTCAGGGAGAGGTTTTCAAACGTCTCCACGCTGTCATCCAGACGGGCGGTGATGGTGATCTCGCAGGTCTTGATGTACTTTGCGGTGCCGACCTTGGAATCGGCCACGTCCAGAGCGCAGGGGGCATCCAGCGTGACGACCCGGTCCAGGACATTCTTTACGGTGGCATGGGCAATCGCCTTTCCGTCGAACAGTTCCACCACGTCGCCCGCGCTGAAGCCGTCCGCGTTTTTAAGCGTCAGATCCGCGCCGCTGACGGCCAGAACCTGCGTCTTTGCCTTGGAGGCCGGTGAGACCGAGACACGCATGTTCTCAGCCCAGGCGCCGGGATTCGCAGCGGTGATCCGAAGAACGCCCGTCGTGAGCGAGGCGGCTTTTGCGTCACCGGGCACCGCGCGCATGATGTAGGCGCGAGACCCTCCGTTTGCGAAGAACTGCTCAATTGCGTAGGGGAGGAAGCGCGCGCTGCCGTATGCGGCCTCGCTCAGGTAACCGCCGAACATCCTCTTGTAATCGGTGAAATTGGTGACCAGCTGCGGCTGGCCAATGGCAGGCCCGCGTTCCGCAAGACCGATGAAGCCGGCCGTGCTTGTGCTGACGCCCTGCATGGGGGTTGCGCCGGAGTCATACTCCTCCACATAAACGCCTGGTGATAGATACTCTGCCATGTTTGTGTGCTCCACACCGTCCTCTTCGCCTGCGGTATGAAGCATTCCTCCTTTCTGACGTTGGAATAACATTTTTGGATTCATTCTTATCTCAACGCGGTCTTTTGCCGCATTCAAGATTGATACGATTTTCCGTAATGAATATCATTACGGAAATACATGGGGCGGTTTTGGTTTATGTGCAAGGCAAAACGCGGACAGCCGGACGGTCCTCAATTGAAATGACCGGAGCCGGAAGCTCCCGCCGCCAGCGCCTCCCAGAAATATGAGAGAACGGCGGCGTTGTATTCCAGCGCCTGCGCCAGTATTTCGCGGGCCGTGAGAGGTTCAGAAAGCGCCGCTCCGGTTCGGCAGACAATTCGCTCCTGCGTCAGAAAACAGGCTCCCTGAACCATTTGCCGGTTGACGTCCGAACAGACTGTCAGCGCGGCCGTCAGATCTGCGGCGGGCTGCGGGTGAATCCCGTAGATTAGAACCCGGCTCCCCTCGCAGTCGCACACCGTCCGCCAGGTACGGCTCTCCTTTGTAAACAGCAGTTCAAAGTGGTTGCCCATCCGCTTATACGGCACACCGCTGTCATCCAGCAGCGCCGCCAGCTCGGCTGCGCCGTCCGGGTTGTCCTGAAAATGGAATCGGCCGCTCATGGGCCGCCTCCCCACGCGCTCAGCGTGGCGGGATCGCAGCCCCCTCCCGCGGCGGCCTCCGTTGGGAGTCCCGCGGGTGCGATCAGCGGACAAGTCAGCTCCGGAATTTCGAACGGAACGCCGGGACCTCCGCCGCCAAGCGGCGGACACTCCGACATCGCGGGCCTGCTCCGGCTCAGTTCCGCCAGAGCCAGCATTCCGCTGTTTCCGGCGAAAGCCGCCAGTTCCTTGAGTGTACGGGGCGGAAGCTCCCTCAGCGGAACGCCTCCTAGAACCGCCCGCAGGGCAGGAGCCAAGGCACTCTTCGATTTACTGCGGCTCTCCTGCTCTTGGGTTTGCTCCCGCTCCCGGGCTGTCTCCTCCCGGGGAAGCATCTGTGTCTCCTTTTCCGTCTCCGTCACCCTCCTCCGGCGTCTGTGCGCCCTCCGCCTCCCGAAGTGCTCCATACAGTGCTTCCGCTGCTCCCGGTGCCTCCAGCTCGACCAGCGCCTCCGTGGCGCGGTCCGAGAGAAAGCGGAGCTTATTGATAAACGCAAGCTTCATCTGCGCCTTCTTCTCAATCAGCGCCTCCGCGCGGACCGTCGCGTTGTGTAGAACGGACGCGGCGGGATCGCCCGACCTCAGTCCCGCAAGCTGTTCTCGGTATTGATTCAGGAGTTCCCGCTCCCGGCTGTCGTCCAGAAATGGATACATCTTGAACAGCGTCCCGGATTTACCCATTTCGCTTCCGCCCCTGACCAGATCGGTCATTTCGTCCACCACCCGGCGCGCGTCCCGCAGGGTATCTACCACCAGACCAACGGCGCTGTCGGTGAAGCCGCGATTAAATACAACCCGGTCCGGGCTGTGCCCCGGCACATTTCTCTCAGGGGACGCAGTCCGAAACAGCTTGCGCTGCTGCCACTTGTCCGGCTGGGGCTGCCCTACCGTTTTTTTCAGGCAGGAGAAGAGCATCATCTGGCCCGTTCCGCGCAGCACCGCGCCGGAGAGTGTTCCGCGCTGGAACGCCGTCTCGGAAAACCGGCTGAGCAAAGCCTCGCCTTCCCGGCCGGAGTCCTCAAAAAACGCATACGCGGACGTGGGATCCGGCGTTTCCCCGGACGGCAGCTTCTCTTCCGAAGCCGCCTTGTCTGCCAGCTCCGCTCCGTGTCTGCGCCCAATGGCGTCAAAGGTTTGCTGAAAGGATTCCGTTATGTGGTAAAGCGGGTCCCGGTTCTGAAACGGCTCGGCTCCCGCGGCCCAGGAAAGCTGCCGGCGAACCGTCTGCTCCGCTGTCGGCGCGGCGATGGGCGGAGACCCCTGCTTCTTTGCCCAGATTCGGTTCATACGCTCTGCCTCCCCGCCAACTGCATGCTGCGCACAATTTTCCGAAAATCCACGGGCCGCAGAATAAAATCGGTGCAGTGGAGGCGGACGCTGCGGATTGCATATTCCGGCGTGTCGTCGATCAGGATGATCTTACAGTTCCGGTCCCGCTCGCGCAGAGCGCGCGCCGCCAGAAAGCCGGTCCCGCCCCCAAATCCGCAGAATACCGCCTCAAAAGTCTCCTTACTCCCGGAAAACGAATCAGGAGAGAGAAACGTGCGAAAGGAAACCGAATAGCCGTAGAGCTCACAGTACCGGCCGATCCAGTTTTGTATCTGCTCCGCCGAAGAAACGCTGTTGTCACACAGGGCTACTCTCACAACCGCCACCTTCTCGCCACGCAGCGCTCCGGAACTACCTCTGAGCATATCATAAGTAACGTTTTAAAAAATTACAACCAATTTGGCATAAATTGCCTCCAAATGCACTGAAAAGCAAACTGCCTCCGTGCAATTTTGCAGTAAGGCGGGAAAATGTGCGAAATGAGTCGAAAATATTCTTGCATGGAGTTTTGAAATCTGCTAACATGACTTTGACCGTAGTCAGTAGTAAATAATTCCATTTTTAAGCCGCGGGCATGTTTATGAGCTGCGGTATTGCATAAAAGCACGTTTTACTGTGGAAAAGGTATAAGCCAGCGTATTGGTATGCGGGAGGTCATTGATGGAGCAGATTATAAAACAGGGCGCCGTTTCCTTCGGGCTCTGCTCCCCGGACTGCGTCTTCTCCGACGATCTTGCGCAGGCGCTCCGCATATGGAGCGATAACGTCTGTGCGGACGTCGTGCTTTGCGTTTGGTCGGACTGCGCATCCTTTCTGGCGGATGGGCAGACATCCGAGTGCGCCGTGCTGTTTCTGGATGCGGATGGCGGGGAGTTTCCCTCTCCGGCTGCTCTGAGAGAATCCCCATGGCGCGGAGCGCTTTTGCTTTGCTCCGTCTCGGCACATTCCGCCATTCACAGCTATGTGTTCCATCCGGACGGCTTTGTCTCCAAGCCTGTGACCGCAGCGGCGTTGGAACGGCCATTGGCCCGCTGCTTTCCGCGCTGGCAGGGCGCCCTGCGGCGGCTGGAGGTGTTTTCAGAGAGAACACGCCTCCGCATACCGATGTGTGATCTCATCTGGGCGGAAGCGTGCGGGCGGAGTTGCATCCTGCATGTCCCACAGGGGGCGTTCCCGGCGGGCGTCTCCCTGTTGGAGTTGACGGAGCTCCTTCCAGGAGAGAGCTTTCTTCGCTGTCAGAAAAGCTTCCTGATTAACCTTTACCGGGTCCGGTCGGCGGACGGGAAGGCCTTCCGGATGTCCGACGGCGGCCGAGTTCCCATCGGCCGAGACTGCCGCGACGCGGCGCTGGCGGCGCTTGCCGCGTATCAGGCGCGCTGGTCCGGTAAAGCGCGATAAATTATAGAAGAAATGCTGCAAAAGGGGGCGTGCTTTCGTGCAGGTATCCGTTCTGGTCTGCGATGATCTGCCCGAGGAGCAGGCAAAGCTGGGACAGATGATTCAAGTATATGCAGAAAAGCGGGGTGTCGCCTTGGGCCTCACCTTTTTCTCTGGCGGCGCGGAGCTGCTGGACGCGTTCCGTCCCGGGCGGTTTCAGATTCTGTTCCTGGATATTTATATGCCGGGTCTGTCCGGTATGGAGGTAGCCCGGCAAATTCGCAAGCTGGATACCGGCTGCGCCATTGTCTTTTCCACCACCAGCCAGGACAGTGGAATCGAGAGCTTTGAGGTGCAGGCCGCTGATTATCTTGTCAAGCCTTTTCGGCAAGAGGACGTGGATAGTGCGCTGGACTGGTGTCTGGAGCACCTGCCGGAGTCTCCCCGGTATCTGACGGTTCAGTCGGAGCGGGAATCGGTCAGCATTCTCATCCAGTCGCTGGAGTACATCGAGATTACGGGACATATGGCAAATCTCCACACTGGCAAGCAAATTGTGACGGCCCATCGGGGGCTCGGAGAGCTTCAGACCGCCATCGGCAGTTCGGATTTTCTGCGCTGTCACAGGAGCTTTCTTGTTAATATGAACCATATTCAGAAAATGGAGGGGAATTCCTTCCGGATGGACAGCGGCGATCTGGTCCCCATCAGCTCGACGGACACAGCGCAGATCCGTGAGCGGTTCATGGACTGGACATTCGTCAAGGCCTGGGAGGCTCTGTGAAGATGAGTGCGGTTCTGATTGCGTCATCGGCGGGGCTGGCGGCAGCATGTCTCTGTCTGACTTTTCGCCTGAGAAAGGCACTCCGGGTACTTAGGACCGAGCACGAGGAAAACCGGCAGCTGCGCAGGATGATGGAGTTTTGGCGTCTCCAATCGGACACGCAGAGCAAGTCCCTGGAGGAGCTGCGCAGAACGCGGCACGATCTGCGGCACTATCTCTGTGCGCTTGGCGGCGCGAGACCGCCGGACAGCCTTCGAGGCCTGAAGGATGCTCCGGAAAAGGAACAGGCTACACTTCCCGGGGACTGGGCACTCTCCTCCCTGGTCAGCTACTATTGCTCGGAGGCCGAGCGCGTCGGTGTTCAAACGGACTGCAGACTGGATCTCCGCGAGATACCGGGCTCCTACGGAGCGGATTTATATCTGATCGTTGGAAATCTGATGGAAAACGCCGTGGAGGCGCTGAAACGTGAGGGCGGCGGCTGGCTTCGTGCCAGGAGCCTCTCCTCGCCCGGCTGGTTTTCTCTTGTGATCGGCAACTCCTGCTCGAAGCCCCTGCAAACAAAGAACGGACAATTTCTGTCCGACAAGGCGCTGGGCCGGTTTGGGATTGGTCTTGACACGGTGCGCCGCGTTGCGGAGCGGCACGGTGGGAAGGCGCAGTTCTCTGCGGACGGAAGGGAGTTCCGCGCCTCCGTGTTTCTTCCGCGACCCGAGACTGCTGCCCGGGATGAGACGTCCAGATTGTTTTTTCAGTAATACAGCTCTACTCCGTTATAAAATACGTCTCATAAACTCTCAGAAAGCATAGCTGTCGTAAATGGCGTCTTCCACGCCCTCATCCGACTGTTTGAACCGGCATTGCAGCAGTAACGCCAGCCCCTTTTCACTGTTGAATCGTAAAAAGCAAGCGCACCGCCTATTAGGCGGGGAATCATAGGGACAAAAAGTGAACCGGGTATAAATCTCTGTGATGGGGCGGACAGTTTCGGCTGTCCGCCCTGCTTTTTTGCTTACGCGGCAGGGCTTGTATTGGCTGCTGGAGCGGCGCTGTCCGAAGCAAGGGTCTCGCCCGTTAAGATGTGGCCTCTCCCTCGTCTAACCCGTCCTCTTGCGCTTTCTCTGGCTCCACAGGCGTGTCCATCAGGCCGATGTCCCGGTAGTAAATCCAGATGTCCTGCTCGGCGGTGCGAGAATACTTCTGTGATTTTTCACCCACCACAATCTTCTCAATGAACAGCCGCAGGATTTCCGGTGTGAGCTCCGTGATGTTGCTGTATCGTTTGGCCTTGTCAATGAACTGCGCCACGTTGGTCAGCGAGTTCCGGAGCTGTTCCAGCCGTACCTCCTGCTTTGGGAGCCTATTCCTTAGATTCGCCTGTTCCGTGGTATACTCGGAGGAGAGCAGCCGGAAGTGTTCGTTGGGAATGCGTCCCAGCACGTTGTCCTCGTAGAGCCGCTTGAACAGGGCTGTGAGCTCACCGTCCCGCCGTTTAGCAGCGTCGATTTCGCGCTGGATGCGGGTAATTTCCTGCCGGGTTTCGGCGGTGTTCTTGCGGGTGATATGCTCGACAAACAGCTTTTCCTTCTGCCGGGCATAATGGGTTACCCGTTTCAAATCGTCCAGCACAGTGGTTTTGAGCTGGGTTTCCCGGATGTAGTGGGCGCTGCATTCTTCTTTGCCACGCTTTTTGTAGGTGGAGCACATGAAGTTGTTCTGCGTTTCCTTCATGGTATGCGCCCGGTGAAGCACCAGCGTGCCGCCGCAGTCGGCGCAATACACGATTCCAGAAAAAAGATTTGGCGTATCCATTTGCTTGGGTGGGCGCTTTTTGTGCTTACGGATGTCCTGCACGATGTCCCACAGTTCCTGTGAAATCAGCGGTTCCTGGGCGTTCTCGAACTTCAGCCAGTCGGATTCCGGGCGCTCAATCTGCTTTTTGTTCTTGTAGGATACGGTGGTGTAGCGCAAACTGACGGTGTGCCCGAGATAGGAAATATCCTCCAAAATATTAGCTACCGTGCGATTGCTCCAGTTATACGGCCTTTCCGTATTGAAGAAAAGATCCTGTCCATGTATGCCAAGGGCATGACGACCAGCGACATTGAGAGCCATATCCGCGATATTTACGGCGTAGAGGTCTCAGATACCACCGTTAGCCGGGTGACCGACAAGATTCTCCCCATCGCAAAGGAATGGCAGCAGCGTTCTCTGGAGACCGTCTACGCAGTGGTATTTCTGGATGCCATCCACTTCCACGTCAGAAGTGAAGGGCAGATCGTCAAGAAGGCCGTCTATATCGCGATCGGAATCAATCTGGACGGCAGAAAAGATGTTCTGGGTATGTGGGTCGGTGAAAATGAGAGCGCTAAGTTCTGGGCAACCTGCACGGACAACCTAACTGGATTTTCATCCGCCATTGAGGCAGTATTTCCCAAAACAGAAATCCAGAACTGCATCATTCACCAGATCCGGAATTCCACGAAGTACGTTTCCTACAAGGATTTGAAAGCCTTGGTGGTAGACCTCAAGGCGGTATATGCGGCAGTGGATGAGCCTTCGGCCCTGGAGGCTCTGGATGTGTTTGCTCAGCGTTGGGACAAGAAATACTCCAAAATCTCGGTCTCATGGCAGGATAACTGGCCCAACCTGAGTACTTACTTCAAGTTCCCACAGGAAGTCCGGCGACTGATTTATACCACCAATGCCATTGAGGGCTTTAACCGCCAGCTTCGTAAAGTGACCAAAGCGAAGTCTGTTTTCCCGACCGATGACAGCCTCCTGAAAATGTTGTATCTGGCTATGATGGATATTACGAAGAAGTGGACCGGCAAGCGGCAAGACTGGAGTATGATTCACGCTCAGCTGGCAGTCTATTTCTCTGACAGAATTCCGGATTGAGCATCTGCTCCTTGACACACGGCATTCCTGCCGCTAATATGACGCCAAGGGAGCAGCCCCTGAAATGACGCTGCTCCCTTGAGATATTTTGCTCTATTTGCATTGCATTTGACCGTTTACACAGAATTTGGGACGCTCCCTACAGCACGGGGTCCTATCCAAATGCTCATCGGATAGGACCCCGTTAAATTCATAAATCTCAGTTGTCAGTTTTACACCGAGGCAAAAGCCCTTTTCAAAGCTGTCTAACGAAGTTTTTTCACAGATTAAATTCTTATCGTCAATAATACGCAGCAGAATCTTCTTCTGCCACTTGGTAAGATCCCGCTTTAGCAAAGCCTCGTTGGAACAAATCCGGCGTTCTTCCTCCATCAGGCTTGGATGCCTATAAAAGTTGTCGTAGAGCCGCTCCATTATCCGTGTCATCCTGTCCACCTCCTTCTTAGTGACACAGGATACCACGAAGTAATCTCAATAGCTATTATTATTTTGAAAAATATTTTTTAAAGGCATCTTGAAGACTAATGCCATGTAGCTCTGTTAAGCGTTTGATTTCATCATAAGTCCTAATGTCCTCATCGCTCTTAAATATAACGTCGATTCTTTTTTCGACAGATCCAGCAATATGGGAATAGTTCTCCGGATGCGCATAATAGCATTCTGAACACATATGAGCATTCTTTTCGCTCCAATTTTTGCAATGTTCACAAGCCCAAGATTTTGCTCTATTTCCACTTGGACAGAGCAACATAAAATTTGAAAGCGTGGTTTCATCTTGTTCACCAAGAATTTCGTATGGAATACGATGGTCGACTTGCAAAAGTCGTTCAGGATACTCTTCGCCATATAAGAAACAGATACAGCCATATTTCTTTATCAGCGCCTGCTTTAACTTGTTTGATAATTGTGTGCGTCCAGAGCTTTTACTTAATTGATTTTGCTTTTTACGCTCGTCCCAATCACCAAAACGATATGCGGCTATGCTTTTTCCAGAGCGATCTTTAACTTTAAAAGTATCCAACGGAATTCCCAGTTCACGAACGTCTCGCGCTGCCCTTGGCGCATGTTCATATCCTGCATCCTTTAGGTCCTCTGTACTACAATACCCTTTTTGAAGTATAGTGTCGATAACAAATTTGGCCCGCTTATTGGTAACACTATTTAACTTAGCTCTAAACTCGTCGGGAATTTCCCCCATCTCTATTTTCCTCCAGTATTCGTAGATTTCTTTTAGCCCATGACTTAAGTAAAGCGATTCGTATGTAATCTCATTCTTCCCCAACAGTACCGATTGGCTGGATGTACCTGCGTTTATTCTCAAGCGGAAAAGGTCTAAGTACTCTGGCAAAGCTTCGCCATGTTTTTTATCTCCAGTTGAATCATCGTAACTAACTATATAGTCAATTCCTCGTCTGTTAAGCTCAGATAAGGCTAACACAAACTCTTGATAATCAACACCTTGGAAGTATCTATCATCTCGTGTATTGCTTGTCCCTTGGTAGGGGGGATCCATGTATACTAAATCACCAGGCTGAGCCTGACTTAAAATGTCCCTGTAGTCCAAACTGGTAAATTCCGTTTTTCCTTTTAGAAGTGATGATATCATTAGCGCATTTTCTCTGATTTTTTCAGGTTGTGTACCATAGCGCCGTTTGTCACAAGATTGATTCATTTGGCCTTTTGAATTATATCGAACGGCCCCTTTCACAACCCGAGCCAACATGAAAAGCATTAGCGCAGGAGTAGGGGAACTATTAAACATATCACGTTGTTGAGAAAAGTACTGTAAGCTATCAACATCGTCTAAAAATTGGTTCTCCCAGATTTTTTTATACTCATAATATAATCTCTCTGGATCATTTACACATAAGTTTAGCATATCAACCAGAGGCCCATTAATGTCGTTTAGCAAAAAAGAATCCACTTGACGATGTGCCGATGCATAGATACTAATAGCGGCGGTTCCGCAAAATGGCTCAATAATTCGATCTATTTTTTTGGGAAAAAAACGAAAAATTTCTGGCGCTATGTTTCGTTTGCTCCCTTGGTATTGTACTAAATGTGGTATTTTCACTGGTAAGCCTCCAACACGGATTTAATAATATTATACCGTGTTTCTCTGAAAAGTACAATACAGCAAAAATGACTTGACTTTATTTACAATCAGAGTGATTTATACATACGAAAGGTGGTGGTACTGAGTGGGAAGCGATATTATGCAGCAATTAACATCTGATTTACAATCAATTTATATGATGCCTTGCCAACAACGCGCTTCTATCGTTCCAAGTGAGCATTTCAATAATTTAATTCATGCATGGCTGACAGGACATAAAGACTTGGAAAAGATATCAGTAAAAGACTATATTTTATTTAAATCAGATTTACAAAGCATGTTGCAAGCTGAAATCGAGCTGAGTCAAGATAAAAAAAGAACAGGGATTTGGCTTATTTCCGAGGAGACTAAATAAAAAACCGCCATTCAGCTTATTGAGTTGAATGGCGGTTTCTCACGTATTCGGTTTGTCATGTGGTAGGGTCACAAATTGTCCTTGTGACTACTGCCCTTTACGGCGGTGCGCTTTATAAATATATGGTTTTTTTAGGGTACTGCGATCAATTACTTTGCGCGGGGCGCTTTGATGGCGGCCTGTGCGGCTGCAAGACGCGCGATGGGCACGCGGAAGGGAGAGCAGGAGACGTAGTCCAGACCCACGCCATGGCAGAACTCCACGGAAGTGGGATCGCCGCCGTGTTCGCCGCAGATGCCCAGATGAATGTCGGGACGGGTCTTGCGGCCCAGCTCCACAGCCATCTTCACCAGCTTGCCGACGCCGTTCTGGTCCAGATGCGCGAAGGGATCAGACTCGTAAATCTTCTTCTCATAGTAAGCGTTCAGGAACTTGCCCGCGTCGTCGCGGCTGAAACCGAAGGTCATCTGGGTCAGGTCATTGGTTCCGAAGGAGAAGAACTCAGCCTCCTTAGCAACCTCGTCGGCGGTCAGCGCTGCACGGGGAATCTCGATCATGGTACCGACCTCGTACTTCATGTCGATGCCGGCGTCCTTGATGATCTTGTCGGCGGTGGCGACGACCACATCGCGGACATATTTCAACTCCTTGACCTCGCCCACCAGAGGAATCATGATGTTGGGGCTGATCTTGTAAACGCCCTTTTTGGTTACGGCGATGGCGGCATTGATCACGGCGGTTGTCTGCATCTCGGCGATCTCGGGATAAGAGACGGCCAAGCGGCAGCCGCGGTGGCCCATCATGGGGTTAAACTCATGGAGGCTGGCGATAACGTTCTTCAGCTTCTCAACCGTGATACCCAGCTCGCCGGCAATCTCCTGAATATCGGACTCCTTGGTCGGCAGGAACTCGTGCAGAGGAGGATCCAGGAAGCGGATGATGACGGGGCAGCCTTCCATGGCCTCGTAGATACCCTCAAAGTCGCCCTGCTGATAGGGCAGGAGCTTTTCAAGAGCCTTGCGGCGCTCACTTTCGTTCTCGGCCACAATCATCTCGCGCATGGCCTTGATACGCGCACCCTCAAAGAACATGTGCTCGGTACGGCACAGACCGATCCCCTGAGCACCGAACTTGCGGGCCTGAGCGGCATCCTTCGGAGTGTCGGCATTGGTGTAGATCTCCAGCTGGCGGTACTGGTCAGCCCAGCCCATCAGGCGGCCAAAATAGCCGGAGCCGGGGTCAGCGGGAACGGTACCAACGGCCTCGCCATAGATATTGCCGGTGGAGCCATCCAGAGAAATCCAGTCGCCCTCGTGGTAGGTCTTGCCATCCAGCTCAAACTGCTTTTTCTCGTAGTTCACCACAATATCGCCGCAGCCGGACACGCAGCAGGTGCCCATGCCGCGAGCCACCACGGCGGCGTGAGAGGTCATGCCGCCGCGAACGGTCAAGATACCCTTAGCAACCTGCATTCCCTCGATATCCTCGGGGGAAGTTTCCAGACGGACCAGAATCACCTTTTCGCCCCGGTCGAACCACTCCTTGGCCTCTTCGGCGGTGAACACCACGCGGCCGCAGGCGGCGCCGGGAGAAGCGGCCAGGCCCTTGCCGATGACGGCGGCCTTCTTCAGAGCCTCCGCGTCAAACTGGGGATGCAGCAAAGCGTCCAGCTGCTTGGGCTCCACGCGCAGGACGGCTTCCTTTTCGGAGATCATTCCCTCGTCCACCAGATCCACGGCCACCTTCAAAGCGGCGGCGGCGGTACGCTTGCCGTTGCGGGTCTGGAGCATATAGAGCTTGCGGTCCTGGATGGTGAACTCCATGTCCTGCATATCCTTATAGTGCTTTTCAAGACGCCCTGCGATCTCGGCAAACTGGGTGTAAACCTCAGGCATCTCCTCCTTCAGCTTGCTGATGGGGGAGGGAGTGCGGACGCCGGCCACCACGTCTTCACCCTGGGCGTTAATGAGGTATTCGCCGAACAGAGCCTTTTCGCCGGTGGCGGGATTGCGGGTGAAAGCGACGCCTGTGCCGGAATTGTTGCCGGTGTTGCCGAAGACCATGGTCTGGACATTGACGGCAGTGCCCCAGTCATAGGGGATCTCGTTCATACGGCGATAGACGTTGGCCCGGGGATTGTCCCAGGAACGGAACACGGCCTTAACGGCCTCCATCAGCTGGACCTTGGGGTCCTGAGGGAAGTCCTCGCCCTTTTCCTTCTTATAGAATGCCTTGAACATAACGGACAGCTGCTTCATGTCGTCGGCGTCCAGATCGATGTCCTGCTTCACGCCCTTCTTGGCCTTGACCTCATCGATGATCTCCTCGAAACGCTTCTTGCTCAGCTCCATAACCACGTCGGAGAACATCTGAATGAACCGGCGATAGGAATCGTAAGCGAAACGGGGATTTTCGGTCTTCAGGGCAAAGCCCTCCACAGCCACGTCGTTCAGGCCCAGATTCAGGATGGTGTCCATCATGCCGGGCATGGAGGCCCGTGCGCCGGAGCGGACGGAAACCAGCAGGGGATCGCTGGGATCGCCAAACTTCTTGCCGTTCTCGCCCTCCAGCCAGGTCATATACTGGGCAATCTCCGCCTGAATATCGGCGTTGATCTGGCGGCCATCGGTATAATACTGGGTGCAGGCCTCGGTGGTAATGGTGAAGCCCTGAGGAACGGGCATTCCGGCCAGGGTCATTTCGGCCAGGTTCGCGCCCTTGCCGCCCAGTAGTTCCCGCATGTCCTTGTTGCCTTCGGAAAACTTGTAGACATATTTTTTTGCCATGTGTTTCTCCTCCGTCTTATATTTGCCCTATGGCAGGAAAGTTCGGTAAACGATTGCCTAAATGATTGAACAGAACTATTATATAAGGATTTTACTGGAAAGACAAGACACAATTAAAGCGGAAGAGTAGGAGAACGAAAAAATTTCGAAAGATTATTTTGTACAAATCATACAATTTTTGAAAAAATAAAAACATAAAGTAAACTTTCTCGACATTTTACGCCTCTTAGAGAAGCAGAACGGGAGAATACCGCATTTATGTGCGCTTTTTGACTCTGTCCGGTGAAAGGGGCTGCTTCGCCGGTCGGCAGCGCGGCTGCGCGGGACTCTGCGTCAGGAAAAAACAGGAAGGTTGATTTATTCATATAATTGGCATACAATACTTAAAAATGTCTTAAAACTAAAAGGAGGACATGCAGAATGCCTTTTCACATCAATTTTACCCCGGGCAGCGGATTTGATTCCAGCGGGTTCGGCGGGTTTAACAACAGCGGAGACGGAACAACGCCGCCAACGCCTCCCAGGCGGCCTAAAAAGCAGCGCAAGCCCCGCAAGGCCATCGGCAACGGTTTTACCCGGATACTCATCAATCTGCTGGTGACGTTACTCTTCGGTCTCATCTATTTTTATGTAGAGCTGCCCGCGCTGAACTTCCAGAGTCAGGACATCTATGTTTTTATGTTCCTGCTGTGCGCGGTATACTGCGTCTCCGCCATCTTTACCTCCGGCTTTCAGGGAGATGGTGCGAAAGGGTACCTTCACTTTGTAAAAAAACAGTGCACGGTTCCCTTTTCGTTGGTGATCGCCATGATTATCGTGGTGGCGGTGGGTTCCCTGTCTGGCTGGGTGGTACTTCGGGCAAAAAGCTACAGCCAGCTGCTGCCCATCCAGACCGGGGATTTTACGCAGGAGGTGGACGAGATCTCCTACGATCAAATCCCCATGCTGGACGCGGATTCTGCCGTGCTGCTTGGCAACCGGAAGCTGGGCCAGCTGGCAGACATGGTATCTCAGTTTGAGATTTTGGATACCTATACCCAGATTAATTACAAGGGCCGGCCCGTCCGGGTCACGTCTCTGGCTTACGGCGATATCATCAAGTGGTTTACGAACCGAGCCAAGGGTTTGCCCGGCTATATCATCATCGACATGGAGACCCAGGACGCGCAGGTGGTCCGGCTGAACGAGGGCATGAAATACACCGTGGCGGAGCATTTTGGCCGCAACCTTTACCGGCACCTGCGGTTCAACTATCCCACCATGATGTTCGACACGCCGGTGTTTGAAATCGACGACGAGGGCACGCCCTATTGGGTCTGCGCCCGGATTGTAAAAACCATTGGGCTTTTTGGCGGAACGGATATTAAAGGCGCGGTGCTGGTGAACGCCATCACCGGAGAGAGCAAATACTATGAGGAAGTTCCCTCCTGGGTGGATCGTGTGTACAACAGCGATCTCATTATGCAGCAGTATGATTACTACGGCAGCTATCACAACGGTTTCCTCAATTCGATCTTCGGTCAGAGGGATGTGACCCAGACCACCGACGGCTACAACTATATCGCAATCGGAGACGACGTGTATATGTACACCGGCGTCACTTCCGTCACCTCCGACGAGTCCAACATCGGGTTTATTCTCTCGAATCAGCGGACAAAAGAGACCCATTTCTACTCCATAGCCGGCGCCACGGAAAACTCCGCCCGGGGCTCCGCGCAGAGTAAAGTCCAGCAGATGAATTACACGGCCACATTCCCCCTGCTTTTGAACATTGCCGATCAGCCCACGTATTTTATGTCCCTGAAGGGCGCGGACGGTCTGGTTAAAATGTATGCCATGGTCAATGTCCAGCAGTACCAGATCGTGGCTACCGGATCCACATTGGCGGAGTGCGAGGTAAACTATCGTACGGCTTTGGCGGACAACGGACTTATCACCGACAACCAGACGGAAGTGATGCCCTCCGATCAGAAGGAGACGTCCGGAACCATCGCGGAGATCCGCACGGCGGTGATGGATGGCAACAGCTATTACTTCCTGCGGCTGGAAGGCGCGGATACGTTCTATGCCCTCAGCGCGGCCAAAAATTCGTTGGCAGTAATTCTGAACGTGGGTGACCAAGTAAGCATCACCTACAGCGCCGGAAGCGAGGGCAGCATTTTGGCGGGCAGCAGCGTAACGGTTGAGGGCAAGACGGCGCAGTCCGTTTTGCCGGAGACGTCCTCCGGAGCCGGCACTGCCACGGGAACCGGCGAGACGCAAACGCCGCAGGCCTTGCCCGATGGGACGGAGGCCCCTGTTTCCGGGGCGGCGTAAAGTCTCGGAAACCAAACGAAACAAAAGCGGAGGCTCCCTGTGGGGGGCCTCCGCTTTTTGAGTAAATTGCCGCTGCCATTCCGGCCTTACACCGTGCGGAAAAACAAAGGCCGCATGCAGCCCTTTTTCCGGCTGTATGCGGCCCTTGCGGTTATTTATTTGCCAACGCAGAGCCGGTCATCTGCAAAGGTGAGGTGCGCCGTGTCGCCGGACTTCAGTCCGCCGCTGAGCAGCTGCTCCGCCACCGCGTCCTCCACCTTGTTCTGAATGGCCCGGCGCAGAGGCCGCGCGCCGTACTTGGGATCAAAGCCCTCTTTTGCAAGCTCTCTGACCGCGGCGTCATCCGTCTCCAGCTTCACACCCATGGCGGCCATGCGCTTTTCGGTGGCCTTCAGCATCCGGCGGGCAATTTCTGTAATATCGTCCTGAGTCAAACGGTGGAAGACGATGATGTCGTCAATCCGGTTTAAAAACTCCGGGCGGAAGGTGCGGCGCAGCTCGTCCATTACCAGTTCCCTGCCCTTTTCATAGGCGCTGGCCTCGTCCTTCACCGCCTCGCCGCTGTCAAACCCAAGACGGCTTCCGGCGGAGGTGATGCTGGCCGCGCCCACGTTGCTGGTCATGACGATCACCGTGTTCTTGAAGTCCACGGTACGGCCCAGGGAGTCCGTGATGCGCCCATCCTCCAAAATTTGCAGCAGAATGTTCCACACGTCCTCGTTGGCCTTTTCAATCTCGTCGAACAGAACCACGGAATAGGGCTTTCTGCGGACCTTTTCGGTCAGCTGACCGCCCTCCTCGTGGCCCACGTAACCGGGCGGAGAGCCGATCAGACGGGAGACCGTGTGCCGCTCCATATACTCCGACATGTCGATGCGGATCATGGCACTCTCATCGCCGAACATAGACTCTGCCAGTGCCTTGCACAGTTCGGTTTTACCAACTCCCGTGGGGCCCAGGAACAAGAATGAACCGATGGGCCGCTTCGGGTCCTTCAGTCCCACCCGGCCCCGGCGGATGGCTCTGGCCACAGCCGTCACGGCTTCGCTCTGGCCCACGACCCGGACGTGGAGCTGGTCCTCCATGTGCATAAGGCGCGTTCCCTCGTCCTCCGTCAGGCGGGTGACGGGGATCCCCGTCCACTCCCCAACCACGGCGGCGATATCCTCTGCCGTCACAGGGCGGTGGGTGGAATTGTGCTTGCGGTGCTTATCCCGTTCCATCTCCACCTGTTCCTGATAGTTCTTCTCAATGTCCCGCAGCTGGGCAGCCTTTTCATAATCTTGGGCCACCACAGCGGCGGTCTTGTCCTTTTGCAGCGCCGCGATCTTTTCCTCCAGACTCTTCAGCTCCGGGGACACCTCCTCCGCTTCCATACGAACGCGGGAAGATGCCTCGTCCATCAGGTCAATGGCCTTATCGGGCAGATAACGGTCATTGATATACCGGGCGGAGAGCTCCACTGCGGCGGAGAGGGCCTCGTCTGTAATCTGTAGCTTGTGGTGCTGCTCATACCGCTTGCGCAGACCCTTCAAAATCTCCAGCGTCGCCTTCTGGCTTGGTTCGCCCACCTGGACGGGCTGGAAACGGCGCTCCAGAGCCGCGTCTTTTTCGATATACTGCCGGTATTCGTTCAGGGTTGTGGCGCCCAGGCACCGGATCTCCCCCCGGCCAAGGGCCGGCTTGATGATGTTGGCGGCGTCCACGGCGCCCTCGGCGCTGCCCGCGCCGACGATGGTGTGCAGCTCGTCGATAAACAAAATCACGTCGCCGTCCCGTTTCACCTCGTCCAATGCCTTTTTGATGCGCTCCTCGAATTCGCCCCGGTATTTGGTACCGGCCACCATACCGGAGAGGTCCATGGAAAGAATGCGCTTATCCAGCAACTCGTCCGGTACGTCTCCAAGGGCGATCTTTCTCGCCAGTCCCTCCGCAATAGCGGTCTTGCCCACGCCGGGCTCACCAATCAGGACGGGGTTGTTTTTTGTCCGGCGGGATAGGATTTGAATGACACGTTGGATCTCCGTATCACGGCCGATCACCGGGTCAAGTTTGCCCTGCTCAGCATGTTCAGTGTGATCGGCCGTGATGAAGAAATTCTGCAGTACCTGGATAGTACGGCGAATTTCTTCATCACGGCCGATCACCGGGTCCAATTTCCCGGCCCGCGCGTCGGCGGTCAGGTTCCGGGTAAACTCCCGCAGAGCCTTGTCCTGGCTTTCGTCCCGTGTGGTCCCGGCGGAGCGGAAGCTCTCCCGATTCTCTGCTCGGGGGGCCTCATTCAGCTTTTGCATCAATGCGGTATAGAGCTGCTTGGCGTCCACACCGGCAGTCCGCAGGATACGGACCGCCATATTGTTGCCATCCCGCAGGAGACCGGCCAGCAGATGAGCGGTACCGACAAAGCTATACCTGCCTCTTGCCGCGTCCTCCACGGCCAGCTCCACCACCCGCTTTGCGCGGGGAGTCAGGCCCTGAGCGGGATTGCCGCCGGGAAGTCCCGCTCCCACGCTCTTTTTGATGATTTCCACGATCATGCCGTCCGTCAGCCCGGCAGTTTCCATAACGCTGTGGGCTGTGCCATCCGGCTCTCTCAGAAGGCCCAGCAGAAGATGCTCGGTGCCCACGTAGCCGTGGCCCAGCTCGCCTGCCGCTTCCTGCCCCAGCCGCAGAGCCTCCTCGGCTCTGGGACTGAATTTTGCCTCATTCATAGCTCTCGCTCCTTTCAAAAGGGCTCATCGTTGGTATTACTCCGCCTGAGGACGCTCCTGCTCCTCGGGGTTTTTTTGCTCTAACCGGTGGATCTGGTCTCGGAGCTGGGCAGCCTTTTCAAAATCCTCCCGCAGCACGGCGGCCTTCTGCTCCAAACGCAGAGCGTTCAGCTGGCGCATTTTTGAAAAGCGGCTGCGCTCCTTTTCCTCCACCAGCGGCTTCTCCTGTGCCTCCTGCGGCTCCGCGGTACCGGAGCCCAGTGCGGGCATCTGCCGGAAAAAGTCGTCGAACAGATTCTCACCGAAGAAGGACGACCCCAGCAGATAGGGCTGCGGGCTGAAAAAGTCATTCAGAAGTTCTCCGCCGAAGAAGCTCTGCATCATTCTGCGGCTTTGCGCCGCCACTGCCTGGGTGTAGCCCAGCTTCTCAGCGCACTCGCTGCAAAGGTGGGCCTCCTCCACGTGCCCGTTGACGTTGCTCTGATAAACGAAGTTGACTTCATTCTTTCCACAATTCTCACATTTCATGATAAGTTCCTCCTTAAAGACTATATAAATATAATTGAAATCAAAAGGAATGTGCGCTTATTCCGCAGTCCCGTGCCGGGATGCGGAGGATTACCCCATCTGGTGGATAAGGACCTGCTTCATGATCTCGGCCCTGACGGCGTCCCGCGCCTCTCGCGGCACTGCCCCCAGCGCCCTGTCTCCCATGCAGATCAGCATTGTCTCGCCGACACCTTCATCCAGCGCCCCGGAGGACACCAGGTTACTCAGGATCGCTCTGGCTGAAGGAAGGTCCAGCTCGTCGCCAACGGAGTTGATGACGTGCATCAAAAGCGTCTGCCGGTCCATCCGTACCCGGGTGATTCGAATGTATCCGTTGCCGCCCCGGCGGCTCTCTACGATGTAGCCGTGCTCAGGGGAAAACCGGGTGCTCATGACGTAATTGATCTGACTGGGCACGCAGTTGAACCGCTGGGCCAGATCGCTCCGCTGGACCTCCAGCACCCCGCCATCGGATTCATCCAGACCCTCCTGCAGGAAGCTGGCAATCAAATCGGAAATGCCCATTCATACCGCCTCTTTCTTTAGCGTTCAATTTGACTTTGACTTTCTTTAACCTTTTATCTGACACGTAGTATAGCACGGTCCGAAAAAAAGTCAAGAGAAAACGTTTGACTTTCTTTGACCAAAATGAAAACAAATTGTGAACGCGGATCCTGTTGCATTTTGCATGGCAAAATACTTGATTGCTCGGTTTTATGTGTGCTGGATTTCCAATATCTTTTTCGCAAAATTGCTTGCTTTTTTTATAGCGTGTGTTACAATGGATTCACTAATTTTTATGGAGGTGCTTTCCCATGGCTTACAAAATCACTTCTGCCTGCGTAAGCTGCGGCTCCTGCGCGGACGTCTGCCCCGCCGGTGCCATCAGCCAGGGCGATGAGTCCTATGTCATCGACGCTTCTGCCTGCTTGGACTGTGGTTCTTGCTGCGACACCTGCCCCAACGGCGCCATTGTTCCCGCAGAATAAGGTAAGTGTACATAAAAGCACCGCAGGGTTTCCTGCGGTGCTTTTATTATGCCATGCCGGAAGCGGCGGATTTCCTTGCGAAACGCGTCCGTTTGCCGTATAATGAAGCTTGAAGAATTGACCGTGGAGGGAGGGAGCGCCATGGAGCACTGGGACAACCTCTGTCCAGGTGGTCTCCGCTTCTGCTGGGACGAGAGCGCCCATAAGCCCGGCACGGACGCTTTCCTGTTGGGCGGGTTTCCAAGACTGTGGCCAGGGCTGCGGGTGTGCGATCTGGGCAGCGGAACCGGACTTCTGGGGCTGTTGCTGCTTCAGCGTCAACGGGATCTGCGCGTCACCGGCGTGGAGCTACAAAGCCCCGCCGCAGCGCTGGCAGTCCGGGCGGCGGAGGAAAACGGCTTGCAGGACCGGCTTGTTACGCTGCGAGCAGACCTGCGGGACATTCGCTCGCTGCTAAGCGCGGGGAGCTTTGACCTGTGCGTTTCCAATCCCCCCTATTTCTCCGGCGGCAGCGGCAAAGCCGCCCCGGACGCCGCGCGGAGGACTGCACGCAGCGAGACAGACTGCACGCTTTCAGACGTGTGCCGGGCGGCGGCATATCTGCTCCGCTGGGGCGGGGATTTTTGTATCGTGTACCGGCCGGAGCGGCTGTGTGACCTTGTGTGTGCCCTGCGGGAAAACGGCTTGGAGCCAAAGCGGCTGCAAATGGTAGAGGCCCGGCCGGGGGCCGCGCCGTCCCTGCTGCTTGTGGAGGCCCGCCGGGGCGGAAAGCCCGGGCTTATGACGGAGCCGCCGCTGCGTCTGACGGATGCGTCCGGCGCCCCAACAGCCGAGTATGACGCCGTCTATTTTCGAACATCCAACTAAGGAGAAAAAGTCATGAGCGGAACGCTGTATCTGGTCGCTACACCCATCGGGAACCTGGGCGACTTTTCCCCGCGGGCGGTGGAAACGCTGGAATCGGTGGGCTTTATTGCCGCCGAGGATACCCGGGTTTCCGTGAAGCTGCTGAATCACTTCCAAATTAAAAAACCTATGGTGAGCTATCATGAGCACAACCATGTCTCCGCGGGGCAGTCGGTTCTGAGCCGCCTGCTGGCAGGGGAGAGCTGCGCGCTGGTGACGGATGCGGGGACGCCCGCTGTCTCCGATCCCGGTGAAGATCTGGTGCGTCTGTGCGCGGAAAGCGGGGTAGAAGTCCTGTCCATTCCCGGCTGCTGCGCCGCAGTGAGCGCCCTGGCCGTCAGCGGACTGCCCACGGGCCGATTCACTTTTGAGGGTTTTCTCTCAACCAATAAAAAGGAGCGGCGGGAGCACCTGGCGTCCCTTCAGAATGAGCGGCGCACCATGCTGTTCCACGAGGCTCCCCACAAGCTCCGGGGCACACTGGACGATCTGTGCGCAGCCTTTGGCCCGGAGCGGAAAATTGCCCTGTGCCGGGAGCTGACAAAGCTCCACGAGGAGACCATGCGCTGTACGCTGGGCGAGGCCTCGGCTTATTACCGCGAGAACGACCCCCGAGGGGAATATGTTCTGGTGCTGGCGGGCGCTGAACCGGCGGCGGAGGCGGAGATCACGCCGGACGAGGGGGTTCGGCAGGTGCTGGCTCTGAAGGCCCAGGGCGCGCGGATGAAGGACGCGGTCCGGCAGGTATCCGACATCACAGGTCTCAGCCGAAACGACCTGTATACTGCGGCTGTCGCCGCTGAAGCCGAGCAGAACTGAAAACAAGAAAACCGCGCCGGAAAGAAAATCCCTCCGACGCGGTTTTTAATTTGATTTCTACCAGGGATGATAGTTCCAGGACTGCTCCGCCGTCATGGCAAAGTAGCGGTAGTCCACCGACCCGGAGCTGTCGCCCCATGTGGTGTCGATGTGACAGGATGTGCCGTCCAGAGTGGCCACGGTCCAGATGTGGTCGGCGTTGGACAGGGCATAGCAGTCAATCCCTTCCAGCTTCAGCAGCAGGTTATAGGCCCCCGAGTATCCGTCGCACACGGCCCGTCCATTCCGGAACAGCGCATAGGCAATGTGGGAAACGGAGTCATCCCCCGCGCCGCTGTCGTAAACGCAGTTGTCGCAGATCCACTTAAAGTAGACTTTGGCCTTTTCCCTCTGCGTCATATCCGCGGTGATGGCACCCTCGCTCCACAACTGATCGTGAACGGCGATGGCAGCGTTGAGCGTATAGTCCCGGTAAGAGGAGAGGTTTGCCCCTGCCGTAACGGCGGAGAAAGTCATCGTTACCTTTCCGGTAAGTCCCTCATACGTGCATTCCACAGAATTGTACATCTGCTCGCAACAGGACTTGACGGCACTGAGTGCGGCGTTCATCACGCTGTTCACGTACTGCGAGGTTACGGTTCCGCCGTAATTCAGCTCCAATACGTTAGTCTCGCGGGAGAGCATATAGGCGACGTCCGATGTAATCTGACTCTGCGTGGTGGGGGCGGCGGTATAAGTGGTGTCTCCGGTGATAAGATCCCCCCAGGAGGTGCCCGCCGCGCTATAGTTGCCGGTGGATACGGTTGTGACAGCGACAGTCCACTCCGGCGTCAGCCGCAGGGCGGGATCCACCATGCGGGTCAGCATGGCCGCTGCCGCGCCGCGGGTAATAGTGTCGTCAGGGCCAAAGGTACCGCTTGCGTCGGACCCCACGGCGAGGCCGGTTTTGTAAAGGGTCAGAATATCGTCGTAGTAGGGCGTGTACTCCGTCACATCCGTGATGTACTGCCGGGAGGCGTAGGCCGTTGTCACCAGCGAATCATTTACCGGCGGCAGCGTCGCCGCCGGCAACGTCGCCGCCAGCACATGGGCTACCTGAGCCCGGGTGGCAGGGGCGCGGTACAGCCCGTCCAATTCTCCCGCCAACACGCCGGCGCTTTGCAAATAAGCGAGATACGGCTCATAGGCCGCCTGCCCCTCCTGTTGAAAGCCGGCAGCGCCGGCCTCGGCGTCTCCGGTGGCGTAAAGACTGCGGATGCGTCCGGCAAAGATCACGATCTGCCCCACGGTCACGCTGTCCCGCAAACCAAAGGTCCCGTCGAGCTTTCCGACCGACAGTCCGTATTCATACAGGGCTTTTGCATTGTTGTAAAAAGTTGAGCCGGGGACTACATCGGAAAATTCCCCACCGTAGGTTTTTCCCCGGACAAAATTGTCGGCGGAGTTTTGGACGGCCGCCGCAGGGACGCACAGCGCCGCCGACAAAGCGATCGTGAGGATCAGCCCGGGCAGGCGCTTTTTCAGGTTCAGCATATGTCCTCCTTTTGGAAACGCGGTAAAAAGAGTATCAGGTCAGGATATTCAGGTCCGCCGGCACCCGGTCCTCCACATAGGGATTCAGGTGTTCGTTCACGATGGTCAACACCTCGTCGGCATTCAAATAGATATAGGGAGAGGTCCATTTACCCGGCAGAGTAGAAAAATCGATGTTGTCCGCCCCGACGGCAAAAGCCTCCTGCCCGAGCCAGGCCAGCTCGCCCAGTTCCAGGTCGGTCTTGACGTATTTTTGAAAAATCTTTGCAAACTCAGAGACCTTTGTGAGGTTGGCGGGCCGAAGTGTCTGCTTCGCCACGGCCTTTAAAAATCCCTGCTGGGTCTTCATCCGGCCGATATCCTCGCTGCCGTAGCCGGAGCCGTCGTTGTTGTGGCGGAAACGGACCACCTTCAGGGCCTCCGCGCCGGTGAGATGCCGCATACCGGCACTGAAGTGAATGGACAGATCCTGATACGGGTCGTCGTAGTCCATGTCGATGGGAATATTAAAATCCACGCCGCCAATGGCGTCCACCAGCGCGGAAAACGCCTTCAGGCTGACCTCCACGGTGTAGTCCACCGGAATCCCCAGTTGCTCGGAAAGTGTTTTCGCCGCCTGCTCCATGCCGCCGATGTTGTGGGCAGCGTTGAACTTGCGGTTCTTTCCGTTGATGCGGATCTTGGTGTCCCTGGGAATGTTCACCCCGTATATTTTTCCGGCCCCAGCGTCCACCGCCACCAAAATATTGGTGTCGCTGTTGCCGTTCCCGTCATCCACACCGGAGACCAAAATCGTGTAAAAGTCGGATTTGCGGGCCGAGTGCGCGGCCTTTGCCGCCAAGGCCAGCTGGTCGGCATCCTGCTCCTCGGCAGGAACGTCGGACACTGCCGCCGTACTTCCGGCTGCCTCGTTCTCCCGCTGAGGCGGGTGGACAAGCGCTTTGTATGCGCAGGTCAGAGTCACAACTACTAATAAAACTGCGGCGAGTACCATCAGGCAGCGCTGACCCACGGTGATCCGGCTGCGGCGGCGTTTTCTTGACATCGATGCAGCAAACTCCTTATCTGAACCCTCCGCCGATCTGCGGCAAAGAGACTCCAAATTTAAATGGAACAGCGTGATTCCGCCGGAATATACCGCGGCCATGCGCCGTTCTCCCCGGCACAATATCGCCGCTTAACAGTTTCTTTTTATTATAACGCCTCCCGAAGTAAATCGCAAGGTTGGATTTGCGCAGACGGCGCGGCAGGAATACCGCCCGTGGGTATGATGCTTTACAAATCGGCGTGAAACGTGATAAAATGGGGCAGAATCAATTTGCCCGCGGGAGAGCCGCGGCGAGGTGGAGGAAGGGGGCGAGGGCCGCGTGAAAAAGCGATTTGCCGCCACGGTGCTTGCCGTGGCAATGCTGCTGTCCCTCTGCCCGGCCGCTATGGCGGAGGACTTGGTTTACTTTACCGCCGTGGATGAACGGGTCCTGGATCTGAACGACTCCACCATGCCCTTCTGGTTTGGTGGGTATCTATACGTTGCCGCCACCGTGTTCCGGGAATCTGGGGTGGGGTACTCCTATAACATCATCAACCAGACCCTGGTGCTGTATGACTCCAGCCATTCACTGGTGTACGACGTCAGCACCGGCTCCGGTACTGACGGTCAGGGAGATGTATACGATCACGTGTGCGTAACCCGGGGGGGCGTTACCTTTGTGGCGGCCTCGCCCGTGGCGTCCTATTTCGGCCGCACTTACAGCAACACGCGGGTAAACCATGGTTACCTGATCCGGGTGAAGAGTAACAGCGCCGTCCTGCCCGACAGCATGTTCACCGAAACCGCCACCTATCAGATGGAAATCAAGTATCAGCAGTATCAGAAGAATACCACTGCCGTCCAGACGCCGGGCCAGGACCCTACGGAGGCAGAGACAACTGAACCGGCGGAGAATACCGCCGGAAAATCCATTTACCTCTGCTTTCTGGCGGAGGACGCAAATACGGTGAGCGAGTGGCTGGACGCGATGGAAAACCGCGGTGGACATGCTGCCTTTTATTTCACGGAGGAGGCTCTCGCCCGCTGCGGTGATCAGCTTCGGCGTCTGGCGGCGTCTGGCGGCACTATCGGTCTGGTCCCCAACTTCGGGGATCATTTGGCGGAACAGCTGGACCGCATGAATCGAATTCTCTTTGCCGCCGCCGGAGTCAAGACCCGGTTGGTTTATGCGGCGGGCGCCGACATTTCCGCGCTTCAGTCGGCGGGCTATTGCCCTCTGACCCCCGGAATTGACCGCTCCAGGTACGGACTGACCACCTCGGGTGAAGCCTCCTCGCTTTTAAAGCAGATCCACAGCCGCCGCAGCGCCGTGTCCGTATGGTTGGGAAGCGGCGTGACCGCCGGAGCGCTACGGACCTTTCTCTCCTCCGCCAGTGCGGAGGAGGACCGGCTGCTTTCCATGACGGAAATTGCCAGCTGAGCGCGTATTTCACAGAAAATTCAACATCCGCCTGCAAAAGCGTATATAATAGGAAGGAATTTTCCGCCGGCAGGGTGTAAATTTTTAGTTTTCTACATTTTGAAAAGTACGGAGGCAGGACTATGGCGCGTAATATTCTGGTTGTCGAAGACGATCACAACATCTCCGACCTGATTCACATGTATCTGGTAAAAGAGGGTTTCGATGTTCGCATCGCCGGAGACGGCGGCAGGGCAGTGGAGGAATTCCAGAAGCAGGCGCCGGATCTGATCCTGCTGGATATTATGCTGCCGGTGATGGACGGCTGGGCCGTCTGCGCCAAGATTCGGGAAACCAGCAAGGTCCCCATCATCATGCTCACCGCCAAGAGCGAGGTCTTTGACCGTATTCAGGGCCTTGAGATGGGCGCGGATGACTATATCGTCAAGCCCTTTGAGATGAAGGAGCTGCTGGCCCGCATCAATGCGGTGCTCCGTCGGACGGAAATTCCCAACGACACATCGAAAAAGCTGACCTTTGACAAACTGGTCATCAATCTGGACTCCTACGAGCTGATTGTAGACGACAAGAAGATCGATACGCCTCCCAAGGAGCTGGAGCTTCTGTATCATCTGGCGACCACCCCCAACCGGGTGTATACCCGCAATCAGCTTCTGGATGAGGTTTGGGGCTTTGACTACTTCGGCGACAGCCGCACGGTGGACGTCCACATCAAGCGCCTGCGGGAAAAGGTGGAGAATGTGTCCGACCAGTGGGCGCTGAAGACTGTCTGGGGTGTCGGGTATAAGTTTGAAGTCGTCGGCGGATCAGGGAAGCAGCCGGAGAAGTCATGAAGCATCTGAGTGAGCGATTCCGGGGTCTTTACTGGCGGCAGATGTTCGTTACCATGGGTACCGTCCTGCTGACGCTGGCTCTGCTGGGTGCGTCTTACAGTGCGCTGGGCTATAACTTCCTCCGCCAGGAACGGACCGGCGACATGGGTACCCGGGCCGCCGTGGTGGCCCGCCTCTCCGCCGGGTATCTGCGCAACGGCAGCTTCGCCAGCCAAACGGAGCTGTCTACCCTGACCAGTTTTGCTGCGTCGATGTCCGATCTGAACTTCCTGATCTGCGATACGGAGGGCCGCACCCTGCTGTCTACCGACGCCAGCCTGGACGGCCTGTCCATCACCATCCCGCAGGATCTGATGGACAAGACAATGACAAAGGGTACCGGGTCCGACCGCTCCGATCTGAACGGTGTCTACGCGGAAAAGCGTCTGCTGGTGGGTGTCCCGGTTACGGATACGGCGGGGACGCAGGTGGGTGCGGTATTTGCCGTGTCCGTGGATCATTCCTCTTTGGATGAGATGTGGCAGGGGTTCATCGGCCTTTTCGTCATGACTGCCTGCGTCGTTTTAATGGTGGCATTTATGGCATCCTCCGTTACGGCCATGCGGCAGGTCCAGCCTATCCGGGAAATGGTAGCCGCCACCCGGCGGTATGCCGACGGTGATTTTGATATCCGCATGAAGGATACGGACCGCAACGACGAGATTGGGGAACTGGCATCCTCTTTTAACACGATGGCGGAGAACTTGCAGCAGACGGAGCGCAAGCGCCGGGAGTTTATCGCCAACATCTCCCACGAACTCAAAACCCCCATGACCACGATCGCCGGCTATACCGACGGAATTCTGGACGGCACCATTCCCTACGAGAGTGAAAAGCAGTATTTGCAGATCATTGCCGGAGAAAGCCGCCGCCTGAGCCGCCTGGTACGGCGGATGTTGGACGTCAGCCAGCTTCAGGCCATGGACCCGCTGAAAAACGGGTGCCACTTCGACCTGTGCGAGAGTATGCGCCGGGTGCTGATCTCCATGGAAAAGAAGATCACCGACCGGGGCCTTGACGTGGATGCCGACATCCCCGAAGAGCCCATTCTTGTGCTGGGGGACAACGACATGATTACCCAGGTAATCTACAACCTGCTGGAGAACGCGGCCAAATTCGCAACTCCCGGCTCCGTGCTGTATCTGGGCGTTGTCCGGCGGGACGGCAAGGCCCGGGTCACTGTCCGCAACGAGGGAGACACCATTCCCGCCGCAGAGCTGCCGCTCCTGTTCGAGCGGTTCCACAAGAGCGACAAGTCCCGCAGCGAGGACAAGACCGGCGTGGGACTGGGACTTTATATCGTAAAGACCATTTTGGAACAGCACCGGGAAAAAATCGATGTGACCAGCGAGGACGGCGTCACCACGTTTTCGTTCTCCCTGACCGCGGAATAACGAGGCATCGCAAATGAACGATCAGTTTTTTGACTCCAGAACCCCCGGCGGGGAACCGTCTCAACCCTCTTCGGCAGAATCCGGCCTTCCGACGCCGATTAATCTGTCCGCTCCTGAAGAGCGGGGCGAAGCCGCGCCCTCCGCTTTGCCGGAGACCGACGCTCCGTCGGAAAGGCCTGTCCCCGAAAAAGCGGGAGCTGACGCGGCGGAAGCTCCTGCATCTGAGCCGCAGGAGGTGGTAGAATACTACCCGCCTCTGCCCGCGGTGCGGGAGGTGGTGGAGATCTATGTCCAGCCCCGTCGGATGCCGGGCCGGACCGCACTTCCCGACCTGTCGGGCAAAACGGCTGTCACCCCTTCCCTGAGCAGTCCGGCGGCAGCAAATAGGAAAAAGGCCCACAGCCGGAAGGGCCTTTGGATCTTTCTCGCCTGCCTCGCCGCAGTGTCGGCGCTGTCTGTGGGCGCATTTTTTCTGAGCGGCGGGTTTTCCCACGCCGTCCCGCCCGATGTGGACGGCGAATACCAGCAGAACGAGGACTGGGATACAGAGGAGGTCTCCATCGCAGCCTATCCCTTCGGCCAGGGCGCGATGATGGACCTGTCCACGACCCACGGCGATCCGCTGACCATTCAGGAGATCTACCGCCTGGTGAACCCGGCAGTAGTGACCGTGATGGCCCAGCTGGATTACGGCGCATCGGTGGGAACCGGCGTGATTTTCCGGGAGGACGGGTATGTTCTCACCAACTACCACGTGGTGGCGGGCGGCACCGATTGCAGCGTTACCCTGGCCTCCGGCAAGACTTACGAGGCGAAGTATGTGGGCGGCGACAGCGGGAACGATGTGGCGGTTTTGAAGTTGGACGCCTCCGGCCTGCCCACGGCGGAGATCGGCGATTCCGACGCCCTGGCCGTGGGCGACACGGTATATGCCATCGGCAATCCTCTTGGCGTGGAGCTGCGGGGGACGCTGACGGACGGTATTGTCTCCGCCATCAACCGGGATGTGGAGGTTCAGGGCCGCACCATGACCCTCATTCAGACCAATGCGGCGCTGAACGAAGGCAATTCCGGCGGTCCTCTCATCAATATATACGGTCAGGTGGTGGGCATCAATACCATTAAGATGATGTCCTTCTCCTCCAATGTGGAGGGTCTTGGCTTTGCGCTTCCCATGCGGTCGGTTCAGAAAATGGTGAACGACATTCTGGACTGCGGCGAGGTCCTTCCCGAGCCCCGTCTGGGCATCACGGTCCTCGATATACCAAAGATCCTGCCAGACGGGACGCAGGGCGTCGAGGTGCAGAATGTCAGCCCCAACTCCGCCGCCGACAGGGCCGGCGTAAAGGCCGGGGATGTGATCGTCTCCGCGGGCGGGCAAAGTGTCACCGAGCGGCATATGCTTCTGAGCGTCCGCCGGCAGTTTCACATCGGTGATGATCTGCCCATGACTGTCTGGCGGAACGGGGAATACCTGGAGGTGGTCCTCCATCTGGACGAGGCATTTGTGGAAGAGCCCGTCGGATAAAATGCTGAAAACCGGGAAGCGAAAATTTCGCTTCCCGGTTTATTGATTTTGTTTCTTTGAATTGACACCCGGCGGCTGCTCTTTTTCCTTCCGGGGCCACAGCATTAAAACGCCGGAGGCCAGCAGATAAACGCCGAAGGGTCTGCGTAAAATCTTCACATCCACCGCCGTGGCAATCCAGGCGCCGATCAGAGCAAAGATTACCGCCCATGGTACGGCGCATTTCAGGGTGGGCTTGTCCAAAAATCCATTTTTCCAGTGAAACACCAGCGCCGCTGCGGCGGTGGGCAGAAAGAACAGCAGGTTAATGCCCTGAGCTGTCCGCTGATCCACGCCGAGAAACAGCGTCATCAGCAGCAGCAGCAGTGTTCCGCCGCCCACGCCCCAAGCTGAGAGAATGCTGGTGCCGAAGCCGCAGAGGAACGGCAGCAGCCAGCTCACAGCAAATATTTCACCCCTCCGTAAAAGAGAAATCCGGCGAAAATCCATTTCAGCCACCTGGCGGGCATCTTACCATAAAGCCTTCCGCCCACGAGCCCTCCAATCAGCCCTCCCAGAAGGTAAGGCAGGGCGGTTTTGATCGTCAACTCCGCCCGCCAGAAATACACTGCCGCCGATACCGCGCAGACGGGAAAAATTACACCCACGCATGTGGCATACAGCTTTTGCCTCTTCAAGGAGGAACGGCTCATAACCGGAATGAACACCATTCCCCCGCCGCCGCCGAACAGCCCGTTTCCCAGTCCCGCTCCGGCGCCCGCAATTCGCCCCCGCCACTTCTCGTCCATTTTCAGTCTCCTCCGTCCTTATATGTATTCCCGGAGGCGGCGCCTCCGGGAATTTTGCGGTTGGAACCGCAAGGCCCTGATTCGGGCTTGGCGGAGCTTTGTTATAACTTCAGCTTGAAGCTCTCGCAGTCCACGCATTTGCACTCGGTGGGATTGGACTCATGAGTACCCACGGAGATGGTGTTCAGTCCGCAGTACTGCTTGTCCTGGCAATGATGGGCGCAGTTGTTGACCGAGCACTTAATACTGGCATTGGGGGTGCATTCACAGCCGCCGTTGGTGCAGTCGTTCGTCATAAAAAGGCCTCCTGATGAAAAGAAATTTGAAAGAACGCCGTTTTTGATCACGGTTATCGATGAAAGCGGCAATCCTTTGGCTTTCGCCGCAAGTAGTCTGTGCGCTGAAAGATTTTTTATACGAAAAATTGAATAGACGAGCAGAGGAAAACGCCTTTGGGCGTTTTCCTCTGTCTAAATACGGGCATCAGCCGACGCTCTTTTCGCTTTTCATTTCGCCCGGAGCAGAAAGCGCCCCTTCCGCCGCGCTATTGACCAGACGGTCCGCCAGCTGAACCAAATCCTCTCTGGGAATGACCATATCCTGATCAAACCACGTTTTAATGAGGCCGATCAGCCCATATCCGATGAAGCTGATTAAAAAATCCATCTGGGATGAGGAGACCCCATGAAACTTCGCCTGTACAAGACTGACGCCGTTGCGGTGGATCAGATTCTGTAATCGGTCGGTAAAATTACTAGTCGAATTGTTAGCAAACAGCGCCTCAAATTCTGGACGGTGCTCCACGATATAGTCCAGAATCGGCTTAAACACCGGACGCAGGGAACCGCCCGCCTCAAATTCCGCCACATGCTCGTCAATCAGAATTTGTGCCTCCGCCAGCATGTCCGTCTCCACACTCTGAAGCAGCGAGGTGGTGTCCGGATAATGAAGATAAAACGTTCCGCGGTTCATGTCGGCCCGCTCCGTCACGTCCCGCACCGAGATCGCGGAAAACTTTTTTTCCCGCATCAGCTCCAGCAGCCCCTTCTTCAGCAATTTTTGAGAGCGCCGTGACCGCCGGTCCTCCCCTTTTTCCGTCATGTTTATGCCCCTTTCACGTAAAGACGGAACCACGGCTGGTTTTCACCGCAGGTATCCGTACAAGCCTGAGCCACCAAACCCGAGCCTCGGCAGCTGCCTGAAATTCAGGCAACCTTTGCGCAAAATACGCCGCAGTACCGTACAATGGCCGCTTGCGGCTATTATATTCCAGTCGTGTTTAAAAATCAACAAAAATATATTAATAAAAATTTGTTCATTAAATTTCGGGAACGCTATTGCTTTTTTACTTAGGCCGTACTATAATCCTCTCTGACATAAAAATTGACATAAATTCATTATTGGACAAACGTCTATAATTGAGAGGAGCATTTTCATGGTTCAGAAACCCCATTTCCGCGCCTCCCGGCATACCCGCGCGTTTGCGCTGCTATTGGCGGCAGCGTTGCCGGTAACTCTTGTTCCCGTCGGGGCGGCGGAAAAGATTGGTGACGGCGTGACCCCTACTTATGACGAAGCGTATTATGCAACGCTCGACTACTATGGCAACCTGACGGAGGGCAGCGTGGTCAAGAGCTACGCGCTCAACGGCGCCACGGCTCTGACAGATTACGGTACATATGACGAAGTGGTAAATCTGACCGACGGTACCGTTCCCGCTACGAAAAACGGCACCACCACTTTTGATTTCAGCGGAGAGGACGCGCCGTCCCACTTTTATTTTGAGGGAAAGACCGCCGCGCCCTTTGCCGATCTGCCCTGGACGATTACCATGTCCTATACCCTGAACGGCGTCCCCACGAAGGCGGAGGACCTGGCGGGGAAGACGGGTACGGTGGACATCAACTTGAATATCCTCCCCAATAAAGCCGCCAGCGACTACGCGAAAAACAACTATACGCTGGAGGCCATGGCCATGTTCAATCAGGATGACATCCTCTCCCTGAAGGCGGAGGGCGCGCAGGTCCAGCTGGTGGGCAACCTGCGGACGGTGCTGTTTCTGGCTCTGCCGGGAGAGGAACAGCACTTCACGATCGAGGTGGGCGCGGACGATTTCACCTTTGACGGCATGACGTTTCTGATGGTCCCGGCCACTTTGTCTCAGCTGGACCAGATTGCGGAGCTGAGCGACCGCAAGGACGAGCTGGAAGACGACTACGAAAAGCTGAACGACAGTCTCGACACCACGCTGGGCGCCCTGAACAATATGACCGGCAGTCTCAATGCCAGCGCCAAAGGTCTCGACGAGCTGAACAAAGCCCGCGGTACCATCTCCGCCGGAAAGGGGTCCATCTACGACGGGATTGACACCTCCAAGCTGGACATGGAGAGCATCGCGGCTCTGCTGGACCCGGTGGCGGCGCAGGTGCAGTCCGCCAGCGAAACGCTGAAGGAGTCCAAGGACATTCTGCAAACCATGAACGACGTGACCTTCTCCTTGCGGACGGAGTTGTCCCAGACTCAAAACGCATTGAAAAATCTGGAGGACAACGGCGACGACCTCAAGAAACTGGCCTCCGATATGGAAAGTCTCAAGGGGAGCCTACGCAAATTGGAGAGCGAACTGCGCAAGATCGATGACATCAGTACTGGTACGCCTTCCGATATGCAGAATCTTGCAGATACCTTGTACAATTCTTATGCAGCCGCAAAAGCAGCTTCTGGCGATGAAGCAAGTTATTTTAAAACAATTTTTAAGGCGCAGCGCTATGATGACACGACAGCGACCGGGATGGCAGCCGCCTGCGCCACGAACAACACCGCTGTAATTTCTGCAGCTGATCCATCAGGAAAACTGCTGACTGCTTATCAGCAGCTTTATCCCTTATATTATGTTTACGTTAATACGAGTCCAGCTACTTTTAAGGTTTTTTGTGTGCAGGTTTTGACAGGGCAGGGAGTCTCTGCTGCTGATGCAGAAACGCAGGCAACCTTGCTTAATGAAATTCACTCCATTTCGGGTAATATTGACGATGCCACCAGCAGCGTCAACGATACGCTGAGCAAAATCAAAACTCCAACCGCCAATGTGGTGGGCGAATTGGCCTCCATCTGCGACGAGATGGACGTGCTGTACAATCTCATTGACGAAGCCCAGGATCTGGCACACATCGGCCAGTCCGCCACGCAGAAGGCAGACGTGATTCTCAGCGACCTGAACGGACTGGAAAATCTTCTGAACGCCTATGAGCCCAAGGCGCAGGAGAGTCTAAAAACGCTGGAAGATCTAAGCACCACAGCCTCCGGTTCCATCCGCAACGCGGAAAAGCTGATTACCGACACGGAAAATTTGGCCCGGACCTCCGGTGCACAGCTGGACGCCGGGACCAAACAGACGCTGGAAGGTCTTTCCTCCGCCCTGCGCCGGACCGCCGCCGCCCTTGCCACCAGCAAGGACATCAAGGCCGCAAAAGACAACCTGGACAGCATCGTCACCGACACCTGGGACGAACACACCGGCGACGTGGACAATCTGCTGAACATGGATTCCACCGCCCCGGCGGAGTCGCTGACCTCCGACCAAAACCCCACACCCCAGAGTGTACAGGTCCTTATCCGCTCACAGGAGATCAAGGTCCCCGACAAGGATGAGGACGAGACGGCGGCTGCCGCCGCCGACAAGGGCAGCTTTTGGAGCCGGGTGGGCCAGATGTTCAAGGATTTCTGGTCCTCAATCACCGGGATTTTCCAGTGAGGGAGTGCCGGTATGAAAAAGGAAGGTGACTCCCTGTGATTCAGAAAATTGCCCACGGGCTGACCCGGAAGCCCAAGCTCATCGCGCTGATCGCCGTTTTGCTGCTGATTCCATCCGTGCTGGGGTTTGTGTCTACCCGCATTAACTATGATATCTTGTCGTATCTGCCGCAGGACGCGGAGTCCTCTCAGGGAGAAAAGCTGCTGGAGGAGCCGTTTAAGATGGCGGCAACCAGCATGCTGATCGTGGAGGATATGCCCGCCGGATACAGCAATCAGCTGATTCAGGAGATTCAGGACATTCCCGGCGTCAGCAATGCCATTTGGGTCAGCAATATGGTGGGTATTCAGATTCCCACCGATTTTATCCCCGCCGACCTGAGAGACATGTTTTTCTCCGGGGACGCCACGATGATGATCATTCAGTACAACCACCCCGGCGCTTCCGATGAAACCATGGAGGCCATCGATCAGGTACGGTCAGTATGCAACAACAAGTGCTTTCTGGCGGGCTTTTCCGTGGTCATCAAGGACACCCGTGACGTAATGGACAGCGAGCTTCCGCTCTTCGTGGGTCTTGCCGTTCTTCTGGCGCTGGTGGCCATGTCCGTGACGCTGGAATCCACGGTGCTGCCCTTTATATTTCTCGCCAGCATTGGGCTTGCCATCATTTATAATTTCGGTTCCAATATTTTCTTAGGTGAAATCTCCTACTTAACAAAAGCAATTGCAGCCGTATTGCAGTTGGGTGTTACGATGGATTACTCCATCTTCCTCTACCGCCGTTACGAGGAGGAGCGCGAGAAACACGAGGATAAGCGCGATGCCATGGCAAACGCCATTGTGGCCGCGTTCACTTCCCTCTCCGGCAGCAGCCTGACCACCATCGCGGGCTTTCTGGCCCTGTGCTTCATGCGTCTGACGCTGGGCCGGGACATTGGTATCGTCATGGCCAAGGGCGTAGTGCTGGGCATTGCCACGGTCATTCTGGTACTGCCGTCTCTGGTTCTGATTTTCGACAAGCAGATCGACAAGCACAAGCACAGGACGCTGATTCCCAGCTTCGACAAGATCAACGTCCGCATCCTGAAGCATCGCTGGGTTTTTGTGGGGCTGACTCTGCTTCTGTTCCTGCCCGCCATCTATGCGCAGAATCACGCGGGAATCTACTACAAGCTGGATGAGTCCCTGCCTCAGGACCTACCCTCCATCGTAGCCAACGAAAAGCTCAAGGACGACTTTGACATGGCAACGTCTCACTTTGTGCTTTTGCGGGACGATGTCTCCGCCACGGACATGAGCAAAATGGAAAACGCGCTCAAGGATTTGCCCGGCATCACCTCAGTGCTGTCCTATCATTCCATGCTGGGGGCGGGCATTCCGGAATTCTTTGTTCCCGACGAGGTCCGCACCATGCTTAAGCAGGGCGGCTGGCAGATGATGATGGTGAACTCCAAGTACGCCACCGCGTCTGACGCCGTATCCAACCAACTGGAGCAGATGCGAAGCATCATCAAGCAGTACGACCCGAATGCTCTGATTACCGGTGAGGCGGCCATGACGAACGATTTGATCGAGACCTCCGCCGTGGACTTCAAAGTCACGAATTACATCTCCATCGCGGCAATCTTTATCATCATCGCCATTGTGTTTCAGTCCATTTCCATTCCTGTGGTACTGGTGGGCACCATTGAGCTTGCCATCTTTATCAATCAGGGCGTACCCTATTTTACCGGGACGGACATTCCGTTTATCGCCCCCACAATTATTAGCTGTGTGCAGTTGGGCGCCACGGTCGACTACGCCATCCTGATGACCACCCGCTTTCAGGAAGAACTGCGCGGTGGAAAGAGCCGAGATGAGGCCATCCATATAGCCGCCACCTCCTCCGATCCCTCCATTATCACCAGCTCCCTGGTGCTTTTCTGTGCCACGCTGGGCGTGTCCTTCGTCTCCAGTATCGACCTGATCGGCACGATCTGCGTGATGCTGGCCCGGGGTGCGTTAATTTCCGCCGCAATCAGCATCTTTATCATACCCTCTGTCCTCAGCGTGTGTGAGCCGCTGTTCAACAAAACCACCCGGTACTGGCGGACCATGCCCCCGGTAAAGCCCTACCGTGTCGCAAAGGCGCTGCAATCCGCTGCGAAAAAGCTCCCTGCCGGAAAGAAAACAGACAAAGACGGCGATGCCGTTTTGGCTCATAGCGAAGAGGATGCGCAGTGGGAAAAAGCGAGCGTACCGGGGAACTCCGGTGCAGGAGGTACGCCGGAAAAGGAACCCGCGCAGACGCATTAACCGGAATACAGCTACTACAACACCTGGGCCGCACTTTTTTTCTGCGTTATATCGCGGCGAAACGACGAATGAATTTACGAAAAGATGCGCAAACCAAGAGAAAATTTTGTCGCCTTTTTTACCTGTTTTTTTAAAGTTTTAGTTGACCGTCTTTTTGAGACGTGTATAATGAGAGAGGTATGGAAATCGTGCAGAATTCGCCGTTTCAGTAATTTATTGGAGGAAAAAAGCATGTTTGAATTTCTAATTAACAAACTGAAGGCTCGTCCCCGCAAAATCATCTTCACCGAAGGCACCGATGCCCGCATTCTGGAGGCGTCCGCCCGTCTGCTGTCCGGTACGTTCCTGACTCCCGTTTTGGTGGGCAATCCCGATGCCGTATCCGCCGCCGCTGAGGATGCCGGTTTCAATATCCGGGGCGCTGAAATCATCGACCCGGAGAATTTTGCCGAGATGGACAAAATGGTCGCCACCCTATTCGAACTGCGCAAGGGTAAGATGGACGAGGCAGCGTGCCGCAAGGCCCTGAAGCAGGGCAACTACTTTGGCACCATGCTGGTGAAGATGGGCTATGCCGACGCTCTGCTGGGCGGTGCCACCTACTCCACCGCCGACACCGTCCGTCCCGCGCTGCAGATCATCAAAACCAAGCCGGGCAGCAAGATCGTGTCCTCCTGCTTCATTCTGGTCCGTCCCTCCGCTACCGGCGACCGTGAGGTTCTGGCCATGGGTGACTGCGCCATCAACATCAAGCCCACCGAGGACGAACTGGTGGAGATCGCGCTGGAGACTGCCAGTACCGCCCGCAAGTTTGGTATGGACCCCAAGGTTGCATTTTTGAGTTATTCCACCCTGGGTTCCGGCAAGGGTGAGGACGTGGACAAGATGCGCAATGCGTTCAACAAGGCGCACGCCGCCGCGCCCGAGCTTGCCATGGAGGGCGAGCTGCAATTCGACGCCGCCGTCTCTCCCCGCGTGGCCCACACCAAGTGTCCCGATTCCGTTGTGGCCGGCCATGCCAACACCTTTATCTTCCCCGACATCAACGCCGGCAACATCGGCTATAAGATCTGCCAGCGCATGGGCTCCTTCGATGCATACGGCCCCATTCTCCAGGGGCTGAATGCTCCCATCAACGACCTCTCCCGGGGCTGCAACGCCCAGGAGGTCTATTCCATGGCCATCATCACGGCAGGCCTTGTGGAAGACTGATACAATTACAAAAAGAACGCGGACACCATGTGTGTCCGCGTTCTTTTTTGTTTACAGAATCATCAGATTCTTGGGTGCAAGGGTGATATCCGTACAGCCGCCGTCTTTCAAAATTATGACGTCCTCGATGCGCACGCCCAGCTTTCCCGGCAGGTAAATGCCCGGCTCCGCCGAAATCACGGCCCCGGCGGGCAAGGGCGTTTCATTCCGGGGCGAGGCGTTGGGGGATTCGTGAATCTCCACGCCTACGCCATGGCCGAAGCTGTGACCGAAATAGTCGCCATAGCCCGCGTCCTCGATGACCTTGCGCGCCGCACCGTCCACAGCTCTGCCCGTCACCCCTGCCGCAGCGGCGGAAATTCCCGCCTTCTGGGCGGCAAGGACAGTCTCATATACCCGGCACATCTCGTCTGTCGCGGAGCCCACCGCCACGGTTCGGGTCATGTCGGAACAGTATCCGCCGTAAATGCAGCCAAAGTCCATCGTGACGAATTCGCCGCTTTGAATCGTCTTTTCACTGGGGACGCCGTGGGGCAGGCTCCCGTTGGGACCGGACACCACAATGGGGTCGAAGGACATGTTTTCCGCTCCGAAGTGCAGCATTAAATACTGAAGTCGGGCGGCGATCTCCTTTTCCGTCACACCGGGACGAATCTCTTTCAAAATATTCTCCAGCGCCTGCTCCGCAATGCGCTGGGCGGCGATCATCGTCTCCTGCTCCTCGGCGTCCTTCACCTGCCGCAGATCCATCAAAAGCTCCGTGGCGGGGACCAGCTCACAGCGCAGGCTTTTCCGATACAATTCGTAGTCCGCCACGGTCATATAGGCGTCTTCAAAGCCCACCCTTTTTGCGCCCTGCTCCGCCAGAGCCTCGTTGATCAGGGTCACATAGCCCCGGCCCGGTTTCGCCTCGTCGATCCTGGCGTTTTGAACGTGCCGCGCGGCGGCCTCTGTGTAACGGGAATCCGTAAAATAGTAATTTTTGGCCTTGGTCACAATTGCCACGCCGTCCGTTCCGGAGGAATGGAATCCGGAGGCGTAAAAGCGGTTGGCCTCCTGGGTCAGCAGCATCGCGTCCAAGTTCTGAGACTCCAGCGCCTGGGCAATCGGATTGAAATGATTCATGAAAATCTCCCTTTCACGCCTGCATTTCCGGTCAAAGCCCGGCCCGCAGGCGGGCCGGGCTTTGGAATGGGCGGATCTCAGCCCTGCTTTTCAACGGCCGCCTTCACAAACCCGTAAAACAGCGGGTGCGGCCGGTTGGGACGGCTCTTGAACTCAGGATGGAACTGGACGCCCACAAACCATGGATGCTCCGGCAGCTCCACGATCTCCACCAGATTTCCGCTGGGGGACAGGCCCGCCAGATTGAGGCCGCCGGCCTGCATCTCCGCCCGGTAGTCGTTGTTGAACTCGAACCGATGCCGGTGACGCTCCGTAATCTCGGGGACGCCGTATAGTTCCCGGCTGCGGGTCCCGTCGATGAGTACGCAGGGATACTTGCCCAGACGCATGGTGCCGCCCTTGTCCGTGATATTCACCTGATCGGGCATCAGAGCGATGATGGGGTACCCGGTGGTCTCAGAGAACTCGGCGGAGTTGGCGTCCGCCCTGCCCAGAACATGGCGGGCAAATTCGATCACCGCCATCTGCATACCCAGACAAATACCAAAAAACGGAATGGCATTCTCCCGGGCGTACTGTACGGCGGCAATCATTCCCTCGATGCCCCGGTCGCCAAAGCCGCCGGGTACCAAAATCCCGGAACAGCCCTTCAGGTTCTCCTTCAGATTTTTCTCGTTCAGCGTCTCGGAGTCAATCCACCGGATATCCACAACTGCGTCGTTGGAAATACCGGCATGACACAGGGCCTCTACCACGGAGAGATATGCATCATGCAGCTGGGTATATTTTCCCACCAGAGCAATCTCCACATGTTTTTTTGCGTTCTTCGCCCGCCGAACCGTGGCTGCCCACTCCCGCAGGTCGGGCTGGGGAGTGATGAGCCCCAGACGGCGGCAAACCACCTCGTCCAGCCCCTCCTTCTGAAGCAGCAGGGGAACCTCATACAGCGTCTCGGCGGTGGTATTCTGAATGACGCAGTCGGGCTGAACGTTGCAGAACAGAGCGATCTTCCGGCGCACATCATCACTGATGGGGGCGTCGCACCGGCAGACCAGAATATCGGGCTGGATGCCCAGGGACAACAGTTCCTTCACCGAGTGCTGGGTGGGCTTGCTCTTCATCTCGCCGCTGCCCGGGATCTGAACGATGAGCGGCACATGGATAAAGACCACGCTGCCCTGTGGCTGCTCCGCGCCCACCTGGCGGATGGCCTCCAGAAAGGGCTGGGACTCAATATCGCCCACGGTGCCGCCGATTTCGCTGATGACCACGTCCACGTCGTCCCCCGCCATAGCGTACACCCGGCTTTTGATTTCGTTGGTGATGTGGGGGATAATCTGGACGGTGGCTCCCAGATAATCGCCCCGGCGCTCCCGATTGAGAACGGACCAGTAAATCTTTCCGGAAGAGACGGAGGAATTTCCAGTGAGGGTCTCGTCCACAAACCGCTCGTAGTGGCCCAAATCCAAGTCCGTTTCGGCCCCGTCGTCGGTGACGAAGACCTCCCCGTGCTGATAGGGGCTCATGGTGCCGGGGTCTACATTGATATAGGGGTCAAACTTCTGATTGCGCACCCGCAGGCCTCTCTGCTTCAAAAGGCGTCCCAGGGACGCCGCGCAGATGCCCTTGCCCAGGCCCGACACCACGCCGCCGGTTACAAATACAAATTTTGTCGCCATAACCATCCACCTTATCCTTTACATTTTCTCCGTCTTACCATTCTTCCCGCCCGAAAAAATAAAAACGCCGCGGACATTTTGCGGTGAAAAGTCCCCGGGTAACAGGAGCTTTCAGCGCGATCCACGGCCTGCGGTGTTCGATTTTCAGAGCGGGTCAACCTGCGTCTTCCCGCCGCAGATCGCTGCCGCGCGGCAGCAGGGCACACAGGCTCTCACCTGCCGGGGCATACTGAACAAATACCTTATATTTATATCGCATTCCAATGAAATTGTCAACGATGCAACCCAATTTTACCTCGCTTTTTTGAATTCATGCGAAACTTCAAGATTGGCCGTACTGATTTTATGCAAAATGACGGTTGACTTTAGTTGTTTAAAGCTATATACTGTCAAAGTACTCAGATTATTAGGCCGGTAAACGGCGGAAAGGAGCGCTCCAGCATGCGTAACAATTTATCTGTGGCCGCCCCTTTCTATTACTTTACCGAGGTCCGCTTTGCGGGCCGTTATTACCGCGCGCAGAAGTCGGGAGAACGCCTGAAAGACTGAGTTTTGCTTTTTTGTATGAGAAGCGGCTCCGTCCTTTGGACGGGGCCGCTTTTTATAGTTTGGAAACCGCTCCAAGCTTTAAATTGATCTGTTTTGAGATGAAAGGAAGTTGTTGTTATGAAAAAGAAGCTGCTCTGTCTGGCTCTGGCCTCCGCCATGGCCCTGAGCCTGGCCGCCTGCGGTCAGGCCGCTCCCGCTGCGTCCTCCGCCGCGTCCGCCTCCGGGTCTTCCGCCGCATCCGGGTCCGCCTCCGGCAAGACCTACAATGTGGGCATCATTCAGCTGGTACAGCATCCGGCTCTGGACGCCGCTACCAAGGGCTTTCAGGATGCCCTGACCGATGCGCTGGGCGACGCCGTCCACTTTGACCTGCAAAACGCCGCAGGCGATTCCGCCACCTGCTCCACCATGGCCACGCAGATGGTCTCCTCCGGCGTGGATCTCATTCTGGCCAACGCCACGCCCGCCCTGCAGGCCGCTGCGGCCGCCACCAGTGACATCCCCATTCTGGGCACCTCCGTCACCGAGTACGGCGTGGCTCTGAGCATCGACGGGTTCAACGGCACCGTGGGTGGAAACATCTCCGGCACCTCCGACCTGGCGCCTCTGGACCAGCAGGCCGCGATGTTCGCCGAGCTGCTTCCTGACGCCAAGACGGTTGGCATTCTGTACTGTTCCGGCGAGGCCAACTCCGTCTATCAGGCGGACAAAGTGAAGACCGCGCTGGAAGCCGCGGGCGTGACCGTGAAGGTCTATACCTTTGCCGACTCCAACGACGTGGCCGCCGTCACCACCACCGCCTGCGGCGAGTGCGACGCGCTCTACATCCCCACCGACAACACTGCTGCCAGCTGCACCGAGGCCATCAACAACGTGGCTCAGCCTGCCGGTATCCCCATCATCTGCGGCGAAGAGGGCATCTGCAAGGGCTGCGGCATCGCCACCTTGTCCATCGACTACTATGAGCTGGGCCGCACCACCGGCGAAATGGCCGCCAAGATTCTCACTGGAGAGGCGGACATCTCCACCATGCCCATTGAGTACTATACCAACCCTGTAAAAGAGTATGACGCCGACCGTGCCGCCACTCTGAATATCACCATTCCCAGCGACTATACCGCCATCAAGGCCTAAACTGTCCTGTGTTTGTCGGTTTCCCCACCCTGACGCGGAGGCCTTCGCGTCAGGGCGGGGAATCGGCAACAGGGGAATGGGGTGTCGACGCCCCATTCCCCTGTTGCCGAACAAAATGACTGAAAAGGGGGAAGAACCATGCAGATCGCGGCATATTTTGCCTCGCTGGATCCGATCAATCTTATGAAAAGCCTGCCCGGCGGCATCGCTCAGGGCGTTGTCTGGGGCATCATGGCTTTGGGTGTATACATTACCTTCCGTCTGCTGGACATCGCCGATCTGACGGTGGACGGTTCCTTTACCATGGGGGGTGCGGTGACCGCCATGCTGATTCTGGCGGGCTGGCCCGCGTGGGCGGCGATTCTGGCGGCCATTTTTGCGGGTGTGCTGGCGGGCCTGTGTACCGGGCTGCTGCACACCAGGCTGGGTATCCCGGCGATTCTGGCGGGAATCCTGACCCAATTTGCGCTGTACTCCATCAATCTTCACATCATGGGCATGGCGGCCAATAAGTCTGTGAATCCAGACAAATTTCCAGTATTCATCACCTCCCGCCACGTTCCCGCGGCGATATTGACCGGAGTCCTCATCGCCGCAGTGATTGTGGCGGCGCTGTACTGGTACTTCGGCACCGAAGAGGGTAGTGCGGTTCGGGCCACCGGCTCCAATCCCGCCATGAGCCGGGCGCTGGGCATCAACATCGACTCCATGAAAGTTTTGGGCCTTGGCCTTTCCAACGGGCTGGTGGCTCTGGCTGGCGGCCTGATGACCCAGTATCAGGGCTTTGCGGACATCAACATGGGCCGTGGCTCCATCGTCATCGGTCTGGCCGCCGTCATCATCGGTGAAGTGGTATGCGGCGCCTTCTTTCGCAAGGGGTCAAATTTCGCCGTGCGGCTGGGTTTTATCATTGTTGGCGGGATTCTGTATTACATCGTCATGACGCTGATCCTCTGGCTGAAGCTGAATTCCAACGACCTCAAGCTGTTCACCGCGGTGATCGTGGCGGTGTTCCTGGCGGTGCCGTACCTGCAGGCCCAGTCCAGAAGCTCCTTCAAACTGGCAGGCAAGCGCGGCAGAGCCGCAGAGAAGGGGGCGAACGGAAATGCTTGAAATCAATCATATCTCCAAGACGTTCAACCCCGGTACCATCAATGAGAAAAAGGCTTTGAAGAGTCTGGACCTCCACCTGAACGAGGGGGATTTCGTCACCGTAATCGGCGGCAACGGCGCGGGTAAATCCACCATGCTCAATGCCGTGGCAGGCGTCTGGCCTGTGGACGAGGGAAGCATTTTTATTGACGGAACGGAGGTCACAGGCCTGCCGGAGTTTCGCCGCGCGCCCTATATCGGACGGGTATTTCAGGATCCCATGATGGGGACCGCCCCCAACATGCAGATCGAGGAGAATCTGGCTCTGGCCTATCGCCGGGGGAAGAAACGGGGTCTTCGGTGGGGCGTGACGAAGAATGAGCGGGAGTTCTACCATGAGCGGCTGAAGATTCTGGGCCTGGGCCTTGAGGACCGCATGACTGTTAAGGCGGGCCTGCTCTCCGGCGGACAGCGTCAGGCGCTGACGCTGCTGATGGCCGCCCTTCAAAAGCCGAAGCTGCTGCTGCTGGACGAACACACGGCGGCTCTGGACCCCGCCACGGCGGCAAAGGTTCTGGAGCTCTCAGACCGCATTGTGCGGGAAAACGGCCTGACGGCCCTGATGATTACCCACAACATGACGGATGCCATCCGCCACGGCAACCGCATCATCATGATGAACGAGGGCCGCATCATTCTGGACATCTCCGGCGAGGAGAAAAACAAGCTGACAAAGGCCGATCTGCTGCAAAAGTTTGCTGAGGTAGCCGGCGTGCAGGAGGAGACAGATCAGGTATTGCTTTCGTAACACGTTTTTCCGGCGGGACGGGAAACCGTCCCGCCCCGGATTTTTTAATCTTTAATTTGTAAAAATTGACGCTTGACAAAAGTCCGATGCCCGCATATAATGCAGAATAATCAAGTGAAACCTGTGAGGCAGAGAAGTAAGCCAGAGGGCAACCCTCCAAGAGAGCCGCGGGCGGTGAGATCGCGGCAGGGGACCTGGGACTGAATGGACTGTCGAGGGCAGAGCGAAAGCGTGAGCGAGTAGCGACTGACGGGAACCGCACCCGTTACCAGCGCGGCACGTATGGTAAGTACGTGAAACGAGCGGGCGCTTTGCGTCAACTTGGGTGGTACCGCAGGATGGAAGTCTTGTCCCAACAGAGATTGGGGCAGGGCTTTTTTTATTTGCTGACAAAGGAGTGGTTCAGATGAAGATGAAACGATGGCGGCGATGGCGTACTTCAAGAACCGCCGCCCCGAAATGAAACCGCGTCACATAAATTTGAATGAAAAGATTGGAGATACTGATTATGAAAAAGGTTTTGACTTTTGCTCTGGCCGCGGCCATGACACTGAGCCTTGCCGCCTGCGGCAATACCGGCGCTTCCTCTTCCGCATCAACTTCCTCCGCCGCTTCCTCCTCTGCCGGAAAGCCCTATAAGATCGGTCTGCTGCAATACGGTCAGCACGCTTCTCTGGATAACTGCCGGGAGGGCTTCCTTCAGGGGCTTGAGGAAGCCGGGCTGGTGGAAGGCACAGATTTCGTGGTGGATTATCAGAACGCCGGTTTCGACGACGCAATGGATACCCAGATTGCCGGTAAGTTTTCCTCTGACGGCGTGGATATGATGGTGGGCGTGGCCACACCCTCTGCCGTGGCCTGCTACAACGCCGCCGAGGAAAAGGATATTCCGGTGGTGTATGTCGCCGTCAGCGACCCCGCCGCCGCCGGGCTGGACTCCGGCAACATCACCGGAACGTCCGACGCGCTGCCGGTAGACGCCCAGCTCCAGCTGATTCGGGCCATGCAGCCCGAGGCCAAGACCATCGGCATCCTGTATACCACCAGCGAACCCAACTCCGTATCCACCATCGCCGAGTATAAGGAGAAGGCCGGGAACTATGGCTTCACCATCGACGCGGTGGGCGTCACCACTCCGGCAGAGGTCCCTCAGGGCGCGGACACGCTGATCTCCCACAAGGTGGACTGCTTCTCGAACCTGACCGACAACAATGTGGTGGGCGTTTTGTCCTCCGTGCTGGAAAAGACCAACGAGGCGGGCATCCCGGTGTATGGCTCTGAAATCGAGCAGGTGAAAATCGGCTGCGTCGCAGCCGCCGGTATCGACTACGTACAGTTGGGCAAGCAGACCGGTGCCATGGCTGCCAAGGTTATCCGGGGTGAAGCCACCTGCGACCAGATTCCCTTTGAGACCATTGCCTCTTACAGCACCTATATCAACTCCGACGCGCTGGACGCCATGGGCATTACCGTTCCCGCTGACATCGCCGCAAACGCCGTGGAGGCCAATCAGGCGGCCTGATTTTCGATTTCGAAGGCACCGCTCTCCGCCGCTTCTGCGGCGGAGAGCCGCGTCCTGTTATCCATCTTTTTTACCTGAAAGGAGGGGGCGCCCATGTTAGACCTGCTGGTCAGCACTCTGATTCAAGGGCTGATCTACGCGCTGGTCTCTTTCGGCGTGTACATCACCTATTCCATTCTGGACTTCCCCGATCTGAGCGTGGACGGCAGCTTTCCTCTGGGAGCGGCGGTCACCGCCGTGCTGCTGACCCGGGGCTGCAATCCGTATCTGACGCTGCTGGCGGCAATCTGTGTGGGGGCCCTGGCTGGGCTGTGCACCGGCGTCATCCATGTGAAGCTTCATGTCCGGAATTTGCTGGCGGGCATCATCACCATGACGGCGCTGTTTTCCATCAATTTGCAGATTGCCGGGTCCAACCTGACGGTGGAACGGTCGGTGGACACCATTTTCACCGCCGGACCCACCATGGCCCTTTTCGGTGGTCTGAGCCTGACGAACCGTAAACTGGTGGTGACTTTTCTCATCGCGGTGGCCGTTAAACTGCTGCTGGACACGTTTTTCGCTACAAAGGCAGGCCTGCTGCTCCGGGCGGTGGGGGACAACGCTTTTCTTGTCACATCCCTTGCCAAGGATAAGGGCAACGTAACGCTGGCGGGACTGGTGATTTCCAATGCGCTGGTGGCTCTGGGCGGCGCGCTGGTATGCCATGAGACCCGCAGCTTTTCCGCCACCATGGGCACCGGGCAGGTGGTCTTCGGGCTGGCGACGGTCATTATCGGCGTGGCGCTGTTCCGCCGTCTCAGCTTTGTAAAGGGCACCACCGCCGTAATTGTGGGCAGCATCCTTTACAAGCTTTGTATCGCGGTGGCACTGGATCTGGGACTGCCCCCCAATATGATGAAGCTCATCACCGCCGTGCTATTTTTGCTGGTGCTGGTGGCGTCCGGACGGAAAGGAGAGGAGATCATCCATGCTTGAGGTACGGGAAGTTTCCAAGACCTATAACCCCGGCACCGTGACGGAGCAGTGCCTGTTCGATAAGTTCTCCCTCTCCGTGGAGGACGGCCAATTTGTCTCCATTGTGGGCAGCAACGGCTCAGGCAAAACCTCTCTGCTGAACATCATCTGCGGTTCCATTCCTGTGGAAAGCGGCGACGTGCTGGTGGGCGGGGAGAGCATTTCCCGGAAAAAGGATTTTCAGCGTTATATCACCATGGGCCGTGTGTACCAAAACCCGGCGATGGGAACCTGTCCTCACCTGACGATGCTGGAAAACCTGTCTCTTGCGGACAACAAAGGCAAAGCCTTCGGCTTCACCCGGGGGATAAATAAAAAGCGCATTGACTACTATCGCCGGGAGCTGGAAGGCCTGGGCCTTGGATTAGAGGATAAGCTGAGCGTGAAAATGGGTTCTCTCTCCGGCGGACAGCGCCAGGCCGTGGCGTTGCTGATGGCGACCATGACGCCGCTGAACTTTCTGATTCTGGATGAGCATACGGCGGCTTTGGACCCCAAAACCGCAGAGGTCATCATGCAGCTCACTGATAAGGTCATTCGGGAAAAACGGCTCACTGCCATGATGGTGACCCACAATCTGCGTTACGCCGTTGAATACGGCGACCGGCTGATGATGATGGACCGGGGACATGTGGTGTTGGACCGGGTCGGAGCGGAAAAACAGAGCACCTCGATGGACGATCTTCTCACCCTATTCAACAAGATCTCCATTGAATGCGGAAATTGAGGAGGGCGCTATGGCAAACTATATTGGAGCGGGCGGCGAGCAGGCCGAGGAAGATCAGCTGCTGCAGGCGTTTGCGGCGCTCACTACGGCGGACGACCCCGCCTGCCCGGAGGCCCGGGAGCTGGTAAAACAGTGGCAGGCCCACATCGCCAGATACCACGACGGATGCGACCGGGAAAAGCTCCTGCGGATGGGACGGCTATACGCCGCGGACGACCGGTTTGCTGAAATGCTGGACAGCTACGGCGACGGCACCGCCCATTATATCGGTGAGGCGATTTTAAGCTTTCTGGGCCAGTAAACGTGGGCGGCACAGCGGACCTATACAAGCAAAGCAAGCGCCCAAGGACGTAAATGCGCCTTTGGGTGCTTGCTTTGTTATTGCGGCTGCTTTATGAACGGGACTCCCTAATGGGAAGCACGAAAGTCATTTTCCAAAAACCGCGCTGTCTACAGGTTGGCAGCCGCTTTCCCCTTACGGCTCCTGCGGCATTCCGTTTTTGCCGGAATGGCCGTTTTCAACCAGTTGGAATTCGGAGATCAGTTCCCGCAGCCTATTTGCCTGACTAGAGAGCTCCTCGCTGGCGGCGGCGCTCTCCTCCGCAGTGGCGCTGTTGGTCTGTACAACCGACGAAATCTGCTCGAAGCCGATGTTGATCTGCTCGATGGAGTGCGACTGCTGTTCGGAGCTGTCCGCAATCAGTGCGACCATCTCGGCGGTCTGACCATTGATCTGCACGATCTCCTCCAGAGACTGCACCGTGTCCGAGACGTGCTTCACACCCTTCCCCACCGCCGTCAGCGCGCTTTCAATCAGTGCGGAGGTGCTTTTCGCGCTCTCCGCAGTCTTACCGGCCAGATTGCGCACCTCGTCGGCGACCACCGCGAAGCCCCGCCCGGCGGAGCCCGCCCGCGCGGCCTCCACAGCGGCGTTAAGCGCAAGAATATTGGTCTGGAACGCAATGTCGTCGATATTCTTGATGATTTTGCCGATCTCGTGGGAGGTCGTGTCAATCTCGTGCATGGAAGCGACCATGTCATTCATCTGCTGCTGTCCGCGCTGGACGGCCTCGGTCGCGACGCGAGTACAGTCGCACGCCTTCTCCGCGTTGACGGCGGACTGCTTGACCTGCTCGGAGACTTCCCCCATAGTCGCGGCGAGCTCCTCAATGGAGCTGGCCTGCTCGGTGGCGCCCTGTGCCTGCGCCTGCGCGCCCGCGGCCACCTGCGCGGATCCGCTGGAAAACTGGTCGGCCGCTTCGCGGAACTCCAGCAGCGTGCTGTTGAGATGTCCCGATGCTTGCAGCAGTGCCTGCCGGATGGCGGCAAAGCCACCTTCATAGGTGTGATGGAACTCCAGATTCAGATTTCCGTTTCCCATCTCGTTGAGCAGCGCGGTAATCTCCTCGATATAGGAGATGTACTTGCGAAGCTGCTCGACGGTTTTGTTGAAGGCATCCGCGACAAGCCGTGTTTCGTCCCCGGTGAGGATATCCAGATTCACGTCCAGATTTCCCTGAGAGATGCTCTCTGCCGCGTTTGCCAGCGCCTTCAGCGGCTTGACAATCGCCTTGGACATGAAGAATAAAACCGTAATGAGGACTGCCAGCACTATCAGGATCGTACTCAACAGCAGATTCCGGAGCTGATTGAATTGAGAATAGTATTCCCCGTTTGGCAGAGCGGACAGCACTGTCCAATTGATGTCGCCGACCCCGGTGACATAGCCGTGGACCGTAATACCGTTGTCCTGATAGGTCAACGCAGTGGTGCTGCCGTTCATCACGGCATCCTGTACGGAGGTTCCCACGGTAAGCTCGGACACATTTTTGAGGGTGTTATCGGGGTTCCCGCTGTATATTACGTTTTTGCCGGAGGTGAAGAACGTGAAATAACCGGTATCCCCCAACGTGAGACCGGACAGAGTCTCGGTCAGGTGGTTAAGACTGATGTCGGCGCCGAGAAATCCCACGACCGTTCCGCTCTGAAACACCGGGGCAATGGCGCTGACGATTGTGTCGCCGCTGGCGGTGTCGGTATAGGGTTCCGTCAGGGTGACCGTTCCGTTCTGGATAGTCGCGGCGTACCATGGGCGATCCTTGATCGCCCAGTCCTCCTTACTGACATAGCCGTCAGACTGCATCAGCTGGCTGGAATCGGCATCGGCAATCCAGACCGCCATAATATTTTCGGAATCCAGCGCCGCAAGCGCCGCAAGCCGGGCCTTGACGGCGCTGAATTCAGGCGCGGCATCCACCCGTACGCCGGGCTTCAGGTCGGCCATAAACGTGCTGTAACTCTGCTCGACGGCGGCGCTTTGCACGAGACTGCAATACTCGGTGAAATAGTCGTTTACTTCCGCCGCCGCGCTGACGGTGCTGCGCTCGATGATCTCGTTGGTCTGAGACTTAACAATGTTCCCAACCAATGACAAAATGAGCAGGGTCATTAAAGAAAACGCAGCGATCATGGGAATCACATTGGATACTAACAGCTTCCGGACAATACTTTTGTTGATAACTCGCATAACGTTTCCTCCACTTTCTTTCTCTCGTCCCGCGTTCAGGGACTTTTTGGCTTTCCGTTCCATCAGGTAGGCTACATGTCTGCGGTGATCTTGGTGCACATACCATAGCATATTTCCGGGGCGACATCAATCATTATGTGTCTATTTCAGGAGAATTTTCCCGAATTCTCCATGGGCGCACATAATTGCCCATAAATACTGCAAAATGGGAACCTCCTCATATACAGGGCACCTTTCTCATAATCTTGGAATATCATAAATCAAACGGGCGGGCGCCGGCGTTAAATCGCACTCAGCCGGAGCCCAACCCCGAATATCGGAGGGTACGGTATGCGGAAAATGCCAGCCACAAGGCCGCCCAATACGGTCCCGAAATACTGCCGGGCCATGAAGGGAACCGGCCCGAACTTTATCGGACAATACATCGGCTTTCTCGTCTATGTATGGACCGTTTACGGCAACGGCTTCTGGGTATATCCCACAGGCATCAGCAGCGGAATTTTATACGGATATGTATGGAGAACCTCTCATTATGAATATTCGCAGTTTCGAGTGTCCATGATCGACTGCCTCTATTGATGCAGGCAGCATGCTTTTGTTTTACGGAAGACCAGCGTTCCGAAGCCAGTCCGCCTTTCAAGAAAGCATCTGGCAATGTGATAAAGGAGGAATTTTATGCCTGACCTGCCGGTGAATTTGGAAAGGCTAACCCGGTTTGAATCCACCCAGCTCACGGAAAACGGCCTGTTGGAAGTCATTGTGAAATATAACGGAGATCTTCGGAATATCGGCACACAGTTGGGTGCCGATATTGAACTGTTAAGCCCCGATTACGCCATTATCACCATCGGCATTAACCGGCTGCCGGAGCTTTACACATTTCCGCAGATTGAGTACATTGAGCTGCCCAAGACACTGACGTTCATGCTGCGGGACAGTCTTGAAAGCGCTTGTATTCCATCTATCCAGCGCTTAGGCGAGTTCGGGCTGACCGGCAGCGGCGTGATCGTGGGGATTATTGACTCCGGGATTGACTATACGCACCCCGATTTTCGAAATCCGGACGGTACCAGCAGGATTTTATTCCTTTGGGACCAGACCGCCGCCGGTCCACCGCCGCAGGGTTTCCGGAACGGTACGGAATATACGCAGGCCCGGATCAATGAAGCCCTGCTGAGCCCGGACCCTATGACTTCCGTACCGTTTACTGACACCGCCGGACACGGAACGGCCGTCGCAGGAATTGCTGCCGGAAACGGCGCTTCCAGCAGCGGAACAGAAAAGGGCGTCGCACCAAATGCGGGATTGATTGTGGTAAAGCTAGGGCATGCCGGAAACGAGTCCTTTGCGCGGACCACAGAAATCATGCGTGCGGTCAAATATCTGTCCGACAAAGCGATTATGCTTAACATGCCCCTGAGCATCAATCTCAGTTACGGCACCAATAACGGCTCGCACACCGGCGACTCCCTTTTCGAGCGCTACCTGAACAGCATGTGTGAGCGCTGGAAGACCGTTATGTCGGTTGCAACCGGAAACGAGGGTGCCGCATCCCACCACTACCACGCAAAATTGGCAAAGAAGGAAACCTCAACCATCGAATTCTCAGTTACCGGAAATCCGAGAAGGCTTTATATGACCCTATGGAAAAACTTTGCGGATACCATCACCTTCGAGCTGATTGCGCCCAACGGCAGGTCCACAGGAGCCATTCAGCCTCTGCAAAGCATCACGAGGGCAACGCTCGGCGGCACCAACGTCTCCATTATCTACGCGCAGCCAAACCACTACACCATCATGCAGGAGGTTTACTTTTTCTTTTCCACGCAGGGCGCCGGCGTCGCCCCGGGCGTCTGGAAGCTGATCGCGCGGGGTGAGCAGATTGTAGACGGCGAGTTTAATATCTGGCTGCCCACCGTGGAAGATGTGACACAAAACACGTCCTTCCTGCGCGCCGATGTCAATCTGACGCTGACGCTGCCCTCCACGGTGCAAAACGTTATCTCCGTGGGAGGCTATAACTCCATGCTCGGAATTGCCACCGTGTTTTCGGGCAGAGGACCCGCCAGCGGCTTTCCTCTCATTAAGCCCGATCTGGTCGCCCCCAGCGTCAGCATCCTGACAACAAAGGCTGGAGGCGGATATGACTCATACACCGGCACCAGCATGGCGGCCCCCTTTGTCACCGGGGCAGCCGCACTGATGATGGAGTGGGGGATCGTTCGGGGAAACGACCCGTTTTTGTATGGTCAGCGTGTTAAGGCATTCCTGCGGAGGGGCGCGAACAGAGAGTTTTCAGCCCAGATTCCAAATAATCAATGGGGTTACGGGGCTCTGAGCCTCTGCGACGCCATGAATGAGCTTGTGGAATACACAAGGACGGGGGGCGCTTTTTCGTGAACGTCACGGAATCTGTTGAGCAATTTATCTACTCCTCTGATACGGTGGATTTCGTTTTGAGACAGAATGCGTTCGTCGATCAGCTCCTAAAAAACAACCCCTCCATTTTGACCACGCAGCTGCTCGCCGGAAGGTATATTGTCTGCTATACGGATACGAAAACCTTCAACAGTCTGATCGACCAGTTTGGATCCAGCTTCATCAGCTACATTTCCCTTGTCCTGGGTTTGCTGGATCGCGCAAGCCTTGCGGTGACCGGAATCATGCAGGTGCATCAACAGCCGTATCTGGACCTGCGCGGCAAGGGGGTTCTGCTGGGCTTTGTCGATACCGGTATTGATTATACACAAAGCGCATTCCGCTATGAAGACGGCTCCAGCCGAATTCAGTTTATCTATGATCAGACAGTCACCGGACCTCCGCCCGAGGGTTTTTATGTCGGCACGGAATATACGAATGAACAGATCAACCAGGCGCTGCGGGCGGAGGACCCCTATCAGATCGTCCCCCAGAGGGACGAAAAAGGGCACGGTACCTTTCTGGCCTCCGTCGCTGCCGGAAACGACTCCGGGGATCTTTTGGGGGCCGCGCCGGACGCGGAGCTGATTATCGTAAAGCTGCGAGAAGCCCGCCCCTTTTACCGTAACTGGTTCGCCGTTCCGCCGGAACAGAAATACGCCTATGAATCAACCGCCATTATGGTAGGCGTGGAATACATCATTAAAAAAGCGCGCCAGCTCAACCGCCCGGTGGTGATCTGCATCGGGGTTGGAACAACCTTCGGCGCACACGACGGCTTTTCAATTTTTGAGGAATATTTGAGCAACATTGCAAACTTAAGGGGCGTATGCGTCTGCACGGCGGCGGGGAACGAGAGTCAGGCGCGGCATCATATGCAGGGTCTGATCGCGGAGAAAGGCGCAACACAGAACATTGATCTGAAGGTGGGCGAGAACGCAGGAAACGTTATCCTGGGGATCTGGAGCACCATTTCAGATAAAATTTCTCTGTCCGTGCGGTCGCCCACGGGCGAGCTGATGGCACGGGTCCCCTCCAAACCCGGAGCCACCATCCGCTCCAATCTGATCTTGGAAAAGTCCTCCGTTCAGGTGGAGTACTACTTTCCCTATGAGAGCACGGGAAGCCAGCTGTCCTCCGTGAACATCTTCAACGCCACACCCGGGATCTGGACGATTACCGTCTATGGGGACATCATTCTCAACGGCACGTTCCATGCGTGGCTTCCCCTCACCGGCTTTGTCTCTCCTACGGTGGAATTTTTGTCGGCGACGCCCTACTACACCGTGGTCTGCCCCTCCACAATGTTCGGGTCCATCAGCTGCGGCGCGTATGACAGTACGACCGGCAGCCTATTCTCCGACTCCTCGTGGGGACCCACCCGCCTGGATCGGATGGCACCGGATCTGGTTGCCCCCGGGGTAGCGGTCGGCGGGGTTTATCCAAGCGGGCCCGGGATCATGAGCGGAACCAGCGTGGCCTCTGCGATCACCGCAGGCGCCTGCGCGCTGATGATGCAGTGGGGCATCATTGAAAAAAACGACGTGGCGCTGAGCACCTATCAGATCCGCGCTTATCTGATCCGCGGCTGTAACCGCAGCCCCACCATGACCTATCCCAATACGCAGTGGGGGTACGGCACCTTGAATCTGTTTCAGACGTTTAATCTCATGCGGGAGCTGTGAAATAAGCGGCAATTGATTTTTAAAGGGGTGCTGCATTGTGGCGGACTTTCAGTCTATACAGAAATTCCTCGACTCGCCGGACACGGTGGGCTTCGTCGTGCGGGGCAGCGACGAAATCGACCGGCTGATCTCGGAAAATCCGGAAATCATCGCAACCCAGACACTGGCGGGAAGATACGTCGTCTGCTACACCACGGTGGAGAACTATCCACACGTTCTCGACCAGCTGGGGACCAGCTATCTCAGCTCCATCGCGCTGATGATGGGCCCACTGGGCCGACCGGGCCTTGAAGCGGCCGGAATTCTTCCCATACAGCAGCAGCCGTACCTAAGCCTGCGGGGTCGAGGCGTGCTGATCGGCTTTGTGGACACCGGCATCGACTATACGCAGCAGGTCTTCCGCTACGAGGACGGGACCAGCAAAATCCGTTATCTCTACGACCAGTCCATTACCAGCACACCGCCGGAGGGGTTTTTCATCGGCACAGAATACACCAACGAACAGATCAATCAGGCGCTTCAATCGAAGAACCCTTACGATGTCGTGCCCTCCAGAGACATAGCCGGGCACGGTACGTTTCTGGCCTCCGTAGCTGCGGGGCGGGAGGTCGGCGACTTCATCGGAGCCGCGCCGGAAGCCGAGCTGATCGTCGTGAAGCTGAAAAAGGCGCGTCCGTATGGCCTGCGCCTTTTTGCGGTGCCCAAGGAACAGGAGAACGCGTTTTCCTCGATTGCCGTGATGATCGGAGTGGAGTACGTCCTCCGAAAGGCCCAGGAGTTGGAACGTCCGGTCGTGATCTGTCTCGGAATCGGAACCAACTCGGGAAGTCACGACGGCTTTTCAATTTTTGAGGAATATCTGAGCGGAGTTGCCAATCTTTCGGGCGTATGCATGTGTATCGCCGCCGGCAACGAGAGTCAGTCCAGACACCATACGAAGGGGATCGTCGCAGCAACAGGAGAGACGCAGAACATCGACGTGAAGGTTGGCAACCAGCCGGCGGATTTCTTTATCTCCATCTGGAACTCGGTATCCGACAAGATGTCGGTCTCCGTCACGTCGCCTACCGGGGAATACATCGCCAGAATCCCTCCGAAAACCGGAAACATTCAGACGACAGACCTGATTCTGGAACGCTCGCATGTCCGCGTAGCCAACTATTTTCCCCTTGAGGGAAGCGGCGGCCAGCTGGCCACCGTGCGGGTTCTGAGCGCGACGCCGGGGATCTGGACAATCACGATGCACGGCGACATCATTCTTGACGGCACCTTTAACGCATGGCTCCCGATGACCGGCTTCGTCTCCCCGGACGTGGAATTTCTTGCGGCGAATCCCTATTACACGGTGACCGTCCCCTCGACTGCCACCGGCGCCATCAGCTGCGGAGCCTATAACAGTGAAAACGACAGCCTGTACCTCAATACCTCCTGGGGACCCACGCGGATTGAGATAATGGCTCCGGATCTGGTGGCGCCGGGCGTTGGAATTCAGGGAATCTATCCCACCGGAAGCGGTACCATGAGCGGCACCAGCGCGGCTGCGGCGATCACCGCGGGGGCCTGTGCCCTAATGATGCAGTGGGGCATCGTTCAGGGTAACGACGTCTCTATCAGCACACATCAGATCCGCGCCTACCTGATCCGGGGCTGCAACCGTATGCAGACCGTGTCCTATCCAAATCCACAGTGGGGCTACGGAACTCTGAATCTGTTCCAATCCTTTAATCTTATGCGTGAAATATAAGCATGCACCGCGCGACAGGAGGCGTTTGTCTTGAATGAAGAGCAGCTGAAAGAATTTATCAATTTACCGGACACGGTAGATTTTATTCTCCGGGGAAGCGATGATCTGGATATTTTTCTGCGGGAAAACCCAAACGTAATCGCAACGCAGACGCTGGCCGGGAGATATGTGGTCTGCTACGCAAGCACAAGCGATTTCGCGACGATCATCGACCGGCTGGGGACCAGCTATGTAAGCTCGCTGTCAATCGTTTTGGGGCTGCTGGACCGGCCGGCGCTGGAAGCTTCCGGCATTACCGGGATCCAGAACCAGCCCTATCTGGATCTGCGGGGGCAAGGCGTCCTGGTCGGCATTGTAGACACGGGAATCGATTATACACAGCAGGTGTTCCGCTATGAAGACGGAACCAGCAAAATTCAGGCTATCTATGACCAATCGATTCCCGGCGCAGCGCCAAAGGGCTTTTTTATCGGCACAGAGTACACACATGAGCAGATCAATCAGGCGCTGCAGGCGCAAAACCCCTACGAAATTGTTCCGCAGCGGGACACCGACGGGCACGGCACGTTTCTGGCCTCCGTGGCGGCGGGCCGCAAAACCGACAACTTCCTCGGGGCCGCGCCGGATGCCGAGCTGGTCGTGGTAAAGCTGAAAAAAGCGCGGCCGTTTTATCTGGATCTTTTCGCCGTGCCGGAGACGCAGCAAAACGTGTTCGGCTCCACCGCCGTCATGGTCGGTGTGGAATATGTTCTCAAGAAGGCAAGGGATCTGAATCGACCCGTGGTCATCTGCCTGGGAATCGGTACGAACCTCGGAAGCCACGACGGGTTCAGCATTTTCGAGGAGTATCTGAGTGAGGTCTCCAATCTGGGTGGAGTTTGCCTGTGCATCGCGGCGGGAAACGAAAGTCAGGCGAGGCACCATACGCAGGGAAAAATCGCAGCCAAAGGTCAATCCCGGAGCATCGACGTCTCCGTCGTCAACGAATCGTCGGTTGTTTACGTAGCGATCTGGAGCTCCATCTCGGATAGGCTCTCCGTTTCCATCCGCTCTCCCACCGGTGAGCTGACTGCCAGACTCCCTCCGAAATCCGGCAGTACCACCACCAATAATCTCGTTTTTGAACAGGCCTCCATCCGGGTCGTCTATTACTTTCCGCTGGAGGGAAGCGGCGGTCAGTTGACGGTCGTCCGGGTAACGAACGCCACTCCGGGTATTTGGACCATCACCGTATACGGCGATCTGATTCTGGACGGCACTTTCCACGCCTGGCTCCCCCTTACCGGCTTAGCCTCCCCTGGTGTGGAGTTTCTCGCTGCGACCCCCAATTATACGGTGACTGTTCCGTCCACAGCCATCAGCGTAATCAGCTGCGGCGCGTATAACATAGTTGACAACAGTCTGTACTCCAATTCATCGTGGGGGCCGACACGGATCGATCTGATGGCACCCGATCTGGTCGCCCCGGGCGTCAACGTCGGCGGAATCTACCCCACAGGCAGCGGAACCATGAGCGGCACCAGCGCGGCCGCAGCGATTACGGCGGGTGCCTGCGCGCTGATGCTGCAATGGGGCATCGTACAGGGGAACGATATAGGAATGAGCACCTATCAGATCCGCGCCTATCTGATCCGCGGATGCACCCGCAGTCCGACTCTGTTGTATCCGAACACGCAGTGGGGGTATGGCGCGCTGGACCTGATGCAGACCTTCAACCTCATGCGGGAAACCAAATAGCGGGCAGCCGAAGCAGGCGTTAAACGGAGCCCAGTTCCTCTCCCTGCAAAACAAATCAGGGCCTGTTTGTAAGGATCTTACAAACAGGCCCTGATTAACGGTCAGACGGCAAAAAACGCTCATTCGTCCTCGTCCAGCTTGAGAACGGCGAGGAACGCCTCCGTCGGCACCTGGACGGTTCCCAGAGAGCGCATTTTTTTCTTGCCCTCCTTTTGCTTTTCCAACAGCTTCTTTTTGCGGGTAATATCGCCGCCGTAGCACTTGGCCAGCACGTCCTTACGCATGGCCTTGACGGTCTCCCGGGCAATGACGCGGCCGCCGATGGCCGCCTGGATCGGGATTTCAAAAAGCTGGCGGGGGATGTTGTCCTTCAGCTTTTCGCAAAGCCGCCGGGCGCGGGGATATGCCTTGTCCCTGTGGGCAATGAACGAGAGGGCGTCCACCTGATCGCCGTTGAGCAGCAGGTCCACCTTCACCAGCTCACTGGGTCGGTAGCCCGACAGCTCATAGTCCAGCGAGGCGTATCCCTTGGTGTTGGCCTTGAGGGTATCGAAAAAGTCATAGATGATCTCGTTGAGGGGCATCTGGTAGTGCAGCTCCACCAAGTTCGTGTCCAGATACTGCATGTCCTTGAACTCTCCCCGGCGGTTCTGGCACATGGGCATGATGTTCCCCACATACTCGTTGGGGCTGATAATGGAGACCTTTACATACGGTTCCTCCGCGTGCTCGATGGACGCCGGGTCGGGGTAGTTGTGGGGGTTATCCACGGTCACCACTTTACCGTCCGTCTTGGTGACGTGGTAGATGACGGAGGGGAGCGTGGTAACAAGGTCAAGATCGAATTCCCGTTCCAGTCGCTCCTGAATGACCTCCATGTGGAGCATCCCCAAAAAGCCGCAGCGGAAGCCAAACCCCAGCGCGGCGGAGGACTCCGGTTCAAAGGAGAGGGACGCGTCGTTCAGCTGGAGCTTTTCCAGCGCATCCCGCAGATCGGGGTACTTGGACCCGTCCTCCGTGTAAATGCCGCAATAGACCATGGCCTGGGCGGGACGGTAGCCGGGCAGCGGCTCCGCCGCCGGTCTTTCCGCCCCGGTGACGGTATCTCCCACCCGGGTATCCTGCACATTCTTGATACTGGCGGTGAAGTAGCCCACTTCGCCGGCCTCCAGCTCCTGACAGGGCTCCAGGCCCAGCGGCAGCAGATGTCCGCATTCCACCACGCCGTACACTGCGCCGGAGGCCATCATCTTTACCTGCATCCCCGGACGGACGAAACCATCCATCAACCGCAGGTAGACGACGACGCCTCGATACGCGTCGTACTGGCTGTCAAAGATCAGGGCCTTTAGCGGCGCGGTCCGGTCGCCCTTGGGAGCGGGGATGTTCTTCACCACGCTCTCCAAAACCGCGTCGATGTTGATTCCCATTTTTGCCGAGATCTCCGGCGCGTCCATGGCGGGCAGACCGATAATGTCCTCCACCTCGTGCTTGGCCTTCTGCGGATCGGCTGCGGGCAGATCAATTTTGTTAAACACGGGTAAAATTTCCAGATCGTGCTCCATGGCGAGATAGGTGTTGGCCAACGTCTGGGCCTCCACACCCTGGGTGGCGTCCACCACCAGCACCGCCCCCTCGCAGGCGGCAAGGGAACGGGAAACCTCGTAATTGAAGTCCACATGGCCCGGAGTGTCAATGAGGTTCAGCTCATAGACCTCTCCGTCGGCGGCTTTATAATTCAGCTTGACGGCGCGAGCCTTGATGGTGATGCCCCGCTCCCGCTCCAAATCCATGTTGTCCAGAATCTGGTTCTCCATCTCCCGGGCGGAGACGGCCTCACATTTTTCAAGCAGACGGTCGGCCAGCGTGGATTTGCCGTGGTCAATATGGGCGATGATGGAAAAATTGCGGATATGGGATTGATCGGTCATATATTTAAAACCTCCCTGGCAAATTCACAAAGGGCCCCTCTGCGGGTTTGTCATGCAAAAATTTTTTCGTAGTCGTAGTTTACCACAAACTCATGGAGCGCGTCCAGCCTTTGCCGGTAATTCTCTTCCGTCAGGCGATACGCTCCGCCGGGCATGGCCTGAGCCATGGCGTAGGTCACCCGGCCGGCCACGTGAATGTGATCGGCATAGTTGTCCAGGTCGGTAATGACGTCCGTATCCGTCAAAAAGCATTGCAGGTCTACGTTTTCATAGGGCAGTAGTTCCTCCGCCGTGCGGCGCAGCAGGGCAAACATGGCGTCCGTCTCCCCCAAACGCTGCATTTTGTCCCAATAGAGAATGCTGTACGGCGAGAGAAAAAAAATAAACTGCGTATCCGGGTGCCCTTCGACCCAGCTTTTCACCACCGCCAGATTTTCGTCGCAGTCGTCCAGAAACGCGTCCGCGGGCAGCGGCTCCGCCGCAATCTCAGGCCGCTGATAGCCCGCGAGGGCCAGCTCCTTGCTGAAATAAATCGTTCCGTCCCACAAAAAGGCGTCCTGCAGCTTCTGCGTCTGGCCCTGCGCCTTTTTCCAGACGGAGTAGGCCGAACGGATCAGAACGTCCTTGCTGAGCAGATACCGCCCGTCGTTCCACGGATTGTTGTCGTAGAGGTAAGTTGGCAGCTGGTCCGGCGCGTCCGCCGTGGGCCGGGCCAAAATGTTGGGGTCCAGGCCGAAGATCACCCGCTTTACATCCTGCTCTTCAAAGGCGTAGTCCAGCGCCTGGGTAAATTCGTGGAATCCGCCGTTGGGAAAGGTCACCTTCACGGTGGAGGTGTCATAAAACACGTCGAACCATAAGGGACGGTAGTTTGCCACCAGCGACGTTCCCATCAGCACCGTCTCATAGCTCTGGCTGCGAAGCAGCCCGGCGTTTTGATACCGTTCGTCAAACCAGACCTCCCCGTTCGGGTCTGGGTCCCGGTAATGAAAAAACGGATCGATCGCCCGGACCGTCCCGGCGCACAGGGACAAAATTGCCAGAAAGCCCGCCAGAAGCCCCACGGCCCAGCGTTTTTTCGTCTTGTTCAAAGCGCCCTCCTCAGAAATTCGCATAGATAAACGTGGCAACCCCGGAAAACGACAGCGTCGCCCAGGCCAGCAGCACGCAGCACGCCGCACACCGCCCGAAGGTCGGGCGGAAGGTATCCATCCGGCGAATCGTATTTCCCGGCTTCAAAGCCGCAGTCAGCGCGATCAGGTACACCGCCGTCAGAAGCAAAATGCCCGCTCTTCCGTTGAGGCCCAACACGTTCAGCGCCTCCGCCTCGGAAGAAAACAACCCCTCTGTCAGCCAGGGGGGAAGGCCCCCGCCGCCGGTAAATGCCGCCCGCAGCACCGTCGCCGCCGCCGTCAGAGACGGCGACCGGAAAAGTACCCACGCCAGATTGACAAACAGAAACGTTCCCGCCCAGCGGAGCGCGGCAGGCAGACGGGTCAGCCGTGTTCCCGCGGCCCGCTCCCCCACCTGCGCAAGGCCGTGGAGCAGTCCCCACGCAAGAAACGTCCAGCCTGAACCGTGCCAAAAGCCGCTGATAAGAAACACCAGCAGGATATTCCGATATGTCCGAACTCGGCCCTGTCTGCTGCCCCCCAGCGGAAAGTACAGGCACTCCCGCAAAAATGTGGTCAGGGTGATGTGCCACCGCTTCCAGAACTCCCCCACGCTCAGCGCCCGGTAAGGTGAAGCAAAGTTGACCGGGAGACGAACGCCTAAAAGACGGGCGGCCCCCGACGCAATGTCACAGTAGCCCGAAAAATCAAAGTACAGTTGCAGGGTATACCCCAAAATCACCAGCCACGCCGCCGGAGCGGTGAGCTGGTCCAAATGCTGGTATCCATTGTTCACCACCGCACCCAGAGAGTCCGCCAGCAGCACCTTTTTCGCCATACCGAAGGAAATGGCATACAGTCCCGCGGCCCGGTCATCCCAGTCAGGACGCAGGAACTTTCCGCCCTGTACTTGCGGAAAAAACGCGTTAGGGCGCAGAATAGGGCCGGAGGACACCGTGGGGAAAAACAGGCAGAACAGCGTGAAGGTATCCCCGTCGATCCGCTCCAGCGCCACCGGGAACAGCTCTCCGGTCCGGATTTCCTTCAAAAACCAGAGCTGCTGAAAGGTAAAAAAGCTCAGGCCCAAAGGCGCCCATCCCGGCGACACGGCACCGCCGGTAAAAAAGCCCAGATACTTGAAACACAGCAGCACCGCAATGTGCCACGCCGCCGCCAGGTTCAGCGCCATCCGCCGCCGGGACTCCCTTTTTCCGGAGAGCCAATACCGCGCGGCGCCGAACGTAACGCCCCCGCCCGCCAGCAGGACGCTAAAGCCCCACCGGGCATACTCCCCCAGCCCCCACAGGTAAAATACCGCGGAAGCCAATATCAGCAGCGCGATTCCGGTGCGGCGGCTTTTCGCCAGGGGACAGAGGACCGCCGTCAGCGTCAAAAACAGCAGAAATGCCAGAGACTGAAATCCCATTCCTTTTACTCTTTCATGAGACCCGCGGTTTTTGCGTCCGCACTGTGGAGCACCTGGGTGATGCACTGGCCACTGCCGGGATAGTTTTTGCCCAGTGCCTCGCCGGTGATCTCCGGGAACGGGTTTCCCTGGGCCCGCAGAGTTTCCAGGACCCGAACGTACCGGGCCTCCGCCAGCTTCATCGCGGCGGCGGGAAGCCCCATAGAAACCAGCTCCGCCGGAGCGGAAAACATGGCCTCGTTTCCGCCGCCGGCGCGGTGCAAACGGCGGAACAGAACATAGATCGCCCCATTCAGCATTTGGGCCGCCTCGTTGACGGCGGCCTTGTCGTTCAGCTTTCCCAAAAGGTCAAACAGGACGCTCACCGCGCCGGAGATCAGCTTGGACTGAAGCGTTGCCAGCACGCTGCCCCGCAGAATATTTCCCTGATCCGCCATATTCAAAATATCATTGTCGGTCAGCGCACCCCCCTCGCGGGACAGGGTTCGACCCAAAATAAAATCCGCCGACACGTGATAGTACTCGCAGGCCCTGACCACAAACGCCAGCCCCGGCTCTCGGATGCCGTTTTCATAATGGCTCAGCAGCGCTTGGGAGATGCCCAGATCTCCCGCCGCCGTCCGCTGGGAGACTCCCCGCTCCTGCCGCAGGAGGGACAGCGTCCTTGAAAATTCCGTATTCATTGTTTCTCTCTCCTTCGCGTTGTTTCGTGCAAAATTACACGCTGTATAGTTTATCAGAAACTATACAGCGTGTAAAGCGATTCCGCAAAAATTCTTCCTTAAAACAAACTGGACTGATCCGGCAACTCACTGCGTCCAACCGCGTGCAGCTGTTGTGCGTTCTCCTCTGTCAGCCGATCTGTGATGGCCATGCGGCGCAGAATATTCTTCACCGTCTCGTCCAGCGCTGTTCCCCGGGAGTAATCCGCTGGGAAGATGAAGTCCACCCGGCCTTTGGCCAGCAGGTCCTCCACGCCGGTGCGATTGGATTCCTGATACACGGCGATGGCCTGTCCACCGTAGGCCCGCATCATCTTCATACAGGGTACGTCCGAAAGGCCGTCCCCCATGTAGATCATGCTGGTAAAAGGGACACGCTTACTGTCGTCGGGCATGGAGGCATTCAGGTCCCGGTCATTGGATACATCCAGAACGCCCTTGTTGATGCGGTAGACGAACTGGGTCTTGGCGGTAAAATTGACCGCCAGCTTTGGCCAGACGGGCTTTCCCGTCTCGTCATAGTAAAACTCGCTGGCGTAGATCTCCTGAAACTCCCGGCTGATGGCGCTGCCCTCGATGATCTCCCGCAGACCGGAGGAAATCACATAGTGCTCCACCTGAACGCCTTGCTCCTCACCATATGCGTTTACTCGGGCAAACCAATCCCGTACGCCTGGAAACAGCACAATCCCCCTGCCCTTTTCCACCAAGTCCGCCCGGGAGAAGGGCAGGTTCTTCCGCTCCGCCTCCCGGAGCATGGTATACATATAGGCCAGAATGCCGTCAATACGGTTTTCCCTTCCGAAGCCGTTAGCCTCCGCCCAAAACTCCGCCGGGGTCATGCCGAGGCTGGGGATGAAGGCGTAATCCTGCATATCTGTGGTGCAGAGGGTCTTGTCAAAGTCGTAAAGAAACGCCACGATGGGCGGGTCATTCCGGTTCATGGAGATTCCTCCCTTCCGCAGACGCGGAGAGTAAAAAAGCGGCCCTGACGGGCCGCTTCAGACGGTCAAAATGTCCCGCGGACTTTTTGACCGTCTCCTTAACGCCGTGGTTTTGCTCTCAGAGGCTTCAATTGGGCCGATTGTAGTTTCGTCCAAATTTCAGCTCGTCCAGCTCAATCTTCCGGGTGGGCTCGTCCGCCATAGGAACAAAGGGGTTTCCCTCAGGATAGGGAAATTCGTCGCTCTGTTTGGGTGCCACCGTGGGCTGGGAGGGTTGTTTCTCCTGCTGAGGAGAGCTCTCCGCCGCGGGCTGGACCGCCGCAGGCTGGCCTTCCGCAGCCTGAGCCGGGTCGGACTCGGGGGCAAACGCTGCCACCGCAGCGGGGACCTCCTGCCGGAAGGAACTCAGTATCTTTGCCTCAATCTCTTTGGCGGGGACACCCGGTCCCGGCGCTGCCGGGGCATCCACAGGCGCCTGAGGGAGCTGGTCCAAAAACTGAATCTCCTGCTGGCAGACGGCGCGCACCTTTTCCGCAAAGGACGCTATCTCCCGCTGACCCATGCGCAGGCGGTCCTGCGCATCCTCCGCCTCCCGGCGCAGGGCGCCGATCTTCTCCTGAGCCTGTACTTCCGCGTCGCGCAGCAGCTGGTCCCGCTTGGCCTCCGCCTCCCGGACAATGGAATCTGCCATCTTCTGGGCGGTCAGAAGCGTGGCCCGCATGGAATCCTCGGTGGCGCGATAATCCTCCACCTTCTCCACCAGGACCTTCATCTTCGCCTTCAGCGCCGCGTTTTCCTTATAGAGCGCGGTATAATCGTCGGTCAGCTCGTCCAGAAATTCGTCCACCATGGCCATGTTGTAGCCGCCCATGACGGCCTTTGTGAACGCGTGGCCGGAGACCTCCTGCGGTGTCAGCAATGCAAATACCCCCTCCGCGTCCACGGGGGACGCCGGTTTCAAAAAATCTTCTCTCCCGGTGGATGCCGGGTGGCCTTAGAAATAGAGGCCGTTGTTTTCCAGCTCGTCGATCAGATCGCCCTCGATATCCACGTGATAGGGCGTAATAATGTACGTATTTGCGGCAACTTTTTTGATTTTGCCCTCTCCGGCATAGGCAACACCGGACAAAAAGTCGATCAGTCGCCGCGCCACATCCTTGTTGGTGGACTCCAGATTCAGCACCACGGTCCGCTTGTCCTTTAGGTGATCCGCAATCTCAGAGGCGTTTTCAAACCGCTCCGGCTTCACCAAAACGACCTTCAGCTGGGTGGTTGCGTGGATGTTCACCACCTTGTTGTGGCGATCCTCCGCGCGGGCGGGTTTGCGGTCGTCAAACAAGCTCTCCTTCCGGGTCGGTTCTTCAAAATCGTCGTATTCCTCGTCCTCATCCTCGTAGGGGTGGGTCCACTTTTTCAGTTCATCCAAAAGGCTCATACTGTTCCCTCCTGATTTGCGGCGGGGTACACCCGGTGTCCGAAAATGGCCGTTCCCACACGGACCATAGTGGCTCCGGCACGGATGGCGTCGGGATAGTCGCCGCTCATACCCATCGATAATATATCGAATTTATTATCATACAGTTTTTGCTTTATGTCAACATAAAGCCTGCTTACTTTTTGAAAATTTGTAAGATTTTCCCCGGGGGCCGTCTCAATGGGAGGCACTGTCATCAGTCCCCGGAGATGGACATGGGTCAGTGTCTTTGCCCGGGCGGCAGCAGCGAACACCTCCTCGGGAGTATAGCCGCTCTTGGCTTCCTCTCCGCCCACGTTCACCTCCAGCAGAATGTCCTGAACGATACCCAGTTTTTCCGCCTGCTTTTCAATCTCGTCCAACAGCGGGTCGGAACCCACGGACTGAATCAGCGCCGCCTTTCCCACCACCTGCCTGACCTTGTTGCGCTGCAAGTGCCCGATGAAGTAAAGCGGCGCGCCGTCATAGGCGTTTTCAGCCAGCTTATCCGTCATTTCCTGGACACGATTTTCCCCCAGAGCGTCAACTCCGGCGGCAATGGCCTCCCGGCAGGCGGCAGCGTCGTTCATCTTGCTGGCACCCACCAGTGTGATCTCCGCCGGGTCCCGCCCGGCGGCCTTTGCCGCCTCCGCGATCTTCCCCCGAACGGCCTCAATATTCTCCCTGATCGACATGACAACCGACTTCCTTTCTCTTTATCCGGCATAGCTGACCACCGCGCCGTCCGTCAGTCCTCCCGCAGACAAAATGACCTCGTCGCCGGGGCGGAGCGTGGTCTCTCCCGTCCCCTGAGCGCGCACCAGCGCATATTCGTCGGCGGCGGACCAGAGCACCGTCACCGGCTTGAATCGGGCCTCCACACCCACGATGCAGTAGACTCCTGCGCTGCCGTTTTCGTCCACCCGGATGGCCTCCTGCGGTACCCGAATACCGGAGACGGAGGACCGGACGATATCAGCGGACTGCTGACGCAGCAGCGTCAGCTGAGCCAGATACGTGCGCCCGCGGAACACCACGACCTCTCGGCCGTTTTCCTCTGCGCCGACAGACTGGACGGTCACGCTCAGATCCCGGTCCACCCCCTTGGCAAATCGGAGCTTTTCCGACGCCCCCTCGGTGAACGACTTTGCGTCGTCGGCGGAGAGGCTAACCACAAAATACCACGTGTCTCCCAACACCAGCTTTCCAAGGTCGCTGGAAGCGCCGGAGGGCTGCAGGCTGCTGAGGTCAGAGGGAGTCAGAGTATCCACCGTGTCCGGCGTCAGTACTGTTTCATACCCGTCCACCACGGCGGAATACAGGCCCGCCTTTGGCGCAGTGACCGTCCGGGAGGAACCAGCGGACTGGGCTTTCAGCGTGCTCAGCTGACTTTGGATATTTGCCGTCTGCGCTTTCAGATCCTCCGCATCCGTATAAGTATAGTCGCGGCGCAGCACCAGCGCCTCCAGATCCGCCACGCTGTCCGACGCCGTATCCAACCGATCCGATGCCACGGCCCGGCGCATAGCGACCAGTTTTTCTGCAATCTGGCTGTCCATCTTGAGCGCCGCTTCGCTGGCGGAGGCGGCCTCCGACGCGTAGTTCAGCTGATCCAGCTGGGTCTGGAGCTTGTCAATCTCCGTCTGACGGTCCAATGATGCCTGATCGGAATAAATCTGTGCCACCTTGCCGCCTGCGGAGACCCGTTCCCCCTCCGACCGGTTCAGACGCAGGAGCTTGCCGCCGGAATCTTCCAGTACCAGCTCGCTGCGCACCACGAAACCGGTGACGGAAATCGTATCCTCCACCTGATAGGTATAAGCCACTGCGGAAATCAGCGGGTCTGCATAAGAGGTGTAGACCTGGATGCCGAAATAGGCCAGCACCGCAAGGAATATAAGGGCCGTCAGAGCCTTGGTCCCCGGGGACCCGTTTTTCTTCTTCGGGTCTTCTTGAGAGGGGACGCCCTCCGGTATTGTATCTCGGGCGGATTCAATTTTCGGAGCGTTTTTTTTCTTCATAAGTACCTTCTGTGTTTCTCGCCTTTGCGCGCGGCGGGGCGATGTGCTTCCGCCCCGCCGCGGTTTTACCGTAAGCTTATTCTTCGCTCAGGTCCACCGCCCGCACAGGCGCGATGGTGGAGATCGCGTGTTTGTAAATAATCTGCTGTTTTCCCTCGGAGTCCAGCACCACCACAAAGGAGTCGAACCCCGTGATAATACCCCGCATTTGGAAGCCGTTCATCAAAAACAATGTGGCGGGGACCCGATCCCGCCGGGCCTTGGTGAGAAAAACATCCTGAAGATTTGCCTTGCTCTGCATATGTATCCGCTCCTTTTCTTTTTTGAAGCGGACGCGAATCTCTCTGTCCGCTTTGGACTTAGGATAAGCCCTCCGCAGAGAGGATTTCAGTCGAAATCTGCAAGGCCCGGGCAAAATCCCGGTTTTTTTCCCATTCGATCCAATGGATGTCAGAATCCCGCCGCAGCCAGGTCAACTGCCGCTTGGCGTACTGCCGGGAGCGGAGCTTTACCTCCTCCACGGCCTCCGCCTCGGTCTTCTCCCCCGCCAGCACACCGGCAAATTCCTTGTAGCCGATGGCCTGCAAGGCCGTGGCACTTCGGGGAAGGCCCCGGTTCAAAAGCGAGCGCACCTCGTCCAAAAGGCCCGCCGCCACCATGGCGTCCACCCGGCGGTCAATCAAGGCCTTCATATCCTGCCGGTCCGCAAACCGCAGGCCGATCTTCACCGAGGCAAATTTAGGCGGCAGCGCCCTCTCCGCCGCGTCGTGGGCGGAGAGGGTCTGTCCCGTCTCCCGGAAGACCTCCAGCGCCCGGAGAATGCGCTTAACATCGGCGGGGTGGAGTTTTTCTGCGGCGACCGGGTCCGCCCGGCGCAGCTCCTCCCAAAGAGGGCCGATGCCGTCTTGTGCCAGCCGGGCCTCCAGCTCCGTCCGGACGGCGCCCCCCGCCATACCGGGGGCAAAGGCGTGTCCCCGCAGAAGGGAATCCAGCCACAGTCCGGTGCCTCCCACCAGAACAGGACGTCTCCCCCGGGCCAAAATATCCTCCACCACCGGCGTGGCGGCGGAGACGTACCGTGCGGCGGACCAGCTCTCCGCCGAATCCGCCACAGCCAGCATGTGGTGTGGAACCCCCTCCATCTCCGCCGACGTGGCGGCGGCGGTGCCGATGGCCATGCCCCTGTAAATCTGCATGGAGTCGCAGGAAACCACTTCCCCGTTGTATTTTTGGGCCAGCAAAACGCCCAACCTCGTTTTTCCGCAGGCCGTTGGGCCCACGACGCAGATGAGCTTTTCCGCCATGTCAGTCTTCCGGCTTTAGCGGCGTGACAACCGGGGTTCCGTCGGCCTTTATAAGAGGGGTAATTCCCCCTGCACTTCCGCTTGAATGGAAGAGATAGTTTACGCCTGTCTCCCGATCCACCCAAACTTCACTAACGGACAGGGTTCCCTCGCTGTCCACCTTTACAAACCGCTTTGCCATAAGTTAACTCCTTTCAGGCTTACGCCCGCTTAAACATCTTCTCCAACTCGTACTTGGACAGTTTCGCCTTCACGGGCCGTCCGTGGGGGCAGTATTGAACCTCACCGGACTGCACCTTATCCACCAGTGCCCTTAGCTCGCTCTCGTCACTGTCCCAACCCGCCTTGATGGCAGCCTTGCAGGCAATGGTGTGCAGCAGGTTCTGGCGCTTTTCCGTTAGGCTGCGGCCAGCGCGCAGATTTTCCGCCAGCTCCTCCAGCGTGGCGGCAATGTCCGACGCGTCCAGATCCGCCGGAACCTCCCGCACCAGCACCGCATCTCCAAAGTCCTCGCAGGCAAAGCCCAAAGAGTCCAGCAGGGGCAGATTCTCCAGCAGCAGGGCGCAATCCTCCCGTGAAAGTTCCGCCGCATGGGGACGCAGCAGCGTCTGCCGCATGGGCGGCTGGGTTTGGGCCATCAGGCAGTCGAAGTTGATCCGCTCGTGGGCAGCGTGCTTGTCGATGAGCCAGACGTTCTGGTTCTCGTCCTCGCAGATGATATAGGTCTTCAGAACCTCTCCCGCGATGCGCCAGGGGGCCGCGCGGCCCGCCTCCGTCACCCGCTCACCCGGAAGGGTCAGGGATGCCTGTTCCATAGGAATGGCCGGCACAAAGGGCTTTTCCGCCGGGGGCGGCGTCTCCGCGGTCTTTGGTACGGATCTTTCCTCCACTTGGCACTCCACTCCGGAAGGGTGCGAAGACTTTGGCTCCGCCGTCGGGGGTGTCTCCCCAAAAGCCGAAGCCTCAGGTTTCGGAGCCGAAACCGGCACCGTATGAGATGGTGCATACGCAAACGTCTGCCGTACACTGTCCGCCACCCGCGCGGCGGTGGGCCACTCTGTGTTCCATCCGGCGGGGGCGGAAGTCTCTGCCGCCGGCTTCCGTGCCGGGACCGAGGTGCCGAGGGAGGGCCTCCAGTCCGTTTGGGACTTTCCTCCTTCAACCAAGGCGCGCTGGCGGAAAGTCTTGGCGTCCATGGTCTGATAGAAGTCCTGCCGGGGATTTTTCACCGTCTCCGGCTTCGGCGCCTCCGTCTGAGGCAGACCGTCCACGGCCAAGCTGTCCAGTACGGTGTGGTACACCGCGTCGAACACCTCCCGCTCCCGGGCAAACTTCACCGTGGTCTTGGCCGGATGGACATTCACATCCACCTCCGTCACCGGCAGATCCAGCTTCAGCAAACACCCGGGAAATTTCCCCTTCATCAGCTGGTTGCGGTAGCCCTCCTCCAGGGCGGCGGTCAGCAGCTGTGACTTGATAAATCGTCCGTTGACAAAAAATATCTGCATTCCCCGGGAACCCCGTCCGCAGAGGGGTTTTGTCACAAACCCGGAAACGCTGGCCTCGCCGCCCCGTCCCTCCACCGGCGTCAGTGTCCGGGCAAAGTCCCGGCCCAGCGCGGCGTAGACCGCGGACTCCAGTTTCCCGTCGCCGGGAGTGTGGAGTGCCTCCGCGCCGTCTTTGATCAATTTGAAGGAGATTTCAGGATGGCTCAGAGCCAGATGCTGCATGAGCCCGTTCACCGCCGCCGTCTCCGCGCTGTCCTTTTTCATGAACTTGAGGCGGGCAGGCGTGTTATAAAACAGGTCGCGGACACAGATCGTGGTCCCCTCCGGCACCCCCGCCGCCAGCACCTCCGCCGGTACGCCGCCCTCCAGATGAAGGGACGCCCCGGTCTGACTAAGGCGGCAGGTGGAGATGTCCACCCGGCTGACCGCGGCGATGGCCGCCAGCGCCTCGCCTCGAAAGCCCAGCGTCCCGATCTTTCCCAGATCCTCCACACAGCGCAGTTTGCTGGTTGCGTGGCGCAAAAACGCGGTGGGCAGCTCCTCCGGCGCAATTCCGCAGCCGTCGTCCGTCACTCGGATGAGGCGCATCCCGCCGTTTTGAATCTCTACCGCCACGGCGGACGCGCCGGCGTCCACGGCGTTTTCCACCAGTTCCTTGACGACGCTGGCAGGCCGCTCCACCACTTCGCCGGCGGCGATCAGGTCGGCCACGTGGGAATCCAGTTGTTGAATGTGGGGCATGGTCATATGGATAGCCTTTCTAAATTCCGCTCAAAAATGCAGCGCCAGCACGCTCAGCGCATTGGCCGCCGCGTGAAGTCCGATGGAGGTCCACAGCGTTCCGGAATGATCGTAAGCCCAGGCCAGAACCACCCCCGGCACCAGATACTGGACCATCAGCCAGAAATAGGTGACGTCGTGGCTCCCCCAGGCATACTGCCAGACATGAAGAAACGCAAATAAGAGACAGCTGACAAGATACGCAACCACCCGGCTGCGGTTCCGCAGGCCGCCAAAGACAAGGCCCCGGAACAGAACTTCCTCCACAAACGGGGCCAGCAGGAGCACGATGATCAGCGTCGTCCGGGGTGCGGTGTCTATCTGAGCGCTGATGTTCACGTCGTTCAGATTGGTCTGATTGTCCATCAGCGCATGGGTCAGGCGGTATGCCAGTTCATTGAGACCGTACAGCGCGATGAGGCCCGCGCCCAGGGTCTTAAGAGCCGAAAACAGGTTGTCCGCTAGGTTTTTAGACGTGCGGGCCAGCAGACCGTGAAAAATAATGACGGTAACGGCGAAAATCACGTAGTAGTAGATCGTGTTTTGCAGCCCGCTGCTGATATTCACATCCAAAAGGACGCTGATGAGCCGGAACAGCGGTCCCGTGGCAAAGGGAAGGACCAGAAGGTAGATCACAAAAAAAATCGTGCCGCCGACCAGCTCGCCGGAGGAGAGGTGCGCGCTCGTTCGCTGCTTTGCCATGCTCTTTCTCCTTTTCTCGTTCCGCGCCGGGCTTGTTCAGGACAGCTTCTGTTTCAGCTCATAAAGCAGACTCATCGCCTCAATGGGCGTCAGCGTATCCGGCTGGCACCGCCGAAGAGCGTCCAATACCTCGCCCTCTCGGACGGCGTCCAAAGAGACCTGCTCCCTCTCCCGCCGGGGCTGCACATACTGGACGCCGTTTTCATTTTCCAGCTGCTCCAGCACGGCCCGTGCCCGGGCCACCACCTTGTCCGGAAGGCCCGCAAGCTTTGCGACCTCAATGCCGTAGCTTCGGTCGGCCCCGCCGGGGACGATTTTGCGCAGAAAGATGATATCCTCGCCCCGGGTCTTCACGGCAATATTATAGTTCACCGTTCCGGGCAGCGTGTTCTCAAGCTCCGTCAGCTCATGATAATGCGTGGCAAACAGCGTTTTGGCGCCGAGTTTTTTGGGGTCCGCGCAGTGCTCCACCACTGCCCGGGCGATGGACATGCCGTCAAAGGTGGAGGTGCCGCGCCCGATCTCGTCCAGAATCAAGAGGCTTTTTTTCGTTGCGTGGCGGAGGATATCCGCCACCTCGGTCATCTCCACCATAAAGGTGGATTGTCCCGCCGCCAGATCGTCGCTGGCGCCGATACGGGTAAAGATGCGGTCCACCACGCCGATATGGGCGGCGGCGGCGGGGACGAAGGAGCCGATCTGGGCCAGCAGCACAATCAGGGCCACCTGCCGCATATAAGTGGATTTGCCCGCCATGTTGGGGCCGGTGATGATGGCGACCCGCTGTTCCTTTTCGCCCATGAACGTGTCGTTGGGGACAAACAAGCTGTCCTTCAAAACCCGCTCCACCACCGGGTGCCGTCCTGCGGTGATTTCGATGACGCCGGACTCATCCACGTCGGGGCGGCAGTATCCGTCCCGCACGGCCACCGCCGCCAAAGACCCCAGCGCGTCGATCTCCGCCAGAGCGGCGGCAGTGCGCTGGATGCGGGGGGCCTGGGCCACGATTTTCCCCCGGAGCGTGGTAAACAGCTGGTATTCCAGCGCCACGACCCGCTCTGAGGCAGTCAGGATCTCGTGTTCCAGATCCTTCAGCTCCTGGGTGATGTACCGCTCGCCGTTCACCGTGGTCTGCTTGCGGACATAGCCCTCCGGAACCTTGTCGATCATGGACTTGCTGACCTCGATGTAATATCCGAACACCTTGTTGAAGCCCACCTTCAGCGTCCGGATGCCGGTCTTTTCCTTTTCCTTGGCCTCGATGTCTGCAATGAGGCCCTTGCCGCCGTCCATCACGCTCCGGAGGCGGTCCACCTCGGCGTTGTATCCCTTTTTGATAAAGCCGCCCTCCCGGACGGAAAACGGCGGCTCGTCGCAGATGGCGGTGGAGATCAGTTCCCCGACGTCCTGCAAAAGGTCCATCTGATCCGTCAGTTCCTTCAGCCTCCGGTCGGAAAAAGCGGCCAGCCGGTCCGCAATGGCGGGCAGTCTCTCGATGGCGGAGCGCAGCGCCGCCAGATCCCGGCCACCGGCGGTTCCATAAGTAATACGGCCAATGAGCCGCTCAAGGTCGCCAAGTCCGCTCATGGCGGCGCTCAGCTCTTCGCGTCCAATCGTATTGTCCACCAGCGCCGCCACCGCGAAATTTCGCTTGTTGATGGCGGTGACAGAAAGAAGCGGCCGTTCCAGCCAGCCACGCAGACACCGGCCTCCCATGGAGGTCTTCGTCTTGTCCAGCACCCATAAAAGGCTCCCCCGCCGCTCCTTGTTCCGCAGAGTTTCCGTCAGCTCCAGATTTCTCCGCGCAGTCAGGTCCAGTTCCATAAACCGGCCCTGTTCATAGTAGTCCAGCTTATTGATGTGACTCAGATCCGTCTTCTGGGTCTCATAGAGATACTTCAACAGTCCGCCCAGCGCCATTCCCGCCGCCGGATTGTCCGCGGGAAGGCTCTCCCATCCCGCATCGCCGAACTGGGTGCGGATGTTTTTTTCCGCCTCAACCGGGAAGAAACGGCCCTCGCCGCCGTTTTCCGTCCGGCAGTGAAATTTCTCCTGCAGGGCCTCTCTTAGCCGCTCCTCGGCGTCGGCTCCGTCGTTCACCACCGCCTCGGCGGGAGAGAACCGGCCCAGCTCGTTGATGATGTGCTCCAGCCGGTCCCTGCCGGAAAAGGAGGTGACATGGGTCTCGCCGGTGGACATGTCGCAGAAGGCGGCGCCGGCGTTTTGGGAGTCGAGATAGATTCCGCACAGAAAGTTGCACGACTTCTCGTCCAGACACGCCGCGTCGATCACCGTCCCCGGCGTCACCACCCGGATAATGTCCCGGTCCACCAATCCCTTTGCCGTGGCGGGGTCTTCCATCTGCTCGCAGATGGCCACCTTATAGCCCTTGGCGATGAGGCGGGCGATATAGGCGTCGCTGGAGTGGTAGGGAATGCCGCACATGGGCACCCGGTCCTCTGGGGCCTTGTTGGGGTCCTTGTCCCGGCTGGTCAGGGTCAGATCCAGCTCCCTCGAAGCCGTCCGCGCATCGGTATCAAACATCTCATAGAAGTCCCCCAGCCGGAAAAACAGGATGGAATCCGGGTTTTGCTCCTTGATTTTCAGATATTGCTTCATCATGGGGGTCAGTTCCGCCATGGGTGGGTCACCTCATTCTCTTTTTAGCTGGCGGCTTCCGCGCCCGGCATCAGATTTCCACGGTCCCGCCGCCGGTCATATGGTGCAGCCGATCGCCCATCTGGGCTTTCAGGATAGCGAACGCATCCGGCCCGGTGCAGTGGCCGGTGTAGTAGACCGTGTCCCGACGCGCCAGCAGCTCGCGGCCAACGGCCTCCACCAGCTCCCGCGGCTCCGTCTCCCCTGTACCGGGGTTATGCAGATGGAATCCTGCGAACACCGCGTCCGGCGACCGGCCAAGCAGCTCCTCCGCCCGGCGCAGAATGTTCACGATGCCCCGGTGGGAACAGCCCGCCAGCAAAACCGCCTTGTCACCCTCGCAGATCAACAGATTCTGCTCGTGGTGGAATTCGTCCATGGGGTATTCCTCTCCCCGCTTTTCTTTCAGCTTATCGTTGGCATGGGAGCGGTAATCCGCCGTTTTGACATTGGAAAAGAGCCGCAGTTCCCCGTCGATCTTCAGCTCGTCCCCGGTGAGCGTCAGACGGTCTTCATAGGCCTTGACCTCCTCCGGAACGCCGATAAATACGGGTGCCTTCCCCGCGTCCATCGCATAGTACGGCCCGAAGGCCAGACAGCTCAGATAGACCTTCGCAGTTTTGTTGCAGGCGAGGAACGCGGCAAGGCCGCCGGAATGGTCGTCGTGCCCGTGGGACAGCACCGCAACGTCCACGGCGGCGAGGTCTATGCCCAGAGTCCGGGCGTTGTCCATAATTGCGGGGCTGGGACCCATATCAAATAAAATTTTATGATCCTTCGTCTCAATGTACTGACTTAATCCATGGGCGTGAACCACGTCTGCGCGGCAGGAGGTATTCTCCAGCAAGGTCGTAATTTTCATAGGAATTGCTCCTCTCTAAAATTGCGGCGTCCTTCCGCCGTGCAAAAGTCAGTCCGTGACCGCCTCGCCATACAGCGCCCAGGTATTGCTGTCGGTAATTCGCACATCCGCGAACCGGCCGATCAGGGCCTTGTCTCCCTTCAGGCGGACCAGCCGGTTCCCCTCCGTCCGGGCAGACAGCGGCCAGTCGGGGTCGTCGCTCTCCCCGTCCACCAGCACCCGCTCCGTCCTGCCGACGTAAGCGGCATGGGCGGCGGCGGACCTGGCGTTTTGTACCTCCAGCAGCCGGTCAAACCACTTCTGTTTTTCGGACCGGGGCACCGGGTCCGGCAGCTCTGCCGCCTTTGTCCCGGGCCGGGGACTGTAAAGAAACGTAAACAGAGCGGCGAACCCCACCTCATCCACCAAAGACACTGTGTCCATAGCCTCCGCCTCCGTCTCTCCGGGAAATCCGATGATGACGTCGCTGGTGATCACCAGCCCCGGCATTTTGGCCTTGGCGTAATCGATCTCCTCCAGATACTGCGCCCGGGTATAACGCCGGTTCATCTCTCTGAGCACCCGGTCGTTGCCGGACTGAAAGGGAAGATGAAGCTGCTTTGCCACATGCCCGCACCGGGCCATGGTATCGAACAGCTTGTGCGTCGCGTCCTTGGGGTGGCTGGACATAAAGCGGATAAGATATTCCCCGGGAATCAGGTCGATATCGCTGAGCAAATCCGCAAAATCGTATCCGCCGCCCAGATCGTTTCCATAGGAATTCACGTTCTGGCCCAGCAGGGTGATATCCTTGTACCCGGACTCCACCAGCTCCCGGACCTCCGCCAGCACCGCGTCACGATCCCGGCTGCGCTCCCGGCCCCGGACATAGGGCACAATGCAGTACGAACAGAAGTTGTTGCACCCGTACATGATGGAGACCCAAGCCTTCACGCCCTTCTCCCTGACGGCGGGAATGCCCTCGGCGATGCTGCCGTGCTCGTCGGCCACGGAGAAGACCCGCTTGTGGGACTCGTACACCTGCCATAAAAGCTCCGGGAATTTCCACAGGGCATGAGGGCCGAACACCAGATCCACATGGCGATAGGATTCCTTCACCCGTCTGGAGACCCGCTCCTCCTGCGCCATGCAGCCGCACAGGCAGATCACCTGCTCAGGATTCTCTTTTTTCGTGTGGGTCAGCGCTCCAAGGTTACCGAACACCCGCTGCTCCGCATGTTCCCGGACGGCACAGGTGTTGAGAATAACCAGATCGGCCTCCTTCGGCTCCTGCGTAAAGGAAAAACCCATTTCCTGAAGCATTCCCATCAGCCTTTGCCCGTCGGCCACGTTCTGCTGGCACCCGAAGGTGTCCACACAGGCCACGGGATGGGCCTGCCGCGCGGCAAACATGGTGCGGACCCTCTGCGTAAAGTCCCGCTGTCGGGCAATATTCTCCGGGGCAATCAAGACGTCGTTGCGTTCCAAGAGCAAATCCTCCAAAACCTGATAAATATCAACATTTAACTAAAGCAGTTTATCACAAAAGCTAAAAAAGCACAAGGCGGAAGTTGCTTTTTCAACGGATATGGGGTAGGATAAGAAAAACATATTTAAAAGAATTTAGCGCAAAATGTGTACGGAGGTCCTTATGCTCTATCTGATCGTCGGCGTCGGACTGCTGGCCGCGGACCAGTGGGTAAAATACTGGGTGGTGACTCATCTGGAGCCGGGCGGCTTCACGCCGTTGATTCCCGGCTTTGTTGAGCTGTTCCGCGTCCACAATTACGGTGCGGCATGGTCCAGCTTTTCCGGTATGCGGTGGCTGCTGCTGGCGGTCACCTGCGCGATCGTCTTGGCGGTGTCCTATGTCGTGGTGAAGAAAATCGTCCGCCACCCAATGGGTCTGGCCTCCGCCACACTGATTATCTCCGGCGGACTTGGCAACATCATCGACCGGGCGCGGCTGGGATATGTGGTAGACATGTTTAATTTTCAGTTTATGAGCTATCCTGTATTCAATGTGGCGGATATGTGCATCGTTTCGGGAGCGATTCTGGGCGCGATCTATTACCTCTGGTTCTATGAAAAGTACGACAAAAGGGGAACTGCCCATGGAAACGCTGATATTACGGGCAAATCCTGAAAATGCCGCCCGGCTGGACGCGTTCCTTGCCGCGCAGGCGGAGGGCCTGACCCGTTCCGCCGCCGCCCGCCTCATTGAGGAGGGCCGGGTGCTGGTAGACGGCAGACGGCTCGTTAAAAGCCACCGTCTCACTGGCGGTGAGACCGTGGCGGTGGAGCTTCCCGATCCTGAGCCCACCGAGGTCTGTCCGCAGGACATCCCGTTGGACGTGGTGTACGAGGACGACGACGTGATCGTGGTAAACAAGCCCAAGGGACTGGTGGTTCATCCGGCGCCCGGCCATCCCGACGGCACACTGGTAAACGCCCTTCTGCACCACTGCGGAAGCTCCCTCTCCGGCATTGGCGGGGTCCTGCGCCCCGGCATTGTCCACCGCATCGACCGGGACACCTCCGGACTCATCATTGCGGCAAAAAACGATTTCGCCCACCAGAAGCTGGCGGCACAGCTTCAGGACCACACGCTGGCACGGACCTACGAGTGCATCGTGGCGGGAAATCTCAAAGAGGGTTCCGGTACGGTGGACGCCCCCATCGGCCGCTGCCCCGCGGACCGGAAGAAGCAGGCAGTGGTTCCGGACGGGCGCCGGGCCGTGACCCACTGGGAGGTCGTCGCCCGCTATCCTGGCTTTACCCATGTACGCTGCCGTCTGGAGACAGGGCGCACGCATCAGATCCGTGTTCACATGGCCTACCTTGGCCACCCAATTTTAGGGGATACGGTATACGGCGCAAAGAAGCCCGTACCCGGACTTCAGGGACAGTGCCTCCACGCCGTGGGCCTGAGGTTCATTCATCCCCGTACAGGGAAAACGGTGGAGCTTTCCTGTCCTCTGCCGGAGGAGTTTTGCCGACAGCTGCACAGACTGGGAACAGGGCAACAGCCGTTTTGAAAGTAAATTTGGATCATTGGGGAAGCGTCATGAAGGGCATGCTTGAAAACATAAAAAGATGGTGCTACGGTGGGCAGGACCGCGCCTTTTTTGCGGCGCAGCAGCAGGCGATCCACGCATACAACTGTAAAATGATGAGTGGTCTGCTCTCCCTGTCGATCATCATTCTCGCCTGCTATCTGGCTCTCAGCGTAGCCTCGCCGTCTTTGTTTCAATATATTCCTGTATATCTGGCCTATTTCTTTGTTCTGGCCCTCATGCTTGTTTTCTTTGAGATAACAAAGCGCCGGAGCATTTTTTATACCAATCTTCTGATCGGGCTCTTTTATGTGCTGATTTACAGCTTTGTCACTCTGATCGGCACGGTTTTGGGGCCCGACACCCCCGCGGTGATGTTTATTGTTTTTTTACTGACCATGCCAATGCTGATTATCGCTCCCGTCCATCATTCGTACGCCCTTTTTTCCGTTGCTCTCGTAGTCTTTTCCATCATCTCTGTCCACTTTAAAACTCTGCTCTATGCGCAAATGGACATCATTCACGGCATTACTTGCCTGGTCCTCGGCTTTTTTCTGAGCCAGCGCGTTCTTGAAAGCCGGATCTCTCTGCTTGCTTCCAACGAACAGCTGAACAGGCTCAGCAAGTACGACGCGCTCACCGAGCTTCCCAACCGCCGCGGCCTGGATGAATTTGTGCAGCAGGCTTATCCCGCGTGCCAGGCCTTGACGCTGGCGATGATTGACGTTGACAACTTCAAGGAATACAATGATACCCTTGGGCATCAATGCGGGGATGCCGCACTGACAGCCGTGGCAAAAACCATCCATCAGCATACTGCGGAAAGCGGGTACTTTGCCGCAAGATTCGGCGGCGAAGAGTTCGTCCTGATCGGCACAGGGTGCTCAGCCGCCAATCTGGAGACGCTGCTTGAGACGATTCGCGCTGACATTTGCAGCCAAAAAGTCCTCTGTCAAAGCCACTCTGTCGACTGCCTTACCGTCAGCATCGGTTTTGCCCGAAAAAAGCCCGGAGAGGAATTCAAAGATCTTTTCAAGCGGGCCGACGACGCTCTCTATCTTGCAAAGGGCGCGGGAAAAAACTGCGTGAGAGCCTGTCCCGATTCTCCCCCACAGGAGTGAGCGCCTCGCGCGGTATCTTTTGCGGCCGCTGTGCGCCGGAACAGCCTGTTTTACCAGCAAAACAACAAAAGGTGAAAGCTCCCGAATCGGGAGCTTTCACCTTTTGGCTTCTGAAAGCCGCTTTTCCCGCGCTTTGTCCCGTATTTCCAGCTAACCCGGCATTTTTAAACCAAAAACCGGATCAAAACTGAGGCAGCTTGGAAACGACATCGGCGCAGCGGGGGCAGAGAGTGGGGTGGTTGGGGTCCTCGCCCACCTTGGGAGATTGCATCCAGCACCGTTCGCATTTGGCTCCGTTGGCCTCGCTGACCTCCACGGTCAATCCCGGGAAACTGCTCCCCTTTCCAACGGTGGACTCCGCCGCGGGTTCGGCGGTAGTGATATTGCAGTCGGATACGATAAACACCTCGGCGAGGCTGACGCCGATCGTGGAAAGCAGCGCCTGTGCCGCCGCGTCGTCGTCGGCGTGGAGAGAGACATGGGCCTCCAGTGCCTTACCGATTTTCTTGTCGGCCCGGGCGGCTTCCAAAACCGCGTTGACATCGTCCCGCAGTCGGATGATCGTATCCCACTTCTCCATAGCCTTGTCATTCAAAGCATAATCCGCATAGGGCCGGTTCATTTCGTTGAGAAGCACGTTGCGGCCGTCGTCCCCGGAGCGATGGGTCATAGCCTGCCAGATCTCGTCGCAGGTAAAAGCCAGAATGGGGGCCATCAGCTTCGTCATCGTGTCCAGAATCAGGAACAGCGCGGTCTGTGCGCTGCGGCGGCGTCTTCCGTCCGCCTCCTCGCAGTACAGCCGGTCCTTGATAATGTCCAGATAGAAATTGGAAAGCTCCACCACGCAGAAGTCGTTGACGGCGTGGGTCACCACCAGAAACTCATAGTCGTCATAGGCCTTCAGGCACTTTTCCGCCAGTGCGTTCAGCCGGGTGACCGCCCAGCGGTCCAACTCCTCCATCTCGCCCGCGGGGACCAGATCGTCGGGGTTAAAGCCGTCCAGATTGCCCAGGCAGTACCGGGCGGTATTGCGGAACTTCAGATAATTCTGGCTCAACTGCTTGAAAATTTCGTCGGAGCAGCGGACGTCCACATGGTAGTCGGCGGAAGCCGCCCACAGGCGCAGCAGGTCCGCGCCGTATTTATTAAAGATCTCGGCGGGGTCCATACCGTTGCCCAGAGATTTGTGCATAGCCTTGCCCTCGCCGTCCACGGTCCAGCCGTGGGTAACGCACTCCTTGAAGGGCGCACCCCGGCCCAGAGCGCCCACACCCACCAGCAGCGAGGACTGGAACCAGCCGCGATACTGATCGAGACCCTCCAGATACATGGTGGCGGGCCAGAAGTTCTGGGTCCGCTGCATGGAGGCAAAATGGGTGGAGCCGGAATCAAACCAGCCGTCCAGTGTGTCCTCCTCCTTGGTGTAGCCCTCTGCCGCACCGCAGTGGGGGCACTTGAACCCGGTGGGCAGCAGCTCCTCAGCCTCCTTGGCGAACCATGCGTTAGAGCCCTCCTTCTCAAAAACCGAGGCGATGGACTCAACGGACTCGTCCGTCACGACGGGCTTGCCGCAGTGCTTGCAGTACACCACCGGAATGGGCAGACCCCACTTTCTCTGGCGGGAGATACACCAGTCGGTGCGCTCGCGGACCATGGACTTGATGCGCTCCAGACCCCACTCCGGCACCCAGCGCACATCCTCGCAGGCGGCGCAGGCCTCATCCTTGAAGGAGTCCACGGAGCAGAACCACTGGGGGGTGGCACGGAAGATGATGGGTCCCTTGCAGCGCCAGCAGTGGGGATAGCTGTGGACGATGTTCTCGCTGGCGAAGAGACTCCCCGCCTCTTTCATGTCGTTGAGGATGACGGGGTTGGACTCATCCGTTTTCATGCCGGCGTATTTTCCGGCATAATCCGTATGGCGGCCCTGGTCATCCACAGGCACCACCATGTCCATGCCGTACCGGCGGCAGGTCTCATAGTCGTCCGCGCCGAAGCCGGGGGCGGTGTGGACGCAGCCGGTGCCGGAATCCATGGTGACATAGTCCGCCAGCAGCAGACGGCTGGTCTTATCCAGGAAGGGATGCTGAGCCAGCATGTTTTCAAAAAACGCGCCCGGATGGGTTTCGACAATTTCGTATCCGCTGAAGCCGCCCACCTTCATAACCTTGTCGGTCAGCGCCTCGGCCATGATATAGATCTCGCCGTTGGGGGCTTTTACAAGAGCATAGCTCTCCTCAGGGTGCAAAGCGATGGCAAGGTTTCCCGGCAGAGTCCAGATGGTGGTGGTCCAGATCACGAAAAAGAGCTTGCTGTGGTCAAAATTGCCCAGCTTGCCGCCGTCGTCCTTCATGGGGAACTTCACGTAGACAGTGGTACAGGGGTCATCCTGATACTCAATCTCCGCCTCGGCCAAAGCCGTCTCGTCGCGGGGGCACCAGTACACGGGCTTGAGGCCCTTGTAAATATAGCCCTTCTTATACATCTGGCCAAAAACGCGGACCTCACCGGCCTCAAACTCGGGGTCCATGGTCTTATAGGGATGGTCCCAGTCGCCGACAACGCCCATACGCTTGAATCCATCGCGCTGCACGTCGATATAGTGGTCCGCGAACTCGTGGCAGGCGGAGCGGAACTCGGGGACGCTCATGGACTTGCGGTCCAGTTTGTTCTGCTTAATGATAGCGGACTCGATGGGCATACCATGGTTATCCCAGCCGGGAATATAGGGCGTATAGTAGCCCCGCATGGCATAGGATCGGGTAATAAAGTCCTTCAGCGCCTTGTTCAGCGCGTGGCCCATGTGGAGGTCACCGTTGGAAAACGGAGGGCCGTCGTGGAGGTTGAACAGAGGTTTGCCCTCATTCTTTTTCAAAAGTTCGTTGTAAAGGTCCTGATCCTCCCAGCGTTTGAGCATCTCCGGCTCCCGCTTGGGCAGTCCCGCCCGCATGGGGAAGTCGGTCTTGGGCAGATTGATTGTCTTGTTATAATCCATAATTTCAAATCCTCCTAAACATATTAAGAATCAGTTGTATTGAAAAATGACGATCTTGCCGCACTTGTTGCGGTTCATCATGCACTCCCTTCCAAGAAAAACAAAAAACGCTTTGTCTCCTAAGAGACAAAGCGTTTGTAAACACTCTGCGGTACCACTCTCGTTAACCCTTCCCTTGCGGGAAAAAGCCACTCACAGCCTGCGATCACAGGCCGACGGGATAACGTCCGTCACTCGTCCAAGCTTACTCGCGTCGTCTTTCAGCAGGAGGCTCCAAGGTGATTTTCAGGTCCCCTCCGCTGACCGCCCTTCCACCAAAACGGGCCGCTCTCTGTGCAGGGGTCGGGTCTTACTCGTCCTTTTCCACGCCGGATATTGAATTTTCCATTATCCTATACCTGTATGCGCCGGTTTGTCAAGATGGAAATTTCCGCCGCTGCCCGAAAACAGTCCTTCCGTTAAGAAAGGCAGCGCAATGAGCGAGCTTGCCCTCCGGACCGAGGCGTGGGAAAAGGTGTACCCCGCGCTATTGGTAACGGTAGTGCTGTCCCGTGTATTCGTCCACGCAAGACAAAAACATCTCCCGGCTGCGAAATTCGATGGGCCGGAAGCCCTCCGCCTCGTGAAAAGAGACGATGCGGTTCACAGTATCGACCCAGACGCGCCAGAGCACAACGTTTCTTGTGGTTTCCATAGGAGAACTCCCTTCTTACTATTTACGGCAGCACCCCGCAATCGCGGCCACCGCCCTGCACACACAAATTTTCCCGGTGGACTTCCCACTTTGCCACCTTTATTTTGTTATGACGTTTTTTAAGGGGAAAAAGTTTCAATTCTTCTCTAATTATTTTGCGACTGTACCTTCAGTGTCGCCATGGCCTCATCCACATCCGACAGCAGCTGCTGCCACGCGTCCTCGTGCTCCACGTAATATTTCGGGCAGTCCTTGCCGGACACATCGTAATGCCTCATAACGTCGGCAGTGGTCAGATTGAAGGTGTCACACAGCCACGCCGTCAGCTCCACCACCCGGTTATAGGTCACGGGGGAAAACTGTCCCGTCTCGTCGGGATGGCAAACCTCAATGGAAACCGTGTCCACGTTGCGGCTGTTGGAGGCGTAGGCCCACTCCGTCAGAGGAATGCACTGAATCACCTCGCCATCAAGACCCACGATGAAGTGGGCGCTGGCGTAAATACCCTCCGTCCCGTCCTGCAAACTCTCAAAATAGCTGCGGTTGGCCTCTGCGGAGGTGCCGGGGTTCCCCACGTAGTGAATCACCACGCCCTTGATGCTCTCCAATTCCGTACCGGGGCGGGACCAGGGATTTTTGGTCAGCAGATCCTCCGTCACATAGTCCGGCAACTTCACGTTTTCTCCGGGCAGACCGCGGAAAAGCATCCGCCAGATGCAAAAGCCCCCGGCGGCGATCACAAGGACCGCCGCTAGGCACAGCGCGATGAAGCGTGGATTCATGCGTCGTTTTTTCTCTCTGTAAGCCATGTATTCAGGGCTCCTTCGTGTCGGCAGGGGCAGGCTGCGATGTCACCAAAATTTCCGTGGGGCCGTCGGCTCCGCCAATTATGCCGACGGAGGCGTCAGCCGGGGCTTCATTCTCCACGCTTCCGTCTTCGTCCGGAATGCGTCCCTCCTGCTGTGTATATGCGTAAGCATCCTTGGCCATTACCGTGCTGCCGTCCGAGTCGTTCATCTGTTGGTTGGTCGTCAGCAATCCGGTGTCCACCCCCGCGTGTTCCAGCGCCGCAAGTAGGAACGTATCGTGCTTTGAAAACTGCAGATCAAACGAGGCGCTGTCGTCCCTCCGTGGGTGGGCCGGATCCGGCTTTACCCGGTAATAGAATGTCAGGCTGTTGGAGTACGTATTCGCATACCACGCATCTTGGTCAAGGGCGTCCGCACCCAGGTGACCCGCGTCGACATCCTTTTCCAGCGCATCCAGCAGCGTCCGGGCGGTATCCGCATCAAAATTCAGCGTCTGGCCTCTGCCGCCCGGCTGAGCCAGATAGAGGGTGATCTCCGCGGCGGTAAGACGATCCACATCGTTCAGGAACTGAGCGGACAAGTCCGCCCGCCGCACAACCGGGTCGCTCATCAGGGCCGCCATCTGGGACAGCACCGAGCCGTCTTCCCTCACCTCTCCGGACTCATAGGTAAACCCGTAATCCCGGGACAGTTTCTTCCCGTTTTTCAGGGTATAGTCCAGCCGCAGGCCGGTATAGCCGGAATTCTCCGAGTTATAGTCGTTTTCCGGTCTTTCCTCTACCAGCGCCTGATGCAGGGCGAGAAAGCGCCCGATGGTCTCCGGATCAGTAATGTTGCCATTGATATAATTTACTCCATAGATGTCAAAGTCCAGGCTCTGTATGTCGTCCGCTTCGGGAACATACTTCTCGATCCCCAAAAGGTCCACCGAGAAGCCCGCACACACCAGAACCAGAACCGCCGCCAAAACCGCTCCGCCTTTCCAGCTCCGCTTCAGGACACGGAAGGACTTTTGCAGCAGCATCTCCGCCGCAAAATAGCCCACTAGCCCGAGCGCAATCATGCAGACCGCCACCCCGGGCACGGAGGCGGCTCCGCCGCCGTACCCGCCAACAGCGTCCCGAAGGATGGTGTACAGCAGCTGCCCGAAACTGAGGGCGGCGCATACGCCCACTCCATAACGGAAGATGGGCCGCGCCCAGCCAATGGCCACGGTGTCGCCGGTGGCTTCGCTGCGGCGCAGTTTGTACACCAGCAGCGCCGCCGCCGTCAGCGCCACGCCGGCCAGCGCATAGATGCCCACGGCGCCAAGGCTACTGTAAAGTTCGCCCCAATCCGTGCCGCTCCAGTTGCCCAGTTTATCATAAATCCACGGATTCTGAAAAATCTTTGATAGCTTATAAACTGGCGTCAGCCAAACCACCGGCATCGGAATATCGGAATTGCTCCAGCCGTAAAAAAGCAGCTGACAAAGCGATTGGAACAGATAGGTCAGCCCATAAACCAGCACGTTGAGTACCCCATAAAACACCGGGATCGCCAGCATCTGCCCGGCAAACATGGCGCAGAAGACCGCAAACCCGTAAAAAAGCAGCATTTGCCCCGTGGCGGATAAAAACCAGACGCCGATCAGCCACATCTCCCGCACCCCGGCGGTTGCCCAGACAGCCATGGTCAGCAGCGCCATAACGGCGTGGACGGAAAGAAACACCGCCGCACCGGATATGTAATGCGTAAGAAACAGACCTTCTCTCCGTGCGGGTAGGGCATGGGCGAAGCCCACGGCGCGGGCGTTGGTCAGATAGGAAAACAGCGCCATGGCAAACAGGCACCCGAAGACCACGGACATAACCAGCGCGCCGCTGGAGGCCATGCCTGTCACCTCGTCCAGGGCGTTTGTGCGCAAAGTCGCCAGATCCATCCACTGGCGGTTGCGGCCAAACAGCTCCAAAAGCTGTACCGCCGGCATGGCCAGAAGCCAGGCTGCAAAGTACAGCGCCCAAAGCGGCCAAAACCGGCTCAGATCGTTGCGGAACAGAGCAGGACTGAACAGTCCCTTAAAGGACGATGTCTTTGACTGCATAGTCCGCACCTCCCAACTCGTAAATAAAAATCTCCTCCAGTGTCAGCGGCACGGCGTCCACCAGCAAAGGGTTATACTGTGCCAGCAGCTCGGTGGCGTTCTGGGCATTCATGCGCAGGATGAGGGTGTGGATACGGCCCAGCTTCGACGCGTGAAGCGCCGGAATTTCCGGAGGCACCTCCGTCATCCCGTCGGGGAACACAACCTGAAGCTTCACCATATTATCCTGAAGCTGCGCCAAAGACCGCTCCAAAAGTACCCTGCCATGGTCCAGAATACCCACCTGGTCACACACGTCCTCCAGTTCCCGCAGGTTGTGGCTGGAAACCAGCACCGTGGTACCCCGCTCGGCAACGTCGTCCAGCACCAGAGACCAGACCTGTCGCCGCATCACCGGATCCAGCCCGTCCACCGGCTCATCCAACATCAGGTATTCCGGCATGCAGCTCATGGTCAGCCAGAAGGCCGCCTGCTTCTGCATGCCTTTGGACAGATGCCGGATGGGCTTTTTGGGGTCGATGGGAAACGCCGCCTCCAGCTTTTTATAGCGCTCCACGGAAAATTTGGGATAGATTCCCCGATAAAGCCTCATCATGTCCTGTGTGCTGGACTGCAAAAAGTAGTACCAGTCGTCCGGAATGGAGTTGACCCGCGCTTTCAGCGCCGGATTTTCCCAAACCGACTCACCATCAATGGTCATTGTGCCGCTCTCAGTCTTGTACACACCGTTCAGGCACCGCAGAAGCGTGGATTTTCCCGCACCGTTGGGTCCAACCAGACCATATACCGCGCCCCTTGGCACGGTCAGCGTTACGCCGTTCAGCGCCGCGAAGCCGTCAAACCTTTTTACCGCGTCTCGAACCTCGATCATCTCGTTTCCCCCTCTTTCAGCAGCGCTGCCAGATCCGTCTGCGTGACGCCCAGCACCCGCAGTTCCCGCAGCAACTGCCGCACCTTGTCCTTCAGCAGCTCCCTACGGGCTGCGTCCGCATCCCCCCGGTCGCTGGCAAAGCTGCCTTTGCCCGGTACGGAATAAATGTATCCCTCTGCCTCCATGTCGTTATAAGCCCGCTGGATCGTATTTGGGTTGATGCTGAGCTGGGTAGCCAATGCGCGTACCGACGGCAGTTTTTCTCCCGCCGCCAGCGCGCCGGTGACGATCAGTTTTCGCAGTTCGTCCTTAATCTGCTCGTAGATGGGCCGCGAATCCCGATAATTCAGGCTGATCATCTCTCCACCTCCGTTTTGTCCGCCGTAGGGCGAACTGTATTATCCGTATTAGTACAGTTAGATTAGCATGGTTTTTGCCGCCTGTCAAGCGGCGAAAGAAGATTCTTTACCCAGCGCCCGCACAATTTCTCACACATAATTTTGCCGTCATTCAGATCGTATGAAAACGGCGCGGGCAGGCCGGCACCCATTAAGGAGTTTCTGTGCAGGATGGCACAAACTATGCGTGCGGGGCATGAAAGGCATCAGCCATTTTGACTGCTCCGGGACACCTGTGTCCGTATGCCGCTTATTGTGGTATTTTTATTTAAAAGAAACAGGAAAAAGTGAAAATTTTCTTTACAATTGGGAATCCTTATGATATAGTGACTAAGCACGCAAACCTGCGGCACCCCAGCGCTTCGTTTCGCGGCTCTCACCGGCCCGATGCGCAGTCCTGCGGGTAATTTTTAAAAAGGTGGATACAATTATGTTGCGCAAAGAACAAAAGACCGCTATTATCGACGCCAACCGCACCCATGCCACGGACACCGGCTCTCCCGAGGTCCAGATCGCCATTTTGACCCAGCGGATCAATGTGCTCACTGAGCACATGAAGGCGAACCCTCAGGATAAGCACTCCAACCGCGGCCTCATTATGATGGTCGGTAAGCGCCGCAACCTGCTGGACTACCTCATGAAGAAGGACATCGAGCGTTACCGCACACTGATCGCAAAGCTCGGCATCCGTAAGTAAGTTGAAACGTGGGCGGTGTAGTTTTTTCTGCACCGCCCCCTTTTCATAGATTTTACGCCGCCAAAATGCCTTTAGCAGTTGAAAATATGCCCCCATACAGACCGAACAGTTTGCCCGGAAAAAAGATGGGCAGCGAAACAAACGAGCTTGCGGTTTCAGCCGGAAGCGAAGGATATGGAGCTTGCGAGGGCGCGTTTTCAAGTGCTAAATGGCTGGCATGGCGTAAAAAATTCATTCTAAAAAGGAGAAGCAACATGTCAACCATTATTAACAAGCGCCAATTCCCCAGCTACCATAAGTATGAAATGGAGCTGGCCGGCCGCCCCCTCACGCTGGAGGTCGGTAAGCTGGCGGAGCTGGCCAACGCCGCCGTCATGGTGGGCTACGGCGATACCCGCGTGCTGGTGTGCGCCACCGCCTCTGCCCGTCCCCGGGACGGGATCGATTTCTTCCCCCTGAGCGTGGACTTTGAGGAGAAGATGTACTCCGTGGGCCGTATCCCCGGCTCCTTTAACCGCCGCGAGGGCCGTCCCGGTGAAAAGGGCGTTTTGACCTCCCGCGTAATCGACCGGCCCATCCGGCCCCTGTTCCCCCATGACTTCCGCAACGACGTGTCCATCATGGCCACCGTCATGAGCGTGGACCACGACTGCTCCCCCGAGATTGCGGCCCTGATTGGCACCTCCGCCGCCCTTGCCATCTCCGACATTCCCTGGAACGGCCCCGTGGCCGCGCTGAAGGTGGGCCTTGTGGACGGCAAGCTGGTCTTCAACCCCACGACCGAGCAGCGCAAAGTCTCCGATCTGGACGTGACCGTGGTCTCCACCGGCAAAAAGGTCGTCATGATCGAAGCCGGCGCCAACGAGGTAACCAACGACACCATGTATGAGGCCATCCGGCAGGCTCACGAGGAAAACCAGAAGCAGATTGCTTTGATTAACCGGATGGTCAGCGAGATCGGCAAGTCCAAGTTCGATTATCCCCACGCTGATTTCAATCAGGAGCTGTTCGACAAGATTGTGGCGGCTACTACGGATGACGCGAAAGCCGCCATGGACACCGACGACAAGAATGTCCGGGAGAGCCGCTGGAACCAGCTCATTGAAAAGTGGCATGAGCTGTTCCTTACAGACTATCCAAACATGGACCAGTACCTGGACGAGATCACCTATAAGTTCCAAAAGAAGATCGTCAAGGCATGGCTGCTGGAGGGTCACCGAGTGGACGGCCGCCAGAAGAACGAAATCCGCCCTTTGGGCGCCGAAGTGGGCGTTCTCCCCCGGGTTCACGGCTCCGGCCTGTTTACCCGCGGCCAGACACAGGTCCTTTCCGTGTGTACGCTGGATACCCTCTCCGCCAACCAGAAGCTGGACACCATCTGGGAGGAGACGGAGAAGCGCTATATGCACCACTATAATTTCCCCGGTTACTCCGTCGGCGAGGCCAAGCCCGCCCGTTCCCCCGGCCGCCGCGAGATCGGCCACGGCGCTCTCGCCGAGCGGGCACTGGTTCCGGTGCTTCCCTCTGTGGAAGAGTTCCCCTATGCCATCCGCGTGGTGAGCGAAGTGGTTTCCTCCAACGGCTCCACCTCTCAGGGCTCCATCTGCGGCTCCACCCTCGCCCTGATGGACGCGGGTGTTCCCATCAAGGCCCCCGTGGCGGGCATTTCCTGCGGCCTCATTCAGGATGACAACGGCGGCTTCACCACATTCATCGACATTCAGGGTGTGGAGGATTTCCACGGCGAGATGGATTTCAAGGTGGCCGGTACCAAGAAGGGCATCACCGCCATTCAGATGGACCTGAAGAACGACGGTCTCACCATGGAGATTATCAAAAACGCGCTGGACACCACTTATGACGCCCGCTGCGAGATCCTTGACCAGATCATGCTGCCCTGCATCGCCGCCCCCCGCAGCGAGGTCTCCAAGTATGCGCCCAAGATGATCACCATGCACATCGACCCCGACCGCATCCGCGAAGTCATCGGCAAGGGCGGCTCCGTCATCCAGAAGATCGTGGCCGACACCGGCGCGAAGGTGGACATCAACGACGACGGCTCCATCTTTATTGCCGCCGCGGACGCCTCCGCCTGCGACGCCGCCAAGAAGTGCATCGACGATATTGTGTTCGTCCCCGAGGTTGGCAAGCTGTACTACGGTCGCGTGGTGCGGATGATGACATTCGGTGTGTTTATTGAAATTGCCCCGGGCAAGGACGGCCTGTGCCACATCTCAAAGCTGTCCGACCACCGCATTGAAAAGGTGGAGGACGCCTGCAAGGTGGGCGACATGATGTGGGTCAAGTTCATGGAGATCGACGAGAAGGGCCGCTGGAACCTCTCTCACAAGGACGCCATGAAGGAAATTGAGGCCAAGAAGGCCAATGGCGAGCCCATTCAGTAATTCTCTTTGATTTTACCTGAAATACGGGGCGGGGCCTGCGCCCCGCCCCGTCATTTTGCGTTGGGGCGCGAATCGCCCGCGCCGTCTCACAGAAAGGAGCCAGTCATGGATACCATTGCCGCCGTCGCCACAGGGAGAGTTCCAACCGCCATCGGCGTCATCCGGATTTCCGGTCCGGAGACTGACGCGGTATTGGACCGGGTCTTCCGCCCGAACTGCAAAAAGAGCTTTGCTGCGCTGGAGCCCCGCAGACTTTTTCTGGGCAGTCTGCTGGACCCGAAGGGCCGCGTTCTGGACAGCGGCATGGCCGTCCGCTTTCCCGGACCCGCCAGCTATACCGGCGAAGACAGTGCGGAACTTCACTGCCACGGCTCCCCTGTGGCCATGGGCGAAATTCTCTCCGCCCTGTTTGCCGCCGGAGCGCGGCAGGCAAAGGCCGGAGAGTTTACAAAGCGGGCGTTTCTGAACGGCAAGCTGGACCTGACCCAGGCGGAGGCCGTGATCGATCTGATCGACTCGGAGACTCCCACTGCCGCCCGGAACGCCGCCGCCCAGCTAGGTGGGGCGCTGGGCCGCACCGTCGCCACCGTGTACGACAGCCTGACGGCGCTGGCTTCTCAGTTCTACGCCGTGGTGGACTATCCCGACGAGGACATCGCGGATTTGAAGCTCGGCGAGATTCAGGCTGCCCTCCGTCAGGCGGACGAGGCTCTCTCCCGGCTGCTGGCCACCTGCGGCCGAGGCCGCCTTTTAAAATCCGGCGTTCGCACCGCGATCATTGGCCGGCCCAACGTCGGGAAGTCCTCCCTGCTGAACGCCCTGGCGGGATACGACCGGTGCCTTGTCACGGACATCCCCGGAACCACCCGGGATACGGTGGAGGAATCCGTGCTCTGCGGTGGGGTTTTGCTGCGGCTTATCGACACTGCAGGCATCCGTGAAACGGAGGACACGGTGGAAAAGCTGGGCGTGGAGCGGTCAAAGGCCGCTTTAGAAACCGCCGATCTGGTACTGGCGGTGCTGGACGGGTCCCAGACGCCGACCACCGAGGATCTGGATGCACTGACGCTGGCCTCTTGCAGCAGACGATGGATTTTAGTGCGCTCCAAGTCCGATCTGGAGACCGCCGGCTCATTCTGCGCCACCTCTTTTCAGGTCGGGCAAAATCTGCTCCCGCCCGCCGCCGACGTCTCCGTCTCCGCCGTCACCGGCGAGGGTCTGGACACTCTGGAGCAGGCCGTGGCAGGGCTGTTTCCCTTTGAGGATGGTGCAAGCGGTGAGCTTTTGACCGACCCCCGGCAGACGGACGCCGTCTCCCGCGCCCGGGACGCCATCCGGCGGGGGCTGGAAGCGCTGGGGTCCGGCCTCACTCCGGACGTGATTCTCACCGATACGGAGGAGGCTATGAGCGCTCTGGGCGAGTTGACGGGCCGCACCGCCCGGGAGGATATCGTGTCCGCCATCTTCTCCCGGTTCTGTGTGGGGAAATGAGGGACCTTGGTGGATTTAAGGGGTATCTGTCGAACAGGCGCGGTTTACGGACAGCGTTTGTCCGTTAGACATTATCTGATATTCATTTCCGCAAAATACGATTTACAAAACCAGATAATTGTGATATTCTAACAGTGAATCAATATTTGCGGGAGGGAGACGTACAATGGAGGATCAAGCGGAATTGCAGGAGCGGCTGCGCCGCCAGCGCCCGGTGGATTGGGACCAGCTGCCGGACTTTTCCCTGTATATGGATCAGGTACTGAGTTATATGGACCGACAAGTCTTACGCTTTGACGGAGACGACGGACTTACTGCCGCCATGGTGAACAACTATACAAAGGGTGGGCTGCTTCCCAGGGCCGACGGGAAGAAATACAGTCGTGAGCACCTCGCCTATCTGACCGTGATCTGCGTGCTGAAGCAGGTCCTCTCCACTAAAGACATGCATCTGCTGCTTGACCAGGAGTTGAAGGACTCCGGAAGCGTGGAGGCCGGTTACCAGACCTTCTGCCGGAGTTTGGACGGCTCCATGAACCTGACCGCCGACCAGATGGACCGGCATCAGGACCCGGAAAAGCTGGCGGACTCCGCCATTCACTTCGCCCTTTTGAGCTATGCCGCCGGGGCGGCCAGCCGCCGGTATGTGACGCTGCTGCGCCGCCAGCGGGACGCAGGTGAGGGAAAGCCCGTCCGCGAAAAGCGGGTTCGGCAGAAAAAAGAGGAGGAATCTGACTGATGCGCGACTTTGTAATTTTGACCGACAGCAGCTGCGATTTGCCCGCCGACATGGCGGAGGAGCTGGAATTAGAGGTACTGCCCCTGAGCTTCAGCATCGGCGGACAGGATTATCTCAACTGGCTGGACGGGCGGGAAATCAGTTTTCCCGATTTCTTTGCAAAAGTACGTGCCGGTGAGATGGGCGTTACTTCTGCGGTCAGCGTGGGGACCTCGGAAGCCAAAATGCGGGAAATTTTAGAGCAGGGAAAGGATCTTTTGTGCCTGAGCTTTTCCTCCGGTCTTTCCACCACCTATCAGTCGGCGGCGATTGCGGCGGAGGATTTGCGCGGCGAATATCCGGACGCCAAAATTTATGTGGTGGACTCCCTTTGTGCCTCGCTGGGACAGGGGCTGTTTGTATATCTCTGCGCGCAGCAGAAAAAGGCCGGCAAGTCCATTGACGAAGTCCTTGCCTATGCCGAGGATATGAAATACCATATCTGCCACTGGTTCACGGTGGACGATCTGAACCATCTGAAGCGCGGCGGTCGCATCAGCGCGGCTACCGCCCTGTTTGGAACGATGCTGTCCATCAAGCCTGTGATGCATATGGATAACGAGGGGCATCTGATCCCCGTCAGCAAGGCCCGGGGCCGGAAGGCGGCGCTGATGGCGCTGGTGGACCAGATGGAGCATCTGTCCATAGACCCCGCCGGGCAAACGGTGTTCATCTGTCAAGGGGACTGCTATGACGACGCAAAGCTTGTGGCCGACGAGGTCACCCGCCGCTTCGGCACAAAGGATATCTATATCAATTATGTGGGTCCGGTGATCGGCAGTCATACGGGCTGCGGCGTGGTCTCCCTGTTTTTTGTGGGCAGGGAGCGCTGATTGAAAAGGGCCCCGTTTGGGGCCCTTTTCAGATAAAAAACGATTCGATAAAATGGACGAAACGGGAGGCGCGGCTGATGAAGTGGTTGGAAGTCCACATTCATACGAATCACGGCGGGCTTGAGACGGTGGAGGCCTTTCTCTCCGGTCTTGGCATTGACGACGTGGTGATTGACGACGAGACGGAGTTTCACGAATTTTTGGAGGAAAACCGGAAAAGCTGGGACTACGTGGACGAAGAGCTCCTGAAAAAGGAGGCGGGCGCATCCCGGATCATCTTTTATCTGGAGGAGAGCGAGGCGGGCTTTGCGCGGCTGGGAGAGGTCCGCATTGCTTTGGCGGAATTCAAGGCCGCCCACCCGGACTGCGGTCCTCTGCTGATGACCTTGGATAATTTGAAGGAAGAGGATTGGGCCTTCGGCTGGCAAAAATACTACAAGCCCATGGAGATCGGCAGCCGCCTGCTGGTAATCCCCGAATGGGAGAAAGACAAAACCGACTGCAAGGGCCGTGTGCCCCTGATTCTGGACCCCGGGCTGGCCTTCGGAACCGGGAGCCACGCCACTACCCAGCTGTGTCTTCAGGCGCTGGAGCAGGTGGTAAAGCCCGGCAACACCGTGCTGGATCTGGGCTGCGGCAGCGGCATCCTCTCCATTGCGGCGTTGAAGCTGGACGCCGCCTCCGCTCATGCGGTGGACATCGACGGCAAGTGTCTGGATGTGGCCTATGAAAATGCCGCCCTCAACGGTATCGGCAAGGACCGGTATACCGTTTGGGCTGGCGATGTCCTCAGCGACGAGCGTCTTCAGGCTCGGCTTGGCGGAAATTACGACGTGGTGGTAGCCAATATCGTGGCGGACGTGATTTTGGGCCTCGCGCCCATGGTGCGGCGATTTTTGAAGCCCCGGGGGCTGTTCCTCTGCTCCGGCATCATCGACGACCGGGCGGTCGAGGTGGCAAACGGACTGCGCCGCAGCGGCTGGGCTATTTTAGAAACCCGCCAGGAAAGTGGGTGGTTTGCCTATACCTGCCGTTGAGGAGAATTATGGATAAGTTACAAAAAATTGACCGATTTCTGTCAGATAAGATTGTCTGGTTTACGATTCTATGTTTGCTGCTGGGCATCTTTTTCTATGCCCCGCTCAGCAACCTGGTCCCCATCACCCCGGTACTCTTTGCAATGATGACCTTTATCAACACTCTGGGATGCAGCTTCCGGCAGATCGGCCATGTGGTCACTCACCCTGTTCCTGTGCTGGTGCTGCTGGCGATGCTCCACGCGGTGTTGCCAGTGTTGTGTCTGGGGCTGTGTACCCTCTTGTTTTCGGATGCACCGCTGTTTACCACCGGGTTGGTGCTGAATTTCGTTCTGCCCACCGGTGTGGCGTCATTGATGTGGGTGACCATCGGCCGGGGGGACCTGCCCCTTTGCCTGTCCGCGGTACTGCTGGACACACTGCTCGCCCCTTTGATTGTCCCGCTCAGCATGAAACTTTTGGTAGGGTCCATGGTGGAAATGAACGCCACCGGGATGATGAAAGACCTGCTTTTCATGGTGGCCCTCCCCGCTTTTTTATCCCTGCTTTGCCACCGCATTCGTGGCGGCAGAACCGCCGCGAAGTGGAAGCCGCGACTGTCCCCGCTTGCAAAGCTGATCATGTTCTTGATCATCATCTCCAACGCCACGGGCGTCGCCCCATTCCTGAAAGCGGTTACCCCCACTCTGCTGCTGGTGATTCTGGTGCTGGTGGGGTTGTGCGTTTTTGCGTATCTGCTGGGCTGGTTTGTCTCCCACCGGCTGATGCATCTGGACTTTCCAACCTGCCAGACCATGACGATCAACACGGGACTTCGGAACATCAGCGCCGGCGCGGTGCTGGCGGCGCAGTATTTTCCTGCGGACGTGCTGTTTCCCGTGGCTTTCGCTCCCATTTTCACGCAGATCATGCTGGCCCTTTCGGTGAAGCTCCTGCGTCGGACAAAGGCCGGGCAGGCGGATCAGGCCGCTTATGACGCGGAGCACGCCACTTCCCGGAATTAAAAATCAGAACAAGCATAGCGCCCTTTGTCCCCTCTGCTTGTATAAAATGCAAATCCCACTTTTCATAAAAGGGCAAACGGATCATTTGATTTTGACCCGTTTGCCCTTTTTGAAGCTCTCTGAACGATGCCTTTTATAAGCTGCAAATGATCATGGAGAAGTCATTTGAACAAATAAACAATTTGTGCTAAAGTCAGAGCGGATGTTCTGATCGGGAAAGGATAGGGGGCAGGGATGGCGCAATCCCCTATCCTTTCCGTTTGCTTCATAGGAGGAAGGATGTTTCGCATGTCTGAGTTTGATCGATTCTTTTTCGTTTAAAACGTACTATCTGGACGGCGTTATGGCGGACGCTCTGGGATATGCCGGAACGGAGATGATTCGCCGCGTGGTCGGTGACTCCAAGGTCATGGAGGTCACCTGCGTGAAAGACCTCTCCCAGCGCATTCCGATGGAGCGCACCTTGATCCGACAGGGAATTTTTCTCATCAAAAACCGGGAGCGAATCCGCTCCGGCTCTGAAATTACCGAGGCGTTTCGCCTCATCCTGGCATGAAAGGAGGAAACCGGATGCAGCGCATGGATCAAAACATGCCGTTTCTGCTGCAATATGAAAATGTAGCATGGTATGAAAACGGTAAGGTGCGGATTCTGGACCGGAGAGTCTACCCCACACAGGTTCAATTCGTGGAGTGTACCAGCTATCATGAAGTGGTGCAGGCGATTGCCGACATGGTGACGCAAAGCGCCGGCCCGTACACTGCGGTGGGCATGGGGATGGCTCTGGCCGCCCACGAGTGCCGAGGAAGGAGCAAGGACGCGCAGAACGCCTTTTTGAAGCAGGCCGCCTATGATCTGGCGCACGCGCGTCCCACCACGGCCAACCGCTACGGCATCATCACCAACCGCTGCGCGGAGGTGGCCGGGCAGGCGCTGGAGGCCGGTGAGGACCCCGTCCAAAAGATTGTCGAGGCCACGGTGGAGTCGCTGAACCGCCGGTACGGCACTATGCAGATCGTGGGCGACTATCTGGCGGATCTCATTCCCGCGGGCGGGACGATCCTGACCCAGTGCTTCGGGGAGACCATCATCGGAACGGTGATGCGCGCCGCCATGAAGCAGAACAAAACCTTTCGCGTCTTCTGCGCGGAGACCCGCCCCTATCTCCAGGGGGCGCGGCTGACCTCCAGCTGCTTTGCCCAAATGGGCTTTGACACCACGGTCATCACAGACAACATGGTGGCCTACTCCATGGAGCGCGAGGGAATTGACCTCTTTACCTCCGCGGCGGACAGCATCGCCCGGGACGGGCACATCGCCAATAAAATCGGTACCTTTCAAATCGCCATTCTGGCCAAATATTTCGGTATCCCCTATTTTGTCACCGGTATTCCCGATCAGGACAAGATGAGCGGAAAGGATATCGTCATTGAAATGCGCGACCCGGCGCAGGTGCTCAGCTACCGCGGAATTTCCAACACCGTGCCGGAGGTCAAGGCCATTTACCCGTCCTTCGACGTGGTTCCGCCGCACCTGATCTCCGGCGTGGTCACGGATCAGGGAGTCTATGCGCCGTATGTGCTGAATCACTATTTTGACCAGCAGGCAAAGGCGTTTTATTAAAAAGCAATTGCCGTGAAAAACCATTGAGAGCCTAATTCGGGTGGCACGAGTTAGACAATCATTATCCAAACCGTGAAGATAAAAAGCAGGAGGCATTTTCATGTTGATGAGTGAAGAAAGAGAACTGGTCGTCGAGTATGGTAAAAGGATGAGTTCCGCGCATTTGAGCACCGGCACCAGCGGAAACATCAGTATTTTTAATGCAAAAAAGGGACTGATGGCAATCAGTCCTTCGGGAATGGATTATTTCAGCACGCAGCCAGAGGACGTGGTCATTACCGATCTGGAGGCGCACGTGGTGGACGCGGACGGCGCCCGGAAGCCGTCCAGCGAGTGGGCGCTTCATACCATTTTTTATAAAAACAAGCCGGAGGCGGGCGCCGTTGTACATACGCACTCTATGTACTGCACGACGTTCGCCGTGCTGGGCCAGCCCATCCGGGCGGTTCACTACGTGATCGGCGACGCCAATACGGACAAGGTTCCCTGCGCCCCCTATCAGACCTTCGGCACTGTGGAACTGGCGGAAGCCGCCGTCAAGGTCTGCGGGCAGAGCAACGCGGTTCTCCTGGGAAATCACGGCCTCGTGGTTTGTGGGCAGGACATCAAAAGTGCGTACAGCCTGGCCTGCAATCTGGAGTACGTCGCCGAGCTGCAGTACCACGCCATGTGCATCGGCACGCCGAACAATCTCAGCGATGCCGAGATGGCTGCGGTCATGGAAAAGTTCAAGACCTACGGTCAGGCTCCGGGAAAGAAAGCGGGCTATTAAGGAGCGTTTTTATAGAGTAGGTTGGCCCAAAGTCCGGGCATAGAGAATCTCTCACGTAATCAGGTAAGTGAGATACCAAAAGCGGAGCAGTGCACCTGCACTGCTCCGCTTTGCTGATTGCTGTCGGAACTTATGCCACCTCATGAAACAAGCTGTCCAAACCGGCCAGTTCCTCCGCCTGAGAAACTTTGACCGGCACAAAGCACTGGATTACTTTCAGCAGAGCGAATGTAACCACAAAGGAGTACACTGCGACAACGGCCACAGCCAACAGTTGGACCAGGAATTGATGTGGATTTCCGGCGATCCAGCCATCCACACCGCCGAAACTTTTCTGGGCAAAAACGCCCACCAGTAAAGAGCCTAACATACCGCCCACGCCATGAACACCCCATACGTCCAAGGCATCATCCCAAGCTCTTCCTTTGCGGAATTGAATGGCCAGCCGGCAGACCACACCTGCCGCAACTCCGATCAATGCCGCAGCCCATGGGGCCACATAACCGGAGGCAGGCGTTACGGTGGCAAGTCCCGCCACTGCACCGGTCATGGCCTCCACAATACTGGGATGGTGGTCTTTCCTCCATGCCAGCAGCATCCAGGTCACCATGGCGGTCGCGCCGGCAATGGCGGTATTGATGAACGCCACGGCGGCGGTCCCGTTGGCAGCCAGTGCGCTGCCGCCGTTAAAACCGAACCAGCCGAACCAGAGAATACCGGTGCCCAACGCTATGTACGGCACACTGTATGGCTGTGTATCCTCATCCGGACGAATAGTTCTCTTTCCGACAAACAAGATGGAAGCCAGAGCTGCCATCCCGGCAGCAGTATGAATGGCAATCCCTCCGGCAAAATCCACCGCACCCAGCTTTTGCAGAAAACCGCCGCCCCAAATCCAGTGGGCGCATGGCGCATACACGAGCGGGCACCACAACGCAAGAAAGATCAGATAGCTTTTAAAGCTGACACGGTCGGCAAAAGCGCCGGTAATCAATGCCGGAGTAATTACCGCAAACATAAGCTGAAACAAGAAAAACGCTAAAAATGGAATGCTGGGGGCATAAGTACTGCTTGCCTGAAGCCCCACGCCGTTTAAAAACGCGTACTCCAGCCCACCGATGATCCCTCCGGCATCCTTCCCAAAGGCCAGACTGAACCCGCATACGAACCAGACGACCGCCACGACCCCCATGGCCACAAAGCTTTGCATCATGATGGTCAAGGCGTTTTTCCGCCGTACCAACCCGCAATAGAAAAAGGCGAGCCCCGGCGTCATAAAGCAAACCATTGCCGAGCAGATCAATACAAATGCGGTGTTTCCATAGTCAATCATATGATACCCTCCAACCGTTCGATTGTAGTCTATTCTAGTCGATTGGCGGATAAAAGAGCATCGGGAATCACCTGTAAAACTCCCGGGTTTATACTGTATTTTATGGCTCTATAATATGATTTCTCACGGCGTAGAGCACAAGGTCGGCCAGATTGCGCAGGCCAAGCTTACGCATAATGTTGGCCCGGTGCGTTTCCACGGTTTTGATGCTTAGATATAATTCCTCGGAGATATCCTTATTGGACTTCCCCTCCGCCAGCAGCTGGAGAATTTCCCGTTCCCGGGAGGAAACTCCCTCGGTCTGAATGCTTGTGTCCCGCAACCCGCTGAGAAATCCGTCCACCACAAAACCGGTCACGTCCTGCGATAAAAACATCTTTCCAGCAGATACCGTTTCAATGCACTCAATGAGCTCCTCCAGCGCATTGTCCTTTAGAACGTATCCTCTCACACCGGAACGCAGCGCTTTGGTCACATATTCTTCCGTCTTGTGCATGGTCAGGATTATTGTCCGGACCTCCGGCAGTTCATTCTTGAGCCTGGCCGCCAGATCCAGACCGTTCAGCCGCGGGATGGAGATGTCCAACACTGCCACATCCGGTTTCAGTTCCGTAATTTTTTGGTAGGCATCCTGCCCGTCTCCGGCTTCTCCGACAACCTGAATATTCTCCTTCTGTGAAAGCAGAATGACCAGTGACTCCCGCAGGATTTTATGGTCGTCCGCCAAAAACACTTTAATTTTTACCATGCGGAATCTCCAAAATCACACGGGTGCCCTGCCCCTCCGCACTGTCGACCACCATTTTTGCGTTCAGCGCATCCGCGCGCTCCCGGATGTTGGTCAGTCCAAAGCCGGAATTTACGCTCTGCATGTCAAAACCCCTTCCGTTGTCAATGATGCTGATGAGAAATATTTGATTGCTGAGCGCCAGCAGGTTCACGTCGGCCTCTGTGGCTTCAGAGTGCTTGATGATATTGGTCAGGCACTCTTGGACAATGCGGTAAATATTTAGTTCCTCGGTTTCGGCCCATTCCGGCATTGCATCGGTTATATTGCAGTGAAACTGAATACCGCTCAAAGACTCCAGCTTACCGCACAGCGCGCAGATACTGTTGGAAAGCCCGTCCCGTTTCAGCTCCGCCGGCTTGAGATTGCCGATGACGCTCCGGATTTCCGCAATGGCGCCGTCCACCATTTTCACAGTCTTTTCGGCGTTCCGTCTGAGCTGTTCATCCTCCGGGCAGCGGGAGAGCAGCCCCAGGTTGATCTTCAGTGCCACCAGTGATTGGCCCACGCCGTCGTGGAGATCCCGCGCGATCTTCTCCCGTTCCCGCTCCTGCGTGGCCGCCAGCAGATCCGACTGCCTGCGCAGAGCGATATTCTGCTGCCGGATGGTACGGTAGAGATCCTGGGTCAGATTCTCATAGTGCTCATCTTTCAGATGCTCCAGCCAGGAAGCAACATCGGAAAATTCCACAATATTGAGGCCCTTTTCTTCCTCCTCCGGAGATACCCGCAGGCCGATGGTCCGATCCAGAATCCAAAACATCAAAAAACCCATGCCGAAGGCCCATACAAAATTGACACTTACGCCCAGCAGCTGCACCAGCAACTGCCGCCCTCTGGACGCAAGGTTCAAGTCGCCGGGAGCGGCAAATACCGCACACAAAAGTGTGCCGCATGCGCCGCCAAATCCATGAATGGGGACGGCGTTGACCGCATCATCAATTTTCAATCTCAGCAGCAGCATACTGGCCAGCACCGTCACTGCACCGGTAATCATTCCTACCAAAATGGCCTGCCAAGGAGACAGAATTTCAGAGCTGGCCGTAATCGCCACCAGGCCGCCCAGCGCGCCGTTAAAAACCGCCTCCATATAGCTTTGATCCCGTGCAAAGAGATAGGTGGTGAGAATGGCGCCCACAACGCCGGACGCTGCGGCAAAGTTGGTGTTCAGCAGAATCAGGCCAACCTGATCATCAAACCGGAAAAGGCTGCCGCCGTTGAAACCGAACCAGCTGAACCACAGGATAAATGTTCCCAGTGCTGCAAAGGGAATATTGGAACGGCCCATTCGCCTTGGCCGCCCGTTTTCATCCCAGCGGCCCTTCCTTGCTCCCAAAACAATGGTACCGGACAACGCAATCCATCCTGCGGTGGAATGGACCACTGTGGCGCCGGCATAGTCCATATATCCCAGACTTTCAAGAAATGTGGACTGATCGATGTAATTTCCACCCCAAACCCAGTGCCCGTAAATCGGATAGATGATGATACCGGTTACGGCAGCTGCGATTACCAGAGCTTTTAGCTTGGTCCGCTCCGACATGCTCCCAGAAAAAATTGTCACGGCTGTCCCGGCAAACATCAGTTGATAGAGGGCGAAGATATCGTCATAATTTCCATTCAGCCCCAGGAGCAGCCAATGACTGGTCCCGATCAGACCGCTCTGCGTATCACCAAACATAAATGCAAAACCCACCAGGTAAAAGGACAGCGTGGCGATCACAAAGGCAATAATATTTTCAATGGCTACGCTGACCACATTTTTGGGCCGCACAAAGCCCACCTCATAACAGATGAAACCAGCCTGCATAAAAAATACAAAGCACGCACAGATCACAACCCACAGATGATCGATGCCATTCATACGTTTTCCCGCCTTTCCAGATCCCAAACGGCACATCCGTACCACAGCTCCGTTATAGTAGGCTCTCTGACTTTTTAGTATATACTGCTTGCGCTGAAAATCCAAGAGGGAACCTGTAACACTCCAAATGGGCAAGCTTCCCGCAGCGCAGTGGTTTTTACCGGTGTTCATTTTTCACTGTTACTGTTTGAATAAGCCCAGAGCTATTTTCGAGACCACGGTTCAGTCGGGACGAGGCTTATTATATGCTAAAGTCTGGTGCCGTTTTCCACAAAGGTTGGCCGAGACTGGAGAATCGCGAAAAAGCTTTTGCAGAATCGATTCAACCTATAAAAGCAAGCGGTACAGTATTGAACTGTATCGCTTGCTTTATACGTTTTGAACAAGGAAAATGGATGTGGTGCTTTATGCGCTGCATTATCAGCCGCTTGCTTCTGTCCACCGTCCCGGCGCTATGTGCATACCGGAGCTTAAATCTCCAGTACGGAACCCCTCTCCACGATTTCACCGCATACGACCTGCATCCCACGTTTTTGAGATCCATGTTCGATCATGGAAATCTGAGCGCCTACCGCCTGTTCGGCCATGCTTTTCAGATCAATTCCATACGTCGTCAGCGGAGGTGAGACCAGTGTGGAGAAAATATACCCGTAAAATCCGGTAACAGAGATATCCGCCGGTATCCGATAACCCTTTTGCTGAAGATCCTGCACAAAATGGTATGCCGCCTGATCGCTGCAGCAGACAAAGGCAGTAGGCATATCGGCAGGCAGGTCAAAGCTTCGCTTGAATTCCACCCCGTCCCGATCCGGAAGAATCCACTCCCTGTGCAACTCGATTTTGTTAAACGTCAGAGTCTTCAGGTACCCGTAATAGCAGTCTTGCATATGGGTATTGGCATCCACGCTGCCCACAAAGCCAATTTTTCTGTGGCCCTTCCCAATCAAATATTCCGTCATTTCCGAAATACCCCAATAGCTGTTGGGAATCACGCAGACTGCCTTTGCATCACAGTTTGAATCAATCTGCACCAATGGAAGCGCCGTCTGTTCAAGCAGCTGGAGATAGTCGTGGGACATGCGTCCCAGCACAAATATTCCTTCCACGGTTCTATTGGAGACAAACGCTGGCAGCGTCGGCTTCTGCTCATCCGTGGCTACCGGCTCAAACATGCAATTATAGTTGTGTTCCTTCAGGCATTCCACAACGCTCAGATAAAGCGCCCAGTAAAAAGAATGCTCCGGCTTGATCAGATAGTGTGCAATCAGAATGCCAACCGTTCGGGGTTTTTCGTTGGCTCTTTCCATGTTTTTGGGCTGGTAGCCCATTTGGGCGGCAGTTTGTGCAATTTTCTGACGGAGGGATTCGCCCACTCCGTCTTTGCCGGACAGCGCTTTGGAAACGGTAACAACGCTGATGCCAAGCTCTTTGGCAATATCGCTCATGCGTACTGCATTTTTTGACAAAGACGGTTCTCCTTTCGAAAGAATATTGAATAATTGTACTATATTTGGTTCAAAAAATCAATGCCCCCATCTTGTAATTGTCAAAGAAGCATTTATATACGCCGCTGCCCCCCCCACGCAAAAGCCGGCGGCCAGGATTGTGCCGGCGGCAATATACAAGCAGCGCGGCAGCCGGATTGAGGCTGCCGCGCTGCAATTACAGGTGCGCTTGATAATAGTCCGCATCTTTTATGGCAGGGTTATCCCGCTGCGCTGCCGGATGGTATCCAGAACATCCTGCAGCACACCTTTCGATGCGTGGGCCTTGTAAAATCGGTTGGGCCTCTTATTGATTTCCAGAATATATTCCGAAAGCGCCGACGCTGCATTCTCCACTGCCTCGGGTTCCAGCCTGCTTCCTTCCAGGCAGCGCTCCGCCGAAAGCGCCCGCACGGGTGTCGTGGCAACGGCACCCAGCACAATTCTTGCGGTCGAGACCACTTCCTCTTGCATCTGAACCAGAACAGCCAGCCCGACTCTGGAAATTGTGACCTCGCTTCTGCTGCCAAGCTTCCGATAGGCCGTGTAGGTGGACGCCGGCGGAACCGGGTAGGAAAACGACAAAATTGCCTCATTATGGCATAAAGATGTCTTTTCAATCCCGATAACGGCCTCATCCATCGTCGCAGTTCGGATGCCCTGCGGGCCCGCAATGTGGACCTTGGCACCCATCAGCCACAGCGGTACGGTCAGATCGCCCGCGGGAGACGCATTCGCCACATTTCCGCCGACGGTGGCCTTATTCCGAATCTGAACCGAACCCACATGTCCTGCGGCGTCCGCCAGTGCCATACAGGTTCGTCTCACCAACGGACTCGTGGCAATGGTAGTCATATCCGCCATCGCGTCGATATGGATCTCTCCGCTTTGCTCGGAAATCTCTCTTCCCTCCGGCAAGGCTCCCAGATAAAGCAGAGTGTCCGGGTGTATTTTTCCGGCATTCAGCTTCAAAATCAGATCCGTCCCGCCGCTGATGAACCTGCTGTTTGGTGTCATCTTTCCCAGACACTCAAAAAGTTCCTCCCTGGTTTTGGGAGAGAAATACCCTTCAATCACGTTCTGCCTCCCCGCGTTCCTCTGCGGCGGCCCGCTTCACCGCGCGGATGATCTGCGTATACCCCGAGCAGCGGCAGATGTTTCCGGCAAGTGCGATACGTATTTCTTCCTCCGTGGGGTTGGGATTTTCATAGAGCAGTGCCCTTGCCGACATCACCATTCCCGTGGTGCAATAGCCGCATTGAATTGCCGTTTCCTCCACAAACGCGCGCTGCAGATCGCTCATCTCACCGCAATCACTCAGGCCCTCAATGGTGACAACCGCTCTGCCGGGCAACTGCGCGGCAACCGTGAGGCAGGAATGGACGGCCCGGCGATCCAGCAGCACGGTACATGCGCCGCACTCGCCTTCCCCGCAGCCTTCCTTCGTTCCGGTCAGCCCCAGATCCTCCCGCAGGATATCCAAAAGCCTGCGGTCAGGCGGAACCTCCAAGCTGACGTTTTTTCCGTTTACCGTAAATTCAAACTTCATGTTGCTCCCTCTTAATCATCAGATCCACAATTGCGTCCGGCGTCAGCGGGAAGCTGGAAAGGTCACTGTCCAGCGCATCGTTCACCGCTCCCGCCACCGCCGCCGCCACCGGAACATAGCAAGCTTCTCCAATGGACTTCGCCCCAAAGGGTCCCTGTGTCCCGCCGTCTTCGATCAGTTCTACCCGGACATTTAAAAAATCAGGCGTATTCCGGACGTGATAATCCTTCATGGTTGCGGTGGTCTTTCCGTTTTTGGGGTTGGTATCCATATGTTCGCTCAGTGCCGCGCCACTGCCCATGGCCACCGCGCCCTGAATCTGTGCCACACACATTTCCCGGTTAATCGCCTGTCCAATGTCGTGTACCGCCAGGTAATCCAGCAGCTTTACCATTCCGGTACAGGTATCCACCTCCACCCATGCGAAATGGGCGCCTGTGACACCGGGGTTGCTTTGGGACTGGCTCTGATGGTTTACCCAAAGTTCTTTCTGTTCCTCCCGAAGCATCCACACCGCAACATCCCCGTAGGAGACTGCTCTTCCATCGGAAAATCTGATTTCTCCGTCTTTTACCCACAGCTCTGAAGAATCCGTATTCTTCCAGCGGCCACAGGCTTCCAATAGTTCATCCCGGAGTTTTTCGGAACAGTCAAAGAGTGCGCGTCCAATGACATAAGTGGAACGACTGGCAAAGCAGCCCACATCGTGAGGGGTAACCGCCGTGTCACCCTCCGAAATCTGAATCTTCTCCAGTGGAAGGTCCAGTACTTCCGACACAATCATTTTCATGGCGGTTACTGTCCCGCAGCCGTGATCGTGCAGAGTTGCCAACACCTGTATGCCGCCGGATTCGTTAACCCGCATAGACACCCCCGCATAGTCGGGGAATCTTGGATAATACCCGTTTACGTGCCCGGCACAGCCCACCGCGATTCCCCGGCGGAAACGCGTCTGTCCGGCGTTGAACGCGCGGTTCTCTTTTTTTCGCTTCTCCCAAAAGAACTTTTCCCTTCCCAGCAGAAGGCATTCCCGAATCCGGATCTCACCCAGCGAAAGTCCCGTCTTCCGGTCCACTTCACCGGGCAGCGCCACATTCCGGAGCCGCAGCTCCAGAGGATCCATATGCAGCCGTCGCGCCGCCATATTCAGGTTATGTTCCATCATGGTGTACATCTCCGGGGCGCTCCAGCCCCTGTAAGCACCGGACATCGGTGTATTGGTGCACACCGCTCTTCCTGTGTAGTGCGCAAAAGGATAACTGTAGCACCTGAAAAACTTGCTTGCCAGCGCCTGAATATAGTCACAGGCATTTCCCACGTAAGCGCCTGAGTCCAGAATGACATCTGCTCCCATGCTCTGGATTTTTCCCTGGGGCGTGATTTTGGTGACAAACTTTGCGTGAATCGGTCCGCGGGAGATTGTGGAAACCATGCACTCTGCCCGGTTATAGACCAGCTTTACGGGCCGCCCTGTCCGCAGCGCAGCTGCCGCCGTGACGGGCTCCAGAACCCACTCCTGCTTTGCGCCGAAGCTGCCGCCCATGGTGGTCTTGACCACCCGTACCTTTTCATAGGGCAGGTCAAACAGCTCCGCCAGAACCGTGCGAATCCCATAGACCGACTGGTTGGGGCTCCAGACGGTCAACTGCTCCATCGCCCGGTCCCACGAGGCGACACAGCAATGCGTTTCCATGGTCATATGGGTCAGGCGGGGCAGAAAGGTTTCCGTCACGGTCTCCACGGTGTCCGGCCGCATTTCCGGTTCTTTGCCAAAGGCTAGCTCCACCGCGCCAAAAACTGCTCCCTCGGGATGAATGCAGTCAATCTTTCCCTCCAGTACCTCGGAAACCGTGGTTGCGAACGGCAGCGGATCATACGTAACCTCTACCAAAGCGGCCGCTTCCCTTGCGGCCTGTGGCGTTTCGGCAAGCACACAGCCCACGCGGTCCCCCACATATCGGACATGCCTTTGAAAGATTCGGTCCTGTTCCAGCGTCTTTTGCCCCTTCATCGTCCTAAACCGGTTATATGGCCGATCTGTGGTGTTAAAGCAGTGCAGGATCTCCACCACTCCGCCAACCTCCATTGCCCGGTCAACATTTACTTTCGTCACATATCCATGGGGGATCTGACTGAATATTACCGCCGCATAGAGCATACCCGGAAGGTCAAAATCCCCCGCGTATCGAACAGAGCCGGTCACTTTTGCCTTTGCATCGTGAATCGGCCGACTGCTCCCAACAATTTTCATAGCGCTTCTCCCTTATCTTTTATCTGATCAACACTGCCAAGCCGAATTTCCCCTTGGCGGCATGGATCAAATAGAGGCGTGAGGAGGCTGACAGGCATTGTCAGCCCCCTCTGCGCGAGGCCATCTTACTCTTCAATCTTTTCCATGAAGAATACTTTGATTGAAGATATAATTTGCAGCAAAAATACGAACAGTACCAAGAAGCCGCCCGCCGTGGCCAACGCCTTGACGCCGTCCACGCCTTGTGCTCCTCCGCCGAACGCAGCCATGACGATTGCCACCACACCGATCACGATGCCCCAAAGCACCTTGAGCTTTGCAGGAGGTTCCGTCCCAATAGGAACGTTTTTGACGCACATGGAACCCACATTTGTCAGCGTTGCATCCGCCGCAGTCACAAAAGAAATAATAATAATCAGCAAATTGAATGGCACAACCAGCTTGCCGATTCCAAACGGCAGATTCTGCAAAAAGACCCACAATGCCATGACGGCTCCGCCCTGATTGATGGCGCCCACCAGATCCGCGGTGCCCTGCATCTGCATGTAAAGTGCGCTGTTGCCCCAAATTGCAAACCACACAAAGCCGAATATGGAGGGCAAAATCCAGTTGACAATCATGAATTCGCGGATGGTGCGTCCGCGGGAGATCATGGCCAGGAAGATACCAGTGACGGGGGCGTAGGCGATCCAGCACGCCCAGTCAAACAGCGTCCAGGACCGGGTCAGGGCCGCGCCGCCAATGTCAATGGGATCCAGGCCCCAGAGCCAGAAATTATGAAGCCAAGTGGCAAGGCCGGCAGTGCTGTTTCTCATGATGAACAGCATCGGCCCCGTGACCAGCAAAAGGATCAGCAGTCCATAGTAAAACCATGCGTTGAGACTGCCCAGTACCTTAAGTCCCCTGTCCATACCGATATAGGACGAGAACGTAAAGCAGGCCACGATTACGACGCCTATGCCAACAAAAAGCGGCAGCGAGTCCGAAATACCGTAACCGCGCAAACCTGTCATCACCAGCGTAATGCACATGGCGAGACCGCCGCAGATGCCGATGCCCAGCGCCAGCATGGAGAGAGTGTCGATAACCGCAGCCAATGGGCCCTTGGTAATCCGCTCGCCAAACAGGGGGCTCAGGGTAGATGTGACATTGAGTTTTTTCTTCTTGTTATAATAGAGATAGGCTACCAGTACGCCGCACAGCGCATAGATCGCGTAGGGCAAAAAGGTCCAGTTCATGAAGCTTCTGCCCATTGCGAACTGGGCGGCCTCCGGGGTAAACGGCTTAATGCCAAGCTGATCGAGTTCCCCCCACACATTGCCGTAGTAAATCAGCGGTTCATTGACACCCCAGGTCACAATGCCCGTGGCCACACCGCCGGTCAGCGTCATGGCAAACCAAGCCATAAACGGGATTTTGGGTTTTGCGTCTTTTCCGCCCAGGCGCACACGGCCCAATTTCGAAAATGTGATAATTGCCACCAGGATGGTACTCCCTATGACGACGTACTGATAGAGCCATCCAAACGAGTCCAGTGACCAGTTAAAAAACGACATGGAGGATTTCGTCAGCGCCTCATTGTTAAAAATTCCCACCAATGCCGCGATGGCAAACAGTACGAAGCCTGGAATGAATACTTCCCACCGGATGTTTTTCTTGGTCTCCTGGAACGACTCTTGCTTTTTTTCCTCTTGCGTCTGAACTTCCTTACTCAATTGTTCATTCTCCCTTTCTTTTCTAGATAACCGTGTGAATCTCAAGCGGCCTTTGTCGCACCTCCCTCAGCCAAAATCAGCGTCCCGAAGGATATCCGTGACAGCGGTCAGCCCAGATCCCCGACCGCCTGCTGTGCCAAGTCCAAAAGCTTTCCGGAGTGAATTATATCGCGCAAATACTCAATATGGGGATAAAGTCGAATATCGTTTTCCATATCCGGAACCGCTTTTCCAATCTCGGTAAAAATAGCGGCAGTCGCACGGCTGCGCCGAAGGTCCGGGTCCAAAAACTTCTGGGCCTGATAACCCGACAGCAGCTCGATCGCCAGAATGTACTCCAAATTCCTGACGACCGGGCCAGCCTTTTTGCAGGCGTTGTAGCCCATGGCCACATAATCCTCCTGCCCGCAGCAGGTGGGTGTATTGTCAATCACGGAGGGAGTGGACAGAATCCGCATATCCCCCAGCAGTCCGGCTTGTGTATACTGCGGAATCATCAGTCCGGAATTGAGCCCCGGATTTTTTACAAGAAAAGACGGAAAGCCCGACATCGTCTCGTCAATCAGACGGTTGTTCCGCCTCTCCGACATCTTTGCGACCATCGTGCAGGCGATTGCCGCACTATCCATGGCAATTCCCGCGTACGCGGAGTCACAGTTACAGGCGGAGAGAACATCCGCCGAGTCACCGTTATCCCAGATAATGGGGTTATCGCAGCAGGAGTTGATCTCCGTATCCAGCGTATCCACCGCCATATGGATGGTCTTTCTCGCCGCGCCGTGCAACTGAGGAATACACCGCAGAGACAGCGCATCCTGCAAGCGGGAGCCAGCGTAATGGCGGATGACTTCCGAATCTTCCAGCAGCTTTCTCACGTTGGCCGCGGACACTGCCTGTTCCGGGTGCGGCCTCACGGACATCACCCGCTCGTCAAAGGCCTGCATAACCCCCTTGAGCGCCTCCAGAGAGACAGCTCCCACCACGTCCGCACATTTCACCGCGTTGACCATATCATATGCAGCCAGCGCCGCAAGGGCTGTGACGGAAGTGGTTCCAGAAATGAGAGCCAGTCCCTCCTTCTCTGCCAACTCGATTGGCTCAATCCCTGCGCGGCGCATCGCCTCACCGCCGGGCAGGAGTTCCCCGGAGAACCAGGCCTCTCCCTCTCCGGTCAGGACCAGGGCCAGATGCGCCTCAGGAGCCAAATACCCCACGGAGCCGTCCCGCGGCATCCAAGGTGTCACCCCGCTGTTGAGCATGCTGCGGATCGTCTCCAAAGTCTCCAGGCGTACGCCGCTGTATCCCTGCCCAAGGTTCTGCAGGATCATCAGCATGGTCGCCCGCGCCTGTTCCTCTTCAAAAGGTTCTCCCACAGAGACCGAATGAGACAGTATAATATTCTTCTGAAGCGTTTTGGCCTGCTCCCGGTCAATTGTTTTCGTACTGAGCAGCCCAAATCCCGTTGTCACCCCGTACATAACCCGCTCTTGTGAAATTGCTTGCTCGATCAGGTTTCGGGATCGGTCGACCCGCTTGCAGTAGCTTTCGGAAAATTCAACTTTTGCCCCGAATCTTGCCACAGCCACCAAGTCCTGCAGCTCAATCTTCTCTCCCAGCTTCACCTGACGGATCGTCTTTGCCACCGGCATGTTGCAGCCCTCCTTTACCTATCTAGTTGTAACTCTACAAAACCCTCCGTCGCAACACAGCGCTTTAATTTTAAAAAATATTTACTTAAAAATATCATTAAAAAAGAAATTATTCAACTAATTAATCTACCAGAGTTTCCTCTGCATTTTTGTGTACTATTTACGAAATATAAGATATCGCAAGAACATTCTTATTATTACGCACAGTTTATTGATAAAAATTTATAAGATATAGAAAAAATGCAGCAAATTTAAAGAATTTTGAAAATTCGATTGCATCTGCCTCCAATTAAAATTATAATAAATATTACTTTATGTGTCAGCAATCTATTTAGCTAAAAATCTTTAACAAATGGAGGAAAGACATGGAAAAAATTACTTTGACAGGTGACAATCTTACGATTGAGGAAGTGGCCTCAGTCGCTAAGGATTATACCCAGGTCGAACTTTCCGAGGGAGCCGAAAAGAGGCTCCGGGACGCACGTCAACTGGTTTTTGACCTCGTAGATGCCGACTTTCCCATCTACGGGTTCAATGTGGGCGTTGGCTGGAACAAGGACAAAAAGGTTTTCAAGGAATTTTTCGGTCAATATAACTGCAATCTGATTCGCTCCCACAGCATCGGAGTACCACCCTGGGCCTCTACGGAACAGGTTCGGGCCATTATGCTCACCCGGCTCAACGGGATGCTCAGCGGCTGCTGCGGAGTTGCCCCCGAAATTCCGGAGATGTACACGAAGCTGCTCAACCGCCATATTCATCCCATGATTCCCATGCGCGGATCGGTGGGCGAGGCCGATATCGGTCTGCTCTCCCATATTGGACTGGCCATTATCGGTGAAGGCAACGTCGAATTCGGCGGAAAGATTATGCCCTCCAAAGAAGCCTTTTCCCTTGCCGGACTTGAGCCCTTGTCTCTCGGCCCGAAGGACGGACTGGCCATCGTCAGCTCTAACGCCGTCGGCGCCGGACACGGTGCACTGCTCCTCAAGGACCTTGAGGATTTCCTCAAGGTTGCGGACGCCATCTACGCTCTTTCTCTGGAGGGTTTCAACGGCAATGTTTCGCCGCTGGATGACCGCAACCACAAGCTGCGCCGCTATGTGGGACAGCGGACGGTCGCTGCGCGCATCCGAGAAGATCTGGAGGGCAGCTTTATCTACGAGCCGGATCGGCAGAAGGCTGTTCACGATCCCCTATGCTACCGGGATGTCCCCCAGATCCACGGAGCAGTCTTGGAGCTGCTGCAATATACCCGGGAACGTCTGGAGATTCAGCTCAATACAACGGACGACAATCCCTGCGTGCTGTTAGAGGAAAAGACGATTGTACCCTCCGCCAACTTTGAACCCCTTAACTGGGTACTGGGCTTTGAGGGTCTTGGCGTGGCCCTCTCTCATATCTCAAAGGCCAGCTGCCTGCGGCTTATCAAGCTATCCGACCCGTCATTTACCAATTTGCCCCGGTTCCTCAGTCCCGCGGCGGACGTCCTGTGCTTCTGCACCGTCCAAAAAACCTACACTTCTCTGGATGCCGAAATCCGGCATCTGTGCAACCCCGTCTCCATGGATACCCTCAGTCTGGCTGGCGGCATGGAGGATATGTCCACCAATGCGCCCTACGTGGTACAGAAGCTGGATAAAATTCTTGACAATCTCCGTTACATCTTTGCGTTGGAATTGATCCATGCCGCCCAGGCAGTGGACTACCGGAAGGGGCGCAGTCTCGGAAAATACTCCGGGGCCGTTTATGAAAAGGCCCGGTCCGTCATCCCGTTTTACGACAAGGACCGCAACATCACTGAAATGATTCAGCAGGCGCACGAGTTGATTGCAGACGGTACGCTGCTGAGCCTGCTTCCCCGGGATTGAACTCTTAAAAAAAGGCAGCCGCACAGCAAACGCCCCGGGAATCGTCGCACCACGCTCCGGCGCCTGACCCGCCGGGGTGCGTACCGCTGATTCTGCTTGTCATGTCTTCGTTTGCTGTCATTTGCTCGCCGCAGCAGGCAAAGAAAAGTCCTCTGAAATCAATGATTTCAGAGGACTTTTGAGTCGTATGGAAAAAGACCTTGCTACCAAGGCAAAGTATGCAGGTCAGGGTGCAATACAAAACGGAGCCGAAATGAAACGTTTACTCTCTTACGAGCTTTCCGCCTTAACCCCTCCCTGTTTTTGTAAAAAGCATGCTCTTTTTTATGTTTTTCCTTTTTTCAGGAGAGCCGTGATCCCTGACCGCAGGCGGAGTCACTCACCCTCGGCAAGGCGATAGCCAACGCCCACTTCCGTAAAAAGATATTCCGGCTCCGCAGGATTTCTTTCCACCTTCCGCCGGATGTTCGCCATATTGACCCGCAGGATCTGATTGTCATCTCCGGCCCGGGGACCCCATAATTCTCTAATGATAAAGTCATAGGTCAAAACTTTTCCCGCGTATTTCCCCAGCAGGGCCACAATGCGAAACTCGCTAAGAGTCAGCTTCGCGTTTTCGCCGTTCACCAGTACCTGATGCTTGTTGTAGTCAATCGTCAAATCGCCCACGGTATAGATGCCCTTGCGGGCGATCTCGTCATTGGCGGAGGTCGTGCGGGTATGTCGAATGGCAGCCCGGACCCGAGCCAACAGCTCTCCGGTTCCAAAGGGCTTTGTCAGATAGTCGTCGGCCCCCAGGTCCAGCGCCGCCACTTTATCCTGTTCATGATCCCGGGCGGAGACCACCACCACCGGAATACTCGACCAGGTCCGCAGGCTGCGGAGTATCTCCAGTCCGTCCATATCCGGCAGACCCAGATCCAAGATCACCAAATCCGGGCAGTGGGACGAAATCATGGACAGCGCCTCCGCCCCGGTTCGGGCCTGCACAGCCTCATAGCCGTTATTGTCCAATATGGCGGAAATAAACCGGGAGATGCTTTTCTCATCTTCCACCACCAATATTTTTTCCCGGATATTCACTGCGCTTCCTCCTCCGTCAGGGGCAGGCAAAAGAAAACTTCCGCGCCGCCGCTGTCCATATTCCGCGCCTCCATAAAGCCGTTATGCGCCCGTACGATGGTGAGGCATACCATCAGGCCCAGACCCATATCCCGCTTGCCATCGCCGGAAGGCGTTTCGCTGCGCTTCAGCGTTCCGTCAAACAGGCGAGACAGTTGATCCTTTGGGATTCCCCGGCCGTTGTCTCGAACAGAGAATTTTGCCAGCCCTCCCTGACGTTGGACGCACAGGGAAACGTAGGTGGTGGTGCCACCATGGCGCACGGCGTTTTCCAGCAGATTTGCCAGAACCTGCTCGATCAGAATTGCATCCATAGGCACCACAAGCAGCTCCTGCGGAGCCTCCACGGTGATGTTCACATCCGGGAACCGCTTGCGGAATTTCCGCACCGTCTCCCCCAGGATTTCTTCAGCCGCCTCATCTTTTTTTGTGATATGAGCCTGACCGTTCTCCCCAATTCGAGTAACGGACAGCAGATTTTCCACCACCCGGATGAGCCACTGAGCCTCGTCCCGCACATCCTTCAGCAGGTTCTCCTGCTCTGCCCTGGAAATCGAGGGGTTTTCCAAGATGACGGAGGTGGACCCCACAATGGAGGTCAGGGGGGTCCGGATATCGTGGGACACAGAGCGGAGCAGATTCGCCCGCATCTTCTCTTTCTCGTTTTCCGCCCGCAGCCGTTCCTGCTGCTTTACCTGCGTCGTCATGGCGCTGGTAACCACGGAGACCATGAGAAAAGTCAGAAAGGTCAGTGGATAGCCTGCGAGGGTAAAGTCAATGACTCCGTATGGATAAGTGAATGTGTAGTTCACAGCGATGACCCCGACCACGGAGGCCGCAAGTCCAAAAAGATAGCCGTTCGTCAGCCGGGAGATCAGCAGCACAGCCAGCACAAAAATGGGAGAGGCGAAGCCCTCGCTGGTGTCTGCGGACTGCAGGAGCATACACACCGTCGCCGCGCAGAACAGGATCGCCACGCACACCAGCAGATCCCGCCAACGGAAAGGGAACAGCTGCTTGAAAACGGATTCTTTAGAGCGCACGCTTTCAGCCTCGTTTCTTTTTCATCAGTAAATCATACATCAAACTGCCTGTTTATGGCACAGAGATACAGGGCGCACGGCATGGTCTTAAGCCTCCGTGTGTTCGACACGGTGCGCTCAGAACAGCCGTCCTGCAGTTTATTATACCATAGCGTGCGCCAAGTTTCCGTTAATTTTTTCCGCTCTCTACAGTTGCTCCCGTTTCTTATCTTTCAGCTTCTATTTTATAGGAGCGGCTTCCGTTTCTCTTCTGTGCATGAAACTTGTATTTTCACAAACCATAATCAGGAAAACCGCAAACGCACAGCAAAAAGGAGTGACCTGGGTTTGGAAACAGGAATTCATAATACCTCGGAGATCGGGCGGCTGCGGCGCGTACTGCTCCACCGGCCGGGGCGGGAGCTGGAAAACCTGATGCCGGAATATTTGGAACGGCTGCTGTTTGATGATATTCCTTACCTACGGGAGGCCCAGGCGGAGCACGACGCCTTCGCCGACTGCCTACGAAAAAGCGGCGTGGAGGTGGTGTATCTCACCGATCTGGTGCTGAAATCCATTACAGGCCAGTCTGTCCGGGAGGAACTGATTCATCAGTTCACAGATGAGGCGGGCATTCGGGATGCCCGGACACGGGATGCGGTGGCGGCCTATCTGATGGACCTGCCCGACCGGGAGATGGTGGAAGCCATGATGTCGGGCATTCGTAAGCAGGACCTTTCCAGAGGCGGCGAACGTCTGGGCGACTACCTGTGGGCGGCGGAGGAGGGATATCCCTTTGCCGTGGACCCCATGCCCAACCTTTATTTTACCCGGGACCCCTTCGCAACCATTGGCGCCGGCGTGTCCATCCATAAGATGCACACGCCCACCCGGAACCGGGAGACGCTGTTTGGCAAGTTCATCTTTGAGCACGATCCGGAATTTCGGGATACTCCCCGCTGGTATGATCGGGGCAAAACCACATCTCTGGAGGGCGGCGATATTCTGATTCTCTCGCCCCAGGTGCTGGCGATGGGCATTTCTCAGCGGACACAGGAGGACTCCATCGACCGCCTGGCGGAGACCATCCTCGCCGAAGGGGGGAGCTTTGAACAGATTTTAGTCTTCAATATTCCAAAAAACCGGGCCTTCATGCATCTGGACACGATTTTCACCATGGTGGATCGGGACAAGTTCACAGTTCACCCCAACATCCTGAGCCAGATCACCGTGTTTGTCATGGAGTTGGACAAGGACCGCAGAATGTCTATTCAACAGGAAGATGGGCGGCTGGAGGATATTCTGAAGAAACACCTGCACCTGGATAGAGTGACCCTGATTCCCTGCGGACAGGGCAGCGAGATTGATGCCGCCCGGGAGCAGTGGAGCGACGGTAGCAACACGCTGGCGATCTCCCCCGGCGAGGTGGTGGTCTACACCCGGAATTACGTGACCAACCGCTCCTTGGAGGAGGCCGGGATTACCGTTCACGCAATTTCCAGCGCGGAATTGAGCCGCGGACGGGGCGGGCCGCGGTGCATGTCCATGCCCCTTTGGAGGGATGACCCAACGTAATTCCCATGCACTCCACCAAGGCTGTGCTGTGTTCACCGTCGGCAAGTGAAGCCCCGAGTCAACCACATCCAAGACGTCCGCCACCGTTCTTCACGCGCGCTGCGTGCATCATCACAGGTGCGTCGGACTTTTTGATGCCATGTATCCGGCTGTGCGCATAAAAGGCGCCCGCAGAGAAAATCTCCGCGGGCGCCCGTCGGTTCTGACCGCTCAATAGCCCAGGATCAGACCCTTTTCCATGGCGTAAAAGCTGGTGAGGCCCCGGCAGGCCAAAATATCCACACTCTTCACCGGAAGGTCCTTTAGAATCTGTTCCTTCAGCTTAATGGCTCCCGGAAGATTCTGGCAGTGAGAAATCACCACCTCTGCGCGGGTGCAGTCCTTACTGGAGGCCATCAGCTTCGTGATGGCCTGATAGGTCTTGGTCTCTCCCCTGGCCTTGTCCGCCACATGGATCATGCCCTGGGGCGTGGCTTCGGCAATCACATGGATGCCCAGAGAGTGGAGCAGATTGCCCACCAGCGGGCGCATCCGGCCGTTTTTAATCAGATTATCAAAATTCTCCAGCGTAAACACCGTCCGCAGGGCCGCCTGATAGATGCGAAGCTCTCCGCAAATTGTTTCAAAATCTGGATTTTCAGCACGCCCGATCAAAGCTTTCGCCTTGCGGGCCAGCAGAACCATGCACCCGGCGGTGCTTTTGGAATCAATGACGCAGATTTTCTTTTCCGGATGTTCCTCCAGTGCCAGCTCCCGGCCCATCATGGCGGCGGACCAGGTCCCGGAGAGGTTGGCGGAGATCGTGAAGCAGATCGTGCAGTCCGCCGCGGAAAATGCCTGCGCAAACGCTGCGGGGGAGGGGCAGGCCGTGGACGATGCCGCCTTTTCCTCTTTCATGTACTCCAAGAACTGGGGAATGCTGAGTTGTTCGTCGTCCAGAAAATCCCGCTCCCCCACCAAAAGGCGTAGAGGCACGGAGGTAAAGCGGATACCGCCGTCATTCCGGGTCTCGGAGAGCAGGTCGGCGCTGCTGTCACACACGATATTCCAGGTCATAAAAACTCCTTTGGAAACCCCTGACTGAGCCTAAATTTCGTCAGTGCCTCCGCACAATCTGATTTTCAATATCACATTACATCATTTGATATCATTTGTCAATGAAAACATGGCAGAGATAGTCAGTTTCTATCTTAATCGACCTCCTTTGCATACTGATTGCTTTTTTATTTAACAGTTGATTTGGCTTTTTTATATCCTGCCCATTTTTTAAAATGCTTATATTCGCGGGATATCCCTTTTCTCCGCTGCGGGCCACGCTTTATCAATCCAGTCCTTAGCTTTCCTTCTTTGCTACGTTGGAACGGATACCGTTCCTTCTACAGCAAAAAATGCTTGACGGATCAAGTAAAACAGGATATGATAGTGCAGGTTACAAATTGTAACTTTCCTGTTACTTTTTTGTTTTGTCTCTTTAAAAACCGACTGTGAGGTCTTTATGAGTAAACGTTCCGCAAAAACTCCCAACCGTACCGCGCGCCGAGATGTCGGTTCACTGCCGTCTGCAGCTCACCGTCAGACAGAGGAACCGCAGGCCGCGCCGGTCTTTCGGCGGGTTCCGGATGCCCCGGAGCAGGCCGTGCCCGCTCAAGCGGTGCACAGAGAGCCCGCACTGGCGGGCGCCCGGACTCAAACGAAGACCGCCGTCCCCGCGCATGATCAGGCGCGGACGAGCAGTCAAGCGGCGCGGTCCCAGCCTCAGCGCCAACCGGCCGCCCCGGTTGTGGCGGCGGTGTCTCCGGCGCAGACGGCCCCGCGTCCGCTTCGAATGCCAAAGCGGGCAGAGAAGGAAAATGCAGAAACACTTCCGGCAATTTTCCGGGACATGCTTCTGGAGAAGAAAACCGCGTTCGTCAAAAAGCTTCACCGCGTCCGCCGCCGTGTACGCCATGTGGTGCGGGAGGAAAAAGCCCGCCGATTTCCCGAATCTGACCGGGCTGTGGTCCAACTTCTGCTGTTTGCCCGGAATATGCTGCCCCTGTTAGTCACGCGGTTAACAGAGCGTAAGCGGGGCCGGCGGCAGCAAATGGCAGGACAATTTGGTTTGATCCGCTCAAAATTTGAACACAAGAAGCTCAGGCCCCTGCCTTTCCTGGCGGCCACCGGCGCAGTGGCGCTGGTAATTTTGTTTTTCTCTCTCTACACCGTGGGTACCACGGTGACCTATAACGGCCAGCAGATCGCAGCGGTGAAATCCGTCTCCGCCGCTGACAGCGCCCGGACGCAGCTTGAACAGATTACCTCCCATGCCACCGGGACCCAGTACACCATTGACAAAAAGCTGCTGCAATATTCCTCCGGCCTGCTGCCCCGGTCCGAGGTGGTGAACGCCGACAAGCTGGAAGAGGACCTGTCCGAGGAGATTGGACTCGTTACCTACGGCTATTCTCTGTATGTGGACGGTGAGCTGATCGGCGCCACTCCCTACGAGGGTGCACTGGACGAGCTGCTGAAGCAGCTGAAGGACGGCATCAGTGACGAAAATACCATCTCCTGCGAATTTGCGGAGAATGTGGAGATTAAACCCGGCTATGTCCCCACCGATAAGATCATGAACCTTGGGTATTTGGCCGAGACGCTGTACAGCACCAAAACCGCCGAGGTGAACTATGAGGTCAAGAGCGGGGATACCTGGTCCGAAATTGCCGAGAGTCACGGGCTAACCCAATCTGAGCTGCTGGCCCTGAACCCCGGTTACGACATCGACCGGTTGTCCATCGGCGAAGTGCTGACCCTGTCCGCCTCCGTCCCCTATCTCACGATGACCGTGGTGGAACAGGAACGGTATATGGACACGCTTCCCTATGATGTGGAGTATGCCGACAGCGCCAATCTCTATAAGGGCGATTACAAGGTCGTTTCCGCGGGGGCCAACGGGTCCGCCGATGTGGTGGCAAATGTCACTTATGTAAACGGCGAGGAAACGGAGCGGGTGGTACTGTCCTCCGTCACGCTGAAAAACCCTGTCACGGAGCAGCGTCTCCAGGGCACCAAGGAACGGCCCACGTGGCTCCCCACCGGCACCTTCCGCTGGCCGTGCTCCGGAAACATCACCTCCCCGTTCGGTTATCGGCACCTCAGTTACAGCTATGCCTCCACCTACCACAAGGGAATTGATATCGCCAACCGGTGCGGCACCCCCATCTATGCCGCCGACGGCGGCACAGTGACTTACGCCGGATGGATGAGCGGCTACGGCTATCTGGTGCAGATCGACCACGGTAACGGCTATGTGACTTTTTACGGCCACAACTCCAGTCTGCTGGTGTCTGTGGGGCAGCACGTCTATAAGGGCCAGCAGATCTCCCGCATGGGTTCCACCGGCAATTCCACCGGAAACCACTGCCACTTTGAGGTCCGGTACAACGGTGTGTCACGCAATCCCATGAACTATCTGCCCTGACTGATTTGAAACCCGACGCGCCCTTTGGGGCGCGCCGGGTTTTTTAAAATTCTCTTTTCAAATTCGACAGGCTGTGTTATACTGGGTAAAAGAGAGGACTTCTCTTCTTTTCACCACATGAAAGGAGCGGTATTCATGAAGTGTACGTTTGCATGTAAGAAAGTTTCCATGAACAACTCTGTGAAGGACTATACCGAGAAAAAACTGTCGAAACTGGACCGCTATTTCCAGGAGGAAGCCGCCGCATTTGTGACGTTTTCCGTGGAGAAGGATCACCTGTGTACGGTGGAGATCACGATACGCGGCGGCAACACGCTGTTCCGCGCCCAGAAGCAGGAAACGGATGGCGATATGCGCAGCGCGATCGACGCTGCCGCCGACTATATCGAGCGCCAGATTCTGAAGAACAAGACCCGCCTTGCCAAACGTCTGCGGAATGAGGGTTTTCCTCCTGCTGCGCCGGATGATTTCGAGGTCAAAGAAGAGAAGGAATTCAACATCGTCCGCACAAAGCGCTTTGCCGTCAAGCCTATGAGCCCGGAAGAGGCCATTTTGCAGATGAATCTGCTGGATCACTCCTTCTTCGTTTTCCGCAGTGAGGAGGACGACTCCCTCTCCATTGTCTATAAGCGCAAGAACGGCGGATACGGCCTGATCGAGACCGGCGAAGAATAAGCAAAAACCTCAAAAAAATGTTAGTTTTCAACCGGGCCGCAGTGCGGCCCGGTTGCTTTTTTTCTCTCTTCGGTATACACTAGGCGTATCCTGTTAAAAATGTCTCCGAAATGGGGTCTTTATAGAAAGGTTTTTTTACTAGATGAACATGATTTTTTTGGTGGACGGCGACAACAATATCGGCACCGGCTTGCAGGGCGCGGACCAATTGACGGCGGACGACTCCATCCTGATTTTTTACCAGAAGACCGGCCTTGCGCTGGGCAAGATCAAGGAACTGTGCAAGGGCAGCAAGGCCAGCATTCAGTATCTTGAAAGCGTGAAGGGCGGCAAAAACTCCATCGATTTTCAGATTATTACAGAGCTGGGAGTCCTGGTGGGCCGGGGCGAGGCGGACTGCGCCTATGTAATCAGTCAGGATAAGGGGTACGAGGCCGCCATGAGCGCCCTACGCGTCCGATATACCGGCGCGTTTCGGGAAGTGGCGCTTCGGTCCTCCATTGCCGCGTGTCTGAAGGGAGCCTATTTGATGCGGGCGACCAGCACTGAGGAGCTGCGCTCCTCTTTGAAGCAGGAATTTGGCGAGACCCAGGGAGCTGCGGCTTTCCAGCATTTACAGGAGCTGTTTCAGCCCCCCGTACCCAAAGCGGAAGGGAAACCGACAGCCGAGACTGCCGCGGAAAAGCCGGTAAAAAGGAACCGCGGTGGGCGGCGGCGACCCTCCAAGAGTGCAGGGGTAAAGCCCGCCGATGTGAAGCCGGAAAATGCGGAGAAACCCACCCAGCCCGCAGTCCAGCCCGCACCCCAGACCCGGCCCATTCCTGAGCTGGCTATTGCCGGGGCGGAGGAAAAGCCCCCCGTGAAGCTCACTCGTCCCCGTCGGGGCGGACGGCGGAAGAAGAAGCCTGCCGGAGAAAAGCCCACCGAGGAAACATAAGGAAAAAGGGGATGGAGCGCTGCTCCATCCCCTTTTTCCTTTTCGTTACTGGCGGTCCACCTCATACATATAAGCCATCAGGTCCAAAAGCTTGCTGGAATATCCCCATTCGTTGTCATACCAGGCTATGAGCTTGACGAAATTATCGTCCAGCATGATACCTGCCGTCTCGTCGAAAATGCAGGTTTGGGAGAACCCGGTCAAATCGGAGGAGACCACCTGATCGGTGGTGTAGCCGATAATGCCCTTCATACTGTTGCGGGAGGCATTTTCCATGGCGACGCACACATCGTGATAGCTGGCGGACTGCTTCAATCGGGCTGTCAGATCTACCACGGATACGTCGTTGGTGGGAACGCGGAAGCTCATACCTGTCATTTTCCCCTTCAGCTCCGGAATGACAAGGCCAACGGCCTTGGCCGCGCCGGTGGAGGAGGGGATGATGTTGCCAATGATGCTGCGCCCGGTCCTCCAGTCCCGGCCTGCCCGGGAGTCCACGGCTTTCTGCTTGGCGGTGGCGGCGTGGATGGTGCTCATGAGCGCCTGCTCGATGCCGAAGGTGTCGTTGACGACCTTGGTCATGGGCGCCAGGCAGTTGGTCGTGCAGGAGGCGTTGGAGACCACGTCCATGTCGGGCGTATAGGTCTTGTGGTTCACGCCCATCACAAAGGTAGGCATCACATCGTCTTTGGAAGGGGCGCTGAGAATGACCTTCTTCGCCCCGCCCTTGAAGTGGGCGGAGGCTTTTTCCACCGTGTTGTACACACCGGTGGACTCTATAATGTACTCTGCGCCGCAGTCGTCCCACGGAATGAGATTCGCGTCGCTTTCAGAATAAATTCTGATCTTTTTTCCGTTAATGATGAGATGCCGGTCGTCATGTTCCACCGTTCCCTGAAAGGTACGGAACACCGAGTCATACTTCACCTGATAGACCATATAGTCCAGATCCGCATTTCTCAGATTGATGCCGCAGATCTGATAGCTGCTGCAGCCCCGTTCGATCATGATCCGAAGAGCCACACGCCCAATGCGTCCAAAACCGTTGATTCCAACCTTAATCGCCATGTTCCTTACCATCCGATCCCCCATATTTTGCCGCGTCGTTCCCCCACGCCTGGCATATTTTAAGGCCATTATACCACGGTTTTGGAAAATGTGTACTATACGTTACGTAAAATTGCGTATCTATTTTCTTTATATCGTTAGTGGTTTTTACCATACCCAAAGACTGCAAAAATTGTCATAATACTATTAAAAATAGAAAAATATTAATTTGAAACGAAAAACCCTTGTTTTTGTGGTTTTTTTTTGATATTCTGTGGAGATATAAAGAAAAAATGTATGCTGGGTGTAATAGCCAAAGTTTACCGGGGTTTTCAACCCGATTATTTGCAAATCCTAAGCCACGAAAGGAGGGACGCTGTGGAGAATTATGAGCGCAAGGAAGCGCAGCTGCTGGCCAGTCTGTTTCCTTCCATTGCCGCGCAGCTGCGTGGAATGCTGAGTGGGCTGTATCTGGCGGCCACAGCACTGGCTCCTGCGGAGGCTCGCGAAAAAGATCCGGAACTTGACCGGAGAGCATCGCGGCTGGATCAGAATTATTATCAATTGCTGAGACTGGTGAACTGCCTGTCCGCAGCCGCCCGGCTTGATACCCAGACGCCTTTGCCCATGCAGGACTGCGATTTGGTGGGGCTGGTCCGTGAAACCTGTAACGAAGCAGAACAGCTGGCGCAGTTTTTAAAGTTGGAGCTGACGTTTCATTGCGCCCTTCCCCAGTTGATTTGCTCGGCGAATCCGGATTCCATTCGCCAGTTGCTGTTTCAGCTACTGTCCAATGCCTTTAAATTTACTCCCGCCGGCGGGACCGTGACGGTGACGCTGAAGCTCCAGGATGATCAGGCGCTGCTGGAGGTGGCCGATACCGGCTGCGGGATCGACGATCTGCAGATGAAAGCACTTTTTGACCGTTATACCCATGTAGAGCTGCGGGACCCGCCGCCTCATGGTTTGGGTCTGGGCCTTCCCCTGTGTCTTCGGATCGCGAAGGATCACGGCGGGAGGATGATGGCTGAGTCCAAGCTTGACGTTGGGTCCAGATTCTTGGTGCGCTTTCCTATCCGGCATGTCAATCACAGCAGTTTATCCGACTCGAAATTTGACTATACCGGTGGCTTTAACCGGGCCTTGCTGGGACTGGCAGACGCGCTTCCAACGGAGGCATTTTCCATCTATAACCGGTAACGGAGTTTTGAGCATCTGCGTGAAAGGGAGCCGAAACGGTTCCCTTTTACACGTTCACAGTCCGGTGTATCCGGACCAAAGGAGGGTTTTTACAACATGGGTCAGAGTGTTTTTCTTGGCATGAGCGGCGGCGTGGACAGTTCCGTCTCCGCTTTGCTTCTACAGCGGGCGGGGTATGACGTATCCGGTGTGAATCTCCGCCTGTTTCACAACGAGGATTTGGGGGAGAGCCAGGAAAAGGCCTGCTGCTCTCTGGCTGACGCCGAGGACGCTCGGGCCGTAGCCGCCAAATTTGGGATTCCCTTCTATGTCTTTGATTTCTCACAGGTTTTCCGGGATACGGTAATTGCCGATTTCATATCGGAGTACGAGGCGGGGCGAACGCCCAATCCCTGTGCTGTCTGCAATCGGGCTGTAAAGTTCGGGGCGCTGCTCCAGAGGGCGTTGACACTCCACGGTCAGTTTCTGTCCACCGGACACTATGCCAGAGTGGAGCGGGACGAAGATACGGGCCGCTGGCTTTTGAAGCGCGGCGTGGATCACAGCAAGGACCAGAGTTATTTTCTTTATATGCTGACGCAGGACCAACTGAGCCACGCCTTATTTCCCTTGGGCGGCCTCCACAAAACAGAGGTCCGGGAGATTGCGGAGCAAAACGGGTTGATCAACGCGAAAAAGAGGGACAGTCAGGATATCTGCTTTGCTCCCGATGGTGATTATGCCGCCTTTATTGAACGGACAGTGGGCCATCCGTCCCCCGATGGTGACTTTGTGGACGAATCTGGCCGGGTGCTGGGACGGCACAAGGGCTTTGTCCGCTACACCCGGGGCCAGCACAAGGGTCTGGGGCTCTCAATTGAGCCGCCGCTGTATGTTCTGGACAAGGACCCGACTGCCGGGACGATTTGCCTTGGTCCGGACGCGGCCCTGTGGACGCGGACTCTGACGGCAAAAATGATGAATTGGATTTCTGTTCCCGCACCGATCGGACCCATACGGGTCACAGCGAAAACGCGCTACAGCCAGCGGGAGTCCTCTGCCGTGGCAGAATCTTTGGAAGGCGGTGGCCTGCGGCTGACCTTTGACGAGCCTCAGCGGGCCGTCACGCCGGGGCAGGCCGTGGTCTTGTACGACGGAGAGAGGGTGGTCGGTGGCGGAACCATCGTAAAATAAGCTCTGAGACGAAAAAGGCGGGGCGTACCCTACGCCTCGCCTCTTATCGGTCGCTGGTCAGCCAGCTGTCTTGAAAAATCAGATCGTCCACATCGCTGGTTGGAGCCCCTTCCATACGCATACCCGCGCCTCCTCTCAAATCCATATCCTAACTAGTATACGTGGGCTGCGGCAAAAAATTGCACGGAATCGTGACTCTGTCAAAAAGTTTTTCTAAAAAATATTTTTCAAAGCAGGCTTGACAGGCAGGCGCGGTATGTGGTATTCTACTTGTTGCCGACATCTGCCGGTGTGGTGGAATTGGTAGACACAGGGGACTTAAAATCCCCCGGCAGTGATGTTATACCGGTTCGAGTCCGGTCACCGGCACCATCGGTATTTAAGCACGGTATTTAAGCATAATTATATATCGCGGGGTAGAGCAGTTGGTAGCTCGTCGGGCTCATAACCCGGAGGTCGTAGGTTCGAGTCCTGCCCCCGCAACCAGAAAAACCATCCATTTCGTATGATTTGGATGGTTTTTTATAACTTTTTATTGATTTCAGAAGTTAACGATTTTACGTTTGGCGCACATTTAGCGCACGCATTATAATTTTTGAGGTTTTAGCGTGTAGATAAGGACGATACCCTGTCTTGGGTATCGTCCTTATTTTTTGCTTATTTTGCTTTATCGCGGCGGAGCATTACATCTGCAATGCATTCGCTGGCCTTGTTCAGATTCTCTTCAATAATATGGCTGTAAAAGCTTTCTGTGGTGGCTACGCTGGCATGTCCGAGCTGTTTGGACACAGTTATAACATCAGTTCCGTTGGCAATCAGCATAGACGCCACTGTATGGCGAAATGCGTGGGGATTGATATGCGGCAGATCGTGGCGTTTGCTGAAATCGTTTAGCCACCCACCGATGCTCTGCGGGTTCATGGGCTGTCCGTCATCCCGGGTGAACACATAGCCGTTGCTTTCCCAACGGTCGCCATTGGCAAGCTGAAGCTCTGCCTGATATACCCGGTACTGCCGGCGCAACACCACTGTCTCTGCAGGTATGGTCAGATTGCGGATATCATTAGTCTTGGTGGAGGTCTCGTACAGGCCCACCTCTGGGGAATACAGCAAGGCGGCATCAATTCGCAACTTGCGGTTTTCCAGATCAACCTTTTCCCATTTGAGCCCCATGATTTCCCCACGGCGGCAACCGGTAACAATTAAAAGATGTGTAATTGTGCGCCATTTAATCGGTTCCTGCTGCAGCGCATCTAGGATAACCACAATCTGCTCCGGTTGAAAGTAATTTACTCCATGTGCTGGGACACGTGGTGGCGTTGCTTTCTGTGCGGCATTGTAAGGAACCAGCATTTCCTTTTCCGCCTGCGTCAGTATTGTGCGAATCAGACGATGATATTCCAACACAGTCTTTTGAGATAGGGGCTCCACATTCTTCTGAATAGTAAATAGATCTTTGGTTTTCTTCCCTAGTGCGTTGGCTATAAGTTCAGCTTTGCCAAGCTCAATGGTACGACCACGGCATGCTGCAGAAACCGTAGAAGCTGCAATTTGATACTGTGCTGCAATCCGCTCCATGGAAAGCCTTCTTGACTTCATAACAGCCCGGATATCACCCTTTGGTGTTGCCTTTGATCCTGCAGTACGGACACCGGCCTCTCCAAGATTTTTATAGAAAACGTTAAGATGTTGGGGGCGGAGATCTGCCAGTTTGATGTGTCCGATTGCCAAGTTAGTACGTTCCAACAGATGGGTATAGCGTTCATAGGTTGCTTGCTTTAACCCGTTGCGTTTTTTTAGATCGAGCACATAGTCCGCATATTCCGCAAAGGTTTGCCGGCTGTCCAGCTGATAACCCTGAAGAATCTCATTTTCAAACTGGACCGCAATGCGCTGTGCCTCTTTCTCAGCCCTTTTATCACTCATACCATTAGGGGGTGTAAAGGTCTTGTAATGGCGTACTTGTTTACCGGAACTGTCTAAGCCGTGGGTAACGGTAATCTTGTAAGCAGTACCACCTATTCCAACGATTTTACGAATGTTTGCCATTCTCAGATTCCTCCTCGTTTAGCAGGTCCTCTTCTTTTACTAAAGTGATATTGTCAATAATCTTTGAGAAATCTTCAACTGCTGCATACCGTCTGGAACGAACATCCCAGCAATCAACATCCGATATATTAGGTCTGCACTCTTGCGGATATTCTTCGTATTCAATTCTTTGCTTTATCCGTTCCACCATCTGACTACGCTTTGCAGACTCAACAAGTGCTATGTGAGCAATCAATGATTCAAATTCCGAACTTTCAAGTAGGGCATTCACTTTGTCTATGTACGATATTGCTTTTCCGCGAGTTCCCTCCAATTGCTTGTTTTTAAGTTCCAGCAATTGTAATGTAGCCTCCTCGGATAGTCCTAATCTGTCTGCACGGAAGTAGCGATTCTCATATTGAGTAAATGTAGACAGACCTAATAGCCAATCCGTAGATACTCTTAATAATCTTGAAATTTCAATGATTTGTTCCACATTTGGTGTCCTCGTTCCACTACAATAATAAGAGACAACATTATCTTTTACGCCCAATTCTGCCGCGAGATCTTTTTGCCTTTTGCCTGATTTTGCAAGAGCTGCGTTTATCCGTTGACCTATTACCTTGGCGTTATCCATAATGACAGCAAGCCTCCTATTGTAACAAATACGTTATGCTTATTAAGAAACATCACAGATCGTGTTGTTATTCATGATGATGTTATGTTATACTTACAACATAACAAAGTCAAGGGCTTTTTCAGATTAGGAGGTAAGAAGCTTTGAAGAACACAGAAATAAGAATGAGGGCGGCCACTAATGGTGTGCGACTGTGGCAGATTGCTGACGAACTCGGCATTGCAGACGGAAATTTTTCTCGCAAGTTGCGGCATGAACTGCCGGACAGCAAAAAGGCAAAGATTCTAAAAATTATTGACCAGTTAGCAAAGGAGGCGAAAAATGATGGCTGAAGTTGCAACCATTCGTGAAACTGTGAAGCGGCTTAAATCCGACGGGCTTCCTGTTAGTGAATATACTCTGCGTCGTTGGGTGCGGACTGGTGTTGTTCCTTCTGTTTCATGTGGCGCCAAGGCTCTCCTGTTTTATCCCAACATTTTATTGTTCATACAGCATGGGGATCATTCCACAATGCAGCAGGGAAAAGATACAGCTATCCGCCGCGTGGGGGTGTGACCTATGCCGAGGGCTCGGAATATAAAACCGGCTTTCTTTGAAAACGAATTCCTTTCCGACCTCCCACCAGAGACGCGATTACTGTTCATTGGCCTATGGTGCCTCGCAGATCGGGAGGGCCGCCTGGAGGACCGTCCCCGGGGGATCAAAGGACGACTATTCCCATTCGATGACTTCAATGTAGATGAAATGCTGCAGCAATTGGCTGATAGTCCAGACCATTTTATTATCCGATATCAAGCGGGCGGGAATGCATATATTCAAATCATAAATTTTTTGAAACATCAAAACCCACACTGCAAGGAGAAGCCCAGCACAATACCCGCACCGGGTGAAAATAGTAAGAGCACTGTGCAAGCACCATGCAAGAACTGTGAAAGCACAGAACAAGCCCGGCTGATCCCTGATTCCCTTAAACTGATCCCTGAATCCCTCACAAATGAGGCGGGCAAGCCGCCTTGCGACTTGCGCTTCGATGAATTTTATAAGGCCTATCCTGTTCACCGGGGCAAAAAGGATGCACAGAGAGCTTTCACAAAGGCAATCAAGTCTGTTCCATTGGAAACTATGTTGAAAGCTATTAAAGATCAAAAGCGATCCCCTGATTGGCTTAAGGAAAACGGAAGATTTATTCCACACCCTGCTACATGGCTGAATCGTGGGCAATGGGATGATGAAACGGGAGATGTGCCCGATACGAAAGGGGCGAACAATTATGCCGACGTTGTGTAATGCGACACAATGGCTTACATATCGGGCCGAGATGATAGATACCGCATTGCCGTATGGGCTATGGTTCTGCGCCGATGTTCTGGATGTGCAGGCGGTAGAGGTCAACGCGGTTTGCCTTGGCTTGGGGTACAGTTGGGAGGATTTAAGGCACTGCCGGGAGTTCATGACGCAATTCAAAACCATCTTCGTTCCTGTGGCTGATGATGGAAAACGTACAGAGATTATCCGCGAGATTGAGAGCTATATACCCGATGTACCTATTCTCACGCCAAAGAAAAGCGCGTTTCACGGGTGCGGTTCGATCCATGAATTGCGTGAAAAGGGTGGTCTGAGTGCTGTGGACAAGCTCCTGTATGACGCAGAAGAGCGGCCAACACGGGGCCTAATTTCCCTGGCTGACGTGGAGCAAACTGATATGAGCCAAATTCCCTGTGTGCTATCAGGGTTTCGCGAACTGGATCTTTCGATCGGCGGGTTCTATGCTGGAGAGGTTTCGGTATGGACTGAGTGCCGGGGAGAAGGCAAGTCCACATTACTTGGTCAACTTTTGGTGGGAGCTATCAATCAGGGGTTTCCGGTCTGCGCTTATTCTGGGGAGTTGCCAGCATGGCGGTTTAAGCAATGGGTAGTTCTCCAAGCAGCAGGGCCAGAAAATGTGGTCGCAAAGACCGATACATATTCGGGCAAGCCGTTTTGCTCAGTATCTCCTTCAGTCCAGACCCAGATTGACGAATGGTGGAAAAATAGATTTTTTCTGTATGACAATCAGGGCGGCGGAGACGTGAACAGAATTTTGAGCATTTTTGAATATGCTTGCCGTCGCTATGGATGCTGTGTGTTTCTGGTGGATAACCTTATGACTGCCCGCCTCCACGGTGAAAGTGAGACTGACTATTACCGTGCGCAATCCGAGTTTACCGGTCGGCTGGTAGAATTTGCGAAAAAGAATGAGGTTCATGTACATCTGGTGGCACACCCGCGTAAAGGTGATAAGAATAGCCGTCTCGATGCTGATGATGTGGGTGGATCTGGAGACGTGACCAACCGGGCCGATAATGTCTTTTCTCTCAAGCGGCTATCGGACGAAGAGGCAAAGCAAAACGGTTTTCATTCTGTACTGTCTGTGCTAAAAAACCGCGCTTTCGGCAGCACTATTTCCATAGGCCTTGATTTCGATGAACCGAGCAGGCGCTTTTATAAAGCCTTAACCGGGAACGCGAGCAAGAAACTCGGATGGGCGTTTTTTGAACAGCAGGTATTATGGGAGGTGCAGGATGATGCAGGAAAGCCTTACTGATAACCTTATGGAGGGAGTAGTAGAAGAAGCGGTAGAAGCTGTAAATGATGACATTGTAAATGGGTATCAAAAAATATTGGTGGATGATCCTGATGGGATTGGGGCGCATGTTTTATCTCATGAGGTTATGCAGAGATTTGCTCATCTCGTGGATGAGGCAATCAAAGAGTCGGAGAATAATTGCTTGCAGCAGAGTGTAAAAGATTCAATTGATACTAGTTGTTTAATTTCGATTGAACACGGTGTGCATCGTGGTTGTTCAATTAGAATTCAAAATAGATATAGAAGAGAAATACTCAAAAGCTTGCATCAATACTTCCAGTCTGGAGATTTTTCTAAAAATTCTACCATTAAAGAGCTCGTTGACACAGCTATGCATGAGGAATTTTCTCCAGAGGGGGGATTCTCTATAAAATATAACGGGGACATGAAGTCCCCCATTTGAGAAATGATTTCTTACCAAGCGACGAAAAGAAAAAGGGATGCACTCGCAGCCGCTCTCATAGAGTCGGCGTACAGCGAGTTCAGACCAGTTTCTTTTTGGAGTGTTTGTGAGGGGAGGCTTTTTTCTTTCCGCTGCGCAGGGAAGATGATCTACAGCATGGAAAAAATCCCCGGTATCGTGTACTAAAACGTACGAGCCCACTTACACTTTAGTAAGTGGGCTCGCCTTATAAGGCCGAGCTTCATTGGCGGAAAAAGCTGGCGAAGATCAAGACGCAACTGTTGCCCTGAACCCGGCATGACTTGATATCACAAGGCTACTCATCATGTGGTCGGTGCAAGCCATAAGAAATGACCTGCCCCTGTACAAATCAGAATTTGATGTTGGAAAGCCCAAGGGAGTACCCCCTTGGGCTTGTCGTGTATTAAACATAATGGGAAGTTCAGTTCCTAGCACAGAATATTCATAACTAGCTGTCTACTTATCTGATTTCGCGCTGAACCTCAATAAATTTCAGGATCGAATCAATCATACTGTACTGTCCGCATGCGATACAGTACCAATGACACATGCCAGTCCAAGCACGATCGTCTGGTGAATATCCTGTGCATCCACTTTGGAAATCGAAACATTGAACTTGTTTTTTGCTTTACTAATTAGGGCTTGCTGATTTTTTTAAATTTATATGGTCTTATATGGTCGCGCGGAGATTTTCCTGTTTCAACAGCGAGCGGCACCAGGCAATGTCTTCCCGGGAAACACAGGCAAAAATCCGCAGGTTCAGAATATAGAACAGAATTGTCAGTGATAGTACAAAGATATTATGACTTGCCGATAAGGTATATAAGGATAAAAATCCAATTACTCCGGCAATGATAAAGTATAACCCGCCAGTTTTTTCCTTGATTTTCGGTGCAATCCTGCCACCCAGAACGGTTCCTACTCCGAATAAGGATAAAATTAATCCAACACTCAATACCTCATATCCGGTAATCTCCTGCATTAGCTTCCCCGAATATGTGAAAGAGCGAAATACACTGAAGCCTACAAAAAAGATGGTCAGAACCAAACGCATAAATCTCATATTACTTAGAGGTTCTTTATAGGCACATATATAATGTCTACTGAATAATTTCGAACTCCTTGCAGTGCAACACTTTGATACCGATTTGTGGTATAATTTGAGCAATGAAAACGGCAAAACAGGTCAAAAAGCTTGCACACGGAGTGATAGGAATGTACAAATACAGCAACGGTCAGATCAGTCTGGCGGATTTCAAGCAGCCGGTTGGCATGCATCTAAAAGAAAGCAATCGCTGGGTGAAAAAGGCCCAGATCATACCTTGGATTGATATTGAAAAGCGATATGCTGCGCTGTTTACCAACCGGAAAGGCAATGTTGCCAAGCCGTTGCGTCTGGCTTTGGGTGCCTGTATCATTCAGGCAGAGTATGGATTTACGGATGAAGAGACGGCGTTCATGATTCAGGAGAACCCGTATCTGCAGTACTTTTGCGGTTATCCCGGCTATGATGATGAGCATCTGCCCTTCGACCCATCCACTATGGTGTACTTCCGTAAGCGCCTGACACCAGAGATTTTGGGCGAGATTAATGAGATGATTCTCAAAACTGTTGAATCCGAAAAACATGATGACGATGATGACCACAAGGACGGCGGCAACAGCGGAACGATGATTGTGGACGCTACCTGTGCACCGTCCCACATCCGTTATCCGCAGGATGCGTCTCTGCAGAATGAAGCGCGAGAAAACACCGAGAAGATACTGGATGCGCTACACGATCCGGCAGATGGCCGGAAGCCTCGTACCTACCGCAAGCAGGCGCATAAGGTCTTTCTCCAGTTCAGCCGCAGCAAAAAGAAAACAGCAAAGAAAATCCACAAGGCGGTTGGCAAGCAGCTGCGTTATCTGGCGCGCAATCTTGCTTCAATCGAAGAAAAACTTGCTCCGTCAGCGGGAGGGCTTTCTGGTGGTAGGCCCGGCAGGATACAAAAGTCCAGTATGAATATCTATAAGGCTTATTAAGGGCCGCAAAGCTCATCGTATATCTTGGTATCGACGGGCGATTTTCTGTGGGTCTGCGCCCAAACGAAACTCACAGCGGAGCACGAGCATCCGCCACATGATCATGAGTGGATGCCCGACCCGATAACGGCGCCCGGAGGTGATAATACGTCCTGACAGGACGGAAAGGGGAATCCGCTCCCGTTTCAGGCGACGGGAAAGCGCATAGTCCTCCATGATCGGAAGGTCTGGAAAGCCGCCGACCCGGGAGAATAGTTCCCGGCGAAAAAACATCCCCTGATCGCCGAATGCGATGTGGGAGCGCCGCGCGCGCAGCTCATTGGAGATCCATGCGTTGCATCGCATCAAGGGGCCGTCATAGTCAAAGCCGATATGAAAGCAGCCGAACGCCGCGTCTTTTCCCACCGCGTCCGCAATCTCTTCGAACGTGTCGGCGGGCAGAACGCTGTCGCAGTGGGAAAATAGCAGGACGTCTCCGGAGGCCACAGTGGCCGCCGCGTTCATTTGCCTCGCCCGCCCTTTTGGACAGGTGACAACCGGGTACCGTCCACCGATTTGGGCCACGGTGTCGTCCGTGCTGCCGCCGTCGGCGAACAGGATTTCCGCCTCGCCCCGCAGGCATTTTAGATTATCAAGGCAAGCAGAAATAGCGCTGCTCTCATTGTAGACCGGAATAATCAGTGAAATTTTCATCTTCAGAGGACCTCCCGCAGGAGATTCTGCCGGACGTAGTTTTTCAGGATGCTTCGCAGGAAGTCCTCGCTGAGGTACGTTTTGATCTTAGCAAGCGTGTCCGCATTGCTCACGGGTCGGCTATCCTGCGAATACTCGCGCAGTGCCATGGCGCACCAGCTGACGCCGCGCAGGCAGTTTATTGTGAGAAACAGAGGAAGCCGCTCTGAGAGAGAGGAGACGTCAAACCGCCCTCCAACGGCCACACGGTAGCGGCGGACAAACTCTTCCATTTCCTCCGCCGTGAGAACCACATCTGTTTTCCACAAGGTTGTGGTGGGGGCCAGAAAGTGACCGAGATCCTGAGCCGGCTCGGAGAGCAGCGGTTTTTCCCAATCGATCAAATAACTCTGCGCACCTTCGTTGATCAGGAAATTTCCCGAGTTTAACTCCGTATTCACGATGCACTCCGGGGCGGAGGACGGCTCCTTCAGCGGCAGGCGTCCCACCTCCGAAATGAGTGTCTCCAGCAAACGGCAGACAGTTACGTCCGCCCCGTCCCAGCCTAGGTACTGCGCCACCATGGCAAGGCACTCCTCGTAAATGCCACGCGCGGGCCGCTCCGCGCGGAGCAGCCGCGAGTCCTCCGGATCCGGGACCGCGTGAACGTCGGCCAGAATTTCCGCCGCTGTTGGCAGGTCGCACTTATAACGCAGCGCGCGGCCGGGGAGCCACTCCATCACCAGTACGCCGAAGGGCAGAATCTCCCGAGAATCGTCGCAGAACAGTGTCTCCGGTGTCCGTCCGCTGGGTGCAAGCTCCCGCAGGGCATCGTATTCATAGACGATCTGATGGGAAAGGTGCATCTGGCTCCCGGTATTGATTCGCAGCACCAACTCCCGCCCTGTCGCGGGATGGGAAAAGCGGTAGTTTATGTTGTATTCTCCCTGTCCCAACGGAGAGAGGTACAGCTCAGCTTTGTCGGCAAGCCCCAGTTTCTCTAAAAAGTCGGGACTATGTATGTATCGTTGAAGCAGCAATTCGTTCACGAGCGTCATCTCTCCTCCCCCTTCCAAACAGCGTTTGCAGATATTGGGCTGTCCAGCTCCCGTTTCCCTGTATCGTCGCCCGGAGTTCTAGCAAATCCTCCGGCGTGTCCACATCGCGGCAAGAAAGGGCAGGAAGTACCCGCGCTCCGGCCTGGCGGGCCGCACGCACTGCATTTTTACAGACATTTTCCGTTCCGTAGGTCTGGCGGACAAAGAGCGCCGGACACGGAGCCTTCAGCCCGACCAGATAATATCCGCCGTCCGGCGTGGGTCCAAGCGTCACATCCGCCGTCTCCAGCGCGGAAAAGGCGCTTTGCAGGTGGGCGGCAGTGAGCAGCGGCAGATCGGAGCCTATCAGAACGCAGGCATCATAGCCCAGAGAGAGAACGTGGTTCAGAGCGTTCTCCATTCGCGCTCCCAGATCGCCGCTCTCCTGCGGGAAAAAACCTGCGGCATGAGGAAAAATACCTCTCAGGGGCTGCCAGCCGGAATTCGGCGTACAGAATAGAAAGTGTGTCCAGTTTGCGCAAACGGCGGCAATGTCGCGCAAAAACGCGGTATGCAGCGCCGCACATTCGGCCCCGCTCAGATACGGCATCAGACGTGTTTTTGTCTGGCTGGGCAAGGGAACGCGGGTTAGACAAATAACGGCGGTTCGCATTTTGCTTATCCTCTCAAAAAACAGAATTTGACCCCAGAACGGATTCTCTACCTTAAAACGAAGAGACCAAAGGTATGTTAACAAATTACTAGGAGAGTTGCAAGTCTCTCGGACTTAGATTCTGCACGTGGTTACCTTCCGAATCACTTGCAATAGTGATAAAAAGTCCGAAGAAAACTGGAATTAAGCACAAATAATCGCTTTTTCCGATTTATCCTATTCTTATATGTAAACTATGAATTAGACAAAATTTTTACACACTGATATATTGCTAAATAGATTATTAAATTGGATAAATTTGGACTGTAAAGGAAGAAGAGTGGTTATGAAGCGGGAACCCGAAAATACTGCTCCGCAGACGGGAAGAGCGGTCGAAAATAAAAAGGCAAAGGTTGGCCGGAAGGGAAAGATGATTCTTCTGGCCATAGTTGCTGCCTGTCTGGCAGTTTATTTTTTGGTCCCCGGTGTGAAAACATGGGTGGATTCTGTCGTTCGTATGTTCAAAACGGGGAATTTTTCCGCTATGCGCTCTTTTATTGCACAATACGGCCCGTGGGCAATGGCGGTGTCTTTTCTGCTGATGGTATTCCAGTCCATCGCCGCGCCGCTGCCCGCGTTTTTCATCACGCTGACAAATGCCAATCTATTCGGCTGGTGGCAAGGTGCCATTCTCTCATGGTCCTCGGCGATGGCCGGCGCGGCGCTGTGCTTCTTCATTGCTAGGATTCTCGGACGCGATGTGGTCGAAAAGATCTGCACCAAAAAAGCGCTTGAGCAGATTGATGGTTTTTTTGACAAGTATGGCAAGAAAAGTATTTTGGTTGCGCGTCTGCTTCCGTTTATTTCCTTTGATATCGTCAGTTACGCTGCGGGTCTGACTTCCATGGACTTTTGGGGATTTTTTGTTGCCACCGGCGTGGGCCAATTGCCCGCCACGATTGTCTACTCCTATGTGGGCGGAATGCTGACGGGCGGCGCAAAGATGATGTTCATGGGACTTCTGTGCCTCTTCTCTCTTGCAATCCTTGCGGCAATTTTTCGTTCCCTTTGGACAAGTCATCAGAAAGCAAAGGCCGCTGCGGCTGCTGCGGCCGGCATTTACCTTGCGCCGCCCGAGGGGTTTAATGGGGTCCGCTTTCTCAATAAATTTTACAACTGCGCCCTCTGGGGCATGGTGGCTGCCATGCTCAGCGGCCAGAACGTCTGGATTGGGATGCGCTTTAATCTCGGCTGGATATTCTACGGCGTCTGGCTGCTGACGCTGATAGTGTTTGGCTGTATCCGCAGGCTGCACTTCGGCTGGAAGTTTACCTCCATCAATTTGGCCGCATGTGCGGCTGTGAGCGTGATCGTATTCGGCACGCGGAAACTGCTGACCTTGCCCGCAGCCATTCTGCGGGAGGGGGTGGGCCAGACACACTGGCATTTGGGAACTGTCAGCACAGGAATTCTGATCTTTCTCATCGTCGGCTATGCGCTGATTCTCGTGCTCAATCTGAGACACGGCGACTCCAAGAAAGCATCCCCTCCCACGGCTGCCAGCGAGGTATGATCGGTGAACAAACACGTCAAGCTGCTGATCTTTGCAGTGCTGATTGCGGTGGTCCTGCTGCTGAACAATCGGTACGGCTGGTCTGAGTATCTGGGCGATACCGAAAATCTGGTCTTTCTCAAGCGGACGGTACAGGAAAATCAACTCGAAGCGCTTGCAATCTACTGCGGTATCACGATTGTCGGCTGTGTGGCGCTGGCGCTGCCCGGAGTAACCTTCGCGGTGTTTGCAGGGCTGCTGTTCGGCCCGTGGCTGGGAACGCTGGCCTGCCTCGTCGCGACGACGACTGGCGCGGTTGCGGCATTTCTTGTGGGGAGATTTTTCCTGAAAGATTCGCTCAAGCCTGTGGTGATGAGAAACACATGGCTGCGCAAGGTCCTCTTTGATGATGCGGGCCGGAGCGACCTTGTGGTGCTGCTGATCACGCGCCTGGTACCGCTCTTCCCCTACAACCTTCAAAACTTTGCATACGGGATTACGGACATACGGCTCTTACCCTACACAGTCTATACGTTTCTTTTCATGATTCCGGGCGTTGCCCTCTTCACCATCGGCTCCGCGGGTTTCACCGCGGAGTGTGGGCGGTGGCGCTATTTTTTTGCCGCGGGCATTTTACTGGCGCTGGTGCTGGTGCTGGGTTTCGGCGTAAAAAAATATTATCTTGATCGGTCGCGCGGGGCCGGGAAAGAAGGTCCCGTTGAAAAAACTAATTTGGAATAACATTGTCCGCAGGCGCGGCCAGTCTCTTCTGACCATGGCGATTACGGCGCTGACCGTGCTGTCTTTCGTGGTTGTGCTTGGCGTGTTCTGGACAATGCGGCAGGGGATCGCTCTTTCGCAGGAACGGCTCGGCGCGGATGTAGTGGTCCTTCCCAAAGACGCCAGCGCCAGCGGATATGATCTGTTGTTTACTGCCAATCCGGAGAATATTTATATGCCGGCTTCCGTTGCGGAGGAAATTGCCGAGATAAACGGCGTAAAGGCAGCTTCACCCCAGTTTTATTCCCAGACGCTGGCCGGGAGCTGCTGCGACTATGGCTATGAGATGCGCGTGGTCGGATTTGACCCGGACACGGATTTTATTCTGGCTCCGTATCTTCATCTGCGGAACTATGACCGCCTTGCGGACAACGAGATCATTCTTGGCGGCAACTTCACCGATTTTATGGAGACCAGCTCCATGATCCTGGGCCACAAGTTCAACGTCGTGGGTGAACTCTATCCCACCGGAAGCGGCATGGACGACACGATTTTTATGAACATCGACGTTGCCCGGAGCATCTCTGAGGAGTCGGAGGGGTTAAGCGGCATCTGGTCCGGCAAGAGCGCCGCCGATCAGATTTCCGTCGTGATGGTGAAGCTGAAAGGCGGCGTCTCCGCCGCCGATTTTACGCTTGCGGTACTAAAGACCGGCCTGCCGGTCCAGTGTGTTGCGACAAGCGATACCATTACCTCGCTGCATACCCAGCTGACCGCGACGGCCGAGATGTTTTTCCTGCTATGGGCGGCGTCGCTGCTGATCGCTGCTCTGTCCCTATTCGGTCGGTTCCATGCGCTGGCGCGGGAGCGCCGCAGGGAAATCGGGCTCATGCGGGCGATCGGGCTGCAAAAAAGCCGTGTATTCAGCCTGATTGTCGGCGAGGCGCTGACGATGGCTTTTCTTGGCGGCGTTGTCGGCGGGATCGGCGGCTGTCTGTGCACGGGGCCGATTATTGGAAGACTCAGGGAAGCATTTTTCCTGTCCTCGTCTCTTTGGAATCTGAAAACGGCGCTTTTGTGCGGATTGGCTGGCGTCGCGCTTGCCGTCCTTCTGGGCTTCCTGGCGGCAATCCTGCCCGCCGCGCAGAGCGCTTCGCTGGAGCCGCAGGCGGCCATTGCGCAGGGGGAGCTGAACTGAGATGGAAATTTGCAGACTGGAGCACATACAGAAAATCTACCATATGGGCGAGCAGGTCGTTCCCCTGCAGGATATCTCCCTGACCGTCAATGCGGGTAATTTCATCGCCGTCGAAGGCGTTTCCGGCGCAGGAAAGAGCACTTTATTGGCAGTAATGGGCACGTTGCTGAGCATAGACGGTGGTCGGTATTTTTTCGAGAGCGAAGACATTTCCGGCCTCTCTGACCGGCAAAAGACGGACCTGCGGGCAAAGAAAATCGGCTTCCTCTTTCAGGATACCAATTTGATCCAGGCATTAACTGTGCGGGAAAATCTGCTTTTTGCCCAAACGCTTGGAGGTGCGGAAAAGGCGAACGGCGCGGCGGCAGACGCACTTTTGGAGCAGCTTGGACTTGCGGATCGCGCCTCATTTTTACCACATCAGCTCTCGGGCGGACAGCGCCGGCGCGCAATGGCTGCGCGGTGTCTCATCCATGCGCCGCACCTGATTTTGGCGGACGAGCCAACCAACGATCTGGACGAGGTGTGGGCCGGCAGAATTGTCACGCTTCTGGCCGACGCGGCCAAGCGCGGCACCGGAGTTGTGATGGTCTCCCACAACAGCTGCTGGACGGCGGGTGCGGACGCCCGGTACCGTCTGGACGGCGGTGTGCTGGCAAAGCTCGGCAAAGGAGGTGAATGAGATGAAAAAGAATCTTTCTGTCATTCTGGGTGCAGTGCAGAGTCTTGCGGCCCTGTGTGCACTGGGTGCAATCAAGATCTGGGCTCCAACCTGCGCGGCCATGGTGACGCTTGAAAATGGCAATACGCTGCCCATGAAGTGCCACTATGCGGGGCAGGCCGGCGCTGCGCTGGCGGTTGTGCTGCTGGCGGCGGGAATTGTCGCCATGCTTTCCAAAAAGGACCATAAGAAGGTGCAGTTTGTACTGATCAGCGGTGCGGTGATGCTCTTCCTTGTGTTCAGCAGCCTGATCGGCGTGTGTATGAAGGCTGAAATGGCCTGCCATGTGACGGCGGCTTGGTGCAAGGGTATTTCCGTGGTGATCCTCGTCTGTGCGGTAATTGACCTGATCACCGGAAAAGAGGGCCAGCTTCCAGTCTAAGCGGTCATAAAAATGTTTCAAATTTTGTTTACATTTTATTTTGGAAAGGAAAATAAATCATGAAAAAAGTATTGTCTCTTTTTCTCGCAGCCATGATGATCATTGGCCTGACCGCCTGCGGTTCCACCACAAACACCGGCACCGCCAGCGGCAGCGCATCCGGCTCTGACGCGGCGAGCGTTGATTACAGCGTTGTAACGGAGGATACCGCTGCAAAGACCGTCAAAATATTTGCTGAAGTCAACGGCAAATACTTTACGGAGGTCACCCGTCACGGCGTCGTCTTTGCCAAAGGAAGCAATGGAGAGAAATCTATTCTTCGCGCGCTTTGCAGCGAAAAGGATTTCTATCAGGGTATGATCGACATTGGCGGCGTGCCTGGAGACAACCTCAGCCTGCCCTGCGACAACGGTGCGGTTATTGAGGGCGATAAGCTGGGCATCACCGTTTCCTGGGACGGCTCCAACGGTGAGATTCCCTTTGAGAACTGTGTCAAAACCGGCAGCGGCGAGCCCTATCAGATGGACGCGCGGTTCGGCGGCAATATTAAGCACGCCTATGCCGCGAACACCGGCTGCATCTTCTGCCTCGACAGCTGCCCTGTGGGCATTACCTCCAACGCGGCTTATGGCTTCGGCGTGGTTGAAAAGGACAAGACCGAGCAGTTCTACGGCAATCCCGACGTCCTGCCGGAAGATGGCACGCTGGTGACCGTAACTTTTACACTGGAAGCGTAATATGCGGCGCAGTTCCCTGAGTCAACATGGGCAATTCCGCAGAGGACGGCACGATTGTGACCGTAACCTTCACGGTATTTGAACACTGAATGAAAGGGACCTTACATCTGACGCTCTCTGCAAAGGGACGCCGGATGCAGGGAGGGGAGCGGACGAAAAATCCGCTCCCCTTGCCTATTGGAGGAGGTATGATCTATGAGAAGCCTGATCGAACGGGCGAATGCCTGCGTTCACTGTGGTCTGTGCACACGGCAGTGCGCATTTTTAGAAAAGTATGGGCTCGATCTGAACCAGTTTTCGAAGCGGAGTGACCTCGCCTATCACTGCTTTCTCTGTGGTAACTGTTCCGCCGTCTGCCCCAAGGAGATTGACGGCCGGGAGATCGCACTTTCAATGCGCCGGCAGCGTGTAAGTGATGCCGGCGGCAGGAGGGTACCGGAGCAGGGCTACGGAGCTCTGATCGCGGAGAAGAAAAACTATCTCTTCCAAAATTTCCGGAACAGCCGCCGGTCCGTCCTGTTTCCCGGCTGTAATTTCCCATCCTTCTATCCAAAGACCACGGATGCGCTGATCCGCCTTCTGCGGGAAGAAGCGGACATGGGCGTCGTATTTGACTGCTGCGGAAAACCGATTGCGGAGCTGGGGCTGGAGCATGCGGAGGCACAGGGAACGGAGTTGCTTCGCCGCCGCTTGTGCCACGCGGGCGTGGAGGAACTGGTGGTGCTTTGCCCCAGCTGCTTCTATTTCCTACGCCCGAGGTTGGACATTCCGGTGGTAAGTATCTACGACAAGCTACGCGAGCTGGGTCTTGGCGGGCAAATTAAGGAGCGTGAAGTAAACCTCTTTGTTCCGTGTCCCGATAAAGCCACTCATGAGATGGAGCGTTCCCTGTTTCCGTTTCTGACCGGAGCGTACCGGGAGATTCCGGAGGTTCAGTGCTGCGGACTCGGCGGCTGTGCGGCGGGAAAGGAGCCGGAGCTCTCCGCCGGGTTTCAGGAAAATGTAAAGCACATGAAGCTGCCCAACGTATATGTCTACTGCGCCTCCTGCGCCGGATCGCTGTGCCGGGGCGGCGTTACCAATGTGCGCCATGTTTTGACGGACATTCTTGGAACGAATGAGTCCCCCGTCCTCAGTGCGCAGACTGTGTGGAACCGAGCCAAACGAATGCTGTGATCCGGGTAAGCGCGCGAGACCTGGGTAGGACGAACTTCCGTTTATTTGCCTATGGGAAAAAACACAGGGTCGGTGCAATCCACGCTGCCAAAGATCCTCTGGCCTATGCTCCAGCCCGGTGCTTCCGAAAAGGGCTTCATTAGGTATGTTCCACCCGGAAGTTCCAGCTGCACCATTGTTTCTGCGCCTTGAAACTGTATCCCGGCCACCCGCAGCGAAAGCAGCCCGGATTCCCCAAAATGCAGGGCGGAGGAATGCACCAGCAAATCATACCTTCCATCCGGAACAGCTGCAGGGCAGGAAACTGCGGTGGAGGAAAAGACACCGCCCACCACATTTCCGGGGAGATAGCCACAGCCGCCAAAATAATTTGCCGTACGGCGGTCAGCGGGGCGGCCGTAGACTTCACGCGGTGTACCGCATTGTGCAATGTGCCCGTCAAACATAACTGCCACCCGATCAGCCATGGCAAGAGCCTCTTTTTGATCGTGTGTGACAAGAATGGTGGTCATCTGAAATTCCCGATGCAGCTTCAACACCATCGCGCGCATATCCTCACGCAGATTCCGGTCCAGTGCGGTAAACGGTTCATCCAGCAATAGCAGGCTCGGTTTTGCAGCCAGCGCCCGGATTAGAGCCACCCGCTGCTGCTGCCCGCCGGAGAGCTCGGACACCCGCCGCTGCCCATAGGCCTCAAGCTGCACTCTTTCCAGCAGCTCTGCAGCGGATGCCAGACGCTTTCTGCGGTCTACACCCCGCATTTTCAGTGGAAAGGCCACATTCTCCTCGACACTCATATTGGGAAAGAGGCGCATATCCTGAAAGACGATCACCGTACCGCGCCGGTGGACAGGCAACTGAGAGATGTCCTGACCGCCGAGGGACAGAGTACCCGCCTGCATCGGTAAAATACCCGCAATCGTTTTGAGAAGTGTGCTCTTTCCGCAGCCGGAGGGGCCCAGAAGTGAAAGAAACTGCCCGTCCTCTGCTGTCAGATTGAGATCGCGGAGGACCGGCTTTTTTTGAAGTTCCACCTTCAGACCGCTGATGATTAGTTGCATGCGACACCTCGTTTTGCTCAAAATTCGGACAGGCCCGGCAACAATCTAGCGGCTGTCAAGCCTTGTTTGCCGGAGTAGAAATTCAAAAACGGAGAAAACCAGCAGCGCCGAACTGACAAAAGCCACAGAATAAACAGAGGAGAGCGCCCGATCCCCGCTCTGTATATAAGGAATCAAAACCAGCGCAAGGGTCTTGATCCGCCCACCACCTACGATTAGTGTGGTAAAATACTGACTGTAGGAGAGAATGAAGCCCATGCTGAGCGAAGAGAGAACTCCCGGCATCAGGTGCGGCAGCGTGACTGAAAAGAATGCCCGGAGCGGTCCGGCGCCAAGCACCATAGCCTCTTCCTCGTATGCGGTTCCCACCGCCCGGGTCACGTCAGCCATGATCATGATACAATAAGGAACTGCCACAACCAGATGGACCAGCACCACGCCTGCGGCTGTATCCGCAAATCCGATGCGCAGCAGGGTGATTTGGATACCAACAGCAAATACTGTCCCAGGAATTAGCATGGGCAGAAGTGCGCAGCCGCGCGCCAACTCCCGGCCGCGGAAGTTATAAAGTTCTGTTGACCGAGCGGTAAGAATGCCGACGAAAGTTCCGAGCACTGCCACCATTGACGCCAGCATGCAGCTGCTTAGAAGCAGCCGCGGCAGGCTGGCGGAACCGTGAAACAGCTCACGGATCGTGCGCAGGGAGTAGTTCTCTGGCGTCAGCAAAGGCCATGGCCATCTCCCGGTTACGCTCCATACCAGCAGCACCGCCATCGGCAACAGAATGCACACGGCGGTGACCACCAGCACAAGCCGCGCAAAGGTACGTTGCCTCATGCTGCGCCTCCCGCTCTGTGGGAGAGCCGCTGCACTGCCGCGCTAAACAGCGCCGACAACAGGACCGAGACAAGCAGGATCATGCCGTACATCGCCATGGCGGCGGGCCGCGATCTGAGATCCGGCGCGGTATAGGCCAAATAGGCCTGCACAGGCAGAGCCTTTGGATAGGTAACGCCCAACAGCATCGGCAGCTCGTAGCTGCCAAAAGCGAAGATAAAGATAATGAGAAATGCCTTGCAGATTGCCGGCATGCTCAGCGGCAGTGTAATCCGAAAAAAGCTTTGCAGCGGCGATGCACCTAAATTTTCCGCCGCTTCGCCCAGCGTTTTGCTGACGCCGGACATCAGCGCCAGCACAAAATAGGCCACGAACGGAATCTCTTTCCAGAGATAGGCCAAAATTGCACCGCCGTAGCCAGACGTATAGAGAAGCTGGGGAAACTGACAGGGGTCAGAGATCCACCCGAACGTATAGGCAATCCGGGCCAATAGGCCAGTCTGGGAAAACAGGGTGATCATAAACACCGCCGCCACGGCGTGCGGCACCAGAATGGGTACTCGGATCAAATACAGCGCCGCGTTTCCGCTTCTGCGCACAAACGCCGCGCAGACCAATGTACCGAGTATGGCAGACAGCACGGCAGAGCAACCCGCAATCTGCAGGCTAACGACCAGCGACCGCAGGAAATCCGGATTTGTCATCGCGTCGACATAATAAGAGAGGGTGACTTTTGTCAGGCCAAAGGCCGGGATGTATCCAAGACTTTGCGCCAGCACACTGCAGCAGGATGCCGCCACCAGTGTCAAAATCAAAATGAACGGAAACAAAAGCAGCAAAGGAGTCCATTTTTGTTTTTTTATCATATATGCCTATGCTCCAAACGTCATAAAACGGCGCGGCTTACGCCGCGCCCATTTTGTGGTGCTTTTTTCAGAACAGATTCAGTTATTTGCCAACGACCTCGTCCAGCCAGATTTTTTCGATCACGGGAATCAGCTTGGCGGGCATCTCGGGCAGCCGATGGCTTAAAAGCTCGTCCTGCGGGAGAACGCCCTGTCCCATATCCGCAGAGTCGAAGGCATCCTGCTCCTCTGCGCTGAGCTTGTCAAAAGAGACAACGGGAAGCTCCCGCAACGTCGCATACTGGCTTACCTGAAGGTCAGCAGAGAGAATCGCATTGATCACCGCCATGGCACCGGCTTTGTTGGGAGAATCATAGGCAATGGCAATGTAGTTGGTGTTGCCTATCGTGCCGTTGTCAAAGATAAACGTATGGGTTGTATCGGAATAAATTCCCTGATCAATCCCGATGGAGACAGAATAGGGGCTGTAGCTCATATCCAGTACCAACTCGCCGTCAGCGAACATAGTGTCCACGGTGGTGGAAGAGTCTGGAAAGGTCTTGCCCTCATTCCAAAGATAGGGATTCAGCGCGCGTAAATATTCAAGAGCCGGCTCAATTGCAGCCTTGACGGTGTCGTAGTCGGGTTCCATTGTCTGGAACTGCTCCCAACCGCACAGCTCGTATACGATGTTACGGACAAAGGCGCTGCCGGTAAAGTCGGGCGGGGCGGGATAGGTGACCTTTCCGGGATACTTACGGCAATATGCCATCAGCTCCGCCGCAGAGGCGGGCGTCTCCGGTGTAACGGTGCTGTCGTTGAAGAAAACCATCTGCGCCTTGGCGTAGGGGGTCTCATAGCCTTCGATCGGCATACAGAAGTCATTTAACGTCTCTGAGTCGTCCGTGTCGATATAGGCAGCCATGTTGGGAAGCCGAGAGGTGAAAGGCCCATACAGCAGGCCGTTTTCCTTGGCGGAGTAGAAGTTTTCACCGTTGATCCAAATCATGTCGATGCTGCCGGTTTTGGCACCGGCCTGCTTCTCGCCGGAGAGCTTGGAGAGAATGTCGTCGATATCCATACCAACCACGTCCAATGTGATGTCGTAGTGCTCCTTTACAAAGTCGGCAACAGTACTGTTGAGCCAGTTGTTGCGGTTTTCATCGCCGCCCCAACCGTAAAAGGTGACGGTTGTGTCCTTGGCCTGCGCCAGGACATCTTCCCACGAGGCAACAGAGAGGTCGGATGTACCTCCTCCGGCGGCTGAGAAAGGCTCAGAATCCGCTGGAGCGGAACTGCCGCAGGCGGAAAGAGCGAGAATCATGGAGAGGGACAGCAGCAAAGCCAGCAGTTTTTTCATGGTTTTTTCCTTTATTCATCTGATTCGTTCCAGCTCCGGGTTTTGCAGATGTATACAATGAAAATGGGCCCCGCGATTGCGGCTCTCTTAAAGGCGAGTATGTTGTTGTGCTCCGTTTTCCAACACAAAGATGCAATCATATTTAATTTAACCGCAGATATTAGACCAAGTCAAGTAAAACGCAGATATGATTGAAAAATGCAATTTTTGCAAAGAAACAATCGAATTTTTGAAATATTTGAAGCCTTATGGGATTCTGAAACAATGACTGTCGTTTTATAATAGAGTTTTGCAATTCAGTATCCGGATTTATCTCAAAATGCAATAAAACTCTCCCATAGAAAGATCTGATTTATGAAAAATCATCAGCTTTCTTTTGAATTTTAGTTCTTTGTGACAAACAGATGCACTAATCTGCAATTTTCAGTGCCAAATTGACAGTAAAACTTACATTATGCTATAATCCTTTGAAATTTCAAAAGGTTTCCCTCTGCGGGGTCTTCGGGTTTGCACATCCGTTTTTAACCCATGACCGTAGGGTATCTCCCACACCACCAGAAGAGGGTAATACCATTGTTTTGACGTCCAACTGGCGCGGCGGCATTGCAATCGCTTCTTAGGATGACACTGACGTTTTGCAAGGGAAAAACTTAAAAATACAGCAAGGCGGCGAGCAAGTGAATACCTGCCTTGTTTCTATACGGACGTTGTTGACTGCTTGCAGTCGGGATGCACAGAGATACAAAAGTGGAACCATACGCGTCGCATTCCCGTGGAATGCTGAAAAGTGTTTCGTCTGCAGTCAACGCTGCCGCGCGGAAGAGCACCGCTTCCGCCACAACAGCAGCACAGATGCGGCCAGCAGTACGCTGAGGCCGAGAGCCACCAGTAGCCTGTCACCCCAGAGCGGCAGTGAGTTGCGTAGCAAACCGCAGAGGCAAAGGCGAAGAACGAGCCCTGGCAGTGCAGCGACCGCCGCGCCTGCCATCGCCCGGAACAGGCCTAGAGACACCGTCCCGCTCAGTCCAGCGAGAGGCGCGGCCCAGCCACCCAATAGCAGGGAAAGACCGGCCTGTGCCAGTGCGCCAACCCATGCAGTATTCGCTGCAAGATGTCTTTTTCCACCCACAAGGCCCCGTATCAGACCGTACCAGAGGATCGAAGCCAGCAGCGTGCCGGTCAGCGTTAGCACGGCGGCAGCTACACTGCCCAGAGATGCCTGCACGGCGGTTGCGATCAGCGGCGCCTTCCAGGGCAAAAAAGCTGCCTGAAAGGCGCTGAGCAGCAAAGCGGTCAGTGCAGGATGATCGGCGGTGGAGAGCCTCCCCAGCAGCACCTGCGCACTGTTTTGCTGAAAAAGCATAAACATTGCGTTGATAAAGCTACTAACGGGCGGTGCCAGCAGATAAACTGTACCCGGTATAGCAATGGCAAAAAGGGCGAGACAGCATTTCTTTCTCATGGATCCTCCTGAAAAAACGGCCGCCATGCAGTTTAAGCAGGGCGGCCGTTTTTGTGATAACAGACAGATTATGCCACGTCCTGGCAGGCGCACCAGCGATAGTAGGACTCATCGTAATTCAGGGTGTTTTCAAAGCCGCACATCTCCAAGATCAGCTGCATGTACGCGGAGCGGATGCCAGCGGTGCAGTAGGTGACCACAGTCTGATCGGGGGTCACACCGGCATCGGCAAAGAGGGCGATGATCTCGTCGTTGGACTTCAGCGTGGAATCTGCGTTGAAAAGATCGGTGTAGCGGACATGGATAGCATTGGGTAGGTGGCCGCCGGCGGCTTCGCCATAAAGGGTCTTGCCCTCCCACTCCTCGTCGGCACGAACATCTACCACGGTGAAGCTGTCATAATCTGCCGCAAGCGCGTCCGTATTGATGACGTGGGTCTCGTCGATTGAGTCCACGGTGACTTCAGAAGGGGCATAGGCTGTGGCGCCCTTCACAATGGGACAACCTGCGGCCTTCAGAGCGGCAAAACCACCATCGACCATCTTGACATTGGGGAATCTAGCCGCGATTAGTTCCCAAGCGATGCGGCCGTCGTCACCCCAGCCGTCTTGAGCGGCGGCGAAGAGAATAATCTCCTTATCTGGGCTGATTCCCGTAGCACTGAGTTGCGCGCTGAGCTGATCCACAGGGAGAATGGTACCCCACATCGCGTCGCCGGTGGCGCCGCTGGAGACATCGGCAAACATCTGCCAAATCACCGCAATGGCACCTTCCACCGTGCCCTTCTTGGCCTCGTCTTCACCGCGCGCATCCACCAGCAAGACATTCTCGTCATTCATGTGATCCAGAACATATTGGGCATCTACGATGTACTCGCCGGAAAAACGGACGGTTTCGGAGATTCCCTCTCCTGCGGCGGATGTGGTGTTCTCGACAGGCGCCTTTTCGCCGCAGGCCGCCAGTGCAAACACCATAACTAGGCTAAGCAGTAGGGCAAGTGCTTTTTTCATAATCGTTTCTCCCTTTTAACATATTTTATTAGGCGATCAACATTTCAAATTTCCAAAAAAGTATATCATTCATAAAATGGGGTGTCAATTGCTGGCAAACAGGGATGGAAGAAATTACTATTGCAATAAAGTGAGAACGTTGTTGAATTATCGTATTTCTGAATAATAACTGGCATCGACAAACTGGATTGAAACGTTAGTATTTATTCAGATGAAGCCTTTTGATCTTCTACCTACACAAATATAAGATAATCTTTTATTCAACTGCCTATTATTGCTCAGGCTGTGTGAAAACGAAATGCTCATTTTTGAAATCACCACTACAATGCTATTTCTTCAATAAAGTAAAGGTATTATCACCAATAATGGTGCAATTCTTGCACTTCTATGGGATACTGCACCACCACTTTAAAAATCTCCGCGTTTTCACACAGCCTGTGCTATATTAAGCAATTGTAGTGATCAAAACTTTTTTGCTGATATCTAATATACCACATATTACCAAGCATAATAGCACAAATTTTACAAGTAAACTTTTACAGAAATCAAAACTCAAATTCTTACAACACAAAAAAGCAAGTAGAACTACAATAAGTGAGGTTATTGTGGTTCTACTTGCATCTATTTCGTTTGCGACTACTCAAGTCTGCACTATCTTAGACTGCCCTTCCCCGGGACCACTCGCTTTTAGAAAATTGCATCTTGCGACATTCTCGCATCGATCAGCTGGTTTGATTCAGGGGTAACTCTATTGCAATTATCAAAAGCGCACCATGACGTTACGAGCTGCGCTTTCACAGAAGACTCTGGGCGAAAATAGAATCCGGTGTTAATGCCGCCATAACCTGCCATATATTCACCATAATACATATCATTGACGGTCTCGATCTTGTCCAGACATTTTTTGGGATGCTGCCAAATGCCGTAGTACATAAAAGGCTGATTATCATCATAACCATAATTTTTATATTCTCGATAGCCATCGAGACTCATAGTGACATACAGTGATTTATCGCCAACCGGAAGCTGGTCATCGGGAACCATAACAACGTATTCACCGCCATATGCGCCGTCGCTATTGTTTATTACTGCAGCGTGGATGGTTTTACCATCTTCAGTATCAATCGTATAATCGTTGTAATGGGCAAGCACGTAGTCGGCGAACTTTGCGAAATTCTGATCACTTGTATACATATCGTCATAATGCATAACCATGGTGTCATCAGCGCTCGCACCCCAACCGATACACTGCTTTTGCTGATCCACAGACAGGTCACTAAACCGGTTTGCTTCAATCGTCTGCTGCTCTTCCTGATCAGCCTGAGCCTGCGTATCGTCCTGCAGATGCTGACGATAGCAATCGATCATATAATTCGTGATTGTCAATCCGTCATTGCTGACCTTAGATTGGTTGTTGACCTTACAGCTGAAGACATCATTGTGATAGCTGATTTTCACATCCAACCACGCCGCTTGCCCTCCCTGAACACTGGTAAGATACGGTGCCAAACCACCCTTTAATGTGCCGCTGATCGTGACGACATAGAAGCCGTCACTATATCCATCATCGATCCCATAAGTGATGTCGGATAAGCAGTAACTGACCATGTCACCCATGTCAATATCACTGCTTCCGCCCCATGTGGAAGTTTCAACATCCATGATCGGCGTGTAGTTATCTCCGGTGACATAGTCTCGAGATGGATTGTATGTGATGTTATCGGTGTATTCGGAATCCCCATCCGCATCGTTATTATATTGGGATGTGTCTCCCGGAGAATCGGTAGATTCATCGATAGAAGAATCCGCCGCGCTGGAACCTGTGTTCGGCGGAGCAGCGCTGCAGCAACCAGGGACAGGATCATTGCGGCCGTTACCAACATAGCAAATACGCGTTTCATAGGAAGCCTCCTTCAATTTGTAAAAGCCCGGATACCTTTGAAGATTCTTTTCAAGGAATGCTGGGCTGATTGATACTATAACTATAATATTAATATCTATAAATGTAAAATCTGTTATCAAAATTTGCTAATCTTATCTCAAAAGTGATAGGAGCATTTTGATGAATGTTGGGTTGCGTTTAATTGAACTGCGGAAGCAGCGGGGACTGACTACGAATAAACTGGCGAATCTCTCCGGCTTATCGCAGAGTTTTATCCGCTCAGTAGAATTGAATGAGAAGGGAATTACCGTGGAAAGCCTGCAGTTGCTGTGCGATACACTGCAGCTTTCGCTGCACGATTTTTTTAAAGAACCAGATGCCGCAGCCGATACCATGGAACGCGAATTGCAGGCCTGTATTTCCGGCCTGACTGCGGAGCAGAAACAGGCGCTGTTGATCCTGCTGAAACGATAAACCGAGAGGGATCTCCCTCTCGGTTCTTTTTCTTTACTTGCCTGTGCTTTGGCAGCAATCAACGAAGCTGCTTTGCCTTTCGGTAGAAGGTGCTGGGTTTCATGTGCAGCGTACGTATGGCTGCTGTCGCCGTGATTTGACCGGACCGCCACTCCTGTGCCACGCGGCAAAAATCAGGGTGCGTAACCGGTTTTCGCCCGGTATACTTCCCCTGACGCTTGGCAATCTCAATACCCTCCGCTGGCGCTGCAAAATGTACTCCCGCTCCAGTTCTGCCACCGCGCCAAAAACCGTCAACATAAATTTCCCGGAGGGCGTGGTGGTGTCGATGGCTTCCTTACGGGACACAAATTCCACGTGCTTTGCTGTCAGCTGTTCTACCAAGTCCAGCAGATCCCGGGTGTTTCTTGCAAAACGGCTGATGGACTCCACGATCACCGTATCGCCCTGCCGTGCATAGGTCAGCATCTTTTTCAATTCCGGCCGATCTGCATTCTTGCCGCTGGTCTTATCGACATATAAATGCTCGACGCCAAGTTCCTTCATCAGTTCCTCTTGACGGGCGGTATTCTGATCTGCCGTGCTGACGCGTACATATCCAATTTTCAAGTGATTTTTCCTCCTCCCAGTTGTAAATTGACAAGTTCGTTGTTATACTATAGGTAACTATTTCAGACAGGGGGACCCATATGGCGACCTACACGCTTTCGGAAATTCAGAATATCGTCTCTACGCTTGCGGCCAAGTACGGCGCCAAACGAGTCTATCTGTTCGGCTCCTATGCGCGGGGGGACATGACCGCTTCCAGCGACATTGATCTTCGTATTGATAAAGGATCCATTCGCGGTTTTGCGCTGGCTGGGCTTTTATTGGATTTGGAGGAAGCACTGGGCGTTTCCGTAGATCTTGTTCCCACCGGTAGTTTGGATGATCGTTTTCTGTCCTCTATCCAAGATGACGAGGTGCTGCTTTATGAAGCCTCTTGACCGCAACCTCAGTATTCTGGAGCATATGGTCTCCTACTGTAATCAAATTGAGGAGACGGTTGACCGCTTCGGAAATGAGTATGCCTTGTTCGCGTCTGATGCGATATATCGGAATGCCGCCGCACTGTGCATCTTGCAAATTGGAGAATTGGTTGGTAAATTGACAGACGAGTTTCGGGAAGCGCATCCGGCTGTACCATGGAGGCAGATCAAGGCTATGCGAAACATTGTTGCTCATAGCTATGGCACGGTAGATCCAGAGACCACTTGGGAAATCATTACAGAGAATATTCCTGAGTTGAAACGGTACTGTTCTGTAATTCTGGAAAACCATTAATAAAATATGTATTTTTTGATTCCCAATAGAGTCGGTGTTCGGGTTGGTATATGCCAAAAGCCGAAAACCAACCCTATTGGGATACTTTTTTGCCGTGCCGCTAGGGTATACCCTAATGGGTCACAGCTCGCCGCAGTAAAGAAATTCCTCCAGTTCCTCCGGGGTGAAGCCCTGGCGGGCCAGGGAGTCGATCGCCTCCGGCGCATACCCCAAAGCGGAAGCCACGTCCTTAATCTCCTCCAGATACTCCGCATCCCACGGGGAAACATTCCATGAACCCCCAATCCCGCCTTGTTTGGAAAATGGAGCCGCATCATAGAAGCCGCCGTACCACGGCAGAAACAGATTCTTGTCGTCAAACGTGTTGCGGGAGATTGTCCCGTCCGGGAATAGCCGCAGAAGCTCCCCACAGTCCGTCGGAACATGAATCTGCTTCTCTTGCCGCAGCCAGAGCTTATCCAGCGCGCGGCGGAGAACTTCCTCCGTCGAGGCGTAGAGATAGGCACCAAGCCGAGGAAAGTCCAGCAGACACAGCGGGTTATCCCCCTTTACAATCCAGAGGTTGTCCGCACCGTCCAGTACCGTCATGGAAAACGAGCCCTCCAACTGTTCCGCCATAAACCGCAGCGTGTCAAAATTCAGTTGACCCTTCTTTTCCAGCAGCTGCGCGGCAACATAGGAATCCGTTTGAATCTTGCTGTGAGGGAGCTTGAATTGCCGCTTGAGGAGATCATCATTGCGCAGAATGCCATTGTGAGCCAGCGCGAAGGGCAGCTTTCCGGCCACGCCGCGAAACGGGTGGTTGTTATAGTTCCGCTTGGCGTTTCCCTGCGTAGTCATGCGGGTATGGCCCGTGATCACGGTTGTGTCCGGCGGGACGAGGATGCGTAGCTGATGGGCAGGCACCGGCTTTTTGTAGATGCGGAGCCTTCCGTGGGAATTGTAGGCGATCCCCGTGGCGTCAGTCCCTCTTGCTTCACATTCAGTTGCCAGGACCGTTAAGATCTGGCCCTTACGCTTTGTGGACAGGGTGTGGCCGTAATCAACCATTCCAAATAAACAACACATTTTTTTAGTCCTCCTCCGCAGCGGATACCGGCTCGTTGACATACAGCCGCCGCTCTTTCAAATATTGGATCAGCTCGGGGTATTTGTCCGGCGGCAGCCTGGAGACGAACTCCGTCCACGTCAGCTCCGCCATACCCTCGTCGGAAAGAGAAACCGCCACGCTACAAAGCTCCTCAACGAGCTCTAGCGTGGCGATTAACGTATTCGTTTTCAGGGTTCCCCGGAAGATACGGAACTCAATAGTGTCATAGTTGGTGAGGTTCACGCAGGTGTATCGACCCGCACAAGATTTCTTGGCGGAGTCCAGCACCTCCTTAGGGCTGTCCTTCCGTCCATAGCGGGAGGCCCACTTCTCCAGCTGGCGTTTTGTCCGGCGGGAAAACCGCAGCAACTCATTCCAGTGGTTCTCCACGAAGAAGAGAATACGAGCGATAGCGGGCTCCTGCTCCTCTTCGGTTTCGCCAAAACTGTTGCGGTTGACGTGGACATGCAGGCCGCAGGTTTCCGCCCGGTGGCTGTAATAGCCAAGTTCCAGCGCCTTTTGTGCGATCTCCAGCCACGGCATCTGTTCCCGGTGGTATACCAGCGTCATGGGGTGGGTGACAATCTCCATACCCTCATTTAAAGAGCCGTCATGCTTAATATAGATATTATCAGCAGCTCGGTTGCCAATCGCCATCAGCTTTTCCGCCGTGGAGCCATATTCGCCGCCGTCGTCGATCTCCAGCTCGACGCCCAAATAGCGGGGGCCGTCACCGTGGAAGATGGGGGAAGGCTTGTAGTAGTATGATTGGATCCCGCCGCGGTGGCTGTCGATACAGTTGCAACAGTAGGGTTCTTCACTTTCATCATCCGCATAATAGGTGTCGTCATTATGAATCAACCGGCCGCAGTCAGAGCAGCGGTGATAGTACTCGTCAAAGCAGTCCTGACAGAGGACGGTGTCTGAATCGCCCGTGCTGTTGTCCCGCCAGATGCGGTCCCCACAGCGGTCGCAGGTGGTGGTAAGCTCCTCGAAACAGTCCTCGCACAGCGTCTGCCCGTCGAACTCAATTTGACGATCTGCGGTCAGTTCTTGGCCGCAGTGGTCGCAGGTAAAAGTCTCAGTCATTTCTAATTCCTCCAAAGTATAGAAAATGGCCCCAGGATGCTGTCCTGGGGCCTCACAAATATAATATATAGATTAAATATTAGTCCCGTTCAGATTGAGCCGTTTGCCGGTACAAATCCTCCGCGATGCCAAATCCCACTCGAAAGCCATCTCGAAAGGCCCTGAGCATGGACAGTTCATTCAGCGTGGCGTAGACATTAGACAGGGCGTCTAATTGCGCTTTGCCCATTTCCTTGCACAAGTTTTCCTCCAAGTCCACGAGGACTTTCATGGCAGATTGAAGATCTGGGTCATCTGTGGCGGGACGCTCGTAGGAGTTCACGTTTCCATAGAACAGATCGTCAATCATGGCAATTATCCGTGGGGATTGCCAGAAGATGCCCATTGATAAGGATAAACTGCTCGGGATTTTGGAATCTGACTGTGTAGGCAGTTACCTGATCCGGGGTGAGGTCCGTGAAATTCTCCGAATCCGACGGCGCTCCGCAGAGAAAGAAGGTGCCGGCGATTACATCATAGACTTCCCCAGTATCTGGATCCCGCAGGGCGCGGTTCAGTGGCAAATTCAGTAGCTTGCCGTCATCATTGCAGATTAGGGCAACGGGGTCTTCAATGGGAAAGACCGCTTGAATAGTTCCGCCCACCAAGGCCTGCATGGATTCCAGCGTGCCGGGAATTTTCGTCTCGCGGGGTGGAAGCGACGGTTCAATCAATAAAATGCGCATGAGAGTCACCTCATCATAAAGATAGCACGCAGAGCAAAATACTCTGCGTGCTTCATCTTTATAATATATAGCCTGACAAAAGGCAAAAGCCGGATGTGACACTGTCCGTGCCATTTACGGTGCCGGTGGGATTGTACTTGGGATAGCACGTTTTGCGCTGCTAGGGGCTTTCTATTATGCAGTGAATATAGGCAGAATTCAGGAGAAGTGCTCGTTAATAGTACGGGAGTAATTGCGAAACATCAAACAAGCGGTCTGCACAAAGTCGACGGCAAAGCGAGGCAGTGGAAGGTCGTTGTGGTAAACCAGATATAAAACGACCTCTGGCACATCGGTCAACGGAAAGCAATGGAAGGTGTCTCTCTGCTGTTTGATCTCATTCAAATTTTGATAAAGCACCACTGGAGATAATAAGCCTACGCCGGCGTTCTGCTTAGCCAACGAGTAAATTAGGTCCTGCTGATCACACTCGAAGACAATCTGTGGCTTGAAATCACAAGCGAATGCAGAATCCACTATGTTCCGCAAACGGTTGCCCTGCCGCATGGTAATCAGCGGCATATCCGCAATTTGCCGCAAAGAAATACTTTTTTTAAAAGAAAATAAACATTCCTGCCAGTCATCGGGATGAAAACGTTCCAACAGTTCCTGTGACATACAGCACTGCATTTTTTCCCGGGCCAGCTCCACGCGCTGCAAATGGGGGCCTGCAGGAACATCAATACCGAAATACAAATCTACCTTGCCGTTTTGAAGAAGCATATCCAAAGAGTTGGTATTTCCATCGACCAACTCCACCGAGATATTGGAATGAGATTTGTGGTAAAAACTCCATATAGGGGGGATTAATAGACTGCCACGCAGTCGCGAGATACCTATTCGCAGGACTCCACGACAATTTTCACTGATATCTGAAAATGCAACACGCATTTTCTTTTCTGCCTCTAGCATCTGCTGACCATAAAACACCATCTGCTGTCCCTCCAGAGTAAGGTGCAGAGAGGGACGCCGCTCGAAAAGCTTCACATTGTACTCATCTTCTAGACGCTGCATATGACTACTGAGAGCTTGCTGGCTAATGTACAGCCGCTCGGCGGCACGTGTAAAGTTCATTTCTTCCACGGTAATAAGGAAATATTCTATGCTCTTAATATTCATACTGCCTTTCCGCAAGACAAGATTTATCTTGTTAAAATTCAAAAATAATAGTGTTAGACATTGTTTCATTATAATGATACCATATTTTATAGAAAAATCAAGAAAATTTCTGTGCAAAATACTCAAAAGATAGAGAGGAAACCTATGGGCGTTATTTTGATGGATTGTACGCTGCGTGACGGTGCAAATGTGGTTGGGAAGGGCTTTTCGGCGGAGATCACAGATATGGTTCTGGATGGGCTGACTGCCTGCCATGTGCCAATCATTGAATTTGGTAATGCCGGCGGCATCGGTGCCTATGAGGTGGCTGGTTTTACTGCTGCTGAAACGGATCAGACCTATCTGGACATTGCAAAAAAATATCTGGACAAGGGCAGTGAGCTGGGCATGTTCATGAATGCCAAGCGTTATCGAAAAGAAAGCGTGGCTTTAGCCAAAGAAAGTGGCCTGTCCTTCCTGCGGATAGGCGCAGATGCCGGTGACGGTGACATAGCCCTTTCCGCCATCACTGACATTAAGAAATCCGGCATGAAGGCATATTATTCTGCCATGAAGGCCTATCTATTAACTCCGGATCAGCTGGTAAAAGAGGGGAAAAAGTTGGAGGCTGCTGGTCTGGACGAGTTTACCATCATGGATTCGGCCGGTACTATGCTACCTGATCAGGCGGCGGAATACACCACTAAGCTGAAAGCCGCTGTTAAAATACCTGTAGCTTTCCATTGTCACAATAATCTGGGTCTGTCTGCCGCGAACGCCATGGCTGCATACAAAAGCGGTGCCGATGTTCTAGATTGCGGTCTGATGGGCATGGCCCGCAGCGCCGGAAATCTAGCCACTGAGATCTGCGTTGCCATGATGAACCGTTGCGGCGAAATGCGGGAAATCGACCTATATGGAATGCTGGATTTTATTGAAAAACGTTTGCAACCCGCCATGGAACCTTACAACTATCATAACCCCGTCTCTCCGCTGGATCTTTCGCTGGGTCTGAGTGGCTGTCACTCTAGCTTTGTCAAGAAGTTCAAGAAGATAGCGACTGAAAGAAATGTGAATCTTTACAAGCTTATCGTTGCCGTTTCCGCTATCGACCAAAAAGCACCGTCTGAAACACTGATTGCTCAGATGGCGGATAACTTAAACTAAGAGGAGTAAATGATCGTGATAAAAGTTGTTTTGGCAGGTACTTATCCTGCCCATACATATGAAAAATTGCGTGCCCTGCTGCCCGAAAACCAGTTTGATTTCGTGGTGGTAGATACCCCTGAGGCCTACGACGCCATGACCGATGCGGAAATCATGATCCTGCGTATTTTTAAAGCACCGAAGGAGGTCATTGAGCGGAATCTAAACCTGAAGATGATCTTGCGCTGGGGGGCAGGTTTCGACTCCGTGGATATTAATGCCGCCGGTACACGCGGAATTCTGGTCACAAACACGCCTGGTGCCAATGCAAATGCCGTGGCCGAACTGGCCGTCATGCTGATGCTGGCTGTGGGCCGCAAGTTGCTCTGCCACACTGATAGCCTGCGAAGGGGAGAGTGGAGCAAGAACACCTTTCTAAACAGCTCCTTCAGCCTACATAACAAGTTGGTGGGTGTTATTGGCGGCGGCAATATCGGCCGTCAGGTGGCTACCAAGGTTCAGGCCTTCGGCGCAAGCGTACAATACTACGACGCCTTCCGCCTCTCTCCGGAGATGGAGGAGACCTTTCATATGACCTATGTGGCGATGGAAGAGCTGATCGCCACCTCTGACATCATCACGCTTCATGTGCCTCTACTGGACTCCACCCTCCACATGATCGGCGCTGAGCAGATCGCAGCCATGAAAGACGGCGCTATTGTCATCAATACTGCCCGGGGGGGCCTGATAGACGATCACGCTCTGGCTGAGGCTGTGCGCAGTGGGAAACTGGCCGGTGCCGGTCTGGACGGAGTGGAAGACGAGCCCCTGCAAAAGGGCGATGAGCTGCTGGAGAATTCCAACATCATCGTCACGCCGCATGTAGGCGGTGGTACTGCCGACATCGGAGACATCATCATGCCAATGCTGGCAAAAGATATTCTGGATTTTGTATCCACCGGGGACTGCCAGCATGTGGTTAATCGCAAGTTTCTATAAAAAGTCAGAACATAAATTTTAGCTGGCTTTCAGTGAATAATTTCCTCCTCTGTCAGAAAAGACCATGGATATTAGTCAGTGCGGATAAGATCAGTAAATTTGCACAAATGAAAGTGACCCACATTGTGAGCCTCTCCAAAGATAAAAAAGGGACTTGCATTCCGTAAAAAATAACGTATCATGTAATAGGAAACAAAAAAACAATAAATTTTTGAAATTAAAAACATTTTTACTTTGACAGTCATTCGATATTTTGGGGGACGGTTTTTCAATGAAGCGAGTGATTCTGAATTCCCGACTGCTGAATCTGTCAAATGGCAAGGAATTCATAGAAGATATTCAAATGGAAGGTGGCAGAGTTACGCGAATTACTCCATCGGGGAGTGTTTCACATGATTCCGGCATTGAGGTAATTCAGGCGAATGGGCAGTATGCGTTTCCTGGCTTTGTGGATTTCCACACGCATCTCTTTCGCCACGGCAGCGCTTTCGGGATGGATGCCGATCAGTTGCTTTCATCCGGTGTGGTCTGTGCCGCAGATATGGGTTCGGCAGGCTGTGTCAACTATCCGGCATTTCACTGCTGTGATATTGCAGGCAAAAAACTGGTGATCAAAAGCTACCTGAATCTTTCTCCAGTTGGCCAGCCCGGGCGGGGTATCAGTGAACCGCTGAATGAGGCGGTTATTGACACAGAGCGGATGAAGTCCCTGATGCAAGAATATCCCGGAGAGATTCTTGGAATCAAGATCCGTATCAGCCGCTCCATTGTGGGTGAACTGGGTTTGCAGCCGCTGCGTCGGGCGGTGGAAATTGGAGATATACTGGGGGTTCCGGTATGTGTCCACACCACAGATCCTCCGGCAAGCGCAGCGGAAGTAGTTTCCATATTGCGACCCGGCGACGTTTACAGCCACATGTACCACGGCAAAGGCAACACCGTGCTGAATGGATTCGGAAGAGTACAGAAGGAAATCCTGGCTGCACAAAGGCGCGGAGTACTAATGGAAGTAGGCAACGGGCGGGTGAACTTCAACTTTTCGGTGGCGAAGACGGCTATGCAATGCGGCCTCTTTCCGGATATTATCAGTAGTGATGCAACCCCTGCGACCTATCACAAAGATAGAACCATGTGGGATTTATCCTACGTCATGTCGAAGTTCATGAGTCTTGGTATGCCGCTACCCGATGTACTGCGAGCCGTGACCATGACCCCGGCAAAGCAGTTAGGGCTTTCAGGTCTGCTAGGAACGCTGGAGGTGGGCCGGAACGCCGACATAGTGCTTTGCCGCATGGATAATGACTCTGTGGATTTCCGGGACTCAGACGGAAATACCCACACTGGCCCACGGGGGCTTGTACCCACAACGGTTTTTCGCTGCGGCGAGATTGTATATCAGAAGTCCAATGATTGAACAGCATTTTGAAACTATTAATGGGAGGATCTCATGAGTAAAGATCAAGTTTTCTCTCTGTTCCCGGCATTTCAGGAGATTCAGAATAAGGAACTCCGCGAGAGCGCCGTCAGCGCCATGCAGGCAGCTATGGAAGCGGGCGGCTGGAATGTCGAAAATATCTCCGCCTGTCCGGTGACGTTGAACTGGAAAAATTCTGATGTTTCCTGGGTTGAGCATGTGACCGATGTGACGGACACGTGCATGATGGAATATGACAAGCTGGAAAAGTTTTACCGCCGCCACAACGTATCTTTCAGCCGGGATGTAGTCATTACCGGAGCGCTGCTCCACGACATCGGTAAGCTGACCGAGTTTGTATTTCGGAATGGCAATGCCATTCACGGAGACAGCTTTGAGCTGATGCGGCATCCACTTTCTGGCGCATTGTTAGCTGCGAAGGCAGGGCTGCCGGACATCATTATACATTTAATTGCCACCCATTCCTTTGAAGGTGACAAATCCTATCAGACACAGGAGTCCTCTTTTGTGCGGGCGATTGATTCATTTGTGTTTAAATGCTCCATGCAGGGGCTTGAAAAATGTTAAACCTAGATAGACCTTGCCCTTACATAGTCAGCAAAATCCACAAGGGGATAAATATATATTTGAAGGAGAAAATCATGAAAAGAATCGCAACTTTTGCTATGGCAGCCGCCATATGCCTCAGCCTACTGTCTGGCTGCGGCAACTCTGGCAGTACCTCTGCTCCCGCAGCTTCCTCCGGCACAGCATCTTCTGCCGCAACAAATGGATCTGATTGGCCCAACAAGACCGTTACTCTGCTGTGCGGGTTCGGTGCAGGCGGCAGCTCCGACCTGGGTGTCCGGTCACTGGCCACCGCGCTGGGGAAGCAGACCGGCGCTTCTTTCATTGTGCAGAACGTGACTGGTGCCAACGGCTGGATGGCATGGGCACAGCTGTTGCAATCCGATGCTGACGGCTACACGATTGCTCTGGTTAACACGCCCTCTCTATTTACCGATTATCTGGACCCCCAGCAGGGACACACTGAGACCATGGATAACTTTGATTTTATCTGTAACCACGTCACTGACTACGGTATGCTGGTCTGCAAGACTGGTACCTATTCTGACATGGGGGACTTTATGAAGGCTGCTGAAAGCAACGGTGGTGTGACCGTGGGCGATGTTGGTGCTAACGGAAATAAGCATATCGCTACTATTCAACTGGGCGATGCCAATCCCAAAGCGACTTTGACAGCCGTTCATCAGTCCGGCTGGAGCGATAACTACGCCGCGCTGTTAGGCGGTACGCTGGACGCTGTAAGCTGCACCTACGGCGATATCGCTTCTGTTCTGGCTGACGGGAATCTACAGATTCTGTGCGTGTTTACTGACGAGCGTCTGGAGCAGTTGCCGGACGTTCCCACTTGCTCTGAGACCGGTTACGGTGACGTTGTCTCCGCGCCTTCTCGCGGTTATATGTTGCCTCAGGGTGTTGACGCTGCTACCAAGGCCAAGATCGAAGAGGTCTTTGCAGCTGCAATTGCCGATACCGATCATCAAGCTGATATGAAGACTCTGGGCCTTACAGTAAACTATGTGGGCGGGCAGGATTACATCAATATGCTGAAGGGTCAAGAGCAGCAGATTATTGATCTGAAGCCTGAGCTGGGCTGGAAGTAATTCGGACAACCCGACGGATTCTGTCATTAGATGCCGCTGTGGCAAAGTCCCACAGCGGCATCTTTGAAGGAAAGGAAAAAAATCCATATGAAATTGAAAGAATGGAGCCAGGACATTGTTGTGGCACTAATCTTGCTGATTCTCAGCGGAGCTATGCTGCTAAATGCCATGTCGACCATGTCTGCCGAAGCAAGACAGTTTCCTGTTTTAATTCTGGCGTTGTTTATTGTTCTCTCGGTTGCACTGTTGATCAAGGGCATCAAGGATACCCGGGATGTTGCCGCTGGCATGGAAGTGGATTCAAAGCGGCTGGTGTTTGAGCAGATCAAGTTCCCGTTGCTGGCATTTGTGTTCATCACCATCTATGTAATTGCAGTAGATATGATTGGTTTTATTATTCCCTCTCTGCTGTTTACAGCCGGCATGATGTGGTTCAATTACGCCCGTAATAAATTTGCACTCATTTTGGTGCCTGTTGGACTGGTGGGCTTTCTGTATGTCCTGTTCACCTTTGTTCTGGCATCGCGGCTGCCGTAAAACAGGAGGAATAAAAAATGTGGCACGAAGTATTATCAAACCTCTTAAGCATTGAAAGCTTTCTGGCACTGATTGCCGGTGTTGTGGGCGGTATGATTATCGGCGCACTGCCCGGCCTGAACGCCACCATGGCAATCTCTTTACTTATTCCCATTACCTACACCATGTCTCCCTATGCATCGTTTATCATGATGATGGCTGTGTACACCTCCGCGTTTTACGGCGGCTCTCTGACTGCCATTCTGATCCATACCCCTGGTACGCCTTCTTCCGCCGCCACCGCAGGCGATGGCTATGCGCTCACGCAAAAGGGCCGCGGTCTGGAAGCCATGGGCATGTCCACGGTTGCATCCATGATTGGCGGTACCGTTAGCGGCATTGCTTTGCTGACGCTGGCACCGCTGCTTGGCAAGGTTTCATTGATGTTCAGCGCGCCGGAATATTTCCTGGTCGTCATCATGGGCCTGTCCATCATCGGTGGTCTTGGCGGGGGATCTGCTATCAAAGGTTTTTTGATGGGTTGCTTGGGTCTGCTCTTGGGTGCCATTGGCACCGATGTAATTACCGGTCAGTTGCGTTTTACGTTCGGTATTAACGGCCTGTATTCCGGAATCTCCCCTGTCCCTGCCCTGATTGGCCTGTTCTCTATCTCTCAGGCTCTAATTCTTTGCGAGCAGCACGGCAATTTCAAAAAGGGTCTGCACCGCGTTGTGGATGAAAAGTCCCTGCACGGCAAGTTCCTTCCTACCCGCAAGGATATGCTCCATCATCTGCCCAACTTCATCCGTTCCAGCATTATCGGAGTTGTGGTCGGTATTCTGCCAGGAGCCGGCGGCGATATTGGCGCATGGTTTGCCTATGGCCAGGCTAAAAAAGCCTCCAAGCATCCCGAGGAGTTTGGCAAAGGTTGTATAGACGCCATCTGTGCTTCTGAAACGGCTAATAACGCCGTTACCGGCGGCAGCGTCATTCCTCTGATTACGTTGGGTATTCCCGGCTCCACCGTGGCCGCTGTTTTACTGGGGGCCCTGATTTTGCACGGCCTGACTCCCGGACAGTCCATGTTTACCAAAAACGCCAGCACAACTTATACTATTATTATTGGCTTTATTTTTGCTAATATTTTGATGGGTCTGTTTGGTATATGCATCTGTCGTCAGGTGATCAAGATCACCAAGGTTTCCGATGCAGTGCTGATTCCTATCATCGTGGTTTTATCCACCATCGGATCTTATTCCATCAACAACCGAATGAGCGATGTTTACGTAATGCTGATTTTTGGCATCATGGGCTACTTATTTGTAAAGCTGGACCTGCCTGCGCCCCCCATTATTCTGGGAATGTTACTGGAAGCAACTGGTGAATCCGGTTTCAAAAATGCCATACTGATGTCTAAAGGTGAGCCTGTTCTGATGTACTATCTTCACCGTCCAGCAAGTTTAATCCTAATGGTCCTGATTTTTATTAGTGTAGGGCTTCCCGCTGTAAAGAGCTTAGCTGGTGTTATTAAGAAGAAAAGAGCCAAGGCCTGATTGTAGTTTTTACCCACCTTTAAAATAGTTCCAATATGGACTCACTGTGAGCGAAAGCTTTTCATCTTGCAAGAGCAGGAATTTGGCTGGAACTGGCCGAATTTCTGCTCTTTTTTATCGATGAGCTTCGGATGCAAAATATGTTTTGAGGTACTTGCATTTTATAAGAAAAAGCGTATTATGTAACTAGGAACATTATTGTAGTTATATATTGTAATATAGAACAAATACGTTCCGAAATTAACAATTCAAAGAAGGAGATCATTATGTCCGTTGGAAAGCGCATCTATCTCAAACGCGAGCTGCCAGACCCGCAGCTTCTGCATGAATTCAAGTCTATCCCCGCGTCCAACACCGCCGATGTCATGGGGCGAAGCTGCGCCATGCATCCCCGCGTCCGTCTGGTCAGCAGCCCTGCGGCTCAGATGATGGTGGGACCTGCCTACACAGTTAAGGCTCGCGCCGGGGATAACCTGGCCCTTCACGCGGCACTGAACTTCTGCCAGGAGGGCGATGTGCTGGTGGTATCCAACGAGGGTGACGACAGCCGCGCCCTGATGGGTGAGGTGATGATGGCCTATCTGAAATACACGAAAAAAGTGGCGGGTATTGTGCTTGATGGCCCTATCCGCGACATTGACGAGATCGGCAAGTGGGATTTTCCTGTCTACTGTACCGGTACAACCCCCGGCGGCCCCTATAAGGAGGGTCCCGGTGAGATCAACGTCCCCATTGCATGCGGCAACGTAAGCGTTAATCCCGGAGACATCATTCTGGGCGACCCTGACGGCGTGATCGTGATTCCCCGCAAAGACGCCGCCCAGGTACTGGAGGACGCCAAGGCGTTCCAAGCGGCGGACGAGGTCAAGCTGCAGGCCGCGAAAGACGGCACGGCCAAGCGCGGCTGGGTCGATAAGCTGCTGGAGGAAAAGGGCTTTGAGATTGTCGATGACATCTATCAGCCCTAATCGGTAACTTAAAGGCAAGGAGCCAAATAGCAATTACACTGATTATTCTCGCAATTACGATCGTTCTTTTTATTTGGGAGCCTATCCCCATCATCGTTACCGCCGTTGGTGCGTCCATTGCATTCGCCTACACGGGTATTATTAAGGTGGAAGACATCTTTACCGGTTACAACAGCACCACTATCGTCCTTCTGTGCGGTATGATGGTGGTCGGTTCTTCGCTGTTTCACGCCGGCCTTACCGACCTGATCGGCGAAAAAATGGTTAAAATCCCCGGTAAAAATGAGCGGAACATCATTTTAGTCACGTTGATTGTGTCCTGCCTGCTCAGTTCTGTGTGCAGCAACATCGGCGTGATGACGGCCATGGCGCCGCTGGTCACCGCTATGTGTCTGGCTGCGGGCTTCGGGCCTTCCAGGGCATTGCTTGCCCTGCTGTTTGCGCAGTTCGGGGGATTTGTCACTCTCGTAGGCGTTGGCTCCAACGCTACCGCCAACAATGTAATGTCCGAGTTGGGTATCAAGCCTTTTGGATTTTTCAGCATAACTCCTTTCGGCGTAGGGGTGTGTATCATTGGCGTACTGTACTTCACGTTTGTCGGCTATAAATTTCTACCTGACGCCGGCTATGTTCCCGAGTTTGCCAAAACGGAGAAGAAAAAGCTGGACAAGAGAAAGGCAACCATTTCCGTTGCCACCTTACTGTGTGTTCTGGTGGTCATTGCCACCGGCACGAAAATTATTCCCATGCATATTGCGGCCGTAATCGGCGCGCTGGTCATCGTGGCCACCAGATGCATGAGCGTTCAGGAGGCCATCCGTGCCATTGACTGGAATTGTATGTTGCTTGTCGGTTCCCTGACCGCCATCTCCACAGGTGTCAAAAACAGCGGTACCGGTGACGCCGTGGCGAATCTGATCCTGAAAATTCTGGGCGAGCATCCCAGCACCTTTATGATCACAACGGTTATTTTCTTTGCCGCCGCCTTGCTGACGCAGGTCATGTCCAACATCCCTACCATCATGCTCTTTCTGCCCATCGGCGTTTCCATTGCACAGCAGATCGGCGTGAGCCCCTATCCCATCGCCATGACCATCACTCTGGCGGGTGCCGCCTCTTATGCAACACCTTTCGCCGCTCCCCAGAACATGATGACCGTGGGCTGGACGCACTAGAAATTTATGGATTTCATGAAGATCGGCCTTCCAATGCTTCTGGTCACCTACATCGTCGTCATACCACTGATGCCCGTCTTCCTCCCCTACTGATCGGAAGGTGCCCGCATGAACGATTTATTGCGCGGAGCCTATGATCTCCATATCCATACGGCACCCGACGTGGTACCTCGGAAATGCACTGATCTGGAAGCAGCTCGGCGAATGCTGGCAGCCGGTATGGGCGGTGGCGCAATCAAGTGCCACTATCTGGACACTGCCGCCCGCGCCGCACTTTTGCGAGAGCAGTTCCCCCAACTCAATATTGTCGGTGGAGTTGTTCTGAACCGCTCAGTTGGAGGGCTGAATCCCTGTGCGGTGGAGCGCACTGCACAGGCAGGCGGGAAATTGCTCTGGTTCCCGGCCCTGGAATCCCGCGAATATCAACGCTTCCAGCAGCGCAGTGACCCCACCTCAGATCTTTCCAGCTATATTCCTGTCTGCGATGAAAGCGGTTGCCTTCTTCCAGCAGCGCTGGACATACTGGACGCTGCCGCGCAGTATCAGATGGTGGTTTGTACCGGCCACATCGGTCCATCGGAGGGCATGGCATTGGTTCGCGAGGGTCAGCGCAAAGGCTGTACCATAGTGCTGACCCATGCCGACAATCCTGCCGACCAATACAGCACCGCGCAGCAGATTGAGGCGGTCCGGCTGGGTGCTGTGGTAGAACACAGCTTTTTTACCACTTACTATGGCCGCACACCAATAGAAGAGATCGAACGGCAAATTCGCGTAGTCGGCTGCGAAAACGTCATTCTAACCACCGATTTTGGCCAGCCCAAGTCACCGTTTTTTGATGAGGGTATGGCCCAATACGCTCACCTGCTGCTTGAGAATGGCTTTACGCCGGATGAACTGCGGCAAATCATGTGCCAAAATCCCAGGAGGACCCTCTCCTGATGTTTCGTTGCAAAACGCGCACATACAATAACGATAGGAGTAAATTATCATGGCATGGAAAATTCTTCTTCCTCAGGAGATCATGTCCGAGGGCCGCGCTCTGCTACAGAACGCCGGTCACACCATCATCGACGGACGCGGCTTTGAGACAGCGGACGTTTTGGCGGACATGAAGGAACATCAGCCGGACGCCATGATCGTCCGCATCACCCAAATTACCCGCGAGGTCATCGAGGCCAATCCAAATCTCAAGGTCATCGTCCGTCACGGCGCGGGCTTTGATGCGCTGGACGTGAAAGCCTGCCACGACAACGGCGTACAGGCGCTGTACGCTCCCGTGGCCAACAGCACCTCCGTGGCAGAAACCGCCCTGCTGCTGATTCTGGAAATGAGCCGCAACGTCACCGTCTTGCACAACACCTGGGTTCAGGATTACTACAAAGCTAAGCTGAAAGTACGCAAGAATACCCTCAGCGGCAAGACTGTCGGTATTATCGGCTGCGGCAATATCGGCAGCCGTCTGGCAAAGCGTGCTCTGGCCATGGAAATGAACGTGCTGGCTTACGACTCCTATAAGCCCGCTGACGCGTTCCCCGATGGCGTGGAGGTTGTCCGCGATCTCAATCGCATCTTCAAGGAGAGCGATTATGTCTCCGTGCATACCCCCAATACACCCGTCACCCGCGGCATGGTCAACAAGAACACGCTGGCCATGATGAAGCCCACCGCCTACCTGATCAACACCGCCCGGGGCGGCTGCGTGGTGGAGGAGGACCTGTATGACGCCTGTAAGAACGGGATCATCGCGGGCGCGGGACTAGACGCCATCCGCAAGGAGCCGGTGGACCCCAATAATCCCCTGCTGACGCTGGACAACGTCATCATCTATCCCCACATTGGCGGCAACACCATTGAGGCTGCTCACCGCGCGTCCTACTTCGCTGCCATGGGTGTGCAGCAAGTGTACGAGGGCAAAGAACCCACGTGGCCCATCCACGATGTGGATTACGCCACCGCACCTACCTATACCGATACCAAAAAGCCGGATGTCAAACCTGCCGGAATGTTTGATTTCTAACGCAGCGCGATGTGACATTTACTGGTTTAAAAGTTACATAGAAAACAGTACTGACACAACAAATTATAGTTGAGTCAGTACTGCTTTTTTGTTACAATAAAGCATGCTCAATGAAACAGGTTACAAAGGAGACTGTATATGGATACCAATGATCAAGAAGCTCTGATTGAAAGCTGCAGTGAATTTTCGTCCCGGGTTAAGCTGAATTATCAGAAGTTCAGCAGCTCGGAGCGGCGGGTTGCAGAATATCTGCTGAAAAATGAAGTTCGCTGTCAGGAAATGACTATTTACCAGATGGCAGAGGAAATTGGCACTAGCGTGGCGACCATTACCCGTTTTAGTCAGACATTGGGCTACCACGGCTTAGCCGATATGAAGTTTAATCTCCAACAGAGCGCGTTGAATCTTGTCAGTGAAGATATGGGGATCCGCCGGGATGACAATGTGAATGTCATCAAACAGAAAGCCCTCCAATACACCCAGACCGCCATGCAGGAATGCATTATGAAGATGGACAATGCCGTGCTGGAGCAAGCTATCCATGCCATTGGTCATGCGGAACACGTCATGCTCTGCGGTATGGGCAGCGCCAGTGGAATAGTCCACGCTGGTGTGGGACTTTTTTTGACGGCAGGCATCAATGCAAGCTTCGTGGAGGATACTCTGCTGCAGATGCGCAGTGTGGCTATGTTGCAGCCCGGGGATGTGCTGATAGCCATCAGCTATGACGGCTATGCCAAGGACATAGGCGACGCCATGATGTTGGCCCGGGAAAAGAAAGTGCACACCATTCTGATTACCTCGGTACAAGATACGCTGTTGGCAAACTATGCGGAGATGGAACTCTACACGCCCGCCCGCAGCATGGGCAACGCCATGAGCATTACCGCCACCAGCATGTGCCAGCTGGCGGTGCTGCAATCGCTAATGGTAGGTGTGGTCGCTATGTACTATGATGCCCTTTTTCAGCGCAGCGCGATTCAACTGCACCTGAGCGAAATAAAGCGCTATGACTACAAACAGGCAGAGTTGCATATTGGCAGAATGCATTTGTCAGACTTATAGAAATTATGGAAACAAACTAGTGTAATATGTATGATTTGGCACCTGTAAAATGACGCATGCGATAGCGGCCTGATTAGAATCTCTTAGTATTTTACTTCTGACAAAGACGAAAGATATTTTTCTTATTGGGCTTTACATGGCTCATGGTTGACAATAGAAAAGGTACTTCCTCAGAAAGCCATTAAAATCAGGCCATTTTACTCAATCGTGGTCGACTTAATATACGGAACGGCTTCTGTGCGGCTGCAAGGTAAAAAGGGGACAGATACATTTACTTGGGAGTAATTTGGGAATAGTTTTTACAAAGAAAAATAATAAGAGACTCAATGAAATGAAATGCTTTCCTCGCGAAATCGTTGCTATATAAGGCTTTTGACTTTAAAACAACATGATATTTAAAATAAATGCAGCAGCTCATAACCCGGAGGTCGTAGGTTCGAGTCCTGCCCCCGCAACCAAAAAACAGTCACCATCGATTGCATATCAAAAATACGTCGCAAGAATACAGGCGAGGCCCCAATGTACTACGTGCAGAACAGCCATCCTGCAACTATCAGCCGTGAGACCTTCCACAAGGTGCAGGAAGAGCTTATCCGTCGGAAAACCAGAACGCCGCTGTCGTCAAAGACGGCAATCACATCAACCGGAAAGTATTCAAGATATGCGCTGACCGATGTGCTGATCTGTGGCGAATGCGCAAGCCGGTATAAAAGAGTCACTTGGATGATCAAAGGGCAGAAGAGAATTGTTTGGCGCTGCATGAGTCGGCTCGACTATGGGAAAAAATACTGCAAGGAATCCATAACAGCTGAAGAAAAAGCGTTGCAAGACGCTATCGTCCGGGCACTCAATAAGTTTAACGCAGAAGATACATCAACCTACTTCGCTCTGATGAAAGCAACCATTGGTGATGCAATCGGTTTAAACGGCGGTTCCGAGGAGGTAGACCTGCTCCAGCGGAAAATCGATGCACTGAATCGCAAGATGCTTGAGCTGATCAACGAGAGTGTGCAGGGCGGTGACGATATTGAAAGCCATAAGGATGAGTTCAAGGAAATCTCAGAAACAATCGAGCTGCTCAAAGGCGGAATAAAAACTATTCAGGAACTCGCCAACTCGGACGGTTCCCCGAATGACCGACTTGAACAAATCCAGCAGGTTATCACAGATAGAGAGCAAAATAAGTTTAAATATGACGATTCCATCGTCCGCCAGATGATCGAGTGCATCAAAATATACCCGAATGGGAAACTGGAAATCATCTTTGGCGGCGGATATATTGTCGAAGAAAACCTCATTACGTCGGGTTGGCACTATAACAGCCGTTATACTTGACATTTACACAATAATTGTATATTATATTACACATTATAAGAATGGCGGTGATGATATGAGTAAGAATGCTGCAATCATAATGCCCAAGACACGCGAGATACTCGAGCAAATGGGCGAGCAGATGAAACTTGCACGACTGAGAAGGAAGCTGTCTTCCCAGCTCGTTGCAGAACGAGCCGGAATCAGCAGACAGACTCTCAATGCGATTGAAAACGGTTCTTCGACGGTTTCAATCGGTTCATATGCGGCTGTTTTACACGCTCTCAATAATCTGGACACAGACCTGCTCCTGATCGCGAAAGATGATGAATTTGGAAGGAAACTACAGGATTTGGACTTGCCTACGAGGAAAAGAGCACCCAAGAAAGGTGATTCATAATGGATCTATCTGAAAAGACCATACTCGTATATGAGAACTGGCGCAGTGAGAAGCCCTCTTTTATCGGCAGTCTGCATACTTCGTTTATCAGAGGCCAGGAGACCTTCTCCTTCGAATACGCTGATGAATGGCTGAATTCTTTTGAGAGCGCCTACTCTCTTGACCCGGATCTTTCCCTTTACAGAGGACGGCAGTACACACCACTTGACAAAAGCCTGTTTGGACTGTTCGCAGATTCCTGCCCTGACAGATGGGGCCGGCTTCTCATGAAGCGTAAGGAGGCAATCAATGCCCGAAAAGAAGATCGTAAGCCCCGCAAGCTGACAGAGAGTGATTTCTTACTTGGGGTATACGATGAGTCCCGTATGGGGGCCATTCGTTTTAGTCTGGAAGAAGGCGGCGAGTTTCTCTCTAATGAGCGATCCTTCGCCACACCTCCATGGATTAGCCTTCGAACACTGGAAAACGCCTCCATCGCCTTTGAAAATGATGATAGCGGCCTTGAAGAAAAGTGGCTGAATGAGCTCCTTGCTCCCGGATCTTCCCTTGGCGGCGCAAGGCCAAAAGCAACCGTGCAGGCAACTGACGGTTCATTGTGGATTGCAAAATTTCCGTCCAAGCATGATGAATACAATAGCGGCGCCTGGGAAAAGGTCGTACATGATTTGGCCCGTCTCTGCTCTTTGAATGTGCCTGAATCAAAGCTCGAAACCTTCTCAAAAACCGGCAGCACTTTTCTGGTAAAACGGTTCGACCGAGACGGAAAAAGGCGCATTCACTACGCATCTGCCATGACTCTACTCGGAAAAACAGACGGAGCATCCGGGGCGGACGGAATAAGCTATCTCGACCTGGTAGCCTATATCAGAGCAAATGGCGCCGAGCCAAAGCAGGATCTGATCGAGTTGTGGAAACGGATCGTCTTTAATATGGCCATTTCTAATACCGACGACCATCTTCGCAATCACGGCTTTATTCTGGCACCGACCGGTTGGAGGCTCTCCCCGCTCTTTGATGTGAACCCCATTCCATCAGGCGACAGGCTTTCACTCAATGTAAGCGAAAATGACAATAGCATCGACTTGTCGTTAGCCATGCAGGTCGCTGAATACTTTGGACTTACCAAAGATGAGGCTGCAAAAATTTCTGCAGATATCTGTGAAACGGTGAAAAAGAACTGGGTCAGGCTTGCAGAGAGCTATGGGTTAAGCCGCGGCGCAGTTGAGTATATGCGGCCGGCCTTTTCCCTTCAGCCGTAATACTCCAAATTTTCTTGGAGATGCGGAAGCTGGATTTTCCAGACAATGTTTGGGAAATCCAGCTTTTTTATTCCCCGGCATTGTCCGGCTCATCCGTTTTATCAACCTCGTCGCTGGGTAGGGCCACATCGACATCCAGTCCATCGGTCGTTACAAGATTCTTTTCATAGAGCCTGTTCCAGCGAAGCGGATATTTGCATTTTCTGTTATACGCCACGAGCATAGCTTCGGAATAGCCAATGGACCCCGGTCGCCGTTCTTTTGCGGTGCGGGAAAGCTGCTTGACTGACATAAAGCCCACTTTTTCCTTGAAAAGATCGTCCCTAATAGAATCTCCGAAAGCAACGACGAGCCGTGCTACGCCGTTCAGAAAATTTGCGGATAGGGAATTCATATCACCTTCCCAAGTGCCTACGCACAAGCGAAGGGTGCGATCCAATACATGGTACCCGAATTTATCGTAAATATCTTCAAGCGATGAAACTGCGCCGATAACGCCATAGTTCTTTGTTTGCCCAATGGTAAGTGAATAGGATTCCACCAAGTCTTTTATGATGAGCTGCTTATCATTTCCCGCTTCCACATTTGCCATGAATACCTCGTATGGTTTCAACGGTTTCACATACTTCATCTGATTGGCGAAGATGTCCGCTTCGTTCGAATAATTCAGATCGTCGTAAATCATGCACCAGACAGGCGTATCTCGGGAACCGGAAACAAGTGCCACAATTTCTATGGTGTGCTGACCGTTAAAGACATAGTTGACTCCATCTCGGCGGCTCACTTTTACAGGATTGATCTGGTGAAGGTCGAAATGCGCAGCAGCGTTTTCAACATGATGCTTGGAAAGATTGCGCTGGTACTCTTGACTGGAAACCAAGTTCTTAATTGGAATTTGTTCGAAATGAACGTTGGGAACGAACATACTGTAGTCAGGCATCAGGTATCCCCCTTTATTGCGCTGAGCATCTCCAGCACTTTGCTCTGCAATGCTTCCAAAGCTTCTTCCAGCTTGTCCTTTGCAGAGGAAGAAATAATATTTAAGTCTGCTGTTGACTTCGTACGCTCAATCGAGCTCGTCCAAGATGGGATCGTGAGCGTGAGCCCGGCAACCTCAGCATCAGGATCAAATGCGGGCATGGTCTTGATGGCTGGTTTATCAGGAACCTCCATGGTAGGTTTTGATGTGGCCTCCCCGGAAATATCCCTACGCGACTCGCTGTAACGAATAAACGGAACTGGGCCTTTTCCAATTTTCTTGTTTAGTTTTCGCACTTCTTCCGCATCCATCATAGAGATGGCGACGACATTTTCATGAGAAATCTTGTAACTTCCAGAAAGAATTTGTGGGATCAGTTCGGGTGCCTTTTCAGCGATGGCATCTAATGCCTGACTGTATCTGGCATACTTCTGAACGGTTCCGGAAGATATATGATATTCCTCTCCAAGCCGCCAGGCAGTGCGGCGACTGCTCTCTTTCTGGTCCCGGCTGACCAAGTCATCCGGAATATCCGCAATTTCAGTGTCATGTGAATTTGTATATTGATTATATCCATTGGCATTTTTCTGACATCCGACAAGCTTTTCGGCTTCATATTGCCTTCCAATTAAGTATTTACGCGTTTCTTCGGTGATGTTTCTACGCCCGAGTTGATTGCTGCATATCCAGATTACTGCTGCTTCTCGGCTTTCAAATTCGATCTCCTGTGTTGCATAGGGGATGTGCATGCGATTACAGATTTCGTAACGGTTATGCCCATCGACAATGGTATTGTTCCAAACAATGATCGGATCGCGGCAACCATCTACAACAAGATTTAATTCGAGTTGCATGTACTCTTCTTTGCGCAGAGGGCGGATCAGATTCTTGAATTCGGTATCGATACCGAGCTGCTTATATCCTTTTTCTGTCATCCGACGTCCTCCGCTCAATTCGCTGCAGTGTTCGCATTGAATAATACGCCACACGATTTACTTGATCTATTTCACCGGTAAGACGATAGCTATAACGAAAGTCCAGTGAACCGAATATTTTGAAAATGCTATTCATTAGATTTGAACTGTAGAACTCGGCTGATCTTGAGTGACTTGCGTTAAATAGTGTAACCTTGTTCGCTGTGCCACCTGCTAACGGCTTTTCGGAGCCTAATATTGCAATATATCCATCCTCCGGATTGATCAAAAACTGAATGTATGCAGGATCGCCAAGTTTATGCAGGGTATCCTGATGAATACGAAATCTGTTTCTACTTAGATCAATGGTCAGGTTTGCTACGAAAGGTTTTTGCTCACTCATATTCCTGAACCTCCTGGAATGTCATAATGTATTAAAGCATTGGGCAGATTACTGAGGTCATCTTCCGGATTTGCCGCAGCCGTAGAGACTGTATTATCCTTGATGCCATATACGGCGTATCCGTCAAAAATATTGACCTGCATGGATTTACGATGTTCCTTAAACGGCAGGCCAAACTGATTCTGCCACCCCTCTGGGAAGACAGGGGTTCGAGATGTCTTCGGCTTTTCCCCATCCTTAAGTACACGTTGGTACACCTCCGTTGCCGATAAATCAAATGCAATTAAATACTCATCATTTGCGTGGATGATCTTGCCGAGAAGCTTGTAGCGGTAATCTGGGTTCCAGCCCATTAATGTAAATACCTTTGCAAAGAATAATCGACAGGTAATCTGCTTTGGCTTTTTCTTTCCGGAGCCGGGTATACACCAACCGAAGGCATCACGCTCCTCTTCGCGGCACGGACGGATTGCAAGAATTCTGCTGTCCTGATTAACCAGCGCCTGCACATAATCCACAGTGGGAAACCTGCTCAGGCAGGCTGCATTGACATATACCTTGTAGTCGTTGAAGGTGAATGACGGCTCATTGATATGCGCAAAGAACTCGCGGCGAACCACTTGGTACCCCTCGTAATCGAATTCGCCACCCAACTCAATAACATCGCCTTCGGCGGTAGGACGGCAGGTCGTTATTACAACGGTTGACTCACATTCCGCAGGAATGGAACTTGTCGATTGCGCTGCCGGGTCTTCTTTCAAGGAGAAATCAGTATCACCAGCAGGCACAGTGCCTTGCAAATTATGAAGCATACCGGCAATTACGCCTTGCGCCCGATCTCCGTTAAATTCATTCATTTGCTTTTTCCTCCGTTACACCTCTGCCCAGTTCCTCACTTATGAAACGCCTAAGCTCATCGAAGCCAGTAACATGGATTTTTTCTCCCGTTTCAAAAAGTTGACCCACTATTCGGATCTTCCAATCAGTCTCGCTCTGGGATTCAACGGGTGGAAAGATGTGTTGATGAAAATAATATTGGTTTCCAAACGAACTTGTCCACTCTTCCGGTACAGCACGAACCCTCTTACCAGAGACCGACAGTGGCTTAAGGGTGGCTGTTTGGGTATCCGCGCCGTTTTTGCCGGACATCATATAAGGCTTGATAAAAACCTCGGCGTCATTCATGTTAAACAAGTACACGGACTCATTCTCTTTCTGATACAGGGAACCGGAAATGCGATACTTGAAATCCGTATTCCATCCAAACAGCTGAAACAGTGTTTCAATGAAAGCAGCACCGGAAATTTCCTTGGCATAATAAATGCCGTTGGTTACCTTTGAGCAGATGACTGTATTTCTGTTCTCTTTTGCTGCCGTTCTAACCGCAAACTTCATTTCATTTGGATTGACAAGAAATTCAACGCTGTTATTCTTGCCGAATTTTCTGACGCAGGCAGTGCTGAACTTTATTTTCTTATCTTGAAAGATCACATACGGGCGGTGACAGGAGTCGAAAAATTCTGAGCGTGTAATTTCAAAACCGCGCATATCAAAGTCGCCGGCTTCCACTGTAATGTGGATCTCAGGATTTTCGGCCTCATATCCGTCAGCATCATTCTCCGTTTCTGCAGACGGCTGAATACTGGCTGTAGCCTGAAAGTAATCTGCAGGCTTAAATCCTGCCCAGCGGGGGTTGACCGTAACGAACCCCTTGAGAAGGCCGATGTCTATCACCCGCAATTCAGGAAGAAAGGATTTGTTTCCGTACTTGGCATTGTTCAAAAGATGTTGAGCAGCAATGAAGTCATCCCTCGATACGATGCCTTCATGGTGATTCCGATAAATGCTCTGCGGCCTGTCACCCCGGTTTTTCCTTGCCTTATGGTTTAAGTAATTCGGTGTATAGGTTTTTCGTGTTAAAACATCCCCGCAGTGGCGTTCATTGCGAAGCACCTGTACCACAGAGTTGGAGGTCCAATTGACATTCCCCAAATAGGTTTTCTTTCCCAATTCCGTCAGTGCATCTGCAATCTCTGCTGTTGAGTAGCCATAGAGGTACATATAAAAGACGAGCTTAACGGTAGATTCTTCATCCGGGTTGATGACAAGATTGCCATCTGCGTCCTGCGAATAACCAAGGAGCTTGGGCGTTAAAGGGAGTCCTCCGTCAAGCCTCATGCGAAGCGAGGTTTCCATACTCCGGCTTCGGATATGGGATTCCTCCTGTGCCATAGTAGCTTGAAAGGAAAGCGCCATCTGAGAGTCATCTTTCAGGGAGAAGATACACTCGCTTTCAAAGAATACACCGACAGGATGAGGAAGCTCAGAAAGCGTTCGCACCATGCTGATGCAGTCAACAACATTACGGGCAAAACGGGAAACGCTCTTGGTAATGATCATATCGATCTTCCCGGCACGACAATCGGCAATCATTTTATTGAACTCATCTCTGCGAGCCAGCGAAGTGCCGCTGATGCCTTCATCACGTTGTGTCAAGTAGGGACGTAAAAAAATATGAAACCTTTTTGGGGAATCTCTCTTAGCGTGTCGATTTTCTGCAAAACAAAGCAAAGAGGGCTGCCGTTCACAGGATAATGCCTGCGGACAGCTACCCCCTTTACCTTATCTTCTTGGCAGGTTTTTATTTCTGCCCATGTCCTTCTCCTTGGCCACGAAACGTCCAGTCGATATGAATGGACCTGTCATTGTAAACGTAGATGCAATCTACAAAATCAACTACCATCTGCCGAGTAAGGGTATCTGCCTTCAAATATTGTAGGAGCTTTGGTTCTCCCTGTTTGGCAGCAGCAAGTTTGGCTTGCAGCTCGGCAAGCTCGGCTTCCAATCGGTTTGTCTGCCGCTCCATATCAGCCTGCTCCCGTGACAGCTTTTCACGCTGGTGCCGGTATTGCTCCCTGCTGATTTTTTCTTCTGCCATGGCATCGTATAGTTCTGCTTTCTGTTCGGAAATTCCATTGCACGAGGATTGATAGACAGCTATTTGCTTCTGTTGCTTGGCCATGCGGTCATTGCTCCCAGCTTTTATCAAAAGGTCTTTTTCGTCCAATAAAACCTTGATGTAAATGTGGATGGCGGACAGGACAACGCCTGCGATTTCATCTTCCTTGATGTTACCTTTCATACAGCCCAAGCCCGAGGTCTTGCTTTTTGTGTTGCAGAAAAATTGGGGAGTGGGAGTAGGTCGGCGGGACATGGCATGGCGGCAATGCCCACAGCGTATTTTTTCGGTCAATAAATGAACACCGAACGGCACAGACTCCTTTTCTATAAACGGAGCCAAATTGTCCTGTGCCGCCTGAAATTCCTCTGTTGTCACAAGGGGTTCGTGTTTTTGTTCTACAACAATCCAGTCTGATTTATTGTTTTTCAGTGTCGTTTGATTTCCCACTTGTGGGCGGTATCGCTTGCCATAGATCACAGCGCCCAAATATCGTTCATCCCGCAGAATCCGTGTTATCATGGCATGATCCCAAAGGTCAGTACCTTCCACGCCGATCCACCATTTATGATGATGGCCCTGCTGATTTTTTATTTTGCTGGCAGTGGGTACTTTCTCCGAGTTAAACAGACGGGTAATCTCCAGTGTGGACATTCCCATTCCAGCTAACCGGAAGATACGCTGTACAATCCCGGCACTGTCCTCATCAACGACAAGCTGGTTTTTATTTTTCTTATCCTTGCGGTATCCGATGGGTGCAAAAGGGCTTAGATAATCCCCTTTGAGCGCCTTCGTTCGCTTGCCGCTTTTTACTTTCAGGGATAAGTCCTTGCTGTAATAGCCGTAAATCACGTTGCGAAAGGCAATGTCCACGCCACTGGTCTTTCCCTTCATCTTTGCACTGTCGTAGCCGTCGTTAACAGAAATAAATCGGATGCCTAAAAAGGGGAAAATCTGATCCACATAGTCGCTGACCGTGATGTAATCCCTGCCGAACCGTGAAAAGTCCTTGACAATGATGCAATCAAATTCCTTTGCCTTGGCTTTCTGTAAAAGCCTCTGCATATCAGGGCGCTGCATATTGGTTCCCGAAAACCCGTCATCGCACAGCTCTATGATTTCACTGCCCCGAAATTCCGGGCAGCTTTCCACATAACGGCGGAGCAGCTCCCGCTGGTTAGTAACGCTGTTGCTTTCATCCTTGACCCCATCCCGGCTGTCCTCGTCCTCCACGGAAAGCCGGATATACAAAACGATAACATAGCTTTTATCCATTGACCGCCACCTCCATTGGGAACAACAGACACTCTTGCAGATGTCTGTATTCATCTTCAAAACGGAGATGTACCGTAACAGCGGTCTTGCTGTGGACAATCACATGATCTACCAGTTCGAGAACCATCTTCCTTGTCAGCGCCGGTTCCTCATGGAAGGTCAGGAGCGTTCGCAACCATGGATTTTCCTCTGTTCGTGTTTCTGTGACCGTCTGCTCCTGTGCCATAAGCTCATTCAAAAGGGCGGTCAACTCTGCCTCCTGTTCTTTATAGCGGTTTTGCGCATAAAGATAATCTCTTTCGTCCATCAGACGGTCTAAGTAATCATCACAAAGACTTTCTCTCAGACGAGTAATCCGGTCAAGCTGCTCCTTCGTCTGATTGATATGGCGTCTGATTTTCTGCTTTTGGGAGAGAACGGCGTTCTGATTCGCCGCACTCCTGATGAGCTTTTCCATATCCAAAGCCATCATAAGCTGGGCCTGAATCACGCTGAAAACCGATTCTAAGAGGTCTGTCTCGGGTATGCTGATAAAGGAACACCGGTCGGTATCTGTGGCATGGACAGGACAAATATAGCTGTACCAAACGTGGAATTTCGGTTTTTTATTTTTATTTTCCCGCACGTTTTTATAACGTACAAGACCCGTTTTGCAGCCACCGCAGCAGACAAGTCCTTTCAGGAGGTTTTCCGTGTTTACAACCTCTGCAAACCGGGCCTGCTTCTCGTAATACTCTCTTGTTACCTGCTCATTAAGCTGCTGTACGCTATCAAAAGTATCTTGGTCAATGATGGCCTCATGCGTGTTTTTTACAACAACCCACTGTTCTTTTGGTATTTGGGTCTGGCTCTGTCCTTTCCAAAGCGCCTCCTGTTTTCTGCCCTGTACCATATATCCCAAATAGACCTCGTTGGACAGCATGGATTTAATGGCCGGTATTTTCCATACCGCATTGGCAAAGCGTTTGTCCTTTACCAGTCCTTTTTCAAAACGGTAACGGCTGGGGGATGGAATATCCCGCCGATTCAGTTCCCATGCGATGTTCTGATAGCTCATTCCCGAAAGCCGCCAGTGGAAAATATCACGAACAGTGGGGGCGGTATCATCGTCCACAATCAGGCGATGCTTATCTTCCGGGTCTTTTAAGTAGCCATAAGCCGCCCATGCACCGATAAATTCGCCTCGTTCCTGCTTGCCACGCAGGACAGGACAGATTTTTTGAGAGATGTCACGGGCATACACATCATTCACAAGATTTTTCAGGTTTATGGTAAGGCTGTCAAGGGTGGATGGATCAAGGCTGTCGTAACCATCGTTTACAGCGATGAAGCGCACTCCCATGAACGGGAATATCTTTTCCAAATATTCTCCGGCCTCAATGTAGTTTCTGCCGAAACGGGAAAGGTCTTTGACAATGACGCAATCCACATTGCCCATTCGTATATCATCCAAAAGGCGTTCAAAATCATCCCGTGCGAAGTTGACCCCTGTTTCCCCATTATCCGAGTAGACCGAATAGAGGGACAGGCTTGGGTCGCCCGCAATATAAGCACGGAGTATGGCTTCCTGATTTTCAATGGAATCACTGTTTTCACGATGTCCGTTCAGTACGGAAAGCCGCACATAGGCACCCGCTTTGTAGACCCTTCGCTTTGTTTCCTGCGGTATGGGAGCCTGTCTGAATTTACTTTTTCTTGCCATGCTATACCACCTCCCTGTTGGAAGATGACTCTGGCACAATGCGTTCCACGCACTGAATCAAGGCCAGCGTATTTTCATATTCACACCGAAATTTGAAATGAATATGAATACGCTGGTTTTCGTACACAGAAATTCGGTCAATTAGCTCAACCGCCAGCCTGCGGTTTAATGTTTCAATATCCTGGTGCTGTTTGAAGTAGGCGATCCACTGCTGTTCCTCGGATTTCCCCTCCACAAGACGGTCGATTTCCTGATTCAGTGACAGGATGGCATCCTCGGCTTCTTTCACTTTATGGTCGTACCGCTTGCCAAATGCGATATAGTCCTCACGGGTGATGATGCCGTCTGTATAATCCTCATGGAGCTTCATCCGGTAACGCCGATATTTCTCCACCTCGGCTTGCTTGGCGTTCAGCCTTTCATCCGTCTTTTTGACCTGCCTACTGGTATAAGGTAATTTTGCAATATCGGCAAGGGTCTGTTCTATATCAAGAATGAAACGGATATGCTGCTGAACCGCAGCAAACACAGCCTCCGCAAGCAATTCATCACGGATACTGTGGCTTTTACATCCGCTTTTTTCCTTGCTGCCGGAACAGATATAATAGTAATAGGGATTACTGGCGGTGGAATTATTCTTGCGAACCATGCTCCGTCCGCAATCGGCACAGTAAAGCAGTCCGGCAAGCGGAAAAAGAGTCTCCTCGCCGGGAGCCGTGCGGGTATCGGAACGCAGAATTTTTGCGGCATTCTCAAAGGTATCCCTGCTCACAATCGGCTCATGGGTGTTTTCCGTGACTGCCCATTGCTCCTGCGGAACCGCAAACTGCTTTTTCACCTTGTAGTTGGGACTGCTGCGTTTTCCCTGTTCCAATATACCAATGTACAGAGGATTCTTGAGGATACGCAAAACGGTAACTGCCGTCCATTGCGCTTTTGGATTTCTCTTGAATGGTGATTTATAGTTGCTGCCTATCAGCCGTTTGTACTCTAATGGAGAGGGGATATCACGCTTGTTCGTGTATTCGGCAATCGCCTGTGCGGAATATCCATTCAAGAACAGTTTGAATATATCCTGCACCACACCGGCCGCAAACTCATCAACCATCAGGCGGTGCTTATCCTCCGGGGCTTTCAGATAACCGAAGGCGGCAAAGGGAGCGATAAACTGCCCCTTTCTGCGCTTGATTTCAAGCTGACTACGGATTTTAATGGAAATATCCCGGCAGTACGCATCGTTCATCAGGTTTTTGACAGGTACAATCAAATTGTCCGATGCCGTTTTCGGTTTGGCGCTGTCATAATCATCGTTGATGGAAATGAAACGCACACCCATAAAAGGGAATATTTTTTCAATGTATTTTCCCGTTTCGATAAAATTTCTGCCAAGGCGGGAAAAGTCCTTCACAATAATACAGTTGATTTCCTTGTTTTTGACTGACTCCATCATTTCGATAAAATCAGGACGGTCAAAATTGACCCCGGTATAGCCATCGTCTATCCGCACTTTATGCAGAGTGATTTCGGGGTGGGACTCCAAAAAGGCGGAAATTAAATCCCGCTGGTTTGCGATACTGTCGCTTTCGGATTTGTTTACATCCTCTTTATCACCGTCCTCACGGGATAGCCGGAGGTACATATCCGCATAATAAGTGGTTTTTATATTCATTCGGTGTTCTCCTAATCGTTTCTGAATTTCAGAAAATCAATCGGGAGTTTTACCGCAAGTCCTATACCGCAGGGGGCTTACCCAAACCTCCTGCGGATTTGTGACTCAGCTTACCACAAAACTCCCTTCGCGTCCAGACAGTTTTGCCACTGTCAGACACATGACAAATATCGTTCATCATCTTTTCCTCACAAGGTTTGTAAATAGTGTTCCATCCGCTGTTCAAAGGTCACTCCGTTTGCGGCAAAACCCACACTGACGGCAACCTTGCCCACACGGAAGCAATAAGGGTTCCTGATTTCTCTCATAAACTCTTTTTGGCGTCCCTCTTTGGGAAGGCTCCTGTCAATTTCAATTTCTCTTATATCTACAAGCGTTGCCGGATCGACCGTCCGAACATCCACCTGACGTAATTTTTCCAAATTCATCTGTGTTACATCAAATTTCTCCATGGCCGCCCTCCTTGTTTTCTCTTATCATCTATATGAAAATTGCTGATTGTCCTATGCCCGAAAAAGGGCGCCACTCATTCAAAGTAGGCGCCCGTCTTCTTGTCCGCAATAAATCGGCTCACATCAGAAATCTGGTGCGTAACAGGCATATCAGGCAAGGCCGCCAGTATGTCATTCCGATAGCGTCTGCTTGCCCGACTGTCAAGGATAGAAAAAACACAGGTATCCGTTTCTCTGCGGATTCCCCGGCCGATCCACTGGCGCAGTTTAATCAGCATACCCGGCACGATGACTTTGTTCAGATAGCCGTAGAAGTCAGGGTACAGGGTCTTTTCATATTCCAGCACCGGGTCGGGAGCCGGGAACGGCAGCCGTACTACAATGAGGGAAGATAGAATGTCCCCGGCAAGGTCAATGCCCTCCCCGGCACTGTCGCTGGCACAGAGGACACCGTTGCCGCTTTTACGAAAAGCGTCGATGGCGTCAAGACGGCCTTTCCCCATGCGAAACAGAGGAAATGAAGTGATTCGCCTGCACAGCTCGTCATATGCCTTCTCCATCATGCGGTAGGATGTAAACAGAATCAGGGTATGCCCATGAGTTGCTTCGATTAGCTCTACCAGCCGATTGACCACCGCCTGAAAATAACTGCTGTCTTTGTCTGAAGGCAGCGGCATATCCTGCGGAAGATACAACAAGGCATGGTTCGGATAATCAAAGGGAGAAGCCTTGCTGGTTTCAAAGACACGGCGTTTCTCCGCCAGTATAATTCCGCTATTTCGCTTGAAATGAGAAAAGTCACCTCCGACAGAGATCGTGCCGGAGGTCAGGATATACGGAATTTCCTCCTGCCAAATATCCTCCGATAATAGAAAATCAAGCTGCTTTGGCAAGGCCCAGACCCGGCTGGCCGTTGCTCCGGTCATTTCCAGCCAAAGAATAGAACTGGCATGATGGAACAGGATGGATAGCTTGGTCTCCTGCTGCTCCATGCGGTTCACCAACCGGTCGTACCGATCCCTTTTTTCACGGGAGGTCGTATAAAAAAGCACTGACAGCCTGCGCAATACAGCCATCAGCGTTTTCAAAGCTCGTATGCAGTTTAAGTCAATCTGTACGGCGTAGCAGTTTTTATCATAGCTTGTGCCTGCGGCATACCGCAAGGCTTCAAAGAGCAGGGCATTTTGTTCCTGCATGGTTTCACACAGTCTGATGATCTCCGCCTTATCGGGGTTCCCCGAACCTATGGCATGGTAAATGCTTGCCACCAGCCGTTCCAGTTCCACGTTTTCCAGTGTCATGCCGTACATCTGTCGGGCTGCATCAAGGAGCTTGTGGGCCTCGTCAAAAATCACCACTCCACGGGGCGGGAACAAGGACCTTCTCCCGTTCTTCGTGCCGAGTACATCAGCCAATACAAGGTTGTGGTTGGCAATCTGAAAGTCATAAACAAGGGACTGCGCTTTGCGGATAAAGCCACGGTATCGGCAGACCGAGAACAGCGGGCAGTTCAGATGGCAGCGTTCCACATTGATACAGGATTTCACATAGTCCGTTAAGGGGAGCGTATCCAAATCAAGGGGGCAGGCTCCGGTAAAAAGTCCAGTCAGGATAGAAAGCAGTTCCTTATCCTCATGGCGGTCATTGTGTGCGATAGAGGAACGATACCCCTTTACCCGGCTATCGCAGGCATAATGGGATTTCCCCTTGCGAACCACAAAGGACAGGGGTTTATCAATGATACGATGTTCCATCAGAATTTCAGAAATCTGAGGGATATATTCTTCCGTCAGTGCCTTTTGCAGAGCGATGGTAGAAGTAGAGATAATCGTCGGCAGTTTATTGTTGCTGAACAGGTTGTGGACCGTTACGGCCAGTATGTAGGCATGGGTTTTGCCTGTACCCACCTCGGCCTCACAGAGCGCCAGTCTGTTTCCCTGCAAGGACTCCAGCATTTCCAGTGCCAGAGCCGCCTGATTCTCCCGAAAGTCCATACCATGTTCTGGCAGAATGTTTGAAAAAATGTGTTCCAGCAGATTTCTTGCTCTCACGACAGGCTTGATGGAAAAGGTGCTTTCCGGTTCCGATACTGCCTGAGAAAGCATTTTGTCCATCGCTTTTTGATAGCCGCTTTCATTCAGCGGCGCTGATTTGGAAAAGAGCCGCTTCGCCTTTAAGGTAGAAAGCTCCACCATGCGGTAGCTATATGTTTTTCCGGTGTAGTATTCTAAAAGCACGCAGTTTTCGGCCGTCAGCACAATGTGTTCCTCTTGCCGGATTAAGCCTGCTTCATAAATCTTATTTTGAATATCTGCCATGTAGACAGGTTGTTCCATAATATTTTGCCTCCTTTGCTTGCCTAAAGGAGCGACACAAGAATGCGGCGGAATCAGGAAAAGGGTTGAAAGTTTGTTGACTCAATAAGCCTGTTCCGCCGCATGGTTTCTATCGCTCCGATAGAACACGATAGATTTTTATATCAAAGCAATGGTGTGACAAGCGATCCGGCTGGTGCTGCCGGACTCCATAAAAGCCGCCCCTCATTCTTTCTCAAATGAGGGTGATGCGTTTTCCCGGCCGTCTACCGGGCTATCCAATGCGGTGAAGCGTTCAAGATAGAAGTACCATGATGACCGGCAGGGATCGTCGCAATCCGTCCCACCATGGGGCGTAACTGCCGCAGACAGTATCGCTCGGAGGGTATTGCCCTCGTCTTGGCGTGTCCCAGCGTGTTGCTCCACCTGCCGGTGATGTACCCATCACACCCGTATTCTGTTTTCAATGTTCAGGCGAAAGGAAATTGGAGAATCCTTTCACCCAATGTCAAAAAAACAGGGGGGTGTAGGGGTACAAAATTAAATTTTTTTAAAAAACTTTTGTAGCTTTGCCGCAGCCGCCTCTATGCTTTCGTGGACGGAGGTGAAATGCACTCCTTCACGGCGGGCAATCTGACGATAGGATAAACCCTCCACGAAATGCAGAAGAAAGCGCCGCTGTTGGATTTCAGTCAATTCTCCACTGTCCAGCAGCCGCCTTGCAGCTTCCTTGGCTTTTTTTGTATCGCTTTTATGTATTAAGTCCAAATCAAGGGGCGGGGCGGCAAGCTGCTCTGTTTCCTCCAGCCCATTGATACTCACATCCAAACGGCTTGTCCGATTTTCATGTATGACTTGCTGATGGTAGATTTCATCCGACAAGGCTTTCAGCTCCAAAAAGTCCTGCGCCGTCCTGCCGGGGTTCTCCGCAAGGTAGTCCTCCAGTGTGATTTCTACAATGCGGTCTGCAAACTTATATACAATGCCTTCGCTGAACTTATTTAAGGCATAATCACTGTCTTTATAATTTTTCATGTTCCTTTCCTCCAATCTGTTTGCTAAGAAGCCAAAACAGATTGGAGGGTGGAGAACGGCAGCGCGGCTTAACAACTATGCCGCTCTTGACCTTAGGGGATGGAGCATTTTGGGAAATAGGCAGTTTTCTTGTCGAGCAAAAAAAGCCAGTACGTTGCCCATGGCAAAATACTGACTTCCTTAGAATATTGCTATGAAATTGTATATTTAGGAGACGGTATGTATGAGCTACGCCGTCTTTATTTCCACCTCTGAAAAAGCAAAAAGCAGGGCATACGCATAAGGGAACCCCTTTCGCCACGGCGTAGACTACAAGCCTTGCCTGATACCACAAATACCCGTAAAATATGGCAAGGGCCCACCCTCAGAATAGAGGGCAGGCTCTGCACGGTTTTTTGCAGCCAGACTATCATAGCGCATCAGCGCCTTAGACTCTCGGCTTTGCGTCCCCGGCTTTAACCGGGTTTGCCCATAGTTTTATTCATTTTATTGTTTGGAAAGCTTTTTAACCTAGTGGAATAGTTTCTCGATTTCCTCAGCGGGCATAGGCTTATAATAGTAATATCCCTGTACTTCGTCGCACATCCTTTGGTTGAGGAATTCCAGCTGAGGAGCTGTTTCAACACCCTCCGCCACTACCTCAAGACCCAAGCCTTTTGCTAGGTTGATAATAACCTTGGTAATGGCCTGATCTTTCTCGTTGCCTTCAATGCCCTGCACAAACTGCATGTCAATCTTAATTCGATCAATCGGGAGTTCCTTTAGTCGATTGAGGGAGGAATACTCTGTTCCAAAATCATCAATAGAAATGGATACACCCAGTTGTTTTAGCTGGTTTAAGATATCAACAATATTTCCTGCTTCTTTTGTTGCAATGCTCTCTGTAATCTCAAGTTCAAGGTATTCAGGCTTCATCCCTGTTTCCTGGAGGATGTGTTCCACAGAATTGACAAAGCGGGGATTATTAAATTGAATTACAGAGAGATTTACGGCCATGCGCAGATGCGGATATCCCTTGTCCTGCCACAGTTTATTCTGCCGGATTGCTGTTTTTAGTACCCATTCACCAATGCTATTAATCGTACCGTTCATTTCAGCCAAATGAATAAAGGTATTAGGCAGAATCATCCCCATTTCTGGGTGGTTCCAGCGCAGCAAAGCCTCCAGTCCAATAATTTTCCCTGTATTTAATTTGATCTGAGGTTGATAATAAATAATTAACTCGCCCCGCTCTTGAACCCTATATAGATAGTTTGATAGCTTTATGTTTTGCTTTACTTCTTCTTTCATATCCGTGGTACACAAGGCATACTGATTTTTGCCCCTAGACTTAGCCATATACATGGCGATATCGGCGTTTTTAGTCAATGTTTCCGCATCTGCTCCGTCAAAGGGATAAACAGCTACTCCCGCACTGCCGGTCATATAGAGCTCTTGCCCATCCACGTTAAAAGGATATTCAAACATCTCCATGAGGTTCTCCACAACCTTGATGATATCTTCATTGTCTGCAAGGTTGTTGACCATAACCAAGAACTCATCTCCGCCAAACCGGGCAACTGTGTCTGTTTTCCGCAGACGCTGCTCTAAGCCTTGCGACACCTTTTTTAGCAGGGTGTCCCCGGCACTGTGCCCCATGGTATCATTCACCATTTTAAAGCTGTCTAAATCAATAAATATAACACCGATATATTTTTCATTTCTTTTGGCAAGATGAATCGACTGGGTAAGACGATCAGAAAACAAAGTCCGATTTGGAAGCCCGGTCAGATGATCATAGTAAGCCATAAGCTCAATCTTCTTTTCGGAATTGATCCGTATCAAGCCATCAGCCAACAGGTTAGACAGGATTTTGAGCAGCTTAATATGATACTTGGACCATGCATTGAATGACCCCACCGAATCCAATCCCATAAAACCTAACATTTGCTCATTCTCCTCAATGGGAATGACGATTGCTGATTTTACTCCTTGCTGAGTTAACTGCTCTTTCTCTACCTCGGCTTCTTCGGGCAGTTTGCTGACATCCTCTATGGATACTAATTTGTTTCTATCCAGTTGTTCCATCCACCAAGGGAATACATCGAGAGGAACATCTTGGATGGCTTCTACCTCCGGATTTATCCCTTCGTTACACCATTCATGGCTACAGGTCATGGTGCTGTCCTGATGGTTAATCAGAAAGATATATGCACGATCCACCTGAAAGAAACGGCCAATTTTATGTAGCATGTTATGGATATTCTCGTCAATGTTTAATTGCGTGACGCTGACAAAATCAGAAGAAACTTCTGAAACAAGTGTCTGAAACTCGATTTGATAAGTGTTTTCTTTTACTCTCTTTATGTAGGCTGTGTTTACGAAAGAGCAAATAAAAAAGGCAATTAGAAAAATTCCAATCCTTGCAATGTAATCAAATCGATCAAGATGTACGACCTCTGCGGAACTGTTAACCCAAATAAGAAGCTGAGTGGCAATTGATACAGCTGTAAGCAGGACTAGAGGAACTCGCGTCCCAAAAACAAGAGAAGTTGTCATTAAAACAAGAGGAAATACCCAGATAGTGATTCCTGCGTAATCCATAAATTGAAAGGTTACAACAGGTATACTGCAAAGCATACCTATCAATACGACGGATTCCTTAACTCGTTCATTCTTGATTAACTGTGCACATAATGTCATTACACCCAAGAAAAATAGCATTATGCCTGTAAAAAGCATGGCTTGCAGGCTTTTCTCTCCCTGCACCATATGGGGTAAAAAATAAGATAAGGTACTTGTAAAGCCTCCTGCTATAAATGCAAAGGCCAAGTAAACATACAGCTTTGAACGGGTTTCATTGCTTAATATCAGCTCATTTTCACCTTTTGGGCCTTCCCCCATTAAATTATAATATTTCATGGCATGGTAAACAGCCATAATGGGTAATAGCGTAAATATCGGCGCCATTTGCGGCAAGGAACGTTGCCCGGTCGTGTTCAGGATGACATCTGTCAAGCTGCCAAGCAGAAGTGCCATGGCAATGGAAAGAAGCAAAATATTCGCCTGCTTCCTAACGGCTTGATCAGATGCCTTGCACCTCCAAAACCAGATGACTCCCAGACAGGCCACACCATAAGTGATATAATAAATATTGAAAAATGTATCCCATCCATTCTGGGCTGTTATGTTAATCCAGCCGGTATGGAGCTTTGCCAAGTGATACTGCATTGCTGTTATCTCAGGGGAAACAGCAAAAACATAAATAGAAACGATCGCAGGCAAATGCAGCAGTAAAAATAGCTTCCGAGACCGCTTAGAATATCCATCACCTGTAAGCAGCAGTAAAAAGTGAAGCATCAAACTATATATGGTACTCCATCCCAGTGCTGAAACCCGCCTCCACAGCAGGCATGTTTCTATATCCGGTGCGGAGTTTGCAATTGCAAAGCCCAAAGACCAGAGGCACAAGGAAACACACATAGCCAAAAACATCCGATTTAAAGTTGCTTTCGGATTCCTGTGGATAAGGTATAGCCCGAAAAATAGGTAAATTGCAAATGCTATAAAAAACAATAGCGAAAATAACAGCGGTTCCTGTTCCATCAAATAAACCTCCAATCATACAGACTGACAACTTTGACAACGGCCCATGGACAAAAAGCCCGTGGGCCGTTGTTTTCTTTGTAGGGCTGTATCAATACTTTCCAGCAATCAGGGCATAGGCAGAGGGCTGTTTTTCAGGATAAGGGGAACCTCCCGAATCCTCGCTTGCAGACACCAGCTCCGCATGATGCAGCTTAAACTTGGCCACTTCCTGACGCAACATAGCTGCTTGGGCAGACATCTCCTCGCTTATTGCGGAGTTCTCTTCAGCAGTGGCCGCGTTGCTTTGTACAACGGTAGAAACCTGTTCAAGGCCTTGCCTGATCTGTCCAATGGAGAGACTCTGTTGATTAGATGCCTGCTCAACTTGCCCGATATCCTCGATAATAGCGGCAAGGTTTCTGACGGCATCCTGCACAATTTGTGCGGTCTCCGTTGTAATTTCCGATCCCTTTTCTACGGTTTCAACCGATGCACCAATGAGAGAAGCCGTTTGCTTTGCCGCCTCCGCCGATTTCGCCGCTAAATTACGCACCTCATCTGCTACTACGGCAAAGCCTTTTCCGGCATTTCCCGCACGCGCCGCTTCAATTGCGGCATTCAGTGCAAGTATATTTGTCTGAAATGCAATATCCTCAATAACTTTTGTAATATTGGCAATTTGATTGGAGGAGGAATTAATGTCCGACATCGCCTCAATCAGCTGCGACATCTGCTTGCCTCCTTCGTTCAGCCGCTCACCCGCCTCCCCGAGTTGTGCGGTAGCTCGTCTAACCTGTGCAGCATTCTCTTCGGTTTGTTTAGACACTTCTGAAATAGAAGCATTCAATTGCTCTACCGAAGCTGCCTGCTCGGTGGACCCTGTTGCAAGCGCCTGCGCTCCGCTAGATACCTGGGAGGCGCCGCTGCTGACCTGTTCGGTGGCCGTGTTAATCAAAAGCAGTGTCTCGTTTAATGAGCTGGATATCCCATGCAGGGATGTTCCAATCACCGTAAAGTCGCCAATATAGGACACGGAGCTTTTTACCGTAAAATCATTATTCGACATTGCGGAAAGAACCTGCGTAATGTCTGAAATATATGCTTTGAGCTGCCTTACCATTTGATACATCGCTTCATTCAGCAATCCAACTTCGTCCTTTTTACTGCTCGTGGCACTTTCGACTTCCACATCCAAGTGCCCCTGTGCCAGCATGGTGGATACTTCTGTAAGCTTATACATGGGCTGCTTAATATTCTTGTTCATAAATCGGAATAGGATAAACGCACAAATTGCGATAATTAATATAGCCGCGGCCGCCATATGCAGGATGGAATCTCTGGTTGCCTTATTCGCAGCCGCCTCCGATAGACCGGCAAAAACAACCCCTACAATTTCGCCTTCCGTATTCCTGAGAGGTACATATTCTGTTATATGAGGCACACCTAGAATATCAGCCTTGCCGGTATATGTATTTCCTTCTTCCAAAACAGTTTTCGCTATATTTTCATTAAGCGATGTGCCCACCGCGCGCTCCCCGTTTTGTGTAATCGTGGTTGCAATGCGGATGTCGTTTGCAAAGATGGTCAATTCGGTATTATGTAATGCCTTTAGTTCATCCAGGAAATTCGAATTTTCAAAGGTATAGCCGGTTACAACCGTTCCGATAATATCACCTTTTTCATTGCGCACAGGCGCACCGGTGCGGCATGACAGTTTTACAAGAGCGCCCGGTTCCAAGGTCGTTAAAACCTTTCCTTCCAGCGCTTCTTGAACATTGGTCTGGTTTGAAATATTATCACCGAGCTTTGACGGCTCGTGCTGGCGGATCATTACATTCCCCTCAAGATCCGTAATGCTGATCGTATCTGCCTCAAGGTATTGATTCAGATCGTCCAAGGCGGCCTTCATCTGATCAAAATTTTGGTTCGCCAGAGCATTCATTATGCGGTAGTTTTGAGAAATCGAAACCGCATTTCGCCTTGAGCGCTCCAGCATTAGCTGAATCTGCTTATTTAAATCGTTGATCGAAGAGTCCACCCGCTCATAGCTTACTTGCTTGTTATAGGTGTAACTTTCCACAATGCTTAGTCCGGCAATAATGACGACAGAAATCATGATCATTAGAATAGCAAACAGTGGAATCTTTTTGCTTAGTTTCATTTTCTACTCCTCCAATATATGTAACATTGTTTTTTAGTGCATATGCTATTTGCATATTAATGTACTATTTAATTATTGCCTGAGCCGTTCTATTTCAGATGGGGTAAATAGTTTTTGTATATCCATTATAAGAACGAGCTTATTTTGGATGTTTACAATGCCTATAATATATTGATTTACAGTATCGACCGAAGATTTTGGTGGAGGTATAATCAAATCTTGATTAACACCAATCACCTCGTCTACTCCGTCAACGATAAACCCCGTAGTTAATTCTCCGATATTGGAAATTATTATACAGGTGCGCTCATCGTATTGGATTTCTGGCTTCTTTAAACGGAGCCTTGTATCGATTACAGGGATAATACTCCCCCGAAGATTAATCATTCCTTTGGCATAATCAGGCGATTCTGGGATAGACGTAATTTTTTGCATTCCCACGATTTGAACCACATGTACAATGGGAATACCGAAAATTTGATTGTCACAGAAGAATGTTAGGAACTTATTGTCTGTATCTTCTGGTGATGTGGTGTCTATAGATTGGTTGACATTGTTAATGGAGTTCATCATCATGCACCCCTCAATACTTTCCGGTTAAAGAAAGTGATGTGGATTTAGAGGCAGTGGAGATTGCTTCAAAATCATGATGCTTAATCAGATCTTTCATAGCAGAATCCGGAAGATTAAATCGAGAGACTAACTGTTTAAGCATTTCTGCCTGTCCGGATAGCTCTTCACTTGCGGCAGCACTCTCCTCAGCCGTTGCTGAGTTTGTCTGCACCACAGCTGCAATCTGTTCAATGCCCTGATTAATTTGCATAATAGCCTCTGCCTGCTCACGGGATGCGGTGGCAATACTATCAACAACCGCAGCTGCCGATGTGGCTACTTCTGCACTCTTACTTAATGAAAGTGCAGCTTTATCCGCAATTGTGAACCCGTTGTTTACAGTCTCTATGGTTTGCTCAATTAAAACTGCGGTGCTTTTGGCAGCCTCAGCAGATTTAGCGGCAAGGTTTCTCACTTCATCCGCTACTACGGCAAAGCCCTTCCCGGCATTCCCGGCACGGGCCGCCTCTACTGCAGCGTTAAGCGCAAGAATATTGGTTTGAAAAGCAATATCATCAACAATTTTAATAATGTTAGATATTTCAGAAGCCTTATTGGAGATCTGTTGCATCGCATCCATCATATCTTTCATCTGAGCGTTGCTCGCCATTAGCTCTACACCGTTCTCTTCTGCTTTGTCACGCGCAAGAGCTGCGTTTTCTGCATTCTGCTTAATTTGATTTGTTACTTCGGCAATGGAAGCAGATAGTTCTTCAACAGAACTGGCCTGCTCTGCAGCTCCCTGAGATAAAGCTTGTGCGGCGCTGGATACCTGGTCGGCACCTACTGATACCTGCTGGGAAGCAGTGTTAATTTCTGTGAGCGTATCGCTCAAGGTTTGAATAATGGATGTCATTGCCTCAGATATCTTTTGATATTCTCCAATATATTTCTCCTTTTGCCCGGTTTGAATTGCAAAGTTACCATTACTCATTTCACCTAGTAAATACCCGATATCCCCAATAATAATCTTTAGGTTTCCAGACATCTCCAGAAATGCTTTGGAGAGAATGCCGATTTCATCATCGCTCCTAGCCTCTACTTCAACATCCAAATCGCCATCTACAATTTTATTGGCTGCGGAAACAACACCTTGAATTGGTTTTAATGCTTTGGCAATGACAAATACTACAATTGCAATTATTGCAATTAATGCTAAAAGTGAAATGAGGGCAATCGTAATAATAAGCACTTTTGAGTCCTTTATCATGTCGGATTTATCTAAGGATGTTTCAGCCCACCAATTAACACCCTGTGCGTTTATAGGATAAAAGAATTGAGATATATTGCGACCATCTGCACGGACTGTATTACAAGTAAAAGGCTTTCCTTCTGACATTCCATCTGTAATTTTCTTTACTTCTTTAGAATCTTTGTAGTATGTTTCAAGATTAGTTCCTACCTTATTGATTGATTCACTATCATAGGCAATAGTTAAATCATTGCTTAGAATGCTTGCGTTAAGGGTGTGGAATTTCTCGGAGTGTACAGTAATATTATTAAAGCGGCTAATATCAATGTCAGCCAAAACCACACCCTTGAAATCACCTTGATGCAAAATTGGGTAGGAGACAGTAACCATAGTAATACCATTTTCTACATATGGCTTTGAGATATAGGGTTTACCACTTTCCTTTACCGGCCTATAATAATCCTCTTGGCTATAATCACTGTATTCATTTTCGATTTGTGCTGTCTCATTGGCAGTATCCTCCCTTGTAGCATATAAGGAGTAAACTTCAATCATTTCATCATATTTTCCAGGTTCAAAATAGGCACCTATTCCTAACAGGTTTTCATTGCCATTAATAGCACCCCATATATTGTTAAGAAGATAATTTTCCATTTCTATGCCGGACCTCGACATCTCAGTATGGTACATTACACTTTTTTGATAACTGTTTTCGGATATTATTCCATTGGAAGCCTTTGTTTTGTTTGCTCTAATAATATAATCTTGTATGGATATTGCTTGATTTGATGCAGAATCTAAAATAGCCTGCACCTGATTTCCATTTGCATGTGCTAAATTAGTAAGCTCATTCCTGATATTGGTACTGGTCGTTTTGCCAGATAGCAAGACAACTGTTGCCATAAGTAATCCAAAGACAACTGTTAGTGAAATTGTGACGATTGCTGCAATTTTTGTTGATAACCGCTTCTGTTTCATGATTAACACTCCTTAAATTTTTTACCCGAAGGTCTCGCTAATAAACGACTTGTGACTGAATTTGCAAACTCATTTTGTTATAAATGTACACCTTT